>Ga0307479_10000006_pt1 | contig 369793 bp, 239 predicted proteins | sample atmos_gasesECM4C_FD_203743 | JGI IMG/M metagenome (GOLD analysis project Ga0307479, IMG submission 203743) | Hardwood forest soil microbial communities from Morgan-Monroe State Forest, Indiana, United States - atmos_gasesECM4C_515 | ecosystem: Environmental > Terrestrial > Soil > Temperate...
ACGTGAGAGCGCGCCCGCCGGCTGGTTCGACGCCCTGACCCACCAGATCTTGCAGTGGACAGCAAGCTGGTGGACCTGGCCGGCGCACGAGGCCGCGCCAGCGCAGGTAAAAGGCCACCCGGCCACGTCGAGCTGGCGTCCGCACATCCGGCCGCAGTGCAGCAACGGCATGGCGCCGGACGGGCACTGCCTTTGAAGCTCCGAATTAGCTGCTGGTCTAAATGACAGCCACAAGGGACGAAATGCGAGGTCCGACCCCTCCTTACGTTCCTGCGTAATCGATGGTACAATGCACCGCTTGGGAGGACACCCATGACTGAGGAGGCATCGCCGGCGGACCCTGGGCGGCTCGTTCACGAGACTCTCTTCGTACAGGAACAGCAGCGGTTGCCGGATCACGATCTGTGCCAGTCGGCGCGGCGCCTCCACGCCCCCGGGCCACACGCCGGCCATGGCCTCGCTGCGGAAGTTACCGCGGAGGAGTACGATAATGGCGTGAACTCTGCCCTTTCAACAGCGCGGAAGGACCCATCCCACCAGGAAGCTGGTGACACTCTGGCGTCCCTCCTCGCGCTCGCTTCCAGGGCAAGTCGCCTCTCCGCCGCTGAGTTGGCGTCACTTCATGGTCTGCCGCGGCTCCAAGCCCTCTTGGAGGCTAGCCGTGCGCTGCGGTTCGAAGACCCGCAGACCATGCTCCGTTTCGCCAAACTCGCGCGTTTCACCGCGGATCGCTTGCGGATGCGCGACTTTGGCCGCCAGCCGGTCGCTGACTTGCGTGCCCTCGCGTGGGCCGAGCTCGCCAACGCCTACCGCGTGTGCAACGAGCTCGGGCGCGCCGACCATGCGATGAATCGCGCCGTCTATTGGTGCCAGCGCGGCACCAAGACGGGCCAGTTGCTGGCGCGGGTAGCTGACCTCCTGGCCGATCTTCTCGGTTACCAGCGGCGTTTCCCAGAAGGGCGCGAATTGTTGGCGCTGGCGTACCGCGTTCACGCCGATATGGGGCAGTGCCACCGTGCAGGCCGGGTATTGATCAAACTAGCGCACCTGACGTCATGGGAGGGAGACCATCGCAAGGCGCTCGCGCTGATGCGGCGAGGATTCGATCTCCTAGATCCGGACCAGGAGCCTCAGCTCATTGTCCAGACGCTGTGGACCATGGTGTGCCTTGTCGCGGATCTGGGTCGCTTCCGCAGCGCCCGCCTCCTGCTGTGGCGGGGCCGAATCCTGTTCGCCGGCATCGTCGAGCCCCACCGCCTTCGATGGCTCGAAGGCACGATCCACGCTGGACTTGCGGACTTCTCCCGGGCCGAGGCGGCCTTCCAGCAGGCTCGCGCCGGGTTCGCGGAGAACGGCCAGGTATATCCGGCCGCCATGGTCGGTCTCGACCTTGCCGCTCTATGGGCGCGCCAGGGCCGGGTTAGGGAGGTCTTCGCGCTTGCCGAGGAGATGATCGTCACCTTCCGGGCTCTCCGCATTGCCAGGGAGGCGGTGGCCGCGCTGCTGGTCCTGAAGCGGGCGTGCCAAAACGGTGGCCAGATCCTGGAGCTGATCGAGATCACCGTGGACCTGCTCCGCAGTCTCGAGCGCCAGCCGGCCAGGCCCAGCACCTACTCGGGCTCGATGCCACTCGCTCCGTCGCCCTCCTCCTGACCTGCCGGCGGCGGCAGAGGAGTCGCCAACTTTTCAGGTGTCAGCGGCTCCTCGGCAGGCGCCGGCGTGACCTCCCTTTCCCGCCGTTTCATCACGCGGTCCACCGCATCCTCGACCAGGCGGTCGAACTCCTCCTCGGAGGCGGGGTCCTCGAGCTCGTCGGCCACCGGCGCCAGCGCGCCGCGGTAACCGATGCGCTCGAAGGTCGCCAGGATCTCGCCGCCTGCCGAGCTCCGGCGGCCGCGCCGCTCGGTGCGGCTGGCGATGGCGAAGAACTCGGCTTGCGACATGCCGATGATGCGGAGCACGGCGATGACGTGCTTGAGCTTGAGGTCCACGGCGCCGCAGAACACTCGCCGCAACGCCTTCGGCCCCGTGCCCAGCTGGCGCTCGACCTCGCTCACCGCGAAGCCGGCGGTGCGGACTGCCTGCCGCAAGACCCCTGCGTAGTGCTGGACCTCCACCTCGACCGGGGGCTGACTTTCTCTCATGAGACCTCCAAGCCCAAGTGTATCCCGATTCTGTCCCATGCCCTGACACTATCCGGCCAAACTGTAACTTCGCTGTTACCCCAGGGGCCCTGGGCAAGGTCGATCCGGACGAGATCAGCCCATGCGCCGTGCCTGATACGCGTGCCCGTTTCTGGTACGAGGCAAAGCCCGGCCACCGTCCACAGGCGCCGCCTGTGGGGCTCGGGTCAGATCCGGCGCCCATGGATAGTGTCTTACAACGAGCCCATTGGCCGAGAGAGAAGGGGAGGGGGGTGTCCTTTTCCCCGGCGGGTGGCAGCAGGACGGCTCGGGGGTTGCCGCAGGCGCCAGAGGGGCTACTGGTCCGGGTCCGGCAGGCGAATCCAGGCCGATTTCGTTTAGGATGGCCGGTCATGAGGCGCGAGCCGGAGGTCACGCGGGTTCGGGGGGCCTTCGGCTGTGCCCTCACCGTCGACGTCGAAGAGTGGTACCACAACTGCCTGGTGCCCTCGTACGTGCAGCCTCATCTGCGGCCCGAGCTGCCGGTCGAGCTCGACCGGCTGCTGCCGGAGCTGCTCGGGCTGCTGGCGGAGGCGGGGTGCCGGGCCACCTTCTTCGTCCTCGGCGAGGTGGCCCAACGCCTGCCCCGGCGGGTGCGGGAGATCGCCCGCGCCGGGCACGAGGTCGGCAGCCACGGCTTCCTCCATCTGCGGGCCTGCGAGCGGCCGGCGGCCGAGTTCGAGCGCGACATCCGGCGTTCCAAGGCGCTGCTCGAGGACCTGCTGGGCGAGCCGATCAGGGGCTTCCGCGCCCCGGAATGGTCGCTGCGGCGGTTGCAGAGCCCGCTCCTGCCGCTGGTCGCGGCGGCCGGCTTCGACTACGACAGCTCACTCGTTCCCTATTCGTTCTCGGGACGGCGCAGCAATCCGGTCTTCGCCAGCCGCCTGCGGTGGGAGGAGGCCGGGCTCGAGCTGCTGGAGCTCCCGGTCTTCACCTTCGGCGGCGTCGCGCGCATCCCCGCCGGCAGCTGGACGGGGCGCCTGTTCGAGCCGCCGCGGCTGGTGGCCGCCGCCGAGCGCCATCTGCGCCGCGGCGGGCTGCCGGTCGCCGTCGCCCATCCGTGGGAGATCTCGGGGCGGCCCACCCCGGGGCCGCTCGGCGGGTTGGCCCGCTTCATCCACGAGACCGGCCGCGCCGGCTACCTGCCCAAGTTCCGCCACATCCTCGCCGGCCTTCCCTGGCGGACGCTGGCCGAGGCGGCAGGTCTGCGGCCTGAAGCCGCGGCCGACCCGATCCCGGCGGCTGCCGGCAGCCGCTACCGTCCGGTCGGCGGCGCCGCGGTCCTCGCCGCGCGCTGACCACGGACCTGTTAGTGTCCCGTCTCAGAAATTCGCATCACTATTCGCCGGCCCTCCGGCCCCCTGGCGGCGTTACGCCTCCTCGACATAGGTTCGACTATGCCTGCGTCGGCGCGCCTGGCCAGGTGGCCGGATTGCTCGCCGACTAGTGACGCGAATTTCTGAGACGGGACACTAGCGGCCGGCCCGGCATCCTGCATCCGGGCTGCGTGTACGCCCGAGACGGCGTCGTGTAAGCTCTGGGCGAAACGAGGATCGGTTGCGGGGGCATCGGCCGCGGGGCGCCGACGCTTTTCGAGGTGCCTTCGAGGTTCGGTAGACTGAGGAGCTGGTGCGAAAGGGGGGACTCGAACCCCCACGACCTTGCGGCCACAAGATCCTGAATCTTGCGCGTCTACCAATTCCGCCACTTTCGCGCGGCTGCGATTCTAGGGAGAGTCCCAATAGGTGTCAAATGCGTTGCCGCCGTCGCTCCCTGAGACCCTGGTGGGCACTCTCGAGTCCGGACCTGCCGGCGTCCGCGGCCGCTCGCGGCGGCGCTGGCTGGTGCCTTTCGATCCGCGGCTGACTCTCGAGCTGCCGGTGAGCGGCGCCGGCGACGTGCCGGAGGGGCACTTCGCGGTGGTGGCGGTCGAGCGCGGCGCCCGGGGCGGCGAGCCGCGCGGCAGGCTGCTCGAGGTGCTCGGCGACGTGGCGACGCCGGGCGTCGACGTCGAGGTGGTGCTGCGGCACCACGGCATCCCGTGGCGCTTCCCGGACGAGGTCCTCGCCGCCGCCGCCGGCCTTCCCGCCGATCCCGGACCCGCGGACTGGCAGGGCCGCGACGACCTGCGCCGCCAGGTGGTCGTGACCATCGACGGCGAGAACGCCCGCGACTTCGACGACGCGGTGTCGATCGAGCGCCGGCCCGACGGCACCTTCCGGCTGGGGGTGCACATCGCCGACGTGGCGCATTACGTCGCCTTGGGGAGCGTCCTCGACGCCGAGGCATTCCGCCGCGGCACCAGCGTCTACTACCCCGAACGCGTCATCCCGATGCTGCCGGAGGCCCTGTCGAACGGCCTCTGCTCGCTGCGCCCGGAAGTGCCCCGGCTCACCCTGTCCGTCTTCCTGGACATCGACCGCGACGGCGCCGTGGTGGCGCGGCGCTTCGCCGAGACGGTGATCCGGAGCACCCGGCGCCTCACCTACGGCGAGGTGCGGCGCCTGCTCGAGGAGCCGGGGCCCGGCGACGACGCGCGGTACGGGCCGGTGCTCCACGCGCTGCGCGACATGCGCGAGCTGATGGCGGCCCTGCACGAGGCCCGGGGCCGCCGCGGCTCGATCGATTTCGATCTGCCGGAGGGCAACGTCGAGCTCGATACCGACGGCACCGTGGTCGGCATCCTCCCCTACGAACGCAACGTCGCTCACCGCCTGATCGAGGAGTTCATGATCGCCGCCAACGAGGCGGTCGCCTACGAGCTGGTGCGCCGCGGCAGCCCGGGCCTGTTCCGCGTCCACGATCCTCCCGACCGCCAGCGCCTCGAGGAGCTGGTCGAGCTGCTGCGGCCGCTCGGCTTCGAGCTCGCCGGCGGGAGGGCCGGCCTCGACGACCTGCCGCCGTCTGCCCTGCAGGAGGTGCTCAAGCAGGTCGAGGGGCGGCCGGACGAGCCGTTCCTGTCGGCGCTGGTGCTGCGCACCATGCAGCGCGCCTTCTACAGCCCGCAGTGCCGCGGCCACTATGCCCTGGCGTCGCCGTATTACACCCATTTCACGTCGCCGATCCGCCGCTACCCGGACCTGGTGGTGCATCGGCGCCTCAGGGCGCTGCTGCGCGGCGAGGGCGGCCCCGCTGCCGCGGGCGGCGCCGCGAACGAGGACGGGAACGGCGAGCGCGCCGAGCTCGACTCACGGCTGGCGGCCGTCGCCGAGCACGCCAGCGTCACCGAGCGGCGGGCCGAGCAGTCGGAGCGCGACCTGCTCCAATGGAAGAAGGTGCGTTTCCTGGCCGGGCGCGCCGGCGAGCGCTTCCGCGGACGCATCACCGGCGTCCAGCCGTTCGGACTGTTCGTCCAGCTCGAGGACTTCCACGTCGACGGCCTGGTGCCGATCCGTTCGCTCGCCGACGACTACTACCTGTACGAGCCCGAGGCGCACCGCCTGGTCGGCGAGCGCCGGGGCCGGATCTTCCAGCTTGCCGACCCCGTCGAGGTCGAGCTGGTCGGCGCCGACCTCCGCCACCGCGGCCTCGACCTGAAGATCGCCGGGATGCCGCCGCCGCCGCCGCGCGCGGCCGGCGGCACGGGCCGGGGCAGCGGGCGAGGTGCCGGCCGGCCTGGCGGCGCCTCCCGCTCTGCCGGTGCCGCCCGGCCAGCCGGCGCCCCCCGGCCGGCTGGCGCCCAAGGGCGCCGCCGCCGATGAGCCTGACCCCGACCGTGGCGATCGTCGGCCGCCCGAACGTCGGCAAGTCGACCCTGTTCAACCGCCTGCTGGGCCGCCGCCAGGCGATCGTCCACGACCAGCCGGGGGTGACGCGGGACCGCATCACCGGGCTCGCCGAGCTCGACGGCGACCGCTCGTTCCAGGTCATCGACACCGGCGGCCTGGTGCTCGGCGACGACCCCCTGGGGCTGTCCCGGCAGGTGTTCCTGGCAGTGGAGGAGTCTGACCTGCTGCTTTTCATGGTCGACGGCCGCGACGGCCTGACCAGCGCCGACGAAGCGGTCTGGGAGCGGCTGCGCCGCACCGGCAAGCCAGCCCTGCTGGTGGTCAACAAGGGCGACACCCGCGAGGCGCGCAGCCGCTTCCCGGAGTTCTATCGCCTGGGTATCGACCGCCAGCTGCTGGTCTCGGCCGAGCACGGCCAGGGTGTCGAGGAGCTGCGCGAGGCTCTCGCCCTGGGGCTGCCCGAGATGCCCGCCGCGGCGCCTCCCGACATGCCGGCCATCGCCATCGTCGGCCGGCCCAACGTCGGCAAGTCGTCGCTGCTCAACCGCATCGCCGGCCAGCCGCGGGCGCTGGTGTCCCCCCAGGCGGGGACGACCCGCGATCCGCTCGACACGCCGATCACCCGCGGCGGCCGCAGCTACCTGCTGATCGACACCGCCGGCATCCGCCGCCGCAGCCAGACCGCCGGCGCGCCCGAGGAGCTGGCGGTGATGATGGCGCGCCGCCAGATCGAGCGCGCCCAGCTCGCGGTGCTGGTCGTGGACGCCGCCCAGGGGGTGACGAGCGGCGACCTGGCCATCGCCGGCACCATCTGGGACCTCGGCCGCGCCGCCGTCCTGGCGATCAACAAGTGGGACCTGCTCGACGAGGAGTCGCGCGCGCGCCTCGAGCTGTCGCTCGAGCGGCTCGACGACCACCTGGCCGGCCCGCGGCGAATCAACGTCTCGGCGCTGACCGGGCGCGGCGTCGACAAGCTCTTCCCGGCGATCGACCCGACGCTTCAGGCGTATGCCCTGAAGCTGGGCACCGGGGAGATCAACCGGCTGTTCGAGACCGCCATCCGGCGGGTGAGCCCCCCAAGCCTGGGCGGCCGGCCATGGAAGCTCTACTATGCCACCCAGGTGTCGAGCGGGCCGCCGACCTTCATGCTGTTCGCCAACCGCACCCTGCCGCGCAACCACCACTACCGGCGCTACCTCGAGAACCGCGTGCGCGAGGAGCTGGGGCTTTCGGGCGTGCCCCTGCGCCTGGTGGTGCGGCGGCGCACGGAGGCCCGGCGGTGAGGGCGGCGCGCGCCGCCCTGGCTTCGGCCACCGCCACCGTTGCCGCCGTTGCAGTCCTCGCCCTGGCCATGCCGGCAGCGGGCTGCCGCCGCCCCGACGACCGCGCGGCGATCCAGGAGCGGCTGCACGGCAAGGGCGCGGCGGAGGTGGTGCGCGAGGCCGCGGCGGCGCGCTACACGCCGCCTTTGGACGGCCGCCTGACGGACACCCAGGTTCGCATGTACCTGTCGGTCCGCGAGCGCGAGTGCCGCATCCGCGAGGCGGCCGCTCTCGAGGCCCAGCGGCAGCGGGAAGCGGCGGCCGGTGCGGCTGCCGGCGCGGCGGCCGACCTGCGGGCGGCGCAAGAGCTGAGGGTCAATCCCAAGGAATACGCGTGGGTGCGCGAGCAGGTGCTGGAAGCGGAGGCCGCCGCCACCTCCCAGACGCTCAATCAGAGGATGGCGGCGGGACGCGAACAGCTGCTGGCGCGCATGCGGCGCGACCGCGACGCGCTGACCGATCCGGAGCGGCGCGCCGCCGCGGAGCGCGAGATCGAAGATTGGAAGCGCGGGCTGCAGGCGTCCGAACCGCCGCTCGTGCCGGCGGTGCGCGCCAACGTCGCGCTGCTGGCGCGCTTCCGCGAGCCCCTCGCCAGGCTGCGGGTGCTCGAGGAGCGCGCCCTGGCGGCTGCGGCGGGTCTCGAGGCGCCGGGCGCCGCCGGCGCCGCGACCGTGCACTGACCGTGCACCAGGGGAGATCGGGATGAATCGACAGACCACGTCCGCTGGCGCCACCTCCGAGGCCGCCGCCCCCTCATCCCCGGCCGCCGTGTCCCCATCCGCCGCCGGGCTCGATCGGCGCTGGGCCACCCACCTGGTCTGCTCGCGCACCGGCGAGACCGCGCCGCTCGACCGGCCGGCCTTCCTGTCGCCGGCCGGCGCTCCCTGGCTGGTCGAGCATGCCCTGGACCCGGCGCGCGGCGAGTCCCTGCGGCGCGCCCTGCCGGGCCGGCCCTGGACGCTCTGGCGCTACCGCGAGCTGCTGCCGGTGGCCAACTACGAGGGGCGGGTGGATCTCGGCGAGGGTGCGACGCCCCTGGTGCGCCTGCGGCGGATGCGGTTCGCCGGCGCCGAGGTGTGGATCAAGGACGAGAGCGGCAATCCGACCGGCTCGTTCAAGGCGCGCGGCCTGTCGCTGGCGGTGAACCGGGCGCGCGAGCTGGGCGCGCCCGGGGTGGAGCTGGCGAGCGCCGGCAACGCCGCGCTGGCGCTCGCCGCCTATGCCGCCGCGGCCGGCCTGCCCGCCCGCGTGGCGCTGCCGGCCGACACGCCGCCGGCGATCGCGGCGCGCTGCCGCGACCATGGCGCCGAGGTGCTCTCCGGCCAGGGGACGCTGGTCGAGGCGGCGCGGCTGCTGGCCGCCGCGGGCGCGGCCGGCGAAGCGTTCTGGAACCTCTCGACCCTCCGCGAGCCCTATCGCGTGGAGGGCAAGAAGACCATGGGCCTCGAGCTCGCCGAGCAGCTGGGTTGGGAGCTGCCCGACTGGATCTTCTATCCCCTGGGCGGCGGCACCGGCATCGTCGGCATGGACAAGGCCTTCGCGGAGCTGCGGCGGCTCGGCCTGGCCGGGGAGAAGCGGCCCCGCTTCGTGGCCGTGCAGATGGCCGGCTGCGCGCCGATCGTGCGCGCCTTCGCCCGCGGCCTGGAGGCCGCCGAAACCTGGGAGGAGCCACGGACGCGGGTCTGGGGCCTGCGGGTGCCGCGCGCCATCGGCGACTTCCTGGTGCTGCGCGCGCTGCGCGAGTCGGCGGGGCGGGCGGTGGCGGTGGACGAGGCGCGCCTGCCGGAGGTGGCGGCAAGCGCGGCGCGCGAGGAAGGGCTCCGCGTCGGCCCCGAGGGGGCCGCGGCTCTCGCCGCCGCGCTCGACCTGGCCGCCGCGGGCGCCTTTGCAGAGGGCGAGCGGGTGGTGGTCTTCCAGACCGGCGATCCGGCGAACTACCAGTGAGGTTCCCCTGACCGCGCCCGAGCGCCTGGTCGATTCGCTGGTCGACTCCGGCGCCGCGTCGGCGGCGGTGGCGCTGGCCGGCAACGGCGAGCAGGTCCTGTGGAGCCGGGCGGCGGGGTGGGGTCGCGGCGGCCCGGCAGCGGGGCGGCCGGCCGGGCCAGCCGTGGCGGCCACGCCCGGGACCTGGTTCGACTACGGCTCGCTGACCAAGCCGTTCGTCGCCACGGCGGCGCTGGCGCTCGACCGCGCGGGCGAGCTGCCGCTCGGCACCCGCCTCGGCGAGGTGTTCGCCGGCGCGGACCGCCGGGTGGCGCGGTTGCCCCTGGGCGACCTGCTGCGCCATGACGCCCGCATGCTGGCCTGGACGCCGCTCTACGCGCGCTGCCGGTCGCTCGCCGAGGTCGAAGCCCTGCTCCTGTCCGGCGCGCTGCTCGGCGCCCGCGCCGGCACCTACAGCGACCTCGACTACCTGCTGTGGGGCCGGGCGGCGGAGCGGGCCCTCGGCCGGCCGCTCGCGGCCCTGGTGGCCGAGCGGGTGCTGGCGCCGCTCGGCCTGGAAAGCGCGATCGCGGTGTCGCCTGGCGACCTGCCGCAGGTCGCGGAGTCCCGGATGGGCTCCGGGCGCGAGGTGGAGCTGGCGGCGCGGCAGGGGCTGGCCGCCGCGCTCCTGCCGCCGCCGCCGGTCGGCTTGCCCCAGGACGGCAACGCCCGCTTCCTGTCGGTCCTCGCCAGTCCGTCCGGCGGGTCCGCTCTTCCCGCGGTCCTTGCCCTTGGCGATCCGGCCGGCGCCTGGGGCATCACCGCCGCCGGTGCCTTGTGGGGCCACTGCGGCCTGTTCGGCACGGCCGCCGGCCTCTGGCGGCTGGGCGCGGAATGGCTCGAGCCGCGCCGCGTGTTGCACAATGAGACGGTCGCCGCGGCCTTGGCCGGCAGTGGGCCGTTCGCCCTCGGCTGGTGGCGGCGGCGGCATCGCGGCGGAGGGGGACCGGCGCTGTCGCCGGGCTCCTTTGGACATACCGGTTTCGCGGGCGGCAGCCTGTGGGTCGATCCGCTGCGGTCGCGGATCTTCGTGCTGCTCGCCCACCGTGCCGGCCCGGCAACCAACATGAACCGCTGGCGGCGGCGTTTCCACGCCGCGGCGACGCGCGCGATCGTGTAAGCGGCATTCGCGCGGCGCCGGCGGAACCGACGCTTCGCTCAGAGGAGGCAAATCGCCGATGGATATCCGTGATCTGGTCCTGGTCGACGGGGTGCGCACCCCGATGGCCGATTACAACGGCTCCTTCGCCGACGTCTCGGCGATCGATCTTGCCGCTCACGCCGCCCGCGCCCTGCTCGAGCGCCTGGGGGTCGAGGGCAGCGAGATCGACCACGCGGTGGTCGGCAACGCCCTGCAAACCTCGCCGGACGCCATCTATGGCGCGCGTCACGTGGCGCTCAAGGCCGGGCTGCCCAGGGAGGTGCCGGCGCTCACGGTCAACCGCCTCTGCGGCTCCGGCATCCAGTCGGTGATCTCGGGCGCGCAGCTGGTGCTGACCGGCGACGCCACCACCTGCCTGGTCGGCGGCATGGAGAACATGTCGCAGACGCCGCACGTCATCTGGGGGGCCCGCCGCGGCTTCAAGCTCGGCCAGGGCAAGCTCGAAGACCTGCTGATGGTGGCGCTGTTCGATTCCTACTGCGGCTACTACATGGCGCAGACCAGCAACAACCTGGCGCGCGACTACGGTATCAGCCGCGCCGACCAGGACGAATTCGCGCTGCTCTCGCAGCGCCGTGCCGGCGCCGCCTGGGCGAGCTGCAAGCTCTCCGAGGAGGTGGTGCCGGTCGAGATCGGCAAGGGCAAGAAGGCCAGGCGCATCGAGCGCGACGACCACCTCCGCCCGGAGAGCACCATGGAAGACCTCGCCTCGCTGCCGCCGGCGTTCGACAAGGACGGCTTCGTCACCGCCGGCAACGCCTCCGGCATCGTCGACGGCGCCGCCATGCTGCTGCTCTCGACCGCCGAGACGGCCAGGGAGCGGGGTTGGAAGCCGCTCGGCCGCATCCTCGGCTGGTCGGTGGTGGGGGTCGAGCCGTCGCGCATGGGCATCGGGCCGGCGCCGGCGATCCGCGCCGTGCTGGCGAAGACCGGCATGGAGCTCGGCGACCTGGACCTGCTCGAGATCAACGAAGCGTTCGCCGGCCAGATCCTGGCGGTGATCCGGGAGCTGCAGCTCGACGTCGAGAAGCTCAACGTCAACGGCGGCGCCATCGCCCTCGGCCATCCGCTCGGCGCCACCGGCAGCCGCCTGCTCATCACGCTCCTCAAGGAGCTGGGCCGGCGCGGCGGCGGCGTCGGCGTCGCCTCGGCCTGCATCGGCGGCGGTCAGGGCATCGCCATGCTGGTCGAGAGCGCCGCTTGATCGACCTCGCCGGCCGCCGGGTGCTGGTGACCGGCGGCAGCCGCGGCATCGGCGCCGCGTGTTGCCGCCTCTTCGCCCGCGCCGGCGCCGCGGTGCTGATCCACTATCAGAACCGCGAGGACCGGGCCGCGGCGTTGCTCGACGAGCTGCGCGGCCCGGGCGCCCTTGCCGCGGCGAGCGGCGAGCGGCGCTCCGCGGGCCCCGCGGGCGGCACGGCCTTGGCCGGCGCCTTCGCACCGCACCTGGTGCGCCGCTGCGACCTCCGGGACGCGGCCGACGTCCGAGCGATGTTCGCTTTCGTCGCCGCCGAATGGGGCGCTCTCGACGTCCTGATCAACAACGCTGGCATCTGGGAGCCCAACCCGCTCGCCGGACTCGACGCCGCCGTGCTCGGCGAGACGCTCGCCGTCAACGTCACCGGCTCGTTCCTCTGCGCCGCGGCGGCGCTGCCGCTGCTCGAACGCGGCACCGATGCCAACATCGTCAACGTCACCTCGACTTCCGGCCAGCGCGGCGAGCCGTGCTACAGCTCCTACTCGGCGAGCAAGGGGGCGATGATCGCTGCCACTCGCGCATGGGCCGTCGAGCTGGCGCCGCGGGTGCGCGTCAACTCGGTCGCCCCGGGATGGGTCGATACCGACATGACCGCCGCGGCGCTGTCCGGCGAGGGCCGCCGCGAGGCGCTGGCCGGCATTCCCCTCGCGCGCATCGCCATGCCCGAGGACGTCGCCGGCCCGGTGGCCTTCCTCGCCTCGCCGCTCGCCCGTCACATCACCGGCGAGGTGCTGAGCGTCAACGGCGGCAGCGTCCTCTGCGGCTGAGCCAAGGTCTTGACTGCCGATGCCTGAGGAGCTCCCCAAGAGCAAGCCCGAGAGCCAGGTGCCGGCGTCGCAGCGGGATCTGGGTTGGAGCTTCGCGGTCGGCCTGGTGATCGCGGCGGGCACTCTCGTCACGGCTTTCGCCCTCGCGTCCCTGCTCTCTTCTCTGTTCCCCAGCCCGCATCACGAAGTGGCCGACGCCATCGTCCGCATCGTCTTCGTCGACTGGGCCCTGGTGGCCGCCGAGCTGATCGCAGGGATCGTGGTGCGAAGTGGGATCGGCCGGGTCGCGGTGGGCAATGCCCTGATCATCGGCGCGCTGGTCTCCGCTGCCGGCCTCATGTTCCTCGGCCTCCTGACGGGGGCCTGCGGAGGCTGGCGCTAGCCTGGCCCAGCCTGGCCTAGCGCGCGAGCGCCGCCTGCGCCGCCAGCAGCCCCGGGACGAAGGTGACGCCGCCGCCGCCGTGGCTGCCGCTGCCGCCCAGGTACAGGCCGGGCACCGACGTCGCGTAGCGCGCCGCCGACGGGGTCGGCCGCATCACCAGCAGCTGGTCGAGCGCCGGCTCTCCATGGTGGAGCTGGCCGCCGGTCAGGGCGTAACGCTCCTCGAGGTCGGCGGGAGTCAGCAGCTCCTGCGCGACGATGCGCCGGCGGATGTCCGGGGCGTGCAGCTCGAGCACCGCCAGGACCGATTCGAGGAAGGCGGCGCGGCGCGGCGCGGTCCAGCCGCCGGCGACGTCGTGCGGCGCGTAGCTGGCGAGAATCGACACCACGTGATGGCCCGCCGGAGCGAGGCTCGGGTCCGCGACCGTGGGGACGCGAATCTCGAGGTGCGGCCGCGCCGAGGCCTCGTGGTACTTGACGGCGTCGAAAGCCCGTTCCAGCTCGTCGACGTGACCGCCGCCGATGCGAATGGACTCGAACGCCTGGCCGGGGCGGGCGGCCAACTCGAGCGGGCCTGAGAGCGCGAGGTGGACCTTCGCGGCGGTGCCGCGGGCGCGGATGCGGCGATATTCGTCCTCGATGCGGATCGGCAGGGTGCCGGGGGCGATGAGCGAGAGGAAGGCGCGCTTGGGGTCGCAGGTGACGATCAGCGTCGCCGCGTCGAGCGTCTCGCCGGACGCCAGCGTGACGCCGGCCGCACGGCCGCCGCCGAGGCGCAGGCGGACGACCTCGGCGCCGGTGCGGATCTCGGCGCCGGCGGCCCGGGCGGCGCGTTCGAGGGCGGCGGCGAGCGCCGGCGGACCGCCCGCCACGTGGCGGCCGGGAACGGCTTCGGCGAGCAGCAGGTTGGTGTTGGTCCCCGCCGACCAGGGGCCGGCCCAGGTGCCGATCACCGCCGGGGCGGCGAGCCCCTCGACCAGCAGCGGGGTCTCGAACTGCTCGTCGAGGAAGTCGGCGACGCACATCGGCGCGACGCGCATCAGCTCGAGCGTGTCGCGCCGGCCGTGGCGCCACAGCTTGCCGCCGCGCTTGACGATCTCCCAGAAGTCGCCGGGCGATGCCGGCGAGAGCGGCGGCGGCGGCGAGGTCATGACGCTCTCGAGGAGGGGGCGAAGCCTGGCCAGGAAGCCGCGGTAGCGGACGTACGCCTCGCCGTCGCGCCGCGAGCGGGCAGCGATCTCGCTCGCGCTCTCGGCACCAGGCCGGCCGTCGTTTCCCGCCCTCCCGTCGCCGGCCTCGCGGCCGACCAGGATGCCGGGGCCGCCTTCCTCGGCCAGCAGCACCGGCGGCGCGTCGCGGAAGGCGAGGCCGTGGCCCCCGAGGCCCAGCTTTGCCGCGGCGCGCGGCGACACGCGGCCCTCGTCGTGGAGAACGCCCGGCACGCGATAGCCGGGATGGAGCTCGATCGTGCCCGCGAGGCCGCCGACCGCGTCGCGCCGTTCGACGACGACGACCCGCCGGCCCGCGCCGGCCAGCCGCGCCGCGGCCGCCAGGCCGTTCTGGCCGGCGCCGACGACGATGGCATCGATCGCCTGGCGCGTCTCGCGGGTCGCTCGGATCGCTCGGGTCGCTTGGGTCATTGCCGCTACACCGCCCGCGCGTGGAGCATCGTCCGCGCGCAGAGAGCGCCCGGAGCACCCATGATGCCGCCGCCGGGGTGGGTGCCGGAGGCGCACATCCAGAGGTCGTCGATGGGCGTGCGGTAGCGGCTCCAGCCGGCGACCGGGCGCTGGAAGGCGAGCTGCTCGAGCGACAGCTCGCCGTGGAAGATGTTGCCTTCGGTCAGGCCGTACACCTGCTCGAGGTCCCAGGGCGAGAGCACCTGGCGATGCAGGATGCGGCTCTTCAGGTTCGGCATGTACTCGGCCAGCGTGTCGATCACCGCGTCGCCGAAGGCCTCGCGCTGGTTCGGCCAGTCGGCCGCGCCCTCCTTGAGCTTGTACGGCGCGTACTGGACGAAGATCGACATCGTGTGCTTGCCCGGCGGCGCGACCGTCGGGTCGGTGAGCGACGGAATCACGACGTCCATGAACGGCCGCCGCGAGAAGGCGCCGTACTTGGCGTCGTCGTAGGCGCGCTCCAGATACTCGATCGACGGCGCGATCGTGATGTCGCCGCGCAGGTGCGGTCCGACGCCCGGCAGGCAGGCGAACTCCGGCAGCGCGTCGAGCGCCAGGTTCACCTTGCCCGACGAGCCGCGCATCTTGAAGCGCTTGACCTGCTTGGCGAACTCGGGATCGAGGTGCTCCTCGCCGACCAGGCGCAGGAAGGTGCGGTTGGGGTCCAGGCCCGAGACGACCGTCCTCGCCGCGATCTCGTCGCCGTTTTCGAGCACCACTCCGGTCGCCCTGCCGTTCTTCATCGCCAGCCTGGCGACCGGCGTTTGCAGGCGGATCTCGACCCCCAACTCGCGCGCGGCGGCGGCGATGGCGGCGGCGACGGCGCCGGTGCCCCCCTTGGGCAGGCCCCAGGCGCGGTAGGAGCCGTCGATCTCGCCCATGTAGTGGTGAAGCAGGACGTAGGCGGTGCCCGGCGAGCGCACGCCGAGGAAGGTGCCGATGATGCCGGACACCGACATCGGGGCGATCAGCTGCTCGCACTCGAACCACTCCGACAGGAAATCCACCGCCGACATCGTCATCATCTTGACGTTGCCGATCAGCCATTCCTCGCCCTGTCCGCGCACGTGCCGGGCGATCTTCGCCAGCCGCAGGATCTCGAGCGGATTGCGCGTCAGCGGGTCGGGCGCCGGGCCGTCGATCATCGGCTTGACCAGCCGCCCCAGCTCGCCCATCTTCTGGCCGAATTGCTTGTAGATCTCGGCGTCGCGCGGCGAGAAGCGGGCGATCGCACGCTTCGTCCGCTCGGGGTCGGAATCGCGCAGCAGGTAGCGGCCGTCCTCGAAGGGCGTGAAGGTCTCTTCGAGCGGCAGCACCTCGTAGCCGTGCCGCGGCAGGTCGAGGTCGCGGATGATCCACGGCCGCAGCAGCGAGACGACGTACGAGCAGCACGAGAACTTGAAGCCGGGGTAGATCTCCTCCGTCGTCGTCGCGCCGCCGACCTGGTGGCGGCGCTCGACGACCAGCACCTTCCTGCCCGCCCTGGCGAGGTACGCGGCGCAGACCAGGCCGTTGTGCCCGGCGCCGACGACGATGGCGTCGTAGGGCCCGCGGCCGTTCGCCGCGGGGCGGGGGAGGGCGGCGGGTGCCGTCGGCGGGGCCGCCAGGGGCTGGGCGTTCAAGGCTTCTTCTTCCTTTCCGGGTCGAAGAACGGCGTCCTGGTGACCTTGGCGGGCACCTTCCGGCGCTCGAACTCGACCGTGTGCTCCATCTGCAGAACGGTGCCCGGCGCCGCGTGGCTCGCGTGGACCGAGGTGAGCGCGATGTATTTCTTGAGGATCGGCGACCAGGTGTGGCTGGTGACCTTGCCCACCTGGCGGCCCTCGTCGTCGTAGACCGGGAGGCCGTCGCGGCGCGCGGTCGCCGGCAGGCTGGGCGGCAGCGAGAAGCTCTCGTACAGCGCCTCGAGCGCCTCCCAGGCCACCTCCAGACCGACGAACGCCCACGCGGCCCCCCGGCTCGACGACGTCTTGCCGCGGCGCAGCCGTTCGGCTTCGGCGGCCAGCGCCTCGCGGCCGATGAAGCCGGGGAAGGCGGCACGATCGAAATCGACGATCCAGCCGAGGCCGAGCTCGAACGGCGTCGACTTCCGCGATTCGAGGATCACCTTGGGGGCGCTGAAGTAGTCGACGCCCAGCAGGATGAAGCCGGCCTCGATGCGGGAGACGTCGAGCGCGTCGAGCCCCGCCGGCTCGATGCCGTGCGGCCGGCCGGCCGCCACCAGGGCGTCCCAGAGGCGAAGCGCGCCGTCCCGCTCGGTCCACACCTCGTAGCCCAGGTCGCCGGTGAAGCCGGTGCGGGTGATCCAGACGTCGAGCCCGTCGAGCTTGGCGCGCGCGGCGCCGAAGAACTTGAGCCCCTCGACCTTCGCGGCGTCGGCGCCGGTGGCGGCGCGCAGGATCTCGCGCGACCGCGGCCCCTGGAGCGCCACGACCGCCAGGCGCCCGCTCGAGTCTTCGATCGTGACCCGCAGGCCGCGGCCGACCGCCTGCAGCCAGTGCAGTGTCGGGTCGGCGGCGGTGACGCGATAGTAGTCCGCGTCGAGCCGCGCGACCGTGCCGTCGTCGATCACCTTGCCGTAGTCGTCGCACCAGCAGGTATAGCCGACGCGGCCGACCTTGAGCTTCGAGACGTCGCGCACCATCATGCGCGACAGCAGGGCGGCGGCGTCCGGACCGTAGACCTCGTACTTGAACAGCGGCGACACGTCGAGCAGGCCCGCCGATTCGCGGAACGCGAAGTACTCGCGCTCGTGCGTGGTGTCGTAGCTCGCGACCGCCGCGTAGCCGGACCAGTCTTTCCAGCGGTAGCTGGTGCAGAGCTTCGACGTGCGCTCGTGGAAGGGCGACGGGATCGGCATGGCGAGCTCGGTGAAAGGGCTGAGAAGGCGCCTCGGGATCAGGGCTCCGAAGGGCGCTCAAGGCTATCACGGCCCGGTCGGGGGCGTCGATGGCGCGGGGGGTCTGGGGGTCTGGGGTATCATTCGCGCCATGAAAGGGCGCACGTCGTCGGGCCAGCACACCTTGCCGCGCGAGTACTTCGTCTCGGCGGAGATCTTCCGCGCCGAGCACGAGCGGATCTTCGGGCAGTCGTGGCTCCTCGCCGGACATGCCTCCCAGCTCGCTCTCGAAGGCAGCTGCTTCCTCTTCGAGATCGGCCGCGAGAGCGTCGTCGTGGTGCGCGACGGGGCCGGCGAGATCCGCGCCTTTCACAACCACTGCCGCCACCGCGGCAGCCGCCTCTGCCAGGAGCAGACGACCCGCTTGGGGCCGGCCATCCAGTGTCCCTACCATGCCTGGACCTACGGCCTCGACGGCGCGCTGCGGGCCGCCCCCAACATGAAGGAGGTCGCCGGCTTCGACCGTGCCGACTATCCGCTGCATCGCGTTGCGCTCGAGAATTGGGAAGGCCTGCTGTTCCTGAACCTGGCGCAGCGGCCGGCGCCGTTCGCGGCGTCGCTGCCGGCGCTGGTCGGCAGGTTCGGCCAGTGGCGCCTGCCGGAGCTGCGCTCCGTCCACAGCACCGTCTACGAGGTGGAGGCCAACTGGAAGCTCTTCTTCCACAACTATAGTGAGTGTTACCACTGTCCCACGGTGCACCCGCACCTCAACAAGCTGACGCCCTATCGCAATACCGAGAACGACCTCGACGAGGGCCCGGTGCTGGGCGGACCGATGTGGTTGAGCGATCCGTCGGGCAGCATGACCATGCACGGCGGGCGGTGCGCGCCGCCGCTCGCCGGCCTCTCGGCGGCGGAGCGCTCGCGGGTCTTCTACTACACCCTGTTCCCCAGCGCGTTCCTTTCCCTGCATCCGGACTACGTCCTGGTGCACCGCGCCGTGCCGCTGTCGGTCGAGCGGACGCGGATCGTCTGCGATTGGTTCTTCCATCCCGACGCGATCGCCGCGCCCGGCTTCGACCCGCAGCCCGCCATCGCGTTCTGGGACCTCACCAACCGGCAGGACTGGGAGCTGTGCGCCAACGCCTACAGGGGAGTGGTCTCGAACGCCTGGCAGCCAGGCCCGTACTCCGAGCTCGAGAGCCAGCTCGCCGCCTTCGATCGGCAGTACCTCGGCGCGCTCGAGCCGGGGGAGACGGCGGCCGTCCGGCGAGCCTGAATCGGCCGCCGCGCTCTACGCCGTCCTCGACCTGCCTGCCGGCCGCCCGCGTCCGGCCGTCGCCGCACGGGAAACTCCGCGCCGCCCGGCCCGTATCTCATGCAGGTATCCCGCAGCTCCCGCAGCCGTGCGGCAGCCGTAGCGATCGCCAGGAGGGAAGCCCATGGCCGGATTCGTGGAGGACCTGCGCCTCGCCGCGCGGCTGGTGAGGCGCCGGCCCGGCTTCTCGGCCGTGGTCGTCGCCACGCTCGGCCTGGCCATCGGCGCCAACGCCGCGGTGTTCAGTTTCGTCGACGCCATCCTGCTGCGGCCCCTGCCGGTCACGGCGCCCGAGCGGCTGGTGCGGGTCTACTCGCACTTCGCCTCCGGATTGGACTGGGCCTCGGTCTCATACCCCAACTTCCTCGACTACCAGCGCTCGAACCGCGTCTTTTCCGCTCTCGCCGCCGAGGCCAACCAGGTCTACGTGATCGGCGACAGCGGCGGCAGCCAGCAGGCGGTCGGCGCGCTGGTGTCGGCCAATTACTTCTCGACCCTCGGTGTGACGCCGGCGCTGGGACGCGCCTTCGAGCCGGACGAGGAGCGGGTGGCGAGCCCGGTGGCGGTGATCGGCGACGGCTTCTGGAAGCGGCATTTCGCCGCCGACCCGCGGGTCGTGGGCCGCACCGTGACCCTCAACGGCTCGGTTTTCAGGGTGGTGGGAGTGGCCCCCGCCGGCTTCACCGGCCCGAACACCGGCCTGCTGGCGGAGATCTGGACGCCGATGTCGATGCAGCCGGCGGTCAACCCCGGGTCCAATCTGTTGCAGGCGCGCGACGCCGCTTGGCTGCAGCTGACCGGCCGGCTGCTTCCGGGAATGACGGTCGAGCAGGCGGCCGCCGCCATGAACGCCCTGGCGGCCCGCCTGCGCCAGCTGTACCCCCGCGCCAACGAGGGCATCAGCCTGAGCCTGCTGCCCGAATCCCAGGCCCGCATCTACCCGCCGATGCGCGGCGGCATGGTCGCGCTGTCGGCCCTGCTGCAGGCGGTCGTCGGCCTGGTCCTGGCGGTGGCCTGCGCCAATGTCGCCGGGCTGTTCCTGGCGCGCGGCGCGGCGCGGCGGCGCGAGATCGGCATCCGGCTGGCGCTCGGCGCCCGCACCGCGCGGCTGGTCCGCATGCTGGTGAGCGAGAGCCTGCTGCTCGGGCTGGCCGGCGGCGCCGTGGGGCTCGTGCTGGCATTCTGGGCGAGCCGCGCGCTCAGCGCCTTCAGCCTGCCGGCGCAGGTGCCCATCTCCTTCCAGGTCGAGGTTGACTCGCGGGTGCTGCTCGTCACCCTGGGCGTGGCGCTCTTGACCGGCGTCCTCTTCGGCCTCGTCCCCGCCCTGCAGATCGCCCGGCCCCGGCTGGCGATGGCGATGCGCGAGGGGGGCGCGGACCCGGGGCCGCGCCGGATGCGGCTGCGCGGCGCCCTGGTCGTCACCCAGATCGCCGCCACCTTCGTGTTGCTCGTCGGCGCCGGCCTCTTCTTCCGCAGCCTGGCGAAGACCCGGCACGCCGACCTCGGCTTCCGGACCGAGGGTCTGATCGTCGCCTCCATGAACCTCGGCTATGCCGGCTACGGCGAGGCAGCCGGCCAGCGCTTCTTCGAGCGGCTCGAATCGCGGCTGCGGGAGCTGCCCGGGGTGCGGTCGGTCAGCCTCGCGACGCGGCTGCCCTTCAGCGTGATGATGGCCACGACCGATGCGGCCCCCGAGGGCTACGTGCCGCGGCGTCCGGGCGAAGGCGCGCCCGAGATCGCCGTCAACTGGGTCGCTCCCGACTACTTCAGGACAATGGAGGCCGCGCTGCTTGCCGGCAGGGAGTTCACCGCCGCGGACCTGCCGCGGAAGCTGCCGGTGGTGGTGGTCAACGAGGCGTTGGTGCGGCGGTACTTCGCCGGGCAGCCGGCGGCGGCGCTGGGCAAGCGGCTGGTGGTGGGAGGGGAGCCGCACGTCATCGTCGGGGTGGCGCGCGACGCCAAGCAGCTGAGCCTGGCGGCGGCCCAGGACCCCTACATCTACCTGGACCTCTACCAGCACTACCGGCCGGCGGTGTCGATCCACCTCCGCGCCGGCGGCGACCCGGCGGCGCTCGCGGCGGCGTTACGGCGCGAGGTGCGATCGCTCGACCCCAAGGTGGAGCTCTTCGACGTCAAGCCGATCAGCCGCCAGCTCGAGCTGCCGCTGCTGCCGCAGCGCATGGCCGTGGGCGCCCTGGCGGCCATGGGCACGCTGGCCCTGGTGCTGGCGCTGGTGGGGCTGTACGCGGCCACGGCCTACGCGCTATCGCGGCGGACCCGCGAGATCGGCATCCGCATCGCGCTCGGCGCCGGCCACCGCCAGCTGCTCGCGGTGGTGCTGCGCGACGGCATGGCGCAATGCCTTGCCGGCGTCGCCATCGGCCTCCTGGCAGCCCTGGGCATTGCGCGCTTTGCCGCCAGCCTGCTCTACGAGGTCAGCCCCGCCGACCCGGCGATCCTCGCGATCACGGCGGCCGTGGTGACCTGCCTGGCGCTGGCGGCCAACCTGGTGCCGGCGCTGGCGGCCATTCAGCTCGATCCCAGGCAGGCCCTGAGCGCCGATTGAGGCGGGCGGGCGGCGATCTGGCGGTGGCGGCATGGCGGCCTGGCGGGCTGGAACGCAATTTCGGGCGAAAGTCGTCCGGCATGTCGATTTCGCGTGGCCTCGTTCGACGTGTTGCTAGAGTCGGCGGCGAAGGCGGCCGCGACCGCCTGACCGGCCGGCTCCCAACTCGAGACCCCAGGAGAGAGACGACATGCGATTCATGGTACTGGTCAAGGCCAACAAGGACAGCGAAGCGGGAGTCATGCCGAGCACGGAGCTGCTCGCCGCCATGACGAAGTACAACGAGGAGCTGGTGAAGGCCGGCGTGATGCTTGCCGGGGAGGGGCTCCAGCCCAGCAGCAAGGGCGCGCGCGTCAGGTTCTCGGGCGACAAGCGCATCGTCACCGATGGGCCCTTCACCGAGACCAAGGAGCTGATCGCCGGTTACTGGCTGTTCGAGGTGAAGTCGAAGGAAGAGGCGATCGAATGGGTCAAGCGCAGCCCCAATCCTTTCCCCGGCGGCGAGTCCGAGATCGAGATCCGCCAGGTGTTCGAGGCGGCGGACTTCGGTCCGGAGCTCACTCCCGAGCTTCGGGAGGCGGAGGAGCGCCAGCGCGCGGAGATGGCCGCGAAGCGGTAGGCGCGATGCGCCCGCGGCTAGTGCACTGCCAGGACGGCCGCGGGCGCCTGGGCCATGCCATTGTCAACCAGCTCCCGTGACGGCTTCGGACACGCATCGCACGATTGACGCGGTCTGGCGGATCGAATCGGCCAGGCTGATCGCCGGGCTCGTCCGCATCGTGCGCGACGTCGGTCTCGCCGAGGACCTGGCGCAGGACGCCCTGGTCGCGGCGCTCGAGCGGTGGCCGCAGTCGGGCGTCCCGGACAACCCGGGCGCCTGGCTGATGGCCGCCGCCAAGCATCGCGCCTTCGACCTGCTGCGCCGCGGCTCCCTGCTGCAGCGCAAGCACGAGGAGCTGGGGCGCGAGATCGAGGCGCAGCAGGCGGCGCCGGACCTGGAGGCGGCGATGGACGATCACGTCGGCGATGACCTGCTGCGCCTGGTGCTCGTCGCCTGCCACCCGGTGCTTTCGACCGAAGCGCGGGTGGCGCTGACGCTTCGCCTGCTCGGCGGCCTGACCACCGAGGAGATCGCGCGCGCCTTCCTCGTCCCGGAGGCGACGGTCGCCCAGCGCATCGTCCGCGCCAAGCGCACCCTCGCCGAGGCGCGCGTCCCCTTCGAGGTGCCCCGCGGCGCCGAGCTCGCCGCCCGCCTGTCGTCGGTGCTCGAGGTCGTCTACCTGGTGTTCAACGAAGGCTATTCGGCGACCGCCGGCGGCGACTGGATGCGGCCCGCGCTCTGCGCCGATGCGCTCCGTCTCGGCCGCATCCTGGCCGAGCTGGTGCCCGCCGAGCCCGAGGTGCACGGCCTGGTGGCGTTGATGGAGATCCAGGCCTCGCGGTCGCGCGCCCGCACCGGCCGGTCGGGGGAGCCCATCCTGCTCTTCGATCAGAACCGCGCGCTGTGGGACCGGCTCCTGATCCACCGCGGTCTCGCGGCGCTCGCGCGCGCCGAGAAGCTGGGCGGCGCCTTCGGTCCCTTCGTCCTGCAGGCCTCGATCGCCGCCTGCCACGCCCGGGCGCGCACGCCGGAGGAGACGGACTGGCCGCGCATCGTCGCCCTCTACGACGCCCTGGCCCAGCTCGCCCCCTCTCCCGTCGTCGAGCTGAATCGGGCGGTGGCGGTGGGGATGGCGTTCGGGCCGGCGGCGGGTCTCGAGCTGGCCGACGCCCTCGTCGAGGAGCCGTCGCTCAGGAGTTATCCTCTCCTGCCGGGGGTGCGCGGCGACCTCCTGGCGAAGCTGGGCCGCTTCGACGAGGCGCGCGCGGAGCTGGCGCGCGCGGCGGCCCTCACCCGCAACGACCGCCAGCGAGAGCTGCTCTTGGAACGCGCCGCCGCCTGCGCGCGCGACGCGGCGCCGCCACGGCAGGAGTGACAGGAGGCCTGAAATGTTCGCCGAGATCGTCCCCGCCTTGCGTTCCTTTCGCCGCAGCAAGGGCTACACAGCCGCGGCGCTGCTCACCCTCGCCGTCGGGCTGGGCGCCAATGCCGTGATCTTCAGCGCCGTGCTCGCCGTGCTGCTGCGGCCGCTCCCCTTCCGCGCTCCGGAGCGGCTGGTGTGGGTCGGCCACGCGCATCGCGAAAAGGGGGTCGTGGCCGATTTCTCGCCGCAGGACTTCGACGACCTCGCCCGCGCCGTCGCCGGCCCCGGCCGCGCCTTCGTGAGTCTCGCCGACTACGCCTGGCTCCCGGGCAACTCGGGCATGAGCTTGACCGGGGCCGGCGAGCCCCTGCGGGTGCCGGTGGCGAGCGTCTCCGGTGCCTTCTTTTCGACTCTCGGGGCGCAGGCCGAGATCGGGCGCCCGCTGCTGCCCGCGGACGACCGGCCGGGCGGCAACCACGTCGTGGTTCTCAGCCACCGGCTGTGGCGCAGCCGCTTCGGCGCCGACCGCGCCGTGGTGGGGCGGAAACTGACGCTCGACGGCGCCCCCTACACCGTCGCCGGCGTGATGCCGCCCGAGCTGGCGTTCCCTGCCCGCGAGGTGGGCATCTGGGCGCCGCTGTCGCTGGTCGGCGACGACAAGGTGCCGCATTCCAGGGAGGTGCGATGGCTGAACGTCGTCGGCCGCCTCTCTCCTGGCGTCACGCTGCGCGCGGCGACCACCCAGGCGACCGCGGTGCTGAGCCGGCTCGAGCGGCAGTACGCCGCCAGCAACGAGGGCTGGGGCACCGCCGCGTTGCGCCCGCTGGCCGAGAAGGTGACCGGCGACGTCCGCCCCCTGCTCGCCGTGCTGTTCTCGGCGGTTGGCCTGGTCCTGCTCGTCATCTGCGTCAATCTCGCCAACCTGAGCCTCGCGCGAACGCTGGGCCGCCGCCGCGAGCTGGCCATCCGCGCCTCTCTCGGAGCGACGCCGGCGCGCCTCGCCGGCCAGCTGCTGATCGAGAGCGCCGGCCTGGCGCTCGCCGGCGGCGCCCTGGGGCTGCTCATGGCCGAGATCGGGATCGGTGCGCTGGCCGGTGTCGCCGCCGGCTACCTGCCGCGCGCCGACGAGATCCGGCTCGACGCCACGGTGGCGCTGTTCACCCTCGCGCTCGCCGTCACCTGCGGCTTTTTGTTCGGCGAGATGTCGGCACGCCAGGCGACGGGCCCTGATCTGCGCCAGGCGCTCCAGCAAGGGGGCGGAGCGGGCCAGGAGGGCCCCGGCCACGGCGCCCGGCTGCTGGTCGTGATCCAGACCGCGCTCGCCACCCTGCTGCTGGTTGGCGCCGGTCTGCTGGTGCGCAGCTTCTGGCGGCTGCAGAACGTCGATCCCGGATTTCAGGCTGCTCACGTCCTGAGCCTCGGCATCTCCATCCCGGACGCGGAGGCGAATGGCCCCGACGGCGGCGCCCGCTACCGCCGGGAGATCCTGGACCGGCTGCGCGGCCTGCCGGGGGTCCTGGCGGTGGGCGCCAGCCACACCCAGCCCCTCGCGGGCCAGGGAGAAGAATACGCCTTCGCGCCGGTGGGAGCCGCGGACCCGCGGCCGGTCACTCCCAAGCAGGGTCTGCTGATCGTCTCGGCCGGCTATTTCCATGCGCTCGGCATCCCCCTGCTGCGAGGACGCGATTTCGACGCGCGCGACGACGCCGGCAGCGCGCCTGCGGCTCTCATCGTCAGCCAGAGCCTGGCGCAGCAGCTATGGCCCGGGCAAGCAGCGGTCGGCAAGCGCCTGCGCGACGGCAACGTCGATCTCACCGTCGTCGGCGTGGTTGCCGACGTGCACGGCCAGGGCTTGGCGAACCCGGCCGGGCCGGCGATATACGGGCCGTTGCGGCTCTTTCCGCGCGCGACCGTGAAGCTCTTCGTGCGTGCCGCCGGCAACCCGCTGGCGGTGGCCCGGGCGGCGCGCCGGGCGATCTGGCAGGTCAACGCCGACCAGCCGATCTCCGAGGTGGCGCCGCTCAGCCGGCTGGTGGCCGACGACATCGGGCGGCCGCGGCTGCTCTCGTCCCTGGTAGCCGGTTTCGGCGCCCTGGCGGCGCTGCTCGTCGCGCTCGGCATCTACGGCGTCACCGCCCAGGGCGTGCGCCGGCGCACCCAGGAGATCGGGGTGCGCATGGCGCTCGGAGCCGACCGTGCGCGGGTCCTCGGGTTGGTGGTGCGGCAGGGGATGGCGCTTGCCTTGTGCGGCATCGCATGCGGCCTCGTCGCGGCGCTTGGGCTCGCACGCCTGCTCGCGGGCCTGCTGTATGGCGTCGGCGCCGCCGATCCGCCGACCTATGCCGGGGTGGCGCTGCTGGTCGCAACCGTCGCGCTGGCCGCCGCCTACCTGCCGGCGCGCGAGGCGGCAGCGGTCGATCCCCTGCAGGCGATCAAGACGACCTGAGCCGGGGCCGGGTGGCCACTCAGGGCAGACCTGTTGCGCTCGGAGACTCCTTGACGAGCATATCAAGTGGTGTTACTCTCTGCGAGACTAAGTAATCATATAAGCATAGCGATGCGGTCATAAGGCGCTGCCTGCGCCGCCCGGACACGCTCGCGATCGGCGGTCTGTTCGAGGCCAAGCGCACCTCGGCTTGAAGGGAGGAGCCATGCCATTAGGAAGACTGAAGTTCAGCGGGATGGTTGCACCAGATGACAACCTGCATCAGGTCCAGGCGTCGGCAGACAAGATCATCGCACCGCAGAGCGTCTGCCCATGTCCGGAGGTCGGCTGCGTTCCGCAGTATGCCGACACGGTCGCGAGCCCAAACGCAGGGTACAACCCGGCGGGAGACTGCGATGGCTACTTCATGTCCTACAAGTTCCAACCCAACAACAACTGTTATGCCTACGGCTGCAACATCGCCAGCAATTCGTTCCCCCAGCCCGGCAGGATGCACTGCTACCTGTATCCGACGCCGCCGACCGGGCCTGGCGTTCAGGAGGGTGCCCTGAAAGATGGGCTGTACAACGTCGGAACCTCCAAGGCCGATCTGCGAGCGCACGCCGCCACCGGCGCCTCCGGCCATTACGTCGCGCTCCTGGTCTCGCAGGCGGATACGCCCAATGGTTGGCCGGGTGACTACCACTGGGCTCGATGCGACGACCCCGTGGACTTCAATTCGTGGTCGCAGAAGGATGGCAACGACCAGGTGACGAATTTCGATTTTGCCGGCAACCCCATCACCGATCCGGCGACGGCCAACTGGACCGTCAACCAGGGCCCGGTCAACCTCTTTAACAGCAGCAAGCCGGATGACAACGACGATCTGGTGGTGAGCTATGACTTCTTCACCTACATGTTCGTGCCGGCGACAGGGGTAAGCATCATCTGACGCCGGGCGACCGAGCCCATCGACCGGCGTCCTCCGGCCTCGCGGTTGCCCTGGCCGAAGATGATCGCGTGTGTCGCGATGGAAGGGAGGACCTGTATGAACATCGCCGTGCTCTACACCGGAGGCACCATCGGTAGCGCAGGTAGCCCGCTGGCGCCCTTGTCCCACGATGCTTTTCGTGACGCTTTCCAGGGGCTCATCACTCCCATCCTCAAGCAGCAGTATCTCGAAATCAAAGTCGCATTTCCGCCCATCACGTTTCCAGAATCGACCACCGGAACCTTGGACAGCACGAATCTCCAGCCCTCGGACTGGTGCATCATGGCTCAGACCATCCTCGACACCTACGGGGGCTATGACGGCTGGGTCGTCCTGCACGGGACCGACAGCATGGATTTCACCGGCCCGGCGCTGTCCTTCCTGCTGGCGAGTTTCAACACCCATGGGTTCCCGGCTGCGGTGTTGAGCAAGCCCGTGGTCATCACCGGCTCGCAGGTTCCCCTCTTCTATCAAGCTTCGCCGGGTGCGCGGCTGGTCCTCAACTACAACACCGACGCGTTCCAGAACGTCTGCGGCGCGATCGCCGCGGCGCAGAGCGGAGTGCCGGAGGTGTGCGTCTATTTCGCGAGCAACCTGTTCCGCGGCAACCGGGTGGTCAAGACGAACGCCAGCGAATTCCAGGCCTTCTCCTCGCCTAACTTCCCAGCCCTCGGCCAATATGGAATCGAGCTGGTGATCAACTTCGAGGAGGTACTGCCCCTGCCCGCGACGCGGGAGGTCAGCCTGGAGAACGAGAAGGTACGGACCGAGGTGAAGAAGCAACTTGCCTACATTGAGAGCAACATCAACTCGTTCCCGGTCATGCAGTTCAACGCCTTTCCGGCCTACTATCCCGTGGGCAGCGACCCGGGCAACTCGGTGATCGCGTCGCTCATCACCGCGTGTGTGGGGACCGGCATCAAGGGCCTCATCCTCGAGTCCTATGGGGAAGGCAACTTCCCTTCGGGCGACCCGGACAACCCGTCCGCCGGCGCGATCTACCAAGCCCTGCTGGCGGCGAACAATGAAGGCGTCATTCTCGTCGACTGCACGCAGGTGCTGAGCGGCGTCGTCAATGACAGCGCCTACGCCGCGGGCGCCTGGCTGCCGGGCGTGGGGGCCCTCAATCCGGCCGACATGACGCCGATGGCCGCCCTCGCCAAGCTGATCGCCCTGGCAACCGTCGCTGGATACCAGGGCTGGACTCCTGATTTAGTTGCGACCCTGATGCAGACGAACCTGATGGGCGAGATGTTGAGCGTAAACCGCCTGGACAGCCGGTCCAACTCGACCCTGGCTCCGGGGCAGTCCATCTCCACGCTCGACGGCAGCGTCGCTCTCCTCGATGATCCCGTCCTGGGTCCCCAGCTCAAGGTCACCGGCAGCGGCCTGATCCTCTGGCAGCCTAAGCTCAAGGCGGGGGTGATGCCCGGCCGGCTGGTGATGCAATCCGACGGCGACCTGGTTTTCTACGATCAGTCAAACGTCTCGCTGTGGGCAAGCGGCACCGCGCAGCACGGCCGGCCTGCGGCTTCGGCGCTCGTGCTCGCTGGCTCCTATGCGCAAACGAGCACGACCCTCTATATTTACAACTACGCCTCCCAGGAGGTCATCGCGACTTTGTACTCTCAATAGGCATCTGCAAGGGCGAATGCTCGATCGTGATCCGGACGATCCCAACACGGCGATCGACGACTTGCTTCTCGACCAGCTTGCCGTCGCTTGCTGGCATGTTGGCAAGGCTGGTCGAGCCGCCGTCGGCCCATGGCGTGGCGTGATGGACGTCGCACAACCTCCTGCCGCAGCCGTGGAAGCGGCAGCCGCCGTCGCGATGTTCGAGGGCGCGGCGCAGGCCGGGCGAGATGGCGCGGGTGCGACGGCCGACGTCGAGCACTCGGCCGTCCCCGGCGTGCCGCATCACCACCCGTGCCGAGTCGCACGCCAGCCGCCGGGACGTTTCCGCGGAAACGTGGGTGCCGTCCGCGAGCCAGGAAGAACCGCTCTCGCCGTCGGCCGTCAGCACCTCGGCATCCACGTGAACCACCACCTGGTAGCGATCGCCACGAGTGCCGGGGTCGAGGCCCGATGCGAGGGCGCTCTCGGCCACCAGGCCCAAGGCGTCGGCGCGGCGGTGCTCCGCCGAGGTCTCCTCTGCCACCACCTAAGGCTCCTGCGCGGCGCTTGGCTGCGGGTCAACGCGTAACCCGTAGAGCGCCTCGGCACCGGCATCCAGGGCGCGCAGCAGCGCCGCGCCGGCCTCGGGCGCGAGGCGCCCCGCGGCCGCAGCGGGGCCGATCGCGGTTGCCGAGACTGTCCGGGAAACTCGTCGCGAGAACGGGCCCGGGAGCCCCTCCCGCGGGCCAATCGATGCCCTTCGAGCGCGGATTCGAGGATGGTCGTCGAGGGGTCCGAAAAACCTTGTCAAGAGGGGACAGCGAAATCGGCGTCGGCGCCAAAGGCACGACCCCCCTGCGGTGGACAAGCGAGGGACGCCCCAGGGGCCGGTATCGGCGTCATGAAGGTGGAACGATCAGCTTGACGGTCGGGAAGTAGGTCCTGTAGCGGGCAGGTCGCGGGTCAGGGGGCCCGGCGGTGGCCGGTCTTCCCTGCCCGGCGATCCCGAGCCCCCGCGGACCCTCGGCGATTCAAGATGGCGCACGCGGCCGATAGGCGACCGCTGCGCGACTCCGGATTAGCTTGGTCATGTTAGCCTCCGCAGACAGGGAGGGACTTTCGCGGATGAACCGCGCACCGGATTGGCTGGCCCAGTCAGAACGGGATCTGGAGCAGGCCCAGGCGTCGCGCGCCGAGGGGCGCCACGAATGGGCCTGCTTCGCGGCACAGCAGTCGGCAGAGAAGGCGGTCAAGGCCCTTATGTGGGTACCCGCTACCCGAACGGACATCCCGAGGGGCCGCCCTTCGAGCACTACGGGGAGATCCAGAGCGGCGAGGCGCTGCGTTATGCCGGTGAGATCCTTGCATTCGTCCGTGTTCAAATGGCCTGACCGCCGCGCGGTCGAGGAGGCTGCCGCGGCATGGGCGGCCCGCGAGCGGCTGCGCCATCCGGGGCTGATCAGGCTCGGCTGCTTCGGCTCGTACGTCCGCGGCAACGCCGGGGTCGGCAGCGACCTGGATCTGATCGCCGTGGTCGAGTCGTCGGCAGAGCCGTTCGAGCGTCGCGCCCTCGCATGGGATCTGAGCTCGCTGCCGGTGCCGGCGGAGATTCTGATTTACACGCGCGACGAATGGCAGCGCATGGATCGAGAGGGCGGCCGCTTCGCTCGCATGCTCAGGCGCGAGGCCCGCTGGCTCGTCGAGCCCGAGCCGGACCCGACCGCCGAGAGTTAGCGCCGGGACAGCTGAAAGGAGCGGTGGCATGACACGGTTTGCGGCGGGTGTGGATGGCGTGACCTTCGACTCCTCGGGCGCTCGCCTCCTCGGCGTCTTCTACCGGGGCGCCGGCGAGGCGCCCCGCCCCACGGCGGTCCTGCTCCATGGCCTGCCTGGCATCGAGAAGCACCTAGACCTTGCCTACCGCCTGCGCGACCGTGGCTGGAACTGCCTCTGTTTCCACCCGCGGGGCTCCTGGGGCTCGGGTGGGGCGTACTCGCTCGACGGCCTGGTGGACGACACCCGGGCGGCGGTCACCTGGACCCTGGCGCAGCCGTCCGTCGATCCCGACCGGCTCGCCATGATCGGCGCGAGCGTCGGGGGACACACCGCGCTGCTCTATGTCGCCGGCGACCCCCGCATCCGTGCCCTGGCGGCGCTCTGCCCGGTCATCGATCCCAAGGTGTTCGCTTTCCCCAAGGAAATGGCGGAGGAGTTTGCCGGCATGTTGAGCGGCGTTTCCGCCGCCGATCTCCTCGCGCAGTGGCAGGGTTTGGATGCCCTGGCCGGCCGCCTCGGCACGCTGTCGGCCCGGCCGATCCAGCTGGTGACAGGGGATCGCGACGAGCTTTTCCCGCCTTCCCACTACACCGCCTTCGCCGCGGCGCTCCCAGGGGTCGAATGGGTCCGCCATCCGGACGCCGATCATGCCTTCAGCACCTGCCGTCCCTGGTTGGTCGATACCGTGACCGAATGGCTGGCCGCCAAGCTCGGCGCCCGGGGGTAAAGCAGCGCGAAGGCTATACTTTGACAATGAATGAAGACTCCGAAGAGGAGCGTGCCGCACGGGCTGCCAATCGCCGGTCGTGGCCGATACGCGCCTCTCGGCTGGGCGAGGAGCCCGGAGAGGAGCCTGGTATGTCGAAGATGCGTGTCGTGCAGGTCGATCGTCCGCAGGGAGCCTTGCGGCTGACGGAACGCGACGTCCCGGAGCCCGGCGCCGGTGCGGTGCGGATCAGGGTCGAGGCGTGCGGCATCTGTCACAGCGACTCGCTCACCAAGGAAGGCATCTGGCCTGGCATCCAGTACCCGCGTGTCCCCGGACACGAGGTTGCCGGAACCGTCGACGCGGTGGGCGAGGGCGTCACCGGCTGGACGCCGGGTCAGCGGGTGGGAGTCGGCTGGCATGGCGGCCACTGCGGGCACTGCGACTCGTGCCGCCGCGGCGACTTCCTCACCTGCCAGATCGCCCCGCAGATACCCGGGATCACCTACGACGGCGGCTACGCCGAATACATGATCGCTCCCGCCGGAGCCCTGGCGCTGGTCCCCGAAGACCTTTCAGCCATCGCCGCCGGACCGCTGATGTGCGCGGGGATCACCACCTTCAACTCCTTGCGGCACAGCGGCGCGAGGCCCGGCGATCTCGTCGCGGTGCTCGGGGTGGGCGGTCTCGGCCACCTGGGCGTTCAATTCGCCGCCAAGATGGGCTTCAAGACGGTGGCCGTCGCCAGGGGGACGGACAAGGAGCCGCTGGCCAAGCAGCTTGGCGCCTGGCGTTACGTCGACAGCCAGACCCAGGACGTCGCCGCCGAGCTGGTCAAGCTCGGCGGCGCCAAGGTGATACTGGCCACGGTGACGAGCGGCAAGGCGATGAGCGAGGCGCTGGGGGGACTGGGCATCGGCGGGACGTTGATCGTCCTCGGCGCCCCGCACGAGCCGCTCGAGGTGCCCGCCGGCCTGCTCATCTCCGGGCGCCGGTCGGTCATGGGCTGGCCCTCCGGCACCTCGATCGATTCGCAGGATACGCTCCGCTTCAGCGTGTTCGCCGGTGAGCGGGCCATGACCGAGGTCTTTCCGCTGGCGCGCGCGGCCGAAGCCTACGACCGCATGATGAGCGGCAAGGCCCGGTTTCGCGTCGTGCTCACGACCGAACGGTGACCCGCCGCGGACCGCTATGGCAGCACGAGATTCCGCTGGATCTTCCAGCTGCCGTCGTCCTGTAGCCGCCAGACCGTGAGGTAGGAGCCGCCGCTGATCACCTCCTGGCCGTTCGGGCCCGGCCGGCCGATCTTGACGGTGCCGAGCTCGATCGCCAGCTTGCCCTCGCGCAGGATGCGCTGCGGCTCGATCTCCGTCGTAACTGCCGGGCCTCCATCGGCGAAGCGCTGCCGCATCATTGCCTCGATCTGGGCCCGGCCGCGGGTCGAGGTGCCGTCGAGGGCCACGAACACCGCGTCGTCCTCGTAGGGCTGGGCCTCCTTCGCGGCGTCGCCGGAATGCATCGCAATGGTCCAGTCGGTGTTCGCCTTCTTGATCGCCCCGTCGAGTGCCGGATCGCCGGAGACAGCCGGAGCCGGCGGCTGGGCCGCTCCACCGACCGGCAGGAGCATCGCGAGCAGAATGATGGATAGCACTCGAGTCATTTCAGGTCTCCCGGGGTCTCTTGCGGCAGCATGGCCTTGCCACCGCGTCCACGCGTCGAGTATTGCCGTAAACCCGGGTGCCGTCCAGCCCTCGCCCTTCGCATCGTTCGGCCCGCGCGTCACCGCCCCAGGCCTGGGATCTCCTCGAGGTGGGGGAGCGGAGAATCGAGCACGTCGGAGAAGAGCGTGAGCACGCGGAAGGTCAGGCCCCAGATGGCCTGGCCGCGGACTCGGATCGCCGGGTAGAGGACGCGGTTGCCCTCGCGCTCCCACTCGACGTGGCTGGCGTTGGCCGGGTCCCAGAGGTGGGCGAGCGGGACCCAGAATGCGTCCTTCACCTCGTCGCTGAATGCGAACGGCAGGAGGTCCGGACCGAGATAGTAGACGAAGGGGTAGAGGACCAGGCGACGGTAGAGGCCGCCCGTGAAACGCACCTGGACCTGCGACAGGTCGCCCAGCCAGTGGCCCTCGCCGAGGGCGAGGCCCACCTCCTCCCGGGTCTCGCGCTCGGCCACCGCCCGAGGATGGGGATCGGTAGGGTTGGCGCGGCCGCCGGGCAGCGCCAGGTGGCCCGACCACGGGTCGCCGTCCCGCTCGGCGCGCTGGATGATGCAGAGCGCGAGCTCGGGGGCCCCGGCGAGGACCAGGGCGACCGCGGCCTCGGCCTGTTGCGGCTCCGGAGCCAGCACCTCGGGCCGGTGGCCGGCAAGCGCCTGGCGTATCTGATCGAGAGTGACCGTCACGGCACGGCTTCGACGTTCGGCGTCCAAGTCCTTCGTTCCAGCGGTTCCAGTGCCCGCGGCGGCTCAACCGCTCCCGCGCAGCGCGGAGAGGATCTGCTCCTTGAGGTCCGGGAAGTGGGCGCGGTAGTCCTCGAGGCCGCGCGCGATCACCTCGCGCGCCTCGTCGCGGCCGTAGATGCCGGCAATCTCGACCTCGGTCTGACGGGCCTGGACGGGGGCCGCGGCAGGGGCGCCGGCGTCGAGCGTCAGCTTGTAGGTCAGGAAGTAGTGCTCGAGCCGCTCCACCACCGCCCGCGGCAGCTCGCTGATGTCTTCCACCTTGCCGAAGGTGATGTCGCCCTGCAGCACCGCGACGACCTTGTCGTCGGCCTCGTCGTGGTCGATCACGTGCAGCCCGCCGATCGGCTGTCCGCGCAGCAGGAAGTCACCGTGCGAAAAGGCCCGCTCGGAGAGCACGCAGACGTCGATGGGGTCGCCATCGCCGCCCAGCTCTTGCCGCCCGGTGCGGCGGCGAGCCAGCTCGGCGACCCGCTCGCCGGAGAAGGTCTGGGGGACGAAGCCGTAGAGGCTGGGGCAGACGTTCGAGAACTTCTGCGGCCGGTCGACCTTGAGGTGTCCGGTGACCTTGTCGACCTCGTACTTGACGGCGTCCGAGGGGACGATCTCGACGTAGACGGTGACCAACGCCGGCGCCTCGTCCCCGGCCGGCACCCCGTGCCAGGGGTGGGTCTTGAACAACCGACCCATCAGCTCCCAGACCCGTTCGGCGTCCAGCCCGCCCTGCCTGCTCACCCGCGAGCTCTCCCTGCGGTCCGGCGCTGCATGCGCCGAACTGTATCGCAGCCCGGGCCCGGTGGCCTGCCGCGGGGCCCCGCCGCTCAGTGGAGAATGTTTCCGGACTCGGATTCCTGGAGGTAGCCGAGGCACTTGTAGATCAGCTTGGCGGCAAGGAAGTCGCTCGCCGGCTGGCCGCCGATGGGGGACAGCTCGACGAGGTCCATGCCGACGACCGTCTTGGCGCTGAAAAGGGCGCGCAGCAGGGCCAGGGTGGGGTACCAGAAGCCGCCGCCTGGCTCGGGAGTGCCGGTGGCGGGTACCAGCGCCGGGTCGAAGTAGTCGATGTCGAAGGTCAGGTAGACCTTTTGTGGCAGAGCGGCCAACGCTTGGCCGAAGACCTCGGCGATCTGGTCGAGCTGGTACCCCCAGAGAACCGGCAGCTGCTGGCGGTGGATCAGCTCGGCTTCCTGCACCGACAGCGACCGCAGTCCGACCGCCAGGGTGGGGAAGCCGTCGTCGACGATGCGCTTCATGACGCTGGCGTGACTGTAGGGCGTGCCCTCGAACTCTTCCCGCAGGTCGGCGTGGGCGTCGAACTGCACGACGCCGATGCCGCCGTGGACCGCCCGCGCCGCCCGCACCGGCGCCAGCGACAGGCTGTGCTCGCCGCCGAGGACCACCAGGAACTTGCCGAGCGCGAGGTGGCGCCGGGCCTCCGCCTCGATCTCGCCCAGGGCGGCCGCCATCTCGAAGGCCTCGGGCAGGAACGGCGGCACGGTGGCGATGCCCTGATCGTAGGGCTGGGATTCGAGCTCCTCGTCGTAGAGCTCCATCGCCTGAGAGGCGCGGACGATCGCTGCCGGACCGTGGGCGGTGCCCTTGCCGTAGGTCGTGGTGCGCTCGAACGGCACCGGCAGCACCACGACGCGGCTGCGCTCGTACTCGCAATAGGGTCCTTCGAGGAGTCCGAAGTTGGTGGGCTGAGAGGGCATGGAGCGGTCCTCCTTGGGACGAGTCGCGGTGGCCCAGCCATCCTGCCTTGGGGCGGTGGTAACTAGAGCACAGATGCCGCTGCGCGCCAACGCGCCTCGAGGCGGCACGCGCGAGATAATCCTGGCCTGGTGCGCGGCGGAGCGCGGTGGTGCGCGGAGGCGCGTGGTAGAGCGCGGAGGTGCGCGATGGACGAGGTGCGGCTGGACGGCGAGCTGGCGGCGCGGTTGCGGCGGGCCGCCGGCGCCGTGGTGCTTTCGGGCGCCGGCGTCTCGAAGGAGAGCGGGCTGGCCACCTTCCGCGGTGCCGGCGGGTTGTGGGAGGAGCGTCGGCCGGAGGAGCTGGCGACCCCGGAGGCCTTCTACCGCACTCCGGGAACGGTCTGGCGCTGGTACGCCTCGCGGTACGCGACCGCCGCGGCGGCGCAGCCCAACCCCGGGCACCGAGCGCTGGTGCGATGGGAGTCGCTGTTCCCGTCGTTCCTGCTCGCCACCCAGAACGTCGACGACCTGCACCGGCGCGCCGGCAGCCGGCAGATGGTGGCGCTGCACGGCACCATCGCCGAGGCGATGTGCGACGGCTGCGGGCGCCGGTGGCCGATGGGGGAGGCGGTTGCCGCCTCGCCCGAGGAGCCGCCTGCCTGCGGCGCGGCGGCGGGAGCCACCGCCTGCCGGGGCCGCTTCCGCCCGGCGGTGGTCTGGTTCGGCGAGAGCCTGCCCGCGGCCGAGCTGGCGCGTGCTTCCCGTGCCGCGGCTGCCTGTGACCTGCTGCTCGCCGCCGGGACGTCGGCGCTGGTCTATCCGGCGGCGGGGCTGATCGAGACCGCGTTGCGCGCGGGGGCCTGCGTCATCGAGGTCAACCCGGAGCCGACGCCCTTCTCGCGCTTCGCTCATCTGCGGCTGGCGGCGCCGGCGGGTGAAGCGCTGCCGGCGCTGACCGATGCCATCGCCGCCTGCCGTGGTGCCGCCCCCTGATCGCCTGCCATCGGCTCTGGCGCTTGCGCCGTGGCGCCGGCGCCCTGGCGGCGGCGCTTTGCGCAGTTTCGCTCCCGGTTGCCGTCAATCCTATCGGTGAGGCGATCGTCGAGTGCCGGAAACGAAGAGCTGGCTGATCGCCGACCTCCCCGAGGACGACCGCCCGCGCGAGCGGCTGGTGCGGCTCGGAGCGGGCGCGCTGAGCGACTGCGAGCTGGTGGCCCTGGTCCTGCGGTCCGGGGTGGTGGGCACTCCCGTGCTGAAGCTGGCGGCCGACCTGCTCGAGCGGCACGGCGGCCTGTCCGGTCTCGTCGGGACCGATGCTCGCGACCTCCGGATCGACAAGACCCTGGGATTGTCCAAGGCCGCCTCCCTGCTCGCGGCGGTCGAGATCGGCAGCCGGATCGCCCGCGGGCAGCTGCCGATGCGGGCGCTGTTGACGCGGCCGGCGGAGGTGGCGCGGTACCTGCTGCTGAAGTATCAATTGCGCGACCAGGAAGTGATGGGGGCGCTTTTCCTGGACATCCGCCATCGGCTGATCGCCGACAAGGCCATCTACCGGGGCACCCTGCACCGCGCCGCGGTCGAGCCGCGCGAGATCCTTCACGAGTGCCTGCGCCGCGGCGCCGCCGCCTTCGCGTTGTTCCACACCCACCCGAGCGGCGACCCGACGCCCAGCCCCGAGGACGTCCTGTTCACGCGGCGGATGGCCGACGCCGCTGCGGTGGTGGGTGTCGAGCTGGTGGATCACCTGGTGCTCGGCGCCACCGGACGCTGGGTGTCACTGCGCGAACGAGGCGCATGGTAGCCTCGTGGGGCGATGGCCAGCTACCACCTCGACTGCGCCAGCGGCATCGCCGGGGACATGTTCCTGGGCGCCTGCCTCGATCTCGGCATGCCGCTCGACGTGGTGGCGGAGGCGGTGGCGAGCCTCGGCCTGCCAGGTGTCGCAGTCGAGAGCCGCAAGGCGTCTCGCGGCGGCTTCGCCGGCACCCGGTTCCGTGTGCTGCTCGACGGCCGCCCCCTCGAGGGTCCCGATCCCGAGGAAGCCGGACCGGGTGCCGCCGTGGACAGCTCCGGCGCCGCACGCGAGCACGCCCACGAGCACCGCCACGACCATGAGCATGGCCACGAGCACGAGCACGGTCATGACCATGAGCACGTACACGGCCACGAGCACGGCCAAAAGCACGAGCACGGCCATGAGCATGACCACGGCCATGAGCATGACCATGACCACGTACACAGCCACGACCACGAGCACGACCACGGACACGGGGATTCGCGCGACCTGGCCCAGATCCGCACCCTGCTCGCCCGCAGCGGGCTGCGGCCGCCGGTGCGCGAGCGCGCCCTGCGCCTGTTCTCGCGCCTTGGCGAAGCCGAGGCGAAGGCCCACGCCATGCCGCTCGACCGGGTGCATTTCCACGAGGTGGGCGCGGTGGACTCGATCGTCGACCTGGTGGGGGCGGCCGCCGCCATCGAGCATCTGGCGCCCGAGCGCCTGACCTGCGGTCCCGTGAACGTCGGCAGCGGCCGGGTCAAGACGGACCATGGCCACCTGCCGGTGCCGGCGCCCGCCACCGCGGAGCTGTTGCAGGGCGTGCCGATCTACGGCGGCCCGGGCGGCGAGCTGACCACCCCGACTGGCGCGGTGCTGCTGGCCGAGCTCGTCGACGCTTTCGTCGAGTTGCCGCCGCTGGTGCTCGAGATCACCGGCTATGGCCTGGGGCGCAAGGACCTGCCGATGCAGCCGAACGCCCTGCGCCTGCTGCGCGGACGACCCTCAGGGCTTCCGGCGGCACCCGCCACGGCGGAGGTGGCGGTGGTCGAATGCGAGGTCGACGACCTTGCCGGGGAAGGTTTTGGCTTCCTGATGGAGCGGCTGCTCGCCGCCGGCGCCCTGGACGTCTACTTCACTCCCCTGGTGATGAAGAAGAGCCGCCCCGGCATCCTGGTGAGCATGCTCTGCCGCCGTCCGCAGCTCGAGCAGCTGGCCGGCATCCTCCTGGTGGAATCCGGATCGCTCGGCTGCCGTTATCACATGGCAGCGCGCTTCGAAGCGGAGCGCGATTCCCTGGAGGTCGAGACCGCGTTCGGCAAGGTGCGGATCAAGCGCGGCCGCCTGGCGGGCAGGGTCCTGGCGGCGGCACCGGAGTACGAAGACTGCCGCCGCCTCGCCCTCGCCGCCGGCGTGCCCTGGCGCGATGTCTACCGCGCGGCCCTCGCCGCGCTGCCGGCCTAGATTCCCGGATTCCCGCCGCGCCCGCCGCGCGCCGTCGCGGCGGAGACCCGGCGGGCCGCCGCCGGGCCGGGCGTCCCGACCTCTGCACGTTTGCAGCTGTTGCGCCGCCGGCCGCTCACGAACCGGCCGCCCCGAAAAGAGACACGACGATGACCAGACCCGATGAGCATGGAAACGGCAGCGCCGCCGGCGGCCGGCCCGCCGAGGAGGCGGTGGCGCCCGAGCGCCGGTTGCAGCTCGGAATGGCCGGCCGCGGCGCCTTGCGCTGGGTGGCCGTGGACGTCACCGACATCGTGCGCGAGGTGCGCGACCGCCTGGACCTGACGCCGGTGGCTGCCGCGGCGCTGGGCCGCGCCGTGGCCGGCGCCTCCATGCTGCTGCGCCTCGCCACCAAGACCCCCAGCCGCCTGGTGCTGGATATCCGCGGCGACGGGCCCCTGCGCCAGGTGCTGGTCGAGGTGGACGAGGAGGGCAACATCCGCGGCACGGTCGGCGATCCCCGGGTGGTGGTGCCCGACCTGCCCAATCGCAAGCTGGCGGTCGGCAACGCCGTGGGCGCCGGCAAGCTGCGGGTGCTGCGCGAGTTCGGCGACGGCGGCAGCTATCACAGCCACGTGGCGCTGCAGACCGGCGAGATCGGCGACGATCTCGCCCACTACCTCGAGCAGAGCGAGCAGAGCCGCTCGGCCGTGCTGGTCGGCGTGCTGGGGCGCAAGAGCGGAGTGGCGGCGGCCGGCGGCGTGATCGTCGAGGTCCTGCCCGGGGCGCCCGAGGAAGTGGTGACGCGCCTCGAGAGCAACCTGGCGCGGATGCCCGGCGTCAGCTGGCTGCTCGAGGAAGGGGGCGTCGACCGCGTACTCGACGTGGCGCTCGCCGGCCTCGACCGCGAGCTCAAGGAGACCGGGCCGCTGCGCTACCGCTGCCGCTGCAGCCGCGAGCGCCTTCAGCGCCACCTGGTGCTGCTGTCGGCCGAGGACCGTGACTACCTGGCCGAGGAAGACGGCGCGATCGAGGCGGACTGCGTGTTCTGCGGCAATCACTACCGCTTCACCTCCAAGGAGCTGGCGGCTGCCGGCGAGGAGGGCGGGGAACTGCCCAGCTGAGCCCCAGCTGAGCAAGAAGGAGGGCGGCGCGACGAGCCGGGCCGCCGGCCGGCGACCGCGCCGGCTGCTACAATCCCCGTTCCCCACGGCCACCGGGCGGCCGGCCGAGGCACCATGTCCAAGCGCACCTACTACATCACCACGCCGATCTATTACGTGAACGACGTGCCCCACATCGGGCACATCTTCACGACCACGGTCTGCGACACCCTGGCGCGCTATCACCGCCTGCTCGGCGAAGACGTGCGCTTCCTGACCGGGACCGACGAGCACGGCCAGAACATCGAACGGGCGGCGAAGCGCGAGGGGATCGCTCCGCTCGAGCTCGCCGACCGGGTCGTCAGCCACTACCAGGAGCTCCGGGAGAAGCTTGATTTCTCCTACGACGACTTCGTGCGCACCACCGAGGAGCGCCACGCGCGCGGCGTGCGCGAGATCATCCGCCGCCTGGATGCCGCCGGCGATCTCTACGCGGCGGTCCACGAGGGATGGTACTGCTCGCCGTGCGAGACCTTCTACACCGAGAAAGAGCTGGCCGGCGGTGCCGCCGGCGCCGGCGCGGCCGGCGGGCCCGGCGGCGAGCCGGACCGCCGCTGCCCGGTCCACGGCACCGCCGTCGAATGGAAATCGGAGGAGAACGTCTTCTTCCGGCTCTCTCGTTACCAGCAGCCGCTGCTCGACTGGTACGACAGCCAGCCGCCGCCGGTCTGCCCGCAGAGCCGGCTCAACGAGATGCGCTCCTTCGTCGCCGGCGGCCTGCGCGACCTGTCGGTGTCGCGCGCCAACCTCGAATGGGGGATTCCCTTCCCGGGCCGGCCGGGCCAGACCGTCTACGTCTGGCTCGATGCGCTGACCAACTACATCAGCGCCCTCGGCCTGGGCTCGGATCGGCCCGAGGACATCGCCCTGTACCGGCGCTACTGGGCCGAAGGCGACGTGCGGCTGCACATGATGGGCAAGGACATCCTGCGTTTCCACGCCGCCTACTGGCCGGCTTTCCTGATGTCGGCGCAGCTGCCGCTGCCGACCGCGGTATGGGCGCACGGCTGGTGGCAGCGCGACGGCCGCAAGGTCTCCAAGTCGGCCGGCAACGTGGTGCGCCCCGACGAGCTCGTCGAACGCTTCGGCGGTGACAGCCTGCGCTATTTCCTGCTGCGCGAGATGGCGTTCGGCCAGGATGCGAGCTTCTCCGACGAGGCGGTCATCGACCGCTACAACAACGACCTCGCCAACGACCTGGGCAACACCGTCAGCCGGGTGGTGACGCTGTCGCGGAGCGCCTTCGGCGGCCGCACCCCGTACCTGAGCTGTGGCGACAATCCGCTGGTCGAGGTGGCCGGCCGGGCTGCCGCCGAGTACCGCGCCGCCATGGACGAGCACGCGTTCCAGCGCGCCCTGGAGAGCCTCTGGAGGCTGCTCGCCGAAACCAACCAGTACCTGGTGGCACACGAGCCCTGGAAGCTGATCAAGACCGAGGGACCCAGCCCCAAGCTGGCGCGGGTGCTGTGGAACGGCCTCGAGGCGACGCGCATCGTCGCCATCGGCCTGCTGCCGATCATGCCGCGCGCCGCCGTCCAGGTGCTGCGCGCGATCGCCGCGCCCGTGCCGGGGCGCCTGGACGCCATGGCCTGGGGCGGGACGCCGGTCGGCGCCGAGCTGCCGCCGCCGTCGCCGATCTTTCCCCGCATCGACAAGGAGGCCTACGTGGCCGAAGCGAAGCAAGCCGTCCCGCCGTTGCCGGCCACCCCGCCAGCCGTCGCTCCGGCCCCGGCCACCCCGGCAGCCGTCGCCCCGCCAGCCGTCGCCCAGGCCCCGGCAGCCGCCGCTCCAGCCCCGGCAGCGCCCGCCGCCGCCCCGGCACCTGCCGCGACCCCGGGGCCCGCTCTCACCCCCTCCTCCTCCGGCTCGCCCGCCGCCGCCGATTCCGGCAGCATCTCGATCGACCGGTTCAAGCAGGTCAAGCTGCGGGTGGGCACGGTGCGCGCGGCCGAGCCGGTGCCCAAGTCGAAGAAGCTGCTCGAGCTGACCGTCGACCTCGGCGACGAGACCCGGACGGTGGTGGCCGGAATCGCCCTCGCCTACCGGCCGGAGGACCTGGTCGGCAAGCAGGTGGTGGTGGTCGCCAACCTCGAGCCGGCGACCCTGATGGGGGTCCGGTCGCAGGGCATGGTGCTCGCGGCCTCGATTGACGGTACGCCGGTGCTGCTGCATCCCGCCGCCGCCGTGCCCGCCGGGACCGAGGTCCGTTGAGCCTGACGCGCCCGACGCTCCCGACGCGGGCGACGCAGGTGGCGCGCTGGCAACGCCCGCCTGGTTCGACGACGGGCGCGGGCGCCGCCGGCGGCGGTCCGGACGGCCCCGGATCTCCCGGCGCCGGCCTGATCGACTCGCACTGCCACCTGCAGAGCCTGGCCGCCGGCGAGCGCGAGCGCGCCCTCGACGCGGCGCGCGAGCGGGGCGTGCGCGGCTTCCTGGTGCCGGCGACGCGCCTCGACGAGGCCGACGACGTCCTCGATCTGTGCCATCGCCACCCGGACGTCTGGTGTGCGCTCGGCGTGCATCCGCACGAGGCCGCGAGCTGGCGCGCCGGCGATGCCGAGCGCCTGGCGGCGCTGCTCGCCGACACGCGGGCGGTGGCGGTGGGGGAGTGCGGCCTCGACTTTCACTACGACCACGCGCCGCGGACGGTGCAGCTCGCCGTGATGCGCGAGCAGTGGCGGCTGGCGCTCGACCTCGGCCTGCCGGTCGTGGTGCACAACCGCGAGAGCAACGAAGCGATGCTCGACGCCGTCCGCGAGCCGGCCTTCGCCGGTCTCGCCGCCGATTTCCACTCCTTCGCCGGCGGCCTGGCCATGGCCCGCGAGCTGCTGGCGCGCGGCTGCTACCTGGGCCTCTCGGGCATGATCACCTTTCCCAAGGCCGACAACGTCCGCGAGGTGCTCGGCGTACTGCCCGCCGAGCGCGCCCTGGTCGAGACCGACACTCCCTACCTGGCGCCGGTGCCCCACCGCGGCCGGCCCAACCGCCCGGCGTACGTGGTCGAGATCGCGCAACGCCTGGCCGCCGCCATCGGCGAATCCCCCGAGGCGGTGGCGCGCCAGACCAGCCAGAATTTCTTCCGGCTGTTCGCCAAGGCGGGCCGCCGCGCCAGCGACCGCGCCTCCGTGTCCGAGCTCGCCGTCCGGGAACCGTAGCTCCGTCAGACCGGGTTCGGCACGTCGATGAACTCGACCTCGATGCCGAAGCGGCGGGCGAGATGCTCGCCGAGAGCGCGGACGCCGAGACGCTCGGTCGCGTAGTGACCGGCGGCGAGGTAGTGGATGCCGGCATCGCGGGCCACGTTCATCACCCATTCGCTGGCTTCGCCGGTGACGTAGGCGTCGAGGCCCTGGGCGATCGCCGTGTAGACCTCGCGCTGGGCGCCGCCGCTGATCAGGCCGATGCTTCTGACCGGCTCGCGGCCGAACAGGAAGGCGAGCGGCTCCTGGCCGAAGACATTGCGGCAGAGCTCGACCAGCCGCGCGGCCGGGACGGGCTCGGCGAAGCGGCCCTTGCAGCCGATCGGCAGGCCGTCGTGCTCGCCGAAGGGTTCCACGCCGGCGAGGCCGAAGGCGCGCGCCGCCAGGGCGTTGTTGCCCACCTCCGGGTTGCGGTCGAGAGGCAGGTGGTAGGCGATCAGGCTCATGCCGCTCGCGATCAGCTCGGCCACCTGGCGGTAGCGGAAGCCGGTCAGGGTGCGGGGCATCCCTTCCCAGAACAGGCCGTGGTGCACCAGCACCGCGTCAGCCCCGGCCGCCCGCGCCTGGGCGAACAGCTGGATGCAGGAGGACACGCCGGTGACCAGCTTGTGCACCCGCGCGCGCCCTTCGACCTGCAACCCGTTGGGACCGAAGTCGGATCCCAGGCGAGCCTCCAGGAATTCGTCCAGGTAGGCGACCAGCGCGCCGAGGCCGACCCCGCCCTCCCCGGCGGCCGGGTCCGTCGTCATCGCCCCCCGGGACCCCGGCCACCGCCGCCGCGGCCGCCGCGGAAGCCTCCCCGGCCGCCGCCCTCGCGGCCGCCCCGGCCGCCGCGGCCTCCGAAGTCGCGATCGCGGTCCCGTTCGCGCTCGCCGCCGCCGCCCACCGGCACCGGCTCGCCCATGCCCTCGTACTGGGCAGGATCGTAGTCCGGGGCTTCCATGATGACCGCCTTGCGCGACAGGCGCACCTTGCCGCCCTCGTCGATGTTGATGACCTTGACGGTCATCTCGTCGCCTTCCTTGACGATGTCCGAAACCTCGCGCACCCGGTACGGGGCGAGCTCGCTGATGTGCACCAGGCCGTCGGTGCCGGGCATGATCTCGACGAAGGCCCCGTAGGCCTCGACCCGCCGCACCGTGCCGGTGTAGACCTTGCCGACCTCGGGCACCTCGGTCAGGCGTTCGATCATCTGGATCGCGCGGCGCGCGGCCGGCTCGTCGGGCGAGGCGATGACCACCTTGCCGTCGTCGCCGATCTCGATCTGGCACCCGGTCTCCTCGATGATCGAACGGATCGTCTTGCCACCGGGTCCGATGACGTCGCGGATCTTCTCCTTGGAGATCAGCAGCGTGTAGAGGCGCGGCGCATAGCGCGACATTTCGCCGCGCGGCGCCGAGATCGAATGCTCCATGATGTCGAGGATGTGCAGCCGCCCCGCCCGTGCCTGGGCCAGCGCCTGCTCCATGATTTCCTTGGTGACGCCGGTGATCTTGATGTCCATCTGCAGCGCGGTGACGCCGCTCCGGGTGCCGGCGACCTTGAAGTCCATGTCGCCGTAATGGTCCTCCTGCCCGGCGATGTCGGAGAGCACGGCGAAGCTGGTGTCGCCCTTGATCAGCCCCATCGCCACCCCGGCGACCGGCGCCAGCATCGGCACGCCGGCGTCGAACAGGGCGAGCGAGCCGCCGCACACCGTCGCCATCGAGGACGAGCCGTTCGACTCGAGGATGTCGGAGACGACGCGCAGCGTGTACGGGAAGTCGTCCTCGTGCGGCAGCACCGGCAGCAGCGCCCGCCGCGCCAGCACCCCGTGGCCGATCTCGCGCCGGCCGGGGCCGCGCAGGAACTTCACCTCGCCGACGGAGAAGGGCGGGAAGTTGTAGTGCAGCAGGAACTTCTGCACGCTCTCCCCTTCGTACTCCTCGATCACCTGGGCGTCCCGGCTGGTGCCCAGGGTGGCGGTCACCAGCGCCTGGGTCTCGCCGCGGGTGAACAGCGCCGAGCCGTGGGTGCGCGGCAGCAGGCCGACGTCGACCGCGATCGGCCGGATCTCGTCGAGGCGCCGGTCGTCGAAGCGCGTGCGCTTCTCGAGCACCACCTCGCGCAGGATCTCCTCTTCGAGCCGGGACAGGATCTTTTTGACCTGGGCGCGGCGCTTGGTGCCGTCCTCGGCGGTCTCCGGAATCGTCTCGAGATAGGGCTTGGTGACCGCCGCCGCCGCGTCCTTGCGCTCGAACTTGCCCTTGCGGAAGAGCGCTGCCCCGAGCCGGTCGTGGAGGTCGGCGTGGACCTGGCGGTACAGCTCTTCGGGGTAGGCCTCGGGCACCGTCCACACCGGCTTCTGCTTGCCGCTCTGGCGATAGAGGTCGTGCTGGGCCTTGATGATCTTCTGGATCTCGGCGTGGGCCTTGAAGATGCAGTCGAGCAGCACCTCCTCGGAGACCTGGTTGGCGCCGGCCTCGACCATCGCCACCGCCTCCTCGGTGCCGACCACCACCAGGTCGAGGTCGGAGACGTCGCGCTGGCTGTTCACCGGGTTCATGATCACTTCGCCGTTGATCAGGCCGACCCGCACCGCGCCCACCGGATGGTAGAAGGGGATCTCGGACAGGACGAGCGCCGTCGAGGCGCCGTTGATGGCCAGGATGTCGGGGTCGTTCTCGCCGTCGGCCGACAGGCAGAAGCCGATGATCTGGGTCTCGGTGAAATAGCCTTCGGGGAAGAGCGGCCGCAGCGGCCGGTCGATCAGCCGCGAGGTGATGATCTCTTTTTCGGTCGGCCGCCCCTCGCGCTTGAAAAAGCCGCCCGGGATGCGTCCGGCGGCGGCCGTGTACTCACGGTAGTCGACGGTCAGCGGCAGGAAGTCGCGCTCCAAGCCTGCCTTGTTCTCCGCGCACGCCGTGGCCAGCACCACGGTGTCGCCGAGCCGCACCGTGCAGGAGCCGTGGGCCTGCTTGGCGAGGTACCCGGTCTCGATGATCAGGTGGGTGTCCCCGATGGGGATCTCTCTGGATTGCCTCATAGGATTGTCTTCTTTCTATCTGGTTCGCTTGTTTTCTCTCAGCCGTCTTCGTCGCTTTGCTGCCGATGCGGGCGGTGGGGCAGAGGCGACGCCGCCCGGGCAACGCCGGAGCGGCGGATTTCTCGACCGCGGGCCGCCTGCAAGCCTCCGGGCGCCCGCCGGGCGCCGGGGAGGGCTGAAACCGTTCAGGATCGACCGCCCCTGACTCAGAAGCTCCCGAAAGCCCCGATGGTCCCGACGGTCCCGCGGCCTCCGGAGCCGCCCAGGGGCTGGCGCCGGCAGGCACGTCTCCCCGCGCCAACCTCGGAGGGAGGGCGGGTTCGAGGTGGCGCTCCGGAGAAGGCAGCGCGCCGGGAGGGGACCCTGCAGGACCTTGCTTACTTGCGGATCCCGAGGCGCTCGATCGTCGTCCGGTAACGCTCGACGTCCTGCCCCTTCAGGTAATCGAGCAGGCGGCGCCGGCGCCCGACCAGCTTGAGCAGGCCGCGGCGGCTGTGGTGGTCCTTGGTATGGGTCTTGAAGTGGTCCGTCAGCTCCGTGATGCGGTGGGTGAGCAGCGCCACTTGCACCTCAGGAGACCCGCTGTCGTGCTCGTGCAGCCGGTAGTCCTGGATGACCCGCTGCTTCATTTCCGTGCTTTGCGCCAAAGCTCAAACTCCTTCCTCTGTATGTTCACGTCGTAAGTGTAGCATAACCCAGGCCTTAACTACTTGAAGACGACCTTGGGCTGGACGATGGCGACGCCCGCGGTGCCGATCTTTTCGATCACCGTGCCGATGGCGATGAACTGCCGGCGCCGGTTCATCAGCTTGACCCAATCGCCTTCGGCACCGCTGAGCTCCCGCACCAGCACGGTCTGGCCGTGACTGATGCGCAGCTCCTGTTGCGAGTCGGTCGTCACCTCGTCGAACGGCAGCGGGATCTCGTCGAACGGCAGCCAGGCCTTGGCCGGCAACTCGCCGCTCTCGCCGCCCTCGCCGCTCTGAGCCAGCGCCGCCAGCGCCGCCAGCGCCTGCAGCTTGAGCGCTGCGTCGACGTGAAACGAGCCGATCTGGAGGCGGCGCAGCTCCGCGAGGTGAGCGCCCACCCCCAGCAGCTTGCCGAGGTCGTTGGCCAGCGCCCGCGCGTACGTGCCCGACGAGCAGGAGAGCCGGAAGGCCAGGCAGCCGCCCTGAAGCTCGCCGTCCGGCTCGAACTCGTAGATGGTGACCTCCTTGGCCTCCGTCGGCACCTCCTCGCCGCGCCGCGCCAGCTCGTAGAGCTTGACCCCGTGCACCTTTTTCGCCGAGTACGGCGGCGCCTGCTGCTCGATGGCGCCGGCGAAGCCGTGCATGGCGAGGGCGACCTGCCGGCGGTCGAGGGCCGCCACCGCGGCCGCCGGCGCCTCGGCCAGCACCTTGCCCGAGGCGTCGTAGGTGTCGGTCGTCACCCCGAAGCGGATCACCCCGTGATAGACCTTGGGTGCCCGGATCAGGAACCGCGTCAGGCGGGTGGCGGTGCCGAGCGTCAGCAGCAGCAAGCCGGTGGCGTCCGGGTCCAGGGTGCCGCAGTGGCCGATCTTCTTCTGCCCGAGCAGGCGCCGCACCCGCTGCACCACGTCGTGGGAGGTCAGCCCCGCTTCCTTGTCGATCAGCAGCAGTCCGTCTTTCATCCCGGGCTCGGCGGCTCCACGCCGGCCGGCGATCCGGCGGCCGCGGTGCCCGCGGCGGTCCCTGCCGCCGTGCCGTCAGCCGCGCCGCCCGCGCCGGTTTCGGTCGTGCCGACCACCGCGGCCAGGGCGGCGGCCAGCTCGGCGACCACCTCGCGCTCGATCTCCTCGCAGCCGGCCGCTTCGCCGCCCGCGACCGGATAGCCCGCGGCGTTGCGATGGCCGCCGCCGCCATGATGGCGGGCGATCCTCTCGACGTCGACCTCGCCATGGCTGCGCAGCGACACCTTGTGCGAGCCGTCGGCGAGACGGCGGATGGCGGCCACCGCCTCGACGCCGGCGATCGAACGCGGGTAGTCGATCAGCCCTTCGGAATCGCCTGGGCCGGCGCCGGCGCGCTCGAACATTTCGGGGTCCAGGCGGACGGTGGCGATGCGGCCGCCGTGGTGGACCGCGAGCGTCCGCAGCATCTCGCCCAGCAGCCGTACGACCGCCACCGGCTGGTTCTCGTAGAGCCAGTGCCCCACCTGCTCGGGCTGGGCGCCCTCCCGCACCAGGGCGGCGGCGGCCTCGAAGGCGGCCGGAGTCGCGTTGGAGTGACGAAAGCCGCCGGTGTCGGTGACCAGGGTGAGGTACAGGCTGCTGGCGATCTCGGGCTCGAGGGTCACCTTGAGCGCCTGGGCCAGGCGAAAGACCATCTCGCCGACCGCCGGCGCCGCCGAGTCCACCCAGTTGACCGCGCCGTAGTGCTGGTTGTTGAGGTGATGGTCGATGTTGATCACCGGCAGCGCGGCGAGGTGCTGCTCGAGGCCGGTGCGGTCGGGGCTCGGGCACTCGAGGACCACCACGCTGTCGAACTTCTCCGGGAAGCCGGCGGGCGGCTCCGCGCCGGTGTGCACGCGGTCGCTGCCGGGCATCGGCCGGTAGATGGCCGGCGTCTCGTCGCGGTTCCACACCACGGCGCCCTTGCCGAGCCGGCGCAGCAGCCGGGCGAGCCCCAGCTCCGAGCCGATGGCGTCGCCGTCCGGGTTGACGTGGCTGGTGAGCAGGAAGCGGTTGCCCTGCCGGATCTTGCGTAACAGGTCTTCAGGAGCTTTCGTCGCGGGCATGGAGGCTCTCCAAGAGATCGGCGATGGTCTGGCTGTGCTCGGCGCCGCGGTCGAGCTCGAAATGCAGCTCCGGCGTCACCCGCAGGCGCAGCCGGCGGGCGAGCTCGGTGCGTAGGAAGCCGCGGGCGTGTTCCAGCGCGGCAACGGTGCCCTGGCGCTCCTCGTCGGTGCCCAGGGCCGAAACCTTGACCACCGCCTGGCGCAGGTCGGGGGAGACGTCGATGTCGACGAAGCCCAGCAGGCTGGCGTGCGCGACCCGGGGGTCGTGGACCTCGCGCCGCACCAGGTCGGCAAGCTCGGCGCGCAGCAGGTCTGCCACCCGGTGGGTGCGGCGGCTCATGGCCCGGCCTCGAGCAGCTGCGGCTCCCAGCGAGTCAGGTAGGCCTCCGGCAGGTTGTCCAGAAGGTCTCTCAGGTGTTCCATCATCTTTTCCACTTCCGCTTCCTTCTGGGTCACGACCGCGATCGAGATCTCCGCGCGCTGGTGCAGATCCTGGAAACCGGTTTCGGCGATCGAGACCCGGTAGCGCTGAAAGATCCGATCGATCAGTGACTTGATCACTCGCCGCTTGTCCTTGAGGCTGCGGCTCTCCGGCAGGTGCAGCTCACAGCTGACGACGCCTACGATCATCGTCGGAGTGGGAAGGGGGGCGTCGGAAGCGGAAGGCCGCCGCCACGAGGGCGGCGGCGGCGGGCCGGTCGATCAGAGGACCGGAGCCACCTCTTCGCGGACGTACGCCTCGATGAAGTCGCTCGGCTTGAGGTCTTGGAAGCGGTCGAGGCCAATGCCGCAGTCGAAACCCGCGCGCACCTCCGACACGTCGTCCTTGAACCGCCGCAGTGACGCGATCTTGCCTTCGTAGATAACCCGGTTGTCCCGCACCAGGCGCACGGCGGCGTGACGCGGGATCAGCCCCTCGACCACGTGACAGCCGGCCACCGTTCCGACCTTGGGCACCTTGAAAGTGTCGCGGACCTCGGCGCGGCCGGTCGCCACCTCGCGGAAGGTCGGCTCGAGCAGGCCGGTCATCGCCTTGCGCAGCTCGTCGAGCAGCTCGTAGATGACGGTGTGCAGGCGAACGTCCACCTGCTCCTTTTCGGCCAGCTCGGTGGCGCTGCGCTCCGGCCGGACGTTGAAGCCGACGATCACCGCCTTGGAAGCCGAGGCGAGCAGCACGTCGTTGGTCGAGATGGCGCCGACGCCCGCATGGATGACCTGCAGCTTCACCTTGTCGGTCGAAACCTTCGACAGCGCGTCGCGCAGCACCTCGACCGAACCCTGGACGTCGGCCTTGAGCACCACCGGCAGCTCCTTGACGTCGCCTTCCTGGATGCGGTTGAAGAGCTGTTCGAGCGACAGCCGGCCCTGCGTGGGGTTGAGATCGCGGCTGCGCACCTCCTGCGCCCGGTACTCGGCGATGCCGCGGGCCCGCGACTCGTCGTCGACCACCTGCAGGAGGTCGCCGGCGTCCGGCAGGTCGTTGAAACCGGTGACCTCGACCGGAGTCGAGGGACCGGCTTCCTGGGCGCGCCGGCCGAGGTCGTCGCTCATCGAGCGGACGCGGCCCCAGGTGGCGCCGGAGACGAAGACGTCGCCGATCTCCAAGGTGCCGTTCTGCACCAGCACGGTCGCCACGATGCCGCGCCCGACTTCCTTGCGCGCCTCGAGCACGGCGCCCTGCGCCTGGATGTCCGGGTTGGACTTGAGCTCGAGGATGTCGGCGGTGAGCAGGATCATCTCGAGCAGCTCCGGAATGCCCTGCTTCTTGAGCGCCGAGACCGGCACCATGACGGTGTCGCCGCCCCAGTCCTCGGCCATCAGGCCGCGCTCGGAGAGCTCGCGCTTGACCCGGTCGGGATTGGCGTTGGGCTTGTCGATCTTGTTGATCGCCACGACGATCGGCACGCGCGCGGCGCGGGCGTGATCGATCGCCTCGATGGTCTGCGGCATGACGCCGTCGTCCGCGGCCACCACCAGCACGACGATGTCGGTCACCCGGGCGCCGCGGGCGCGCATCATGGTGAACGCCTCGTGGCCCGGGGTGTCGAGGAAGACCACCTGGCGGCCGTGGACGTCGACGTGATAGGCGCCGATGTGCTGGGTGATGCCGCCGAACTCGCTCTCGGCGACCTTGGAGGAGCGGATGGCGTCGAGCAGCGAGGTCTTGCCGTGGTCGACGTGGCCCATGATGGTCACGACCGGCGCCCGCGGCACCTTGCCCTCGACCGCCGAAGCCCCGACGGCTCCCGGCGCGCCCTCGCCCGCCTGGCCGAGCTCCTCGTTGAGCTGCACCTCCTCTTCGAACGACACCACCATGGTGTCGACGCCGAGGTCCTTGGCGAGCTGCTGCGCCAGCTCCGGCTCGATCACCTGGTTGATGTTGGCGAGGATGCCGCGGTCGAAGAGCGCCTTGATGAGGTCGCGCGCCTTGACCCCGAGCTTCTCGGCGAACTCGCGCAGGGTCATGCCTTCGCCGATCATCACCGTGCCCTGGGGCGGCGCCTTCTTGAAGGTCAGGAGCTTGCCGCCCTCGTCCTCCTTGCGCTGGGCGCGGCGCCGGCGGCGGCCGCCGGTCCCGTCGGCAGCTTCCTCGACGCTGTCGATGTCCTCGTCGATCGTGCCCTTGTAGGCGCTGAGGTCCTCCTCCTCGGCGGAGCGCAGTCCCGGCTTCTTGACGCCCTTGGCCTTCTTCTTGTTCTTGTCCTGCTTGGGCGGCGTCTCGATGACCCGCTCGCCTCGCCGGCGGCTCGCCTCGCCGGTGCCGGAGCCAGGGCCGCCAGGGCCGCCGGCGGCAGGGCCGGCCGGCGCCGGCCTGGCAGCGCCGGCCGCCTGGCCCGGGGCGCCGGGACGGGTGCCGAGCGGCGACAGCCGGCTTGGCGCGGCGCTCCCGGCATGGACCGTGCGGGAGGCGTGGTCGGCGCCGCCGAAACCCGACGGCGCGTGGGTGCCGCCGGCCGGGCGGCCCGCCGGCGCATGGCCGGGGGCGGCGTGATGAGCCGCGGCGCCGCCATACGGCGGATGGGCCCCCTGGGCGATGTTGGAGCCATGGGATCCGGGTGCGGCCGAGGATCCGGGCGCGGCATGGCCGCCGAGGCTCGCCGGGTGCGCCGCGCTGGCCGCGGCCTCGGCAGCGTGGGAGCCGTGGGAGCCGGCGGCGCCAAGATGCGGCGCGTGGGCGGCGCTCGCCGGGCTCGCCGCATGGACGGTGTGGGCAGCCCCGGCGCCGGCGCCCTGGACGTGGGCCAGTCCGCTGCCGCCCGCGCCGGCACCCGGTGCCTGGGCTGCGAAGCCGGAGCCCGCCGGAACGCCCATTCCCGGGGCGCCCGGGTAGGGCCCGCCAGGGGCGCCAAGATGCGCCGGACGCTCGCTGGCCGGCAGGGTCTGGATCCGCGGCTCGACCTTCTGGATCAAGGTGCGCGGCCGGTTCGGACGGAGCGGGTTGGCGGCAGGCCGGCGCACCGGCGGCGCCACCGGCACGCGGCGGCGCGCCGACACCGGCGATTCCGGCGCGGCCGGTTCGTCGCGCAGGATGACTTCGCGCGGGTGCGGCAGCTTCTTGCCCTGCAGGATCGCCGAGATGATGTCGGTGTCGATGTGCGCATCATCGCCTTCGACGCGGACGCCGATGGACTTGAGCTTGAACACCAGGTCCTGATTGGCGATCCCCATCATCCGGGCGAGATCCTGAACGCGAACTTTTCCCATATACCTTGATGCTCCTGTCGAAACCTCATCAACCCTACTTACGGCACATGCGGCCGCGGCCTGCCGCGTCGCCTGGCTATATGGCTACCTGCCCTTGCTGCCGCTCTCGCCTTCCGTGCTCTCGCTCTCCGGGCCTGCCGCCGCCTCGGCCGGCGCCGTGGCGTCCGTCGCGACGGCGGCGGTGTGCGACGCCGCGCCCTCGCTGTCCCCGGCGGGCTCGGCGGCCTCCTCGCTGCCGGCGGACGCCGCCAGGTCGGCAGCGTCGTCCGCCTCGGCCGCCGCCCCGGCATCGCGGGTCGCGCGCTGCGCCTCGCTCTCCTGGAAGGCGCGCGAGAGGGCGGCCATGAAATCCTCGTCCCCCATCGACGACGAAGCCTGGGGCCTGCGGAAGGTGAGGCCGATGTCGGCGTGCTCGGCGGCGCTGCGCTGCGCCGCGGCGGCGGCCGCGGCTGCCGCGGCTTCCGCGGCCAGAACCGCCTGCTCGCCTGCCCACGCCATCAAGCCGTCGGCCAGCTCCTCGTCGATGCCCGGCACTTCGAGCAGCGCCTCGCGGCCACGCTCGGCGAGGTTCTCGACGGTCGCGAAGCCGGCGGCCTCGAGGGCTTCGCGCAGCTCCGGAGTGACCCCCGGGGCCTGGCCCAAATCCGGCGGCGCCGCAGCCTCCACCTCGGCCGCGCTGGGTCCGAGCGCCGTCTGGAGCATCCGCGCCAGCGCGTCGGCCACCTCGTCCTTGACGTCGCTCTCGCTCTTGATGTCGATGCGGGCACCGATCAGCTCGGAAGCCAGGCGGACGTTCTGGCCGCGCTTGCCGATGGCCAGGGAGAGCTGCTCGTCCTCGACGATGACGTCGAGGTGAGGCACCTCGCCCTGGTGCGTGACCGAGACGCGGGTGATCTTGGCCGGCGCCAGGGCGCTCTGGGCGAAGGTCACCAGGTCGTCGCTGTACTCGATGATGTCGATTTTCTCGCCGCGCAGCTCGCGGATGATCGATTGCACGCGCGAGCCCTTCATGCCGACGCAGGCGCCGACCGGATCGACGTCGCGCTCGCGGCTGTAGACCGCCACCTTGGCCCGCTCGCCGGGAGCGCGCACGGCGTTCTTGATCACCACCGTGCCGTCGTAGATCTCCGGCACCTCGGTTTCGAACAGCTTGACCAGGAGGCGCGGATCGGTGCGCGACAGCACGATCTGCGGGCCCTTGGGCTGCTTGTGCACCTCGACGATGACCGCGCGGATGCGCTCGCCCTGGCTGTAGCGCTCGTGGCGGGCCTGCTCGGAACGCGGCACCACCGCCTCGGTGCGCCCGAGGTCGACGACGATGTCGCCGCGCTCGAAGCGCTTGACGGTGCCGTTGAGCACCTCGCCGACGCGGTCGATGTACTCGTTGTAGATGTTCTCGCGCTCGGCTTCGCGCACCCGCTGGTAGAGCACCTGCTTGGCCGACTGCGCGGCGATGCGTCCCAGGCCGTCGGTCGGGATCGGCAGGTGGATCTCGTCGCCCACCTGGGCGCCCGCCTTGTGGTCCTGCGCCTCCTCGACGGTCCACTCGGCCAGCGGGTCTTCCACCTCGGCCACCACCTTCTTGACGATGAAGGCTTCGAACCTCCCGGTGTCGCGGTCGAGGCGGGAGCGCACCGGCTCCTTGATGCGGTGCTGCTTCTTGGCGGCGGAGGCCATGGCGTCCTCGAGAGCCGCGATCCAGCGCTCGAGGTCGATATCCTTCTCGCGCGCAACCTGGCGCAAGATCTCGTTCAAGTTCAGTTCTGCCGTCTGTGCCTGGGGCATGAGTGCGTTCTTCCTATCTCTTCTGCGATGGCGTCACAGCTCGACTTCCAGCCGGGCCTGGCGGATATCCTCTAGGTTCAACACGAGCCGCTCGCCCGTCCGATCGTCGATCAGCGTCACGGTTCCCTGGGCGGGCGGCGCGCCGGCCGGGACATCGAGCTCCGCCAGGCGCGCCACCACGGTCCGGCGGCGACGCCCGGCGTCCGCGCCCGCGGTCTCGAAGGTGACCCGCGCCAGCCGTCCGCGGAAGCGCTGGTAGTCGCTCGGCCGGTAGAGCTGGCGGTCGAGTCCCGGCGAGGAGACCTCGAGCAGGTAGCGGCCGTTGCCGAAGTCCAGCACGTCGAGGAACGCCGAGGCCAGCTTGGCGACGTGCTCGCAATCGGCGAGCGTCACGCCGGCGTCGCTCTTCGGCGTGTCCGCCGCCAGGTCCGCCGGCGGCGTCGGGTCCGTTGGGTCCGTTGGGTCCGTTGGGTCCGTCGCCGCCGTGGGGCGATCCAGGAAGAGGCGCAGCACGCCGCCCTTCCACTCGGCGTGGATCAGCTCGCAGCCGGCGCCGGCCGCGATCCCGGCGAGCTCGGCCTCGACGTCCGGCGCGAGGACCCAGCGGGTGACTCTCGGCGTCGTCGGCGTCGGCGGCGGCGGAGCCATGGGAGCCATCCCCTCCGGCCGCCGAGGTCGGCGTCCGGCGGCAGGGTCGCCGAGCTGGCTTTCCTTGCTCTCCTTGATGGACTTGCGCGCGCGCATCGGGCCTATGGATCTTCCTCCAACAAAAAAAGTGGGCGTGAGGCCCACTTCGTACCGATCCCTTACGAGATCGGGGCAAGCTCCCGCGGTGGATTATACGCGATCCCCGCCACTGCCGCAAGTTGCTGGACCGGAACACGTTGCTTCGGGTCCGAGCTTCTCGGGTCCGGGCTTTCAGGAGGATAACAGAACCGGGCTTGGCGCACTTCCCGATGCTCGGGCCGGATGCTCGGGGCCGGATGCTCGGGGATCGTCGGGGAGGTCAGATCCTCGGGGAGGTCAGATCCTCGGGGAGGTCAGATCGCCGGGGAGGTCAGATCGCCGCTTCCCTGGTATGCCAAAATGGCGTTCTTGCGGCCCCGGCTCCGTCTCTTCTCCCCTGAAATATACCTGGCAGCTGCCTTGCTTATAAAAGGGTGACGCACACGAAAGGAGATCGCAGCACTCATGCTTACTACCCGCAGTCGCCAAGTCTCGACATTCTTGCTGGTCTTGGGCGCGGTTGTCTTTGGAATGGTACTGGCAGGGGGGTTGGGGATGACGATGCCAGGGATGACCCAGACCGCAGACGCCTCGCTTTCCGCCAGCAAGGCCGCCGAAACCACCGCCGCGGCAACGGCCCATGGCTTGCCGAGTTTCGCCGATCTGGCGGAGGCAGTGGATCCGGCTATCGTTTCGATCCAGGCCTCGACGATCGAGAAGGCGCCGCGCATGCGCGGACGCCGCGGCCAGGGTCAGGGTCAAGGTCAGGGCATCGATCCGTTCGAATTTTTCTTCGGTCCGCGCGGCCGCGGCGATCGCGGCGGCCAGGGCGGTCCCGGCGCTCCTGATGACGAGGGCGGCCCGCAGCAGGGCCCGCAGCAGCCCGACGACTATCGCTCCGAGGCCGGTGGCAGCGGCTTCGTCATCTCGCCCGATGGCCTGATCATCACCAACAATCACGTCATCGACGGCGCCTCCGAGGTCAAGGTCCACCTTGGCGATCGTGACTACACCGCCCAGGTCAAGGGCGCCGATGCCGCGACCGACCTGGCGCTGCTCAAGATCAACGCCGGCGAACGCCTGAAGTACCTCGAGCTCGGCGACAGCGATCGGGCCCGGGTCGGCGATTGGGTGATGGTGGTCGGCAACCCGCTCAACCTCAACAAGACGGTGACCACCGGCGTCATCAGCGCCAAGGGCCGTGCGCTCGGCATCAACGACATCTCGTTCGAGAACTTCCTGCAGACCGACGCGGCGATCAACTTCGGCAACTCGGGCGGCCCGCTGGTCAACCTCCAGGGGCGGGTGGTCGGCATCGCCAGCGCCATCAACTACGGCGCCGAGAACATCGGCTTCGCCGTCCCCGTCAACACCCTCAAGGACATCCTGCCGCAGCTGCGGGAGAAGGGTAAGGTCAGCCGCGGCTATCTCGGCATCAACATCCAGAACCTCGACTGGCCGCACGCCCAGGCCTTCGGCTTGACCTCGACCGACGGCGCGCTGGTCGGCGAGGTGGTCGCCGGCACTCCCGCCGCCTCCGCCGGCGTCGAGCACGGCGACATCATCACCGCGGTCGACGGGCGCCACATCAAGACCACCCGCGACCTGATCGACTACGTCTCGGCCAAGGGGCCCCATGCGACGGTGACCCTGACCCTGCTGCGCGGCGGCAAGACCGTGGAGCGCGAGGTCAAGCTCGGCGAGCGCCCGGCTCTCAACCAGCAGGCGAGCAACGAAGAGCGGCAGGACGGCAACAGCGGCATCAACTGGCTCGGCCTGCAGTACCAGGACATCTCCCAGGGCGTGCGCTCGAGCTACAGCCTCCCCAACAACGTCAACGGCGTGCTGGTCACCGGCGTGGCCGCGACCAGCCCGCTCTACGACCAGGCGGTGCGGCCGGGCAGCATCATCAGCGAGGTCAACGGCCAGGCGGTCCACAACGTCGCCGAGTTCGAGCGCGCCGTCGGCGCCGCCAAGTCCAAGTCGTACCTGCGGCTGTACACCCTCCGCTTCGGGCGGAACGGGCAGTCGCTTCCCCCATTCTTCGCGGTGGTGCAGGTGCCGTAGGCGCCCACAGGCCTGCCCACTGACCATCGCTTCACATACGGGGGCGGTCCGGGAGAAACCCGGCCGCCCCTTTTTCGTGCCGTAGGCTAAACTCTCTGCGCGATGGCCAAGAACAGCGACAGCTACCGCGCCTCGGTGCTGATCGTCGACGACGAGTCCGCGATCCGCGACAGCCTCAGGATGATCCTCGAGTACGAGGGCTACCGCGTCGAGGAAGCCGGCTCGGGGCCCGCGGCGCTGGCGCGGGTCGCCGACCGCCTGCCGGATGCCGTGCTGCTCGACGTCAAGATGCCTGAGATGGACGGCATCGAGGTGCTGCGGGCGATGCGCGAGCGCGGCTATGACGTGCCGGTGCTGGTGGTGAGCGGGCATGCGGATGTCGCCACCGCCGTCGAGGCCACACGGCTCGGGGCGTACGACTTCTTCGAGAAGCCGCTGCAGCGCGACCGGGTGCTGGTGTCGCTGCGCAACGCGGTCGAGAGCGCGCGCCTGCGCGCCGAGAACCGCTCTCTTGGCATCGAGCCCGAGACCCTGATCGGCGCCGCGGCGGCGATGCGCAAGCTGCGGGAGACGATCGACAAGGCGGCGCCGACCAACGCCACGGTGCTGATCACCGGCGAGAGCGGCACCGGCAAGGAGCTGGTGGCGCGCGCCATCCATCGCGCCTCCGGCCGTCGCGAACGGCCCCTGGTGCAGGTCAATTGCGCCGCCATCCCCGAGGAGCTGATCGAATCGGAGCTGTTCGGCCACGAGAAGGGGAGCTTCACCGGCGCGGTGCGCAAGCAGATGGGGAAGTTCGTGACCGCCGACTCGGGCACCATCTTCCTCGACGAGATCGGCGACATGTCGGCGCGCACCCAGGCCAAGGTGCTGCGCGTGCTGCAGAACGGCGAGGTCGAGCCGGTGGGCGCCGAGCGCACCGTGCAGGTGGACGTGCGGGTGATCGCCGCCACCAACCGCAACCTCGAGGACGAGATCGCCGGCGGGCGCTTCCGCGAGGATCTCTACTACCGGCTCAACGTCATCCCCATCCATACGCCGGCGCTGCGCGAGCGCCTCGAGGACGTGCCCCTGCTGGTCGAGTACTTCGCCCGCCGCTACTCGGAAGCCAACAACTGCCGGCCCAAGGAGCTCGCTCCCGACGCGCTGGGCCACCTCAGTGCGCTGCCATGGAAGGGCAACGTGCGCGAGCTCAAGAACCTCGTCGAGCGGCTGCTGATCCTCTCGCCCGGCGAGGCGGTGACCCGCGAGGACGTGATCGGCGCCACCGGCGGCGCGCGTCCGGAGCTGTCGAGCGGCGTGCTGGCGGTCAAGACCTTGCGCGAGTTCCGCGACGTGTCCGAACGCATGTTTCTCATCCACAAGCTCGAGGAGAACAACTGGAACGTGACCCAGACCGCCCAGTCCATCGACACTCCCCGCAGCAACCTCTACAAGAAGCTCGAGCAGTACGACATCCGCCGCGAGGAGGCAACGCGTGAGCAGCCCTGAGCCCTCTCCGATCGACCGGCGCGAGGGCCTGCTGATGCGCCTGCTCGAGGAGAGCGGGGCGCTCTGCCGCGGCCATTTCCTGCTGTCCTCCGGCCGCCACTCGCCGGCCTACGTGCAATGCGCGCTGCTGCTCGAGGACCCGGTCCGGGCTCGCCGCGTCGGCGCCGAGATCGCCGAGGAGCTGCGCACCTTCCATCCCGACTCGGTGCTGTCGCCGGCGCTGGGAGGCATCATCATCGGCCACGAGGTGGCGGCCGCGCTGGGGGTGCCGTTCCGCTTCGCCGAACGCAAGGGCGAGGAGCTCGGCCTGCGGCGGGGCTTCTCCCTGCGCCAGGGGGAGCGGGTGGTCATCGTCGAGGACGTGGTGACCACCGGCCGCTCGACCCTCGAGACGGCGGCGCTGGCCACCAGCCGCGGCGCCAGGGTGGTGGCGATCGGCGCCATCATCGACCGCGCCGGCGGCACCGGCGGCCACCCGCCTTTCGACGTGCCTTTCCGGACCCTGATCACCCTGGACCTGCCGTCCTACTCGCCCGCCGAATGCCCGCAGTGCCAGGCGGGAAGCAGCCCCGAAAAGCCAGGCAGCCGGCCCGACGCCGGCGAGAGCGGCGGCGCCGGCGGCGCTCGCCTCGACGTTCACTGACACGAAACCGATCGCCGAAGCGAAGGGGAGGGAGCGTCCCCTTCCCCCCGGTGGGAGGGAAGGGTCGCCGCAGGCGGTGGAGCCGGAGATTAGAAGCGCCCGGATCAGGGTAGAGAGTCGGCAACCATGGAGAGCTTCTCGAGGTGTCGCTCGCCTCGCGCCCGGGCGGCGCTCGCCGGCGCTCTGTTCATGCTGTTCGCCGGCCGTGCGGCGTGGGCCGACGGCACGCAGACGGGCCTGATCACCGGCCAGGTGGTGGACGCCTCGGGCGCCGGCGTGGCGGCGGTGCAGGTCACCGCCGTCGGCCCGCAGATCCGGCGCACCGAGGAGGCTGACGACCAGGGAAGGTTTCGGTTTCCTGCCCTGGGCGTCGGCACCTACGACCTGCACGCCGAGCTGCTGGGGCTGACCGCCGAGCAGCGGGGAGTCCGCGTCTCGATCGGCCGCACCACCATCGCGCAGCTGCGGCTCGTCGGCTCCGGCGCGCGGCAGGGCGGCGCGGCGCCGGCCGCCGGGGCCACCGCCGCACAGGCACCCGGCGTGGCGGCGCAGGAATCGATCCAGGTCTTTGCCGAGGCGTCGGTGATCGACCGCTTCGACACCCGCATCGGCGCCAACATCGGCTTCGACTTCATCGACAGGCTGCCGCTGCCGCGCTTCTACCAGAGCGTGGCCCTGCTGCTGCCTGGCGTGGCCGGCGGCGCGGACGGCAACCCCAACGTCAACGGCGCGCTGCGCAGCGACAACCTGTTCCTCATCGACGGCGTGGATACGACCGACCCGGCCACCGGCTTGTTCGGCCTCAACCTCGCCTACCAGGCGATCCAGGAGGTCAGCGTCACCACCGCTGCCGCCCCCGCCGAGTACGGGCGCTCCTCGGGCGGCGTGATCAACGTCGTGACCCGCTCGGGCACCAACGAGTACCAGGGCGTCACCCGCCTGCTGGCGACCAACAACGGCTGGAACAGCCCCTATCGTTACCCGGACCGCCAGGTGGGGCAGGTGGCGCCCGAGATCGCCGCCGCCAACGCCGGCCCGAACCGCATCGATCCGACGCTGGCGCTGGCGCTCGGCGGACCGCTGTGGCGCGACCACGTCTGGCTGTTCGGCGCCTATGACGACAGCCAGAGCACCTTCCAGGCCCCCACCCACCAGGGCACGCTGTGGAACCGCGGAGCCGAGATCGAGAGCTCGGCCGCCAAGGTCACCTGGCAGGTCAACGAAGAGAACACCGTGGTCGGTCAGTTCACCAACGATTCGACCACCTTCGCCGCCTTCGATCCCTTCGACCGCGGCTATGCCGCGAACGACCTCTTGCGCGCGATCGGCGCGCCGCAGGTCTCGCTTTTGGACCGCGTCCCCGGCGACATCTACGCGCTCCAGCGCCAGTCGCAGGACGGCAACTTCGAGAAGCTGCAGCTCAACAGCGCCATCCGCCAGGACATGTCGCTCGAGCTGACGCTCGCCAACCAGATCCGGGACCTCACCCGCCGGCCGCTCAACTCCAGCGGTCTGACCGGCGGCGCGCCGCACCAGGTGCTCGCCGGCTTGGCGCCGGACCCGCAGGCGGCGCCGGACATCCGCGATCTCGTCCTCTACAACGGCATCACCGACAACGGCATCGAGCGCCGGCCGCGGCGCCAGGGCAACCTGGTGATCAACGGCTTCGTGCAGCTCGGCCCGACCGACCACGAGCTGAAGACCGGCGTCGACTTCGAGCGCACCGTTTCGGAGCGGCACTTCAACTTCTCGGGGCAGCGGGGCATCGACCCCCTGACCGGCATGCCCGTCGCGGGTCAGCTGTTCACCGATCTCGGCGGCAGCGGCTGCGGCGCCCAGGGCTGCCTGCCCTCGGACTCCGCGACGGGCGCCTTCCAGCCCTACCAGCTCTTCCAGTTCTACGACCGCGACACCACCAAGACGGTGGAGCAGACTTTCGCCGTCTACCTGAGCGACGCCATCGCGGTGGAGCGCTGGCTGATCAGCCTGGGCGGCCGTTTCGAGTCGGTGCGCGCCACCGACCGCGACCTGGGGCCGCTGATGGACTCGAGCACGGTGTCGCCGCGCGTGGCGGTCACCTTCGACGCCAGCGGCGACCGCAAGGTGCTGCTCGCCGGCACCTACGGGGTCTACTACGAGCCGTTCCTGCACAGCTACCTCGACAGCTACAGCAACCTCGACGCGCTCTCGGGGTACACGCCCTATACCTGGAAGGCGGCCGATCCTGCCTGCTCCGGGCAGGACCCGGGAAACCTGCGCTCGCCCTGCTGGGTGGCGGGGACGCCCGTGGCGCCGTTCAACAGCCTCTCTGCCACTCCCAACGAGGACCTGCATCGCTCGTGGATCGACGAGGCGACTCTCGGCTTCGAGCGCCAGGTCACCGCGTCGGTCGGCGTCAGCCTCTACTTCATCCATCGCCGCTGGCACGACCTCTGGGACAACGTGCTGCAGGGGGTGTTCGACGCGCACGGCAACCTGGTCGGCACTACCTCGCAGGTGGTCAACCTGCCCAGGGCGCGGCGCCAGCAGCAGTCCCTGCAGCTGCTGGTGCAGAAGCGCTACTCCGACCATTGGCAGCTGCTGGGTTCCTACAGCCGCAGCCGCACCGAGGGGAACCTCTTCGAGGACAGCGGCGCCGACGGCGAGAGCTTTGGCGACTTCAGCAAGGTTTCAAACGTCAACCTGATCGATCGTTACGGCCTGGCTCCCTACGATCGGCGCGACCAGATCAAGCTCTTCAGCAGTTATCGCTGGCTCTGGCGGAGCGTCAACTTCTCCTTCGGCAGCGCCCTGCTCTACGCCAGCGGCGTGCCCTACCAGATGGAGGCGCTCGACCCGCTGGGAGTGCGGTTCCTCACGCCGCGCGGCTCGCTCCGCCTCCCGGACGAGCTCCAGCTGGACCTGTCGCTGGGCTCCGAGCTCCAGCTCTTGGGGCCGGGTCTCACCCTCGAGCTGCGAGCCGAGGTGTTCAACGTCACCGATCAGCAGCAGCTGCTGGGAGTCCAGTCCCTGATCGACACCGGCCAGTTCGGCAAGCCCGCCTCGATCCTCGACCTGCAAGCGCCGCGCACCTACCGGGTGACGCTGGGGCTTCATTTTTAGTTCGTCTCCGCGGCGGCCTGCGCGGAGGACCTACCCGGGGAGGGGTAGTATTGAAGGCGCCATGAAGCGGGCCGCGAAGGACGTCACTCAGCTGCTGCGCCGCTGGCAGCAGGGGGACCAGGCGGCTACCGAAGAGCTGCTGCCTTTGATCTATGGCGAGCTGCGCAAGATCGCCCGCCGCCACCTGCGCGGCGAGCGCCATGGCCACACCCTCGAGGCCACCGCCCTGGTCCACGAGGTCTATCTCCGGCTCAGCGGCGGGGCGGAGCTGCACTGGAACGACCGCGTCCACTTCTATGCGGTCGCCGCCCAGATGATGCGGCGGGTGCTCGTCGACCATGCCCGCGGCCGCGACGCCGCCAAGCGCGGCGGCAGCGTCGTCAAGGTGTCGCTCGACGAGGCGCGCGACCCCGCGGTCGAGAACGGCCCCGACGTGGTGGCCCTCGACGATGCCCTCAAGAGTCTCGAGGCCCTGGATCCGCGCAAGAGCCGGATCGTCGAGCTGCGCTTCTTCGGCGGCCTGACCCTCGAGGAAACCGCTGCCGTGCTGGGAGTCTCGGTCCCGACCGTGGTCAAGGAGACGCGCCTGGCGCGGGCCTGGCTGCACAGCCAGATCGCCGCCGGCCTGCCGGCGCCGCCTCTCGTCGCGGCCAAGACGCCGGAGCGCACGCGCGTCGCGCCGGGCCCCCCGGGGACTCCCGGCTCGTCGGAGCCCTGATGGAGAGCGGCGAGCTCGACCGCTGGCGCCGGGTCCAGGAGCTGTTCGAGGCGGCCGCCGATCTGCGGCCGGGCGAGCAGGCCGCCTATCTCGCGGCGGCGTGCGACGACGAGGGCCTGCGGCAGGAGGTCGAGGCGCTGCTGCGCTCCGACGCCGAGGCCGGCAGCTTCATCGAGCACGCCATCCGGCGCAGCTCGGACCTGCTGCTCGCCGCGCCCGATCCGCTCGAGGCGCTGGGCAAGATCGGCAAGTACGAGATCCTGGGGCGCATCGGCGAGGGCGGCTTCGGCATCGTCTACAAGGGCCGCGACGCCGTGCTGCAGCGCTACGTCGCCGTCAAGACCTGCTCTTCGAGCGACGAGAAGCTGCGCCGCCGGTTCTTCCGCGAGGGGCAGATCGCCGCCGGCCTGCAGCATCCCAACATCACCACCGTCTACGATCTCGGGGTCGAGCGCGGCATCCCCTACCTGGTCCAGGAGTTCCTGGCCGGCGAGGACCTGAACCACAAGATCGCACGCCAGGAAGGGCTCACCGCGCTGCGCCGGCTCGACATCCTGGTGCAGGTGGCGCGGGGCCTGGAGTATGCCCATCTGCAGGGCGTGCTGCATCGCGACATCAAGCCCGCCAACATCCGCATCCTGCCGCCGGGCACGGTCAAGATCATGGACTTCGGCATCGCCAAGCTCCTGCACGAGGTCTCCGACGTCACGACGCAGGGAGTCACCATCGGCACGGTCGGGTATCTCGCTCCCGAGCAGCTGCGCGGCGAAGAGGTCGACCGGCGCACCGACGTCTTCTCCTTCGGCGTCCTGGTCTACGAGCTTTTGACCTACAAGCGCCCGTTTCCCGGCAGCACCTTCTCGGAGGTCTCCTACCGGCTGCTCAACGAGGAGCCGCCGGCGCTCCGCGACCTCGCCCCCGTCCATGGCCAGGTGCTCGCCGATCTCGCCCGGCGCTGCCTGGCGAAGGACCCGGCGCACCGCTACGAGAGCTTCACCGAGGTCATCGCGGTGCTGGAGCCGGAGCTCGCCGCCCTGCGCTCAGGTCCGCTGCCGGTGATGGCCGCGACCGGTGTGCCGGTCGCTGCCGCGGGCGCGGTGGGCACGGTGGCCGCGGCTGCCGATCGCGGCGGGCGCCAGCGGTGGACCCGGCGCGCTGCGCTCGGGGCAGTCGCGGTGGCCCTGGTGGTGAGTCTCGGCGCGGCCGGACGGGCGGTGCTGCGGCGGCAGGGCCCGGAGCGGCCGGGAGGCTCGGCCGGGCCCAGCATCGCCGCGGCGGCCGGCCAGGCGCCGATCGCGGCGCCATCCGGCCAGGCGCCGATCGCGGCGCCGTCCGGCCCGCCACCGGCCGCGGCGTCGAACGCCGGCACTGGCACCGAAGAGGTGCTCGCCGTCCGCCCATCGGCACCCGCCGGCACCGATCGCGGACAGCGCGGCGAGGGCACCGCCGGGCCGGGCGCATCGCGCCCGCCGGTCTCGCCGCGTTCTCCGCGTGCGGAGCCCGCTCGGCCGGAGCGGCGCCCCGCGCCGGCCGCGCCGCCCGCCTTGCCTCCCCAGCGCGGCTCCCGTCGCACCGGCGCGCCCGCTGCACGCCCGGGCTCCGGCACGGCGTCGGGCGTGGGCGGCGAGGCAGCTCCCCGCGGCGACGTCGAAGCGGCGGCGCCCGGGCAGCAGGGCGGCTTCCGAGCTGAGCGCCCGCCGGGCGCGGCGGCCTCCGCGGCGACTGAAACCGAGGCCGCGGGTGCGGCGCCCGGCGCCGGCAGCGCCGGCGGGCCGGCCGAGGAAGCGAGGCGCGGGGCGAGCGCGGCAAGCGGCGGCGGCGCGGCGGGCGCCGCCGAGAGCCCCGGCGAGGCCGGCGCTCCCAACCGCCCGATGGTGCGGGGAGATCTCATCGCGCCGGGCGCGCCGCACGCCACGCCGCCGCGGCTGCTCAGCCGTCCCGAGCCCCAGTACCCGGACCGGGCACGCCGGCGCCAGGTGGAATCGGACGTCCTGATGCTGGTGCTGGTTGACGAGAACGGACGCGTACAGAGGGCGATCGTCAAGCGGACCGACGATCCTGGGCTGGGTTTCAACGATGCGGCGCGGCGGGCCGCCCTCCGCGCCCTCTTCAGCCCCGCCAGCCGCGACGGTCTCCCCGGCAAGATGTGGACGGAGCTGCCCTTCAGCTTCCGGCTGCGCCCGGGGGAATAAACGCCGCCGTCAGAAGTCGCCGACCATCAGGATCTCGGGCTCGAGGCTGTGGCCGGTGCGCCGTTCGACGACCTCCTGAACGTGCGCGATGAGGGCGCGGACGTCCGCCGCGGTGGCGCCGCCGCGATTGACGATGATGTTGGCGTGGCGATGGGTCACGACGGCGCCGCCGCGGACCGCGCCCTTGAGCCCCGCCTCTTCGATCAGACGGCCGGCGCCGATGCCCGCGATCTTCTTGAAGATCGATCCGGCGCTCGGCTCCGAGTCGAGGGGCGGATGGCGCGAGGCGCGCCAGGCGAGGTTCTCGCGCACCACCTGGCGCAGCCGCTCGGGGTCGGCCGGCGCCAGCTCGAAGGTGACGCTCAGCACGGTGTCGGGCCGGTGATGGAGGATGGAGGTGTCGTAGCCGAAGGCGAGCTCCTCGACCCCGGCGATGCGGCGCTCGCCCGCGGCGTCCAGCAGCTCGGCCTCGACCGTCACCTCGGCGATGAACATCGTGCGCTCGCGCTCCGGCGCCGGCGACAGGAAGTGGAGGTTCTGCCAGATGGCGCCGCCGACCGTCGAGGGGATGCCGGCGTAGTGCTCGAGGCCGGAGAGCCGGTGGGCGATCGCCCGCTCGATCAGGTCGGGATAGACGACGGCGCCGCTTTCGGCGCGCAGGCGGCGCGGCGACCCGCCGTCCGCCCTGCCGCTGCCGCCGGGCAGCAGCTCGACGCCGCGCGCAAGGTTGCGGATGACCAGGCCGCGAAACCCGCGGTCGCCGACCAGGATGTTGGCGCCCAGGCCGAGCCGGAAGTAAGGCACGCCGTGGCGTTGCGCCGCGGTCACGGCGGCCGCCAGCTCGGCGGCGGATTCCACCTCGACGAGGAGATCGGCGGGGCCGCCGATACGGAAGGTGGTGAGGGGGGCGAGGGGCGCGTCGCGCCGTGCCTGCGAAGCTCCCAGCTCGCTCGCCAGCGCCGCCAGACGCGAGGCGTAGGTGGCCGCGGGCGGGCTCAGGGGTCGATCAGCGCCAGGCGGTGGGAGTGGCGCCCCCCTTCGAACGGCGTCTCGAGCCAGATGCGCACGATCTCGAGGGCGGTCGCGAGCGGCATCATGCGCTCGCCCAGGGAGATCACGTTGGCGTCGTTGTGCTGGCGGCCGAGCCGCGCCGACTCGGCGTTCCAGCACAGCGCGCAGCGCACGCCGCGCACCCGGTTGGCGACGATCGCCTCGCCGTTGCCGGAGCCGCCGACGACGATGCCGCGCTCGGCGGCGCCGCTCGCCACCGCCTCGGCGACCGGGCGGATGAAGAGCGGATAGTCGACCGGCGGCTGCGCCGCGTAGGTGCCATGGTCCTGCACCTCGTGGCCGCCGTGCCCCAGGAATTCGCGGATCGCTTCCTTGTACTGGAAGCCGGCGTGGTCCGAGCCGATGGCGATCTTCATGCGCTCTCCTCTCCCTCCCTGCAGCGCGGGCCCGCGGAGTCGGCAGGGGCGAGGCGGATTCTATCCCCGTTCACGCGCGCGCCGCCGGCGGCGGAGCTCGAACAGGGTGAGCGCCGCCGCCACGGTGGCGTTCAGCGATTCGACCGGCGGCGCGACCGGAATGGTGAGGCGCAGCGTGGCGCGCGCGAGGAGGGCCGGCGAGATGCCGGGCCCCTCGGACCCGAGGGCGAGGACGAGCGTGTCGCGCCAGCCGCCCGCGGCGTCGAGATCGGCGCCGCCGTAGAGATCGTCGCCGCCGCGCGGCACCAGCGCCGCCCAGCGGGGCGCCGGGGATGCCGGAGCCATGGGCGATGCCTGGGACAGGTGGCGGTCGAGCAGGTCCGGCTCGACGCCCAGGGCGACCGGCAGGCGCAGCAGGCTGCCCGCGGAGGCGCGCAGGGCGCGCGGGTGGTTGGGGTGGACGGTGCCCGGCGACAGCGCCATGCCGGCGGCGCCGGCGGCCTCGGCGACGCGCGCCAGGGCGCCGAGGTTGCCGGGGTCCTGCAGTCCCTCGACGAACAGGTAGATGCCGCCGGCGCGGACCGGCAGGGTCTCGACGCCGCCGCGCGGCAGCTGCGCCACCGCCAGCAGGCCGCGGGGCGAATCGGCGTCGGCGAGCTCGTCGAGCAGGCGCGCCTCGACGGTCAGGGGCGGGCGGGGAAGGCCGGCGGCGAGGGCGCCTCCGGCGGGGGAGGCGAGGAACTCGGCCGTGGCCATCACCGTCTCGATCCGCAGGCCCGCGTCCTGCGCCGCGGCCACCAGGTGGGGGCCTTCGAGCAGCGCCCGCTCGCCTTTACTTCGCCTGAGACGCCGCATATCCTTGAGCGTCCGATTCTGGCGGCTCACTATCATTATGATCGGAGATCTTAAGAACTTCTGGCAGCGGCTCCAAACCGGGGTCGAGGTGGCGGTCGCCGCCGGCGCCTCGCCGGACAAGCTGCTGGGGGTGCGCGACGGGTTCCTGCGCTATTTCCACGACGGCCTCGACCGCTCGGTGTCGGTGGCGGTGGTGCCGCAGGCCACCGAAGAGCCGCCGCTCGGCTTGCTGATCTCGGACGAGGAGGTCATCCGCCTGACCCGCAAGCGGGCGCTGGACCTCGAGCAGGCGCTCGCCGACAACTATCATTTCTATGTCGCGAGCGAGGCGGGCCTGCACTCGATCGAGGTCGAGGGCAAGCTCCGCTACTTCGTGCGTTACTGGACGGTGGTGCGCAGCCTGATCGGCGAATCGTGGGGCTCGAGCGGCTCGATCCAGCTGCCCGACCGGCTGGTCCACGGTCTCGACAGCGATCAGATCCCATTCGCGGTGCCCGGAACGCGCAAGCGGGGCGGCATGATCAGCTCGCTGACCGGTCACCTCGAGACCCGCCGCAAGGCGATCGGCGGCTCGACGCTGCACGCCATCTCGTCGCTCTTCTACGGCCTCATCGACGGCCGCCCCCTACGCTAGGAGACGGGCTCCCTCGGCAGCGACCTTCCAGGCTCGCTCGGGGGGTGTGCCGGGAGAGGCGGCTCTTGCCTCGCCTTCCAGAGCCGCCGCCCCGGGTGCCCGTCTCCCCCAGCCCTCCTCCTTCCCGCTCCGGTGATCGTTTCCTCCCGGACCTGCACCTACACACTAGGGAACGGTTTTGGTAGGATTGGTGGTCGCCTGTACGGGAGCTCCTGAACAGCCTTTCCTCCCACTCCATCCCTGCACGCGGCGAGTCCGGCAGGTCTCGATCAACGGCGCGCCCTTCGTGCCGGCGTCAACGCCGCGGGCGCAAGGTCAGAGGTGTGATTATGAGCGAACCCGAAGCGCACCTGTTCACCTCGGAGTCGGTCACCGAGGGTCATCCCGACAAGGTCGCGGACCAGATCTCCGACGCCATCCTCGACGAGGTGATGCGGCTCGACCCGACAGGCCGGGTGGCCTGCGAGACCCTGGTCACCACCGGCATGGTGCTGCTCGCCGGCGAGATCACCACCACCGCCTACGTCGATTTCGCGCAGGTGGCTCGGCGGGTCATCCGCGAGATCGGCTACACCCACACCGACTACGGCTTCGACGGCGCGAGCTGCGCCGTGCTGTCGGCGATCGACCCCCAGTCGCCGGACATCGCGCAGGGCGTCGACACCGGCGGCGCCGGCGACCAGGGGCTGATGTTCGGCTATGCCTGCCGCGACACCTCGACCCTCATGCCGCTGCCGATCACGCTCGCGCATCGCCTGACCCGCCAGCTCGCCGCCTCGCGGCGCACCGGCGAGATCAAGTGGCTGCGCCCCGACGGCAAGAGCCAGGTGACCGTCGAATACGAGGGCAGCCGCCCGGTGCGGGTGCACACCGTCGTGGTGTCCACCCAGCACGATCCCGACGTCGGCAACGAGGAGATCCGGCGTACGGTCATCGAGCACGTGATCCGGGCCGCCATCCCGGCCAGCCTGCTGGACGACGGCACCATCTTCCACATCAACCCGACCGGCCGCTTCGTCATCGGCGGTCCCCAGGGCGACTGCGGTCTGACCGGGCGCAAGATCATCGTCGACAGCTACGGCGGGGTCGGACGCCACGGCGGCGGCGCCTTCTCGGGCAAGGACCCCACCAAGGTGGACCGGTCCGCCTGCTACATGGCCCGCCACATCGCCAAGAACCTGGTTGCCGCCGGCATCGCCGAGCGCATCGAGGTGCAGCTGGCCTACGCCATCGGGGTGGCCGAGCCGGTCTCGATCCACGCCGACAGCTTCGGCACCGGCGCCGTCTCCGACCGGCGCATCGAAGCGCTGATCCGCGAGCACTTCCCGATGAGCCCGGCCGGCATCATCCGCTACCTGGACCTGCGCCGGCCGATCTACCGGCAGACCGCGGCCTATGGACATTTCGGCCGCGACGAGCATGAGTTCACCTGGGAGGACACGAGCCGCGCTCCGGTGCTGCGCGAGGCCGCCGGCCTCGAGCTCGAACGCGTGCCGTCGTTCGCCCATTCCGTCTGATCGAGCGCGCCGCGTGCGGCGCGCCTGGAGGAATCACCCATGAATACGACCGTGCCGTCGGACGTTGCCGATCCGCGCCAAGCGGGCGCCGGCAAGCTGCGCATCGAATGGGCCGACCAGGAGATGCCGGTCCTGGCCATGATCCGCAAGCGCTTCAGCCACGAGAAACCGCTCTCCGGGCTGCGGGTAGCGGCCTGCTTGCACGTCACCAGCGAGACCGCCAACCTGATGCGCACCCTGCAAAGCGGCGGGGCGGAGGTCACCGTCTGCGCCAGCAACCCGCTGTCCACCCAGGACGAGGTCGCCGCCAGCATGTGCGAGGACTACGGCATCTCGGTCTATGCGCGCAAGGGCGAGGACAACGCCACCTACTACGGCCACCTCGCCGCGGCCCTGGATACCCGCCCGCACATCACCATGGACGACGGCGCCGACCTGGTCTCGATGCTGCACAAGGACCGCACCGACCTGCTGGCACACGTCCGCGGCGGCACCGAGGAGACGACGACCGGCGTCATCCGGCTGCGCGCCATGGCGCGCGACGGCGCCCTGAAGCTGCCGATCGTCGCCGTCAACGAGTCGGACACCAAGCACCTGTTCGACAACCGGTACGGCACCGGCCAGAGCACGCTCGACGGCATCATCCGCGCTACCAACGTGCTGCTCGCCGGCAAGAACCTGGTGGTGGTGGGATACGGCTGGTGCGGCCGCGGCATCGCCTCGCGCGCCGACGGGCATGGCGCTAACGTCATCGTGGTCGAGGTCAACCCGGTGCGGGCGCTCGAGGCGGTGATGGACGGCTACCGCGTCACCGACATGGCGGGCGCGGCGGCCATTGGCGATGTCTTCGTCACCGTCACGGGCAACAAGCACGTCATCGCCCGCGAGCACTTCGAGCGCATGAAGGACGGTGCGATCGTGTGCAACAGCGGCCACTTCGACGTCGAGCTCGACCTGCCCAGCCTGCGTGATCTGTCGTCGGGTACCCGCGAGGTGCGGCCGTTCGTGCAGGAGTACAGCCAGCGGCGGGGTGCCCGCGTCTACGTCCTCGCCGAAGGGCGGCTGATCAACCTCGCCGCCGCCGAGGGGCATCCCGCGGCGGTGATGGACATGAGCTTCGCCAACCAGGCATTGGCTGCCGAGATGATCGCCAGGTCCAAGGAGCGGCTGGCGGTCGCCGTCCATCGCGTGCCCGAAGGGCTGGACCGGGAGGTGGCGCGCCTGAAGCTCGAGACCATGGGCATCCCGTTGCAGGTGCTCACGGCCGAGCAAGAGCTTTATCTCAATAGCTGGGAAGAGGGGACGTAGGCTGAGGCAGGGGGAAGGGGACGCCCCCTCCCCTTCGCTTCGGCAATCGGTTTCGCCTAGCCTGCGCAATTATGAGCAGGTACCATGCGCGACGCGAATCTGGACAGGGCGCGACCCGGGTGCTAGCCTACCAACCGGCAAAGCTCAGCCGTTGGGTGCTATGGCGACTCTAGACCACCCTGAACTACGGGACTCGCTCAATAATCTGCTAAAGAGCACCCGGCCCAGGCTGGAACGGGTGCTCCGCGGCTTTGAGGTCCCGCCGGAGGATGCAGAGGACATCCTGCAGGATGCCCAGCTGACGCTCCTTTACAAGTGGGACAAGATCCACAGTCCGGAAAACTGGCTGATCGGGACCGTAAAGAAGAAATGCATCATGTACTGGCGGAAGCGGCGCGGCAGCCTCTGCGAGGCTGTGGACACTGCCATCCTGGAGCTCATCTCGACGCCGCAGGCGCCACGGCAGGAACGCGAGGAGCTCGCCTTCGATCTCGACCGCGTTCTGTCTCGGATCTCGACACGCTGCCGGTCGCTGCTGCGGTTGCGATACGGCCTGGGGTATGGGCCGAACGAAGTCGCCGAGCGCATGGGCTATCGCTCGTCGAGCATCCGCAAGGTCACCAACCGTTGCCTGGCGGCGTTGACGCGCCAGCTCATGGCCGTGGGCTTCGAGCGCAAAACGTGATGCGAGAAGCGTTTGCCGCGCTCCTGGAAACGCCCGCGGGCAGCCGTTCAAGGCGCCGGCCTGAAGGCGGGAGACCCATCCTCGCCGGCGCGCGAATCTGTTACCGCCCTGTCGTAGGATTACCCCTAGACACGAGCGGAAAAAGGTTGGTATATTTTTGTTTATAGATGGTTTTCACTACTAGCATGAGCTACCAAGTGCCACCCGTGGAGGAGCCGTCCCTTGAGCAGATCCTCCACAACGTCGAGCCCAAGCTGAAGAGGGTTCTCTGGCGTCATCGCATCCCGCTCCAGGATGCGGACGACCTGCTGCAGGAGACCTTCCTCATCATGGTCTCGAAGGCAGGCAGCATCCGCAACCCCGAAGCATGGCTGCTGGCGACGCTGGCGAACCGCTGCATCATCTACTGGCGCAAGCATCGCAGCCGGCTTTGGGACCTGGTGGACAGCACCATCCTCGAGCTCCTCGCCGAGGCCGAGACCCCGGCGCAGGAGCGCTCTGACCTGCGCGCCGACCTCGACACACTGCTGAACCAACTTCCCGACCGTTGCCGCTCGGTGCTTCGGCTGCGGTACGGCCTGGGCTGCAGCACCGCCGAGGCCGCCGAGCGCACCGGCTATCGCCAGTCGAGCATCCGCAAGGTGACCCACCGGTGCCTGGCGGCGCTCTCCGAACGGCTTCTGGGTGCCCGCTTCCAGCCTCAACCGGAAGCGGCCCTGAAAGACGACTGAAACCTCGCCGCCGCGGCCGGCCCTGGCGGACGACGTCCACTAGTCCAGGCCGGCAGGTAAGCACCGAGTCGCGGCCCGCGACACGGCTCGGGAAGAGCCGTGGGCAGGGAGAGCGAGCCTCGGCGGCGTCGCGTCGTCGGCCAGGTCCCTTGGCGTGGGGCCTTCTCGAGCCGCCGTCAGCGCCGCGCACCATCGTCCAGGCCGAGGCCCTGGCGCAGCGGTGCCGGATGCCCGGAAGCCGGTCGATAGCCGGGCGAGCCGGGCGGAAGCCGCCTACCTGCCGGGTCACTCGCCGGCCGCCGCCGGCTTCGCTCGGGAAGGCGCAGCCAAGATGTCTCGCCAAAGCGGCCAGCGGCAACCTACCTTCAGGGCTTTCGCTTTCTGCTCGGCGCCTGCCGCGCCGGGACGACACATGAAGGAGTGAATCGTCATGTCCAGCCGCAGCCTTCGTCGCAGCGTCGCCATCCTCGGGCTGGCCGCCCTACTCCTACCGGCAGCCGGCCTGCAGGCGACGCAGAGCCGGCCGCTGCCAGCGGCGACGCACACGGCGCCGCGCCACACCTCCCTGATCGCCTTCCTGCTACAACTGATCACGGGCACGGGATCGCAGATCGATGCGGGGGCCGGGATGGACGGGAACGGCAGCTAGGCCCCTCCTTTATCTCTCTCGAGCCTGGCGCTCGCCGCCGGGGCGCGCCTGGGGCGGCTTCGTGAAGTGCCGCGAGCGCCTCCCGGGGAGAGTTGTGCCCGCTGGACAAAACGCAATTCTGGTGGTAGGGTGCTTAGAAACTGAAACGCCTCTGCCGCCCCATGAGCGCTGCCGATACCTCTGAAGCCGAAAGCTCTCTCGAGCGGTTCCTGAAGTCCGTGCGGCCCCGCATGAGGACCCTGTTCGCGCACTACCGGGTCCCGCCCCAGGACACCGAGGACATCGTGCAGCAAGCCTTGCTCGCTCTACTGTACCAGCGCCAGGCGATCCGCGACCCCGAGTCCTGGCTCATGGGCACGCTGCGCAACAAGTGCCTCCTCTATTGGCGGGAGCGTCGTCGCAAACTCTACGATGCGGTGGATGCCGCGGTGCTCGAATGCATGGCCGAGCCGATGGCGCCCGAGCAGGAGGGCGCCGACTTGCGGCGGGATCTGGCGATGGCGATCGACCGCTTGCCAGGCCGTTGCCGCGCCCTTCTGTCTCTGCGCTACAGCCAAGGTTACGAGCCTCCGGAGCTGGCCCAGCGGCTGGGGTACAGCCCGACAAGCATCAGCAAGACGACCAACCGCTGTCTTGCCGCTCTGACCCGCGAGTTGACGGCGGGCCTCGGCAGAAAGAAGACTCCATGAGCGAGCATGGTGTGCCGGCTGGCGATGGCGCGGACCGGGAGCAGCATGTGAGCAGGGAAGTGCTGTGGCGCTTCATGGATGGAGGGCTCTCGTCCGAGGAGATGCGGCACACCTTCCGGCACCTGCTGCGGGGCTGTCAGTCCTGCCGGCAGCAGGCGCGCCAGGTCTGGAACCTCACCCTGCCCGCCAAGGCCCTCGCCGCCTTCGCCGCCACCTCGCCGACGGCCACGTCGGCCACGACGGCGACATCGGGGACGACGGGGACGACGGGAATCGACCGCCGGACCGAGACCGCCGGGGCCGCGGCTCCCAACCGTGTCCTGGCGACTGCCCAGCCGGCCGGGTCGGTCGCCGCCCCGCGAACGAGGACGACGGAGCTGCCGTCGCAGGGCGCCGACACTTCCTACGGGTCGCGAGGCGCGGCTCCCGATGGCGGCAACCCGGCCACGCTGGAGCTGGTGCCCGCGAACGATGCCTACGAAGCGCACGCCGGGGTCGCTGGTGCCGCTGGCTCAGCTGGCTCAGATCACCACGCCGCGAAGGACGCGGCCTATGACGCCGTGCTGGACCGCGTCTTCTCCCGCGTCACGCTCGAAGAAGCCGGCCTCGACGCCGCGCGGCGGCGTGCCGGCGGGCTCTTCCAGGAGCTGATGCAGCATCCGGCGCCGCGGCAGCAGCTGCTGGTCCAGAACAGCGCGCGCTTTCGCGACCGCATGCTCTGCGAGAGACTGCTGCTGGCGAGCCATGAAGAAGGCTTCCGCGATCCGGCCCGCTCGCAGCAGCTCGCCAGCATCGCGGTGGCGGTCGCCGAGCGCGTTGCCCAAGCCGCTGGCGAATCCGCCGCCCCGCCGCCGGGTGCCGCGCTGCCGCCGGGCGCCTTCCCGGCGGCAAGTCCCGATCTCCTTGCCGGCCTGCGGGCGCGGGCCTGGGCGCAGCTCGGCAACGCGCTGCGTATCAATTCCGATCACGAAGGTGCCGCTGCCACCTTCCGCTCCGCGGAAGCGCTGCTGGCGGCACACCCGCGGGTGGCTCTGCTCGACAAGGCGAAGGTGTTCGATCTCAGGGCGTCGCTGCATCGGGACCGGCGGGAGCTCGCCGACGCGGCGCGCCTGCTCGATCGGGTGATTGCCATCTACCGCCGGCTCGGCCAGTCGAGCCTGATGGGCCAGGCGCTGGCCCAGAAGGGCCTGGTCCTGCTGGAAGCTCGCGACCTCGAGGGCAGCATGGAACTGCTGCGCCGAGCCCTCGAATTGATCGATCCCCAGGAAGAGCCGCGCTGGTACCTGGCCGTGCGCCACAACCAGATCATGGCGCTGCTCGACGATGGCAAGCCGCGCGAGGCCTTCGCGTTGCTCTTCCACACCCGGCCGCTCTACCTCAAGATGGGCGACCGCATGAACCTGCTGCGCTTGCGGTGGCTGGAAGGCATGGTGGCGCAGGGACTGCATCGGCTCGAGCAGGCCGAGGCGGCCTTCCGCGAGGTTCGCGACTCCTTCGTCGAACTGGCGATCGAGTACGACGCGGCGCTGGTCAGCCTCGACCTGGCCGCGGTCTACTTGCAGCAGGGGCGCACGGTCGAGACGCGCAGGGTGGCGCAGGAGATGCTCGTCTTCTTCGAGTCCCGCCAGATCCACCGCGAGGCGATGGCCGCCTTCCTGGTCTTCTGCAACGCCGCGCAGCTGGAGCAGGTGAGCCTCGGGCTGGTGCAGGAGGTTGCGGCCTTCCTCAAACAGGCCCGCCACACGCCCGACCTCCGGTTCATGCCGCCAGCCTGAGATCGGTTGAGACCGGCTGAGATCGGCGGGCCCGAGGCTGGGCCGACGGGCGTCTCACCCGGCGGCGCGCGCCCCGCCCCCGCCGGCCGGCCCGGGCTCGGCGGCTTCAGGTCCGGACGCCGAGGAAGAGATAGACCGACAGGATGGCGAAGACCGTGTTCGGGCTCCAGACGGCCACCAGCGCCGGCAGGGCGCCCGCCTCGCCCAGCTTGGTGAAGAAGGCGAAGATGGCCATGAAGACGAAGCCCAGTATGACCGAAAGCCCGATGCCGTACAGCGCTCCCTGGCGCCCCAGCCGGAAGGCGAAGGGCAGGGCGACCAGGGCCATGACCATCGAGATCGCCGGGTAGGCGACCTTCTCGTAGAGGCTCACCAGCAGGTCGGGCTCCGGCTGACCGCTCTCGTTCATCTCTTCGATGTAGTCCCTCAGCTCGTGGTAGCCCATCTGGTCCGGTGGGCGGATCTCGGAGTCGAAGTAGCCCGGCGTCTCGGGGTAGTGCACGATCCGCGGCTGGTCGAAGCGCTCGAACCTGATGCGCAGGTTGCCGGGAAAGGTGCGCGCCCAGCCGCGCGAGAATACCCAGGCGTCACCGATGTAGCGGGCGCTCTCGGTGAACAGGCGGCGGATCAAGTGGTGCGCCGGGTCGAAGTCGAAGACCTGCAGGCGCTGCAGGGTCTGCGTGTTGGCGTCGTAGTTGAGGTAGTTGTAGATGTAGCGGCCCTGGCCGAAGAGCCACTGCCGATCGGCTCGGCGGTAGGTGCGGGCGGTGGTTCGCCCCTGGATACGGTCCTTGGCCTCGGCGACTTTCTCATTGGCAGCCGGCAGGATCTTGCCCCATTCGAGGTAGCCCGATACCGCGGTGACCATGAGGGCGCCCACCAGGGCCGGCAGGGAGATGCGGTACAGGCTGATGCCGAGCGCCTTGCAGGCGACGATCTCGCTGGTGCGGCTGAGCAGGGCGAACGTCATCAGGGTGGTGACCAGCACCACGATGGGCGAAATCTGGTAAATGATCTGCAAGGAAAAATACTTGTAATACTTGATGATGACCGCCGCCGCTATCTTGTTCTTGATGAGGTCGTCGATTCTTTCGGTCAAGTCGAAGACCACGAACAGCGTGACGCCGGAGAACAGCACCAGCACGAAGACGCGCCCAAAAAGCGTCGCCACGTAGCGGTCGATGAGGCTCGGGAAGAGGATCCGCGGGCGGGGCAGCCGCAGCAGCAGCCGCGGTCCCGCCTGCGCGCGCAGCCGCCGGCGCGCCGCCACCTGCCGCACCTTGGCCCGGCGCTTGCGCTCGAACCAGCGCAGGCGGCGCCACAGATCGGTGCGCACCCAGCGGTCGAAGCGGCTCAGCAGCAGGCTCTTGTCGCTGTTGCGGCGCAGGAGGATGAAGACGCCGAGCGCCGCCAGCACCAGGTTCGGCAGCCACATCGCCACCCCGGCCGAGAGCTTGCCGTAGCGGGCGGCCTCCTCGCCGTTGTTGAGCATGATGTAGTAGACGACGATGACGGCGATCGAGATGGCGAAGCCCGAGGTCTTGCCGCCGCGGCGGTTGTTGATGCCCAGCGGCAGGGCGAAAAGCCCGAACACCATGCAGGCGAAGGGGATCGAGAACTTCTTGTGGATCTCGACCAGCGCCAGGTTGCGCATCTCCTTGGGCAGGCTGCGGTCGCGGCGGACACGGCGCAGCTCGGTGAGGTTGAGCTCGCGCACCCCCTTGGAGGCTGCCATCTTCGCCTTCTGCTCGCTGGTGAACTGGTCCTCGAGCACCACGTCGAGCTCCTTGTGCCGGCTGATCTCGTAGCTGATCGGACGGGAGAGGTCGACGGTGTGGCGGACGGCGTTGGTCAGCACCATGACCACCCGCTCGCCCGCCGGATCGACCTTGATCTCGCCCCAGTCGGCCACCGTGACCTGCGTCTTCGGACTGTTGGGGTCGCTCTCGGCCAGGAAGACCCCTTTCCAGCGGCGGCCGGGCGGCGGCACCTCGAAGACGTACACCGACTTGCCCACCCATTCCTGGTAGAAGACTCGCGGCTCGACCTGCTGCGACATGGTCTGGGTCAGGATGTCGAGCCGCAGCTGCTGCAGCGAATGGTTGCCCCAGGGCAGGATGTAGAGCATCAACAGGGTATTGAGGATGGTGAGCGCCGCCGAGACCAGCAGCACGGGGCGGTAGAGGGAGATCAGGCTGATGCCGCACGAGCGCATCGCGGTCAGCTCGCTGTCCGAGGAGAGGCGGCCGACCGCGATCAGGATGCCGAAGAGCAGCGACATCGGCAGGGTGAGGACCACGATGTTGGGCAGCGTCACCAGCAGCAGCTTGCCGACGATCGAGACCGGGAGGCCTCGCCGGATGATCATCTCGGCCGACTGGAACAGGAAGCGGAGCAGGAGGATGAAGGTATAAACTAGAAAGCCCAGCCCGAGCGGACCGAGGATCTCTGAGATGATGTAGCGGTTGAGGCGCACGCGCACGGCGGCATTATATGGGGGAGACGATGACGATCCTGGCACGGGCCGCCGATGAGCCCGCCTGAGCCGGCCTCGCCGGCCGAGCTGCCGTTCGCCGGGCGCAGCATCCTGGTGACCGGCGGCGCGCACCGGGTCGGCGGCGCGATCAGCCGCCATCTGGGCGCGCGGGGCGCCAGGGTCCTGGTCCACTACCACCGCAGCGAGGAGGAGGCGGCCGCCATGGTGGCAGGGCTGCCGGCGGGGGGCGCCGCGTTCGGCGCCGACCTCGCGAGCCCTGGCGGTCCGCGCCGGCTCTTCGACGCGTGCGCGGCGGCGGGGGAGGCGCCGGATGCGGTGGTGCACGCCGCCGCCTCGTTCCTGCGGCGGCCGCTGCTCGACACCAGCGCCGCCGATTGGGATGCCGTCCAGGCGCTCAACCTTCGCGCCTTCTTCCTGCTGGCCCAGGAGCTGGCGCGCGCCCGCGGCGAGCGGGGAGGAGACCTGGTGGCGATCGGCGATGCCGCGGCGCTCGAGCTGTGGTCGGGCTACCTGGCGCACAGCGTCGCCAAGGCCGCCCTGATTCCCCTGGTCAAGGCGCTGGCCAGGGCGCTGGCGCCGCGGTATCGGGTCAACGGCGTGATCCCGGGCCCGGTGCTGGCGCCACCCGGCACGCCGCCTGAGGAGCTCGAACGGATGCGCCGGCAGACCCTGCTCCAGCGCCTCGGCGATCCCGACGACGTCGCCCAGGCGGTCGAGTTCCTGCTGCGCTGCGACTTTGCGACCGGTTCCTGGGTCGAGGTGACCGGCGGCTCCCAGCTGTGGCGCGGGCAGGTGCCTCCGGCGCTCGCCGCGGAGCATGGCGCTTCGCCGGGAGGAGGGGAGTCATGAGGCCGCTGCAAGATCCGCGCACCGGCGCGGTCCCGGCGAGCCCCGCGGGCGCCGGCTCCGGCGCGGGCGGCGCCGCCGAACGGGCAGGCGGCGGCGCCGGCGTCGAGCCGGCCGGCCGCGGCACCAGCCTCCGCCTCGAACGCAGGTACCGGTTCAGCGCCAGCCATCTGTACCGCCGTCCGGAATGGACCGACGAGGAGAACCGGGCTCGCTTCGGCAAGTGCGCCAACCTGCCAGGCCACGGTCACAACTACCGCCTGTTCGTGACCGTGCGTGGCCAGATCGCCCCCCTGACCGGCTTCGTCGCCGACCTCGGCCGGTTGGACGCCCTGGTGGGACGCCTGGTGCTCGACCGCCTCGACCACCAGCATCTCAACTCGGCCCTGCCCGAGTTCGGCCCCGGGCGCCTCAACCCGTCGAGCGAAGCCCTCGTCCGGTGGATTCGGGACCAGCTGGCTCCCGCCCTCGCACCCGAGGTGACCGTGGTGCGTCTGCGCCTCGAAGAAGACGAGGACCTGGCGGCCGAGTGGCACCTCGAGGACGGCTGAGAGACCGCCAGCGCGCGCGGGAAACTCTCTGCAACGGCCCGCGTAGAAGCAGCTAGACGAAGGAGCGACCGCCATGGGAATCGGCCGGAGCATCCGTTTTGCCGCCTGCCTGGCACCTGCCCTCGATGCCGCCCGCACCGATGCCGCGGTCGTCCTGCGCGCCGGCTGATCCGGCGGTTCGCGGCATAAGTCGCTGCGCGGAGGAGTTACGTGATGAATGACGTCGCCTTCATGGTCGACCAGCTGCTGCAAGGATATGCGGGCGATCCCTGGCACGGTCCCTCCACGTCCGCCCTACTCGCCGGCCTCACGGCCGAGGAGGCCGGTGCCCATCCGGTGGCCGGCGCGCACAGCATCTGGGAGCTGGTCCTCCACATGACGGCCTGGCAGAACGAGGTGCGCAAGCGCTTGGCCGGCAAGCCGGCGACGTTTCCCAGCGAAGGCGACTGGCGCCAACCCGCCGAGGTCTCCGCCGCCGCCTGGGCCGCCGTCCGGAGAGAGTTGGGGGATTCGCTCGCGGCCCTCTTGCAGGATCTCGGCGCCCTCGTGGAGCCCGATCTCGAAACCAAGATCGGAGCCCTCTCTTCGCAGGATCCCGCGATCGCAACCGACGTCACGCGCCGTGCCACGCTCTCCGGCCTGCTGCAGCACAACGCCTACCACTCGGGCCAGATCGCCCTCATGCGCAAGGCCCTGCACCCCGGCGGCTGAGGGCCGCGATCCTCGCGCGCACGCTGACTACGACCTCATCGTCGTCGAGGAGGTGGAGCATGGACACTGAGCTGAAGCCGCTCCGGTCGGTTGCGGACTACGAACAGGCCCTCGCCAGGCTTGGGGACCTTTGGGGATCTACGAGCGGCACGCCGGAGGGAGATCGGCTGGAGGTGCTGGCAACGCTCATCGACGCGTACGAATCGGAGCACTATCCTGATCCGGCCATCCCGCGAGCCTCGTGCTCGCGGGACGAAGGTCGGCCCCCAGCAAGCCTGAAGGTCGCGATCCTCGCGCCCTTACGTTCCCCACATAACGTCCGATAATGTATATTATGTCAACCAATGAAGACCATGAGGTCGATGGCGAGCCGCGCTGGCACCGGCCTCATCGGCTACGTCGAGCGGCTCGACCAGGTGCGCACCACTCATCTCACGGCGATGGCGGAGCGCCCCCTCCGCTGTCCGTCGATTGCTCGCCCCGGGGCTGGGCCGGCCTCTGGGTCCTCTGGTGTGGATGTCGTGTCCTCCGCACTTCTGCGCGGGGCGACGGAGGTCGGCCTGCGATTGCTCGGTGGCAATTTGCTGCAGTGCACAAGCGCAGTTGACGCCGGGCAGGCGATATCTTGGAGGAAGCCCCTGGGGTTGCGTCTTCAGCAGGTGGGCGTGGCGGCGCCACGGCTGCGCGGAGGCGATATGGCGCCGCCGGCATCTTGCGCAAGACTGCCGGCGGCAAGGTGATCAGCCAAACGGATCGATGACAGCACGATCCTTCGACGATCTGTGTGCGAGGGCTCCGATTCTCTTCAACATGAGCTGACTCCTGTCTGTCGTATACGTCGTGGGTGCGCCAGTCAGCCAAGTTCAAAGGCCATGCCGAGCACTCTCCGAAGACCGATTTTGATCGTAAGTGGCTGTATCCATGTGGGTTAATAGGCTTGCGGGAGACCTTGTCGTGCCCCAAGAACCCTGTCCTGGCCTGCGCACCACCTTGGCACTCGCCAAGCAGGTGAGCAGCCAGGAATCTCCTCCTGGCTAACTCCCGAATGGCCCTGACTCCCCGGGGGTGGTCCAGGAAAGAGATACTGGAATTCCGCTCTTCCTGGATGCTTGATTTCACCTTGACATTCTAGGTAAAATCTCGAGGGAAGGGAAGGACCTCCTGATCCTGGGCGACGGGCTGCCGACTTGAAGCCCTCTACCAGACGGTTACTCGCCTCGAGGCGGGTTGGTTTCGCGAGCGGTGGCCGGGTGGTTCGAGTTAATGCGTGTTCCGTTCGAGGGCGACCAAGGGTTCGTTGCTTCTCTTGGGCTGGTGAGATCCGGGCTGGTAACGGGATATGGGTCGTGGTGGCCCGCCGCACCCCGGGCGTGTCAGGGTGGACGCCGAGATTTCCCCCTTGCGCGACGATGAGCGTCCCCCCTTTACCCAGAAGTCTTTCACCAGCCGCCGGGGGGCCGCGCGGTTTTCGTGAGGCAAGTTCCAGCGTATGAGCGGCTTGCGTCCTCTACTCCCCTCGCGCGTGGCTAATGCCAAGAAGCTTGAGGGGGAAGGTTTACCATCAGCAAGGGGGGAATCTCGGCATCTCGCTGACAGGGCGCTCCTTGGCTGGACCCCCCCTCGGTGCAGTACGGTCAGTTCCGCTTCTCTGCGAGCGCCTCGGCCACTGCGCGGCTCACCGCGTGTCAGCAGCTCCGGGCCAAACAGGTCTCGAGGAGGTCGCGGGAGAGCAGCTCCCGCTTGCTCCCCTCCTGGACCAGCCACGGACAACCGGTCGGCCGTCCTCACGGCTTCAGGCGCTGAGCTGCTTCCTGGAGGCGATTGATCTGCACCCCGCCGGTGGCGCTCACGAGCCGACCTCCTCGAGGCGCTTCTTAGTACCTCGCGCCAGCGCCCGCTCGCCTTGTCAGCTTAGGCATTTCCTGAAACCTATAGGAGAGAACACGAACTCAGCGGCCAAAGCTCGGCCTCGTCGATGCGCTCAACGTCAGCAGGATTGATGCGCGGCCTTGCCGCGGGCTCCGCCGGCGGCCGCCCCGCCGGCGGCCGCCACGCCGGCGTGTGGGGCCGGTCCAGCACGGCACCTGAGGAACTCACCGCGGTGCGGACACACCGCGCTACCCTTGTCGGGACTGCCGTTTGGACAGCCACGCCCCCAATTTCTGGTTCAGCTTCCAGGCCTCGTCATCGCAGCCGGATCGGGAAATCTGAACGCCGGACCTGGGATGATCTGCGTGGACCTACGTTGCGGATGAAGGAGATCCGGCCTGATCTCACCGTCACCACCTGCACCTCGATCCTGCGTGAGGAGGTGCTCGGCGTGGCCGGTACGATCATCAACATGCATGGCGGCCTTCCGGCGCGCCAATGACGTTTCTCGGGCCGAGGCCGGAAGCGCTTCCCGCGCCTCTCAGGTCTTCTCGGCCTTGAGTTGCTTGAGGATCTGTTCCAGGGCCCGCACCAGGTCGGCCTTGTCGACCTCGCTTTGGCGGAAGGCCAAGGATAGGGAAAAGGTCTTGTCGGGCGCCTTGAAGCGGAAGACATAGGGCTTCCGGCGACCGCCCTTGGCGGCCTCCTTCTTGCGCAGGCGGCGGCGGAGATCGTCGCGGTTGAGGCCCAGGCGGGCCACCTCTTCGACCAGCCGGATCATCTCCTGCTCGCTGCCGGCTTTGAGCACCTCGAGCAGCAGGGACTTGGAGGAGATCCCCAGAGCTTGCACCGCATCGCGAACGCGCGGCGACATCTGCAACAAGGACAGGCTCTCGGTGATCACCGTGCGCGACTTCCCCACCGCCTCGGCGATCTCTTCGTGGGTATAGGTGTGTTGCTCCGCGAGCTGGCGGAATCCCTCCGCTTCCTCGAAGGGAGTCAGGTCCTTGCGTTGCAGGTTCTCGATCAGCGCGATCTCGACCGCCTCTTCTGCCGAGACGTCCATCTCGATCGCCGGCACCTCGTAGAGACCTGCCTCCTGCGCAGCCCGGAATCGTCTCTCTCCCGAGATGATGCGGTAGACCGGCCCGGTGCCTTCGGTCAGCGGCCGCGGCCGGATGAGGATCGGCTCGAGGACCCCCTTGGCGCGGATCGACGCCACAAGCTCGTCCAGGTCGCCCAGCGAGCTGCGTGGCTGGTTGGGGTCCGGTTCGATGGCAGAGAGCGGCACCATCTTCCCCACCGGGGCCTCATGGCGTGCCGCCAGCTCCTCGACGAAATGAGTGTCATGGCGCATCTTGACCTGCATCGGGAGACCACGCTTCCGACTCGCAGGGATCGACGTGGCAGACTGGAGCGGCGGCCGGGATGGATCAGACACGGCTTAGAACCTCCTCGGAGAGCCTGTAATACTCGTATGCACCAGTCGATTTCGGAGCGAAGGTGAAGATGGACTCCCGGTACGCCGGACTCTCTTCCAGCCGGACGCTCTTGGTGATGATCGTGTCGAACACCTTGACGCCGAAGACGCTCTGGATCTGCTCGAGGATGTCCTTCGCCAGCAGCGTCCGCTTGTCGTACATGGTGATCAGCGCCCCCAGGATCTGCAACTGAGGGTTGGCGCGGATCTTGATCTTGTCGATCGTCTCCAGCAGGTCGTCGGTGCCTTCGAGGGCGAAATAACTCGCCTGGATCGGGATCAGTACATGTGTCGCCGCGACCAGCGCGTTGACCGTGATGATCCCCAAGGTCGGCGGGGTGTCGATCACCACGTAGTCATAGCCATCCTGGACCTTCAGCAGCTCGTCTTTGAGCCGATAGTGACTGTCGAGCTCGCCAATCAGCTTCGCCTCGATCTTCGCCAGTGCGATCGTGGACGGTGCCACGGCCAGATTGGCTATCTTCTCGGCAGGCACGATGATGTCCGGCAAGTGGGTGCCGTCCTGGGTGAGAGCGTCATACATCGTGGTCTTCAGCTGACGGATGTCGAGGAAGGACATGGAACTGTTGGCCTGCGGATCGAGGTCAACCAGCAAGGTCTTCCTGCCCTTGCTCGCCAATCCTGCCGCAAGGTTGATCGCGGTCGTGGTCTTCCCCACCCCTCCCTTTTGATTGGCGATCGCGATGATCATGGATGGTGGGAGTCTAGAACGAAAGTTCCTCGGTGCGAAGAGCAAGAGGATTGTCGGCGCGCCGACAATCGCGTTAAGCGACTGAAAACAATGGTCTTACGGGTGAGATGCAATGACCTGCTGCTAATTTTCCCAGCTGACCTCGCATCGCTACATCGTGTACTTGCCAAGCTCTTCCGGGCTGATCTCCTCGAGCCACTTCTTGAGCTTGTCCTGGTCGGTCGCCTTGGCGGCCAAGTCCACGGCTTGCGCCTGGTCGAGAACCGCCTGCAGCACGTAGATCGGCGCCTCCGTCCGCAGTGCGAGTGCGATGGCGTCGCTCGGCCTTGCGTCGACCACCACCTCCTTGCCGTCCTGGTGGAGGTGGAGAGCGGCGAAGAAGGTGTTCTCCTTGAGATCGGAGATGACCACCTTCGTGACCTTGCCGCCAAGGTGGCCGACGATCGCGCGCAGCAGATCGTGAGTCATGGGGCGAGGAGGTTCGATGCCTTCGATGCGCGAAGCGATGGCCTGCGCCTCGGAGATGCCGATCCAGATGGGCAGGAAGAGCTGGTTTTCGACGTCCCGCAAGATGACGATGGGCACGTTGGAAGACGGGTCCAGCATCAAGCCCTTGATCTCGACGCGAAGCTCGGCAGCGGGGTCACTCATAAAGCTATTGTGGGACTGCCCCAGCGGCAGGTCAAGAACAAAAACACGCTGGTGTCCCAGCTCGGAGGCTCTCCCTCGGCGGCGCGGACCAAGGGCGCGCGGAAGGCCACGGCCGGAGCCATGTCGAGGAGACGCCCGCAGGCATCGGCGATCGCCGTGCGTGGCGCGATTGACGTGGGCCGCGGCCGAGCGCCGCGGGGCTCAGTAGGTTCTAGTGGCCGGCGGAAGCGCCCAGGCCTGCCGGCTCGCCGCGCCGGCCCAGGAGGCTGTGAGCCAGCGCAGCTTCGATGCGGACGCTGGTGAGCTGCCCTATTGGGACGGGCTCCGCGCCTGCCGGGAAGTGGACGATGCGGTGACAGCCGGTGCGGCCGGTCTGGGTGCCGGGCTGCTTGCCCCAGCCCGTGACCAGGACGTCGTGCTGCTGGCCGATCAGCTCGCGGTTGAGCTCCTGCTGGATGCCCTCCTCGAGCGCGAAGAGGCGCTGCAGCCGCTCGGCGGCGACTTCGCGGTCCACCTCCCCATCGAGGCGCGGCGCCGCCGTTCCGGGCCGCGGCGAGTAGAGGAAGGCGAAGACCGAGGCGAAGCGCGCCTCGCCCAGCAGCTCGAGAGTCGCTTGGAAGTCCTCTTCCGTCTCGCCCGGAAAGCCGACAATGATGTCGGTCGACAGCGCCAGGCCCGGCCGCGCCCGCCGTAGCTGGGTCACCAGGTCGAGATACTCCGCCCGGGTGTATCCCCTTCCCATCCGCCGCAGCACCCGGTCCGATCCTGATTGGGCCGGCAGGTGCAGGTACGGGCAGATGTTCGGATGCTTCCCGACCTGCTCCACCATGCGCGGCGTGAAGTCGCGCGGGTAGGAGGTCACGAACCGCAGCCGCAGCAGGCCTGGCAGCGCCGCCACTCGCTCGAGCAGATGGGAGAAGTCGAGGCCAGGCGCAGGTCCGGGCTCGCGCCAGTGGTTGACCGTCTGTCCCAGCAGCTCGATCTCGACGAACCCGTAGTCGAGGAGGTGTTCGACCTCGCGCACGATCTCCGCCAGCGGCCGGCTGCGCTCCGGCCCCCTGGTCTGCGGCACGATGCAGAAGGTGCACCGCTTGTTGCACCCTTCGACGATCGTGACCATGCCCTTGTGCTCCCCATCACGCACCACCGTATCGAGGTCGTAGGCTCGGTGCTCGGGAAAGCCGGTGCGCACCACGCGGCGGCCGGCCCGCGCTTCGGCAACCACCTCCCGCAGCTCGCCCACCCTTGCCGGACCCAGAACGAAGTCGAGATCGGGCACCCGGTCCAGTGCCTTCTCCCCTTCCTGCTGCGCGACGCAACCGCACAGGCCGATGAGCAGCTCGCGGCGTTCCCTCTTGAGCAGACGGTACTCGCCCAGGCGCGAGTAAACCTTGTGCTGAGCTTTCTCACGCACGCTGCAAGAGTTGAGCAGGATGATGTCGGCTTCGCCCGGGTCGCGCGTCGGCAGCACGCCCTGCTGCATCAGCTGGCCGGCCATCCTCTGGCTGTCCAGCTCGTTCATCTGGCAGCCCCAGGTCTCGATGAAGGCGCGGCGCGGCGCCACGCCGCGCTCACCTCTGTCCGCGCTCACCGGCCATTGTCCTTGTAGATCGGGGTCTCGATCGGCTGGGTGGGGTCCACCGGCTTCTCTTCCTTGGGTTCGAGGTCCACCCCTTCGCGCAGCCATCCTGGAAGAGCGCCGGCGGTGCGGCCTTCTTCGAGGAAGTCCGTCAGTTCCTTCTTGGCCGCCTGCACCGCGGTCCGGCTCTCGCGCAGCTCGTCGAGGGCCCGGTCCCATGCCGGCTTGATCTGGCCGTCCCGAACATAGGGATCGTCCTCGGCGTAGAAACGGCGCCGCAACAGGGCGACGTCATCCTCGAGCTCCTTGATGCGGTCGGCCGCTCTGTGCCACCGCTGCCGGATATCGAGCGCCCTGCCGCGCCAGTACCTCTCGTCGCGCTGGACCGGCACGGCGGGCCCGGCCCCGGCCGGCGCCGCCGCCGCGCCCGCGGGTGGCTGGGCCGGCTGCGGCGGGACGGTCTTCTTCTTCGGATCGGCGACCGTCAGCTGGCCACCCTTAGCGTAGCGATGAATAGTTTTATTATTGATTACGATACGCGGTGGTGCTGTCTCGGCCTTGCGCTCGCGCTCGGCCTTCGCAGCCTGGGCCAGGCTCAGCTGCGCATCGGGATCGTAGTCGGCGGTGTCGACCACGATGAGAGACGGATCGGACGTCTTCGGGGCTGCCCCGCCGGTCGCGCTCGCGGCGGCCGCGGCGCCCGCTTCGCCCGGAGAGGCAGCCGCCGGCGCTTTCGCGGCGGCCGGCGCGGCAGGCGTTGCCGGCGCGGTAGGAGGCCTGGTCGCCGCCGCGTCCGCCGGCGCCGGCGCCGGCGCCGGCTTGAGCGGCCCTGCCGTATTGCCCGCGCCAGCCGCCGGCGGTACGGCGGGATTGGAGCCGTTGGTGCCATTGGCGCCATTGGCGGTGACGGCCGGCTGCAAGGGCTGCAAGGGCTGCAAGGGCACCACGGCTCCGGGAGGTGCGGCCGGCAGGGTGCTCGTCTGCCCGCCCGCCTGCGCCGCACCCGGAGCCGCAACGCCAGCCGCTGCCGCCGGCGCCCCTGCCTGAGCCGCGGCCGGAACCGCAGGCGCGGCCGGCGCCGCCTGGGCCGCCTTGGGTTCAGCTTCGCTGCTGTGGTGGGTGGGGACGGCTCCGGTGGGGGCCGCCCCGGCTTGCCGGCTGGACGGCGGTGCATTGCCGGCATCCTTCTGGATCTGTGGCCGATTGTCTGGGCGAGTCGCCGGCGCGGGCGCCTGGGAACAGGCGGTCGCGCTGGCAGCGGCGAGGCCGGCCGCCGCCACCGCCAGAGCCAGAAGGCCGTGCTTCATCGCCAGACGAGAATAGCCTAAACCGCGCCCGAAGGCACGACCGCCGCCGCGAAGAATCGCTCGACCTCCTGCTGTACCTCGCCTGAGGTGCTGAAGCCCATGCAGCGGCCGGCCAGCTCGGTCAGCTCGGTGATGGCCATTCGCCGCAGCCACGTCTTGATCTCGGGGATGCGGCGCGGGCTCATCGACAGCCGCCGCAAGCCCATGCCGATCAGCAGCAAGGCGTGGCGGGTGTCGGCGGCCATCTCGCCGCACAACCCGACGTCGATGTTGGCGCCGCGCGCGCTGTCGATGACGTGTCGCAGCATGCGCAGCATCGCTGGATGGAGCGGCTGATACAGGCTCGCCACGTGCTCGTTGTTGCGATCCACCGCCAGCGAGTACTGGATCAGGTCGTTGGTCCCGATCGAGAAGAAATCGGCCTCGCGCGCCAGCAGGTCGGCCATCACCGCGGCAGCCGGCACCTCGATCATGATTCCCAGCCGCAGGTCGCGCCGGAACGGCAGTCCCTCGCGGTCCAGCTCCGCGGCCATCTCGGCGGTGAAGGCGCGGAAGCTGCGCAGCTCGTCCAGGGTGCTCACCAGCGGCAGCATCACCCAGAGGTCGCCGTACAGCCCGGCACGCAGCAGGGCCCGGACCTGGGTGCGGAAGATGTCCGGCCGGAAGAGCGTCAACCGGATGCCCCGCAGGCCGAGGACCGGGTTCTCCTCGTGGGTCTCCATCACCTCGCGCGCCAGCTTCCGTCCGCCCAGGTCGTAGGTGCGGATGACCGCCGGATGGGGCGCCGCCGCCTCGATCAGCCGGCGGTAGATGCCCAGGTGCTCCTCCTCGGTCGGCAGCAGCGGGCTCTTCTCGATGTAGAGGAACTCGCTGCGGTAGAGCCCGATGCCGGTGGCGCCGAAGCAGATCCCTTCCTCCACCTCCTCCGGCAGGTCGATGTTGGCCATCAGCGACACTGCCACACCATCCCGGGTGACCGCCGGGAGCTCCCGCGTCATCATCAGGTCGCGGTCGCGGCACTGCAGGTCGAAGTGCCGCGCCCGGTAGCGGGTGAGCATCTCGGAGGTGGGGTTCAGGATCACGGCGCCCTCCTCCCCGTCCACGATCAGCGGCACGTCGTCGACCAGCTCCTTGGTCAAGCCGGTCAGCCCCGCCACCGCCGGCAGGTTGAGGGAGCGCGCGATGATGGTGGTGTGCGACGTGCGCCCTCCTGACTCGATGGCGAAGCCGGCCACCCGCTTGCGGCCCAGCCGGATCGCGTCGGAGGGAGTCAGGTCGTCGGCGACGACGATCGTGTCGGGCGCCAGCTCGGTGGTTTCGGCGTGAGCGGTCCCCTGCAGGCAGCGCAGCAGGTGCCGGGCGACGTCGGTCAGGTCGGCGCCGCGCTCGCGCAGGTAAGCGTTGTCCATCTGGGCAAAGCGCTGGTCCAGCTCCTCGGCGGTCTTGTGCACCGCCCACTCGGCGTTGACCTTCTGGGTGCGGATGCGCTCCTCCACCCGGCCAAGGAACTTGACGTCCCCGAGCAGCAGCAGGTGGGCGTCGAAGATGCCGGCGAGATCGCTGCCGAGGTCCTCGCCGACCTCGCCGCGAGTGCTCTCGAGGTCTCGGCGCGCGAGGACCACCGCTTCCATCAGGCGCGCCACCTCCGCGTCCACCTGCTCCTCCTGGACCGGCTGGCGGAAGATGTCCTGCGCCCGGGTCTCGACGATCACGGCGCGGCCGATCGCCACGCCCGGCGAGACCCCCATGCCGCGGACGACTCGCATCCCGCCGGCCGGCGGGGCCTCCGCGAGCTCCTGGCGTCCCGACAGGTCCGGCGCCTCCGGCGTCTCGGCCATCTCCTCCATCAGCTCTCCTCTTCGAAGCGGTTGGCGATCAGGCCCGACACCGCCTTGATGCACTCGCCCTCGTCCTCGCCCTCGCAGCGGATGGTCAGGCGCGTGCCCTGGCCGGCGGCGAGCAGCAGCACGCCGAGGATGCTCTTCGCGTCCACCTCCTCGCCGTCCTTGGTCACCGTCACCCGGCTCTGGAAGCGTCCGGCGGTGTTGACCAGCTTGGCGGCGGCGCGCGCGTGGAGCCCGAGCCTGTTGACGATTTCCTCCTCGCGCTCAACCATGCGGCTTTGCCGCTCCCAGCAACGAGCCGCCGGCGATCGCGGCGGACCCGCCGCCGATCGTAGGGGTGGCATCCACCTTCTCCGCCGGGCCGGGAACGGCAGCGCCGGTCGAGACGCTTGCAGCATTGTCGCATCTCTTTTCGGCCAGCTGATCGCTGGCCAGGCAGACGCTCTTCTGCGTCTTGGCCTGCAGCCACCGCGCCAGCTCCTTGAGGTTGCCTCCCTGGCGCGGCTGGCAGGCGAGGCGCATCACCATCGGCAGGTTGACCCCCGACAGGATCTCGACCCGCCCCTCGACGAGGAACGAGGAGGCGACGTTGCAGGGAGTGCTGCCGAACATGTCCGTCAGGATCAAGACCCCCTGACCATGGTCCAGACGCTCGACCGCAGCTCTCACCTCGGCCTTCAGCTTCTCGACCGGTTCGTTCCAATCGAGGCCCAGGGCCTCGAAGTCGGGCAAGGGCCCGGCGATCTTTTGCGCCGCGGCCAGCAACTCGCCGGCCGCACCTCCATGCGTGAGAATCAACGTACCGATCATTTCGTTCCGTCGGACCTTGCGGTCCTATCCCCCCTAGAGCAACAAGGTTCAGCCCGATGAGCTTCCCGGATCGTCTCCTCGAGAGGACGGGATGCCGAGCCCGCTATCGCGCGATGTCGCGATGGATGAGGCGCCCCTCCCAGCCGCTGGCGTCGAGCCGCTGTTTCAGCCGCTCGCAGACCGCCACCGAACGGTGCCTCCCACCGGTGCATCCCACCGCCACCGAGAGATAACTGCGATTCTCGCGCCGATAGCGGGGTAAAAGGAAGCCCAGCAGGTCGGCGAGCCGGCTGATCAGCTCCTCGAAGTCCGGTTGCTGCGCGAGATACTCGAGCACCGCCGCATCCTGCCCGGTCTGCTCCCGCAACCCCGGCACGAAATGCGGGTTGGCCAGGAACCGGACGTCGAACAGCAGGTCGCTGCCCGCCGGGATGCCGTGCTTGAAGCCGAAGCTCACCAGCGAGACCACCATCTCGGGCTCTTCCCCGGCGGCGGCAAAGGCGCGGTACACCTGGCTGCGGGTTTCGTGGATCGACCATTGGCTGGTGTCGAACACCAGGTCCGCCCGCGGCCGCACCTCGGCGAGCAGCTCGCGTTCGCGCTGGATGCCGGCCAGCGGCGGCTGGTCCGGGGCCAGGGGATGCGGGCGCCGTGTCTCCGAGAATCGCCGCACCAGGACCTCGTCGCTGGCCTCCAGGAAGAGGAGCGTCGGACGCGCCTGGGCGCACCGGGCCGCCGGTGGCGGACCGGCGGCGGTGGCCGCCGGCAGCTCGCCGGCAGGCGCCTGCGCCGCCGCCGCCGGCTGCAAGGGCTGGGCGAAGCAGGCGCGGTCGATCTCGGCGATGAGCTTGGGAAACTCCTCGGCGAACCCCGGCGTCCGCAGATCGGCCACCACGGCGATCCGCTCGTGGCCGAACACCAGCTCCCCGGGGCGCTCCAGGAACTCGCGCAACAGCGGCAGCGGCAGGTTGTCGACCGTGTAGAAGCCGAGGTCCTCGAAGCACTTGGCGACGACGCTCTTGCCCGAGCCCGAGAGGCCGGTGATCAACACCAGGCGCAGGCGTTCCTGCGGCAGGCCGGCGCCCTCGCCGCTCTGCGCCGCCGCCGCGGCCGCCGGCGTGCCCGAAGTCTCTGCCTTGCCCGGCTCCGTCCGCTCAGCGGGCGGGAACCTTTCGATTGCGCTCAAGCTCAGCCTCGAGTTTGCGCGCGAACTCGCGCGCCGAATGGTGCCCCTGCAGCTTGAGCACGTGGTTGCGCGCCGCGATCTCGACCAGGATGCCGACGTTGCGGCCCATGGCGACCGGCATCCGGATGTAGGGGCAAGGGACGTCGAGAATGTGGAACACCGACTCGTCCAGGCCGAGGCGGTCGTACGCCTGTCCCGGCTGCCAGTGCTCGAGCTCGATCACCAGGTCGATCGTCTTGCGCTCCCGTACCGAGGCGAGACCGAAGAGGTCCTGGACGTTGATGATGCCGATGCCGCGCAGCTCCATGTGCAGCCGCAGCGGTCCTTCGCTGAAGCCCACCAGCTCGCCGCTCGGATAGCGCTTGACGTAGACGCGGTCGTCGGCGACCAGGCTGTGCCCGCGGCTGATGAGGTCGAGGGCCGACTCGCTCTTGCCGACGCCGCTGTCGCCGATCAGCAGCACGCCCAGGCCGTAGATGTCGAGCAGCACGCCGTGCAGGCAGGTCGAGGGCACCAGGTGGTCCTCGAGGAAGTAACTGATCGCCTTGATCACGGTCGACGACAGCGCCGTCGACGACAGCACCGGCAGCTCGGCCTTCTGGCAGCTCTCGAGGAACCCCGGCAGCGGCGGCAGCCCCTTGGTGATGACGAAGACCGGCACCGGCAGGCTGGCGATGACGTCGAAGCGCCGCAGCCGCTCTCCCTCGTCGAGCGTCATCATGTACTCGGTCTCGCTCTCGCCGACGATCTGCACCCGCCCCTGCTTGATGTAGGCGAAATAGCCGGCGAAGGCGAGCCCGGGCTTCTGCACCCGTGGATGGGTGATGGGATTGTCCAGGTGCGACTCTCCCGACAACACGCGCAGGTTGAGGCTGGCGAGCTCCTCGCCCAGCAGCTCGCGCACCTTGACCGGCGCCGGCACGATGGCGGGCGGCGGGTTCTGCATTCAGACGCTCTCTTTCAGGAAATCGTAGATGGCGCCGCGGTCTTCGAGGCGCAGCAGGGTTTCGACGTGACGATCGGCGCGCACCCAGCGCGAGATCCGGGCCAGCGTCTGCAGGTGCTCGGCCGGGCTGTCGTCCGGCGACAGGACCAGGAAGAACACCGCCACCGGCTTGCCGTCCGGCGCATCGAAGTCGACGGGCGGCCTGGCGATGCCCACCGCCAGGATGCCTTGCTCCAATCCTTTGAGCTTGCAATGGGGGATCGCCACCCCCTGGCCGATGCCGGTCGAGCCGAGCTGCTCGCGCTCGAGGAGCGCGCGGTAAAGCGCGCCGGCGTCCTTCACCAGCCCGGTCGCCGCCACCCGTTCAGCCAGCTCCCGCAGCACGCCGCGCGAGTCGGCGACCGGCAGGTCGGCGAAGATCAGCTCCGGCCGAGTGATGGGTCCGGCTACGGGCATGCGACACCTGCGGCCCGGGCCGCGGTCTCGAGACCGGTGATGCATGCCCGCCGGGGCATTGCGCCACTAGGCCTCGGGCGCCATCAGCCCGTAGTTCTGGTCCTTGCGCTTGAACAGCACGTTCAGGCGATCGGTCTCCGCATCGCGGTACACGACGAAGCCGTGCTCGGCGGTCTCGAGCTCGAGCGCCGCTTCCTCGATGGTCATGGGCTTGATGTCCACGTAAATGGTCTCGACCACGCGCGGCGTCGCGCCGCCGCCGACCGAGGCGCGCTCGAGCACCTCCATCGGCCAGCGGTGGCCGTTCGTCCGATCGGCGCGGCGGCGCTTGTCGACCCGCTTCTTGCGCGATCGCCTGACCTGCTTCTCGGCCCTGTCCATCGCCAGGTTGATGGCGTCGAGCAGGCTGCCGTCGGTCTCCTCGGCGGCTTTCACGACGCCCAGCCGGTGACTGATGTGGAGGTCGGCGATGTGGCGGTGCTTCTCGATGTCGAGGACCACCTTCACCTCGATTGGCTCCTCGACGAACTTCATCACCTTCTGCAGCTTCTGCTCGACGAAGGCGCGCAGGCGGTCGTCCAGGTGCACGTTGCGGCAGGTGTATTCGATCTGCATGGAAGCGTCTCTCTTTTTTGCTCCGGCAAGGGGCCGTTGCCCGTCCCTCGTCAGAAGACCTGCTTGCGGTCGGTGGACGAGGGGATGCTCAGCTCGTCGCGGTATTTCGCCACCGTGCGGCGGGCGATCTGGATCCCCTCGCGGTTGAGGATGCGCATCAGCTCGCTGTCGGAGAGCGGCCGCTTCGGGTCCTCGGCCTGGATCATCTGCTCGATCTTGCGCTTCACCGTCAGCGACGAGATGTTCTCTCCGTATTCGCGGTCGATGCCGCTGTGGAAGAAAAACTTCATCGGGAACAGGCCGCGCTGCGTGTGGATGTACTTGTTCGAAACCACCCGGCTCACCGTCGACTCGTGCATGCCGATGTCCTCGGCGACGTCTCGCAGCACCATCGGCCGCAGGTGGTCGATGCCCTTGTCCAGGAAGTCGCGTTGCTGGCGGACGATCGAAGCGGCGACCTTGTAGATGGTGCGCTGCCGCTGGTCGAGGCTCTTGATCAGCCAGACCGCGGACCGGATCTTGTCTTTGATGAACTGCTGCGCCTCGGATTGCCGTCCCTCGGTGCGCATGGTCTGCAGCATGCGGCGGTAGGAGCGGCTGACGCGCAGCCGCGGCAGGCCGTCGTCGTTGAGCTGGATGACGTACTCGTCGCCCACCCGGCGGACGAAGACGTCGGGCTCGATGTAGTGCGGCCGCTCGGTCGAGAACTTGCGCCCCGGGTTGGTCTCGAGGGTGCGGATCAGCTCCACCGCCTCCTCGAGGGTCGCCAGCTCGATGCCCAGCTTCTTGGCGACGGCCGGGAACTGGCGGCGCAGGAACAGGTCCCATGCCTCCTCCGCCACCCGCCGCGCCAGCGCGTCGGCCGGCACGCCGCGGAAGTCCATCTGGCGTACCAGGCTCTCGCGCAGGTCGGTGCAGGCGATGCCCGGCGGGTCGAAGCTGCGCACCAGCTCGAGCGCGGCCTCGACTTCTTCCAAGGTGTAACCAGAGCCAGCAGAGCCAGCCTCGCTTGCAGCGCTGACGGCTCCCGGGTCCGTTACGGCTCCCATCAGGAGGGTGGCGGGAAGGCCGCCGGCGTCGGCGCCGTTGTCGCTCTCCGCACCGCCGACGCCCCCGTAGTCCCCGCCGATGCCGCCGATGCCGCCGCTGTCGCCGCCAGGGCCCCCCCTGTCCCCCATCGCCCTGATCTCTTCCGTCGTGGCGACCAGGAAGCCGTCCGGATTGAGGTTGCCGATGATCAGCTCGGCGATCTCGCGCTGGCGCGGGTCCACCTCGGCCATGTGCAGCTGCCACAGCAGGTGGTCGTAGAGGTCGGGCTCGCGGGTGAGGCTGTTCTCGATCGGCGGCTCGTCCCGCTCTTCCGCCATGGACGAGTAGCCGGAGCCTTCCCAGTAGTCGCCGAAGTAGGCGTCGAGGTCGATGTTCTCCATCGACTCGCCGTGGTTGAGCTCCTCGCCGCCGTTGGCCGCCGTGGCGGCCTCCTTGCGCTCCTCGAACGGCGGCTCGGCCTCCTCCTCCGCCGGGTCTGGGTTGTCGGCGGCCTCGGCGGCTTCTTCCAGCACGGGGTTCTCGACCAGCTCCTGCGTGAGCAGGGTGTCGAGCTCCATGCGGGTCATCTGTAACAGCTTGATCGCCTGCTGCAGCGACGGTGTCATCACCAGCCGCTGCGCCAACTTGAGGGAGAGTTTTTGCTCTAATGCCATGCCAGGGAATGGACCTTACAGGGTGAAGTCCTCGCCGAGGTAGACCTTGCGCACTTGCGGGTCGGTAGAGAGCTCGAGAGGCGTGCCGGCGCGCAAGATCTCGCCATTGTTGATGATATAGGCACGGTCGGTTATTTTCAATGTTTCCCGCACGTTATGGTCGGTGATCAGGATCCCGATGCCCATCGACTTGAGGTGCCTGATGATGCCTTGGATGTCCAGGACGGCAATCGGGTCGATGCCCGCGAAGGGCTCGTCGAGAAGGATATACCACGGGCTGATCACCAGGGCGCGGGCGATCTCGACCCGCCGGCGCTCGCCGCCCGACAGCGCATAGCCGCGGTTGCGCCGCACCTTGGTCAGGCCGAAGTCGTTGACCAGCTGGTCGATGCGGCGCTCCTGCTCGGCGTGCGCGAGGTCCAGGGTCTCGAAGATGGCCCGCAGGTTGTCCTCGACCGACATGCGCCGGAAGATCGAGGGCTCCTGCGGCAGGTAGCTGATGCCGCGCTGGGCGCGCAGGTACATCGGCAGCTCGGTGATGTCCTCCTCGCCGAGGAAGACGGTGCCGGAGTCGGGGGTGGTCAGGCCGACCACCATGTAGAAGGTCGTGGTCTTGCCGGCGCCGTTGGGCCCCAGCAGGCCGACGATCTCGCCCGGGCCGACCTCGATCGACATCTTGTTGACCACCGCGCGGCCGCGATAGACCTTGCGCAGGCCCTCGGTATAGAGGCGCTGCGGCTCCTCGGTCATCGCCCGCCTCCGCCGCCCGGCCCGGCGGCCGCCGTGCCCTGGCCTGCCGAGGCCGCCGGACCGCCGGGAGCCGCGACGGCGGCGGCGGGCGCGGGAGTCGCGGGGCTGGCGGCGGCCGGCGGCTTGACCTCGTCCTTGCCCAGCACCTCGACCTTGCCGTCGTCGAGCGCGTAGCGCAGGCGCTTGCCGTGCACCAGGTTGCCGTCGCGGTCGTGCATCACGACCGGGTCGCCGAAGACGTCGATCTTGCGCGTCTCGAGGCGGTAGACCCCGGTCTGGCCGTCGATCTTGCGGCCGGTGGCGGGGTCGTCGAGATGGGTCCCGCCGGTGCAGGTCATCTGCTTGGCCTTGTGGTCCTGGTCGAGGTTGACGTCGAGCTGCTTGCAGGCCAGGGTCTTGCCCTCCTGGTCGACGTGGACGTTGCCGCTGTAGGTCAGCACGCCGCTGCCGTCGCGATAGAGCATGTTGGATGCCAGCACGGTGATCGGCCCGCTCGCCTGGCGACCGCTCCGGCCGGTGTCGGCGGCGCCCCCGCCGGTCCCGGCCGGCGCGGCCGCTCCGGCGGCTCCGGCCGCGCGCTGGGCGCCACCCGCGGCGCGGCTTCCAGGAGGCACGGCGGGCGTCGTGGCCGGCGGCGCCGCCGGCGCCGCCTGAGCAGCCGGCGCCGGACGGGCGGGTGTGCCGGACCGCGGCGAGCCCTCCTCCTGGCCGGGAATCCACACCGTCTTGACGCCGCCCGCCGCGGCCAGCTGGTCGCCCTGCGCCAGCCGCTCGCCGACCAGCTCCGGGGCGAGCAGGATGTTGTCGCCGCGCCAGGCGCGCACGTCGCCGCGGAAGACGAAGGACGCCTGCGGGCGCAGCCAGAACGCCTCGGCCGCCTGCACCATCACCGGCCCCTTCCCTTCTCCCAGGACGCCGCCGGCGAGGTTGGCGTCGCCGCTCTGCTGGATCACCGCGTGCACGTTCTCGACCGCGTGCACCAGCTGGTCGGCGGTGGTGTAGATGACGTGCGGCGCCCGCATCTCGCCGCGGGAGCTGACGACGTGGACCGGGGCGCCGAAGAAGTCGCCGCGCCCGGCGTCCATGTCCATCACGGCGCGGTCGCCGGTGGCGTTCACCTCGCCGTCGCCATAGGTGACCTGCTCGAGCAGCGTCACGCCGGCGATCTGCCCGTCGGTCCGGAAGGCGGCATCCGCACGCTGGCCATGGGCATGGCGGACGGTGGGCTGAGGCGCCGGCGCCTTCGGCGGCGCCGCCGCGGCGGAGCGAGGCCCCGCCGGCTTCCCCGCCTTCGGCGGTGCCGCGGCGGCGGTGCGGGGACCCGGCCCCGGCCCAGGAGGTCTCCCTGTCTTCGGCGGCGGCCCGGGCGCGTTTGCCGCCGGCGGGCCGATCTCCTCGATATCGACGCCGCCGTAGGCGTTGGCCGACCGCAAGAGGTCCCGGTCGGCCAGCAGGCCCTCGATGTGCGGCGCCACCAGGTTGCGGGTGACGCCGTTGCCGGCGGTGTGCAGACTGGCCGGCTTGGCGGCGGTGCCCTCGAGGTCGATGCGTCGCACCAGGTTGCCCTTGGGCGTGAGCATCACCGCCAGGTCGTCTCCTTCCCAGGAGGTCCTGGTCGCCCCGGGCGCCGCGCTCTCGGCCGTCTCGCCGCTGACCTTGTAGAGGGCGCGCACGAAGGTGAGCGAGCTCTCGTCGTCCGAGAGCAGGCCGCTGATGCGGTCGGCATTGAGCTTGGCAGGCCCGCGATGCAGCTCGGCGTCCTCCTCCACCCGCAGCTGCCGGCGCTTGCGCTCGTAGATGGCCCTTTCAGCCTCGAGCCTGAGCGGCGGCTGGACCTCGGGAAAGGTCTCGATCCGCACGCTGCCGATCATCGAGTAGATCTCGTCCGGGAGCCAGGCCTGCAAGGTGTCGCAGCGCGCGAAGTACTTGCCGGCATACAGGATCCTCGCCACGCCGGGAGTGATCAGCAGGTTGCCCTTCTCCCGGATCAGCAGCTCCTTGCTGTAGATCTCGAGCTGCGAGGGGCCTTTGATCGAGACGTCGCCCCACAGGCGGCCCTCGTTGGTCGTGCGGTTGATGCTCGCCTCGTCGCTCTCGGCGTCGAAACGCCGGCCTTCCTTGTCGAACAGGGTCAGGCCGACGCTCTCGAGAAAGACGGTGTCCTCCTTGTCGACCCGGATGCTGTTGCCGCGCACCCGGAAGACCGCCTTGTCTCCCTGGGAGAAGGTGTAGTCGAAGTCCTTGCCGACCATCCTCGTCCCTTCCTCGAACCCCGGCGCGTCGGTGCGGGGGCGCCGTGGCCGCGGCGCGCCGGCGGCGCCGAAGAGGTAGAGGGCGACGACCACACCGACCGCGGCGATCAGCGCCAGCATCAGCAGCACCCGGAAGCGGGTGACGGTGCGGCGGGTCGTCGGACGCGGCATGCTGGTCATTCTAGTCCCCGCAGCTTGCGGCGACCCTTGCAGTTCCGGCGAGTGCCGGTAGCTGGCTGAGGGTCAGACGCTCCGGCTGTCGACCAGCCGCAGCACCGGGCCGCCGTGCCAGCCGTCGATCTCGGGATGGGCGAGGACCTCGAAGCGCCCGGCCAGGTCTCCTGCCCGCTCCTCCCACCGCCAGCCCAGCAGCTCGATGCGCGCGCCGTCGTCGCCCTCCGCCTCGGCCGACAGGTGGCCCTTGCCGAACAGCCGCGGCGGCCGCCGCAGACGCAGAGGGCCGGTGCGCAGCAGCGGCTGCGGGTTGCCCTGGCCAAAAGGCTCGAGACGGCGAAGCTCGGACACCAGCTCGGCGGAGACCGCCCGCGGCGGCAGCTCGAGATCGTAGAGGTGGCGCTTTTCGAGCCAGGCGGGCTCCCAGGACGCGGCCGCCGTTCGTTCCCACTCCCCTCGCAGCTCGTCGAGCAGGTCGCAATCGAGCGACAGCCCGATGGCCTGGGCATGGCCGCCGAATCGCCGCAGCCGCGGCTGCCAGCCGGCCAGGAAGGCGTGCAGCGCCACGTCCGGCACGCTGCGGCCCGAGCCGGTGGCAAGATTGCCCTCGACGCTCAACAGCACCGTGGGCCGGTGCAATTCCTTGGCGATCCGGCCGGCGGCGACCCCCACCACCCCTTTGTGCCAGTCGGGGCTCCAGGCCACCAGGATGGCCGGCAGCGGATTGCGCTCGAGCAACTGCCGCCTGGCTTGCTCGACGACCTTCGCCTCCTCCGACTGCCGCTCGCGGTTCCAGCCGTCGAGCTCGGCCGCCAGCGCCAGGGCGCGGCCCGGATCGCGGCTGAGCAGCAGGTCCAGGGCGCGGTTGGGATCGTGCAGCCGCCCGGCGGCATTGAGGCGCGGACCCAGCCGGTAGCCGACGTCGGCGGCGGTGAACGGCGGCCGCAGGCCGGCCTGCTGGATCAGGGCGCGCAGCCCGTGGGAGCGCGAGTCGGCCAGGGCGCGCAGGCCGAGAGCGGCGATGACGCGGTTCTCGCCGCGCAGCGGCACCATGTCGGCGATCGTGCCGAGGCAGGCGATCCGCAGCAGCGGCAAGGGATCGAGGGGGCGGCCGCAGCGGCCGGCCAGGGCGGTCGCCAGCTTGAAGGCGAGGCCGGCGGCGGCGAGATCCGGGAAGGGGTAGGAGCAGCCGCTCTGGCGCGGGTTGATCTGCGTCGCCCCGGCCGGCAGGCCGCCGTCGGGCAGGTGGTGGTCGGTGACCACCACGTCGAGCCCGGCGGCGAGCGCCGCGGCCGCCGCTTCGCCCGCCGAGCTGCCGCAGTCGGCGGTCAGGATCAGCCGGCAACCGAGAGCGCGCGCCCGTTCGACGTGCAGCGGCTGGAAGCCGTAGCCTTCGCGCAGACGGTCGGGCAGGATCGGCTGAGCTCCGATGCGGCACGCGCGCAGCGCCGCCGCGAGCAGGGCCGTGGCGCTGATCCCGTCGACGTCGTAGTCGCCGACGATCGCCACCTGCTCGCCGCGGTCGCGCGCCGCCAGCAGGCGCTCGACGGCGGCGTCCATCCCGGCCAGCCGGAACGGATCGTGGAGCTGGTCGAGCGCGGGCTCGAGGAAGCCGGCGGCCGCCGGCGGGTCGGCGACGCCGCGGCGCGCCAGGAGCGCCGCCATCCAGGCTGGAAAGCCGCTTCCCTCGAGGTCGGCGGCAGCGGCCGGGACCGGCGCCGGCACCCACCTGGGGCCTTCAGGCACCCGCCTGGGGCCTCCAGGTGAAAACACGGCGGTGCCTGGCTGTCTGTGGGGTCGCCGGGCCGGCAGCGTCGGGTCCGGGCGGGCGTGCGCTCAGGTCATCCCTCGTCGAGGGCGCCCAGGGAACGGAATCTCTGGTAGCGGCGCGCCAGCAGCTCGTTGACGGAAAGACGCTCGAGCTCGCCGAGCGCCTGGGCGATGGTTTCGCCGACTCGCCGGCACGTGGCCTCCGGATCGGTGTGGGCGCCGCCCAAGGGCTCGGGGATGACGGCGTCGACCACTCCCATCGCCAGCAGGTCCGGTGCGGTCAGGCGCATCGCTTCGGCGGCCGCGGCCTTTTGCTCCTGGTCTTTCCACAGGATGGCGGCGCAGCCCTCGGGCGAGATCACCGAGTAGGTCCCGTACTCGAGGACGAAGACCCGGTCGCCGACGCCCAGGGCGAGGGCGCCGCCGCTCCCGCCTTCGCCGGTGATGGTGACGACGATCGGCACTTCGAGGTGGGCCATCTCGAGGAGGTTGCGGGCAATCGCCTCGGCCTGGCCGCGCTCCTCGGCGTCGATGCCCGGATAGGCGCCGGCGGTGTCCACGAAGGTCAGCACCGGCCGCCCGAACTTCTGCGCCAGCTTCATGATGCGCAGCGCCTTGCGGTAGCCCTCGGGGCGCGGCTGGCCGAAGTTGCGGTGGATGCGCTCGCGGGTGTCGCGGCCCTTCTCGTGGCCGATGACGGCGACGCTGCGGCCGCCGAAGCTGGCGAAGCCGCCGACGATCGCGGCGTCGTCGCCGTAGGCGCGGTCGCCGTGCAGCTCCACCCAGTCGGTCATCAGGTAGCCGATGTAGTCCAGGGTGTAGGGGCGCTCGGGGTGTCGCGCCACCTGCACCTTCTGCCAGCGCGAGAGGCTGGCATACACCTCGGCGGTCGTCTTCTTGAGCGTGGCGCGCAGGCGGTCCAGCTCTTTTTCCTGGCCGCCGCCGGAAGGAAAGCTCTCGAGTTCCTGGATGCGGCGGCGCAGCTGGACCAGCGGTTCTTCGAACGACTCGGACGACGTCTGCATAAGCCGGGAGGGACGCTAGCACAAACTCACATCAGCTGCTGCGGATCGACGTCGACGGTGAGGTCGTAGGGCGGGCTCTTGGGGAGCACCTCGGACAGCAAGCGGTGAAGGTCGCGGAAGGCCGCCGCGCGGGCCAGGAGCTGGAAGCGCCACTCGCCGCGCAGCCGCTCGAAAGGAGCCGGGGCCGGTCCCGTCAGGCGGACGCCGCGGCTCAGCGGATGCGCGACCAGGGCGTCCGCGAGCTCCTGGATGCCGGCCTGGGCACGCTCGCGCTTGCGGTCGCGCACCAGCAGCTGGACCATGCGGGTGTAGGGCGGGTAATGGAAGACCCGGCGGAAGCGCATCTCCTCGGCGACGAAGGCGTCGTCGTCGCCGGTCAGCGCTGCCTGGATGGCGTAATGGTCCGGATGGAAGGTCTGGATCACCACGCGGCCCGGCCGCTCGCCGCGGCCGGCGCGGCCCGCCACCTGGGTCAGCAGGTTGTAGGTGCGCTCGACGGCGCGGAAGTCGGGGAAGCTAAGGTAGGTGTCGGCGGCGAGGACGGCGGTGAGCGAGACCCGCGGGAAGTGATGTCCCTTCGATACCATCTGGGTGCCGATCAGCACCCGCGTGTCGCCGCGCTCGAAGCGCTCGAGCACCGCCGCCAAGCCGCCGGGCCGCCGGGTCGCGTCGCGGTCCAGGACGTCCACGGCGACGCCGGGGAAGAGCTCGCGGAAGTCCTCCTCGACCCGTTCGGTGCCGGCGCCGATCGGTTCGAGGGCCGCCTCCGAGCAGACCGGACAGGCAGCCGGGGCGTTGATCGCCGAGCCGCAGTAATGGCAGAGCAGCCGCCTGGCGCGGCGGTGATAGGTGCGCGGCAGGCCGCAGTCCGGGCAGCGCATCGCTTCGCCGCAGGCCCGGCACAAGAGCATCGGCGAGTAGCCGCGGCGGTTGCGCAGCAAGATCACCTGCTCGCCGGCGGCCAGCGAAATCTCGATCTCCTGGCGCAGCCGGGCCGAGAAATGCACCTCGCCGGGCCGCCGGCGCAGCCCTTCCTCCTGCCGCAGATCGACCAGGATTCCCTGGGGCAGCGCGCCATGCCCCACTCGCGCCGTCAACGCCAGCAGGCCGAGCTTGCCGCTGTCGACGTTGTGGCGGCTCTCGAGGCTGGGGGTTGCCGACACCAGCAGGGTCGCGGCGCCGGCGCTGCGGCCGCGCACCAGGGCGAGGTCGCGGGCGTGGTACCGGGGGGTGATCTCCTGCTTGTAGGCCGGGTCCTGCTCTTCGTCCACCACCAGCAGGCCGAGGTCGGCGACCGGCGCGAACAGGGCCGAGCGCGGCCCCAGGACCACCATCGCCTCGCCGCAGCGGACGCGTTCCCACTCCTGGTTGCGCTCGCCGCTGCCGAGGCCCGAGTGCAGGATGGCCAGCCGCTCGCCGAACCGTTCGAGCACCTCGCGCGCCAGGGCGGGCACCAGGGCGATCTCGGGGACCAGCAGGATCGCCGACCGGCCCTGGTCCAGGGCGGCGGCGGCGGCCCGCAGGTAGACCTCGGTCTTTCCCGACCCGGTCATGCCGCGCAGCAGCAGCGGCGAGAAGCGGCGGCGGGAGATGGCGGCGACGACCGCCGCGACGGCGCTCTCCTGATCGGGGCGCAGGTGGAAGGCCGGGATCGCGAGAAGTGCTGGCCGCGCCGCGCCCTCGCTCCCGGGTATTCCCGGCCGGCTGCCGGCGGTCCCGTGCGCTGCCGGCCCCTCGCCACCGGCGCCGCCGATCCCGTGCGCTGCCGTTCCCTCGCCACCGGCGCCGGGGGTGCCAGCGCCGCCGGTGGCCAGCCGCGGCGCCAGGCGGTGGCGGTCGAGCGACAGGCGCTCCACCTGGGTGAACCGGCGCAGCACGCCGCGGGAGACCAGCCGCGTGAGCACGCCGGCGCCGCAGGCCGCCGCTGCCAGCACTTCGGCCGACGTCGCCGGGCGGCCCACCGCGGCCAGGTACTCGACGACGGCGAGAGCCTGCGGCGAGCGGCCGGCGGCAGCGCGGCGGGCGGCCGCTCGATCGTCGGCAGCCGTCCCCTGAGGCCCCGGAGACCCCGGGGCAGCCAGGGCCGGGGCCAGCTCGACCGCCGCCACGTAGCGCGATGACCTGCCGGCGCGGCCGCCCCGGCCGGCGCCGTCCAGGCGGTCGCCCGAGTCCTCGCCGGCGATGCGGCCCTCGGCTTCGAGCTCGCCGAGCAGCCGGTCCAGCTCGGGCAGGTCCAGCTGCGCCTGCAGCGCGGAGACCGTCACCCGGCTGCCCTGGCGGAGCGCCTCGATCAACGCGCTCTCGGCGTCGCCGCGCGGCGGGGCCAGCGCGCCGCGGTCGGTGAGCCATACCCGCCGGTCGCCCCAGGGTTCGAGGTCGGCGGGCAGCATCGAGCGCAGCACCTCGCCGAGCGGCGCCAGGTAGTACTCGGCGGTGAAGCGGGCCAGCTCGAGGAGGTCGGGTCCCAGCACCGGCTCGCGGTCGAGAACGGCATCGAGCCAGCGCACCGCGATGCCGGCCGGCGCCTCCTCGCGCCGGCCCACGACCACGCCCACCAGGCGCCGATTGCCCATGGGCACCCGCACCCGCACGCCCGGCACCGCGGCGGTCCGGCAGCCCGGCGGCACCGCGTAGACCAGCGGCGCCGGCAGCGGCACCGGCAGCGCCACCTCGGCGTAGAACGCCGGGGCTGGCGTCGCAACCTGTGGCGCCGGGTCCGGCTGCTGGCCGTCGAGCGGTCTCATGCGGTCTCGTCCTCGATCTTCATGACGGAATTCGACTGCCGGCCGGCGGCGTGGAGCGGGCCGCGAGGGCTGCGACGGCGTGTCGGGCGCCCGAAGACAGCGCGGGGACGATGGTCAGACCGTCTGGCGCGCGGCGGCGCGGGCGCGGCAGCTGTCGGAGCAGAAGACCTGGCCCGCCGGCCCCGGCAGGGTGCGTCCGCTCGGCACATGCACCCCGCAGACCCCACACCGTACCAGGGTCAGCGGCTCTTGCGCAGCGGCGTCGCCCGGTTGCCGCGGCGCCGCTTGATCGCGCTGGCCGCCGGGGTGGTTTTCGGGTGGGGCGGCTGCGGCGCGCGCCGCTCGCCAGCCGCGAATGACCTGGCTCCAGACCAGCCAGACGAGGAAGGTCAGGAGCGCGAAGTCGAGCAGCCGGATGAGCGCCAAGCGGTGCCTGTCTCCCAGTTCGCGGCCGGCGTCACCTGCCGCCGCTGCCGCCCTGGCGGGCCGCCGCGCCGGGAGCGCCGGCGCCGCCCGGAGCAGCCGCACGGCGGCGCTGCATCTCGGCGCCGAGCTGTGCCACTTCGGGCTGCCCGGGAGCGACCGCCTGCAGGCGGGCGAACGCCTGATCGGCGGCATCGCGCTGGTTGAGGTCGAAGGCCAGCACGACGACCTCGGCAAAGAGCGACTTCCAGTGCCCCGGGGCAAGCTGCTGCGCATGCCGGAACTGGGCGAGAGCGTGGTCGAAGTCGCGGAGCTGCCGGAAGCAGGTCCCCAGATCGGTCAGCACGTCCGGGTTGGGCTCGCGGAGGCCGAGGTACTGGGTGTACAGGTCGCGGGCGCGGGCCCAGTTGTTGATGTCGAAGTTGAGGTTGGCGAGCTTGAGCACCGCGTCGGCGTCCTTGGGGTGGGTTGCCACATAATCGCGCAATTGCTGTACCGCGGCCATCGCCGGCGGCGGGCCGCCGCCCGCGGAGCCAGCACCGCCTGCTCCGCCTGGGCCGGCGGTGGCGCCCGCGCCGCCGGTGGCGTCTCCTGCCGCGCCGGGGCCGGGGCCTCCGGCGGGCGCGCCGACGTCGGAGCCAGTGGCGCCAGGGGTGCCCGCTTGGGAACCGTCTCCCGCCGCGGCGGCGTCGTCCGAGGCCGAGGGAGCGGCGGCCGAGGAGATCACCGCGCCTTCGCCGGGGAGCCGGCGAAGCGGCTGGCGCGCCGCCATGATCTCTTGCAGCACATAACCCATGATGAAGCCGATCAGCAGGCCGATGCCCGCGAAGAGCAGGTTGTGTTTGTTCACGGTGGTGTGGTGCGCTCCTCGCCGTAACCGGCTGACCGGCCGCGGACCGGTGTCGCGTTCCTCATCCGGACGTCAGCAGGCCGGAAGTGATGCCGCAGGCGGCCCTGCCGCAGCCCGGTGCCGGCGCACTGCTCCGCGGCGCGAATGACGCGGCAGGGCTGAATTCAGCTAGTGTCGCGTCACGTCGCCGCGGGTCACTAGCTGGCGGCCTTCGTCCGCTGGCGCTTCTCGAGGCTTGAGGCGAGTGCCTGCTCGACCAATTCTTCGGCGTCCCGCTCCGAGATGTCCTTGACGTGCGCCACCTCGCTGACGATGAAGTACTTGGCGCGCTCGTACATCTTCTTCTCGCGGAACGACAAGCTCTTGCGCTGGCTCACCAGGCGGAGGTTCTTGAGCACTTCCGCGACCTCCGTCAACCGTCCGGTCTTCATCTTGTCCAGGTTCTGCTTGTAGCGTCCCTTCCAATCCTTGTACGTGTCGATGTTGCCGTCCTCGAGGATGTCGAAAAGAGCCCGGACGTCACGGGTATGGCAAAGCGGCCGCAGGCCAACGAGATCCAGGTTCGCCTTGGGCACCATGACCTTGGAGTTGTTCGACAGCAGGCGGAGGTGAAAATACATCTGCTCCACCCCATCCATATGCCCCGCCTCGATCTTCTCGACCAAGCTCACGCCGTGGTTGGGGTAAACCACCTTCTGACCTATTCTAAATGTCACGCCTGTGCCCCCTTGAGTGTGGGTGAATGCCGGAGCTGTTGTAGCAAGTCACTGAGGGACCAACGCTTACGGGTGTAAGTTATACACCATTCGCGGCCGCCCGTCAATGTTGGGTGCCTGCGGCATGCCAGCCGCACGCCCGCCGCCCGCCGGTTCCCGCGCTCCCCCATCCCTGATCGAACCACCCGGCACGTCACCATTTTACCTCAAATCGGCGCCGATTGCCGCCTCTTTACCGCCGCCCGGTTCACCTGTTCCATGGCTCCGCCGCGGCACTGCCCGCCTGGCGTTCGCTTCCCGGTCTTCGCGCAGGCCCGCCCTCTCCGCCGCGCCAGCCAGGCGCGCCGCCCATCCCGGTCCGGTCGATCGGACAGGAGGGGTTTCAGGAATCGGGGCAGCGATGGCAGAGCGGGAGGCGCTGCTCGCGGCGGATGAGACGGCGAAAGGCACGGAAGCGGGAGCCGTTCCAGACCGCGGCGAAAGACGATTCGAAAACGTTGCCCATGTCCAGAGTCAGGCAGGGGTACAGACGGCCTCGTGGGTCGACGAAGGCGTAGTTCTCCATCGTGGTGCAGGCCAGGCGATCGTGACGCCGGTACTCGGTTTCCTCGTAATAACGCACCATCTCATCGACAGGAAGGTCAGGATGGGATTCGATGTGAAACGGGTACTGTTGGGCGCGCAAGGCCGCGAGCTGGCTGGCGAGGATTGCGCCGTCGATCTTCGGGAGCTCATCGCGCGTGTAGGAGGCGTCCTCCGCACGAAAGAAGACGGGATCGGGGATCGCCTCCCGCAGCAGGTTCATCGAGTCCCGATGCTGCGCGGACGAGAACCAGATCAGGTGCTGCAGGCGTAGTTTTTCGATGTTCCATGACGAGAGCTCCTCCGCCCATTCGGCGAGATGGGCGTAGGTGCCCTCGTGAACGGTGGTGTAGATCTCGACCTGCGGCGTCCGCGAGCCAAATCTTTCCTTCGCCGCGGCCAGGGCGGCGAGGCCGCGCTGAATGGTGCTGAGCGTGCCGCGGCCCCGGAGCGCATCGTTGACCGGGCCATTCGTATCGAGCGAGATGCCGACCGCGAGCAGCCCCGAGCGGACGACGTCTTCCGCCTCTTTGGCCAGGCGCATGCCATTGCTCACCGCCGTGCATTGCAGGCCGTGGTCGCGGGCGCTGGCGACGACCTGCCGCCAGTTGGGGTGGATGAAAGGTTCGCCGCCGAAGAGGCGGATCATGGGGCGAAAGGCCGCCACCTCGGCGATGAAGCGAAGAGCGGCGCCGGTGTCCATGAAGTTTGCCGGCGCCGGAACCACCGCGTCGTCGCCCCAGATCGGGCAGTAGCTGCAGCGCAGGTTGCAGCCGTCGGTGAGAAGGAGATCGATCCCCCAGGGAAGGCCGGCATAGCCGCGTCGCCGGCGCCAGGCATCGACGAATCTGGACATGCGACCGTTCTAGCGTCTAGCGGCCCTTGCTCTTGCAGCCGCCGCTGCCCTTGACCGGGAAGGGTGCGCCGACCAGGATCTCGCCGGTGCAGTTGGCCGGGTTGCAGTTGCCGCCGGGCGTCGTGAAGCTCTCCGAGCAGAGCGGGCAAACGCATTTGGCTTCTTTGCCGCCGGCGAGGATCTCGCACGGAGCGTTCCAGCATTGGGCCCAATGCCCGCTTGGGCAGGCGAGTTGGCCGCTGGGATCGAACCCCTGGAGGGAGAAGAAGGAATAGACTCCACCCGGCTGCTTCGGAGCACAGGTCCCGTTGGTCTGACTGGGATCGGCCAGGGACGGCCCTTCGAGCACCGGGCAGGTGCACTCCGCGGTCTTGCCGTCGGCAGAGGCCTTGCAGGTCGACTTGTCGCACAACGCGTATTTCCCGACGCAGACACTCAGTCCCTTGATGTTCAGCTTGCACGTCGGCCCGGCTTCGGCTCGGGCCGCGAAGCAGAGCACCAAGGCCGCGGCGAGCGCGCCGGCCATGGGCGCCATTCGCACCGCCGCGGCGCCGCGCTCGCGCCCGTAGCCGAGTTGGTGCCGCAACGGCTCCTTCCACGGGGCGTTCCGGTTCATGATTGCCTCCTGTGAGTGGTTCCCTCGCCAAGGGCGCGAGATCGGCGGCCCGTCCAACGTCGGAGCCAGTCGATGCTGGCCACGCCCGCGGTGAGTCTTCCGGCATTTCAGCAGAAGAGCCCTGGCGAGTCAACGAGCCGCGGCGGGCCGGGCGGGGCGCGTCGCCGGCAGTGCGAAGCCCGCGGCGATGAGCCAGACGAAGCCCGGGAACCTGGTGAGCGGGACGAGAAAGAGGGCGCCTGGAACGATCAAGCTCAACCAGCTCAGCTCGCCGATCACCGCCAGAGCCAGGCCCAGCACCGAGATCCACCTGGGCATGAGCTTCATGATCAAGGCCGGGACGGACACGCCCGCCATCAGGATGCCCAGCGGCATGGAATAGCCGGGACCGCCAAGGGCGAAGGCCAGGTAATAGAGACCTTGCAGGAGGGATGCGTCCGCCGCGACGCCGCCGTGGGCCGCCGTCCACAGGACCGCCGCACAAGCGCTGGTGTCGAAAGCTGCCGCCAGGCCGCCGAAGAGCGCGATCGTGGCGCCGGCAGCCTGCACCCCCAGAAAGCGCAGCCGGCTCACCGTGGACGCCGCAAAGAGTCCAAGCGGGATCGCCGCACCGACTTGCAGAAACGCGCAGGCCAGGACCAGCGACGGATGGAGGCGGAAGTAGCTGACGATATCCGCCCCAGGCTGCTGAGGTGCTGGAAACGGCGGCTGGCTGGCGAGCTGGCTGACGCAGGCGATGCTGGCCAGCTTCAGGATGGTGAAAGCGGTCGCCAGGACGCCCAGGGGAGGGCTCTGATGGCGGACGCTGGGTCGCGGGCTCTTCTCGAGCGCCGATGCTGCAATGGTGGCTTCCATGACGAGGCTCCTTCTCCACCAGGGGTCCCAAGCGGCAGGTTCATGTCCCGCGTCGGTCCTGCCCGGCGGGGCGAATCGAGAGGTCGTGGCGGGCTCACGCCTTCGATCCAATAGTTCATATCATAAACGATGTTATTGTACAATAGTTGTCAGGTGATATTATGGCAAGATGGCTGATCAACCGGGTGATGGCGCCACGGACGCCGGCCGCGGCAGCACTTCCGCCGCCTGGCTCCTGGCGCAGGTGGGTGCGCACGCGGCGGGCTTGTTCGCCGCTCGCCTGTCCGTCCTCGGGCTGGCGCCCGCCCATGCCGGCATTCTCCGGGCTCTCGCCCAGGCCGAGGGCATCAGCCAGCGCCAGCTGGCGCACCGGCTCGAGATCCTTCCCAGCCGGCTCGTATCGATGATGGACGAGCTCGAGGGCCGCGGCCTGATCGAGCGCCGGGACAGTGCCGAAGACCGTCGGGTCTACGCGCTCCACCTGACGGACGAGGGTCGCCGCACGCTCGACGCGATTGGCCGCATCGCGCGCGAGCACGACGCCGCGCTATGCGCCGCGATCGGCGAAGAGGAGCGCCGGCAACTCGTCGACCTGCTCCGGCGCATCGCCGGCCAGCAGGGCCTGAAGCCCGGAGTCCATCCCGGGTTCCGCCGTCTCGGGAGGTCCAGTGGAGGCGCGAGCGGCGGCGAGCAGGAAGGTTGACACCCCCCAGGCACCCCCCTAGGATCTCTTCCTGGCCAGCCTAAGGCCGAAGTGGCGGAATGGCAGACGCAGAGGACTCAAAATCCTCCGCCGGCAACGGCGTGCGGGTTCGACTCCCGCCTTCGGCACCAATAGAATCAGAGAGTTAAGTCGGTCACTCCCGCGGCGCCCTTGATAGCAAGGCGGTCTATGATTCGTGGCTACATCCTTCACTGATGAGCCGGTCCCACAAAGGGCGATCGCCCTGGCAGCCGCCGAGGCCGGCAGAAGCGGCCATGACCTCGTCGCCGGCCACCGCCAACACCACCTTGCCCAGCGGCGCGGCGCCGCCGGCGGCACCGGCGGCACAGGGGCCGTCGGCAAGGTAGGCCCGGCGGCGGGCCAGCTCGGCGGCCGCGGGCGGCGCGCAGGCGACCATCAGGTCGCCGCGACCTGGGCGGCCCATCCAGGCGGACGGGACCTCGGCATAGAGGCCGCGCGGCAGGCTGGTGCTGGTATTGACCCGCCCGAAACTTAGCAGCGCCGCGCTTGCCGCCGCCGCGACGGCGCGCCGCAGCGCCTGGCGCCGGCTCATGGGGCGCCCTTGCCAGGAGGGGTACCGAGAGGCGGCAGCTCGGGCCGCCGCGCCAGCACCCTGGCCCAGCGCTCGAGCGCGAGGTCGCGGCGTTCGACCGCCTCGGCAATCGCCGCGAGGATCTGCGCCCCTCGCTCGTCCCCTGCGTCGGCGGCGATACCGCCGCCGAGCGCCAGCAGCTCGGCGGTCGGCAACTGCCGCAGCACCCTGGCGAGCTCCGCCAGGCCGGCCGCGCCGGCGACCGCCCGCCGGAGGCTGCGGCCATCCCGAAGCCGCACCGCCGCCTCGATCCGGCGCCCCTCGACCGCCGCCGCGACGACCGGCAACCCCCTGGCGCCGATCGCCAGCGTCACCACGAGGAGCAGCACGCCCACCGCCGCCTCTCCCATTCCTGCCTCCGTCCGGCACGTCATGCCGGCGCTCAGCGTCCCTGCCGCCCCGTCTCCCGTGCCCCCGCCCTCCCCCACTCCCGCCGCACCGTGAGCGATGCCCGCCGGAAGGCCGCCCGCTCGCAGCGCGCGGCCGCCATGGCTTCCCGCAGCACACCAACATCTATGACGGGCGCACGCCTCATTTTCTCGCTGTGTTCAAGTAAGCTATCACCGGAAATGTGAGTGTTATGCGCTCGATCAGGCATCGTCCCTGGTCGGCGAGCAAGGATCCGGCCACGCGGAGGGCACTACCTGCCGCAGCCAATCCCACGGATGGGAAACAGGAGGAGTGGTCGCTTTCGTGTGCCTCTCGCGCATGACGGATCATGTGGAAATCGCAGACCAACCTCTCGCAGCCGCAACTGCACTGGTCCGCGTGGGCTTCGCCGTCGGAGCGCAGGGGCGGGCGCAGACGGCCTTGGCGCAAACGGCACAGGTACCTGCATCCGGGATCTCCCAGCCATGCTTGTGGCAGTAGTAGCAGGTCATGGCGAGCCTCCTGAGGACGATGGACCGGTTGTCAACTCTGGCGAACTGTCGAGGAGTTGGAGTGCAGCGTTGGCCGCGGCGCGGGCTTCGCCTGGCTGCCGCGCATCCACGGCGCGGTTGTAGCGGTTGAATTGTCGTAGACGGCGGTGAACTTCCTCAGAAAACCGAGGCGCCCGGGCTTGCTGAGGTAAGCGAGAGCGCCGCGGGAAGGGTTGAACAGCAAGTCGCCTCCCCAGGTCTTCAGATCCGGCGGCGCGCTGCCCGCGTTCTCGAGCCAGCCGCGCAGCTGGAGAGAGTTGCGGACGACCTCCGCGGCGAGCTCGCGCGTGAGCACGGCCTGGATCTCGGCCTCCACCTTCTGGAGGGTGGACTTCCTCTCGCCGCGCCTTGCCAGCCACGCGGTGACGACGCTCGCGAGGAAACCCAGCAGGGCGCTGAAAACGGCGATCAGCGCCTGGCCGAAGCCGATGAGCGGTTTGACCTCGAGCGCATTGGAGGCGATGACCCGCCGCCGTGGCTGCGCGCGACGCGGAGCCTGCACATATGGCTATATCTCGATAGGTGCTTCATGACTTCAATGCTAGTATATGCTCGCGAAAGCGATGGCTGAAGGGCCTGGGGCCGGTCTCGTCGAGGGAGGTCCGGCGACACTCTGGCCTGTCACTGGGAGCCGAGGCCGCGAACGATGACGCACGTCCTGGAGGTGGTCGGCAGGCTCGCGTGCGATGACGGATTCGCGGACTTTCAGAACTCCCTGGTGCGGGATTTCTACGACGTTCTGGGGCAGGGGTTTGCGCTCAACGAGAACGAGGTCCGGCTGGTCGAGCGGCTCGTAGGAGCCGCGAACGGCCGGTCCTATGGACCGCTGCGCATCCTGGCGAAGATGCTGCACGGAACGCGATCGTTCGTCGAGTTCAACTACCTCGACAAGCCGGTGACGAAAGAACTCGGCGACATGGCGCTGATCACGGTGGTGACCAGCGGCGCCAACAGGATTGCCCAGCGCTTGTGCATCGTCCAGAACAAGAAGACCGCGACCGGCTCGTGGCACCTCGATCTGGAGCAGCTCTTCCTGCTCAAGAACTTCCCGCCGTTTGCCGGCAACCGGGGGATCTTCAAAGGCGTTCGGGAGCTCGCATTCCGGAACGCCAGCGGCTGCCTGGGGGCATTTGGGTTGTTGCTGGCGCCCGGCGAAATGATCTTCGCCTCGGCGCCGCTGGTGTCTGAAATGGCCAAGGGTAAGGCCTCGCTGTCCATGGCGGACATCTCGGTCATCGAGTCGCACGGTCCCGGAGGCAACCGCCCGGCGTGGAACCTTGGATTGCCCCCCGGATCTTGGGCCTACCCTGAAAAGTGGCTGCACCACCTCGAGCGCCTCTACCGACACTTTGGTCCGCCGTCCTGGCCCGACTTTCCCGGTGCCGCGGCCTTGCTGGCGACGGACCGGTTCTCGCGAGATCTGTATGACCTCACCCGTTCGCTCACGCAGCTGTGCATCGGGGAGTTCACCTTTGCGGATGGCGAGGTCCTCAACCGCAACGCCGACGCCTTCGCGAACCTGCTGATTCGCGCCGCCGGTTTCGGCGAGCTGTTCGCGGGAGGTCATGACAACCTCCTGGCCGAGATTCGGTTCGAGAGCCAGATGGCGGTGATCGTGGTCCATCTGGACCTCGAACGCGCCATGTAGCCGTTTCCAGAAAGGAGATTTGCGGATGCCATCCAGGGCACCCCTGTCGCGTGTCGCTCTCGTCGCCATCGTTTGCTGCATGGCGCTCCATGGCCACCCCGGCGTTGCCGAGGAGGTGCTGAGAAACCAGGACGTGCTCAAGATGGTCGCGGCCGGACTTGGCGACGAGCTCATCGTGGGCAAGATCCAGGAGGCGCCGCAGGTCGAGTTTCAGCTCGCCGTCGACGACCTGGTTGCCTTGCGCCGCGCCGGGGTCAGCGAACGGGTCGTCAATGCGATGCTGGCACGGAACAAGCAGCAGACACGCCCGCAACGCGTGCCGCCACATGCACCCGCCGCGAGCTCCGTCTCGCTCGGGTCCGGCGACAGCGCGATGGCGCTGCACGAGGCGGTCGGCGAAGTCTCCAGCGCCGGCATGGGCGTTTTTCACAACGTGTTCCTCAACTATGCAGGCCTGCGAGCCGCGGCGCGCACGAGCGACAGGCGTCCGGTCCTGCTCGTCAACTGTTCATCTGGACCCAATGTTGGCCACTATTTCCTGGCCAAGCTCGATCCTGACAAGAGACACCTCGTCAGGTCCCTCAAGATCGGCAAGGGCATCAGACGGGTTGGTCACGCGGGCGGCGCCCTGGCTCCGGACGAGGACTGGGTGATCCCCTACGACGTCAAGGAGGAGGGTCCGGGGACCTGGACCGTCACCCCGCAGCGCCAGCTCGAGCCCGGCGAGTACGGCCTGTACGTCAACCTGGAAACGACCCCGATGGGCAGCGCGGCAATCGAGGGCGTCAACTCCTCGACGCCGCAGCAGCGGTGCTTCGTCGGCGGCGGCGTCTTCGATTTCGGCGTCGACTGAAGAACAGCTGACGCACACGCCGACATCACGCCGATGGCCACGGTCTGCCGGTTCCATTGCTTCCGCTGGGTCGCGGGCGAGCTGCGCAAGGGCTTGGATACAAGGCGCCACGCGTGACGGTGGCCCGCGCTGAAGCCGCGGTCCATCGGTCGTAGACGGCGGTCTCCGGGCCAGCCCAGGTCCTCGATCGGGCGCTGGCCACCCGCCGCGAGCGAGCGCGCCGCATTGCTGCACCGCCGGACAATTTCAATTCATGCCCATGACGTCCTTGCAGTCATACTGCTCATTGGGCGGAGTCTGTGCGTCTGGAAGGGTCCACACGGTCAGGTTTGGATTGGGATCAGGCATACCTGGTGGTGGAGCCGCGTAAGTCAAGGAGAACACTGGTTGGCCGCCAGGAGCAGCTGTGACCTCAGCAGCTACGATGAACGAACTCGGCGACTCTGGTGGGGCCAGGCCCGCTGGAAAAACTGCTGCGGCGCCGGAGACGCCGTTATTGAAGCCGCACGATGCGGGTGTTCAACCTATGGCGATGCTTCTTAAAGATGAGCTGCTCTTTGCGACAATTGCGGCAAAGCCTTGCCCCGGCCGCCAGGCGAGATCTTTCGTCTGCCGGTCACGGTGGATGAGAGCACGGCCGGTTCGGCGAGCGGCGGTCGGCTCGCGCAGGAATCGCCGGCGTGCCAAGCAGAGCGATTGCGGAAGCCTGGTCTATCGGACCTCGAGACGGAAGAGTCGGCCGCCGGGAGGGGCTGCCGCGGCCAGCGCAGCGAGATGGGACTGCGTGAGGATGCCGTCGCGGGTCCGGATCTCCACGTCGCAGGAGGCTGGATCGACCTGCTCGCCCAGCGAGCCTCGCAGGGGAATGAAGGCCTTCACCTCCAGGTGGGTCTGACAGTTGGCGCAGTATTGCACGCTCCAGCGGCTGAGGACCGCCTCGGTACCCAGGTGGACCCTCTTGCCGCCGACGTTGCCAAAAGCGGCGACCAGGAAGGAGCCGCGGATGGGCGCCTTGTTGAGCCCCGAGACGTGGATCACCCTCGAGCTGCCGTCCGCGGGCAGCGCCGCCGCCCTTGGCGCGGCTGCCGCTTCGAGCGAACCGGGGCCGTAAGTGAATCCAAGCTGCTTTTCGATATTGATGCAATCAAGAGAGGTGTAGACCCGCTCCCTGCCGTCCTCCTGCTTCTTGAACGGGTCGAGCGGCGACTCCAGCGTCAACCACGAGTTGGGGACGGTGCCTGGCGTCGGGCCCTGGTTGTCCACCGAGTTGGTTCCCGGGTATTCCGCAATGACCTCGAGCTTGTCGGTGCATCCGTGCTTCTTCTGCCAGAGCCAGAACACCCGGTCCACGAAGCAGTGGTGAAAGAAGAAGATCGGATCGAGGCCGGCGGTGTCGTTTTCACCCATGTCGCCGTTGGCCCCCGTGATCGGCGAGGCATCGAAAACCCCCGGCACGTCGAAGCCGCCCACGGACAGGTGGATGCTGTTGTGCGGAGACTCGAGCGGTACGATCACCGGGACGCCGCTGCCGGAGCGATCCTCGTTCCATTGCGCGGCCGAGCTGGTGTTCGAGAAAACCGTGTAGTTGGGAGCGTCCAGGCAGGCCTTGTACTTGTCCGCCACGTGACCGCCGTTGATGGGAGAACCGTTCACGATGACCGTGGAGTTGAGCCAGTTCATGACGTTTTCGTCGAGCAGCGCCACGTTCTTGGCGTAGTCGGGGTACTGGGCGTTGTGCTTGTCCGTGGCGGCTCGATCAGCCGCGGTGCCGACCAGGCCCGACAGGGGATAGCGGACTGTTTCGTAGCCCTTGGGCTTGCTGTAATTGGGGTTGTCGCCGTTGATGTTGTCGGTGATGTTCTTGTTGAACACGAACGAGCGCAGCGGGTTGGGAATGGTCTTGCCGTCGAGCACGAAGTCCTTCTGGGTCAAGGCCCAGGGAATTCCACCATGGAGGGATTCGGCGCTGGTCTCGTCCCAAAAGGGCAGCATCACCTCCTCGCAGCCGGGAACGCTCTGCAGGGCCTCCTCCAGTTTCACGAGATACACCCGGTGCCAGGTGGGAAACAAGACGTTGCCGTGGTTGCAGTAGCCTCCCCAATAGTAGGTGCTTCCCCAGCCCGCGCCCCGGAACGGCTCGCCGTGGTACCCGCCCAGCATGAAGAACGAGCGGGGGTCCTCCGGCGAAAGCTCCTTGATGGCCCTCCAGGCTCGCACCAGGTCTTCGAGCGGCTTCTTGTCGCCGTTGTTGTAATCGGTCTGCAAATCCTGGAGCGATCGGCGGACTCTCATTTCGTTCTGACTCCTTGTCGAGGACGTTGAGGTTCGGGGGCGCCGTCAGGCTGTCCGGGAGATGATCGCGCGGGCGTCGTCGTCGGAAAGGCCCTCAAGCTCGGCGAGCAGGGCGTCGATGTCGTCGAGGCGCTCCTCGTCGGCGCGGCTTTCGACCAGGCTGACCGCGAGGCCGGCGACTGTCGGGGCCTCGAAGAGGCGGCGCAGCGGGATCTCCACCGCGAAGCGGTCGCGGACCCGCGAGGCCACCTGGGTGGCGAGCAGCGAGTGGCCCCCGAGGTCGAAGAAATTGTCCTCCATGCCGACCCGCTCGACCCGCAGCACCTCCTGCCAGATCTCCGACAGCTGCGCTTCGAGCGGCGTTCTCGGCGCCACGAAGGCGGGCTTGAGCTCGGGCCGCTCCTGGCCAGGCGGCGGCAGGGCGCGGCGATCCACCTTGCCACTGGGCAGCAGGGGCATCGCCGCCAGCCAGACGAAGGCGGAAGGAACCATGTGCTCGGGAAGCTCGCGCAGGAGGAAGCTGCGCAGGTGGCTCGCCGACGGCGCCTCGCCGGCACCCGGCGGCTCGCCAGCGCCGCCCACCAGGTAAGCCACGAGGCGTCGCCCGGCCGGCCCACCTTCGCGCGCCGCGACCGCCGCCGCCCGCACCGCCGGATGCCGCTTGAGATGGATCTCGACCTCCGCCAGCTCAATGCGGAAGCCGCGGATCTTGACCTGGTGATCACGCCGGCCGAGAAACTGGATGTCGCCCTGGGGTCCCGGCAGCAGCCTCCCGAGGTCGCCGCTGCGGTACAGGCGAGCCCCGGGTTCGCCGCCGCAGCAGTCCGGCACGAAGCGTTCCGCCGTGAGGTCGGGGCGGTCGAGATAGCCGCGGGCGAGCGCCTCGCCGCCGATGTAGAGCTCGCCCGGAACGCCGGCGGGGACCGGCCGCAGCTCGGCGTCGAGCAGGTGGATGCTCGCGTTGGCAATGGCGCGCCCGATGGGCGGCAGGGCGGGCCAGGCCGCGGCAGGTCCGTGCAACACGAAGCCGCTGACGATGTGGCTCTCCGAGGGACCATATTGGTTGTCGAGGACCGCTCCCTCGAGGCGGTCCAGAAAACCGGAGATCTCGGCGCTTATCTTGAGCTGCTCACCGGCGGCCACGACCTCGCGCAGGGCGTCCGGCACGAGCGCCGAACGCAGCGCCGTCTCGGCCAGCTGCTGCAACGCGACCGGCGCGAGGAAGAGGCGCTCGACCCGCTCCTCGGCGAGGCGGCGAAGAAGCTCGACCGGATCTTTGCGCGTCTCCTCGCTGGCTAGGGCCAGCCTGCCGCCAGTGCTGAGCGTCGAAAAGATCTCCTGGAAGGAAACGTCGAAGCTGAGCGAGGTGAACTGCAGCGTGCAGGCGCCGGGCGGGAGGCGCGAGCGGCGGTTCTGCCACCAGACCAGGTTGACCAGCGCCCGGTGGCCCATCGCCACGCCCTTGGGCTGTCCGGTCGAGCCAGAGGTATAGATGACGTAGAGGAGATCGTCGGCCGTCGCGCCGCCGGGAAGGCCCAGGGCTTCCGCGCTGCCGTCCTCCCCATCGCCGTCCAGGGCGCCCGCTCCCTCCTGCGGGCCTGCCGCTTCGCTGCCGAGCAGCAGCACGCGCGCCGCGCTCGCCGGCAGCCGCTCGGCGATCCGCTCCTCGCTGAGCACCACCGCCGCACGCGAGTCGGCCAGCATGAAGGCGATTCGCGGCGCAGGATACGCGGGGTCGAGCGGGACGCAGGCCGCGCCCGCCTTCAGCACTCCGAGGATTCCGACCAGCATCGTCGGCGAACGCTCGAGCGCGATGCCCGCGCAGCTCCCCGGACCGAGGCCCAGGGCGCGCAGGCGGCGCGCCAGCCGGTTGGCCCGCGCGTCGAGCTCGCGATAGGTCAGGGCCGCGCCGGCAAAGGACGCGGCCACGGCGGCGGGAGTCCGCGCCGCCTGCTCCTCGAAGAGGTGGTGGAGGCAGGCCGCGCGCGGGAAGGGGGCGGCGGCTCCCCGCGCCAGCGCCAGCAGCTGCTGCCGCTCCGCGCCCGACGAGATTTCGAGCTCCGACAGCCGGCGCCCGGGATCGGCCGCGGCGCTCCCGAGCAGGTTGAGGAAGTGCTCGACCAGGCGCTCGATCGTGACCGCATCGAAGAGATCGGTGTTGTATTCGGCGGCGCCGGTCACCGTGCCGGCGCTCTCCCCCATCAGCAGGGCGAGGTCGAACTTCGCAGTGCCCGTGCCGACCTCGGCCATGCGCGGGTCGGCACTCACCATGTTCGCCGCGAGGGTCGGCGTGTTCTGCAACGAGAACATGACCTGGAAGAGCGGGTTGCGTCCCAGGTCGCGCTGCGGCTGCAGCTCGGCGACCAGCTTCTCGAACGGGAGATCCTGGTGGTCGTATCCCGCGAGCGTTCCATCGGCCACCCGCTCGACCAGCTCGACAAAGCTCGCCTCGGCCGCGAGCTCGACCCGCACCACCAGCGTGTTGACGAAAAAGCCGATCACTCCTTCGATCTCGGCACGGTTGCGGTTGGCGATGGGCGAGCCGATCACGATGTCGCGCTGGCCGGTGTAGCGCTCGAGCAGGGCGGCGTACACCGCCAGCAACGTCATGAAGAGCGTGGCGCCCAGCCGCTGGCCGAGCGCGGAGAGCGCGCCGGCGAGAGCGGCGGGGAGGGCGAAGTGCGTGAGCGCGCCGCGGAAGGTCTGAACCTCGGGACGAGGGTGATCGGTGGGCAGCTCGAGCACCGCCGGCGCGCCCGCGAGCTGTCCGCGCCAGAAGGCGAGGAAGCGCTCGAGGACCTCTCCTCGCAGCCATTCGCGCTGCCACTGGGCGAAGTCGGCGTACTGCACCGGCAGCTCGGGCAGCTCGACAGGCCGGCGCCGCGCGAAGCCCTCGTACAGCGCCGAGATCTCGCCGAAAAAGATGCCGAGCGACCAGGCGTCCGAGACGATGTGGTGAAGGGTGACGAGCAGTAGCGCGTCGTCCGCGGCGAAGCGCACCAGGGTGCAGCGCAGCAGCGGCCCGCGCTCGAGATCGAAAGGAAGCTGGGCCTCCTCGGCGGCCAGCCGCGCGGCCTCGCGCTCGCGCTCGGCGGGCGGCAGGTCGCGGCGCTCGACGACCGGAAACGGGAGCGCGAGCGCCGGGGCGATGACCTGCACCGGCTGCCCTTCGCGCTCGGCGATCGTGGTGCGCAGCGCCTCGTGGCGGCGGACGATCTCGTCGAGCGTGCGGCGCAGGGCGGCGAGGTCGACCGGGCCGCGCAGCCGGCTGGCGGCGGGGACGTTGTAGAACGCGCTCCCGGGCTCGAAGCGGTTGAGGAACCAGAGGCGCTCCTGTGCAAAGGACGCCTGAACGACCGTGCTCCCGGGCGTCGTCACGGCGTCTCCTCGGCGCTCGCCTGCCATGGGTCGGGCGGCGCCGTCTGGGCGGGCAGCCGGGGAGCGCGGGCGAGGGGCACGATCGGCGGCGCGTCGCCGCCGGCGGCGACGCTTCCCTTCCTGTCTTCGATCACGCGTGCCAGCTCGCCGATCGTCGGGCTCTTGAACAGCAGCCGCAGCGGCAGCTCGATGCCAAAGGCCTCACGCACCCGGGAAGCCACCTGCGTCCCCTTGAGCGAGTGGCCGCCGAGCTCGAAGAAGTTGTCCTCGATGCCAACGCGGTCGCACTTGAGAACCTCCGCCCAGATGCGCGCCAGCAGCTGCTCCACCTGGGTGCGCGGCGGGACGAAGGAGCTCTCGAGACCGGGCCGGGGGCCCTCGCGCGCCAGCAGGCCGGCGCGGTCGACCTTGCCGTGCGGGGTGAGCGGGATCGTGTCGAGCAGGGTGAAGGCCGAGGGGACCATGTAGTCGGGCAGGCGCTCGCGAACGAATCGCTGGAGCTCCCCCGTGGTTGGCCGCATACCCTGCCGCGGCACCACGTAAGCGACGAGCGCCTTGAGGTTGGGCGCCTCCTCGCGCGCCACCGCCACCACCTCCCGCACCGCCGGGTGCTGCCCGAGGGCCGCCTCGACCTCGGCGAGCTCGACCCGAAAGCCGCGGATCTTGACCTGCTGGTCGAGCCGCCCCAGGAACTCCATGTTGCCGTCGGCCGTCACCCGCGCGCGGTCGCCGGTGCGGTAGAGACGGGCCCCCGCGTCGCCGCCATAGGGGTCGGGAACGAACTTCTCCGCGCTCGCGGCGGCGTCGTTGGCATAGCCGCAGGCCAGGCAGAGGCCGCCGATGAAAAGATCGCCGGCGATGCCGATCGGGCAGGGGCGGAGGCCGGGATCGAGCACGTAATATCGAGCGTTGCTAATCGGGCGGCCGTATGGAATGCTGGTCCACAGCGGATCGATCTCGCCGACCGGGAAGAAGTTCGACCAGATTGCCGCCTCGGTCGCCCCGCCGAGGCTCACCACCCGCGCCGCGGGGAAAGCCTTGCGCGCCTGGCCGGGGAGGGCGAGCGGGATCCAGTCGCCGGAGAGGAACACCAGGCGCAACGCGTCCATCCCTTCTACCGGCCGCGGCGGGAGATGAGGCATCAGCTGCTGCAGCGTCGCCGGCGCCGAGTCCCAGAAGGTGATCCGGCCCTCGCCCAGCAAGGCGGCGAGCCGCGCCGGATCGCGCGCGTCGGCGGGCGCCGGCACCTCGACCGCGCCACCGGCGGCGAGCAGTCCGAAGACGTCATACACCGAGAGATCGAAGCAGAGCGAGCTCACCAGCAGCACCCGGTCGGCCGGACCGACCGCGAACTCGCGGTTGACCCAGTCGATCAACTGCACGGCGGCCTCGTGGCGCACCATGACGCCCTTGGGGACGCCGGTCGAGCCCGAGGTGTGGATGATGTAGGCGAGATCGCCGGGGCCGGCGCCTGCGGCCGGGCGGGTTGCCGGGAAGCCGGCCGCATGGGCGCCGGTCAACAGCCAGCCGCCGCCGCGCCGCGAAGAGCGCGGCGACTGGCAATCGGCCTTGCGCAGCACGACGTCGAAGCGATAGCGCAGCTCGTTGTCGAACTCGCTGCCGCGGTAGGAGGCGGCGACGTGTGCGAGGTCGGCAAAATCGTCCTGCAAGTCGCGGAAGAACTCCTCGTCGAGGTAGAGCTCGTCGCCAGGCTCGGTCCTGCCGCGTCCCGCCGCGCCGCGCCTCTCGCCGCGGCGCTCCTCGAGCGAGCGGCGGAACGCCTCCTTCTGCCTGGCGTCCATGACGTCGGTTATCAGCAACGCCCCACCCGGCACGAGCAGGCGCAGGGCCTCCCCGATCACCTGCTTGAGGTACATGGGGCCGGGGAAGAACTGCACCGTGCTCGCGAGCACGACGAGATCGAAGGTGCCCGCCGTGAAACCGTCGAGCTGGTGGGCGAAGCCGGTCACCAGCTCGACGTTGGAGTGCAGGCCAGCGCTTGCGGCGCCACGGTTCTTGGCCTGCGTTGCCGGCGACGGGTCGAGCCCCACGTAGCTGCCCACCAGGGGAGCCAGCGCGTAGCCGATGAGGCACGAGCCGCAGCCCAGCTCGAGCACCCTCGCCTGCGCTCCGGCGAGCGGCGCAGCGAGCTCGAGCACGCGGTCGCGGTACTGGTCGACCTCGGCCTCGGTGAAGGGGTCGCCGCTGTAGCTGCTGCGAAAGCCGGCCGCGGTCACGCGATCGGTGGCGCTCTCGGCGACGTGGTCCCAGAGAGCGCGCACCGCCTGGGCCTCGACCGGCTCGGGCGGAGGCGCCGGCTCCTCGACGTCGATACAGATGACGCGCGCGAGCTGAGGACGCAGCTCGTAGACGGCCCGCAGCTCGCGCGCGCCGGTGAGCAGCAGGCGCACTCCGAGCGCGGCGAAGATCTTCGCGATGCGCTCTCGCGGCCACCCGCCCTCGACCGGGACGTAGGCGGCGCCCGCCTTGAGGATGGCGAGCAGCCCGACCACCATCTCGACCGAGCCCTCCACCCAGAAGCCGACCAGCGTGCCCGGACCGGCGCCGAGCTCGCGCAGCAGGTGAGCCAGGCGGTTGGCGCGCCGCTCGAGCTCGCCATAGCCGAGGGTCGCCGCCGCGCAGCGCACCGCGGGCGCCGCGGGCTCGGCCTCCGCCCGCGCTTCGAACAGCTGTTGCATGGCGAGGGCGCGCGGAAACGGCCCGGCGGTGTCGTTCCACTCCGCCAGCAGCTGGCAGCGCTCGGCCGCCGAGAGCAACGACAGGTCGGCGAGCGGCGTCTCCGGGTCGGCAACCGCCGCGGCGAGCAAACGGAGGAAATGGGCGGCGAAGCGGGCAATGGTGGGCGCCGCGAAGAGATCGGCGCGGAAAATGATGCTGCCGCGCAGGCTCGCCAGCGCGGGTTCGCAGCGTATGGTGAGGTCGTTGGCGACAGCCGGCCAAGGGGTGTGGAGCTCGCTCGACGCCAGGATCAGGTCGAAGAAGGGGCATCGGCTTTCCACGCCGGTCGCCGCCAGATCCTGGACCAGGCGCTCGAACGGGTACTGCTGGCGGGAATAGGCATCGAGCAGCGTCTGGCGCACCGCAAGCAGCAGCTGCCGGAACGTCATCCGCCCGTCGAGCGCGTCGACCAACGCCACCAGGTTCGGCGCCTGGGTGCCGTCCTCCCGACGCCGCGCCGGGCTCCCGATCGAGACGGTGCCGCCGCCGGTGTAGCGGTAGACGCAAGCCTTGAGCGCCGCCATCAGCGTGGTGTAGAGAAGGAACGGACCGCCGCCGGTCAGCCGCGTCAGGCTGCGGTAAGGCCCGTCGTCGAGTGCGAAGCCGAACGTGCCGCCGCGTCCCGGGTCGCGGGCCCCCCGCGGGTAGTCGAGCCGCAGCTCTGCCGCCTCGCGATGCCGCGCCAGCTTGGCAATCCAGTAGTCGCGCTCGGCCAGCAGCTTGCGGTCGAGGATGGTGATCCCGGGGTCGCCTCCGGCCTCTGCCGCGCCGCCGCCAGCCGCCGTCGCTCTCTCGATCGTCGCCATCTCAGAAGTTGAACGCCTCGCGGGAGTCGCCATGGATTTCCTCGGAGACCGGAAGCAGATCGGCCGGTCGTGCTGCGGGGGCGCCAGGCTGGCCGGTGCGGTCAAGGCGGCAGGAAGCGGCGAGCGCCGACAGCAGCGCGGGGCTCAGCTCGCGACGCTCCGGATGGATGAGCTTTTCCTTGACCGCGGAATTGAAGGAGCGCAGGAAGGCCTTGATCTGGTCGAGGGTCATCCCCTTGCGCTGCAGGTAAAAAGTGCTCCATTGCTCGAAACCGTACTGCGGCAGCCAGACCGAGCCCTGGACGCTCGCGAACATGCGGTCGACGAGATCGCACGCCACCTGGTAGTCCATCGTGTGGTGCGACCAGTTGAACGCCTCGCCCTCGACGCCGTACTCCTCCTTGCGCTTCCAGATCGGAGTGACCGGGTCGGCATACCACAGCTGGGCGCGGAAGAAGTCGGGCTTGGTCTCCTCGACCAGGCTGATCGTCTCCTCGACGCTGTCCAGGGTCTCGCCGGGGAAGCCGATGATGAGGTTGGTGTGGCAGGAGATCCCCGCTCCTTGCAGCAGCGGGATCGCCTCGGTGTAGTTGTGGCGCCGCGAGGTCTTGTTCATGCGCTTGAGCATCTCGTCGCTCCCCGACTCGACTCCCAGGAAGGTCCCCTCGCAGCCCGCCTCGGCCATCAGCTCGATCGTCTCGCGATCGCCATGGTCGCTGCGGTAGAAGGAGTTCCAGTGGAAGCCGTAGCGGTTGCGGATCATCATGCGCAGGATTTCCTGGAACCGCTTCTTGGGCACGTTGAAGGTGTCGTCGAGGAAGGTGAGCGTCGTCACCCCGAGCTCGGCCAGGGTGCTGAGCTCTCGCTCCACCAGGTCGACGCCGACATAGGCGTACTTGCCCGCGCGCTGGGGAAAGCCGCAGAACGAGCAGGAAAAAGGACACGACTTGGCGGTGCGCAGGGAAATGAACTCGCCGACCTGGGCCTGCGGGAACAGCCGGTAGTTGACCGGGTTCTCGGCCAGCGGATTCGACTCCGGAGAGCAGGCGGTGACCACGTAGCGGTCACCCTGGCGATAGGCGAGGTTGTCCACGGCGTCGAGGCTGTCACCGCGCTTGAGCGCGCCGAGCAAGTTGGCCAGGGTCGCCTCGCCCTCCTGGCTGATCACGTAGTAGTCCGCACCGAGATAGTGGAAGAGCTGCTGCAGGCTCGCCGCGTCCATCATCGCGGTCTGGTTCTTGATGTAGGGCCCGCCGACGACGATCCTGGCTTTCTCGTTGTGCTCGCGCACGAAGGAGATCACCTCCAGCACCGGCGGCGCCGCCACGTAGAGGGTGGTGGTTACCGCGACGGTCAGGATGTCGTCGTGCAGCAGCTTGTCGCGCAGCTCGTCCTTCTCCAGGTGGAAGAGATTGACAAAATCGAAGGTGAAGCCGCGGCGATCGAGATAGCTGCCGAGGCATAGCACCACGGGCCAGAGGAAGTCGGCGTTGTGGAAGGGTTTCGCGGGCCTGCCGCCCATGCCGGGAGCGGGGCGGTAGAAGTGATTGAGCACGTCCATGCTGCGGTACCTGCGGCCGCCGAACTCGACGAAGGTGAGGTCGAGGTCACGGAAGGCGCCGCCGCGCGGACCCATCGCGTGGACCATCTCGACCCAGTCATCGAAGTTCGCGTCATTGAAGCCGATGATCAGGCAGTCGGTCATGGAACCAGCCCCCTTTTGCTAGAAGGCGAAAGACTCCGCCTCGTCGGCGGCGGCGGCTGGCGCGGCCTCGGCCATCGCCGCCCCCTCCTTGCCCTGCAACCGGATATCGAGGATGCGCACGGCAGGGTCCTGCGTCACCTGCTCCAGAATCGCCGCGAGGTGATCGCGCATGCGCAGGATGGTCGTTTCCTCGAACAGGTCGGTGTTGTACTCGAAGGCCCCAAGCAGCCCTTGCGGCGCCGCCGCCATGGTCAGGTTGAGGTCGAACTTCGCGGTCCCCGAGTGCGGCACGAGGCGCGGCGCCGCCTCCTCGGCAGGCCCCCAGGTGGGGATGTTCTGGAGGTTGAAGACCACCTGGCAGAGCGGCGAGTGACCGAGCGTGCGCTCGGGCGCGAGCTGCTCCACCAGCTTCTCGAACGGCAAGTCCTGGTGGTCGAAGGCCTCGAGCGTCACCTCGCTGACTCGCCCCAGCAGGTCGGTGAAGCTCAGGTTGCCGGAGACGCGGAACCGCAGGACCAGGGTGTTGACGAAAAAGCCGATCAGCCCTTCGAGCTGGGCGCGGTTGCGGTTGGCGATCGGCGCGCCCACGACCAGGTCCTCCGCGCCGGTGTAGCGATAGAGCAGGGCCACGTAGGCCGCCAGCAAGCTCATGAACAGGGTGACGCCGCGGCGCTGGCCCAGGTGGTTGACGGCCGCGAGCACCGCGGCGGGCAGGGCGAAGAAGGTGAGGGCGCCGCGGAAGGTCTGGTCGGGTGGGCGCGGCCGGTCGGTGGGCAGCCGCAGCACCGGCGGAGCTCCGGCGAGCTGCCGCCGCCAGTAGGCGATCAGCTGGGCCAGGGTCTCTCCCTGCAGCCGCTCGCGCTGCCAGCGCACGAAGTCGGCGTACTGAAACTCGAGATCGGGCAGGGGCGAGGGGCGGCCGGAGGAGAACGCCTGGTACAGCGCCGAGAGCTCGGCAAAGAAAATGCCCATCGACCAGCCGTCGGCGGCGATGTGGTGCAGGGTGAGCAGCAGTAGGCTCTCCTGCGCCGAGAGACGGACCAGCACGGCGCGCAGCAGCGGCCCGCGCGCCAGGTCAAAGGGCTGCGTCGCCTCCTCGCGCGCCAGGCGCTCCGTCTCGGCCGTGCGCTCGGCTGCGGAGAGGGCGCGGCGGTCGAGGATCTCGAGGCGCACCGGCATGGCCGGATGGATCAGCTGCGCGGGCTGGTCGTCGATCGCCTGCACGGTCGAGCGCAGCACCTCGTGGCGGCGGAGGATCTCGTTGAGCGCGCGCTCCAGGGCAGGCGCGTCGACGTTCACCAAGGGGAGGGCGGTGGGGATGTTGTAGAGCGGGCTTCCGGGCTCCAGCTGATCGAGCAGCCAGAGGCGCTCCTGCGCGAAGGAGAGTGGAGCGACGCGCGGCGCCGCGGCGCGCACCGCGGCCACCGTGCCGGGAGCGCTGCCCTGGCGGGGACGCTCGGGGGAGGCAGGCCGAGGGGGCCCGGGGCGGGCCGCGAGAGGGGATGCCGGAGCTGGCTCGCGGCGGGACCGCGGCTCGGGATGCACGCCCGGTTGCGGATCGCGGCGCTGGTCCGGACGCGGTTCCCAGGCCGCGGCCGCATGCCAGGCCACGGCGGCGATGCCTTGGCCGATGCGGGCGAGCGCGGCCGGGTCCAGGCCGGAGCCGTCCAGCCGGCTCCAGGCGTCGCGGACTGACTCGAGGTAGCGCAGGTAGTCGCGCCGCAGGCGCTGACGCCCCTCCTCCCGGACCTCGGCGAGCGAGTCCTGGCGGGCGTCCGGCGCGTCAGGCAGGCCGAGCTGCAGGCCGAGCGAGCGCTGCTGGATCTCCGTCCAGGTCCGTTCCACGGCCAGGGAATAGTCGACGTGCGCCTGCTGGCACAACCACTCGACGGGGAGGCCGGCGTCACCCGGCCGCGGTGCCGCCTCGGCCGGCCGCGAGAGGGGCGCGGCAGGGGCCATCCGCGCCGGCAAGGGCACGCGCGGCTCCCTCGCCAGCGGCGGTGCCGGCAAGGGCACGCGCGGCTCCCTCGCCACCGGCGGCGCCGGCGCTGGCCGCGCCTCCGCCGGGGCGGAGGTGGCTGCGGGGCCGCCGGCCGCCGGCGCCGTGGCGGCGAGGGGCTGGCGCACGAGGCCGCCCTGCTCCAGGATGGTGGCCAGGCCGGCGACCGTCGGCCGCTCGAAGAAGCGGCGCAGCGGCAACTCGAACCCGCAGCGGTCGTTGATGCGGGAGAGCACCTGGGTGGCAAGCAGCGAGTGGCCTCCGAGCTCGAAGAAGCTGTCGTGGACCCCGACCCGCTCGAGCTTGAGCACCTCGCGCCAGGCCTCGGCCACCAACTCTTCGAGCGCATCGCGCGGGGGCACTCCCTGGCGCTCTGCGGGCCGCAGGCTCGGGATCAGCGCGGCCAGCGCGCGGCGGTCGACCCTGCCGCTCGGCGTCAGCGGCAGGGCCGGCAACTCGATGAAGACCGCCGGGATCATGTACTCGGGCAGCCGCCCTTCGAGCAGCGGCCGCAGGTCGCCGCCCCTCGCCGCCGGCGGATCGATGCCGACGAAGGACACCAGGCGGTCGTCGCCGGGACCCTCGTGATGGAGCAGCACCGCCGCCTCGCGCACTCCCGGATGCGTGCGCAGGGCTGCCTCGATCTCTCCCAGCTCGATTCGGTAGCCGCGCAGCTCGACCTCGTGGTCGAGCCGGCCCAGGAGCTCGGTCGTCCCGTCGGGCAGCCGCCGCGCCAGGTCCCCGGTGCGGAAGAGGCGCTCACCCGCGGCTGCGGCGTAAGGATGGGGAACGAACCTCTCCGCCGTCTGCCCCGGCCGGCCGAGGTAGCCGCGGGCAAGGCCGGCGCCGCCGATGTGCAGCTCCCCCGGCACGCCGGCGGGAGCCAGGCCGAGATGGCGGTCCAGGAGCAAGACCTGCAGGTTGGCGATCGGCCTGCCGATTGGGACCGAGCGCCGCCTCGCGCCGCCGCGACAGCTCCACGAGGCCACGTCCACCGCGGCCTCGGCGGGCCCGTAGAGGTTCTCGAGCCCGGCGCCGAGCCGCTCCTCGAAGTCCGCGACGAGCCGGGGAGGGAGGGTGTCCCCGCTCGCGATGACGAACCGCAGCGAGCCGCACGCGCCGGCGCCAGGCTCGGCGAGGAAGGCGCGCAGCATCGCGGGGCCGCAGTGAAGGACGGTGATCCGCTGCGCGTCGACCAGCTCGACGAGGTAACCCGCATCCTTGTGTCCTTCGGGGCGGGCCACCACCAGGCAGGCGCCGGCCAGCAGCGGCCAGAAGATCTCCCACACCGACACGTCGCAGCTGGCCGGGGTCTTTTGCAGCACGCGGTCGGCTTCGGTCAGCCGGTACCTGCTCTGCATCCAGAGCAGGTGGTTGGCGATCGCGCGATGGCTTACCATCGAGCCCTTGGGCCTCCCCGTCGAGCCCGAGGTGTAGATCACGTAGGCGAGGTTCTCCGGCGCGCCGCCACCCGGAGGCGGCGCGGAAGGCTCGTCCTCCAGGCTGCGCCAGATCGCGTCGAGGCAGACGACGCTGGCACCGGTCTCCGGCAACCGAGCGGCCAGCCGTTGCTGGGTGAGGAGCACCGGCGGGCGGGCCTCGTCGAGCGCGAACGCCAGCCGATCGCGCGAGCCGGCCAGGTCGAGCGGCAGGTAGGCCCCGCCGGCCTTGAGGATGCCGAGCACGCCGACCACCATCTCGAGCGAGCCTTCCATGGCGATGCCGGCCACCACCTCCGGGCCCACGCCCAGCCGGCGGAGATGGTGGGCGAGATGACAGGCGTGCGTTTCGAGCTCGCCATAGGTCAGCCGCCTGCCGTCGAACACCACCGCCACGGCGCCGGGCCGATGCCGGGCCTGGGCGGCGACAAGCTCCGGCAGGGTGGAGCCGGAGGCGAGCGCCGCGGCGCTGTCGTTCCATTCCAGCAGCAGCTGGTGGCGCTCGCCGGGGGCGAGCAGCGCCAGGTCCGCGGCTGGGTGTTCTGGATCCGCGAGGGCGCCTTCGAGGATGGTCGCGTAGTGGCCTGCCAGGCGCCGCATGGTGGTGGCGTCGAACAGGTCGGTGTTGTACTCCACCGCCCCGGCGAGCCCTTCCTCGGTCTCGCCCAGTGCCAGCCCCACGTCGAACTTGGCGGTGACGCCGGCGGTCTCGGGAGCAAAGCGCGCCTTGTCCCGCGTCCCCTGCCTGCCCTGCAAGGGCGGCGCGTTCTGCAGCATGAAGCTCACCTGGAACAGCGGGTGATGGCCCAGGTTGCGCTCGGGCTGCAGCTCCTCGACCAGCCTTTCGAAGGGCAGGTCCTGGAAGGTGTAGGCGTCAAGCGTGACCTCGTGCACCCGCCGCACCGCGGCGCGAAAGCTCGGGCCGCCGGAGAGATCGGCGCGCAGCACCAGCATGTTGACGAAGAAGCCGATCAGGCCTTCGATCTCGGTGCGGTTGCGGTTGGCGATGGGAGTGCCGACCACCACGTCGTCCTGCCTGCACCAGCGCTGGAGGAGCAGCAGGAACGCCGCGAGCAGGGTGGCAAAAGGCGCCACCGAGAGAGCGCGGCCCAGCGCCGCCATGCGGCCGACCAGCTCGGCGGACAGGCTGAACTTGAGCAGCGCGCCGCTCGCGCTCTGCACCACCGGCCGCTCGCGGTCGCCGGGCACCTCGAGCCGGGCCGGGGCGCCGTGGAGCTGGCGCTTCCAGTACGCGAGAGCCGGCGCCAGGGCCTCGCTCTCCAGCCACCGTCGCTGCCAGAGCGCGAAGTCGGCGTACTGGATGGGCAGCTCCGGCAGCGGCGACACCTGGCCGGCACAGCGCGCCTGGTAGAGGGCTTCGAGCTCGCGCAGGAAGATGCCGAGAGACCAGCCGTCGGCGACGATGTGGTGCATGGTCAGCAGCAGCAGGTGCTCCCCTGGCGCGAGCCGCACCAGCGTCGTGGCGAGTAGCGGTCCGCGGGCGAGATCGAACCGCCGCTCGAGCTCGGCGGCGGCCAGCCGCGCGGCCTCGGCCGGCAGCTCGTGCTCCGGGAGATCGCTCCGGTCGACGATCGGCAGGGCGAGCCTCGACGCGGGGGCGATGACCTGGACCGGCCGGCCGCCGCGGGACTCGAACGTGGTGCGCAGCACCTCGTGGCGGCGCACGATCTCGTTGAGCGCCCAGGCGAGCGCCGCGGCGTCGATCCCGCCCAGCAAGGGCATGGCGACGGGCAGGTTGTAGGCCACGCTGCCCGGGCTCAGCTCGTCGAGGAACCAGAGCCGCTCCTGGGCGAAGGAGAGGGGGCAGGGCTCGTCGGGGCGCCGGCGCGCGATCGCGTGCGCCGCGGGTGGCACGGTCGCTCCGCGCTGCAAGCGGTGCTCGAGCAGGGCGAGCTTCTCGGGCGATAGCGCCGCGATGCGGTCAGCCGTCGAGGCCGCGGCACGGGGCGCCCCGGACGGGCCGGAGATCGCGGAACCTGGTCCTGCCGGTCTCCCGGCGGGCCGGGGCACCGGGTCCTGCAGCGAGGAGCTCACTCAGCAACCGGGCCCGAGCACGTTCTGGGCAGACCAGGCTGCATTCACGAGGTTCTGCGCGATCGCGGCAAGCTGGACCGGAGCGACGGCGGTGACGTCGAGCCCTCCCCACAGCTCTTGCAGCTCCTGGAGGTAGCTGCGATAGGCCTCGGCGAGATCCTCTCCCTTGCCGGCCTCGACCTCGGCGGTGGCAAACTCCTTCCAGGCCTCGCCCAACCTCCCCTGCAGCTCCAGCTGCGCCTCGGCAGAGGTGGCAATCAGGCTTCGTTGCACCTCGGCAACCGATTGCCGGCCCTCGGCGAAGAGCTTTCCGCCTGCTTCCTTGGCCCATTGCTCGTACGACGCCATGGTATAGGCGCGGTATGCATCGCCGACCTTTGCCTGGGCGTCGAGCTGCGCCTCCTGGAACGCCAGCGAGTAGCGGCGCCACCGTTCCGCCCGCGCCTCGGAGGCCCTGGTGCGGGCGTCCAGCAGGCTGGTCACGAAACGCTGGTGCGCCTCCTCGAACCTTCTCCACGAGCTGCTCGCCGCGGTGGCCTGGCCGGCCACGGATGCGGCGGCGGGTTGCTCTTCGCCCTTGTCCTGACGCGGTCTCTTCTCTGCCATGTCCTTCCTCCTCTACCTGGCCTGTTGGCGCTTGCTCCACCGGGAAACGCGACGCGGCAAACAACCGGTGGGGAATGTCCCAACGTTAACGCAAGTAAAGTCGACTGTAAACATAGAAACTGCGATGCACCGCTTCTCCGCCGCCTCACCCCCTTCTCGCGGCGCGGCTGCAGCGGTACAGCTCCAGCCGGCCGAGCAGCTGCAGCGGCGGCGCGAAGTCGAGCCCGGCGCCGTGCAGGCGGCTCTCGAGCTCGCGCCGCGCAGGCGCCCATTGCGCGAGGCGCCGCATGTCCTCGGCCGAGTAGATGCTGAGCATCCGCAGCTCGTGGCAGGCCGGCTCCCCCCACACGGTGAAGAACAGCAGCCCGCTCTCCGCCAGCAGCAGCGAGAATTTCTCGAGGGCACGCTGGAAGGGGTCGTGGAACGGCGGGCCCTCCATGCGGCCGCGGCCAAAATGCGACAGCGTGCCGAGCATGCAGGTGATGAGATCGAACGTCCCCGCGATCGGCCAGCGCTCGGCCGAGAAGTCATGGCGCTCGATACGCAGCCGCGCATCGTCGCCGCACTCCTGGCGCAGCTTCCAGCGTGCGAAGCGGACGCAATCCATGTCGTTGTCGATGCCGACGATCTCGCCCTCCGGGAGCACCGCTTCGCGCAGGCTGATGGGATAGCGCCCGGTGCACGTCCCAACGTCGAGGAAACGCCTGATCGTCCCCCAGCGCCCCAGCCGCCTGAGCTCCGCCGCGACGGCGTCGAGCTCGGCGGCCTTGAGCGACTCGTCTTCCTCGGGCAGCCCGTAGTCATAGCAGGCAAGCCAGGTCGGCTGGTAGTCGATGCGCGACGCGCAGTCCTCGAGCGCACGCTCGATGCGCTCCAGCAGGCCGGTCACCGGTGTCGCGCGCTCCCAGAGCGCGGCGAAGTAGCCGCTGACCGCCCGCAGGTGGGCCGCGAAACCCTCCATCACCGGCGTGTAGCACTCGACGCCGTCGATGCTGCCGGAGCGGCCGCCCTGGAAGAGGTCGAACCGCCAGTCGTCGTAGAGCGCCAGCTCGGAGTCCTCGGGATCGAAGTGCAGCTCCGGCGGCAGGCCGCGCTCGAGCCCCGTGTCGTCATGCACGACGCGCGCCTCACAGCCTTGCGCCCTCAGGTTCTCGAGGTTGCGGCGCAGGTTGGCGAACCTGCGATCGAAGTGAGCCAGGCCTTCAGCGTCCTCCTGCTTGGCAAGCAGCAGGCGCTCGTCCTGCCAGCTCCGCACCTCCGCCTCCGGAGGGTTGTGGAGCAGAAACAGGCGGCGGGCGGCGGTGCCGTTGCCGTTGAGCCGCTCCATCATCCCGAGGTTGGCGCCGAGGATGCGGGGGTCGCGCTCGCTCCAGAAGCCGGAGGACAGCACGCTGGTGGCCCAGAACCTCTGGCGCACCAAGCCGAGCGCCTCGGTGTAGGCGGCGACGCATAGGCGTTTCGAGCCCAGGCGGAAGGGCTCGCCCGCACGCGGCGCCTGCGCGGCACCGAAGCTTTCGAGCAGGCTCGCGGCGCGCTCGAGCTCGCTGCGGGCGGCACGCAGGGTCGCGCGGATGCCGAACCCGCCCTCTCCCCTGCCATGCCCCGCGGCCGGGTGCGCCAGGAGATCGGACATTCAGTGCCGGACCTTCTCGTTGCGCGCCGTTGCCATTTATGCATTCTCATGCATATCTACATGCTTTATCCTTGCTCAAGATGATACACTACACGAAGATCACCAACAAATACGCGAACGCAAGCAAAGCCGTCCCGGACGCCAGGACGGCAGCGCCGGGCGGCAGGCCGCCGCCTTGGCGGAGGACCGCGGCGGGCCGCTGGCGCGGTGGCGGGCCGAGGGCGCCGTCGGCCGGGCGCCGGGGCCTGCGCAGGGTGTTCCCGCGGTGAGGACAGTGTTAAGATCAACGCATGATCTTGACAGCTGCCATCCAACTCACGTCCACCTCGAACGAGGAGTTGAACTGGGAGAGCGCTCGGACCCAGATCGAGCGCGCGGTCGGGCTCGGAGCGAGGTTCGTCGCGACCCCGGAGAACACGAACTACCTGGGACCCCACGAGGAGAAGGTGCGCCGCGCGGAGTCCCTCGGGGGGGCCACCTGCCAGCGGTTCGCGAACCTGGCCCGCAGCCTGGGCGTCCATCTGCTCCTCGGCTCGTTCAACGAGCGCAGCGACGATCCGTCGCGCTGCTACAACACGAGCGTCCTGTTTGGCGCGGATGGGGAGATCCTCGCCGCCTACCGCAAGATCCACCTGTTCGACATCGACCTGCCGGAGCTGAAGTTCATGGAATCAGCCACCTGCAAGCCGGGAGACGAGGCGGTCGTCGTCGACACACCGTTCGGGCGGATCGGCCTCTCGATCTGCTTCGACCTGCGGTTCCCGGAACATTACCGCCGGTTGACGGAACGGGGCGCCGAGATCCTCCTCGTGCCCTCCGCCTTCACGCGCGCCACCGGGAAAGATCACTGGGAGACCCTGCTGCGCGCGCGGGCGATCGAGAACCAATGCTACGTGGTGGCGCCGGCCCAGTTCGGGTCCCACGACGACAACGGACTGCGTGAAAGCTGGGGCCGGTCGATGATCATCGACCCCTGGGGGCTGGTGCTGGCGACCGCTCCGGACGGCAGGAGCCTGGCCATCGCCGAGATCGAGCTCGACCGCGTCGCCCAGACCCGCAGCCATCTGCCGCTTCGCCGCGCGCCGCAACGGCAAAGGACCGGCATCGTGGTCTGACCGGCCGCCAATCCATGCTGCGCGGGCCCCCGCGACGGCAGCGAGATTCACCGATGCCTACCTCCCTTGCTCCTTGGCGAATCTCCCGGGTCTGGCAGGCCCTCGTTTCCGCTTGCCGCCATCTCAGCCGAAGGCGCCGCCTCACCGCGGGGATCACGGCGACCCTCGGCCTCGGTATCGCCGCGATCGCCACGGCGCTGAACGTCATTGGCAGCATCCTCTTCTGCCACACACCCTACCTGGATCCGGATCGGATCGTTTCCGTCTTCTCGCGGTTTCCCGAGACGCCGGAGGAGGTCGGGGCTTCGTCCTACCCGGATTTCGAGGACCTCCGGCGGCTCAGCCGGACGCTCGAACCGATGGCAGCGACCTCCACCACCCAGCTCACGCTGACCGGCGTCCAGGCGATCGAGCGGGTCAATGTGAACTTCGTCTCGGCGAGCTACTTCCAGATCCTCGGGGTCCACCCCCGGCTCGGCCGGGTTCTCGTGCCGGAGGACGATCTCCCTCCCAAGGGACAGCAGGTGGTGATCCTCAGCCACGATCTGTGGCTGCGGCTGGGCGCCGACCGGGGGGTGATCGGGAAGACGATTCGCCTCAACGATCTGAGCTTCGTGGTCGTGGGGGTGCTCCGGGAGGGTTTCCACGATCTCGCACTGGGGGCGGAAACGGAAGCCTGGGTGCCGGTCACCACCGCGGCGGCGATCCTGGCGCCGGAGTACGTGAGGAACCGGCGCGGCCGTTGGCTGCAAGCGGTAGGGCGGCTGCGGTCCGGAGCCACCGTCGCCGCCGCGCGCAGCGAGATGACCGCGATCGCCTCCCGGCTGGAGGCGCAGTACCCTGACACCGACAGGGGGATCGGCGTCGTCGTCCGCCCACTCCGGGAGTACCTCCTGCGGTTCAATCACCTCGCGCAGTCGGTCGCCATCCTGTCCTTGGCCTCCTTGCTCGTCCTGCTCGTCGCGTGCACGAACGTCACCGGCCTGCTCCTGGTCCAGGTCGGCGCGCGGGCTCCGGAGATCGCCACCCGCTTTGCCCTCGGCGCCAGCCGAGGCTCGCTGCTTGTCCAGATGATGGCGGAAGGGCTCCTGCTCGTGCTGCCCGGAGGCCTGCTCGGAGTCCTGCTGGGTTTCCTGGGGACCCGGATGATCGCCGCGCTCGCTCCCATCGCGCTACCGGGCTTCATGGCGATCGCCTTCGATCGGCGCGCCGCCGCGGGCGCACTGGCCATCACGATCCTGGTGGGTCTCTGTTTCGGGTGCGTGCTCGCGCTCAAGCTCGGTCGGATCCCTCTGCTCGAAGTGCTGCGGACGGGCACGATGGGGCAGCGGGCGGCCGCTCGCGGGCGCAGCTTGCTGATGATCGGCGAGGTCGCGGCGGCGGTGATGCTCCTGATCGGCGCGGGCCTGCTGGTCAAGAGCCTGCGCGCTCTGAACCAGGTCGACATCGGCTTCAGGACCGAGAACCTGCTGACGTTCCAGATCGAGCTGGGACGCCGGTACGCGGACGACTCCCGCCGCGAGCTGTTCTATCGCCGGTTCCTCGAGATCGGCCGTAGTATGCCCGGTGCGGAGGCGGCCGCCCTGTGGGGGCCCGGCCTGCCGAGCTCCTCGTGGTGGTACCGTGAGATCCGCCTCGAAGGGCGGGATCCTGCACAGCCCGATAGCCGCTTCCGCGCCTTCCGCCACTGCATCACGCCGGGAGCCCTCTCGATGCTGGGCATGACCCTGGCGCAGGGGCGCGAGTTCGGCGAGCAGGACCGCGCCGGCAGCGCGCCGGTGGCCATCGTCAGCGCGACGCTGGCGAAAAAGCTCTGGCCCGGCCAAAGCGCCCTCGGCAAGCGCTTTGTCCGCGCCTCGGTCCCGCACGACGCCTGGATCACGGTGGTCGGTGTGGCCGCCGACGCGAAGCACCGGGGCCGGCAGGCCGAGAACAGCTATCCGGTCGACCTCTATCTTCCTTTCGCACAGGAGCCGGTGCCACAGGTGGCGCTGCTCCTGCGCGCCGCGAAGGCCCCCGAGAGCCTGGCGGAAGTGCTGCGTGCCAGGCTGCGCACCGTCGATCCCGAGATCCCGGTCTTCAACGTCGCGACGCTCGACCAGACGCTCGCGCAGGACTCCAACGAGCTGCGGTTCTACTCGTGGCTGCTCGGAGTTTTCGCGGGAACCGCGCTGCTCCTCGCGGCGATCGGTCTCTACGGCCTGCTGGCCTATGCGGTGGCGCAGCGGAGCCGGGAGATCGGCATACGTTTGGCCCTGGGTGCGGATGGAGGGCACATCGTGCGCCTGCTGGGCCGGAGCGTCGCGGCGCTGGTGGCCGGCGGTGTCGCGCTCGGCCTGCTGGGAGCGTTCTGGCTGGCCCGGACCATGGCGAGCGCGCTGCAGAATCTCTCGAGCCTGGACCTCTCCGTGCTCCTCACCCCGCTCGCGGTGCTGCTCGCGGCGGCGCTGGCGGCGATCTGGAGGCCTGCCCGCCGCGCCCTTCGGATCGATCCGGCGGTGACGCTCAAACAGCAGGGCTGACCGGGCTTCCCGCAATGGGGGAAGCGGCGGCGCTCTCCATCCTCTCCTCGAGGAGCCGTGCGAGCCAGGCGACGTGGGGCTCGCGCAAGACTGAATAGTGATCGGCCTCCAGGATGTGCGCCTCGGCTCCGGACGCGTACCGGCACCAGCCGCGCGTGGGGTCGCCGCCCGCCGCGCTTGGCCCGCCGCAACGGATGAAAAGGAGGTTCACGGGCACCGCCCGAGGCGAATAGCCGGCGAGGGCGCGGATGTTGCGCCGGAAGATCTCGAACTGGCGGCGGAACCTGGAGAGGCCGAGGTCGAGGGGGATCGCTCCCTGTTTCCGTGCCAGCTCGTGGAGCCACTGCAACCGGGCCTCGGGATCGAGCGCGATGTCCTCGCCGGCCGGCAGGGAAGAGCCGCGGCCCTCAAGGCCCGCGATGTCGGCGGCAAACCGGAGGACCCAGGCGCCGCCGTCTGGCGGATCGGCCAGGCGCTCTGTCCTCTCGGCCGGCGGGGCGTCCACCAGTGCAAGGAGAGCGACGGTCTCCCCGTCTGCCCAGAGCTGGCGCGCCATCTCGAAGGCGATCACCCCGCCAAGCGACCATCCGCCCAGCTGGTAGGGACCCCGCGGCTGCACCTCGCGGACAGGCACCAGGTAGCTGGCGGCCATTTCCTCGATCGTCGCCTCCCCTGCTTGCTCGTTGTCCTGGAGACCGAAAAAAGGTTGGTCGGTCCCCAGCCGTCCGGCGAGGGCCTGGTAACAAAAGACGGACCCCCCCACCGGGTGAACGAAAAACAGCGGAGGCTTCCGCCCCCGGGCTCTGAACGACACCAGCGCCTCGGTTCGAGGCGCCTCGCGCTGCGCCACGATCTGCAGGGCAAGTTGCTCGATCGTCGGCGCCCGAAAGAGAGCGCTCAGGGGGAGCGCGGCGCCAAGCTCCTGCTCGATCCGGCTCATCAGCCGCAGCGCCAGGAGGGAGTGGCCGCCGCCGGCGAAGAAGTTGTCGCGGACGCCAACCCCCGCCCTCCCCAGGAGGTCCTCCCAGATGGCGGCCAACTTCCGCTCGGTCTCGTCGCGAGGCCGGAGCGGGATGAGATCGGCTGCGGCTTCGACGGGCGCCCCGGTGCGTAGCGGGACGATGCTGCCGTCCGGCAACCGGCGGCCCCGCTCGCCGCTGCGATAGAGGCGCGCTCCGGGCTCCTCCGCGAAGGGGTCGGGGATGAACCGCTCAGCCGTCAGGCCGGGCCGGCGCCAGAAGCCTTGCACCAGCTCCTTGCTCCCTTCGACGAGCAGCTGGTGGCGCTCCGGCGTGGTGAGCAGCGGGAGATCTGGCAGGCGCGTCTCCGGTTCGGCCGGCATGGCTCCCAGGAGGGTCTCGACATAGAGCACCGCACCCAGGACGGCAGCTGCCTCGACCGACCGGCGGTCGGTCTGGACGTGCAGCAGGATGCGCTCTCCCGGCACGACCAGAAGGTTGAACGGGTAGTTCGTCTGCTCGCCGACCCGGAGGTCCTCGATCTCCAGCCCTCCCCGCCACTCCTGGACCGAGCGCTGCACCGGATAGTTCTCGAAGACCAGGATGGAGGAAAAAAGCGGCTTGCCCGGGCCGACCTCGCTCCAGGCCGCGATGTCGGAAAGCGGCGTGTGTTGATGCTCCTCTGTCTCCAGCCAATGGGCGTGGAGGGCGCGCAGCCAGGCGGCGAGCGGCATGTCGCCGGCGGTCGAAACCCGGGTCGGGATGGTATTGATGAAACAGCCGACCATGCTCTCCATCCCTGCCAGGGTCGCGGGGCGGCCCGAGACCACCGTGCCGAAAACGACGTCATCGCAGCCGCTGAGGCGCCGGAGGAGGAAGGCGAACGCCCCCACGAGCACGGTGTAGAGGGTGACCTGGCATCGTCGGGCGAGGTGACGCACCGCACTGCTTGCCGCGGCCGGGAGGAGCAGCGACCGCTCGGCAGGATCGGCATCATGCGCGGCGGCGGCGGTCTCGGGCCCGAGCCGGATCGGGGTGGCTGCCGTGAACCCGGCGAGGCGCCGGCGCCAGAAATCCCGGGATCTCTCGGCGGGGCGCTCCTCGAGCCAGCGGATGTAGTCCCGGTAAGGTCGCGGCGCGGGAAGGTCGAGGTCGGCGCCGTGGGCTTCCGCCTCGTACAGCGCCAAGCCTTCGTGCATCAGGATCGCGAGCGACCAGCCGTCGCTCAATAGATGATGCAGGCTCAGGAGGAACCGGTGAGCGTCCGACCCCAGCCGCACCAGCCGCAGACGCAGCAGCGGCGCCCTCGACAGGACGAAGCCGCGCCGCCGGTCTTCCCGCAGCAGGTCCCCGAAATGGCGCTCCTGCTCGGCGGCCCCGAGCTCCATCCAGTCCTCCACCGCCAGCGGGAGCTCGACATCGGCCTCTTCGATCTCCACGGGCTCGCCCAGCTCCTCCCAGGCGAAACGGGTCCGCAGCGCGGAGTGGCGCTGGATCAGGCGGCGCCAGGCGGCACCGAAGGCCGCCAGGTCCAGCTCCCCTCGCAGGAGGCAGCTCAGCTGGGTGATGTAGATGCCGCTGCCCGGCGCCAGCAGGCTATGGAACAGGATGCCGCTCTGGAGGGGAGCCAGGGCATGGCGCGCCACGGCGAAGCGGCGCCTGCCGACGAGCGCGCGCAAGGCGATGAGGAAGGCCTCGGCCAGCCCTTGCAGGGGCTCTCCCGGGCCGGAGCGCAGCTCCAGGTGAAACCGCCCCTGGATGACGCCGGCGTTTGCCTCCAGCGGATAGTGCCGCCGCTCCCCAGGATGGCGGCTCGGTCCCGAAGATTCGGCGGCCGGAGCCCAGAGCGTGTCGCGGCCCAACGCCTGATCGAGCTGCCCCAGGTTGTTGAACAGGACCGGCGGCCGCGGGAGCGTGGGCAGGATCCCTTCCGCAAGGCCGAGCTCGATGCCGCTCGGGAGCGTGTCCAGGCGCTGCCGGACGCCGGCCAGCATTGCCTCGAGATCCTCCTGCCCGGGACCGTCGAGCAGGACCGGGGTGAGTGCCGTGAGCCAGCCCACCGTGCGCGACAGGTCGCTGTCCTTTATGGGATCGTCCCGGCCGTGCCCCTCCAGGTGGAGATAAAGGGCGCTCTCGCCTGTCCATCGCCGCCAGGCGGCGAGCAGGGCGGTGAGGAGCAGGGCGTCGGTACGCATCCCCTCGGGGCCCAGGGCCGGGCGGAGCAGCGCTCGCGTCTCCTCCTCCGGGAGCGAGACCACCACGCGCTCGGTCTCCCCTTCGCTGCCCTCGGCGGCCCTGGGGGCGCCCGGTGGAATGCGGTCCGCGAGGTCCGACCAGACCTTCCTCATCCGCTCCGGCCGCGGATCGCGGCGGTGCTCGGCGAGCTGTCCGGCCCAGCGATGGAAGGGCGTCGGCTCAGGAGCCAGCCGGGGCTCCCGGCCCTCTTCCGCCTGCCGGTAGGCCTCGTCGAGGTCTGCCAGCAGGATTCGCCACGAGACCGCGTCGATCGCCAGGTGGTGGACGATCCAGAGGAGGCGCTCGGCCTCCCCCGCAGCCAGTTGGAACAGGGCGACGCGCATCACGGGACCGCCGAGGTCGAGGCTCCCCTGGAGGCTGGCGGCGGCGGCCGCCAGCGCCGCCGCGCCGCGGCTGGCCGGCAGCGCCGAGAGGTTCACCCGGACCAGACCCGGTGTGCCGGTCGGGTCGATCCACTGCGTCCAGCCGGACGCCGCACGCCGGAAACGGAGGCGTAGCGCGCCGTGACAGGCGATCACGGCGCCCATCGCCCGTTCCAGGCCCCGCGGAGCGAGCGGACGGCGCGCCTTCAGGAGCACCGATTGGTTCCAGTGCTGCGGCCGGACCATGTCCTGCGCAAAGAACCAGCGCTGGATGGGGGTGAGCGGGATCGGAGCGGAGCAGGCCTCGTCAGCGGCCTGAGCCTCGACGCGCAGCCGCTCGATCACCCGGGCCAACGCGGCGATCGACTGGTGCCGGAAGATCTGGCGGGGGGTGGCCGACCAACCGGCCTGGCGGATCCGCGCCACCATCTGGAGAGCGAGGATCGAGTCTCCTCCCAATTGGAAGAAGTTGTCGTGGAGACCCACGGCCTCGACCCCAAGCAGCTCGCTCCAGATCCTGATGAGCATCCCGTCCGCCTCGGTGCGGGGAGTCGCGGCGTCCCGGGGCGCATCGGATTCGACCCTCCGCAGGGCCTCCACATCCACGCAGCCGGTCCGCGTCCGCGGCAGCTCCTCCACGACCGCGACGCCCCGGGGCACCAGCGGCTCCGGCAGGCGCAAGCGCAGGAACGCCCTCAGCTCCTCCGGCGTGGGAGCATCCGGTCCGGCACTCAGCGCATGCGCCACCAGCCGCGCGCCCTCGCCCTCTCCCTGCAGGACGGCCACCGCCCGCAACACCCCCGGATGCTCGGCGAGGAGCTCCTCGATCCTGCCGAGATCCAGCGCCATGCCGCGGACCCGCACCCGTCGCTCGACGCCGCCCAGGATCTCCAGCCGGCCGCCTGCCTGCCAGCGGGCGCGGTCGCCGGTGTGCACCCGACGGCCTCCGGGACGGTCGCCGAACGGATCGGGCAAGAACCGCTCCGCCGTTCTGGCCGCGTCCCCTTCGAGCCCCCTCGCCAATCCCTCCCCGCCCAGCCATAGCTCTCCCGGCACCCCGATGGGCACCGGCTCGTCCGACGGGCCCAGCACACGAGCGTCGAGCCACTCCGCAGGCCAGATGCCGCCCAAGGCCGAGCTGAAGCTGTCCACGACGTCCTCCACACCCGCGGCGTGCAGCCGCGCCCGCAGGCTCTCGCCCAGGACCTCTCCAAACGCGCGCACGGCCCGCGCCTTCCCCGCTCCGCCCAGGCGCACATCCGCCGCCAACCGCGACGGCGTCGCACTCCGCAGGGAGGCGTCCCTGGTGGCCTCCCGGTTGATCAGGCAGCCGCCGAGGCAGAGCGGCAGCATGAGGTCGAGCACGCCGTCCGCGGTCTCCGGCGCGCTGTCCGCCACCATCGCCCTGAGGTTCTCCGGGCCCAGCCGCCGCCGCCACGCCTCCACCCAGGCCACGACACCCCGGTGAGGGAGGCCGGCCAGGCGGGGCTGGCGGCGAGGTCCCGCGGTCTGGACCAGGAAGGCAAGGCTCCCCGGATCGATCCTCTCCCAGCCCTCCCCGCCCCCATGGTCTCCCGCTTCGAGACGCTCGAGCAGCACCTCCTCGGCGCCGTGCTCCGGCAGATAGCGCAGCAGATCCGCCCGCGTCAGCGCCACGCTGCAGCCGCTGCGCTCCAGCATCAGTCCCAGCCACCGCCGCTCGCGCCCGGGGTCGAGCAGCAGGCAGGCGCCTCCGGCGGCGAGCACGCCCACGATCGCCACCAGCAACTCCGGGGAGCGTTCCAGGAGGATCGCCACCCGCACCTCGGGAGCGACCCCCAGCTGCCGCAGGCCGGCAGCGACCCGGCCCGCCCGCGCCACCAACTCGCCATAGGAGAGGATCTCGCCTCCCGGACCCACCGCGGCCGCGGCCTGCGCCAGCCGCCGCGCCACTGCGGCCACGCGCGCCGGCAGGCTCGCGAAAGGATGCGCCGGCCACGCACGCCGGCCCTGCCGCAGCAGCTGCCGGCGCTCGCTTTCGCCGAGCAGCGGCACTTCCCACACGGGGCGCTCCGGGCAGGCGCACAGGCCCGCCAAAAGAACGGTGAAAGAGCGGCTGATCCGCTCGGCGGTCGACGGCTCCAGCAGCTGCACGCGGTACCCCCACCGTCCCCGCAACTCGCCTCCGTGCTCCCAAAGCACCAGGGACAGGTCGAACTGCGTGGTGTCCTCCGCGAGCGGGATCACGTCGAAACGGAAGTCGGGCCTCTCCACGCTCGGCAGGGAGACGTTCTGCAGCGCCAGCGCGGCCTGGACCAGAGGGGGCTGGCTGAGGTCGCGCTCGAGCCCCAGGTCGTCCACCAGCTGCTCAAATGGAAGCTCTTGGTGCGCAAGCGCCTGCAGGCATCGCCCTTTCACCCGCCCGAGCAGCTCCGGGAAACCTGGGCCGCCCCGCAGGTCAGCCCGCAGCACGAGCAGGTTGACGAAGAAGCCAATCAACCCCTCGAGCTCGACCAGCGGCCGGTTCGCCACCGGCGAGCCGACCAGCAGGTCCTCCTGTCCGCTGAAGCGAGCCAGCAGCACGCTGTAGGCCGCCAGCATCGTCATGAACAAGGTTGCGCCACCTTCGTCGCCGAGCTGGCGGAGACTGCCGACGCTGGCGGCCGGGAGCTGCCAGGGCAGGGCGGCGCCCCGCGGTTCGAGCACCGGGGGCCGGGGGCGATCGGTCGCCAGGTCGAGGCTCGTCGGCGCGCCCGCCAGCTCCCGCCGCCAGTGCTCGATCTCGCGCTGCAGGCGCTCGCCCCGGAGCTGCTCCCGCTGCCAGGCCGCATAGTCCCCATACTGGATCGGCAGTCCCGGTAGAGGCGCCGCCCGCGCCTCCTCCAAGGAGGTGTAGACCGCGGTCATCTCACGGATGAAAACCCCGACCGACCAGAGGTCCGAGACGATGTGGTGGAAGACCAGCGAGAGGATGAGCCGCTCCTCGGCGACACGCAGCAGAGCCCGGCGCAGCAGCGGCCCGCGAGCGAGATCGAACGGCCGCGCCGCCTGCCGCCTGCAGAGCTCTGTCGCGAGCCGCTCCCGCACGAGCGCATCGAGCCCACCCAGGTCCACCACCGGGAGGGCGTCCGCAGGGTCCTCGGAGGGTGGCGAGACGGCCTGGACCGGCTGACCGTCCAGCACCTGGACGGTGGTGCGCAAGCTCTCGTGCCGACGCAGCAGCGCGCCGATCGCGGCCCTCAGGAGGTCGGGCCGTATCCTGCCCTCGATCCGGATCGCCACCGCGATGTTGTAGACGGAGCTCCCCGGCTGGAGCTGGTCGAGAAACCAGAGCCGCTGCTGGGAGAACGAAAGCGGGGCGGGCACCGTCCGGTCTCGCCGCCTCGCGATCCCCAGGGGGGCCGGCGCCTCGCCGCGCCGCTGCCGCACCAGGCGCAGGAGCAGGTCCCGTTGGCCGGGGGTGAGGCGCGAGACGTCCGCAGGTGGCCGACTCAAGTCTTCAAGGTTCCTGGGCTTTGCCAAGCAGCGAGTCGAAACCAGCCTCGCCGAGCTGGACGAGCAGGCACTCGTCCGTGGCCAGCGCCAGGTCGGCGATGGTCGGGCCCTTGAACAGGGTCTCGACGGCGAGGCTGAGCTGAAACATCTGGTTGATGCGCGTCACGACCCGGATGGCGAGCAGGGAGTTCCCGCCCAGCTGGAAGAAGTTCTCGTGGATGCCCACGGTTTCGACGCCGAGCAGCTCGCGCCAGATCTCGGCCAGCGCCCTCTCGACCTCCGTGCGCGGCGCGATGCCCGCGCGCTCCTCCCCGGCCCTCACCCGCGGCAGCCGCCCTGCGTCCGGCCGGCCCGTCGGCGTGAGCGGCAACTCTTCGAGGACCGCCAGACCCCAGGGGACCTGCCGCTCCGGCAGGCGCGCCTGCAGGAATTCCCGCAGCTCCGAAGGCGTCGGACCGTCCGGCCCGGTGCTCAGGGCATGCGCCACCAGGCGCTGGGAGGCTCCCTCGTCCTGGAGGCTGGCGACGGCGCGGAGCACCCCGGGATGCTCCGCCAGCAGCTCCTCGATGCTGACGAGGCTCAGGCGCGCGCCACGGACCTGAACCTGACGCTCGATGGGACCCAGCAGCTCCAGCCGGCCATCGGCCCGCCACCGCGCCAGGTCGCCCGTGCGGACCCGCCGCGCTCCGGGATGGCCTCCGAACGGGTCCGGCACGAAGAGCTGCGCCGTTTTCTCCACATCCTCCCGGTAGCCTCGCGCCAGTCCGTCGCCAGCCAGCCACAGCTCCCCGGGAGCTCCGACCGGAACCGGAACATCCAGCTGGCCCAGGACGTAAGCGGTCATGCCTGAGGCGGGCCGGACGCCGCCCGGCGCCGAGCTGAAACTGTCGTGGATCCGCTCCACGCCGGCCGCCAGGAGCCGTCTCCTCAGGCTCTCGCCGATCCCTTCGCCGCATGAGCGCACGGCCCGGACGCACGTCAGCCCGCCCGCGCGCAGGGCCGCCGCGAGCCGCGCCGGCGTGGCGCTCCAAAGCGAGATGGGCGCCCCTTCTTGCAGGACCACGCAACCGCCGAGTGCCAAGGGGACCATCAGGTCGAAGATCCCATCGACCGTCTCCGGAGCGCCCTCTCCCGCGACCGCCGCGAGGTCTCCGGGCTCGACGTGTTCCCGCAGCGCCTCCGCCCAGGCGGCGACGCTCCGATGCGGCAGCTCGACCAGGTGCGGCCGCCGGCGCGATCCCGAGGACTGGACGACGAATGCCAGGCTCTCGGGGTCGATCCACTCCCAATCCTCCACCCCGGCCACCCGGCCTTCGAGCCGCTCCAACAGGACCTCGGCGGCGCCGTGCTCCGGGAGCGACCCCGCCAGGCTGCCGCGGGTCAGCACCATCGCGCAGGCGCTGCTCTCCAGCATCAGCTCCAGCCAGGACCGCTCACGGCCGGGGTCGAGCAGCAGGCAGCAAGCGCCAGCCCCCAGGATGCCCAGCACCGCCACCAGCAGCGCCGGCGAGCGCTCCAGCAGGACCCCCGCCAGGGCCTCCCGGCCGAACCGCAAATCCCGGAGCGCGCCCGCAACCCGTCCGGCACGTTCAACGAGCTCGCCGTAGGACAGGATCTCCCCCCCGCGCCCCACCGCCGCCGCGGCCTCGGGTTGCCGCCGCGCCACCGCGGCGATCCGCGCCGGGAGGCTAAAGAGCTGCCGCGCCTGCATTTGCCGCCCCGCCACCGTGCTCAGCACCTGCCGGCGCTCGCTCTCGTCGAGCAGCGGCAGCTCCCAGACCGACCGGTCGAGGCTCTCGTTCAGGTTCTTCACCAGGACCGAGAAACAGCGGGCGATCCGCTCCGCGGTCGAGGCCTCGAACACCTCCGTGTTGTACTCCAGCCAGCCTTTTAGGGTGCCGTCCCTCTCGAACAGCTCCAGCGAGAGATCGAACTTCGTGATGCCGTTATCGATGTCCATGACGTCGAAGCGAAGGCCGCCAAGCACCAGCGCGGGAAGCGCGACGTTCTGCAATGCCATCGCCGCCTGGATCAGGGGTGGCCGACTCATATCGCGCTCCAGCCGCAGGTCCTGCACCAGGTGCTCGAAGGGGAGCCCCTGGTGGTTGAGCGCCTGCACGCAGGCCTCCTTCACCCTGCCGAGCAGCGTGCGGAAGCTGGGGTTCGACCTCAGATCGGCACGCAGCACGAGCATATTGATGAAGAACCCGACCAGCCCCTCGAGCTCCACCCGCGGCCGGTTCGCCACCGGCGAACCGACGGCCAGGATCTCCTGTCCGCCGAAGCGTGCGAGCAGGACGCCGTAGGCAGCGAGCAGCGCCATGAAAAGGGTCGCCTCGCACCTCTGCGCCAGCTCCTTGAGCGCCCGCGTCCGCTCGGCCGGCTGCTGGATCGAAAGACGAGCCCCGCGATAGCGCATGACCGGCGGCCGCAGGTAGTCCACCGGCAGCTCGAGGACGGCCGGCACGGCCGCGAGCTCCCGGCGCCAGTGCTCGATCTCCCGCTCCAGGCGGTCTCCCTGCAGCCGCTCCCGCTGCCAGAGCGCGTAGTCCGTGTATTGGATGGGCAGCTCCGGTAGGACCACGGGCCGGCTGCTTTCCAGCGCGCTGTAGACCAGGGTCAGCTCGCGAATCAACACGCCAAGCGACCAGAGGTCCGAGATGATGTGATGAAAGACCAGGAGCAGGACGTGGCTCTCCGCTCTCAGCTGCAGCAGCGTCATCCGTAGCAGCGGCCCCCGGTTCAGGTCGAAGGGCCGCCGCGACGCTTCGATGCAGAGATCCAGGGCGGTGCGCTCGGCCTGTGCCGCCTCGAGATGGCCCAGCTCCACCTGCTCCAACACTGCCCGCACACCGGGTCCCACCACCTGCACGACCTCATCCCGCTCTTGCCGGATGGTCGTGCGCAGGGCCTCATGCCGGCGGATCAGCCCGGTGAGGGCCGCCTTCATGAGGCGGCGGTCGAGCGGCCCGGTGATGCGCACGGCGACGGGGACGTTGTAGGCCGAGGTGCCGGGCTGCAGCTGGTCGAAGAACCAGAGCCGCTGCTGGGCGAAGGAGAGCGGGGCGGGCGCGGACCGGTCCCGGCGCGGCTGGATGCCCGAGCGATCCGGGGTGCGCCCCTCGCGCGCCCGGCGCAAGAGCAGGTCTCGCTTCTCCGGAGAGAGCTGGACGATCCAATTCGGAGTGTCGCTCACAGTCGCTCCAACGCCTCCTCGCCGAGCCCGGCGATCAGTTGCTCGTCGGTGGTCAGGGCGAGACCTGCGATCGTCGGGTTGCGGAACAGGGCCTCGACCCCGAGCCTCAGCTGAAGCGCCTCGTTGATGCGCGCCACGGCCCGGGTGGCGAGCAACGAGTTGCCGCCCAGGTGGAAGAAGTTGTCATGGATACCCAGGTTGTCGACCCGCAGCAACTCGCGCCAGATCTCGACGAGCAACCGCTCGCTCTCGGTCTGTGGCCCGTCGCCATCCGGGGCCCCCGGATCCGCCGCGCGCGGCAGAGCCCGCGGGTCTACGCGGCCGTGGGTGGTCCGCGGCAGCTCGTCCAGCACCACGATGCTCCACGGCACCTGCGACTGCGGTAGCCGGCCCCGCAGGAACTCCCGGAGCTCCCCGGCGGTGGTCCCATCCGGGGCGGCGCGGAGGACATGCGCCACCAGGCGCGCTCCGTCTCCCTCGCCCTGGAGGTCGGCCACCGCCCACAGCACCTCGGGATGCTCCGCGAGGACCTCTGCCGCGGGGCCGGGATCGAGACGGTGGCCGTGAGTCACCAGCTCCCGCCCAAGGGTCCCCAGGATCTCCAGCCGGCCGTCCGCCCGCCAGCGGGCGCGGTCGCCGGTGCGCGCCAGGCGCCCGCCGGGAACGCCGCCGAAGGCGTCCGGCCGGAAGTCCCCCGCCGTCTCGTCCGCGCCGGCCTGATACCCGCGCGCCAGTCCCGCTCCACCCAGCCAGAGCTCCCCCGCCACGCCGATCGGCGCCGGCTCTCCCGACCGGTCCAGCACGTAGGCATCCGTCGCCTCCGCTCGCGGCCACACGCCGCCCAGGGCGGAGCTGATACCGTCGAAGACCCTCCCCACTCCCGACGCCAGAAGGCGGGCGCGGAGGCTCGCTCCCAGCGTTCCGCCAAACGCGCGGATCGTCCGCGCCCTCCCCGCCTTGCCGGTACGTAGGTCCGCCGCCAGCAGCGACGGGGTTGCGCTCCGCAGGGAGACCTCGTCCGCCGCCCTGTCCAGAACGACGCAGCCGCCCAATCCGAGGGCCAGCATCAGGTCGAAGACACCGTCCACCGTCGTGGACATGCCTTCTCCCGCCGCCACTCGGAGGTCTTCCGGCGCCAGGCACTCGGCCCAGGCCTCCATCCACGCCGCCAGGCTTCGATGGGGCAAGCCGACGAGACGAGGCTGGCGGTCGGCTCCCGCGCTCTGGACCACGAACGCCAGGCTCTCGAGCTCGATCTCCCGCCGCGCCGCCGCTCGGTCCTCCGCGTTCTCTTCGAGGTGTTCCAGGAGGGCCTCCGCGGCCCCGTGCTCCGGCAGCCGCCGGACGAGGCCCTCGCGGGTCAGCACCACCGCGCAGCCGCTCCGCTCCAGCAGTCGTTCGAGCCACGGCCGTTCGGCGTCCGGGTCGAGCAGCAGGCAGGCGCCGCCCGCCCGCAGGATCCCCAACACGGCGACCAGGAGCTCCGGCGAGCGTTCCAGCATGACTGCGGCCAGGACCTCCGGACCGACTCCCAGCGCCCGCAGCCCGGCGGCGACCCGGTCCGCCCGGTCGTTCAGCTCGCCATAACGCAGCTCCGAGCCGGCCGGCCCGACCGCGGCCGCGGCGCCAGGCCGCCGCCGTGCTGCCGCGGCCACTCCCGCCGGCAGGCTCTCCGGGGTCCACGCGGGCGCTCGGCGGCGGCGTGCGCCTCGCGACAGCTGCCGGCGCTCCGCCGCCGTAAGCACCGACAGCTCGTCGACGCGCCGGCCGGGCTCGGCCAGGGCCGCGGCGAGGAGCGTCCGGAAGTATCCGGACAGGCGGTGCGCCGTCGAGTCGTCAAACAGGTCCGTGTCGTACCGGAGCTGGCCGCAGAGCCTCCCCCCGACCTCGGCCAGGGCGAGGGAGAGGTCGGTCTGAGACGTCCTCTCGCGGATGCTCATCGATTCGAGCTCCAGGCCTCCCAGGTGGACTCGCACCCCTTCCTGGCCGCAGGCGAAGGCGGTCAGCGCGTGCTCCCGCTGATGGCGCGCCTGCTGCAGGGCGAACATGACCTGGAACCCCGGTGGACCTTCAGGCTGCCGGCCCTCCTCCAGATCCTTGGCGACGAGGAGGAAGGGATATTCCTGATGCTCCAGGGCGGCGGCCACCGCCGCCTGCGTCCTCCCGAGGTGCGCCTCGAACGTGGGGTGTCCGCTGAGGTCGACGCGCAGCACCACCGGATTGACGAAATAGCCCACCGTCTCCGCGAACGCCGCCGCCGTGCGGCCCGCGGCCGGCGAGCCGACCAGCAGGGAAAGGTTCCCGGAGAGGCGGGCGAGCAGCGCCTGGAAGACGGCGAGGAGCACCGTGTAGGCGGTCACCGCCCGCGCCGCCGCCAGGGCATGGACCCGCTCGGCGACCGCGGTCTCCAGCGTGAACGTCAGGCTGGCGCCCGCGAACGACCGCACCGGGCCCCGCCGGCGATCGAGCGGCAGCGCGATGGCCGGCGGCAGGGGTGTGAGCGTCTGCAGCCAGTAGGCGCGGAGCCGCTCTTTGCGTTCTCCCGTGAGCAGCCGGCGCTGCCAGTGGACGAAATCGACATAGGTGGCGCGCGAGCGCGGCGCGGGACAGGGCCTACCGGCCGCCGCCGCCGCATAGAACGACCCGAGATCGCCGGCAAGGATCGACAGCGACCAGAAGTCCACGACGATGTGATGGACGACCAGCTGCACCACCGTCTCGTCGGGTAGCCGCCAGACCAGGACCCGCAACAACGGCTCCCGGGCAAGATCGAAAGGCCGGCAGGCCTCCCGTTCCAGCCGATCGCGGAGGACCTCCGCGGTCTCTTCGCCGGTCTCCACCCGGACGAGGTCGTCCGCTCCCTCGGCCTGGATCACCTGCCACGGCTCGCCGGCCCGCTCGACGAACGTGGTCCGCAGCGCGGGGTGGGCCTTGACCAGGCCGGCCACCGCCCGGCGCAAGGCCTCGACATCCACCCCGCGCCGGACCCGGGCCGCCACGGCCACGTTGTAGGCCGACCCCGCCGGCGCCAGCCGCTGCAGGAACCACAAGGCCTGCTGGCCGTACGAGAGCGGCGCCAGATCGCCGTTCCCGGAAGACCTCGGCAACCGCTGCCTGGTGAGCGGTCGCCGGCGAGCGGCCTCGGCCTGCGCCAGGAGGCCTCCCAGGGTGCATTCCTCCAGCAGGTGTACCGAAGAGAGCGCCACCCCGAGATCGGTCTCCAGAAAGTGGCTCAGGCGGACCGCCGCCATGGAGTCGAGCCCCAAGGTGATCAGGGGGCGATCGAGCTGGAGCCTGGCGGGTTCCATCCCGACGCACTCGCCTATCTGCCCGCGGAGGCGGTCCTCGAGCGAGCTGCCATGCCACCGGTCCTTCACGGCACTCCCCGGAGCAATCCAGCCTTGACTATAATCAAATGATACTCATGAACGCATCTCTGCGGTCCGCCGCGTCCCCGGCCGAGATCCTGCAGCGCCTCATCCGCTTCGACACCACCAATCCGCCGGGCCGGGAGCGTCCGTGCATCGCCTACATCGCCGAGCTCCTGGCCGCCACCGGCGTGCCGGCGACCTGGCTCGCGGTCGATCCGGAACGGCCAAACCTGGTGGCCCGCTTTACGGGCGAGGGCACGGCCCCTCCCCTGCTCCTCTATGGGCACGTCGATGTGGTGACCACCGCCGAGCAGGTCTGGCAGCACCCGCCCTTCGAGGGCCTGATCGCCGACGGCTACCTGTGGGGCCGCGGCGCGCTGGACATGAAGGGAGGGATCGCCATGATGCTCGCCGCCCTCCTGCGCCTGGTGGCCGACGGAGCGCGTCCCGCCGGCGACGTGCTGCTCGCCATCCTCAGCGACGAAGAGGGGGCGGGGACCCATGGCGCCAAGCACGTCGTGGAGCAGCACGCGATGCTGCTCGCGAACGTGCGCCATGCGATCGGGGAGTTCGGCGGCTTCAGTCTCACCTTCAAGGGGCGCCGGTTCTATCCCGTGATGGTGGCGGAAAAGCAGACGTGCTGCCTGCGGACGGTCCTGCGGGGGCCGGGCGGGCACGGGTCCCTCCCCTTCCGCGGGACCGCCATGGGCCGGCTCGGGCGGGTGCTGACGGCGGTCGACAGCTGGCGCCTGCCCGTCCACATCCATCCGGTGGTCGCCCACTTCATCACGGAGCTGAGCGGCGCGCTGCCGCCGGTTCCCCGCTGGCTGCTGCGCCGGCTGCTCAACCCCGTATGGACCGACCGGGTCCTCGATCTGCTGGGGGAGAACGGCCGTCTCTTCGACCCGATGCTCCGCGACACCGTGGCCGCGACGGTGGTGCGAGGTGGGCACAAACTCAACGTGATACCGAGCGAGATCGAGCTCGAGCTCGACGGCCGCCTGCTCCCGGGCCACCTGCCCGAGGACCTCCTCCGCCCCTTGCGGACGCTGGCCGGCCCTGGCGCCGAGATCACGGTGACGCGCTACGATCCGGGCCCGTCGACCTTTGACCTCTCGCTCTACGCCGACCTGGCCGCGGTGCTCCGCGAGTGCGACGGCGAGGGCATCCCGGTGCCGTTCCTGCTCACCGGCACCACGGACGCCCGGTTCTTTCACCGGCTGGGCATCCAGACCTACGGCTTCCTTCCCATGAAGCTCCCGCCCGAGTTCAACTTCATCGGCACCATCCACGCCGCCGACGAGCGCGTGCCGGTCTCGGCGCTGGAGTTTGGCACGGACGCTCTCGGACGCTTCCTGCGGCGCTATGGCCGGCCAGCTGCCTGATCCGCGTTCGATCGGGGCCTCCCGCGGGTCACGTCCTGCGCAGCACGGCCGTCGCCCACATGTTGGGTCCCGAGGCGAGGAGGAGGACCAGATCGCCGGCGGCCGGCGGATGCTCGCCGGCACAGTCGGACAGGTTGATCAGGTTGTCGGCGCCGAAGCAGTGGCCGTAGCGCGAGATGTTCGCCGTGTAGACCTTGGCGAGATCGAAGCCGGACTGCGAAGCGTAGAGCCGAGCGACCGACTGGTTGTAGTTGTTGGTGATCAGCCAGGTGAAATCGTCCGGCTTGAGGCCCAGGGCGGAGAGGGTGCGGGCGGTGACCTTCTGAATGCCCTGCGCGCTCATCTTCAGATAGCCGGCGAAGTTCTCGTGGGCCCTCCCCTCTCCTTCGAGGGGGATCAGCAGGCGCTCGGTGGCCAGCAGCTCCCACGGGCCTGTACCCTCCCCACAGACCAGGACGCTCGCCGCGCAGTCGCTGCCCACCGAGACCTCCGGCGGCACCACGCGCGACTCCCCGTCGAGGACCTTGTCGGTGGTGACGACCAGAGCGTTGCGGCAGCGGCCGAGCTGCAGCGTGTCCGCGGCGAGCGCCAGGGCGATCACGACGTTGGCGCACTCCGACAAGGTGACGCCGATCGGATAGGCGTTCACCAGGCCCAGCCTGCCGATCAGCGCCTGGACGTCGCGGCCGTAGAAGCTGGGCTCGCCGAACGTCGACGTGGCGTAGAACAGGAGATCGACCGATGCGGGGTCGGTCTTCGCCTTCCACAGCGTGCGCGAGACGCAGCTGGCGGCGAGATCGGCCGGCGACTGCCGGCTGGCGCTGAAGCATTCCACGCCGACCGCCTTGAGGTTGGCCAGCAGGTCCGGGCTCTGCCGGATCTCCGGCAGCTGCTGCAAGGGGCGCGGCTCCTCGAGCTCGTAGGAGATCCCCTTCAAGTAGACCGGCATATCCACCCCCCTGCGGCCTGACGGTCAGACGGCGGGACGCCAGCTCGCCGTGCCGCCGCAGGTCTCCCCGCCATCGATCGTCAGCGTCTGCCCGGTGAAATACCGGCCGCGCTCCGAGGCCAGGAAGAGGAACAGCTCGGCAATCTCTCGCGGCGCGGCATGGCGCCCGAGCGGGATCGCCGCGTTGACCTGCCGCAGCATCTCGGGCGTGTATTCGCGTTCCTGCATGGGCGTCAGGACGTAGCCCGGACAGACCGCGTTGACCCGGACCCTGGGCGCGAGCTCGAGGGCGAGCGTCTTCGCGAGCAGGATCACGCCGGCTTTCGAGGCGTTGTACGAGGCGTAAAGGCGGTGTCCGACCATGCCGTTGGTCGAGGCAGTCAGCAGCAGGGTCCCACCGGAGCCCGCCATCATGCGCCTGGCAGCTTCACGGCAACAGAAGAACATACCGTCCAGGTTGACCCCGAGGACCCGGCGCCACGCCTCCGGATCGATCTCGAGGAACGGCAGGCGCTCGCTGATCCCGGCGTTCGAGATCAGGACGTCGATCCCGCCGAGCGTCTCGTCGATGCGGGCGAAGGCCTCCTCCACCTGCCGGTGATCGCTCACGTCCGCGCGGACGTGCCCCGCCAGGCCGGGGTTCTCCGCGAGGGCCCGGCGGGATGCCTCCTCGTCGCGGTCGACGAGCACGACCCGCGCGCCCGCGGCGGCGAACCGTCCGGCGGTAGCCAGTCCGATCCCGCTCGCGCCGCCGGTGATCACCACCCGCGAACCCGCCAGCTCGGCCTTCTCCTCTGTCCTCGTCATGCGAGCTGGAAACCCACGTCGTGAGGGATGTGGACGGTACGGCGGAGAACCTCCTCCCAGATCCGGCAAAGGTCTGGGTTGGCGTCCGGACCGTAGCAGCGGAGAAGATCCTGCCGCTCGCTCTCGTCGCCGCCCAGGACCGCCCGGACGGCCCGCTTACCCAGCTGGGTGAGGCCCTCGGCGAGACCTTCCGGCGTCCACTGGTAAAGGCCGGTTTCCGGATCGAGGCGGCAGAAGCCGTTCTTGATCAGGAACCATTGTTCCATGAAGGCGGCGCTCGAATCCGGAAAGTAACCGACGCCGCGCCGCAGGTAACGGAGCATCTCGCTCAAGAAGGCCGTGCCGCTGGTCACCAGGTCGGGTTCGGGCTCCGGGCTCCAGGGCCCGAGCAGCGTCAGGTAACCGAGCACGTCGGCGAGCATCTCGTGCAGCACGCCGGCGTCGTGGTCGGCAAGCGCGGGGAGGGTGGTGGCCCGGTCCCGCGACAGGCTCCAGAAGTGGCTGACGTCATGTCCCTTGAACCAGGTGAGCAGCCAGCGGGGGTCGCTCGCGCGCAGGCGTTCCCGCTCTGACAGAGGACCGCAGATGCATTCGAAGAGGGGTAGGCTGAGCCGCCTGAACCGCGCGGTGTAGACATTGGTGAACAGGAGGACGAGATCTCCCGGCTTCGACTCCGGAACGAGCTGGGTGTCGTGCGAGAGGAAGTGAGCGAACTGCTTCGGATAGGTGTCGGCCTCGCCGCCGCAGAGGAGGATCTCGGCCGCGATCAGCCGCGGCGTTTTCGACGGGAACAGCGTGCCGGTGCCGCAGCGCTCACCGAGGAACTCGCCGAGCGTGGAGAGCCGCTGGTCCAGGTCGTCGAAGACGTCGGTCCACTCCTGGTCGATGGTGCCTACGATCGAGGAGTGAAGAGCTCCGGTCGCCTTCCAATCCCAGGTCGGAAAGAGGCCGCAGATGAAGATGAGGTCGCTGCCCGGCGGATTCAACTGCGACAGCTCGACGAGCGTCCTCTGTCCAACCATCAGGTTGTCCGCCGCACCGCGCAGGAACCGTCCGATCCCGGGCGCCGTTGCGCTCTCGGCGAGGCGCAGGACGACATCGTGCAAGACGTTGAGCAGCGGCCGCGAGGCTTCCGCGCTGGTGAACGACCCGTCGCTGCGCTGCAAGGACCTGATGGCGTTCGACACCGTGATGAGCTGGACCAGGTCGGACAGCTCGAAGCCGTAGCGTGCCGACAGGCGGTACGCATCGAGGTTCAGGAAGGCAACGTTGTAGCTCTCCGAAGGCGGCCAGAACTGGCTTGCAGCGCCCAGCGCTGCAATGCTTGCCTTGTCCATGATCGACGTTCCTCGCGGGAAGGCAGCCGGCCGCACCCGATCTGCATCGGCGAGAGCTCCGGACCGCGCGCGCTCTCCCGGGATGCTCCGCCTCAACGTCCCCGACCGCCGCGCGGCCACATGAGCCCTCGGCTCAGCATGAAGCCGAGGACCCGGAAAAAGTTGGCATCCGCAATGACGAGAAAGGCATCCACTGGACGAAGGTTGCCCTGGAAAAAAGCGTCGAGCGCGCCGTCGCCGGAGGTGGGCAGCTCGCCGTATAGGGCATCGAGGTTCGAGTAGGCGCCGGCCACCTTGAGCCGCGGCGGGTCGAAGACGTCCTCCTGGCCGAGCCAGACCGCCGTATCGGCGCCGATGCGCTGGATCACCTCCGGCACGACGGGTCTCCGCGGCGACGGATGGATCCGTTCCGCGCCGACGGCGCGCTGCAGCATCCGGTAGACCACCGGGTTCTCGGTGCGCGTGATCAGGTAGAGCGACGAGAAGGCGTGCGCCGCCAACTCCCTTGCCAGGATGCGGGACTGCACCCGGCTGACGATGCCGCTGCCCTGGTGCTCCGGCAGGACGCCGGTGGAATCGAGATAGAGGCAGTGCCGGCCGCCGAACCGCTGGCGGTGGAACCCGGTCCAGCCGACGACTGTCCCGTCGGCCGCGATGATCAAACAGAACCGGGAGATCTTTTGGAAATACCCCCCCGCCTTCCGGCCCGCCCAGTAGGGAGCCATGTCCGCACCGAACGACCGGGTCGAGATCCGGACCAGCGTCGCGAAGATGTCGTCCTGGGAAGCTGCCGACAGCAGTGATGGCCGCAGCCAGGAAGCCAGCCGGAACCCTCCCGGCAGGCTCTCGACGACCGGCCGGTGGCTCAGCCGATCGGCGAGCTCCGTGATCGGGATCCGCGGGCTCAACGAGGCTTCCGCCCGCATGCTCATCACGTTCTCGGTCACGAGGCCTCCCTGCTCTCGGCAAGGACCGGCACGCTGCCGGTGGCGAGCTTGCGCGACAGCGCCAGCGTCGCGACCGAGGAGGCGTGGCCGATCCACAGCACCACGATCCACATGGGCAGCACGACGCCCAGGGTCGGCGGCCGGCCCGTCTCGACCGCGCTGATCACGAACCAGGAAATGATCGACACGGCGCTCATCAGCGCGGTGTTGGTCGACACGCGGGTCTGGAACCGATCGAAGTCCGTGCGGCTCGCCTCGGTCAGTTGCGCCCTGCTGATCACCGAGTAGAGGACGCCGCCGACGATGGCGACCACGAAGGAAGCGCCCCAGGACAGCCAGATCGCCGCGGGCTTGAGCTCCGTGCGGCCGAGAACGAACCAGTAAAAGCAGCCGCCGAGAACGCCGAGCACGATGCCCGGGAGGTTTTGCAGGGGCCTCTGCCAGTGCGTGGGCGCCGGCAGCGCCAGGTCGGCCGCGCCCCTTGGGTTGCGCAGCGGCGGGAAGAGCAGCCCGGTGCGATCGACGTATTCGAGGTAGGGCTTGCCCACCAGCGTCTTGAGCCGGCGGTCGTAGAGCTCGGTGCCGATGATGTTGTAGATGTTGCCCACGACGCCGAACACCAGGAGGTCCATCGTCATGTGCGGGAAGGCGAGAAACATCGGAAAGAACGCGGTGTGGACGGGGAAGCGGCTCCAGCGGCGAAAACCGGTCTTCCACATTTCGATCGGCGGCGATTTGCGGCCCAGGAAGCGGTTGATCACCCCCGTCGAGCCGAACGCCAGCCCGCAGTCGTACTCGAAGATGTGGATCTGGAAATACCACACCCAGCTCGCGTAGAGGACCGCCGCCACGATCACGAACCCGATACCCGAGAGCTCCCAGACCGAGACGTTGACCGGGCGCCACAGCGAGGCCGCGAGGACCACGTAAAGGATGTTGAAGAACGACTGCGGACCGCGCCAGCTCAGGGGATCGATGTTCGACAACCGGCGGATCACCTTCTTCGCCCTGATGGTGGCGAGCACGGAGTGCTGGACTCCGAATCCGGCGACGAGAGCGGCATCCCACAGTAGATCGCGGAACATGGAGACCTCCTTTTTCGACTATGCTCCGGCCCGCGCCGCCAAAGGCTTGGCTCGGGGAACGTGGCCGGAATCCGGTGTGAGACAGGGTTTATAGGCCGAAAAAATCGCGTTGCGATGAAGCTTCAGGTTGCGTGTGAGCTGACCGTTGTCGAGAGAGAACTTGGCCGTCGTGAAATGCACTTTCTGGATGGCGAAACAAGCAGGCTCGCTGTCGTTGATGCGCGCGATGTGCGAGTCGATCGCGCTCCTGGCCGCGGCGCTGTCCGACTCCACCACCACGACCGCCGCCAACGTCTCCAGCTGCTGCCCGAACACCGCTGACTGCAGGACGGCCGGATGGGCGTTGATCTTCTGTTCGAGCACCTCGGGGCTGATCTTGAACCCTTCCCGCGTGACGATCACCTCCTTTTTCCGTCCTCGCAGGTAAAGAAAGCCATCGGCATCGAAGAACCCGAGATCGCCGGTGGCGAGGAGCCCGTCCTCTCGGTAGATGTGGCGCTCTTCACCCGGCTCGCACTCCTCGTAGCCGCTGGCGACCGGATGGGGCTGGCGCACCAGGATCTCGCCATCGTCGGCAATGACCACGCTCCCGGGCGCGATCGGCATGCCCACCGAGCCCGGCCGCCACGCTTTCGCGGTGTTGCACGCGATGGGGCCGCACTCGTTGAGCCCGTAAGCCTCGTAGAGCGTCAGGCCGGCGTTGGCGAAGAAGCGGAGCGCGCGCGGGCGGATCGGCGCCATGCCGGTCCACATGATGCGCACCCGGCCCCCGAGGACCTCGCGCAGCTTGCCATAGCAAATGCGGGCGACGCGCCGGCGCCACGCCGCGAGCGGTACCGCCGCGGCGAGCCCGGTGAGCCCGCGAAACGCCAGGCGTTGCGCCGGCCCGGCCTCGCGGACCCGGCGCAGGAAGCTCTCCTGGACGTTTTCGAAGAAAACCGGCGGCGCGAGCAGCAGCGTCGGCCGGAACAGCAGCAGCGCTTTGAAGAGCTGCGGAGCGTCGACCAGGCTGAAATCGATCCCGAAGAGCACGGACCCATAGATCATGACCCGCTGCTGGTAGCTCGAAAGCGGCAGGAAGACCAGGAAGTGATCGCCCTCCTCGAACTCGAACGTCGAGCAGAAGCTCGCGATCACCTGCCTGGTGCCGGCCGCCGTTACCTTCAGCGTCTTGGTCTTGCCCGAGGTGCCGCTCGAAAACGTGATCGAGAGCGGTTGCTGAAGCCCGGCCGCCGCCGGCCGGTGATGCTCGAGAGTGGGCGCCACGGGCGAGCGCGCCAGGTCCTCGAGCGGTGCGCTCGCCGTCAGCTCCTTGAGCTCGGCGCCGCACCTCTCGCCCGCCGCCAGCAGCAGGTTGAGCCGGTAGCGGGCATGCAGCTCCGCCGGCGGAGACGGCGGCTTGTCGGGGAACGCCACGGTAATCGCGCCCAGGCTCTGGAGTGCGAGATCGTGGAGCATCCAGGCGTAGGAGTTCGGCCCCAGGAGGCCCACTCGCATGCCGGGCCCCACGCCGGCGGCACGCAGGCGGGCGGCCAGCTGCAGCGCCTCGTCGCGGACCTCCGGGAACGACCGGCTCTCCGGCTTCGCTCCGGCGAAGAACCACACCCGCCGGTCGCGCCAGCGGTCCAGGGAGCACAGGATCTCGTCGATCAGGGACATCTCAGCGGTCGCTCGACGTGACCGGGGCAGGGGTGACGCGAGCGCCGGCGGGCAGGAGGCGCTCGCAGTTGCGGCACAGGATCAGGTCGAGGTCGTTCCCGGGCAGGTCCGCCAGGAGCCCGCCTGCGCCGAGGAGCTCGCCGACGAAGCTTTTCTGGTCTCCCTGCAGGCGGAACAGCGGCCAGTCCGTGCCGAAGAGGATCTTGTGACTGAGGCCGCGGCGGAAGACGTGGCTGTAGTAGCCGGTTGCCCCCTCGACCGCGAGCTTGCCCTGGAGGCCGCTCAGGTCCATGTGGACGTTGGGCCGGTACTCGCAAAGCATCACCGCCTCTTCAACGTGATGGACGGCGCCGTGCGCCAGGATGAAGTTGACGGTGGGGAACCGCCGCGCCGCCTCGTCGACGTGGAAAGGCGAGCTGAAGGCGAACGACAGGGCCGGCGACGTCGGCCCGGTGTGGAGCAATACCGGCAGACCCCGCTGTGCGCAGATCTCGTACAAGGGAAAGAGGCCCTCGTCGCTGGGGCTGTAACCGCAGGGCGGATAGAGCTTGAGCCCGGCGAAGCCCCATTCGGCCACCGCACGCTCGAACAGCTCGATGCCGTCGCGGCCCCAGCGCGGGTCGACGCCGCCGAACACCACGAAGCGGTCCGGGTGGCGCGCGGCGACGCTCCGATGCGCCACGAAGATCTCCTCGAGCGAGAGCGGAGACTTAAACACCCAGGTGAGATCGGCGATCAGGAGGACCGAGCGCGAGATGCCGGCGGCTGCCATCTCGGCGAGCTGCTGGCTGCCGTCGGGGTCCTGCAGCGAGCCGACCAGGCGGTCGATCAGGCGCGCAGCCGGGATCCCCATGCCGCGGGATGCGAGAGAGGCCGCGAGGTTGTGCGCGACGCCCTCGATGAAGGGAAGGGGAATGTAGTCGAGCGACGCCAGGTGCGTATGGACGTCAAGGAGCGGACGCGAAACCGCTGCCGGCGACGAAGGAAGCATGGCGACCTCGAGGATCCTCGCTCACGAGTGGCTCATGAGCGGCCCCTGACCGCCTCCACCCCGGTCTGGACCAGCTCCTCGACGGTCGCCATCGCGCCCTTTGCCAGCGCGGAGCTCGGCATCTCGACGCCGAACTCCTGCTCGAACTTGAACATCAACATCAGGAGCTGCACGGAATCCAATCCCAGGTCGCGGCGCAGGATCATGGCGGGCCGGATTGCCTGGCGTGCCTTCCGGTCCGATAGGCAGCTGGCCAGGAGCTCATACATCCTGGCTTCCAAGTCCGTGTCTCCCATGATGGCTCCCGCGTCCGAGCAGGTTCTACTCGTCTACTCAATATCTTACTAGCGCTACAGCACCTGTCAATAGCTGCACAAACACACTACAAAGTTAAACGGTCAGTCTCGCGATTGCGCCGTTGCGCCAGGAACGCCGCAGCGCGGCATTGCCGCGGCCCGCTATGTCCTCCCCGGTGGGAATAAGCGCACCGGCCGCCGGTCAAGAAGGATCGAGGCGACGTGCCGCACCGCTTGAGGCGCTGCCCTTCCCTGCCCGGCTATCGCGCGGCCGTCGTCACTTCGGCTGGCTTGTCGATCGCGCTGCCGGGAAAGGCGGGCGACCCTTCTTCAGCGGTGCCAACACCTGGCAGGGTCGCCCGGGAGGTGGCCTCGTGGAGCAGGGTTTTCTTGGCAGTGCGGCGCCCTGGGGCACGGACCTGGTCCTGGTTCTCGAGATCGGCATGGGCGCCGGCCTGCTGATCGGCGCCCTGCTGGCCCGCATGCGGCGCTTCCGCCTTCACGCCTGGTGCCAGTCGGCCGTGGTCCTGGTCAACCTTGCCCTCATCGCGGCGGCCATGGTTCCGTCTTTTCGCCGCTCGCTCATGCCCGCGCTGCCCGGCAAGCTTGGCAAGTCGTACTATGCCCTGGCCGCCGCGCATGCGACGCTTGGAATGGTGGCCGAATGCGCCGGCCTGTACATCCTGGTGGCCGTGGGCACGAAGCTCTTGCCCGAAGGATTCCGCGTCACGCGTCTCAAGCTCTGGATGCGCAGCGTGCTCATCCTGTGGTGGATCGTTCTCGCCCTGGGCGTGGCAACCTACATCCGCTGGTACCGTCCCCATTGGCTGCCCTGAGAGCGCGCTCGGGCAGATTTTCGAGCACCCGCCAGGTCTCCAATACGGACGAGGTGCCGGCGACCATGGCGGACCGATGCAGCTGGCCGCCGCCGCTACTGCGCGGGAGTCAGGACGAAGACTCCGGCACCGAAGGTGCCCAGGTAGACGGTCGGTGGGCTGGTGGCGGGTGAGACCGTCACCGTGGACAAGGCAACGCCGGCAGGGAGGTTCTGGCCGTTCACGGGCTGCCAGGTGGCGGCGCCGTTCGCGGTGACGAAGAGGCCCTGAGCGCTGCTGGCGTAGAGGATCGCCGTGGCGGCGGGGTCGATGGCGAGCGCGTTGATGGCGGCGCCGCGCGGCAGGCCGGTCGAGGAATTGGTCCAGGTGGCGCCGCCGTCGATGCTCCTGAAGACGGGCCGGCGCAGCCCGGGCACGGCCGCGTACAGGGTCGCGGGATGGCTCGGATCGATGACCAGGTCGGCGACCCCTCGAGGCAGCGGCAGCGCCGTCAACTGGGGATGTGCGGCAGTGCTCTTGTAGAGGGTGCCGGCGAGCACATAGACCGTCGTGGGGGTGACGGGATCGAGCCGAAGGTCGCCATACCCCGTCGGGATGCCGCCGCCCTCGACGACACCGGTGGCCAGCTTCAGGTTGGCGATGCGGTTCCAGTGCCGGCCGGCGGTGTTGGTGGTATAGAGCCTCAAGGCGGTACAGACCGGCTCCAAGAACGGCGGCAAGGGATAATGAATGTCCACGTAACGACAGCCCACCTCGGCGAGCCTGCCTGGGCGATGAGGATCGGCGGCGAGGCTGAGCGGCATCTCGGCGAACGGCGGCAGCGGCAGGATCTGCCAGGTGGCACCGTCGTCGTGGCTGACGAAGGCCGGCGGCTCCACGCTGGGGAAGGCGAGCGAATAGAGGGTGCCTGGCTGCGCGTCGAGCGTGAGCCGGAGAGAGGTCGGGACGTACATGGCGCCGCCGAACGTCATGGCGAACGGCGCGAACAAGGCGGTCCAGGCGGCCCCGCCGTCCGGCGAATGATTGAACGTCGAGATGCCCGGGCCGCCTCCTGCATAGTCTCCGTCACTCGCCGCGACGTAGAGAGAGCCTGGCGCGCCGGGACCGATCAGCACCTGGTTGACGATGGCGCTGCTGGGTGCTCGAGAAGGGACCGCGAAGTGGAAGCCGCCATCGGCGCTGCGCAGGACTCCGGCATTCCCCAGCGCATAGACCCGTTCCGGCCTCGCGTCATCCACCGCCAGGGTTCCCTGGCGGTATGGCAACGTGGCGGTCTGCCGCCAACCGGCGCCGGTGCCGACCTCCTGGTAGATCTGCGTCTGCGAGGCGGGGTTCGAGAGGTCTCCGACCGCCGCGTAGACGGTGCCCGAGACGCCGACGGCGAGGCTGAGCAGTTTTTCCGGAAGCCCAGGAAGCCCCGCATCGATCGCCGTCCAGGTCGCACCCGCATCGTCGCTGCGCAAGACCCTGGCGTCAGGGGTGACGGAAGCGTCCACAAGTGGGTTATTGGCGAGGAGCAGCGTCGCCGGGTTGGACGGCGCCACGAGCAGAGCGATGGGCTCGTTCTCGGGCGGCAGGTTCGAGAAGGAGAACACCTGGCTCCAATTGGCGCCGCCGTCGGTGCTCTTCAGGACTCCCGGCTGACTCGCGTCGTAGAGGGTATTCGGGTCGGTGGGGTCGATGGCCAGCGTGAAGCCGCCGAAGGTGTAGCTCTCCGGGAGCGCCCCTGCCGGGCGCCAGGTGAGGCCGGCGTCGTCGCTGCGCCGGATCGAGCCGTCGTCGAGGCAGACGTAGGCGGTCTGCGGCGCGGCAGGAGAGATCACCACGGACGAACAGGGTATGCCTGCCAGCACCAGCTGCCAGGTGACCCCGCCGTCGGACGACCTGTAGACTCCCCCCGATGTCTCCCAATAGACGGTCGTCGCCTGACCAGGATTGACCCCCGCCAGTCCGCGACCGCCGGCGAAGCGGCTGGCAAAGCTCCAGGTGACGCCGCCGTCCGTGCTGTTCCAGAGGTCGCCCAGGGGGTTGCTGGCGTAGACCGTCCCGGGAGCGTTCCAGGCGCCGGCCAGCTGATTGAAGATCCCCCTCGGCGGACCGATCGAGGTCCACTGTCCGGAGCCAGCCGCGGCGGGCACCGCGGCCGCGGCGCCGAAGACCGCGGCGACCAGCGCCGGCAGGGCCAGCGCCCATACCGGCGCCGCGATACGTTGGAACCTCCGTCCCGGCACTGCATACCCATCACTTCGTTCAGACATTCGCGTCCCTCGTCGGAGATCCTGCCGTGTGGCCGATCCAGGTTGGCGCTGGATTTTGCCCGATCTATCGGGTATACGGGCGAGGGCTGCGGTTCGCCCAGCCGAAGGGTCCGGCCCGCGACGAGCACGACGAGCGCTGAGCCAAGCCGCGGTTGACGTGGTGCGACCCCCGCGGGGCGAGATCTGGCGACGAATGGCTTCCGAGCGAGCTTCCCGGCAAGCGTTCTTGGGCGTCTCGGCGCTGCTCTTCGCTGCCAGCACTGGCGCCGGCAGCCCGCGCCGGGAGCGCCGGCGCGGGCAGGCTCGAACGAGGCTACTGCGGGGACGTGCAGCAGGACTGCGTGACGCAGGTCCAGATGCAGTGCAGGTGATCGCAGCCGTCCGATGAGGTGTAGGGATCCGTGGCGTTCGGATCGCAGTGGCAGGACTGATAAGGGCACTGTCCGGCCGGGCAGCTCAGCGAGACGTAGCACATGGCGGTCGGCGTGGCGTGGGACCGGAGGTCCTCGCCGTGCAGCACCGCCGGCTCGATGCCGGCGCGGAAGTTCGACGGCCCGGGCAGCAGCGTGTCCGGCCGGCCGTCACCGTTGGTGTCGATCTTCACGCTCTGCTGGTTCCGCGGCTCGGTGACATAGGCCCACACCGAGTGGTTGCCCGGGCCGAGGTCGATGCGGCGGGTCAGCTCGCGGCGGCCGCTCGCGTCCCCCGAGACCGGCGTGAAGACGAGCTTGACATTGAGGGCGAGGGGTGCGGAGTAGGTCCCGCCGAGCGGCTGGGTGCGGAAGATGCGCATGGTGGTGATCGGCTGCTCGCCAGGCGCCAGGCTGACGGCGACGTCGTACTTGCCGCAGCTCGTCTCGATCGCCTGGGTGCTCGCCAGCGAGAGCGCCATCAGCTGGATGCGCGTCGCCGCCTCGCCCTGGTCGTTGAACACCGCGTCGTCGAGCCGGCGCACGGCGGTGTCCATCTTGCCCAGGCTGTGCGGTGGGTCCACGGCCAGTGGCACGCCCTTGAATGTGATCGTGCCGGCGAAAGGCTTGGAGGCCGCGCAGAAGAAGCCTGCCGGGATCGGGTCGTCGGCGAGGTTGGTCCGCGCGAAGCCGGCGACGGTCATCCAGAGGTCGACTCCCTTCTGGATCGGAGCGGGAGGGGCCGCGGCAGCGGCGGTGGCGCCGAGCGCCAGGGCTGCCACGACGACTGCGCAACATCGGGTCGAGGTTCTCATCGTGCCTCCTTTCGGTGCGGTGAACGGCTATTACTTAATGAAGTGTCGTGGCAAGGCGGCATGGGGACCGCGGGGGGGCAGGCTCAGGCCGCCCGCGCGCCTTCGGACCTCATGCCGTCACTGGCCGGTGACGGCGGCGATCGCCGCTTCGAGGTAGGCGAGCTGGAGACGCATCTGGTCGCGCACCGGCATGCCGCGCAGACCCCGCCGCGCGGCCGCGGCCCGCAGCTCGTCGGGGCTCGCGGTGACCGCCAGGCGAGACAGCTCGGCGCGCAGGGCCGGATCGGCGAATGCCTCGGGAGCGCCGGCCGCCCCCGGGGGTGGCGTCAGGAACAGGGGCATCTCCGAAACGATCGTCAGTGGGTCGCCTCCCAGGGACCGCACAAGCTCCATCGAGCTGGGGCGGAATCGCGCCGCCGTCTCCGGCTCCCCGCGCTCCTGGAAGAAGGCGGCCATGGCCCGCGAGTCCGGGCGGGTGGTGAAGCCAGGGTCGATCCGGTTGAAGCCCTTCTCGCCACCCCGGTCGACGTCGTAGACGCGGTAGCCCATCTCCGCCACCCTGAGACGGAGGTTCTCCCGCAGGTCTGCCGTCCGCCCGATCCATGCCCGCTCCAGGAGAAACCAGGGGCCGCTCGCGAAGAACATGCCGTGGAAGCTGGCGTGCACGTGAAACGGAGCGCCACCGGCCAGGAAGGCGGCCACCGCCCGGTTCTCGGGGCGCGCCTCGGCGTCCTCGGGAGCGCGCGGGAAGCCGAACTCGACGTCGTCGCCGGGGGCCTCGCGCACGGCGCCGCGGGCGTAGGCGGCCAGGTCGAAGGCGTGGTCGGGCGCTCCCCGGCTGTCCACCGCCGGGAGCAGGATCTCGCTCCACGCCCGGTTGCGTTCCTCGCCGTCCGGATTGGCGTGCGGGACGATCCACCAGGTGGCGTCCGCCAGCAAGGGCGCGCCGTCCGGCTGAGATTCGAGCCAGGCCGCCAGGCGGCGCAGCATGGCCGGCCCCACCGGTTCGTCGGCATGGCAACCGGCGATCAGCGAGAGGTGCAGCGGGCCGCGTCCCAGGCGGTGGCCCACGATCGCCCTCCCCTGCCGCGAGGCCCCGATCGTCCGGCCCGCCTGGGGAGCAGCCCGCAGCCCTGCCTGGCCTCCGGCCTGGCTGCCCCTGCTTCCGGCGCTGCTTCCGGAAAGAATCGCTTCAATGGGGAGCCTGGCCACGATCTTTGCTCAGGTACTTGACTCGGGACGGATGAGGGCGTATAGTATCGCTTGCTCAGGGGCCAACGGTTGGCTCCAAGCTATAAGCCAGAAAACTTCGCAAGGGACCTGGTGCAATCGGGTCCCTTGTGTTTTTTTTGGCGAGAGAAAGAGAGAAAGAAGAATGCGTAACACGGGAAGAGTCAAGTGGTTCAACGATGCCAAGGGGTTTGGGTTCATCACGCCGGAGGACGGGAGCAAGGATTGCTTCGTCCACCACTCCGCGATCCAGGGCGACGGCTTCAAGAGCCTGGCCGAGGGTGAGCGCGTCGAGTTCGACATCGTCCAGGGCGCCAAGGGCGCTGCGGCGGCGAACGTCACCAAGATCTCCTGATCGTATCCCCCTATCCGCTAGTCGATCCACTGGCTCCCAACGATCCTGACCGATCACACCCGCCGCCGGCTCCGGCCGGAAGGCGGGTTTTGAGCCGGGCCACCTTGCGGTGGCCTTTTTTTTTGCCCCTGCCGGGCTGCCGTTGCCGGCTGCGGTCCGCGGCCGGCGCGGCCGTGCGGCCGGCTAAGGCTAAGCTCCCATGAACCCCAAATCCGGGTTGTTGAAGCGGTAGAGGTTCGGAAACACCGTCGGCATGTCGGTGGCGCTGACGCCGAACCACTTGGCGAGGGTGGCGGAGTACTCGTCGACCGAGGTGGTCGGTATCCAGCGGCCGTCGCCGGTGTCGTCGGGACCGTCGATGGCCAGGGCCGGGACGCGCCCGTACAGGCTGCCGCCCTGCACGGCGCCGCCGACGACCAGGTGATGGCTGCCCCAGCCGTGGTCGCTGCCGTCGCCGTTGCTGAGGAAGGTGCGGCCGAAATCGGAGGCGGTGAAGGCGGTGACGCCGTTCTGGACCTGCATCTCGACCGTCGCGGCGTAGAAGGCCGCCAGCGCGTCGTTCACCTCTTGCAGCAGCTGGACCTGGGCGGGCAGCTGACCGCCGTGGGTGTCGAACCCGCTGGTGGCGACGAAGAACACCTGCCGCTGCTGCGACAGCTGCGTCCGCGCCTCGATGAGCTGCGCCACCGTCTGCAGCTGCGTGCCGAGATCGGTCTGCGGGAACTGCGTCTGGAGCGGCGGCAGGCTGGCGAAGACGCTCTGCAGCAGCAGGTCGTTGGACAGCGCGTGCTGGAAGACGTCGCGGTAGCCGGAGACGAAGAGGTTGCCGTAGCTCGCCTGCAGCAGGGAGCGCAGGGCGTTCGACTGCGGGTCGGTCGGGTCGGTCGTGTAGTTGGCGAGGCCGGGCGTGCCGCCGGGCTGCACCTGGAACTCCGACAGGAGGTTGCCGACCTGGAAGGTGTTCGAGCCGGCGAGCGACATGCTCATCGAAATCTGCGCGGCGCCGTTCAAGGCCCGCAGCATGTCGGCCACCCGCCCGCCCCAGCCGGTGGACGGCGGCTGGTCGGGTATCGAGGTCTGCCAGTGCAGGGTTTGATCGCTGTGCGAGAACAGCTGCGGCGGCAAGGCGGCGGTGCCGTTGTTCCACTGGTCGATGGTGACCGGCGCCACCAGCGGTCCGACGTTGGCGACGATCGCCATGTGCTGCTGCCCGAACAGGCTCTGCAGACCCGGCAGGTTGGGGTGCAGCGACCACAGGCGGCCGTCGCCGCCGCTCAAGAGGTTGATCGGCAGCAGCGTGTTCCGCGGCAGCGCCAGGCCCTGGCGCACGGCGGCGTAGCTGGCATAGTCGGTCGGATCGTAGGGCACCAGCATGTTGTTGCTGTCGTTGCCGCCGTAGAGGAAGACGCAAACCAGCGCCTTGTAGTCGGTGCCGGTCAGCGGCGCCGCCGCCGCCACCCGCCGCAGATCGAACAGCGTCGAGGCGAGCGAGGTCATCCCGACCGTGGCGCAGACCGATTGCCGCATGAACTGGCGGCGGGTCGCACCGCGCGGCCGCTCCTCCGGGGGCTGCTGCTGGCTCATCGCATGCTCCTTTTGGCCTAGCGCTGCGCCACGTACTCCGGCGACAGCTCGATCAGGTACAGCAGGTTCCGCACCCGGGTGGTCGCGTCGTTGGGGTCCGAGAAGTTGGGATCGGCGAGCGCGGTTTCCAGGATCGATCGCATTTGCGCCGACATGCCGTTGGCCATCATCACCAGGTTCAGATAATCGAGCAGGCTGCTGTCCGCGAGGCCGACCATGCTCGAGTAGTTGGGGAAGATGGTGTAGGGATCGAACGCCGCGCCGTAGTAGATGATGTCGTGCAGGTAGTCGGCCGCCCCGAACACCGTGGTGTCGGTGGTGATCTTGAGCTCCGGCGCCACCAGCCCGGCCTGGGCGATGGCGCCCGGCTGGACGTACGTGGGCTCGAAGAAGTTGAACACCGTCGGCGCGCGCAGCGGGTTCTCGTCGAGGCCGTAGCCGGCGTCCGAGGTATCCCAGATGCGCCACTTGTTGTCCGCCGGCGGCGTGGCGCTGGTGGCGCGCAGCAGGTGGCCCAGCCGCACGATCGGCTCGCGCAGCTTGCCGTACCCCGGCTGCGGCACGAAGGTGGCGGCGCGCGCCTCGTAATCGAGCAGGATGGCGGCGAGCACGGACTGCATGTTGCCGCGCACCCCCTGGCCGTCGTTGGCGAAGGCCTGGGCGCAGCGGTAGAGGTAGGCCGGGCTGGGGTTGCTGGTCACCAGCCGCTGGATCAGCTCGCGGCAGATGAACGGCCCGACGTTGGGGTGGTGGAAGATGAGGTCGAGCGCCGCGTCGAGGTCCTGCTGGGGCGTCTGCCCCGCGGGCAGGACGACGCCGTCGAGCAGCAGCTTGGTGCCCGGCGAGTGGTGCTCCGGCCAGGCCTCCATCGGCTGGCGCCAGTTGGGGCTGTAATTGTAGAAGTTGTTGGGGTCGCTGTGGTCGCCGCCGGCCCACGTCCAGCCGGTGAAAACCGCGGCGAAGCCCTTGACCGCGTCCTGGTTGTAGGTCGCGATCGGCAGCCCGGTCGCGTCGAGGATCAGGGTGCCGTCGGGATTGAGCTTGTAGAGGCCGATCGAGAACAGCTGGTTGACCTCGCGGGCGTAGTTCTCGTTGGGATTGATGCCGTTGGCCGGGTCGCCCTGGTCGTTTTGCAACATGTTGAGGTAGACGCCCATCGTCGGGTCGAGCGTCACGTCCTCGAGCAGCTGGCGGAAGTTGCCGAAGGCATCGCTCTCGAGCACGTCGAGGTAGCGCGCCATCCCCTCCGGGTCGACGTTCGCGTTCTGGTCGGAGATCACCATGATCTCGGAGAGGGCCAGCGCCACCCGCTGGCGGAGCTGGTCGGGGCCGGTGACCGCCTGCCGCCAGAACGACTCCATGACCTGGTTGCTCGAGATCGTCTCGCCGGCGGCGCGCGCCGCGTCGATGTAGGCGAGATGCGAGGTCAGCGGCTGGCCGAACTGGCCGGCGAGCCAGGGCCCGAAGCCGGTCGGCGCGCTGGTGATGGCCGCGACGTCGGCCGGCGAGGTCGGGCCGTAGGTCGCCTGCATCAGGAAGCGCGCGGCGTCGGTCTGCGTCGCGGGCGGCGGCGGCAGCGCCGGCGGCGCTGGCGGCGGCATGAAGCTCTGGTTGCCGGTCGCGACGTTGAAGAAGCCCTTGATCTCGCCGCTCGGGTACATCGCGGTGTGCAGGTTGATGTAGCACTGGCCCGAGAACAGCGCCGCGAGGATCTGCGGCACGGAGAAGCCGCCCGCGGGCACGATCGTCCACAGCCGGCCGCCCATCGCGTCGGGGACCGAGGTGTCGATGTCGAACAGGATCGGGCCGCCGGGCCCGTGGATGTGCTGGGCGACGATCGGTCCGCTGAGATTCGAGTAGGTGTAATGCAGGACGGCGCTCGCCTGGTCGGCCGACAGCACCAGGCTGGCCGAGCCGGACCCGAGCGACAGCGATGAGCCCTGCGGCACCATCTGCGCCAGCAAGAGCGTCGAGACCGCGGCCAGGCTGTACTGGCCGGTCGTCACCGGGCTGTCGGCCAGCCCCGTCGCGGTGGCGACGGCATTCAAGGTGGTGGTCGCGTTGAGGCTCAAGGCGCCGGAGTAGAGCGTGCCGTGCGAGCTGCTCGGCGTCGAGCCGTCGGTCGTGTAGAAGATCTGCGCGCCGGGGGTCGAGCTGAGGATCTGTACCTGCGGATGGACGGCGTAGCTGCCCGGCGGCGGGTTGAACGCCGGCGGCGCGGCGGTGCTCTGCTCCTGCGCGGCGTTGGCGAAGTAGCCGTTGACGTCGACGATGAGATCGACGTTGCCGGTGGGATTGCCGGCAGCGGCAAGGAAGGCGCCCGCCGTCCCAAGCTCCAGCATGACGTTGTTGGCGCGGACCCGGCCGGCGTTGAAGTTGATCGTCGAGGTCTGGGGAATACCCGCGCCGGCCGGGCCGAAGACCAGGAAGCCCGTGCTCGGCGGGTTGACCACCGTCACGTTGGCGGAGACCGCAACCGCCCGCGTCGAGATGCCGCACTGGCCGGCGGCGTCGAAGGCGCGTGCGGCACCGCCGCCGGCGATGCCCGGCGCGCCGAACGAACCGGCCGGACCGCGGGTATCGACGAGCCGGCAGGGGGCCACCGTGTAGTAGCTGGTCCCCTGCCCCGCCAGTGGCGCGCCCGCCAGGGCCACGGTGGCGGCCAGCGCCATCGCGCCGGCGCGGGCATCGGTGAGCGGCCGCCGCCGGCTGCGAGCTGAACCGTGTACGGCATCGCCCTCGTTCACGCCACTCTCCTCTCCTCGGATCGGCATTGCTTGCCGGCAATGCTTACCGACGGCGGAGACGGGCGCTATGAACTGCGTCACAAGGCTGTGAAGGACTTCACTTTGCGGCTTCGACGGCGGTCGGATGCGTGGGCTGGTAGAGACCGAGCTCGCCGCCGCCTGGCAACTTGATCCGCGTCCTGCTTCCCCATGCCTCGGCGGCGACCGGCGCACAGGCGACGCCTTTCGCCGCGAGCGCGGCCATGGCCTCCGGCAGGTCGTCGCACATGAGGTAGAGCTCGTGCCGGTCGTTCTCGTCTGCCGGATGGAACGCGGCTTCGGCGGGCGGCAGGGCGAAGATCAACCAGCCGTGACCGGCATCGACCGCCGGGAATCCGAGGACGTCGCGAAAGAACGCGCGATCGGCTGCCGCATCCCTGCTGTACACGATGACGTGAGCGCCGTTGAACATGAGACCCCCTTGGGCCGGATCGGCCGCGCACAAACATCCTCGCACCGGCGCCCGGCGTGCTTCAAAGCGACGGGCGAGCGCCGCCGCTCGCCGGCATGGGCGGCGCTCCTCGCGTCTTGACGCGCTCAGCAGGTGCAGGTGCCGAAAAGGGTGTAGCCCGGGCAGCCGTAGAAGCAGCTGTGGCCGTCCACGGAGCAGCCCTTGCTGGCGCCGCCAGGGACCGCTTGCAGGCGCAGCGTCTCGAGTTGGTGGAGCGACTCGCGGTTCAGGGAGAGCTTGCGGCAACGGGTCTTGCGCATGGGATCCGATCTCCTTTTCCCAGGGCCCGGGCGGAAGCGTCGGGGCCGGTTCTACTCGGACCGTGCGGCGACCGTCGCGGCCCGGGACAAGCGGCCGCCTCAGCCGCGCCGGCGCTGCTGGCATAATCGGCGCTCCATGAGCTTCCTGGTCTACCTCGGCGGCGGCGCGCTGCTCGGCGCCCTGGTGCGCTGGTGGCGGCCGCGTCCGGGCTGGGCTTGGACCGCCGGCTACTGGCTCGCGGCCGGGGCCTTCTTCGCGGCGCCGCTGACCACCTCGGCGCTGCAGACGCCGACCGACCTCGCCTACCAGTGGCGGCCCTGGCGGGAGATGGTGGTGGCTCCGGTCTCCCCTGCCAACGACCTGCTCAGCGACATACCGCTGCAGATCATTCCCTTCCGCGCCCTGGTGCGGGAGCGGCTGCTGCGCCTCGAGGCGCCATTGTGGGCGAACGAGATGGGCACCGGCCAGCCGCTGCTCGGCAATGCCCAGTCGGCGCCGTTCTCGCCGCTGGGGTTGCTGGCGCTGCCGCTGCCGGCCGTGCGCTCGCTGCCGGCCATCGCGGCGCTCAAGCTCTTCCTGTCGCTGCTGCTGACCGACGCGTTGCTCTCTGCCCTCGGCGCCGGGCGCGCCGGCGCGTGCTTCGCCGCCGTCGCCTTCGCCTTCTCGCTCTACTCGATCTGCTGGGCGTACTACCCTCTTGGCGTGGCGGCGGCATGGCTGCCCGGGGTCTTCCTCGGCCTGCTGCTGCTGCGGCGCGGCGAGCGCGGCGGGCTCGCCGGCCTGACGGCCTGCGCCACCGGCATGGCGCTGTCGGGCCACCCCGAAACGCTCGCCCACGCCGCGCTGGGGGCGGCCATCGTGGCGGCGGCGCTGCTCGCCAGCCGGGCCGGCGGCGGCGCGGCGCGATGGCGCTATCTCGGCGGCCTGGCGGCGGCGGCGGCGATGAGCGCCGGGCTGGCGGCGCCGGCGCTGCTGCCGTTCGTCGAGGCGCTGCCCGAAACGGCGCGCGCGCAGATGATCGAGCGATCGTCGCAGGGCGTCCAGCCGCCGCCGTTCGCCGCGGCGACCTTGAACCTCGCCATCGATCCGTTGGCCTACGGCAGCCCCCGCGACGGCAACTGGACCGGCCCGCTCAACTTCAACGAGCTGAGCACCGGCTACGCCGGCCTGCTCGCCCTGGCTCTCGCCGCCGCCGCGGCCCTGACTTTGCGCGGGCGGGTGCTGGCCATCGCCGGCGGCGGCGCGGCGGCGCTGGCGGCCGCCTTCGCGGTCCCGCCGTTCCTGGGCCTGGTCCGCGCGCTGCCGCTCCTCGACCATGCCGCCAACGGCAGGCTGCGCCTGCTGTGGGTGCTGGCGGCGGCGGTGGCCGCGGGACTGGGTCTCGAGCCGCTCGCCGCTCGCCGCGGCGGCTGCTGGACGGCGGCCGCGTGCGCCGCCGCGGCGGCCGTGGGCCTTGGCTGCGAGGGGCGGCCGGGACCGCCCTGGCAGCTCGCCTGGTGGCTGGCGGCAGTGAGCGGCGCCGCGCTCACCGCGGCGGCCTGTTGCTGGGCGGCGGTGCGGGGTGAGGCGCGCCGCGGCGGGCACGGGCACGGCCCGGCGGCGTGGCTGCCGTGGCTGGCCGTGGGCTGCCTGGTGCTCGACCTGGCGCTGGTCGGCGGGCGCTACCTGCCGGTCCTCCCCGCCCGTTTCGACCTGGCGCCGCCGCCGGCCGTGGCGGCGATGACCGCGGCGATGCGTGCCGCCACCCGCGCCGGCGAGCCGTTCCGGGTGATCGGCGAGGGCGAGGTGCTGCGCCCCAACCTGGCCGCGCTCTACGGGCTGTGGGACCCGCGTGCCAACGACCCGATGCAACCGGCGCGCGCCACCCTGGTGACCGGCAGGGTGTTCCGCGAACGCTACCGGCTGGGCCAGCCGATGCTGCTGATGCACCGGCCCTACCCGGTGCCGTTCCTCGGCTACCTCGGCGTCCGCTACATGCTCACCCGCCACCGCGCGGAGCTCTTCCCGCCCTGGGAGGAGGCCTGGGACGGCCAGGGCGGCAAGCTCTGGCGCAATCCCGAGGCCCTGCCCCTGTTGTTCATGCCAGCCGCCTGGCGGCCGGCCAGCGATCCGCGGGATGCCCTCCTCTTCACGGTGGCGAACGAGGACTTCGCGGCGGCGGCGGTGGCTGAAATCGGCGAGATCGGTGAGATCGGCGAGATCGGCGGGGCCGCCGCCTCGCCCGGCGCTCCGGCCGGGTTCCGACGGCAGGCAGGCCAGGTGCGGCTCAAGGGTGTCCACGCCAACGGCTTCGAGATGGAGGCCGGAGGCCCGACCGGCGGGCTGGTGGTGTCGAGCGTCGCCTTCTGCCGCGGCTGGCGGCTGGCCGTCGACGGACGCCCTGCCCCGCTGGTGCGCGTCAACGCCGGCTTCCTGGGCTTCCTGCTGCCGCCGGGACCGCACCGGGCGGCCCTCGAATACCGGCCCGCCGGCTGGGTCTGGGGCGTGCGTCTCTGCGCGCTGACGATCGCCGCCGCCCTCGCCGCGGTGGCCACGGCGGCTGCCCGGCGCCGGCGCGCCGCGCGCGGATCCCCTTGCCCAATCCTCCCAGCCTCGCTTAGCCCCTAGCCAGAGCCGCGATCGTCGCGGCGCTTCTTCCGGCGCCCCCCCGGCGTCGCGGCAATTGTCGCCAGACAGCGTCGATAACTTCACCATGGTTTCACGCCGGCGTAACCCCTGGGCGCTAGGGTGACCGGGCTGCCACACCGGTGATGACAACCGTGGAGGGAAGATCGAGATGCCACAGACAACCGTCGAAGCAACCCCGTCGAAAACATTGACATGGAGGGGCCGCCTGGCGCTGGGCGCCAGCACGGCGCTGCTGCTGGGCTGCCTGGCCGCCGGTCCGGCCGGCGCGGCGGCGACGCCCCCGGCGGACGCCGGGAGCGACAAGGCGAGCGGGAGATGCCGTCTCGGCAACGCCGCCGGAGACATCCAGCACGTGATCTACATCCAGTTCGACAACACCCATTTCCGGCGCGACCTGCCCACCGTGCCGTCCGACCTCGAGCAGATGCCGAGCCTGCTCAATTTCATCAATACCCAGGGCACGCTCAACACGAACGACCACACCATCCTGATCTCGCACACCGCGGGGGGCATCCTGACGTCGCTCACCGGCGTCTATCCGGACCGCCACGGCCAGACCGTGTCGAACAGCTATGTGCGCACCTCGGCGACGGGCAACTTCTCGTTCGTGAGCTCCTTCGCCTACTGGATCGATACGGTTTCGGGGACGATCCCCAACATGGTCACCCCGACCGGCGCCAATGCCCCGGCCCCCTGGGTGGCCTACACGCGGGCAGGTTGCGACGTGGGCGGCGTCGGCACGGCCAACATCGAGCTCGAGAACACCGACACCGGACCGGGTGGCGACATCACCGAGGTCTTCGGCGCCAACTCGCCGCAGTACGCCGAGGCCGTGATGTCGAACAATGCCAGCTTCGGGACCCCGCTGTCGCAGAAGGCGCAGACCGACTTCGTCGGCCTGGCGATCCACTGCGCGCGCGGCTCGCACCGCTGCGCCGCCGGTCAGAACGACCTCCTGCCGCAGGAACCTGGGGGCTACGCCGGCTACAAGGGCCTCTTCGGCGCTCAGGAAATCAACCCGCTGCTGACCGGCAAGGCGAACGCGGCGCTGCCGGACCTGTTCGGCAAGCCGATCGCCGACTCCTTCGGGCAGCCGGGGTTCCCCGGCTTCGACGGCATGCTGGCCGAGGTCTCGCTCGCCTACGTCGCGGCGATGCAGGAGCACGGCGTGCCCGTCACCTACGCCTACATCTCCGACGCGCACGACGACCACGTCAGCGGGCAAGCGTACGGGCCCGGCGAGGCGGGCTACGTGCAGCAGCTCGCATCCTACGACCACGCCTTCGCCGCCTTCTTTGCTCGCCTGGCGCGCGCCGGGATCGACGCCACCAACACCCTCTTCGTCTTCACCGTCGACGAGGGCGACCATTTCGACGGCGGAACGCCGAGCCCGGCCAACTGCGACGGCGTGAAGACGCCGTGCGTCTGGGACAAGGTCGGCGAGGTGGACGTCAATATCGACACGCTGGTCGCCAACCAGTTCCCGTCGCTCGCTGCACAGTTCCTGGGCAGCACCTCGCCCGACGTCTTCACCGTCCACGGCGACGACGCCCCGCCGTTCTATCTCGCCAACTTCGGCGGTGGCCCCCTGGGCCAGACCGATCCGCTGACCCGGCAGTTCGAGCGCAGCATGGCCCAGCTGACGGCGGTCAACCCCTACACCGGCGCGACCGATCATCTGCTGGTGCAGATGGGCGACCAGACCGAGATGAAGGCGCTGCACATGATCACCACCGGCGATCCGGCGCGCAACGCCACCTTCGTCTTCTTCGGCGACCCCACCTACTACATCACCGACTTCCCGTCCTCGACCTGCGAGACCTGCATCGATTCGGGCTTCGCCTGGAACCACGGCGACATCCAGCCCGAGATCGCCAACACCTGGTTTGGCATCGTCGGTCCCGGCGTCAAGCACCGCCGGGAGGTCTCGGTGTGGACCGATCACACCGACCTCCGCCCGACGATGCTCGAGCTGCTCGGCCTGAGCGACTCCTACGAGCTCGACGGCCGCGTCGTCACCGAGGTGCTCTCCGCCTACGCCCCGGCGCTCGGCGCCCAGCGCGCCGTCGCCGAGCAGCTGGGCGGCATCTACAAGCAGATCAACGCCCCGTTCGGCGCCTTCGGCATGAGCACCCTCATGGCCTCGACCCGCGCGCTCGCAGGCGACGACGCCACCTACACCTCGATCGAGGGCCAGATCGCCGGCCTGACCGCGCAGCGCGACGCCCTGGCGGCCCCGATTCGCACCGCGTTGAACGACGCCGCCTTCCACCGCAAGCCCCTCGACCCGCAGCAGGCGAGCGCCTGGATCGCCCAGGCGCAGAGCCTCCTCGACCAGGCCGCAGCGCTGGCCGCACCGTAACAGGAGAGCCGCCCCGACGTACGGCCCGCCGCCGCCGCGCAGCCGCGTGGCGGCGGCCGGGGCGCCGGCCGGGGGGAAGGGGACGCCCCCTCCCCTTCGCTTCGCCCAACTGATACAGTCTGGCGCCGCCCGCCCGGGGCGGCCGACGCGGCCAGCCCGGCGGGGCGACCCTGACGCCGCGTCATTCAACTCTCCCGCCCGGCGGGAGACGCAACCAGGTGGAATCTCGTTCATGAACAAACGCTTGCTCGGCGCCGCCGTCCTCGGCATCTCCCTGCTCGTCGCCCTGGTGGCGGCCGAGGTGGGGCTGCGGGTTATCTCCAAGTACTGGCTGAGCGTCTACGACGTCGAGATGTGGCGCTACGCCCGCCAGATCAAGAAGCTGTCGAGCTACCCCGGCGTGGTCGAGGAGCAGCGCGCCAACGCCAGCGCCTACCTGATGGGCGCGAAGGTGCGCACCGAGGAGCACGGCTTCCGGCTCCCCGACCCCGCGACCGAGGCGCGGCGCCGCCCGGGCAACCGGCTGGCCGTGGCGCTCGGCGACTCGCTGACCTTCGGCTGGGGAGTGCCCGAGGGGCTGACGTTTCCCGACCAGCTCGAGCGCCTGCTGTCGGCGACCTGCCCGTCGTCGGGCGGGCGGGCCGTCACCGTCGCCAACGCCGGCATCGGCAACTGCAACACCTCGATGGAGGTGCAGCGCTACAAGCTGCGCATCCGCCCCCACCTGCGCCCGGACTGGCTGATCCTCGGTTTCTCGTTCAACGACGCCGAGCCCGACGCGGTGCCTGACACCAACCCCTTCTACTGGCACTCGGCGCTGCTGTCGCTGGCCGCCGCCCGGATGCAGAAGCAAACCGACCCCAAGCTGGCCAACTACAACGACTACTACGTGGGTCTCTTCCGCGAGGGCAAGCCCGGCTGGGACCGCACCAAGGCGGCGCTGCGCGAGCTGGGCGCCCTGTTGCGTGCCGACGGCGTGCCGGGCACGCTGTTCCTGATGCCCGAGCTGCACGATCCGCACGATCTCGGCATCGCCGAGGCGTTCTCGCGCGTCGCCGCCGTCGGCCGCGAGGCAGGCTTCGAGGTCATCGACCCCGCTCCCGACTTCCCCGCCGGCTCCGGCGAGCGCTACTGGGTGAGCCACGAGGACGCCCATCCCAACGCCGCGGCCCAGGCCATCTACGCCCGGTCGCTCGCGCGCTCGCGCTACGCCTGCCGCCCCTGATGCTGAAGAAGCTCGCCCTGATGGCGGCCGGCGTGCTGGTGGCCCTGCTCGCCGCCGAGCTCCTGGTGCGCGCCGCCGGCGCCGCGCCCAAGGTCTACGCCATCCGCAAGGGCCGCTTCCAGCTGTCGCACAACCCCAGGATCGGCTACGAGCCGGCGCCGCTGGTCTACACCGGCCGCGACCTCAGCTTCTACGACTACCTGGGGGCCAGCAACAGCCTCGGCTTCCGGGACCGCGAGCACGCCGTCGCCAAGCCCAAGGGCGTCTACCGCATCGTGGTGATCGGCGACAGCATCGCGGCGGGCCTGCACGTCGAGCGCAACGAGGACGTGTTCCCGCCCATCCTCGAAGGGCTGCTCGACCAGGCGGGTCTGCACGCCGAGGTCATCAACCTGGCGGTCTCCGGCTACAACACGCAGCAGGAGGTCGAGATGCTGCGCGACAAGGGGCTGCAGTACCACCCCGACCTGGTGCTGGTCGCCTACACCATGAGCTCGCGCGAGCATCTCGACGGCGACATCCTCGCGACGCTGCTCGCGGCCGAACAGCGTCAGGGCGGGGTGAGCAGCGCGCGTGTCAACTCCTGGCTGGTCAAGAGCGCGCTGTACCGTTTCGTGCGTTTCCGCGTGCTCGCGGCCAGGCGGCCGCCGCCGCGGCCGGCGGCGGCAGCGGCCGGCGGGACCGGCACGGGCGGCGAGGCCGCGGCGGCCGCCGGCGACGAGGGCAACGGCCCCGGCGCCGGGCCCCAGCACTATCTGGACCTGGTCTCGGCCGACACCGTCGCGTCCTACTTCGGCGTGCTCCGGCAGCTCGCCGGCCAGCGGCGCTTCCAGGTGCTGGTCGCGGTCTTCCCGCGTTTCGTGCGGACCTTCAGCTACTACACCTTCGGCCGCCAGCACCAGTTCGTGGCCGCTCTGGCGAAGGAGAACGGCTTCGCGCTGGTGGACCTGCTGGTGCCGTTCAGCGACTGCCGCAAGGCGTCGGCCGAGCCGATCAGCAGCGACTACTTCCACCCCACTCCCTACGGCCACCGCTGCGCCGCCGCCGCCATTGCCCGGGCGGTGCTGGCGCTGCCCCCCCGGCCGCCGAGCCCCTGAAGGGCACGCCCACAAGGCCGCGCCGTCGCAGCCAGGCAGACGGACCGTCGGCGCCGCGCCAGGCCGCGGTCCGCCGCGCCTGAAGGCGCGGTCACCACCGGCGGGTTGCGTTACCGGCGTTGGCGGCCTTGCAGCCTTGGGGAGGGCTTGCTTTGCTCACCAAGGTATGTTACTTTGCTCAGCAAGGGTAGAGACGACATGGACTTCGACCGCGAGTTCCTGACCGGCACCGTGACGACGCTGATCCTGGCGCTCCTCAGCGAGCGGCCGCACTACGCCTACGAGATCCTGCGCGAGGCGGAGCGCCGCAGCAACCGCCAGTTCGAGCTCAAGGAGGGGACGCTCTATCCAGCGCTGCACCAGATGGAGAGGTCCGGCTGGCTAGCCAGCGAATGGCGCGAGAGCGACGCCGGCCGGCCGCGCAAGTACTACAGCCTCACCGCCAAGGGCCGCCGCCAGGCCAGGTCGAAGCGCGAGCAGTGGGAGGCGATCGCGGCGGCCATGCGGGCGATCCTCGAGGGAAGCCATGCCTGAGACGACGGACCCGAGCGCCGACCTGGCAAGCGTCAGCCGCGTGATCGAGGAGGTGGTGCGCGGCGCGCGCATCCCCTGGCGCCGCGGCCGCGAGGAGCTGCGTGCCGAGCTGTGGAGCCACTTCGAGGATAGCGGCAGGGGAGCGGGCGGCCTTGGCGGCGCGCTGGCGCGGCTCGGCGATCCGGCGGCGCTCGCGCAGGGCTTCCGCCACGTCTACGCCCGCGACTACCGCCTGTTCTATCTCGGCAAGCTGGCTGCCTCGCTGATCGCCTCGGCGCTGATGGCGGTGGCCGTCCAGCTCGCCGCCAACCTCCGCCTTGGCACCGGCGCGGCGCTCTGGCGGCTGGCGCCGGCGTTCCCCAAGGCCCTGCTGATCTCCGTGGCGGTGGTGCTCGGAGCGGTCGGGGCCTGGGAATCCCTGCGGCGGCCGGCCGGCGCCCCGCAAATGCGGACCACGAGAGCGCCGTCGCGGGGCGCCGATACTTCCGGCGGGTCGGTTGGCGCCCCGCAAATGACGACCACGAGAGCACCGTCGCGGGGCGCCGACACTTCCTACGGGTCGTTCTCGCCGCGGCGCGGCCTGCTTGCGGGGGCGCTCTACCTGCTCGCGTCCCTGGCGGTGGAGGTGGCCTTCGGCCGCGGCATCGCCGCCTTCATGGCGGGGCTGGTGATCGTCGCCCTTGGCTATGCCACGTCGCGGCTGCGGAACCGGTCGGCTCGCCTGGGCGCGGCCTATCTCGCCTTCTCGATCTTCGTCTACGGCGCCCACCGGGTGGCTGCGGCGGGAGCCATGCCGCTGCTGCCGGCGCTGGCGACGAGCGCCTCGCTGCTCGCCGTCTGGGCGGCCTCGCTGGCCATCCTCGCCCGCTTCGACCGGGCCTTCCGCGGCCTGGTGGGCCAATCTTGAACATAGGGAGATCGACCGCCATGAACGCAATCTCGTCCTGCGCCCGCCGGGCGCTCGCCGTCCCCGCGGTCCTTGCCGCCGCCGCCCTGCTCGCCGCCTCAGTCACCACCGCCAGCGCCGCCAGCTCCGCCACCGCGCCCAGGCCGGCGCTGCCGGCGGACTTCTCCGGCCGCTGGATCTTCAACCCCGCCAGAAGCGCCAACATCGGCATGATGGCCGGCCTCGAGATCCACGCCGCCATCGAGCAGGGTTCGGCATCCCTGGCCGTTCACGAGGATTCGACCATGCAAGGGCAGAAGAGCGCCCGCGACCTGCGCTACGACCTCGGCGGCAAGCCGGTCCCCAACCGCAGCCCGATGGGCGATCCGAGCGAGACCGTGAGCCGCTGGGAAGGGAACCGCCTGGTCACCACCTGGACCAGCCAGGGCGCCGTCGCCGGCACCAAGGTGGTGCGCACCGAGACCCGTTCGCTGTCGCCCGACGGCAGGACGATGACGCTGGAATCGGTGCGCGGCAGCGCGGCGCCCGTGGTGATGGTCTTCGAGCGCGAGTAAGGCCGTGGCTGCCGGATCTCTCTCCCCCGCCGCCGGGGTTCTCGGTGCCGACCTCCCGGGGTCCGCCGCGGCAGGTGCCGGCCGGCGGCACCCCCCGGCGGGACGGCGCCGGCGGTTGCTCGCCGCGGGGCTGGGCCTCGTGGCGCTGCCGGCCCTGGCGGGCATTGCATGGTGGTCGAGGTCCCAGGCGGCCGCGCGGGGCGCCGGCGGCGCACCTCGCCTGGTGACCGCGGAGCTGCGGACCGTCGAGACCATCGTGACGGCGACCGGAATCGTCCGGCCGCGGGTGGGAGGCGAGGTGCGGGTCGGCGCGCAGGTGTCCGGCATCGTCGAGTCCCTGCGGGTCACCGAGGGCGCGCACATCCGCCGCGGCGAGGTCATCGCCGTCATCGACTCGCGCGTGCTCGCCGCCCGCCTCGCCCAGGCCCGCGCCCAGGCCGCCGTCGATGCCGTCGAGCTGCGGCGCGCGCGCATCGAGCTGGCGCGCGGCCAGCGCCTGGCCGCCCTCGAGCTGGTGCCCCGCCAGCAGGCGGAGGATCTCGCGCTCGCCGCCGAGAGCGCCCAGGCGAAGCTCGACAAGTCGCGGCGCGACGTGGCGGCGGTCGAGACCGATCTCGCCTACGTGGTGTTGCGGGCGCCCATCGCCGGCACGATCGCCTCGGTTTCCACCCAGCAGGGAGAGACCGTGGCGGCGTCGTTCGCCGCGCCGACCTTCGTTACCATCCTCGCCGACGACGCGCTGCAGCTCGTTGCCATGGTCGACGAAACCGACATCGGCAACGTCCGCGCCGGCAACCCGGTCCATTTCACCACCGAGGCGTTCCCGGCCCGCGAGCTGGCCGGGCGCGTGGCGCGAGTCGCGCCCAAGGCGACGATCGTTTCGGGGGTGGTCAACTACGAGGTGACCGTCGAGATCCTCGAGGGCGCACGCGACCTCAAGCCGGACATGACGGCGAACGTGTCGATCCAGACCGCGCGCCACGCCGCGCTGATGCTCCCGGCGGCCGCCGTGGGCCGCGACGGTGACGCCAGCTTCGTGCTCGCCGCGCAAGCCGGGAGGCTGGTCAGGCGCGCCGTCACGGTCGGCGCGCGCGAGGCGGGCATGACCGAGATCAAGAGCGGCCTGCGCGCCGGCGAGCGCGTCGCGGCGGCGGTGGCCCCGGCGCCGCTCGGATCGCCGGCCGATGCGGCCGACGCGGCCGGCTCGGACCGCACCTCGGCGCCGGCATCTCCCGCCGCTCCGCCGGCGCCGGCGCCAGCCGAGCCCGGCGTTCGCAGGAGGGACCGGTGATCGAGCTGCTCGCGGTGTCTAAGACCTACACGCGTGCCGACGGCGCGCCGGTGGCGGCGCTCGCCGGCGTCAGCTTCAGCATCGACGCGGGCGAGATGGTGGCGCTGCGCGGCCCGTCGGGCTCCGGCAAGTCGTCGCTGCTCAACATCCTCGGCTGCCTGGACACGCCGAGCGCCGGCAGGTACCTCCTCGCCGGCGAGGAGGTCTCGCGCTGCACGGACCGGCAGCTGTCGCGCCTCCGCTGCCAGCGCATCGGCTTCATCTTCCAGTCGTTCAACCTGCTGCCGCGCACCACCGCGGTTGAGAACGTCGAGCTGCCCATGGCCTACGCCGGCCGGGCGGTGGACCGGGCTCGGGCGCTGGCCCTGCTCGACCGCGTCGGGCTCTCCGCCCGTGCGCACCACTACGCCACCGAGCTTTCCGGCGGCGAGCAGCAGCGGGTCGCGATCGCGCGCGCGGTGATCAACGATCCGCCGCTGATCCTGGCCGACGAGCCGACCGGCAACCTCGATTCCGCCGCCGGCGCGGAGGTCATGCGGCTGCTCCGCGAGCTGCATGCCGAAGGGCGCACCGTCCTGCTGGTGACCCATGACGACGAGATCGCCGCCGCCGCCGGGAGGGAGCTGCGGCTGCGCGACGGGGCGCTGGTCGGGGACACGGCGCTGGCTGGAGCAGGTTGATGGCCGCAGCGAAGGGCAGAGTGCATCCCCTTCCCCCGTTGGCGGAGAAATTTGAGATGCCGCAAGGACTTAGGCTCGCCTGGCGTACCGTGGCCCGCAACCGTCTGCGCTCCTTCCTGATGATGCTCGGGGTGCTGGTCGGCATCGCTTCCCTGACCGCTCTCGACTCGGTCGGCGAGAGCACCCGGCGGGAGACCCTGCGCCGCTTCCAGCGGATGGTCGGCACCTTCGACACGGTCATCGTGCGTCCCGGCGCCAACCGCAGCCGCGGCATGCCGTCGCTGACCAACGTCGAGCCGAGCCTCAAATTCACGGACGCCCGCGCCATCGCCGCCGAGGTGGCCGCGGTGCGGCAGGTCGCGCTGCTGCAGAATGCGTTCGACGTGGACGTCCGGTCGCGGGACCAGGCCGCGTCGCCGGCGATCTTCGGGGTCTCCGCCAACTGGACGGACCTGCGCGGCGAGGAGGTGGCGGCCGGCGCGTTCTTCGCCGACGAGGAGGTCGCCGGCCTGGCCCGGGTGGCCGTGCTGGGCGCCGACGCGGCCGCCGCGCTCTTCCCCGGCCAGGGCGTGGCCGGCCCGCTGGGCCAGACGGTGCGGATCGGCGAGGTGCCCTTCGTGGTCAAGGGCGTGCTGCGGCCGCGGGGCGCCGGGCCGGCCGGGGCGAGCCTCGACAACCTCGTCTACATCCCGGTGACCACCGCCTCGCGGCGGCTGTTCAACCGCGATTTCCTGACCATGGCGATCGCGCAGCTGCGGGACCCGTCGCAGAGCGAGACGGCGCTGCGCGACATCCGCGCGCTGCTCCGCGAGCGCCACCAGCTGGCGGCGGCGGCCCAGGACGACTTCACCCTGATCAGCCCGCGCGCCGCCTTTGGGCGGGTTGCCGCCATGGGCGGTGTGCTCGCCCGGATCCTGCGCGGCGTCGCCGTCCTCGCCATGGTGATCGGCGGCGTGGTCATCACGAGCCTGATGCTCGTCGGCGTCGCGGAGCGCCGGCGGGAGATCGGCGTCCGCCGCTCGGTGGGCGCCAGCCGCGGCGACATCCTGTGGCAGTTCCTGCTCGAGGCGCTGCTGGTCTCTGCCGGCGGCGGCCTGATCGGCAGCCTGCTGGGGCTCGGCGGCACGCAGGCCGCCATCCGGCTGCAGCACCTGCCGGCGGTGCCGCCCTGGGGAGCGCTGGGATGGGCCGCCCTGCTGTCGGTCGGGCTCGGCCTGCTCTTCGGCGTGCACCCCGCCTGGAAGGCGGCCCGCGTCGATCCGGTCGCCGCCCTGCGGTCCTGATCCCTACCGCCCCTGGCGACACCGTGACATGAGCCGGATGCACCATCCCCGCGGCGCCCATCGGGACCCCCGGCCCGCGCCCGCCGTCTACCTCGCCGCGGCCGCCCTGCGGCGGCTGTGGCGTTTCCGCCTGCGCTCGTGGCTGGTGGCGAGCGCCGCGGCCCTCGGGGTTGCGGGCTTCTTGAGCTCGGTCGACTACGCGGCCGCGGGCCGGCGCCGGGCGCTCGAGCAGATCCGCCGCCTGGGGACCGCCACCCTGACGGTCAGCGCACGGCAGAGCCGCGCGGTCGCCGGCCGCGCGCGCACCGGCGCCAAGGTCACCACCCTCGTGGAGGCCGATTACCGGGCGATCCGCCGCGAGGCGCCAGGTCTCGCGCGCGCCTCGCGCCGCGTCAATCGCGGCTTCCGCATCAAGGGCGGCGGCTTCTCCAAGGTGGCCCAGGTGGTCGGATGCGATCCCGATCTCTTCGCCATCCGCGCCTGGGGCGCCGTCGCCGGAACGCTCTTCGACGGCGACGACCTGCGGCGGTCCCGCCGGGTGGCGGTGCTGGGCCACACGGTGGCCCGGGACCTTTTTGGCGATCCGCCCGAGGCCGGCGCCGTCGGGCAGCGGCTGTCCATCAACCGCGTCCCCTTCGAGGTCGTCGGCGTGCTCGCCGAGCGCGGCCCGGCCCTGGACCTCGAGGACGAGGACGGGCAGGTCTACGTGCCGCTCTCAGCGGCCATGAGGCGCCTCCTGAACGTCGACCACTACGACGCCATCCTCCTCGAGGTTGGCCCCGGCCAAAGCATAGAAGGCGCCGGGTCGCAGGTCGCCGCGGCGGTGCGGCGGCGTCACGCCCGCGGCGGCCCGCTGGCCAAGCTGCCTGAGGACTTCGACGTACGGAGCCCGACGGCGCTCGCCGCGGCCCAGCTGGCGGCGGCGGACAGGCTCGCCTTCCTGGTGCGGTGGGTCGGCGCCAGTGCGTTGCTGGTCTCGGGCCTGGGGATCCTGGCGATCGCCTGGATCGGGGTCAAGGCCAGGACCGTCGAGATCGGCACCCGGCGCGCCTTGGGCGCCACCGCCGGCCAGGTCTTCGCACAGCTGCTCGGCGAGGCCGGCCTGCTCGCCGCCGCCGGCTGCCTGCTCGGGCTCGCCGCCGGCCAGGCCGGTGCGCGGCTGCTCGGCGGGCTGGCCGCCAGCGGTCCGCTGCAGGCCGCCTTCGACTGGCGAGGAGCGGCTCTCGCCCTGGCCAGTGCGCTGGCGCTCAACCTGCTCTTCGCCCTGCTGCCGTCCTGGCGGGCGGCGCGGCTCGACCCCATCCGGGCGCTGCGCTACGAATGACCGGCGCCGCCTCGTGGGCCGCGCGCCTGCCGGCGATCGCCGCGAGCGGCTGGCTGCTCGTCGCGCTCCTCGCCGTGACCATCCGGCTCCCCTACCGCCCGCGCGCGCGGCCGTCTGCCGCGCTTCTCCGCCCGCCGCGGCTGCGGCTTCATTTCTGGCTGGGGTACGCCATCGCCGCCCTGGCCCTGATGCACGCCATGGCCGCGATGACCCGCGGCATCGTCGGGCACGCCCACCCGGCCGGGCTGCGCCTGGCCAGCCTCGCCCTGCTGCTGGCGTTCGGTGAGGTCGGCATCGGCCTGGCGCTGCGCGGCAGGGCCCGCAGCCGGGCGACGGTCCGCCGCCTCCACTTTTGGGTGATGGCCCTGCTGGTAGTCCTCGTGGTCATCCACGTGGCGCTCGACAGCTGGCTGCTCGGCACCTTCCATGGACCAGCGGCCACAGCGGGAGACATTTCTACCTTGAATGGGGCAGCCGATATTATTCCTGTTGTGACCACGCGGACCATTCCCCTGAGCGACCACGTCGACTGCTAGAATAGAAACCCCTATGGTCACGCTCCCCGCTCTCTCCTACCCTCACATCTCGACGCACCAACAGGTGATGAGCGGTCGTCCGTGCATCGCCGGCACCCGTGTGCGCGTGATGGACATCGTCGCCGCGCGGCAGGCTGGCGTGCCTGACGACGAGCTGCTGGGGTACTTCTCGTCCCGCCCCTTGACGCGAAGCGAGCTTCATGCTGCCCTCGCCTACTACTACGACCACCAGGACGAGATCGATGCAGCGCTCGCCGACGACGCAGAGCTCGGAAAACAGGCCGAGCAGGACCAGGCACAGGCAAACCGCTGAGCCGCCGCATGGCCGGCCGCTTTCCGCTACTTTTGGACGAACACGTCCCGCAGGCCCTAGCACAGGCATTGCGCGAGAGAGGCTGGAAGGTCGTGAGGGTCGTCGACCTCAAGCCCGGGCTCGGACCGGGCGCGGATGACGAGCAGGTTTTCGCCTACGCCAGCAAGCAAGGTTGCGTCGTGCTCTCCAGCGACGAGAGGGCGCTGTGGCGGCCGCGGCTCCATAGCGAGCACGGTGATCCCTTCCCCGGCATGCTCTGCTGGCCCCAGCGCCATCGCGACCGCATGACGATCGGAGAAGCGGTGGAGATCCTCGAGCGTATGGCCTTGGAGGAAGATCCCTTCGTCTACGGGTACCGCTTCATCCAGCCACCGCTCTAAAAGGTTGACCAACCTCGGACGCTGCAAGGGCCAGGCGATCGGCGTCAAGAACGGCACCATCGCGACCCTCAGGAGCCACCTGGCGATGGGGGCGCCGCGAGCTGCATAATAGAGGGCGGTGCCCCCCTTCCCTCTGCTCGACCCCGGTACGCTGCGGCGGCTTTGCCGGGCGCGCGACTACCTGGCTGCCCATACCCGGGAACCGGTGCCGCTGGCCGCCGCGGCGCGGGAGGCGTTCCTGTCGCCGTTTCACTTCCAGCGCCTGTTCAGCCGCGCCTTCGGCGAGTCGCCGCACCGCTTCCTCACTCGCCGGCGCATCGAGCTGGCCAAGCGGCTGCTCGCCGCCGATCACCTGTCGGTCACCGAGGTCTGTTTCGAGGCGGGCTACTCGAGCCTCGGATCGTTCAGCGCCAAGTTCCATGCCCTGGTGGGACGGCCGCCCAGCGCTTGGCGCCGCGAGCTGCGGCGGCAGGTCGGTTGCAACGCTCCCATGCGGATCTCTTTCATCCCTGCCTGCTTCCTTGGCAGGCTGATGTGCGGGTATCCGGAATCGCAAGAACCGAGAAGCGTGCCCGTTACGCCGCCGCTATCCTGAGACCAGCTCCCGTCGCGCACTGGAAGCCAGCGCCAGGAAAATGCGCCGGGATCGCCGCAGGGGACGGGACCTGGCGGCAAGACGACACGAACCCAAGGAGGTCCGCATGATCCAACGCCTCTCGCACACCACCATCTGGGTCGACGACCAGGATGCCGCGTTCGATTTCTACGTCAACAAGCTCGGCCTCGAAATCCGCACCGACGCCACCATGGACGGCGGCTTCCGCTGGCTGACGGTGGGCCCCAAGAGCCAGCCCGGCTTCGAGATCGTGCTGATGAAGATCGCTGCCGGCCCGCACCTCGACGAGGCTGCCGCGACCACCCTGCGCGACCTGCTGCGCAAGGGGGCCCTGGGCGGCGGCGTCTTCGAGACCGCCGACTGCCGCGCCACCTACGAAGAGCTGAAGGCGAACGGAGTCACGTTCACCGCGCCGCCGAAGGAGCAGTTCTACGGCATCGAGGCGACCTTCACCGACCCCGCCGGGAACTGGTTCAGCCTCACCCAGCCCAAGCCCCATTGAAGCCGCTTGGAACGGCGCCGGACGACTAATTGACTCTGTCAACTAAATAGCGGACACTGTCATCCATCTTTACGCCTGCCGCCTGCCGCCTGCGGCACGCCACCTGGCGGATCGGCGAGGAGGATGACGTGTCCGCAGCCGGACCCGCCGACCTCGATCGGCAGATCGAGGACGTGCGGCGCTTCAACCGCTTCTACACCCGGCAGATCGGGGGGCTCGACGAGGGTCTGCTCGCGAGCCCGTACTCGCTGACCGAGGTGCGGGTGCTCTACGAGCTGGCCCATCGCGATCGGCCGACGGCCAGCGAGGTCGGCAGGGCGCTGGGCCTGGACGGCGGCTATCTGAGCCGCATCCTGCGCGGCTTTCAGCAGCGCGGGCTGATCGGCAGCACGCCTTCGACGGCGGATGGGCGGCAGAACCTGCTCGGCCTCACCGACCAGGGCCGCGAGACCTTCGCCATGCTCGACGCCCGCGCCCGCGACTCGGTCGGCGCGATGCTCGGCCGGCTGCCGGCGCCGGACCAGCGCCGCCTTACCGCGGCGATGAAAGCCGTCGAGACCCTTCTCGACGCCAGGCCCAGGCCCGCGCCGCAAGAGCCCTATCTGCTGCGGCCGCCCCAGCCTGGCGATATGGGCTGGATCGTCCACCGCCACGGCGTTCTCTATGCGCAGGAGTACGGCTTCGACGAGCGGTTCGAGGCGCTCGTCGCCGACATCGTGGCGAAGCTCGTCCGCGATTTCGATCCCGCGCGCGAGCGCTGCTGGATCGCCGAGCGGGACGGCGAGGTCATCGGCTCCATCTGCCTCGTCAAGGAGACCGAAGAGGTGGCGAAGCTCCGCCTGCTGCTGGTCGAGCCCAAGGCGCGCGGGCTCGGCCTCGGCCGCCGCCTGGTGGCCGAGTGCCTGCGCTTCGCCCGGCGAATTGGGTATCAGAAGATCACCCTGATGACGGACGGCGAGCTCCACGCCGCCCGTCACCTCTACGAAGACGCCGGCTTCCGCCTGACCCACGAGGAGCAGCATCACAGCTGGGGCCCGAAGAGCCTCCTCCAGACCTGGGAGCTCGACCTGTGAGCGACACGGCGGCACGCGGGCTCTCCTCGGAGACCCCCCGGCCCGAGCGGGACACTACCCCAGCACGATCCGTATCTTGTGATCGCCGTCCTTGACCAGGGGGACGTCGGCGACGCCGTTGCCGGACACCGGCAGCTCGGCGCCGTCGAGCTCCGCGCGGGTCACGCCGCGGGTGGCCCCGCGGGGGTTCTCGACTTGGACGGTGTAGCGCGCCGAGTGGTAGCGGAAGGTGATCTCGTAGCCGGGCCAGGCGCGCGGGATGGCGGGATCGATCGACAGCGTGGTGCCTCGCAGGCGGAAGCCCAGGATCCATTGCACTCCGGCGCGGTACATCCACCCGGCTGAGCCCGTGTACCAGGTCCATCCGCCGCGGCCGATGTGGTTGGCCTCGGCGTAGATGTCCGCCGCGGCGACGTACGGCTCGACCTTGTAGCGCTGGATGCCGGCGCGCGTGCTGGCGTGGTTGATCGGATTGAGGATCGAGAACAGCCAGCCGGCCTTGTCGCCCTCCCCCAGCGCCGCGAACGCGAGGATGCACCAGATCGCCGCGTGCGTGTACTGTCCGCCGTTCTCGCGCACCCCCGGCAGGTACCCCTTGATGTAGCCGGGATCGAGCGGCGTACGGTCGAAGGGCGGCGTGAACAGCAGCACCAGGCCGTCGCCCGGCCGCACCAGGAACTCCTCGACCGCCGCCATGGCGCGTGCCGCGCGCGCCTTGTCGGCGGCGCCCGAAATCACCGCCCAGGACTGTGCGATCGAGTCGATGCGGCACTCGGCGCTGCCGGCGGATCCCAGCGGCGTGCCGTCGTCGAAAAAGCCGCGGCGGTACCAGTCGCCGTCCCAGCCATGTTCCTCGAGGGCGGCCTTGAGCGCCGCCACGTGCTCCCGCCACCGCGCGGCGCGCTCGCCTTCGCCCCGCGTCTCGGCGATTGCCGCGAACTCCCAGAGCAGAGTGTGCAGGAACCAACCCAGCCAGACGCTCTCGCCCTTGCCCTCGCGGCCGACCCGGTTCATGCCGTCGTTCCAGTCGCCGCTGCCGATCAGCGGCAGGCCGTGGCTGCCCACCGCCAGCCGCAGGTCCAGGGCGCGGGCGCAGTGCTCGTACAGGCTGCCGCGCTCCGGCGACATGGCCGGCGCGTAGTACGCGTCGTCCTGTCCCTCGGGCACCGCCGGCCCGACGAGGAACGGCACCTCCTCGTCGAGCAGCTCCCGCTCGCCGGTGACCTCGACGTAGTGGAGCGCGACGTAGGGCAACCACAGCAGGTCGTCCGAGATGTGCGTGCGCACGCCGCGTCCCGACGGCGGGTGCCACCAGTGCTGCACATCGCCCTCGACGAACTGGCGTCCCGCGCAGCGCAGGATGTGCTCGCGGGCGATGTCGCGCCGCGCCGCGGTCAGCGCCATCACGTCCTGCAGCTGGTCGCGGAAGCCGTACGCGCCCCCGGCCTGGTAGAAAGCCGAGCGCGCCCAGAAGCGGCAGGAGAGCGTCTGGTAGATCAGCCAGCGGTTGAGCAGGATGTCCATCGAGCGGTCAGGGGTCTTGACCTGCAGCGCTCCGGCGACGTCGTCCCAGGTCTGAGACACCGCGGCCAGCGCGGCGTCGAGGTCGGCGGTGCGGTAGCGCCGCACCAGCTCGCGCGCTTCGTCGGCGCCGGCGCCCTGGCCGAGCAGGAAGACGACCTCGGCGCGGCCGCCGGGACGCAGCTCGACCACGGTCTGCAGGGCGCAGCACGGGTCGAGGCCGGCACCCACCCGGCCCGAGAGGCGGTGGTCCAGGCGCTCGAGCCCCGCCGGATGGTCGGGCGCGCCGTTGCGGCCGAGGAGCTCGGAGCGGTCGCCGGTCCAGGCGGACTGGCGGCCGCGGAGGTCGGCAAAGGCGACGCAGCCGCCCAGCTCCTCGTTCCAGCTGTTGCGGGCCAGCATCGCCCCGGTCGCGGCGTCGATCTCGGTGATCACGAAGGGCGCCATGGCGCAGCGCGCGGAGCCGAGCACCCACTCGGCATAGGCGGTCACCGAGAGGCGGCGGGGGCGGTCTTCGCGATTGACGATGGTGAGCCGCGAGATCTTGATCGGGTCCGCGACCGGCACGAACTGCAGCAGCTCCAGGTCGACGCCGTGCGCGGCATGCTCGAAGCGGCTGTACCCCTGCCCGTGGCGCGCCACGTAGGGCGACGCGTCCTCGCGGATCGGCAGCACCGTCGGCCCCCACAGCACGCCGCTATCCTCGTCGCGGACGTAGAGCGTCTCGCCCACGGGGTCGCTGACCGGGTCGTTGGACCAGGGGGTGAGCTGGTTCTCGCGGCTGTTGGCGGCCCAGGTGTAGCCGGCGCCGGATTCCGAGACCTGGAAGCCGAAGCCGGGGTTGGCGATGACGTTGATCCACGGCGCCGGCGTCCACTGTCCTTCGCCGAGCACCGTGACGTATTCGCTGCCGCCGGCGGCGAAGCCGCCGAGGCCGTTCCACAGCTCGAGATCGAGGCGCGGCGGCGCCGTCTCGGCCAGGGGCGCCGCCGCCGGACGCCGCGCCCGCGGCTGCCGCTTCTCGTCCAGCCGATCGCGGCGCACAATCTGCTCGGAGAGCGTGCCGTTGCGGGCCGTCAGCACCACCCGCGCCGCGGCGAGCAGCGCGCCGCGGGTCTCCGGCGAGCTCTGGTCGACGCGCAGGATAACCGCGTTGCCGTGCGGCTCGGGCCCCTCGTCGTGGTGGCGCGCCTGGGCGGTGCGCAGCAGCGCTTCGAGCGCCGCCTGCAGGTCCTGGTCATAGCTTGGCGCCTTCTCGTTGAGGATCACCAGGTCGACGGCCAGGCCCTTGCCGCGGCAGTACTCGTGGGCCCTGAGCAGCTGGCGGACGATGCCGGCGTCGTCGACGTCGTCGATGCGCACCAGCAGGATCGGGAGGTTGCCGGAGATGCCGTGCCCCCAGAGGGCCGACGGCCCGCGCGTGTTGCGCCCCAGCACCTCCGCGCCTGCGCGCAGCGACGGATCGGCGAACAGCAGGCGGTTGGCCAGGCGCTGGAAGAGGTTGGCCTCGTCGGCGGGGATGCCGAGGTGGCGCAGGTGCACCTGGGCCTGCGTCCAGGACATGGTCGCCGCGCGCTCGAAGACCGCCGGATCGCGGTACTTGTCGGCCAGGTCCAGGGCCGCCTCGCGCGACGGCGCGACGAGCGTCGAAAAGGTGACGCGCACCGTGGTCCCGGGGAGCAGGCGGACGCGCCGCCGCAGGCTGAAGATGGGATCGAGCACGGCGCCGGCGGTGTTGGAGAGCGGCCGGCCGTCGACGACCGACATCGGCGTGCGCACGCTGCGGCCGCGGCCGAGGAAGCGCAGGCGGTCGGTCTCGAACTGCACGCCGCCGACAGTCTCGCCGTGGACCGCGACGACGTGCGCCGCCCACGGCCGCGGGTCGCCGGCGGCACGCGGCCGCCGCGAAGCGAGCAACGCCTCGGGCGCGGCCACGTACTCGGTCTCGACGAAGAGATTCATGAAGGCGGGATGGGCGAGGTCGGCCGCCGGCGGCGCCAGCACCACCTCGGCGTAGGAGGTGAGCTCGATCTCGCGCGGCCGCAGGCCATGATTGGTGAGCGACACCCGGCGCACCTCGGCGTCGTCCTCCGGCGACACCACCACCTCGAGGCGGCTGGCGATCGCGCCGTCGCGGCGCAGGATCTCGGCCCGGTCCTCGGAGAAGCGCACCTCGTAGCTGTCGGGCTCGACGCCGCTCGCCTGGTAGCCCGCCGACCAGACGTCGCCGCTCTGCATGTCGCGGAAGAAGACGAAGCTCCCCCAGCAGTCGCGGGTGACGTCCTCGCGGAAGCGCGTGACCGCGAGGTCGCGCACGCGGCTGTAGCCGGCTCCGGCCGCGGTGAGCATCACCGCGTAGCGGCCGTTGGCGAGCAGGTGGGTGCGCGGCACCGCGTCGTGGGGGGAGAGGTAGCGGCGCACCGCGGGCACCACCAGGCCGCCGACCTGCGCCGCCGCCGCCACTTCCTCGGCCCGCGGCCGCGCCACCGCCACGTCGCGCGGCGTGCGCTCCTGCAGCAGCAGCTCGGTGGCCTGGACGATCGGGACGGCGTGGAAGCGCGCCGGTGCGGCGCCGTCGCGGCGGACGTCCAGGACGTTGGCGAGAGCGACCAGCGACATGCCCTGGTGGTGGGCCATGTAGGCGCGGACGACTGCCAGCTCCTGGCCATCCGGCAGCCGGCTGGGCGTGTAGTCGACGGCCTCGTAGAAGCCGAAGCGGCCGGCGGCGCCGGCCTGCTCGAGGCGGGTGAAGTTGCGGCAAGCGGCCGCCGGCTCGAACATCGCCGCCAGGGCGGTGGCGTAGGGCGCCACCACCAGGTCCTCGGAGAGCCCTCGCTTCAAGCCCAGCCCGGGCACGCCGAAGTTGGAGTACTGGTAGGTGAGCTCGAGGTCGCGGGCGTTGAACGCCGACTCCGACACCCCCCAAGGCACGCGCCGCTCGGCGCCGTACTGGATCTGGCGCCGCACCACCAGCCGGCAGGTCTGATCCAGCAGGCTGTGGGGCGGGGCACGCATCACCAGGGCCGGCATCAGGTACTCGAACATCGAGCCGGACCAGGACACGAGCGCGGCGCCGCGGTCGACCGGCGTCAGCGGGCGGCCGAGCTGGAACCAGTGGGCCGCCGGCACGTCCTCCTTGGCGATGGCGATGAAGCTCGCCAGGCGCGCCTCCGAGGCCAGCAGGTCGTAGTAGCTGGGGTCCAGCTCGCCCTCGGCGACGCGGTAGCCGATGGCGAACAGCTTGCGGCCGGTGTCGTAGAGAAACCCGAACTCCATGGCGGTGAAGAGCTCGCCGGCGGCGCGGGCGATCTCGGCGAGGCGGCGTCCCAGGCCGCCGGCAGCGGCAGCCGAGCGGTCGAGGGCGGCGGCCGCCGGCGCCGCCGCCGGCAGGTCTTCTCGTGCCAGGGCGCAATCGTCCGGCAGCGAGGCGAGCGACGGCACCGCGCCGGCAAACAGGCGGCCCGGACCGTCGCCGCCACCCGCGCCACCGCCGGCAACCGCGCCGGCGGCCGCGCCGGCGCCGCCGGCCAGCCGCGCCCAGGGGAGCAGCTCCTCGAGGTCGCGGCGATGACTGGCGGCGGCAGCCTCCGCCAGCTCCGCCCAGGCCAGCACCTCTCCCCAGGCGCCGGCATCGGCGCCCTGCTGCTGCTCGCCGGCCAGCGCCCGCGCCACGTCCACGACCGCATGCAGCCCGCCGTCCAGCTCGTCGAGCCGCGCCGCCCATTGCTGCGCCGTGGCAGGCGCCGGCGCCGACTCCAGGGCCGCTGCGACCGCCGCCAGCGCCTCGTCGAGCTGCCGCCGGGTGACGGTCTGGGTGCGGCGCCCGGCGCTCACCGGCGCCGCGGCGCGGACCAGCGCCACCGCGTCGGCGATGCCGGCGAGCGTCTGGGCGTCGAAGAGCGGCCGCTCGGCAAGGCGGCGGCAGGCCCGGGCCAGCACCAGCAGGTCGCCGGCCAGGTTGCCGCTGTCCACCGTCGAGACGTAGCGGGGCTCGAGCGGGCGCACCTCGCGGGTGTCGTACCAGTTGTAGAAGTGGCCGCGGAAACGGTCCAGGCCGCGCATCGTCCGCAGCGTCTCGTCGATGCGTGCGACGCAGTCGAGCGTGCCCAGCCACCCGAAATCGCGCGCGGCGACGACGGACAGCAGGTACAGGCCGAGGTTGGTGGGCGAGGTGCGGTGGGCGACCACCGGCCGCGGCGACTCCTGGAAGTTGTCGGGAGGGAGAGCGTGGTCCTCCGGGCCGACGAAGGTCTCGAAGAAGCGCCAGGTGCTGCGGGCGATGAGCCGCAGCTGCCGCGTCGCCGCGGCTGGCAGGGGCAGCGGTTCGATCGGCGCGGGAGGCAGGCTGAGCCACCGCGCCACCGCCGGCGCGAGCGTCCACAGCAGCAGCGCCGGGGCCGCCAGCGCCCAGACCGTCCATGCCGCTGCCGTCGCCGCTGCCGTCGCTGCCGTCGCCGCCGCAGCCGTGCGCTCGACGCTCACCGCGGTTGCCGCAGCCAGCGCGGCGGCCGCCCCGGCGGCGAGCGCCAGCCCGCCGGCCATCCGGCGATAGAAGACCCGCGGCTCGAGGCGGAGGCCGGTCTTGGCCTGCGCCGCGGTCACCCACCTGAGCAGGCCGCGGCGCGTGGCGTAGACCCTCGCCAGCGTGCCCACGATGGCATCGGCCATCCGCCACGCCTGGTCGGCAAGGAAGGTGACGCGCAGGACCACGCGCGCGGCGGCCAGGCCCAGGTCGCTGGCGAAGGCGCGCACGTGGCTGCGCTTGGAGATGCCGCGGCGCCGCGGGACCGCGGCATACAGCAGATGCAGACCGTCGGGGACGGCGAGGGTCGCCAGCCAGAACGCCGTCCACAGGCCGGGCGAGACGCCGGGCAGCGTCCAGCAGGCAAGCAGCAGCAGGTAGGACGCGGGGGCGGTGAGCGACCGCCGCAGGTTGTCGAGCATCTTGAAGCGGCCGATCGCCGGGATCGATGCGCGCCGGCTGAAGATCCACGGCAGCAGCTGCCAGTCGCCGCGCGCCCAGCGGTGCTGGCGGGTGGCGGCCGCCTCGTAGTGGGATGGGAACTCCTCGAGCAGCTCGATGTCGGTCACCAGGCCGGCGCGGGCGAAGACCCCCTCGAAGAGGTCGTGGCTGAGCAGCGTGTTCTCCGCCGCCTTGCCGGCGAGGGCCGCCGAGAAGGCGTCGACGTCGTAGATCCCCTTGCCGGTGAACGATCCTTCCCCGAACAGGTCCTGGTAGACGTCGGACACCGCGGCCGCATAGGGATCGATGCCTGCCGGACCCGAGAAGATCCGCTGGAACAGGGACCCCTCGCTGCTGGCAGGCAGCGAGGGCGTGATGCGCGGCTGCAGGATGCCGTAACCCTCGACCACCCGGCCGCGGCGCGCGTCGAACCGCGGCCGGTTGAGCGGGTGGGCCAGGGTGCCGATCAGCCGCCGTGCGACCTCTCGGGGCAGCCGGGTGTCGGCGTCCAGGGTGAGCACGAAGCGGATGGAGCCGGGCGCCAGGGGCAGCTCGGCGCCCGGCGCGCCGCCGTTCCACAGGAACGTGGTGTCGCGGGCGCCGCGCAGCAGGCGGTTCAGCTCTTCGAGCTTGCCGCGCTTGCGCTCCCAGCCCATCCAGCAGCCCTCGCCAGGGTTCCACAGGCGGCGGCGGTGCAGCAGCAGGAAGCGCGGCCCGCCGCCGGGAGCGGGGCCGTGGCGCTCGTTCAGGCGCTCAATGCCCACGCGCGCCGCCGCCAGCAGCTCCTCGTCGCCCGGCATCGTTTCGGCGGGCGCGTCGGTCCAGTCGGAGAGCAGCGCGAAGCGCAGCTCATCCTCGGTGTTGGCCAGGTAGTGGACCTCGAGCCTGCCGACCTGCTCCTCGATCTCCGCCTGGCCGGTCAGCAGCGTCGGCACGACGACCAGCGTGCGCAGCTCCTGCGGCACGCCGCCGCGCAGCTCGAGCCGCGGCAGCACCCGCGGCCCGTACCGCTCCACCAGCCAGGCGTTGAGCAGCTGGATCGCCAGGTCGGAGGCCGGGACCAGGGCAAGGAGGGCGAGGCAGGCGAGAGGCAGCGCCGGCGCGCCGCGCGCCGCTTCGCGCCAGAGCGGCAGTGCCAGGAGCACGGCCGTGCCTGCCGCGATCGTTCCCAGGTAGCCCGGAGTCGCCCAGGCGAAGAAGGCGCGCCGCAGCAACAGCCGCAGCGGCACCCGGTAGCCGAGGTCGCGCTCGAAGCCGCCGCGGCCGCCGGCGATCAGGTAATAGCCGGGGTCCGCCCGGCGTTCGGCCTCGCCGGCGGCCCGCCGCACCGCGAGCTGCGCGATCTCGATCTCGGAGTGGCGCGAGCCGCGCGCCAGCTCCTCCACCGCGTGCCGGTAGCGGTCGCGGGTGCCGAACTCCGCCGCCGCGTAGCCGGGATGGTCGGCCAGCGCCGCGTCCACCAGGCTCACGCTCTCGAAAAACGTCGCCCAATCGAAGGCCGAGATCAGGCGCATGCTGGTGATGACGTTGCGCACCGTGGCGTTCATCGCCGCCTGGCGCTGGTGCTCGAGCGCCACGACCTCGTCGGCGGTCGTGCCCTGGTCCGCCAGCCGCCTGTCCAGCCAGGCGAGGGCGGGGGTGACCTCGGGGTCCTGGTCGCGCAGGCGGCCGAGGAGCACCACGGCGAAGGCGACGTCGAGCCGGCCTTCCTCGTAGCGCCGCAGCGGGGCGGTCGGGTCCTCGCGGCCGCCGCCCAGCAGGCGGTCGGCCAGCGCCTCGGCCTGCTCGCGGGCGGCCCGCGCCCGCACCATCCGCTCGGCCAGCCGCCTAAGGTTCTCGACCAGCACGACGCGCAGGGAGATCGCCACCGCCCACAGCTCGCCGATGGTCAACGCCTGCTCGCGCTGATAGGCCCGCACGAAGCGCCGCAGCGCCTCCTCGTCGAAGCGGCTGTCGGTGTGGGCCACGAAGTCGTACGCCAGGGCCCAGACCCGCGGGTAGCCCCGCCAGGGGCCTTCTGCCAGCTTCGGCAGCTGCCGGTAGAAGCTGGCCGGCAGGTCCTCGCGGATCTCGCGCAGCTGCTCCTCGACGAGATGGAAGTTGTCGACCAGCCATTCCGCCCCCGGCGTCATCGCCCGCTCCTCGCGGATCGACGCCGCGATCAGGCGGTAGGACTCGAGCAGGACACGGCCGTTCCGCCACACCCGCGGCGTCAGCCGGCGGTCCCCGATGCGGCCCGGGCGCACGCGCTGGCTGGCGGCGAGCCCGGCGGCGTGCTGCTCGAGACGCTCGACTCCCCAGAGCTCCTCCCGGATGGGCTCCTGGACGCCGGCGAACGACGGGGGCAGAGTCTTGGCGTTGCTCACGGGGCTCACGAAAGAAAGCACTCAGGTTTCAATCAAAACCTGGAGGGGCCTGCGCCTGCCAAAAGGCCCCGTGCAGGAGGGATGCCAGCCGGCAGCGGGCAAGGAGCTCCCCGACCGCCGGCAATGACCCCAGCGCGCACCGAGCTTAGACTCAAGCGCCCTTCGTCGTCGATCTGCCGGGGATTCGGGGGGGCCTTGGCGACAGCGGCACTATGGTCCCTGCACCAGCCATTGCGCCTGGCCGCCCTCTCCATCCGTCTGCACGACGTCCAGGTCGATGCCGATGCCGTTGACGGTGAGGGATGGAAACAGCTGGATGAGTTGATAGCCGCGGTCCGGGATGTCGGGGACCTGGCTCTGCGACTGCCAGTAGTGCTGGAAAGGCAGGTCGAGGAGCTGCTGCCCGGTGAGGATCGCCGAGGCGCCGACGTACAGGCCGGGGAGGAAGCCGCCGGCGGCGACGGCGTCGAACCATGCCTGGCAATAGTCGATCACCGCCTGTGCCGCGGTGCCGGCAACCACGCCTTCGAGGTCGCACCAGACGTTGACGGCAGGCGGGAAGCCGACCGCGCCGGCATTGGCGGCGGCCGCCGCGCCATCCTGCTGTCCGAGCTCGCCGGTGGGAGACCAGCCTGGGGACCGGACGTGCTGCACCGCCATCAGTGCCAGGCCGGATCCGAGGATGTCGCCTGCCTCCTGGCTGCTGAGGTCGGTCGGCGAGTCGGTGCTCCGCGAGACGTAGCGCACGCAGAACCGGTAGCCCAGCGCGAAGAACTGCTGTGCGAGGCCGGCGGTGAGCACCGTGTCGGCATCGAAGCCGCACACGCCCGCGGTGGCCCCTTGCACCTTCCCGTTCAGTGTCATGTCCCCTCCCGACGATTCGAGTTTCGAGGATGGTCGCACACATCCAGGGGTCCTGCCACACGGCCCCGGGGCAAGGATGCCCGGTGGACCCGGACTGCGCGTCTGCCCAGCCTCATTATAGATGCTTGAATATAAGACTATGCTTTCTACCAGCACATGCTTGACAACGCGCCCTGCGGCCCCTACACTATTTTCTCATTGTCTCAGAAAGGAGAGGACATGGCGCTCTGGGGGCGTTGGTACAACGAGCTCGGTTCGATGATGCAGCTGAACAGCGGCAGTACAGGGACCCTCTTCGGCACCTACTACTCGTCGGTGGGTAACGCCAAGAGCCAGTACTACCTTCAGGGCACCTATGACGCCCAACCGCTGCCGGGCTCGGGGGGGCAGGCGGCAGGATGGGCCGTGGCATGGAACAATGCCTATCTCAACGCTCACAGCAACACCTCCTGGGCCGGCCAGTATCAGGTGCTGCCGAACGGCCAGGAGCAGATCTATACGCTCTGGCTGCTTGCCAGCTCGGTGACCCCCAACAACGACTGGCAGTCGACGCTGGTCGGGCAGGACACCTTCGCGCGGAGTGCACCGAGCGCCCAGGCCAAGGCAAGTCGCCGCGCAGCCGGTCATCTCTCTCATCCCAACGCGGTCGAAAAGGGATGAGGAGGTCGTGCCCGGGGGCACGCCGCGATACCGGCTCGATCCCGGACCGAGGTCATGCGGTTACTCTGGATGAGCGACTCTCCCTTGGCCTGCACCGGTTTCGGCAGGGTCACCCGGGAGATCCTCGGACGGTTGCAGCAGCGCCCCGGCTATGAGGTAGCCTGCATCGGCTGGGGTTATGATGGCTGGCCTTACGACCGCCGGCTCATCCCATACGACATCTGCCCTTCGCAGGGTCAGGTGTTTGGCCGCGACGCCGTGCCGCGGGCGATCCGCTCGTTCAGGCCTGACGTCCTGGTTTGCTTCTGCGACCTCTGGATGATCGATTGGATCGAGGAGCTGCCGGGACGCGAGACCTACCGTTGCGTGCTCTATTTCCCCATCGACAGCGGGCCCTTTCCGCCGGCGTGGAAGCCGATCCTGCGCAGTGCGGACATCGCCGTGACCTATTCCGAATTCGCCCGCCAGCTGGCGGCGGCGGCTTGTCCGGACATTCCCATCGAACTGATCTATCACGGGGTCGATACCGGCGTCTTCAAGCCTCTTGACCGCGACGAGATCCGCGCTCGCCACGGCCTCGCCGGCAAGTTCGTAGTCGGCTGCGTCGCGCGCAATCAGCCGCGCAAGAATCTTCCTGTCCTGATCAAGGCGTTCGCGCGCTTCTGCGAGGGGAAGGAGGATGCCTTTCTCTATCTCCACAGCGATCCCAATGATATCGGGTGGGATCTCCTGGACCTGCTGCGGCGTTACGGGGTCGATCACCGGACGTGCATTTCACGCTTGGCGTCGATATGGAACGGCGTCGACGATACGCAGCTCAACGAGATCTACAACCTCTTCGACCTCATGGTGCTGCCGACCGCCGGCGAAGGTTTCGGGCTTCCCATCGTGGAGGCGATGGCAGCCGGCATTCCGGTCGTTGCCACGGATTACAGCGCCTGCGTCGAGCTGGTCACCGGGCGCGGTGAGCTGATCGCGGTCAAGGAGTTCACGACGGCCGGCCGGTACAACCTGGAACAGGCGCTGCCCGACGTCGAGGACCTGGTCGCCAAGCTCGAAGGTCTGTACCTGGATCCGGACCGCCGGCAGGCCCATCGCCAGTCAGGGCTGGCCTTCACCCGCCAGCTCCGCTGGGAGCCGCGAATCGAGGAGTGGGTGACGATCCTCTCCTCCTGAAGGGACACTAGCTTCCGCTCGAATCACCGCCAGCGCCTCGGAGAGCTCGGCATGGCGCCTGCTCTCCCGCACCTCGAGGCTTTGCGCGCGCCTGCGGCGGAACTCGGGATTGATGTAAGACAGCTCGCGCAGCGATTGCTCCGGGTACAGCCGGCGGAGAGCCTGCCGGAGCGTTTCCTCGTCGCGAATCAAGGAGTCGTATTCGATCGCTACTCCGCTCATGGCCTGGAGCGCCGCCTCTGCCGCCAGGAGACCTCGCAGAAGAGCGACCTCCTGCCCCTCCCCCGGCCTTGCCGCCCCGGGCAGAGATGGGAAGAGCCATCCCCTCCGGAGCAGCGCCAGCGCGACATCGGCCAAGGGCCTGCTGATGCGCAGCACTCGCAATGCCTTGCCGCGCTTGGCGAGCCAGGCGGCCGCCAGGAAGGGCTGTACGACGTCCTTGTAGGCAAACCCGCAGGGCTTGGCGACCAGGTCGAGAAAGGCGTAGATCCGCGAGCTCGCCGCCGGAGCCTCCGCCGGACGAGTGAACCTGCGGCTGGCAGCGGCGCCCGGGTCGCAGAGCACGAACCTCTCGCTGTTCAAGACCTCGCCATCGGTGGTCCAGACCGGCTCGGCGAGGCCCAAGGCCCGCCGCGACACCTGGTAGGTCAGGGTGGAGAGCGACCGGGGAAGAGAGATGACGAACAGGGACGGGACCGCGGTCGGCTCGCAGGTCCGCGGCGGGAGCAGGTCGCTGGCGGCGACGAACAAGGGGTGGCGGCTGTCTGCCGGGGTGCCCATGCGAACGTGCCCCTGCCTTTCGGTTGCCGAGGACGCCGCCACCAATCTATCGCATGGACCTCTGAACGGCCGCGCCCCGCAGCGCCGAGGTCGCGGCCAGAACGTCGCCTCCGGGACGGTGCCGGCGCCTGGGAGGCGCTCGCCACGATCGTCTCGGCAAGCTATCATTGCCGCGCCTTTCCGGGATAGCGGCGGCGCAGCGACCCAACTCACCAAGCGGAGGGAGCCAGGATGGCGTCTGACATCGCAATCGCGCAGCAGGCAAAGCTCGAGCGCATCTCCAAGGTGGCCCAGGACAAGCTCGGTATCGCCGCGGAGCACCTCGAACCCTTCGGGCACTTCAAGGCGAAGCTGTCGCTCGACTCGATCGCCGCCCTGAGCGGTCGGCCCGACGGCAAGCTGATCCTGGTCACCGCGATGACGCCGACGCCGGCCGGCGAAGGCAAGACGACGACCACGGTCGGCCTGGGCGACGCCTTGAACCTGCTCGGCAAGCGGGCGGCGATCTGCGTGCGCGAGCCGTCCCTGGGACCGGTGTTCGGCATGAAGGGCGGCGCGGCCGGCGGCGGCTTCGCGCAGGTCGTGCCGATGGAGGACATCAACCTCCACTTCACCGGCGACTTCAACGCCATCGCCCTCGCCAACAACCTGCTGGCGGCGATGCTCGACAACCACCTCCATCACGGCAACGAGCTGGGCGTGGACGTCCGCAGGACCCCGTGGCGGCGGGTGATGGACATGAACGACCGGGCGCTGCGCGACATCGTCGTCGGCCTGGGCGGCGTGGCCAACGGCTATCCGCGCGAGAACGGCTTCGACATCGTCGCGGCCTCCGAGGTGATGGCCATCCTCTGCCTCGCCACCTCGCTCGCCGATCTCAAGCAGCGCCTGGGCAACATCGTCGTCGCCTACACCCGCGACCGCAAGCCGGTCCGGGCGCGCGACCTCGAGGTCCACGGCGCCATGACCGTCCTGCTCAAGGACGCCATCAAGCCCAACCTGGTGCAGACGCTCGAGAACAACCCCGCCTTCGTCCATGGCGGACCGTTCGCCAACATCGCCCACGGCTGCAACTCGGTCATCGCCACGCAGACCGCCCTGAAGCTCGCCGACTACGTGGTCACCGAGGCCGGCTTCGGCGCCGACCTGGGCGCCGAGAAATTCGTCGACATCAAGTGCCGCAAGGCGGGGCTGCGGCCGGCCGCGGCGGTGGTGGTCGCCACCGTCCGTGCCCTCAAGTACCACGGCGGCGCGGAGCTGAAGACCATCACCAGGGAGGACACCGCGGCCCTCGAGCAGGGTCTCGCCAACCTGGAGCGCCACGTCGAGAACGTGCAGCAGCACTTCGGCCTTCCCTGCGTCGTGGCGATCAACCGCTTCGACGCCGACACCCAGGCGGAGCTGGCGCTGGTCGAGTCGCGGATGGCGCAGCAGGGCGTCCGCGCGGTCCTCGCGTCGCACTGGGCCGACGGTGGCAAGGGCGCCCTGGACCTGGCGCGCGCGGTGGTCGATCTCGCCGAGCGCGAGCCGAGCGTTAGCTTCGTCTACGCCGACGACGACAGCCTGTGGGAGAAGATCGAGAAGGTCTCCCGGAAGATCTATCGCGCCGCCAGCGTCACCGCCGACGCCAAGGTGCGCGAGCAGATCGCCAGGCTGCAGGAGGAGGGCTACGGGCGGTTCCCCGTCTGCGTTGCCAAGACGCAGTACTCGTTTTCGACCGACGCGCGCCTGCGGGGAGCGCCCACCGGCCACGTCATCGACGTGCGCGAGGTGCGCCTGTCCGCCGGCGCCGAGTTCGTGGTGATGATCTGCGGCGACATGATGACCATGCCGGGATTGCCCAAGGCTCCCGCGGCGCGGGTCATCGACATCAAGGAGGATGGGACGGTGGTCGGGCTGTTCTGACCGCCCGCTCGGCCGCCGCCACCGTGTGCTCGAGCAGCGTGACGATGGTCATGGGACCGACCCCGCCCGGCACCGGCGTATAGGCGGCGCAGCGGTCCGCGTCCGCCCCCAGCTCGACGTCCCCGACGCCGCCCGGGTGGCTCCCCGCGTCGATCACCACCGCCCCGTCGCGGAGCCACCGGCCCTTGATGAGCCCCGGGCTGTTCACCGCCCCGACCACGATCTCGCCGCCCCGGACGGCCTCGGGCAGCCGGCGGGTCCGGGAATGGCAGATCGTGACCGTGGCGTTGGCGGCCAGCAGCAGGAGCGCCGCGGGCTTGCCAACCATCGGGCTCCGCCCGACGACCACCGCCTGCTTGCCCGCGAGCGGGATGCCGTACCAGGACAGCAGCCGCAGGATGGCGGCCGGCGTGGACGCGGCAAAGGCGCTCTCGCCCGCCGCGATCCTCCCCAGGCTCGCGCCGCCGTCGCCGCCGACGTCCTTGTCGATCGCGATCCGGTCGAAGCATCGGCGCTCGTCGATCGGCGCCGCGAGCGGATGTTGCAGGAAGATGCCGTGCACCCGCGGATCGGCGTTGAGCCGGTCGATCTCGGCCAGCAGCTCCGCGGTGGCGGTTCCCGGCGGCAGCGCGATCGGCAGCGGTTCGATGCCGACCCGCCGGCAGGCGTCGTCCTTCAGGCGCGCGAACCTGAGGTAGGCAGGATCGGTCCCGGCCACCACGATGGCCAGCCGCGGCGGCGCGCCTTCTTCACCTGCGCCACCGGCCGCGCCTGCACCACCTGCACCACCTGCATCACCTGCCCCCTCTGCCCCGGCAGGTTGCCGCGCCGCGAGCGCCCGCACGCGTTGAGCCAGCCGCGCCTCGATCTCGCGCGCCGGCGCCCTGCCGTCGAGGACCAGAGCCGCCACGGGCTCGCTACAGAAGTCCCGCCCGCATCGCCTTGCTCACTGCCGCGGACTTGGTGTGGACCTGCAGCTTCTCGTAGACGTTGCGGATGTAGTTGCGGACCGTGTTGATGCTGACTCCCAGCTCGCCTCCCGCCGTCTGGTAGCTGCGGCCCTCGGCGAGCAGCCGCAGCAGGTGGGTTTCCTGCCGCGTGAGCGCCTGCTCCAGGGCCGCCCGCGGCGCGGTGCGCCGGAAGAGATCCACGACCTTGCGCGCGATCTCGGGCGACATCGGCGCACCCCCGGCGCGCGCCTCGCGCACCGCCTCGATCAGCCGCGCCGGCGGCGTGCGCTTGAGCAGGTAGCCGGTCGCGCCGTTGCACAGGGACTCGAAGACCTTGTCCTCGTCTTCGAAGGCGGTGAGCATGAGGATCGCTGCGCTCGGCCACCGCTCGCGCAGCGAGCCGACGCCGCGCGAGCCCGGCACACCCGGCAGCTTGATGTCGAGCAACACCACGTCGGGCGCCTCGCCGGCCCGGGTGGCCAGCACCTGTTCGAGCGAGCCGAAGACGGCCAGGCAGCGAAGGCCCGGCGTGCCGTCCACCAGCTGCCGCAGGCCGTCGCGGGTGCCGCGGTCGTCCTCGACGATCACCACCCGGAGGAGGTCTTGCGCGTTCATGGCCCTACCCTATCGCCCGCGGCCCCCGGCGCGCCAGGCATGATCATGCGTCTCGCCTCACAGCCGGAAGCTCAGGCGCACCCGGGTGCCGGCGCCCGGCGCCGAATCGACGGAGAGCTTGGCGCCGACCTTGGCAGCGCGCGTCCGGATGTTGTGGAGGCCATGTCCGGAGCGCGGGCCTGCCTCGCCGGCGACGCTCCGCGCGAAGCCGACGCCGTCGTCGCGCACCTCGGCCACCAGCTCGCCGCGCGCCTCCGTCACCTCGATCCGGACCTCCTTGGCGCGAGCATGCCTGGCGGCGTTGTGGACCGCTTCCTTGAGGACCAGGTACAGCTCCCGCTTCGCCTCGGGGCGCAGCGAGATGCCGGCGGCCCCTGGCGGGGCGGCGAACAGGACGCTCACGCCGCGCGCCTCGAGCAGGTCGCCCGCGAAGCGCCGGATGCGCGCCAGCAGGCTCTCGAGGTCGTCGCGGCGGGCGTCGATCGCCCAGACGATGTCGCCGATGGTCTCCATCAGCTCGCGCGCCGTCTCGCCGATCTGGTCGAGCAGCGTTGCTTCGACCGCCGCGGGATCGGCGATCCGGCGCCGCACCACCTCCGAGAGGATCGAGATCCGCGACAGGCTCGAGCTCAGGTCGTCGTGGAGATCGGCGGCGATCCGCGCGCGCACCCGCTCGAGCTCGAGCATGCGGGCCAGCTGGGCACGGTGAAGCGCCCAGCCGAGCAGCACGGCGGCGGTGCCGGCCAGCAGCAGGAACCACCAGCGCTGCCAGAGCGGCCGCAGCAGGGTGAAGGAGAAGGCGGCGGGGACCGGGCTCACCACGTTGTCGGGCGTGACCGCGCGGACCAGGAAGCGATAATCGCCCGGCGCCAGGCTGCCCAGCAGCACCGAGCGCTCCGCCTGCGGCTCGCTCCACCCCGCCGCCGACCCGGCGAGCCGGTACTGGTAGCGCAGGCCGGCGCCATAGGCGAAGCTGATGCCGGTGAACTGGACCTCGATCTGGTCGCGGCCGGCGGGCAGCTGGAAGCCCCCGAGGCTGCGCACCCCAAGCGGCGGCACCGGCTTGGGCACGCCGCCGATCCGTAGACCGCTCAGGAAGATGGGTGGCGGGGCTTCGGCCGGAGGGACGTCCGGAAGGTAGCGCGCCGGCCCGACCGGGGTCCCGAACCACAGGCTGCCGTCGCGGGCGCGGTAGGCGACGCTGACGACGCTCGAAGGGAGGCCGTCGGCGGTGGTGAGAGTCCGGACGCGGCCGGTTGCCGGGTCCAGCCTGTCCACTCCCTTGCCGTTGCCGAGGTAGATCGTGCCGCGGCGGTCTTCGGTCACGCACAGGATGCGGTCGCTCGACAGACCCAAGGCGGTGGTGAAAGGGACGGAACGCGGACGCGCGGCGTTGGGGTCGTCGATCCGGATCGCTCCGCCGTAAGCGGAGGCGGCCCACAGGCGCTGCCGGCTGTCCACGAAGAGGTCGTTGATCGCGCCCGGCGGCACGCCCGGGCCGGGCACGAAGAGGTCCACCGCCTCGCCGCGCAGCCGCGCCAGGCCGCCGCTCGAGAAACCGATCCAGAGGCTGCCGTAGGGGTCCTCGGCAAAGGCGGACGGCGCGCCGCGCCCCAGCCGCTCGACCCGCGGCATGGCGCCGAACCTGCCGGTTGCGCGGTCGAAGCGAGCGAGGGAGATCCTTTCCCTGGCGTTCGTGCCCGGGGTCTGATTGCCGAGCGACGAGACCCACAGCTCGCCGCGCGCGTCGGCAAAGAGGCGCACGACCTCGCCCATCGCCCGTGGCGCCGGCCAGAACCGCTTCGGCACCTGCCGCAGCGAGGCGGGCTGCGCCACCTTCGGAAAACGCCAGATCCCGGCGGCGCTGCCCAGCCAGAGGCCGCCGCTCGCGTCCGGCGCCAGCACCTGGTGGCGGCCGCGCCCCAGGTACCCGGCGCGCTCGACGACCTCCGGCGTCACCTGCCGCAGGGCCGCGCCGTCGAAATGGAAGAGCTGCGGCTGTCCGCGGTTGCTGCCCCAGACCAAGAGATTGGCATCGGCGTCCTCGAAGATCTCGGCCACCGCGATCCCGGCCGGGGCCTCGGGCGCCGCATAGGTCAGCAGGCCGTTGTGCGCGATCCGCATCAGGCCATGGGAGCGGGAACCGACCCACAGGTTGCCGTCGCGGTCCTCGGCCAGGCCCGCAAGCTCGTCCTGGAGCAGGCCGTTGCGGCTGTCGTAGCCGCGGAAACTCCTGCCGTCGAACTCGGACAGGCCGCGGCCGGCCGCGATCCAGACCTTGCCGTCGCGGGCCAGCAGCAATCCACCCCCCGGCCGGCCGCCGGCGACGCCGGCCAGCCCCGACGCGGCGTCGAAGCGGCACACCTCGCCGGCGGCGTCGGGCAGGCGCAGCGCCGCCGGGCCTGCCTCCGCGCAGCGGCCCGCGGCGGACCGTTCGAACAGCGGCCTCATGGCCGCCTCTCCTGCCGCCGCCGGCGCCTGCCCCAGGTCGGCCGGCCCGGCCTTCAGCACGTAGAGCCCGCTTCCGGACAGCACCCAGAGGCGCTGCTGGGGATCGAGCAGGAGTGCCCCGACCCCCTCCCACTCAGGGGGCCGGCGGACCGGGCAGGCGAGCCACCGGCCGTCGGCCAGCCGGTGCAGGAGACCGGTCCGCTCCCCCACCCAGAGCCCGCCCGCGCCGTCTGCCGCCAACGCGGTGATCCCCGAGAGCGGAGCGCCCGACCCCGGCCTCACCTCCTCGAGCCGGCCATTGGCGCGAGCGCCGGGAGCGGGGCGTGCGGCGCGAGCCGCGTCGGCAGAGGCAGTCCCGGCGGCGTTCGGGCCGCTCGCGCCACTGGCGCCGTTCGCAGGCAGGGCGAAGCGGAAGAGCCCGCCGTCCGGCGAGGGGTCGGCCGCCCAGACCGCGTCGCCCGCGGTCAGCAGCGCCGCGATGCGGTGGCGCAGGAGCCCGCGCGGGTCCGGTGCCGGTACCGGCGCGAAGATCCGCGCGGTCGCGTTGGGAACCGGGTCGAGGCGCGCCAGGCCGCCGGTCGTGCCCACCAGCAGGCCGCCGTTGGCATCCTCGAGCAGGGCGGTGACGTTGGGGCTCGGCAGCCCCTGCCGCGGATCGTAGGCGACGAAGCGCGTGCCGTCGAAGCGGCTGAGACCGCTGTCGGTGGCGATCCACAGGAACCCGCGGGAGTCCTGCAGCACCGTGTTGATCTCGTCGCCGGCCAGGCCGTCGTCCACGGTGTAGACCCGGATCGGCAGGCGCTCCGCCGGCGGGCGCACCGCGGTCCGCGGCGGCGGCGCGGCCGCGGCGGCGAGCCGCAAGGCGAGCGAGCCCGCCAGCAGAGTCGGAATCCAGGTCCGCGACGTCCAGGACAGGGGAGCCTCCCGCGAGAGCGTGTCCTCGAGTCTACCGCGAAGCGCCGCGGTGGCCCGGGGGCGACGCAGCACGGGTGCCGGCGTCATTGACCGAGAAACATCACCTTGCCTTCCGAAGGGATGCCGGCGTGGTTGAGGATGAACACCAGGAACGGGCCTGGCCTTTTCTACTTTCCGATTATCATAAGCGAAGATAACAAGGAGGCAGTCGAATGGAACCCGGCCCAGCGGAAGTCGTCGTCGGTTTTGCCCTCTTCGAGAATGCCGATTTGATGGACGTCACCGGTCCCGTGGAGCTTCTCGGGTCCATGTCGCGGCCCGTGGTCCGCACCTGCCTGATCGGGCCCGCGGCGGCGAAGCCGGTCGTCATGCACCCGTGCAAGGTCGGCATCGTCGCCGATGCCAGCTTCGAGGACTGCCCGAATCTCGACGTCCTGATCGTTCCCGGCGGCGCCGGCCTGGTGAGCGCCCTCGAGGACGGGCGCTACGTCGCCTTCCTCCGCGAGCGCGCGGCGAGGGCCCGCTACGTGGTGGGCGTCTGTGCCGGCGCCCTGGGCTTGGCGGCGGCCGGCCTGCTGGACGGCTACCTGGCCACGACGCACTGGGCTTTCCTGAGCGCCCTCGGCCTCTTTCCGCAGGTATCAGTGGCCGCCGGATACCCGCGCTACGTGATCAGCGGCAATCGCATCACGACCGGCGGCGTGACGTCGGGCCTGGACATGGCCATCGCCCTGTGCGCGCTGCTGGGCGGCGAAGCGGAGGCCAAGCGGGTCCAGCTCCTGGTCCAGTATTCTCCCCGGCCGCCCTACGGCGCGGGCGATCCGGCCGCCGCCGATCCGATCACCCTGGGCCAGGCGTCCCGCGATCTGGAGTGCCTGTTTGCGGCCCGCGTCGCCTACATTCGCAAGCTGTTGGGTCTGAAGCCGTAAGGGCGCAGCGCCGAGACGCTAAAGGCTGCCGGCCCGCAGGCCCCCTTGCTGATCGGAGTTGGCCTTGCAGAGGGGGCGCGGCAGGAGCGAGAATCCATATGTCCTCTCGCCCTTCGCCAGCCGTCAGGGTCCGGCGCGCATGGAGGCGCCAGCCTGCGGCCTGAACCGGGGCCAGGATCTCCCCCTCGGTCCAGCGGGTTTCGAGAAAGCCCTCGCCCACGCGTCGGGTGATCCGGCTCCCGCCCGTGGCGGGGGGCAGGAAGAAGCCCACCACCACGGCCCGGCGCGCTACGCGGGCGGCCTCGGCAAGCACCCGCACCATCAGCTCGGCCGGCAGATGCTCGAGGACGTGCCGCAGCAGGACGGTGTCGAACCGATCGACGGCAAAGGGAAGCGCGGCGGCATCGCCATGATGCACCGCGGTGCCGGGAAAGAGCCGGCGGGCGGCGGCCACCATTTCCGGGGTGGCATCGAGGCCCTCCCAGCTGAAGCGCGGGCGGTGGGGCATGAGATGGACCCACATCGCGCCGGGTCCGCAGCCAACGTCGAGCAGGGAGTCACCAAGGCCGGCCAGCAGCTCCGCCAACTGGCGGCGGGTGGTCTGGCCGCGGTTCTCGCTTTCCACGATGCGTTCGATACGGTCGGGCGCCCAGAGGTGCCAGCGCTCCCACTCGCGCCGGCCCGGCGGAGATCCCGCGGCGTAGAGATCGGGCTTCCCCATCGTCTCTCGAGCAAAGGTAGCAGCCGGTTGAGACCGGCGCAAGCTCTCGAACAGACGCCGGTTGGCTGCGGCGTAAGCATCGTTTTCGGCCGGTCGGGAGTGGTCGAGGTGGAGCAGGGCGCCGTCCAACCGCCCGGCTCGGGTGACCCGCTCGATGCGCCGGAAGAGCTCGCGGTCCTCGTATCCCCAGCCGCGGAAGCGCTCGTCGTGCCCTCCGATCTGGCGATAGAGGTCGGTCTCGACCCAGAGCGCGCCTCCCTCCGAGCCGTGGAAGCGACAGCCGGGCAGCCCGGCCGGATCGGTCGATCCTGACGGCTCGGCCAGGCGGCGAGCGATCGCTGTCTCACTTGCCGCGGCGGTGAGGTAGGCCACCTCACGATAGGGGAGCACGGCGCGGGCGCCGGCGGCCAGCGCCGCGAGACCTCGGCGCAGGAAGTCCGGTGGCACCAGGAGGTCGGCATCGAGGAGGCAGAGCGCCCTGCTGTCTCCCGCCGCCGCGGCGACGCCCACGTTGAAACCCCATCCCCGGTTGTAGGGACCGGGATTGTCGACGAAAAGATAGCGGTCGGCCAGCGGGGAAAGCTCGGCGGCGAGGCGGGGCTCGGAATCCTGCTCCACCGCCACCACGCGATACTTCCAACGCGGGAGGTCTTGCAAGGCGAGGACGGTCAGGGCGGCGCGGGCATTGCGCAACCGCTCCGGCTCGCCGGGACGTGCCCGAACACCCATCACCACGGTCACCTCGCGCGGCTCGGCCTGGTGCTCGGCGATCAGATCGGACAACGAGAGGTCGAGATCCACGCGCCGCACGTCGTCGACGTCGCGCTCCGGGCCGAGAGCGGCGCGGGATGTGTACCACTGATGGTAGACGATCCCGCCATAGGTGGAGCCGAGGTATACCGGCTCCGAACGGCTGCCGCGCCGGCGTTCGGCGCTCCGCTCGAGCCCCGCCAGGCGCCCATCGCGGCGCCGAATCTCATGGCTCAGCCGTTCGCCCACGTCGAACCGGCTGGGCCGGTCCTTTTCGTCCAGCAAGGTGACTCCCATCTCGCCGAAGGTCGCGCTGGCGACCATCAGGCAGGAAGGGTGGATATAGCCGCGATGGTGCAGGACCCCTGCCGCTCCGGCGCCTTCGTCGAGCCGGCTGCGCAGCTCTCCCAGCCACGAGTCGGAGATCGGGAAGGCATCGCTGTCGAGGGTCACCAGGTAGGGGGAGCGTGTCCGGCGCCGGCCGAGCTCGAGCCCGGGGCCGTGTCCCAGGTTGGTCCCGGTCTCGATCAGCTCGAGGTCCCCCCGCCGGGCCAGCAGGCGCAGCCACTGCGCGCTGCCGTCGCTCGAAGCGTTGTCCACCACGATCAGCCTGGCGCTCTGACCGGCCGTGTGCCGCAGGGTCCGGAGTGTGGCGATGCGGGTAACGTCGAGCGTGTCGTGGGTGACCATCACGATGGAGTACGTGGGGGCGGTCGCCGTGGCGGGTGGCTCTGCGCTCATGGCAGCTCTCTCCTTGCCTGGCTTCGAGAAGTCCTTCCAGCCGAGGGCTGCCTCCTGACCACGCGGGTCAGCTCTCGGCACCTCGAGACATGAATGAAATGAAAGACTGTCGCCGAGCCTACTCTACCCGCAGCGCCTCGATCGGATCCAGCCGCGCCGCCTTGCCGGCCGGATAGATGCCGAAGAAGACCCCGACCAGGGTCGAGAACCCCACGGCCAGCGCCATGGCCCACAGCGGCACGTGGGCCGGCGGCAGCTGGGCCGGCACCACGGCGGTGACCAGGGCCCCCAGCCCGTAGCCCAGCGCCAGGCCGATCAGGCCGCCGACCAGCGACAGGGTCATCGCCTCGATCAGGAATTGCAGCAGGATGTGCTGGCGCCTGGCTCCCACCGCCTTGCGCAGGCCGATCTCGTGGGTGCGCTCGGTCACCGACACCAGCATGATGTTCATGATGCCGATGCCGCCGACCAGCAGCGAGATCGCCACCACGCCGCCGATCACCGCCGTGAGCCCCGACAGGAACCCGGTGACCTGCTTGAGGATCTCGTCCTGGACGATGATCCTGAAGTCGTCGGCGTCGTCCTTGCCGAGCCGGTGGCGGCGGCGCAGCAGCTGCCTGATGCCGTCGCGCACCTGGTCGACGCGGTCGGCGCTCGCGGCTTGCAGGCGCAGCTGCACCTGGTCGGTGGCCTCGCGCCCGAACAGCAGCACCGCCTGGTCGAAAGGCACGAACACCAGGTTGTCGAGGTCCTGTCCCAGCGCCTGGCCCTTGTGCTCCATGACGCCGATCACCGTCGCCGGATAGTTGCCGACGTAGACCTGCTTGCCGATCGGCTTGGCGCCCAACCCCAGCCCGTCGACCATCTTGCTGCCGAGGACCGCCACCTTGTGCTGCGCCTCGACGTCGATCTTCGAGAAGAAGCGCCCGGTCTCGACGCTGTGGTTCATCACGTCCTGGTAGCTCTCGGCGACGCCGATGACGAAGTCCGGCTTGCGCTGGCGGTCGCCGTACTTGACCTCGGAGGCGCCGGCGACGAGCGGCGTGATGTCGCGGATGCCCGGCACCTGCGCGCGGATCGCCTGGCCGTCCGCCCAGGTGAGCTTGACCTGCCGGGCGCGCGTTTCCTGCGGCAACTCGGGGCGCAGCGGGAAGACGATGACGTAGGTGGCGCCCACCCCTTCGAAGATGCCGGTGACCAGAAATTGCAGGCCCTGCACCACCGAGACCACGGCGATCACCGCGGCGACGCCGATGACGATGCCCAGGGTGGTGAGGATCGAGCGCAGCTTGTTGGCGGCGATCGCTCGCATCGCGAGCCGGAGGTTCTCGAAAAGGATCACGAGGCCCGCCAATCCGCGCGGTCACTCATAGCGCAGCGCCTCGATGGGGTCGAGCCGCGCCGCCTTGCCGGCGGGATAGATGCCGAAGAAGATCCCCACCGCCGCCGAGAAACCGAAGGCCAGCACGACCGCCCACAACGGCACGTGCGCCGGCGGCAGATGGACCGGCACCACCGCCACCACCAGGACGCCGAGGCCATAGCCCAGCGCCAGGCCGGCCACGCCGCCGACCAGCGACAGGGCCACCGCCTCGATCAGGAACTGCAGCAGGATGTCGCGGCGCCGCGCTCCCACCGCCTTGCGCACGCCGATCTCGCGCGTGCGCTCGGTCACCGACACCAGCATCACGTTCATGATGCCGATGCCGCCGACCATCAGCGAGATCGCCACCACGCCGCCCACCACCGCCGTCACCCCGGACAGGAAGCCGGTGATCTGCTTGAGCAGCTCGTCCTGGACCACGATGCGGAAGTCGTCGGGCCGCCCCGCCGCCAGCCGGTGCCGCCGCCGCAGCAGCCGGCGGATGGCATCGCGGACCGCGTCCACCTGGCCCGTCGCCGTCGCCTGCAGATCGATCTCCACCCGGTCGGCGGCGGCGCGCCCGAACAGCTGGAGGGCCGTGCCGAACGGCAGGAAGACCCGATCGTCGAGGTCGGTGCCCAGCGTCTCGCCCTTGGCCTCCATCACCCCGACCACGATCACCGGCAGGTTGCCGACGTAGATCTCCTTGCCCAGCGGCTCGCGGCCGAGCCTCAGCTTGTCGACGATCTTGGGACCGACGACCGCCACCTTGCGGTGGTTCTCGAGGTCGAGCCGCGACAGGAACCGCCCGCGTTCGACGGTGTGATCCATCACCTCCTGGTAGGCCTCGTCGACCCCCATCACGCTGCCGGGCTGGTGCCGCCGCTCGGCGTACTTGACCTGGGCGCCGCCGGCGGCGACGCGGGTGTAGTAGCGGATGCCGGGCACCTGCTCCCGGACCGCCTGGGCGTCCTCGGCGGTGAGCTTGACCTGCCTGGCGATCAAGCCGGGGCCGCGCTGCCGGTCCTGGTTCACCTCGACGTGCACGAAGGTGGCGCCGACCCCCTGGAAGACGTCGGTCGCCAGGCGCTGCAGGCCCTGCACCACCGACACCACCGCCACCACCGCGGCGACGCCGATGATGATGCCCAGCGTGGTGAGCAGCGAGCGCAGGCCGTTGGCCCGGAGCGCCGCGAGTGCGATGCGGAGGTTCTCGAGAACGACCACCGCCAGCCCCCAGGGCCCTACCCGGCGACGTCGGAGGCGCCGGCGCCCTGCCCGCCGGCGGCGCCGCCCGGCTCGCGGGCGCCGTCGGCAATGGGGACAGTGCCGGCGCCGCCGGCGACGCCTGCGTCGTGGGCACCACCGCCCCCAGGGGCCGGCCCGCTCGCCGCGGACCGCTCCGTCGGCGCGTCGGAAAGCACCTTGCCGTCGCGCAGGCTGACGCGCCGCCAGGCGTGCTCGGCGATCTCGAGCTCGTGGGTGACCAGCACCACGGTGTTGCCGCCGGCGTGCAGCTGGTCGAAGAGCTCCATGATCTCCACCGAGGTGGCGGAATCGAGGTTGCCGGTCGGCTCGTCGGCGAGCAGCAGCGAAGGCTCGTTCACCAGCGCCCGGGCGATCGCCACGCGCTGCCGCTGGCCGCCCGACAGCTCGTTGGGGTTGTGGTGCATGCGGTCGGCCAGGCCGACCCGCTCGAGCGCCTTGCTGGCGCGCTCCCGCCGATCGCGGCGCGGGACGCCGGCATAGATCAGCGGCAGCTCGACGTTGTGCAGCGCGTCGGTGCGCGGCAGCAGGTTGAACGTCTGGAAGACGAAGCCGATCTCCTGGTTGCGGATGGCGGCGAGCTGCGAGTCGTCGAGCTCCTCGACGGCCACGCCGTTGAGCCGGTAGCTGCCGGAGCTGGGAGTGTCGAGGCAGCCCAGCAGGTTCATCAGCGTCGATTTGCCGCTGCCCGAAGCGCCCATGATCGCCACGTACTCGCCGCGCTCGATGTGCAGATCGATGCCGTTCAGGGCGTGCACCTTCTCGGCCCCCATGTCGTAGATCTTGTAGACGTCTTCCAGATCGATCAGCCCCGCCATCAGCCGTTCCCCCTGCCGCCTGCCTGCTCGCCGTCCCCGCCGCCCGGCTGCTTGTCCTGGTCCTCGCCGCTGCCGCCCGCGGCTGGCGTCGTGATCCGCACCGGATCGCCGTCCTTGAGATCGCGCAGCGACCGGTAGGGGCCGGTCACCACCTGGTCGCCGGACCGCAGGCCGGCCGCGACCTCGACGTGCGTCTCGTCGGAAATGCCCGTCCGCACCTCGCGCTGGCGGGCCTTGCCGCCGGCGGCGACGAAAACCACCTTCACCTCCTCGGCGTCCCGGCCGGGCGCGGCGGCGAGCGGCGCCCGCTCCACCACCGCCTGGATGGGCACCACCAGCGCTCCCTTGTCGGTCTGGGTCGCGATCTCGGCGCGCACCGACATTCCGGACCGCAGCTGCCGGTCGCTGTCGTCGAGCAGCAGCTTCACCTTGAAGAAAGTCACGTCGGGCTGCGCCGGGCGGCCATAGCCGGAGCTGCCCACCTCGGTCACCCTGCCATGGTAGACGCGGTTGGGCAGCGCGTCCACCTTGAGGCCGGCGCGCTGGCCGAGCCGCACCTGCACGATCTCGGTTTCGTCGACGTCCACCTCGGCCAGCACCTCGCTCATGTCGGCGATGGTGCCGATCACCGACGCCGCGTTGTTCATCGTGCCGGAAACCACCACCTCGCCTTCCTTGGCGTTGAGCGCGATCACCTGGCCGCTGATCGGAGCATAGATGATCGTCTTCCTCAGATCGGTCTCGGCGCGCTCCAGGTTGGCGCGGTCCTGGCTGACCAGGTCCCTGGCCTCCTCCACCTGCAACCGGGCCGAGCGCTCCGTGAGCTGCGCGTTCTCCAGTTGCTCGGCGGTGAAGAAGCCGCCGGTGTACAGGCGTTCGGCGCGGTGCAGCTTGGCGCCGGCGTCGGCCAGCGCCACCTCCCTCTGCCGCACGGCGGTCTCGGCGCTGCGCAGCTGTGCCGCCCACTGGTCGCGGTCGGCGACGAAGACGTTCTGCTCGAGCATCAGGAACGGCTTGCCCTTTTCGATCCAGTCGCCCTCGTTGACGAACAGCTTCTCGATCTTGGCGACGACGTGTGCGGAGATGTTCACCTTGACCCGCGGATCGATCTCGCCGGTCGCCTTGACGACCTGCTGCAGGTCGCGGCGCGCCGCCGCCTCGGCGTAGACGCGGACACCCTTCTTGCCGCCGCCGGCCTTCAGGCTGGCGACCAGCACGCCGCCCAGCACCAGCAGGCCGGCGACGACGATCGCGATGCGTTTCATCGACCGAGACGGACTGAGGAGATCGGCCAGGAAATCAACCAGGAATCAACCCGGAGCCAGGGCGACGAGCGCGACCTTGAGGGCGACTCCCAGCAGCCACACGATCGCGACCACTGTCGCCGCGGCGGCGCGCGACACCCGGGCGACCATGCCATAGCCGAAGACCAGCAGCACGATCGCCCAGAGGCTGAAGAGGTTCACGCTGGCGAGCAGCGCGAGCGCCACGCGGCCCGTGCCGTCCGGGGCCGCCGCCGCCAGGTTGTCGGCCAGGAAGGAGAGGTTCCGCGCCTCGTCCTGGGTCAAGCTGGCCCGGTTCCAGAGCACCGGGATGGCGAGCAGCGCCTCGACGACGCCCAGCGGCAGCAGCCCGTAGAGCGTGGTCGCGAAGGCCGCCTTGAAGCTCAGCTCGCTGCCCACCATCTTGAAGCCCACCCAGCACAGCAGCGCGCAGAGCAGGTAGACGGCCGGCGCGACGATCAACCCCTGGAACAGCGCCAGGTAGGGCGCGAACTTGTTCACCGCCGCGATGCGCTGGTCCAGCTGCTCGGCGTTGAGCTGGCCGCCGCTCACCTCGTTCTGATGGCGGATGAGCTGCGCCATGTCGATGCGCGTGGTGGCCATCCAACCCACGACGACCGCGACCAGCACCAGCAACAGCAGCGGCGCCGCCCAGGTGGGGCGGGCGGCGAGGGACCTGAAGGTATCGCCCGGAGCGACCAGGACGCCGAGGAGGCGGCCCGCGCCCGACCTGGCGAGCGGGCCCTCCTGCCGCTTGCCCGCGGCATCGTTCATTGCAACAGCACGTCCTTGCGGCGGAAGGTGAAGCGGTTGACGGTCTCCTGCGGATCGAGGATCTTGACCCCCAGCTCCGGCAGCAACTTGCCGATACTGCGATAGTACTCGGCGAGCGCCGTGCGATAACCGACCACCGCGTTGACCTCGGACTGCTTGGCCTGCGTCAGCTGGTCCTGGATCTGGGTGATCTGGAAGCTGGTCGACATGCCGTTCTCGTAGCGCTTCTTTTCGGCGTCGAGGTTCTTTTCCTGGAAGCCGCGCGAGGCGTGCGCGGCGACGATCACCTTCTCCGCCGTCTCGATGCCGCGCACCGCCTTGCGCACCTCGTTGACGACGGTCTTCTTCTCCTGGTCGCGCTCCCAGGTGAAGCGGTTGACGTCGATGTCGGCGATGGCGCTCGTGGCGCGCGCGGCGCGCTTCTGGATCGGGAAGACGAAATGCAGGCCGATGGTCCAGCCGGGGAAGTCGACGCCGGTGATCTGGCTGAGGGCGGAGCCGTAGCTGGTGTTGGCGCCGCCCAGGTTGTAGTTCGCCGTCAGGTTCAGGATTGGCAGGAGGCCGTTGTGCGCCACCGCCTGGGTGATCTTGGCGCGGTCGACGTTGAGGTTCTCCTGCTTGACCTCGACGCGGTTGTCGAGCGCCGTCTTGATCGATTCGTCGAGATCGATCTGGATGGTGTCGGACTCCGGCGGCGTGGTCGGCAGGATGTCGTACTGCCAGAGGTCCTGCGGCAGGTTCATCGCCAGCCGCAACGCGTCGGCGGCGTCGCCGATCGCCTGCTGCGCGGTGATGATTCCCTGCTCGCGAGTGGCGATCGCCGCCTGGCTCTGCACGATCTCGAGCGGCGCCAGGGTGCCGACCTGCACCTGGATGATGTTGCGCTCGTTGAGATCGCGGGCGAGCTGCAGGCTTTCCTGCGCCACCACCAGCGACTCGCGGGCGTTGACCAGGTTCCAGTAGGCGTCGATCACCAAGACCGAGATGGTGACGGCCTGCAGCTCGAACTGGACGCGGTTGGTGCTGCTGGTGTTGAGCGCCAGCAGGATCCCCTGGTCCGTGACCGTGCTGCCGAAGCCCTGCAGCAGCGGCTGGGTCAAGGTGAAGTTCACGGTTGGCTGGTAGAGCGGGACGCCGTTGAATATGAAGAAGCTGCCGCCGTTCGAGACGCTGCGCGGATTGTCCCAGGTGAAGTTCAGGGTGCCGCCGCTTGGAAACAGCTGGCTGAGCGCGGCTCTCACGTCCTGGGACGTGGACTTCGACGCGGTGCCCTGGGAGGTCGCGGGGCTCTTGCTCTCCGTGGCGCTGGCGTCGCCGGTGATGGTGAGGTCGTAGATGCCCAAGGCCTGCGGCACTCCGAGCCTCGCCTCGTTGCGGATGTAGCGCTGCAGGATGAGGGCCAGGTTACGGCGCAGGGCGATCTCGACCGCCTGGTCCAGGGTCAGCGACATGACGTTGTTGGCGATGTCGAGATGCAGCTCTCCGACCTCGGGATTCATCTCCAGCACGTCGACGCTGATGCGGTCCGCGGGGGCGAGGCCGCCGACGGCTCCCGCCGGACCGCCGGCGCTCGCCCCTGCCGGTGTCTGTGCCGCCGGCGGCGCGGCGGTGACCGGCGCGGTGCTGCCGGGAGGGGTGGGCGTGGCCTGGTCAGGCGTTGGCTGGACAGGAGCGGCCTGGGCAGGCGTTGGCTGGGCAGGCGTTGGCTGGGCAGGCATGGCCTCGGGAGGGCTGGCCTGAGCGGCCGGGACTGCCGCGGCGTCATTGCCGCCTTGCCGTGCGCTCGCGGCGCCAGGTCCGGCGGCGGTGAGCAGCAGGAGCAGCCAGGCAACCGCCTGCCGGCGCCCCTGCCGCGAGTCGAAACTAGCAAATTGGCTCATGCGGAGGACCCTCGCGATCGGTATCGGTTGACGTTTCGAGATGGACTGGGCGGGTGGAGCACACGTCGGACCGATCATGGCTCCTGTACGCTTAGCCGCCTGTAAAGTTTAGGGTGCCGCGGACCCCTCCGATCGCGGCGCGCCGGCGGGCAACGCCGGTGCCCCCGCGGCACGCAACGAGCCGGGAAAGAAGCACGCCACCAGGCGCGCGGCCGCGGTTTCGCCGCCGCCGGCCCCGGCGGCCGCCGCCCCGGGCACGGCAGGCAGCAGCTCGGGCCGTTCACTGGCACATCGCGCCTGGGCCACCGGGCAGCGTGGATGGAACGGGCAGCCGGGCGGCGGTGCCACCGGGCTGGGAGGCTCGCCGGCCAGGGGCGAGCGCACGCGAAAGCGCCGCCCGCCGCCTGCTGGCGTTGCCGGCCAGGCAATGACCGGCACCGACGCGAGCAGGCTCGCCGTATAGGGATGGAGGGGATCTGCGAACAGCTCCGCGCGCGGCGCCAGCTCGACGATGCGGCCGAGGTAGAAGACCGCCACGCGGTCGGCCATCTGCTCGACCGCCGCCAGGTCGTGGGCGATCAGCACCAGGGTGAGCCCCATGCGCTCCCGCAGCTCGGCCAGCAGGTTCAGGATCTGGCTGCGGACCGACACGTCGAGCGCCGAGACGGGCTCGTCGGCGACCAGCAGCTCGGGCTCGACCGCCAGGGCGCGCGCGATGCCGACCCGCTGGCGCTGCCCCCCCGAAAGCTGGTGGGGGAAGCGCTCGGTCGCCGCCGCCGGCAGCCCGACCGTGGCGAGCAGCTCGATGGCCACTTGGCGCGCCGCCTGCCGGCGCCGCCAGGCGAAGCCGGCGCGGCCGGTCAGGCGGTGCAGCAGCAGCGGCTCGACGAGCGCCGCGCCGATGCGCTGGCGGGGGTCGAGCGAGTCGTAGGGGTCCTGGTAGATCATCTGGAAGCGCCGCCGCCGGCGCCGCAGCTCGCCGGGTGGCAGCGCCAGGAGGTCTTCGCCGGCGAAGACCACCCTGCCGGCGGTCGGCTCGACCAGGCGCAGCAGGCAGCGCGCCAGGGTGGTCTTGCCGCTCCCCGACTCCCCCACCACCGCCAGGCACTCGCCGCGCCGCACCTCGAGGTCGACTCCCGCCAGCGCCGCCACCGTCCCCCGCCGGCCGAAAGGCGAGCGGCGCAGGGGATAGCGCTTCTCGAGCCCCACGGCCGACAGCAGCACCTCCGGCGGTCCCACCGCCAGCCGCGGTTCCTGCCGCGGTCCCACCGGCAGCCGCGGTTCCTGCCGCGGCTCCACCGGCAGCCGCGGTTCCTGCCGCGGCGGCGCCGGCGCGCTCATCGCGGCACCGCGGCATGCAGCCAGCAGCGCACGCGCCTGGCCGGCCCGGGCGCGGTCTCCGGCGGCTCCTCGACGGCGCAGATCGGCATCGCATCCGGGCAGCGGGGGTGGAAGGGGCAGCCGGCGGGCCGCGCCGCGGGCTCGGCCGGTTGTCCGGGCAGCACCGGCAGCCGGCCTCGCTCCGCCGGCTGCCCGAGCCGCGGCAGGGTGGCCAGCAGCGCGCGCGTGTAGGGATGGGCGGGAGCGCGGAAGAGGTCTTCGACCGCCGCCTCCTCGACCACCTGCCCGGCATACAACACCGCCACCCGATCGCAGGTCTCGGCCACCACCGCCAGGTCGTGAGTGATCAGCAGGACCGCCAGGCCGAGGTCGCGGCGCAGCTCGTCGAGCAGCGCGAGCACCTGCGCCTGCAGGGTCACGTCGAGGGCGGTCGTCGGCTCGTCGGCGAGCAGCAGCTCCGGGCCGCCGGCCAGCGCCATGGCGAGCAGCACGCGCTGCCGCTGGCCGCCCGAGAGCTGGTGCGGATAGTCGCGCAGGCGCCGGCGCGCGTCGGGCATCGCCACCCGCTCGAGCAGCCGCAGGGCTTCCTCGCGTGCGGCGCGGCGGCCGAGCGGCCGGTGCGCGGCGGCCGCCTCCGCGATCTGGAAGCCGATCGAGTAGAACGGGTCGAGCGCCGACATCGGCTCCTGGAAAACGATCCCGATGCGCGCCCCGCGCACGCGCCGCATCGCCGCCTCGGGGAGCGCCAGCAGGTCGGCCTGCCCGCCCGGGCCGCGGCCGTCGAGCAGCACCCGCCCACCCACACGCCCCGGCGGCGGCACCAGCCGCAGCACGGCGAGCGCCAGCAGGCTCTTGCCCGAGCCCGATTCACCGACCAGCCCGACGCACTCGCCGCGCCCGATGGTCAGCGACGCCCCGCACACCGCCGCCACCCGTTGCCGCCCCTCCCGGCCATGCGGGAAGGTCACCTGAAGCCCCTCGATGGCGAGCAGCGGCCGGACCGCGGCAGCGGGAGAGGCGCCGCCGGCGATCGAGGCGCCGGCGGGGAACCCGCCGGCGGCGCCGGCACCCGGGGGGGGCGCAGCGGCGGCGGTCAGGAGGGGGGCATTCATCGGCTGGAGAGCTCTCTCCTATCCTAGACGCCGCTGCCCGCGGATCGGTTGCGCGTTGCCGGGTGGCGGGGCGGGGTCAGCTTGCCTGCCGGCGCAGCCAGTCGACCACCGTTGCCACGCCGAAGCCGGTGGCGGTGCTGCCGCGCCCGTCCTCGGAGCGGACGTAGGCCGTCCCCGCGATGTCCAGGTGTGCCCAGCGGCGCAGGCCGCCGACGAACTGCGACAGGAAGGCGGCGGCGGTGCTCGCCCCGCCCCACCGTCCCGCCGAGTTGCGCAGATCGGCGTGCAGCGCCTTCATCTCGTCCAGGAACTCCGGCAGCATCGGCAGCCGCCACAGCCGCTCGCCGCTGCCGGCGGCGACGCGGTCGAGCTCGGCGGCCAGGGCGTCGTCGGGCGTGAACAGGCCGGCCGCCTGGTGACCGAGGGCCACCACGCAGGCGCCGGTCAGCGTCGACAGCTCGACCAGCGCCTCGCAGCCCTCTTCCGCCGCCAGGGCCAGGGCGTCGGCCAGGATCATCCGCCCCTCCGCGTCGGTGTTGGTGATCTCCACCGTCTTGCCGTTGTAGCAGCGCACGATGTCGCCGGGCCGATAGGCCCTGTCGCTCAGCATGTTCTCGGCCACCGGCAGGTAGGCCCGCACGCACAGGTCCAGCCCCAGCTCGGCCGCGGCGCGCATCGCCCCCAGCACCGCGCAGGCGCCGGACTTGTCGAACTTCATCTGCTCCATGTCGGCGGCGGGCTTGATCGAGATGCCGCCGGAGTCGAAGGTGACGCCCTTGCCCACCAGCGCATAGGCCGGCCGGGGCCGACCGGCGTCCGCCGCCGGCCGGCTGCCCTCGCCCAGGGCCAGGCGCAGCAACCGCGGCGGTTGCTGCGAACCGGCCCCCACGGCCAGCAGGCCGCCCATGCCGCGCCGCGCCAGCTCCGCCGCGTCGAGCACGGCGATCTCGAGGCCGTGGCTCGCGGCCAGCTCGCGGGCGCGCTCCTCCATCCAGGCGGGCGTCGCCTCGTTGCCCGGGGTGTTCGCGAGGTCGCGCGTATAGGCGACCGCCGCCGCCACCTTCGCGGCGGTGCCGGCGGCGGCGCGGTAGTCGCCTTCGGCGCCGGCCGGCGGCACCACCTCGACGGTTTCCAACCGGCCGTTGTCCGGCTCGCTGCGGAAGCGCTCGAAGCGGTAGCCGCACAGCGCCACGGCGCGCGAGACCCGCAGCGCCGCGGCGCCCGTCGTCTCGGCGTGCCGCGGCAGCACCACCCCCAGCCGGCGCACGCCTCCGGTGCGGGCGTCCTCGGCGACCCGGCAGAGCCAGCGCGCCAGCTTGGCGAAGGTGAGCTCGGCGGCCGTCCCCAGGCCGTAGAGCGCAACAATCTGATCGGGGCCGGGGCCGGGGCCGGCGGCCTGCCCGACCTGCTCCTCGCGTCCCTTCCATCCTGGGCGGGCGGCGATGCCGAGCACGGCCCGCCGCAATTCCTCGGGCAGCGGCTCGACCGCGGGCGGCTCGCCCTGGAAGCAGCCGACCGCCAGCAGCTCGGCGTCGGCGCGGCCGCCGGCCGCCACCACGAGAGATGGGATCACGGTCATCGTTTCGTCTCCTAACGGCCCCGGTCGGCGACCCCAGCCGTGGGCTCCGGGCACTTACGGGTCGTAACGGCGCCAGAGTCTACCAGGTACGGTTTTCGCGGGCGGACGGTATGCTATACGCTGCCTTTTCGCCCACGACCCGCGACCTTGCCGACGCCACGACGTCCCGACTCCAGTCGCCGCCGCGCCAGCGCATGAACCCGCCGTCGCTCCTTCCCCTGCTGCCAGGGCCGTTCAACTTCCTGCGCCGCGACCCCGAGGAGATCGGGCGCCTGCTGCCGGACCTGCAGCGCGCCCTGCCGGTGCCGCAGAACATCTTCCTCGAGGACGAGGGCGCCACTCCCCTGCGCGGCTTCCCGGTGCTGCTCTCGGAAGGCATGCTGGCGCTGGCGGCGGCGCTGCGTCAGTACATCCACTGCGAAGAGGGCGTGCAGCTCGCCATCCAGCGACGGGACACCTATGACCGTAAGCTCTACACTACTGCATGGGAGCGGTACCGTGCGCTGCTCACCCGCGCGGTGGAGAACGCCACCATCTCGAACTACGGGCGGCTGTTCCCGTCCGTCTTCTGGCTGCACCATTCGACCGACATCGCCCGCCTGCTCAAGGAGACGCCGAAGCGGGTCCTACGCGAGGACCTCGAGGTCGGCCGCCGCCTGGGCGACGCCATCAAGTACCGGGTCTGCGACCGCCTCCTCGACCGCGTCCTCGCCTGTACCTACGACCTGGTGCAGAAGGTCGCCGGCGCCACCGAGGAGGCCGAGGAGGGGCTCTTCCCGCGTCTCCTCACCAGCATGCGCGACAACGTCCTGGTGTTCACCGAGGACCACATCAGCCCCGACCTTGCCGAGCTCGGCAGCTACTTCAACGGCTATCTCAAGATCGACGGCCGCGAGATCCGCCAGCGCCTGGGCGAGCTGTTCAGCTGGCACGCCGAGCAGCTCGCCGCCGACCACGAGTTGCGCGCCATCGCCTCGACCCTGCTCGGCGCCGACCCCCGGAACGACGCGCGCGACCTGCTCATCCGCCCGGGATACCTGTCCTTCCTGGTGACCCGGCCGGCCTACAACCCGGTGCGGCTGCTGCCGCCGATCCTGGTGCAGGTCTGGGAGAGCCTGCTGCTCAAGCTCAAGGAATTCGAGCTCTTCCATGCGGTGCGCCGGTCGCTGCTGCGCGTCGAGGCGCAGGCCGACGGGCGCATGGTGGCGCGCGAGCCGCTCGCCGTCCGCGGCTCCCACCGCGCGGCCCTCGTCCTGTCGCCGGTCACCCGGCCGCTCGACTTCATGGCCCCCTGGGTGGTCGACCCTCGCGTCGAGCGCTTCGGGCTGATCTACGACATCAGCGAGTTCTCGCAGACCATCTCCTACCTGCAGCGCTCCGCCAGCGAGAGCCAGGACGAGGCGTTCCGCGCCATGTTCCGCTTCCAGCGCCGGGTCAACCGCCTGGCCGGCGCGCGCCGGGTCAAGCTCGAAAAGTACCTGGGCGACGGCGCCTTCTACTCGAGCCGCGAGGCGCTCAACCTGCTCGTCTGCGCCATCCATCTGCAGCGCTACTACGAGCAGGCGGTGCGCGAGGGCTTTGCCTTCGACCGCGGCATGCGCATCGCCTTGAACTTCGGCGCCTACCGCCTCATCCCGATGGGCAGCGGCAGCGGCCAGGAGGGCGAGCGCTACGAGTTCTTCGGTCACGGCATGGTCGAGCTGTCGCGGCTGGTCACCGGCAAGGCGACGCAGGAGGTCGACGAGGTCAAGACCATGCTGATCAGCCAGGGCTACCCCGAGGCCACCGTGCACCGCTTCTTCGCGCCGCTTGCCGAGAGCGACCTCGACGTGGTCGACAAGCGGGAGGAATCGCGCCGCTTCTACGCCTACATCAATCGCAACGGCACGCTGCTCAACAACGGCCTGGTGGCGACCGGCGATTACGTGTCGCGCCTCGACCGCGAGATCGGCCCCAGCCCGCTGCACCGCGGCACCGACGGCACCCGCTCCTACGTCGTCTTCCACGTGGACGACGGCGGCGAGCGCCTGCCGGTCGGCCTGCGCAAGCTGGGGACCGCGCGCCTGAAGGGGCTCGAACGGCTGCCGGTTTATGAGATCGTGGACGGTGCTCGGCTCGACCAGGCGTCGCTGCACGCCCTGCGCGGCGAGCGCCTGGTGACCGCCGCCGAGCGCGAGTCCACGCGGCCGCTGACCCAGCAGGACGGGTGACCTCCCGCGCCTGCTGCGGCGGCCGGTGCGGGCACGTCAGGCGCGGCGCTTCGGGGTTCGCCGCCAGGGAGGACGCTTTGGCAGAGGCAGCAGTCTGGACCACGGAGCTCGCCGGGTTGCCGCCGCCGCGCCGCGGCAAGGTGCGCGACGTCTACGACCTGGGCGAGACGCTGCTCCTGGTCGCCACCGACCGCCTGTCGGCCTACGACCACGTGCTGCGCCCCGCGATTCCGGGCAAGGGCAAGGTGCTGACCCAGCTGTCCACCTACTGGTTCGCGCGGCTCGGCGACAGCGTGCCCAACCACCTGCTGGCGACCGATCCGGCCGACTTCCCTGCCGCCGCCCGGCCGCATGCCGCGCTGCTCGCCGGCCGAGCGGTGCTGGTGCGCAAGGCCGCCGTGGTGCCGTTCGAGTGCGTCGCGCGCGGCTACCTCGCCGGCAGCGGCTGCCGCGAGTACCGCCATAACGGCCGCGTCTGCGGCATCGAGCTGCCGCCCGAGCTGACGCTCGCCAGCCGGCTGCCGCGACCGATCTTCACCCCGGCGACCAAGGCCGCCTCGGGCCACGACGAGAACGTCGACTACGAGACGTTCGCCCGCGGCGTCCTGGCGGCCTGCGGCGCCGGCGCGCCGGGGGACCGGAGCGGAACGGGCGACATGCCGGTAGGCGGGCGCGAGACGGGCGGGCAGCCGGCGGGCGGGTCGCTGCCCGAACGCCTGCGCGACCTGACCCTGGCGCTCTACGAGCGCGCCGCCGCCCATGCCGCCGGGCACGGCCTCATCCTGGCCGACACCAAGTTCGAGTTCGGCCTGGTGTCCCAAGCCGGCGGCGGCGAAGGCGAGCGCGGCGCCGCCGCCGGTCCGGGGCGGCCCGCCGGCCGCCTGCTGCTGATCGACGAAGCGCTGACGCCCGACTCGTCCCGTTATTGGGACGCCGCCCACTGGCGGCCCGGCGAGGAGCCGGCTTCCTTCGACAAGCAATTCGTGCGCAACTGGCTCGACGCCTCGGGGTGGGACCGCCAGTCGCCGCCGCCCGAGCTGCCGCCGGACGTGGTGGCCGGCACGGTGGACCGCTACGTCGAGGCGTACCGCCGCCTGACCGGCGGCGAGCCGCGGCTCTGAGGCCTGGCCGCCGCCCATCCGCATGATCCCGCTGCGCTTGGACCGCCTGGCCGCGATCGTCGGCGGCGAGCTGCGCCTGCCGGCGGCTGCCGCCGGCGAGTCCCCGCCTGCCGGCGGCCCCACCTCCCGCGCCGGCGCCGGCGAGTCCGGCAACGAGGCGGCGGCCACCGTCGTGGCGGCGGTCGCCGTGGATTCGCGCCGCCTGCCCTGGCAGTCGCTGTTCGTCGCCCTGCGCGGACGCCAGGCGGATGGACACGATTTTCTCGACCAGGCGGCGGTCAACGGCGCCGCCGCCGCCCTGGTGCGCGCGGATGCCCCGCCGGCACGCCTCCCGACGATCGCCGTCGACTCGCCGCTCGCCGCCTTGCAGCGGCTTGCCGCCTGGTATCGCCGCGCGCACCTGGGACAGGTGGTGGCGATCACCGGCAGCAACGGCAAGACGATCGTCAAGGACGCCCTCCATGCGCAGCTGGCCGGCACCTTCACGACCGCCGCGAGCCCCGGCAGCTTCAACAGCCAGCTCGGCGTGCCGCTGGCCGTGCTGGCGGCGCCGCCCGGGACGGCGGTGGCGGTGTTCGAAGCGGGGATCTCCGCTCCCGGGGAGATGGCGGCGCTGCGCGAGGTCCTGGCGCCGGATTGCGGCATCCTGACCAACGTCGGCCTCGCGCACATCGCCGCCTTCGCGGGGCGCCGCCACCTCGCCCGCGAGAAGCTTTCGCTGTTCTCGGGCGTGGCGTCCCGCCCGCCCGCGGGTTGGCTGCTGCTGCCGGACGGCGACGCGATGATCGCCGAGGAAGCCGCGGGCCTCGGTTGCCGGCTGATCGGGTTTCCCGGCGACGCCTCCCTGCCGCGGCTCGAGGCGCGGCGGGTGCTCGACGGCGGCGACAGGGCCCGAGGCGGCGGCCCCGGGCCAGGCGGCGGCGACCGCGGCGCGCCCGGGGTGAGCGAGCGGCTCACGGTGCGCTTTCCCTCCGGCGCGGTGCACGAGCTGCGGGTCCGCACCCGCTCGACCGAGATCGTCGAGGACATCCTGCTGGCGGTCGGGGCCGCCCATCTCCTCGGGGTGCCCGACGAACGGATCGCCGACAGCCTGCGCGACTATGCCCCGCCGCCCACCCGGCTCGAGGTCTGGCGCTCGCCGTCCGGCGTGGTGCTGGTCAACGACCTGGTCAGCGCCGATCCGATCTCGGTGCGGGCCGCCTTGCGCACCACCTCCGAGCTGGCGGGGCCCGGCCGCCGAAAGGTGTTCGTGTTCGGCGGCATGGGCGAGCTCGGGCCGCTGGCGGCCGCCGAGTACTCGGCGATCGGCGCCCTGGCCGGCGAGTACCGCTTCGACGCCCTGCTGCTGACCGATCGGCAGGACCGGGAGGATGGCGGCCGCGGCGACGGCGGGGGCGGCGAGGCCGCCGCCACCCGCGACGCCTACCTGGCGGCCTACCCTGCCGGTCACGCGGAGGTGCTGGCCGGCGTCCAGGCGGTGAGGCGGCGATTGCGCGGCCTGCTGGCGCCCGGCGACACGCTGCTGCTCAAGGGGCCCCGCCACAGCGGCATCGCCGCCGCCGCGGTCGATCTCATGGATGCGATGGCCCCCAACCGGCTGCTCGTCGACCTCGGCGCCGTCGCCGGCAACATCGCCGCCTATCGGCGCGCCTGCGACGAGCAGGGCGCGCCGCCGCCGGGGGCCGCGGCCGGACCGCGCACCCGCATCATGGCGATGGTCAAGGCGCTCGCCTACGGCAGCGACCTGGTGCGTCTCTCGTCCTGGCTGTCGGATGCGGGCATCGATCACCTTGGGGTCTCGACCGCCGACGAGGGGGTCGATCTGCGGCGGGCCGGCATCCAGCTCCCCATCCTGGTCACCCTGCCGACACCCGAGGAGGCGGAGAAGCTGGCGCGCTTCGAGCTGCTGCCGGCCGTCTACTCGTTTGCCCTCGTCGAGCCGCTGGCCGAGGCGGCGCGGGCCGCCCTGCCGCCGGGCCGCCAGCTGGCCGTTCATCTCAAGGTGGATACCGGCATGCACCGCGTCGGCGTCTCCCCCGGCGAGGCGCTGCCGCTGGCGCGGGCGGTCAGCGCCACCGGCGTGCTGCGGGTCACCGGTCTGATGACCCATCTCGCCAGCGCCGAAGACCCCGCCGCCGACGGCGACACCCGCCGCCAGCTCGCCCTTTTCGACCAGGCGCGCGCCGCCCTCGCGGGCGCCGGCTTCGGCGGCCTGCTCTGCCACGCAGCGGCCACCGCCGCCGCGGCCCGTTTCCCCGCGGCGCGCTACGACATGGTGCGGTTGGGTCTCGGCCTCTTCGGCCTCTACCCCTCCGCGGCGGTCGAGAGCGCCATGCCGCTGCAACTCGCGGTCACCCTGCTCAGCCGCATCGCCGAGGTGCGCACCGTGGTGCGCGGCGACCGCATCGGCTATGGCGGCACCTACACCGTCACCGCCGAGCGCCTGCGGGTCGGGGTGCTGCCCCTCGGCTATCACGACGGCGTCCCATGGTCGCTCTCGAACCGCGGCACGGTCCTGGTCGACGGCCGGCCGGCGCCCATCCTCGGCCGCATCTCGATGGATTCGATGATCGTCGGCCTCGCCGCGGTCCCCGACGCCGTCGCCGGCAGCGAGGCCCTGCTGTTCGGCGTCCATCACGGCGCCGTCCTCCGTCCCGAGGAGGTCGCCGCCCAGGCCGGCACCATCCCCTACGAGCTGCTGGCCCGACTCGGCCCGCGCATCCAGCGCGTCTACGCCGGCTTCTGAAAGCACCTGATCGAAGCGAAGGGGAGGGGGCCCAGCGAGAAGAGCGCTTTAACATAGGTTGCGCTACACTGTTTTCGTGACCAGCTCGAAGGACGTGGCGGTCGAGGTCGAGACCCGACCCGAGCCGGCCATCGGCCCCGGCTCGGCGGCGGCGTTGGTGCCCGGGTTGACCGTGCTCTGGCATCCCGACCTCGAGCGCGTGGGCGACCGCGTCCTGCTCCCGGGGCTCACCGCGGGCCTGGCGGAACGGCTTTCCCGCTACGAGCCCCACTTCTCGCCGCCGGGTCCGGCGGCGGCCGCCGCGGCGCCGCGGCCGCTCGGCGATCCGTTCCTCAGCCGGCTGCCGATCCTCCTGCTGCCGGAAGCCAGGACCGGCGCGCTGCGTATCCTCTGCCATGCCACCCGGACGCCGGTCATGGCCGGAGGCCAACCCGTCCGCGGCGAAATCACGGTGAGCCCGTCCGCCCTGGACCGCGGCATCGTGCTGCTGCTCGCCAGCCGGGTGGCGCTGCTGCTCCACCGGCTCGATCCGGCGCCGCCTCCCGCGAGCCTGGCGGGTCATGCCGGACCGCCTTCGGGGAGCCCGCCAACCGCCGCCGGCGATGCGGCGGGAGGGCCTGCCGGCGGGCTGATCGGCCACAGCGCGGCGATGCTCGAGCTGCGCCGCGAGCTGGCCCGCCTGGCGCGCCTCGAAGTCCCCGTGCTGCTGCGCGGCGAGACCGGCACCGGCAAGGAGCTGGCGGCCCGCGCCCTCCACGACGCCGGCCCGCGCTCCCGCGGCCCGTTCCTGGCGGTCAACCTTGCCGCGGTGCCGGAGGCGCTGGCAGCCGCCGAGCTTTTCGGCGCCGCCCGCGGCGCCTTCACCGGCGCCGAGCGGGCGCGGCCCGGATACTTTCGCCTGGCGGCAGGCGGCACGCTGCTGCTCGACGAGATCGGCGAGGCCTCGCCGGAGGTCCAGTCTCTCCTGCTGCGTGCCCTGGAAAGCCACGAGATCCAGGAGGTGGGCGGCGGCGAGCCGCGGCGCGTCGACGTCCGTCTGCTCGCCGCCACCGATGCCGACATCGAGGCCGCCGCCGGCAGCGGCCGCTTTCGCGCCCCGCTGCTCCACCGGCTGGCGAGCTACCAGGTGCGTCTGCCGCCGCTGCGCCGGCGCCGCGACGACGTCGGCCGGCTGCTGCTCCACTTCCTGCGGCTGGAGCTGGGGGCCCTGGGCGCCGCCGACGTCCTGCTCGCCGGGGGACCGGGGGTCGCCGGCGCCCGCGACCGCAGCGCCGAGCAGCCCTGGCTGCCCGCACCGCTCGCCGCGCGGCTGGCCGATTACGACTGGCCTGGCAACGTCCGCCAGCTGCGCAACGTGGCCCGCCACCTCGCGATCGCCGGCCATGCGGCCGCCACCGCACCCTGGGGTCCCCAGCTCGAGCATCTCCTGCCCGAGCCGGGGGCGGCGGGCACGCTTGCCGCCGCCGTGGCGGCGCCGGCCCTGCCGCGGCCGGCGCCGCGCAAGCTCTACCGCCGCGCCGAGGAGGTCGGCGACGAGGAGCTGCTGCGGGCACTGCGCGCCCACCGCTTCAGGTTGCAGCCGGCTGCCGCCAGCCTCGGCATCTCGCGCACCGCGCTCTACGACAGGATCGAACGCTCCGCATCCCTGCGCAAGGCTTCCGACCTGACCCGCCACGAGATCGAGGAGTGCATGGCGCGCTGCCAGGGCGACCTCGACACGGCGGCCGCCGCCCTCGAGGTCTCCCGGCGGGGCCTGCTGCGCCACATGCGACGGCTGGGCATGCACCCTTGACGACGCTGGCCGCGACGGACGGCGTGCCTCGCCACCTCGGCCCCTACCGGATCGACGGCAGGCTTGGCGGCGGCGGCATGGGGGAGGTCTTCGCCGCCTACGACGAGCGGCTCGAACGGCGGGTGGCGATCAAGCTGGTCCGGCCCGCGGCCGCGGCCGACGGCGTCGCCCGCGAGCGCCTGCGGCGCGAGGCCCGGGCCGTGGCCGGCCTCAGCCACCCGGCCATCGTCCACGTTCACGACATCCTGACGATCGGCGGCGACGAAGGCGACGCCATCGTGATGGAGCTGGTCGAGGGCGAGACCCTTGCCGAGCGGCTGCGCGCCAGCGGTTGCAATATCGACGTCGCGCTGCGGCTCGGCGCCGAGGTCGCCGGCGGGCTGGCCGCCGCGCATGCCCGCGGCATCGTGCACCGCGATCTCAAGGCCGAGAACGTCATGATCGATACCGCCGGGCGCGCCAGGATCCTCGACTTCGGCGTCGCCAAGCGTCCCCAGGCCGATGGCGATCCCGCTCTCACCTCGACCGGCGTGGCCATCGGCACGTCGCGCACCATGTCGCCGGAGCAGGCACGGGGCCTCGAGGTCGACCACCGGACGGATCTCTTCGCCCTCGGCGTCATGCTCTACGAGGCCGTGACCGGGACCTCTCCCTTCCTGGCGCCGACCCATTTCGAAACTCTTGGCAACGTCTGCTCCTACCGGCAGCGCCCTGCCGCCGAGCTCCGTCCGGAGCTCCCCGGCGCGGTTTCGGAGCTGATCGACCGGCTGCTCGAGAAGGACCCCTGCCGCCGCCCCCAGACCGCCGACGCCGTCGAAGCGCAGCTGACCGCTGCCGCCGCCGCGTGGATGGGGTCCGGCGCGGCGACACGGTCGCCCGAGGCGCCGCCCCGAACGGCGAGCTCCGGCGAGGGGACATGGTTCGCCACCACCGCCACCTTGCAGCAGCGGCAGCCCGCCCGGCAGCCCACGCGGCAGCCAAATGAATCCCTGTCCGGCGCCCCTGTCCGTTCGCCCGCGGCGCGGCGCCGGTGGACCTTGGCGGCCCTGGCCGTGGCGCTGGCCCTGGCGGCCGCGCTCGCCAGCTGGCTGGTGCTGCGCTCGCGCCGCGTGGCGCCGCTCTATGTCGCGGTGCCGGCGGCCGAGATCGGCGCCGGCCGCGGCCTCGACGGGGTCGACCTGCAGGCCGCGGCGGTGCGGGCGGCGCTGCTCCACGGCCTGCTCTCGCTCGACGGCGTTTCGCCGCTGGCGGCAGAGCAGGTGGACGCGGTGGCCGGCCCGCCCGCCGCCGTGGCCAGGGCGACCGCGGCCGACGAGGTGCTGGCCGCCCGCCTCGACTGCAACCAGGCGAATTGCCGGATCGCGGTGAGCCGGGTGCTCGCCAACGGCGTGGTGCGCTCGTCGGAGAGCTTCGAGGCCCCCACGGGCAAGCCGTTCCTGCTGGTCGAGGCCGCCAGCGCGCCGCTCCGCCTCCTCTATCGGGACCGCCGGTGGCGGGAAGACGTGTCGCCGCTTCTGGTGAGCGCGGCGGACTACGAAGAGTACCTGCGCCTGGACGACGAGGTGGCGCACCGCCGCCAGGCGCTCCCGTGGAACGAGCTCATCTCCCGCACCCGCCGGCTGCAACAGCGCGCACCGCGTTTCCTCGAGGCGCTCTATCTCGAAGCGGTCCTGTTGCGGCAGCGCTTCAAGGCCGGCCGCGACCGCGCCGACCTCGAGGCGGCCGAGACGGTGCTGCGCCGGGCGCAAGCCCTCGCTCCGGCCGACCCGCGGCCGTTGATCGGCTTGTTCGACCTGGCTCTGCGCGTCAATGAGCTGGGAGACGCCGAGGCGGCGCTGCGGCAGCTCGAGCGCCTGAAGCCCGGCGATCCGGAGGTCGAGATGGACTGGGGGCTGCTGCTCGAAAGGTTCGGCAACCGCGACGAAGCCCTCGCGCGGATGCGTGCGGCGGCGCAGCGGCGGCCCTCGCGGCGCTGCCTCTTCGAGCAGGCCAACATGGAGCAACGGTTGGGCGAGCTCGCCGCCGCCCGCCGCCACCTCGATCAGCTGCTGGTGCTCTTCCCCGACTACTACGAGGCGCAGTCGCTGCTCGCCCAGCTCGAGCTGGCCGGCGGCAGCGCCGAGCGCGCCGCGGCTCTCTACTCGGGCCTGGTGCGGCGCACCCCGCAGTACGGCGAGCTCAGCAACCTCGGCACCGCCTATCTGCTGTTGCGCCGCTTCGGCCCGGCCGAGGAGTGCTTCGGGCGGGCCGTCCGGCTGCAACCGGCCAATCCCCTTGCCGCGCTCAACCTGGCGGACGTCGTCCTCCTGCAAGGCCGCCGCGAGGAGGCCGCGGCCGGCTACCGCACGGTGGTGCAGCTGACGACGCGCGACCCTGCCGCCGCCGGCGACGCGCAGCTCGTCTCCGTCCGCGCCCAGGCCCTCGCCCACCTCGGCGAGCGGGCACGCGCGGTCGAGGACGCGCAGAGCGCCCTGGCGCTGGCGAAAGGCAACCGCGAAGCCGCCTACGAGGTTGCCCTTGTCTACGCGCTTGTCGGCGACGAGGTCTCCGCCCTGGTCAACGCCAAGGTCGCCCTCGCGGGGCACTACGAGGCGCGGTGGTTCAGCCTGCCCTGGTTCGATCGCCTCCGCGGCGACCCGGAGTTCCGCCGCCTGCTCGCCGCCGGCGAGCTCGCCGGGTTGGAGAGCCCGACCGCTGCCGCCGCGGGCCGTTGAGCTGCCGGCGAGCTCCCCGGACCTTTCTTGGGGGCAGGCCGGCCTTCCGGCATCAGGTTCGACCCGTCGACGTTGATGATCGTCGGATCGGCAATGATCGGCGCGCCCTGGTACTCGAGGTCGAGCTGGTACGAGACCTCCTGGCCGGCGGTATTGCCGGACGACGTGAGGACCCATGCCGGGTTGTTCTGGCCCGCCGGGAGCGAGGGGCGGCCCAGGCTGGCAAGCCAGCTCGGCTGGCCCTGCGTCCAGGCGAGATCCTTCAACGTCGCTGCCGCCGGCGGCGGGTTGCCGCCGGAGTCGATGGTCCACAGCATCAACCAGATATCGGTCGAGATGCCGATGAGGACCGCCACCTTGCCGTTCGCGTCGCAATCACCGGAGTACGTCACGGCAGGCGGGGTGGCGGCGACGTCGACCTTCACGTTCACGAACTTGATCGGATTCGGACTGGCCATGGCCTTGCCTCCTGGTGAATCGCCCGCCGTTCGTCGGCGTGCGGGGCGTACGTTGCACGGGTGACGGGACCGTCGATAGCACTCCCCGTGCCAGCCGCGGCCGCGCCGGGCCTCCGCCGTCCACGCCTCCGCGACGCCCGCCAGAGGTTATGACGGACATATCTGTGGGCTTGACGTCCGACATAACGCGACATATGCGGACGGCGCGCCGGCCGGCGGCCGCCGCCGCGCGGCCGGCATGGCTTGCAACTTGCTATTTCCGAGGATTCGAGCCGCGAGCGCCGCCGGCCGCGATGACGGGAGGGCTCCCGTCATCGCCGGCGCGGGCGGCAAACCGGCTCGCTCTGCGATCCCGGGGAGCGTGGGCGTGCGCTCCCCGGCCTTTTCCCCCCTGCTGTCCTAGAAGCGCGATGCGCTGCCGAGCAGGTATTTCAGATTATCGTCCTTCCAGCGGATGCCGGCTCCCAGGAACAGCGAGTGCTGCTCGAGCGGATCGTCGTAGCCGCCGATCACGTAGAGGTTCGGATGGAGCTGCCACTTGGCGGTCAGGCGCAGGTGCGCCCGCTGGTTCAGCGGGCGGCTGAAATCGAAGGCCTCGAACGACAGCCAGATCGGCCGGCGCAGCTTGGCGTTGAACGGATATTCCACCTGCACGCCGCCCTTGCTCTCGATCAGGCCGCCCCAGAAGCGGATGTCGGCCCAGGGCTCCTCGGACGTGTGAAAGCCGAGCAGGGCGTTCCACCCCAGCTTGTCCTCGGTGACCTGGTCCCGGGTCGTGGTGGTGGAGGTTTGACCGAGCTCGTTGGTGAAGGTGACGCGGTCGATGCGGGTGCGGTAGGTGCCGTTGGGAGTGACGGCGATGCCGACCTTGTACAGGCGCTGGCTGTCCTGCGGATCGATCAGGACGTCGAACATCGAATGCGAGCGCGAGAAGGTGTTCTGTTGCTTCTGCAGCAGGTAGCCCTGCAGGTCGAGGTCCATCTTGAAGCGCTGGATGGCGCCGATCGTGCCGCTCAGGCTCTCGACGCCCGACTTGATGCTGTCGAGCGTCGCGACGGCGCTCTTGTAGGCCTCGTCGCTCGTGACGAGCTTGCCGACCGTGCCCTGGCCGCTGGCGATCTCGCCGGTGATCTTGTTGAGGTTGTCGACCGAGGTCTGCAGGTGCGTCGTCAGCTCACGGATGTTGCCCATGCTGGCGGAGACGTCGCCGCGGTTCTCGGCGATGATGCCGGAAACCTGGTCCAGGGCGCGCTGCGTGTCGGCGGAGATGCGCGGCAGCTCCCTGGCGAGGGTGGCGGCGAGGGAGTCGAAGTTGCGCACCGTGGAGGCGACGTTGGCGCGGTTCTCGGCCACCAGGGCGCGGATCTCGGCGCTGGTCAGGCGCAGGTCGTCGACCAGGGTGTTGATGTTGCCGCCCAGGTTGCCACCGCCGAAGGAGCCGGTGACCTTCTCGATCGAGGTGCCGATGTTGTCGAGCTTGGCCATGGCTTCGTCGAAGGTGACCGGCGAGGTGCCGCGCAGCACCGCGTTGTCGGGCAGCGGCGGCGCGGCCGGCGGCCCGGGCACGATCTCGACGTACTTGTCGCCCAGCAGGCCGAGGTTGGCGATGCGCGCCGACGCTCCCTGGGTGAGCGGCACCGGCTGCTCGAGCAGCAGCCGCACCTGGGCGCTGCGGCCGTCGCCGGCGAGGCCGATGCCGTCGACGCGGCCGATGCGCACGCCGGCCATGCGCACCGCCGACTTGTCGTCGAGCCCGGCGACGGTGGGGAACACCGCCGAGATGTGCCTGCCCTGCTTCTGGAAGGGATTGATGTCCTCGATCTTCCAGATCAGGACCGCCAGGATCACCAGGCAGACGGTCGCGAAGATCCCGACCTTGATCATTTGCGCCATACGCTCTCCATCCCTCGACCGCCTCGGAGCGCCCCGCCGTGCCCGTTGCCCGGCGATCTCGCGTCCCGCGGGCGGCCCGCGTCCATGTGGCTGGTCAATGGGTGGCTGCCGCCGGCCTCCTTGCCGGCGCCCCGCGCTCCTCCTGATCCGCGGAGAGCGGTCCCTCCGCATCGCCGTGGATGAACTGCTGGACCCTGGGGTCGGTCAGCCCCTTGAATTCCTCGGGCGGCGCCTCGGCGATGATCTTCCCATGGTCCAGCATGGCAATCCGGTCGGCAATGCGGAAGGCCAGCTGCATGTCGTGGGTGATGGTCACCGTGGTCGTCTTCAGCCGCTCGCCGATGTCGCGGATGACCTCGCCGATCATCGCCGTGTTGACCGGATCGAGGCCGGTCGTCGGCTCGTCGAAGAGCAGGATCTCCGGCTCATGGGCGATGGCCCGGGCAAAGCCGACGCGGCGCCGCATGCCGCCGGAAAGCTCCGAGATCTCCCGCGTCTCCGACCCTGCCATGCGCACCATCTCGAGGCACTCCTCGACCCGTGCGCGGATCTCGCCGGCCGACTTGCGCGACAGCCGCCGCAGCGGGAAGGCCACGTTGTCGTAGACGTTCATCGAATCGAACAGGGCGCCCTCCTGGAAGGCCATCCCGAAGCGGCGCCGGAACTCGGTGAGCCTGCGGTTGTCGAGCTGCTCGATCGCCACGCCGTCCACCACGACGGTGCCGGAGTCGGGCTTGAGCAGGCCGATGATGTGCTTGAGGGTGACGCTCTTGCCGGTGCCCGACCCGCCGATCACGACCATCGACTCGCCGGCGGCGACGCTCAGGTCCAGCCCGTCGAGCACCCGCTTGGGTCCGAAGGACTTGACCACCCGGCGCAGCTGGATCCTGGGCTCCGCCGCCGCGGGAGCGGGCGGCTCCGACGGAGCCTGGGCAGGGGTGGGGGTGGCCATCCTCGGTCCTGGTCGCCTCAGAAGAGCAGCTTGGTGAGGAAGAAGTCCGCCGCCAGGATGGCGATGCTGGCGAGCACCACCGCCGCGGTGGTGGAGCGCCCGACGCCCTCGGCGCCGCCGGTCGTGTAGAAGCCCTGCTGGCAGCCGATGGTCGCCAGCAGCAGACCGAAGACCGCGGCCTTGATCAGGCCCGACATCAGGTCGTTGAGGTTCATGAACTGGAACGAGGTGTTGAGATAGCTGACCGGGTTGGAGCCCATCAGCACGACCGACACGAGGTAGCCGCCGAAGATGCCGATGCCGTCGGCAAGGGCAACCAGCAGCGGCATCATCAGCACGGTGGCCCAGACCCTCGGCACCACCAGGTAATGGACCGGGTCGGTGGCCATGACCTCGAGGGCGTCGATCTGCTCGGTGACCCGCATGGTGCCGAGCTCGGCGCCCATGGCCGAGCCGGCGCGGCCGGCCACGATCAGGCTCGAGAGCACCGCGGCCAGCTCCCGCACCATCGACAGGCCGACCAGCGAGCCGACGTAGCTCTCGGCGTTGAAGCGCTTGAGGACGGTGAAGGTCTGCAGGGCCAGGACCATGCCGGTGAAGAGCGCGGTCAGCAGCACCACCGGTGTCGAGGAGACGCCGACCTTGACCATCTGGCGCGACAGCTCGCGCCAGTCGTAGGGCGGCCGCGGCGTCCAGGCGAAGACGCGCCCCAGCATGTCCACGAACCTGCCCATCTGCAGCAGGAAGCGCGCAAAGGGCGCGGGCAGCAGCGATCCCCGGCCGCCTGCGCGGCTCTCGCCGCCCTCGCCGTCGTCGGCCACCGAGGGGGGAGTCGCCCGGCCCGCCCCGCCCTCGGTCATCATCCGGGCTTCCACGAAGCTGCTGCCCTCCTCGAATGCGCCCGGTTGGCGCACCGCAGAGAGTACTTCACCCGTAAACAGTTTCCAAGGCCACGATCGACCTGGTAGTGGGCTTGCCCCACTACCATCCATTTGGCCGCCGGCTGTCCCATGGGCTGCCGGGGGGGAGGGCTCAGAAGGGAGCCGCCGGCGGTCCGCCATGGCGGTCGAGGTTGCGGAAGCTGGTGGTGTCACCGAGGAAGACCAGCTCCACCGTGCCGGTCTCGCCGTTGCGGTGCTTGGCGATGATCAGCTCCGCCAGCCCCTTGTTCTCCTCGCTGGGGTTGTAGATCTCGTCGCGATAGATGAACGCGACCAGGTCCGCGTCTTGTTCGATACTACCGCTCTCGCGTAAGTCAGCGAGCTGCGGGCGGTGGTCGCTGCCCCGGCGCTCGGGCTGGCGGGAGAGCTGGGAGAGGGCGATCACCGGGATGTCGAGCTCCTTGGCGAGCTGCTTGAGGCCGCGGCTGATCGCGGCGATCTCGAGCTGGCGGTTCTCGTACCTGCCGCCGGCCTGCATCAGCTGCAGGTAGTCGAGGACCAGCAGGGCCAGGCCCTTCTCCGCCTTGAGGCGCCGCGCCTTGGAGGCCACCTCGAGCAGCGACGGGTTCGCCGAGTCGTCGATGAAGAGCGGCGAATCGCTGTTGGCGCGCACCGTCTGGATGATGCGCGTCCACTCCTTCTGCGACACCCGGCCGGCGCGCAGCCGGCTGAACGAGATGTCGGCCTCGGAGCAGAGGATGCGCAGGGCCAGCTCCTGCTGCCCCATCTCGAGCGAGAAGATGCCGACGGTGCGCCGCTCGCGGATGGCGACGTGCTGGGCGACGTTGAGGGCGAAGCTGGTCTTGCCCATGCCCGGGCGGCCGGCGATGATGATCAGGTTGCCGCGGTTGAGGCCGTGGCTGATGCGGTCGAGGTCGATGAAGCCGGTGGGAACGCCGGTGAGCAGGCTGCCGGGCCGCTCCTCCAGCTCCTCGAGCGTCTCGTGGAAGACGTTGGCGAGCGCCACGAAGCCGCGCTGCACCGCCTCCTCGCCCAGCCCCAGGATCGCCTGCTCGGCGTGGCCCAGCGCCTCCCGGGCGTCGACCCCGCCGTCCAGGCAGTCGCGGACGATCTGGCCCGCCGCCTGGATCAGCCGCCTGCGGACCGAGCGCTCCTTGACGATCTCGACGTAAGCGTCGATGCGCCCGATGTCGGGCAGGTCCAGGTCGAGCCCCGCCAGGTAGGCGAGCCCCCCGACGCCGTCGAACTTCAGCTGCTGCTCGAGCTTGGCCTGGACGGTCCGCAGGTCGATGCCGACCCGGGCGTCCTGCAGGTCCAGCATCGCCTCGTACAGCACGCGGTGGCGGTCGAGGTAGAAGTCGTCGGGCCGCAGCCGGCCGGCGATCGTCGGCAGCACCGCCGGGTCGAGCAGGATGCCGCCCAGGACCGCCCGCTCCGACTCCTCGCTGTGCGGCAGGGTCTTTTGCTGGGGAAGGGTGTCGATCATGCGCCGCGCCGCTACAGCGGAGGGATGAAGGCATTCTCCTCCACCGGCTCGGGGAGGCGCAAGCCGGCGGCAGGGGCCGGGGCCGGACCGCCTGGAGCGGCCTTGACTCCACGGGAGGGTCCCCCTACTCTCTAGGCCATGCCGGCCACAGGCTTGTCGTCGCGCCGGGCGGCGCCCCTGGCACGTGGGTCCGGGGCAGCCCATCTCGGCCGGACCGGGTTGCAAGCTCACCGGGCAGCGTGCGAGGTCGGGACAGGACGGCAAATGAATGTCGAGTGAGCTTCTTGGCCCCCTGGAAATCGTCGGCGCCGGCCCCGCGGGGCTGGCGGCTGCCATTGCCGGCTGCCAGGCCGGCCGCAGGGTCGTCGTCTACGAGCGCCATCGCGACGTGGGCTGCAGGTTTCGCGGCGATTTCCAGGGACTCGAGAACTGGTCGAGCGCCGGCGACGTCCTCGAGGAGCTCGCCGGCCTCGGCATCGAGCCGACCTTCGACGCGATCCCCTTCACCGAGCAGGTCTGTTATGGGCCCGGAGGCCGCGAGCACGTCTTCCGGTCCGCGCAACCCTTCTACTATTTGATCACCCGGGGGTCCGCCCCGGGGACCCTCGACCATTCCCTCAAGCAGCAGGCGCTGGCGGCCGGCGCCGAAATCCGCTTTGGCGAACCGGTTCTCAAGCCTCCCGCCGGCGCCGTCGTCGCCAGCGGGCCGCACCGCGCCGACGCCCTCGCCATCGGTTACCTGTTCGAAACCGACCTGGCCGACGGCGCTTTCGCCGTCCTGGACGACCGCGTGGCGCCGAAGGGTTATGGCTACCTCCTGGTCCACGGCGGGCGAGCCACGCTTGCCGCCTGCCTGTTTCGCGACTTCGCCAATCACGCCGCCTACCTCGAGCGGACCGCCGAGTTCTTCTACCAAAGGCTCCGCTTCTCGATGCGCAACTCGCGGCGCTTCGGCGGCGTCGGCGCCATGCATTGGCCGCCGGCCGCTTCGGGACACGCTTTTCATGCCGGGGAGGCGGCCGGCGTGCAGGACCCCCTGTGGGGTTTTGGCATCCGCTATGCCATCCTCTCCGGGCAGCACGCGGCCGGCCTCGCGCTCGACGCCGCGCGGCGCGCCGTCCACCGGCGATGGGACGAGACCGTCGGCAACCAGCTCCGCACCGGTTTCGTGAATCGCTATTGCTTCGACCGCCTGGGAAAGCTCGGCTATCGCTTGCTCCTCTGGGGCCTGTCGCGATCGAAAGATCCCCGCCGGAGCCTGCGGCGCCTCTATGGCACCGCCGCCTGGAAGCGGGCGCTGTTCCGGTTGATCCACGGCTCCCGCCGAAGCGAGCAGGCGCGCGAAGCGGTGCCCGCGGCTCTGGCCCGAGCCCTTCCGTAGGGCCCCGCGGCACTCCCGGCAGGTCGCAACGCGGCACACGGGCATTTTCAGCAGCGTGCCCGCCGGCCGCAGGTCGTGCGGCCCGCGTGGGGCCCGGCGCGACTCCCCGCCCCACCCGCGGCGAGCGCGCCGGACGTCGCCGGCGCAACCTGATCTATCCGGTTTCTTCGATCCTCACCTCGGTGGTGATCGCGATGGCCTTGTGGAGCGACTTGTAGATCGGGCAGCGGTCGGCATGCAGGCCGTGCACGCGCTCGATCGTCGCGCGGTCCGCGGCCGGCGCCTTCAGGTGATAGATCACGTGGATACGGCGGATGATCAGGACGTTGTCTTCGAGCTCGATCTCTCCCCTGACCTCCGAGGTGAGACGGCGGTTGCTGGCGTCGACGTGGCGCGCCTCCAGCGCGCCGCCAAAGGTGCCGGTCAGTCAGCCGCCGGCGGCCGCCACCACGTAGTCGATGGTGGTGGCATGGGGCTCGACGACGTCGGGGCTCACCTTGTAGTGCGCGGCGATGGCGCCGTGGACGCCAAAGGTCACCGGCTCGGGTTCCGCCGGCAGATACGCGAGCCGCAGTGGGCCTGCCTGGCGCTCGATCTTGACGCGTGAGACGTAAACGACGTCGCTCATGAACCCTCCGATCGGGAATGCGCCCCGCGGGCAGGGGCCTCCTCGAAGGTTACCGTACGCGGGATCTCGAGGTGAAGGGCCCAGCCTCCTGGCAACGCGTGCATTCACACCGGGTCGGTGTGGACCAGCACCCGCGAGCGGGGCAGCTCCCCTTCAATGGCGTGGCGGATGCGGGCCCCCCGGGCGTGGGCTTCCTCGAAGCTGACCGTCTTCGGGATCTCGAGGTGAAGCTCGATCAGCCTGCGGCTGCCGCTGCGGCGCGTTCTGAGGTCGTGGAGGCCGCTGACCTCCGGGGCGAAGGAAGCGACGATCGCCTCGATGCGGCGCAGCTCCTGGGGCGGCAGGCCGCGGTCCGAGAGGTCGCCCACGGAATCGATGACCAGCTGGCCGCCGGCGCGCAGCACCACGACCGAGACGGCCATGGCCAGCAGCGCGTCGGCGGCGTGCCAGTGGGCCCAGCGGACGAGAAGGAGCGCCAGCAGCGCGCCCGCGTTGACCCACAGGTCCGCCCGGTAGTGAATGCTGTCCGCACGCAGGGCAGGACTGCCGCTGCTGAAGGCTGCCCGTTCCAGCAAGCGGCTGGCCAGCCAGCTGGCGAGGATGGAAGCGGCCAGCACCGCGATGCCGAGCTCGAGGGCCTGCGGCGCCTGGTGTGACACCAGGCGCCGGCCACCCGCGACGATCAGCCCGGCGGCGGCACCCAGCAGCAGCAGTCCCTGGCCGAGTGCGGCCAGGGTCTCGAAGCGGCCGTGGCCGTAGGCATGATCGGCATCCGGCGGCGCCGCGCTGCGCCGCACCACGAAGTAGCTGGCGCTCGAGACGAAGACGTCCACCGCCGAGTCGAGGGCGGCCGCGCCGAGCGCCAGCGAGTTGGTGAGCCAGGCGGCCACGCCCTTGAGCAGCACCAGGAAAGCGGCGGCGCCGACCGCCGCCAACTGGGCGCGCCCCACGGCCGGGGCAGGGGCCCCGCCGGGGCCGGCCGAGGCGGCCGCACCGGCCGCTCCCGAGCCTCCGGCGCCGGGTTCCTCGGGGCCTGCCGCGGTGCTCGCCACGCGGAGGATCTTAATACTCCCCGCCGCTGCGTGCCGGTCTCCGGGCCGTGACGTCAGCGACGCCTCCGGTAGTGGTCGAGTCCTCCAAGATCCCTTACAGTCATTCATCGCCGGCACGAACGTGACCGGTCGGTCGCTGCGCACGCGAGCGCCATTGCCCGAAGGAGGTATGGACGTGGATGACCGAACCACCCTGCTGTACGCCTTTTGCCTGGCCGCGGCGACGCTCGCGGCTGTCACGCCGGCCCACGGACAGGCGAGCCAGCCGTCGGAGGCCGAGCGCATGCGCCGCATGGCAGAGCTGGTGAACAAGCCGGTCGTCTACACGGTTCCGGGGATGGACCGGGTCAAGGTCCGCAAGGACATCGTCTACAAGAAGACGGACGACCCGAACATGAAGATGGACGTGTACACGCCGGCCGGCCTTGCACCGGGCGAGAAGCGGCCGGCGGCGATCTTGCTCCACGGCGGCGCACCCACCAGGTTCCAGCCGAAGGAGTGGGGGTTCTTCCAATCGTGGGGGCGGCTCGTCGCCGCCTCGGGCATGGCCGGAGTGACCTTCACCTACAGGATCACCTTCCCCGCGTCGCACCTCGCCGACAGCGGAGCCGACGTGGCGGAGGCCATCGCCTATGTGCGGGCCAACGCGGACAGCCTGGGCATCGACCGGGACCGCCTCTGCCTCGTGTCCTACTCCGCGGGCGGCCCGATGCTCGGGCCGTATCTCCGTGGCGCGCCCGAGCATATCCGCTGCCTGGTCGCCTTCTACTCCCTGATGGACGTTCGCCAGCCGGGCGGGCACGAGGCGAGCGAGCCGGCGGAGCTCCTGGCGCGTTTTTCGCCGGTCGCCCAGGTCGAACAGGGGACCGGGCGCTTGACGCCCATCTTCGTCGCGCAGGGGCGAAAGGACGAGGTCCCCACGCTGCTCGCTACCGTCGACCGCTTCGCCGCCGAGGCGTTCGGCCGCGGTGTCCCGCTGACCCTCATGAGCCACCCGGACGCGCCCCACGCCTTCGACAATCAGGTCGACGACGACCGCACGCGCGAGATCCTCCGCGCCGCCCTCGACTTCCTGCGCTGGCACCTCGGCGTCGCCTCCCCTCCCTCTTGACAGGTCGGATAGGCTCTTCTTGAAAGTCGCTCGGGGTCCGGCCCCGCCGAAAGGAGAGATGGATGCCCGCCACCGAATGCACCCACGTCGATCAGATCCGCGAGGTCACGCCGAGCGGGACCGGATGCAAGGAGTGCCTGGAAACCGGCGGCCACTGGGTGCACCTGCGCCTGTGCCTCACCTGCGGCCACGTCGGCTGTTGCGATTCGTCTCCCGGCAAGCATGCCACCAAGCACTTCCACGCCAGCCGCCACCCGATCGTGCGCTCCTTCGAGCCCGGCGAGGATTGGGCCTGGTGCTACGTCGACGAGGTGGAGCTGCTGCCCTCCTGAAGCGCGCCGCCGCGCCCGGGTCCTCCCGACGGCACCCCCAAGGGAACCCTGAAGGGAACGCCTAGAGGAGGTGGGCCAGGTGCTGGTGGACGAACGACACCGTGATCGAGCCCTCGCCGACGCCCGAGGCGACCCGCTTGATCGAGCCGTGCCGCACGTCCCCGGCCACGAAGACCCCCGGCACGCTGGTTTCGAGCAGGAACGGCTGTCGCTCCACGTTCCAGCCCGCCGGCAGCTTGCCGTCGCGGACCAGGTCGCTGCCGGCCAGCAGGAAGCCGTGGGCGTCGCGCTCCACCACGTCCGCGAGCCAGGCGGTGCGCGGCTCGGCGCCGATGAAGATGAACAGCGACCGCGTCGGCACGGTCTCGACGGCGCCGGAGCTCGCATCGGCCACGTCGATGGCCTCGAGGTGCTCGCCGCCGTGCACGCCGGCCACGGAGGCGTGCAGGCGCACCTCGATGTTGGGGGTCTGCGAGATCTGATCGACGAGGTAGCGCGACATCCCCTTGAACAGCGAGTCGCCGCGCACCAGCATGACGACCCGCCTGGCGTAGCGGGCGAAGTACATCGCCGCCTGGCCGGCGGAGTTGGCGCCGCCCACCAGGTACACGTCCTCGCCCTTGCAGGCCATGGCCTCGGTCATGGCCGCGCCGTAGTAGACGCCGGCGTCGGTGAGGCGATCGATCCCGGGCACCGCGAGCTTGCGGTAGGAAACGCCGGTCGCCACCACCAGCGCGTGGCAGCTCACCTCGCTGCCGTCGGAGAGGGTGACGATCCGGTACGGGTCCTCGCGCCGCAGGCCGGTCGCCTCCTGAGGGTTCAGGATCTCCACTCCGAACCGCTCGGCCTGAGCCACCGCACGGCGCGCCAGCTCGGCGCCCGAGAGTCCGGCCGGGAAACCCAGGTAGTTCTCGATCCGCGAGCTGGTTCCCGCCTGGCCGCCGGCGGCGTCCCGCTCGACGATCAGGGTGCGCAGCCCCTCCGAGGCGCCGTAGACCGCCGCCGCCAGGCCGGCCGGCCCGCCGCCGACGATGATCAGGTCGTAGAAGCGGCTCTCGGCACGGGTGCGCAGGCCCAGCCGCTCGGCAAGCTCGGCGCGCGTCGGCTCGACCAGGGAGTTGCCCTCGGCGAAGAACACCACCGGCAGACGGCCGGCCGGGACGAACGGGGGGCCGCCATTGCCGGGCGCGCTGGCGGTGCCGCCGTCCTGCGCGGCGGCGCCGGTGCCCTCCGGCACCGCCGCCGCTGCCGGCGCCGTCCCCGGCGCGGCGGCCGCCTCCCCACCCTCCGCGCGCATCGCCTGCGCCGCGAGCCGGCGGGCCTCGGCGTCGGTCTCCACGTCCAGCCACAGGTACGGGACGTGATGGCGGGCGAGGAAGTCGCGCACCTCGAAGGATTTCGGCGACCAGCGGTGACCCACCACGCGCACCCCTTCGAAGGGCGGCCGGAACGACGCCAGCCAGTCGTCCAGCAGATCGTCCAGCACCGGGTAGAGCCGATCGGCCGGCGGGTCCCAGGGCTTGAGCAGGTAGTAGTCGACATGCGCCGAGTTGATGGCGCGGATGGCGGCATCGGTATCGGCGTACGCCGTCAGCAGGACGCGCTTGGCGTCCGGGAACAGCGGCTGGGCCTGCTCGAGCAGCTCGACGCCGCTCATCTGCGGCATGCGCTGGTCGACCAGCATCAGCGCCACGGCGGTTCGCCGTTCGACCAGCTGGTGGAGTGCGCCGAGCGCGCTGGCGCCGGAGTTGGCGCGCATCACCCGGAAGCGTTCGGAGTACTGCTGGCGCAGGTCGCGCTCGAGCGCCCGCAGCACCTCCGGGTCGTCGTCGACAGTGATCAGGACGGGCTTGGCCATGGCGGAAGGTTTCGGCGGTCGGCGGCGGTTTCAGATCCCGGACGGATCATATCCGAGCCGTCAAGGCCGGCCGGCGCGTGGCGTGCGCCGGGCGCCTCGCCCGGCCGGCGGCCCATGCAACTCCGCGCCGCGCGCGCCGTAACGCACCGGTTGGAGCCATGATGCACGGCACCGCAAAGGATCGGCGGCACCTGCCAACGGTGAAGCAGACCGCGCTTGCCGCGCTCGCCGCGGGCGCGCTCCTGTTCGCCGCCGGCATGGCCCTGGCGCGCGCCAGACTGCCCGAGTGGCGGCCGGGGCCGCTGCCTGACAGGCAGGTCCTGGAGCGAGAGTTTGCCGCCTTCACCGCTCGCTGCGGCCTTCGTCCGCTGGGCGTCGGACCGCGCCTCCTGGTGGTCGAAAGCTCGCGGCGCCGTCGCGCGGGCGCCGAGCTGCCGCTCACCAGCGCGGCGGCGAGCGCGACGGTGGCGATCTCGGCCACGCAGCAAGCGGTGACCGCCGTGAAGAACGCGACGGCGGGCGCCCAGACGCTCACGGTCTGGTTCGACGCCGGCGGGCGGCCGCAGGCGGTGAGGTGGCAGCCGTCCGGACGGGAGGTGGCGGTGCTGCTCGGAGGCCGCCCCGTCACTCCCCTTCCCGGTTTGCGGCCCGACGCCTTCGTCGCGGCGCTGCTGGCGCCGGGGGAGCGGCTCGGGCCGCCGCTGCAGCGGTTCGTGGCCGGTGCCCCGATCTGGCTCTACTCCATCCCCGGCAGCACGCCGCCGCAGCATGTCACCGCGACCGCGGTCAGCGTCCTCGTCGACGCCAGCCGCAACCCGGGCGGCGTCGTGGACGCCGTCTCCGAATGGGACCGCATCGACCCCCTGGCCGGGTCGGGCGAGCGGGTGGCACGGCAGCTCACCCTGCTGGTGCTCGCCGGAGTGTTCTGCGTCCTGGCGATCCGCCGCCGGCTCGGCCTGGCGAACGGCGCCTGGCTTGCCGGCCTCACGGGCCTCGCGCTGCTGCCGCCGGCGCTGCGCCAACCGAGCGCCGCGGAAGCCGTGAACGCCATCGTTGCACTGGTGGTCGAGACCGCCTGGCTCGCGGTCCTCTGGTCGGCCGCCGAATCCCGCTGGCGGGCGGACGATCCGCACTTCGACGCCACGCTCGATCTGCTGCGGGCCCGCCGGCTCACCCGGCACGCGGGCGCCGCGCTGCTTGGAGGGGTGGGCCTGGGAGCGGCAGCCGCGGGGCTCTCGCTGGCCGTCTACGCGACCGCGGCGGCGCTGGCTCATGCCCATACCTATGCGCTGAGCGTCGATCTGCCGGTGCTCGACGGCGCCGCCGGACCGCTCGCCGCCGCCATCGCCGACGCGGCGGTGGTCGGCTTGCTGTTTGCCTTTGGCCGCCGCCTCTCGCGGCGCCGCTGGGTGCCGTACGCGGCGGCGCTCGCCACCGCCGTCGCCTTCTCGCCGGTCCAGCTGCGGCCGTGGCCGCTCGAGCTGGCGGGAGGCGTTCTCGTGGCCGGGGCCCTGGTCGCCGCCGCCGACCTCGGCGGACCTGCCGCGCTGCTCGCGGCCGCGCTCTGCCACCGCCTGCTCCCGGCCGCGGTCTTCTCCGCGCTGCACCTGTCCTGGTTGGCGGGCGGCTTCGCCATGGCCGCCGGCGCGCTGGCCGTCCTGGTCGTGACCGGCGCCGCCGCCATGCTGCGGCCGCGCGGCGCGCGCGACGTGGACGACGGCCTGGCGCCGCCGCCCGCCTTCATGCTGCGGCTGGAGCGGGAGCGCCGCCTCGAGGTGGAGATGGAGCTGCTGGCCCGCATGCAGGTCGGCCTGCTGCCGAGCCGCCTGCCGGCGGTGCCGGGGTGGGAGATCGCCGCCACCTCGCTGCTCGCCGACCGCGCCGGCGGGGACCTGTACGATTTCGCGCCAGACCGGGCGGGCCGCTGGTGGATCGCCGCCGGCGACGTGGCCGGACACGGTTTCTCGTGTGCCATCGCCCAGGCCATGATCAAGGCCGCGCTCGCCAGCCTGCTCGGTGCGGCGTCCTCCCCCGCCGCCGTGCTTGCCGAGACCGACCGCGTGCTGCGCACCGCCGCGGCGGTCCGGAGCTTCACCAGCCTGGCGCTGCTGCGGCTCGATCCGGCAACCGGCGAGGGACTGCTGGCCAACGCCGGCCACCCCTACCCGCTCCTTGCCGAACCTGGCCAGCCGGCGCGCGAGCTGGCGCTGCCCGGTCTGCCGCTGGGCCAGGGGCCGCCCCGCGTCTACGCCGACCTGCCGCTCGCGCTGGTGCCCGGAGCCGCCCTCGTCCTCTGCTCCGACGGGCTCTTCGAGGCGTCGTCGGGCGGCCGGACGGGCGGTGCGCCCTATGGCTACGAGCGCCCGCTGCGGCTGCTCTCACGGCTGGCCGGGCGGCCGGCGGCAGAGATCCTCGACGGCCTGCTCGCGGACTGGCGCATCTACCGCGGGCCGGGCGCGCCCGAAGACGACACCACGATGGTCGTGCTGCGCCGCCTGCCAGCTCCCCGGCAGGACCCCGAGCCCTCGCGGTGACGGCGCGGTGAGGCCGGCGGGATCCCGGCGGCGCGGGTCCTGCGCCCCCGCGCTTCTCGGCAGCGCGGCAGCGCGGCGGGCCGGGGTCAGCCTGCCGCCACCCAGGGTGCCCGTCCGCCGGGGCCTGGACGGGTGAGGCCGCGGATGATCGCCGCGCCGCGATGGCCCCAGATCGGATGCGCCTCGCGCGATCGGCGCTCGGCCAGGCGCAGCGCGACGCTCGCCGGCGGCTCGCCGCGACGCTCGGCCTCCGCGAGGACGGCGAGCGACAGGTTGTAGATGCTGTTGTCCCAGGTATCGCCGGCGCCCTGCTGCGCCGCCGGCGCGCTCCCCAGGTGCGCGGCCAGCCGCGGGTCCTCCTCGCCGACGTAACCGTATTGCTCGTCGGCGCAGTTGACGATCCCCATGCGGTTGACCAGGAAGTCCGGCATGTAGAGCACGCCGCGCCGGTGCAGCGCGAGGTCGTCGCGCTCCGGGTCCTCGAGCTGATTGTTGGCGGCGCCGCAGACGATGCCGGCGGCGAGCCGCGGGATGGTGCGCGGTCCGAGCACGCTGCCCGTCGCGCAAGGTGCGAAGACGTCGGCCGGCTGCTCGAAGATCCACAGATCGTCGCGGCCTGACGTCCGCGCCGCGAACGCGAAGCGCCGATCGCCGCCAGCGCCGGCGTCCTCGCGAGCTCCCCCGCCCGTGCCGGCGTCCTCGCCAGCTCCCCCGCCGCCGGCGGCAGCGCCGCGCCCGGCGGCGAAGCGCCGGTTCAGTGCCGCGCAGCGCGCCGGGTCCAGGTCGCAGCCAATCACCCGCGCCACGCCGCGCTCGCGCAGCAACTCGACCAGCGGCTCGCCGACGTGGCCGAGCCCCTGCACTGCCACGGTCTTGCCGGCAAGGCCGCCGGCGCCGCGGTGGGCGAGCGCCGCCTCCATGCCGCGCACCACGCCGCGCGCCGTCGGCGCGGAAGGGTTGCCGCTGCCGCCGAGCGCCGGTGGGATGCAGGTGGTGAAGCGGGTGCGGCTGAAGACCGCCGCCATGTCCTCGACCGAGGTGCCGACGTCCTCCGCGGTGACGTAGCAGCCACGCAGGCTGCTGAGCAGCTCGCCATATTCCTCGTAGATGCGGCGCCGCCGCGGGCTGCCTGGCGCCGCTTCGCTCTCCCCCACCGCGCCTGCGGCCCCCTCTCTCGGCTCGTCCACCATGACGCCCTTGCCGCCTCCCCACCATAGCCCCGCCAGGGCATTCTTGTGGGTCATGCCGCGCGCCAGCCGGAGCCCGTCCCGCAGGTAGTCCTCCACGGTGTCGTAGCGCCAGAAGCGCACCCCGCCCGCCGCCTGGCCGCGGCAGGTGCGGTGGATGAAGGCGCCCTGCAGCACGCCGGTCTCCGGTGCCACCTGGCCGAAGACCGCCTCGTGGCGGTCGAAGTCCCGGCGGTCGGCGGCAAGCAGGCGGGCCAGCGGCGCGAGCTCCGGGTGCGAGGCGCGGACCTCCTCGGTCTCCTCGTCCCAGACGAGGAAGAAGCGACGGATGCCCGCCGCGCCAAGGAAACGGCGGAAGGCGGCGGGAGAGAGGCGGCCAAGTTCCACGGCAGTCGTCGACCCGGCCGCCTCAGGAGACGCCGAAGCCCAGGCGGGCCACGGTATCTTCGGCGGCCACCTCTTCGAGGAGCAGCAGCGCGAGGTACTGGCCCTCCGCGCCCTCCGCCGTGAGCGGTCCCAGCGGCTGGATCTGCACGACCCGCCAGGAGGCAAGGAGATCCTCCAAGGTCCCCCCCTCGATCGGCACGATACTTTCGGAGCCTGCGGCGCCGGCGGCGTCAGCGGCGCCGGCTGCCGCCGCCACCTTCACGGCGACGAGCTTCTGTCTCTTCTTCTTCATCGAGTTTCCCCCGGCGCGGCCGGCGCCAATGAGCGCCGCATCATATCGCCGCGGATCGTCGCATGCTCGGGCTTCTCCCGGCGTGCAGACGCGCCGTGCCTCCGCTATGCTGGCGCGGGCCGGGCAACCGGAGCCGGCCCGCAAAAGGTCCGTGATGCCCGAAGCGCCCACCAAGGTCGAACCGGCGATCCGCGCCCGGCAGGAATCTGCGTCCGGCGGAGCCGTTGCCGGGCCCGCTGCCGCCGCCGGGTCTGCCGGTACCGGGTCGGCCGCCGCCGCGGCCGCCGAGCCCTCGGCCGCGACCCCCGCCACGGCCTCGCCCTGGAGCCCGCTGCGCCTGCCGCTGTTCCGCTGGCTGTGGATCGCCACCGTGGCGTCCAACATCGGCACCTGGCTGCAGAACGTCGGCGCCTCCTGGATGATGACGTCGCTGACCACCTCGACGACGCTGGTGGCGATGGTGCAGGCGGCGACGAGCCTGCCGTCGTTCCTGCTGGCCCTGCCGGCCGGGGCGCTCGCCGACGTCATCGACCGGCGGCGGCTGCTGCTGGTGACCCAGGGGTGGATGGCCGCCGCCGCCGCCGCCCTCGGGGTGCTGACGCTCGCCGGCCTGATCTCTCCCTGGTCGCTGCTGGCTTTCACCTTCCTGCTCGGCCTGGGAAACGCCGCCAACAACCCGGCCTGGCAGGCGATCATCCCCGAGCTGGTGCCGCGGCCGGAGCTGCCGGGCGCGATCGCCCTGGGCAGCATCGGCTTCAACGTCGCACGCGCCGCCGGCCCGGCGCTGGGCGGCCTGATCGTCGCCACCGCCGGGCCAGGCTGGACCTTCATGCTCAACGCCGTCTCCTTCCTCGGCGTCATGGCGGTGCTCTACGCCTGGCGGCGCCCGGAGGAGGAGACGGTGCTGCCGGGCGAACGGATCCTCGGCGCCATGCGCACCGGCGTGCGTTACGTGCGCCACTCGCCCGAGGTGCTGGCGCCGATTGCCCGCGGCAGCACCTTCATCTTCTGCGCCAGCTCGCTGTGGGCGCTGCTGCCCGTCGTGGCGCGCGGCCTGCACCGCGGCGCCGCCGGCTACGGCCTGCTGCTCACCGCCCTGGGCGTCGGCGCGGTGGCGGGCGCCATGGTGCTGCCGCGCCTGCGGCGCTATGCCTCGACCGACCTCGTGGTCGCGGCGGCGACCCTGGCGTTCGCGGCGGCCACCCTGGCGCTCGCCCTGCTGCACGACTTCCCGCTGCTCCTGGCGATGCTGCTGCTGGCCGGCGGCGGCTGGCTCTCGCTGCTGTCGAGCCTCAACGTCGCCGTCCAGACCGCGGTGCCGTCGTGGGTGCGGGCCCGCGCGCTCTCGGTCTACATGCTGATCTTCTTCGGCGGCCTCGCCGCCGGCAGCGCGCTGTGGGGCGCGCTCGCCGAGCGGCTCGGCGTGGTGCCCGCGCTCTGCCTGTCGGCCGCCGGCCAGGCGCTCGGCCTGCTCGCCACCCACCGGCTGCACCTGCGCTCCGGCGAAGGGCTCAACCTGGCGCCGTCGCGGCAGATGCCGGCGCCGATCGTCGCCTACGACCTCGAGCCCGACCGCGGACCGGTCCTGGTCACCGTCGATTACCAGGTGCGCCCCGAGGAGGCGGCGGAGTTCGCCCTCGCGATGCGCGACGTGCGGCGCATCCGCCTGCGCGACGGCGCCATGGAGTGGGGGCTGTTCGCCGACGCCGCCGTCCCCGGCCGTTACACCGAGGTGTTCCTGGTCAAGTCCTGGCTCGAGCATCTGCGCCAGCACGAGCGCGCCACCGTCGCCGACCGCGACCTCGTCGAGCAGGCCCGCCGCTATCATGTCGGCGGCGACCGCCCCGCGGTCCGCCACCTCATCTCCGAGCCGTTGCGCAAGAGGCCTGACCACTCATGATCCGGGTGCAAGACCTGACCAAGACCTTCGGTGAGCTCACCGCCGTCGCCGGCATCTCGTTCGCCGTCGAGGCGGGCGAGATCTTCGCCTTCCTGGGGCCCAACGGCGCCGGCAAGACGACGACGATCAAGATGCTCACCACCCTGCTGACCCCCACCAGCGGCAGGGTGGAGATCGACGGCCTGGACCCGGCCGTCCAGCGCAACGAGGTCCGCAAGCGCTTCGGGATCGTGTTCCAGGACCCCAGCCTCGACGACGAGCTGACCGCCTACGAGAACATGGACATCCACGGCGCCTTCTACCGCGTGCCGCGCCGCCTGCGCGGCCAGCGGATCGAAAGGCTGTTGCGGCTCTTCGACCTGTGGGAGCGGCGCGACGACCCGGTGAAGCGCTTCTCGGGAGGCATGCGCCGGCGCCTGGAGATCGCCCGCGGCCTCTTGCACACGCCGAAGATCCTGTTCCTCGACGAGCCGACGCTGGGGCTCGACCCGCAGACGCGAAATCAGCTCTGGACCCTGGTGGCGCAGCTCAATGCGGAGGAACGCGTCACCGTCTTCCTGACCACGCATTACATGGAGGAGGCCGAACGCGTGGCCGGCCGCATCGCGATCATCGATCGCGGCCGCATCGTCGCCCAGGGCTCGCCGCAGGACCTCAAGCGGCAGACCGGCGCCGAAACCCTCGAGCAGGCTTTCCTGGCGCTCACCGGCTCGTCGATCCGCGAGGAGGACGCCAGCGCCGTGGACCGGATGCGCAGCATGGCCAGGATGTGGCGGCGGCGGTAGCGTGGCATGAACATCGTCTACGTGCTGTGGCTGCGGCAGCTCAAGCGCTTCGTCCGCTCGCGCTCGCGGATCGTCGGCGCCCTCGGCCAGCCGGTGCTGTTCCTGGTGGCGCTCGGCTTCGGCTTCGGACCGATCTTCGAGCGGGCGGGACAGGGGAGCTACATCCAGTTCCTGGCGCCGGGGGTCATGGCCATGACCGTCCTCTTCACCTCCATCTTCGCGGGCATCGAGCTGATCTGGGACCGGCAGTTCGGCTTTCTCAAGGAGACGCTGGTGGCCCCGGTGCCCCGCCTGACGATCATGATCGGCCGCACCCTGGGCGGGGCGACGGTCGCCGTGATCCAGGGCCTCGTGGTCTTCGCGATCTGCTCGCTGGCCGGCTTCCGCGCCAGCGGCTTCGCCGCCCTGCCCAGGGCGCTGGCCTTCATGGCGCTGATCGCCGTGCTGTTCACCGCGCTCGGCACCGCCATCGCCTCGGTGCTGCAGGACTTCCAGGGCTTCCAGCTGGTGATGAATTTCCTGGTGATGCCGGTCTTCTTCCTCTCCGGGGCGCTGTTTCCGCTGTCCCACGTGCCGCGGCCCCTGGCGCTCGTCGCCAGCGTCGATCCGCTCGCCTACGGCGTCGACGGCCTGCGCAGCGCCCTCATCGGCATCTCCCACTTCGGCGCCGCCACCGACCTAGCGGTGCTCGCGGCCCTGTCGGCGGTTTCCGTGGCGGTGGGCAGCTACCTCTTCTCGCGGATCCAGCTCTGAGCGTTCGCTCGGCCGCTGGCGCACGGTGCTTGCTCCCAGGTCCGAGATGTCTTACCGTATGACAGTGAAGCGACCGCGGAAGGTTTCATCCGCTCTGACCATTCGTATCGGCGCCGAGCTCGACCGCTCGCTTGCCCGCGAGGCGCGGCGAAGCCGCAAGACCAAGAGCGAGTTGGCACGCGAGATCCTGGCTGCCGGTCTCGCCGGCGAGGAGGCCCCGGATCCCGCGGCGGAAGCGCGCCGGCAATCGCTCCTGGTCAGCCGCCGCCGATCCGAGAGGGACACTCTCGATTTTCTCGAGCACGCAGCCGACACCCGAGGCTGGAAGTGACGCGGGGCGCCATTGTCGTGGTGGCGGCGAAGGGTCCGTATCCCGGCAAGCCCCGCCCGGCGCTCGTGGTGCAGTCGGATCTGTTCAATCCCACCCATAGCAGCGTCACGATTTGCCCGATCACCTCCGACTGCGTCGACGCACCCCTGTTCCGCGTCGCCCTGCCGCCCGGCGAACGCACCGGGCTGCGCAGACCGTCGCAGATCATGGTCGACAAGATCGTCAGCGTACCGCGCTCCGCGATTGCCGATCAGCTCGGAAAATGTGATGAGGCCGAGCTGCGCGCCGCCGACGACGCCCTGCGCCGCTGGTTGGCCTTGAGCTGAGCCGCTCTGCAACGTCTCCGGTGTGCCGTGTTAGGCTTCGCCATAGGACGGGCGGGGCGCAGGTCGTTCGCCCGTAGGAGGCACGGATGACGAGGGTTAGCGGCGGTTTCGTGACCGGTTGCGCATTGCTCTCGCTGCTGCTGCCGGCCGGACCGGCACGGGCCCAGGGCCTCGACGTGACCGGCTCGTGGTCGGTCCAGATGCAGACGGTGGCCAAAGGCGCGGCGGGGGGCGCGGTGACGGGCGGCTGCGGCTTCCAGGGCACGACCAACGTCAACCAGACCGGCAGCCAGTTCACCGGCGGCATCGACGTCACTCAGACCTCCGGCACGGGCTGCCCGCCGGCCATGTCGGCCAACCTAAGCGGCACCGTGAGCGGCAACCAGGTGAGCATGGGGGCGGTGATGGGCAGCCCCAGCTTCGGCGCGGCGACCTTCACCGGCACCCTGACCTCCGCCGCAACACGCGGCCGCAGCGCCGAGAGCGGCGCCTCGACCTCCCCTGCCGTCAACCCCGGCAGCACCATGAGCGGCACCTTCGCGGTCACCAGCGGCCCCTTCACCGGCACCGGCGGGACCTGGACCGCCACCAGCCTGGCGGCGGTCGCGGCCGTGCCGGCGGTCGGCGCGCGGGGGCTCGCCCTGCTCGCGGCGCTGCTTCTGGGCTGCTCGCTCTGGCTGCTCCGCCGGACATCGATACACCGCGCGCCTTAGCTCCTGGCGGCGAGCAGTGAGAGGAGGCCCGGCATGAGCGGCGAGCAGCAGCTGAGCGGTCCCGATCTTTCCCAAGGCGTGTCCCTTGCCGAGATTCCCGGCGGCGGCCTGCTGGGCCACGCCGGCGGCGAGCCGGTGCTGCTGGTGCGGGTCGGCGACGAGGTCTTCGCCATCGCCGCTCACTGCACTCACTACGGCGGCCCGCTGGCCGAGGGGCTGCTGGTCGGCGACACCGTCCGCTGCCCCTGGCACCACGCCTGCTTCAGCCTGCGCAGCGGCGAGCCGCTGCGGGCGCCCGCCCTGAACCCGGTCGCCTGTTACCGGGTCGAGCGCCAGGGTGACCGCGTCACGGTGCGCGAGAAGCTGCCGCCGGCCCAGCCGCAAACACCGCTACCAGCGGCGCTATCGTCATCCTCGCCAGCCACGCCAGCGCGGCCGGCTGGCGGTCTGGCGGCAGCCGGAGTGGCGGCGTCCGGACTGCCCGAATCGGTCGTCATCGTCGGCGCCGGCGCCGCCGGCAACGCCGCCGCCCAGCGCCTGCGGCGCGACGGCTACGCCGGCCCGATCACCATGATCGGCGCCGACGACTCGCCGCCGTACGACCGCCCCAACATCTCCAAGGACTACCTGGCCGGCAACGCCCCCGAGGAGTGGATCCCGCTCCACCCGCGCGAGCTCTACGACGAGCGGCGGATCGAGCTGCGGCTCGGCGAACGCGTGACGGCGATCGATCCCCGGCTGCGCACCGTCACCCTGGCCGGCGGCGCCACCCTCGGCTGGGGCGCCCTGCTCCTCGCGACCGGCGCCGCACCGGTGCGCCTGCAGCTGCCGGGTGGCGATCTGCCGCACGTCCACTACCTGCGGACCCTGGCCGACAGCCGCGCGATCATCGCCCGCGTCGACGAGCTTCGCGCCGCCGCCCCCACCACGGCAGCGCCGCGCGCCGTGGTGCTCGGGGGGAGCTTCATCGGCCTCGAGGTGGCGGCGTCGCTGCGCGCCCGCCAGCTCGACGTGACCGTCGTCGACCGCGGGCCGGTGCCGCTGGCGCGGGCCATGGGCCACGAGATCGGCAGCTTCGTGCGCGCCCTGCACGAGGAGCACGGCGTCGCCTTCCGCCTCGGCCAGCAGGCCGCCGCCATCGATCCCGAGGCGGTGACCCTCGCCGGCGGCGAGCGCCTGCCCGCCGGGCTGGTGGTGATCGGCGTCGGCGTGCGGCCGGCGCTGCAGCTGGCCGAGGCAGCCGGCCTGGCCGTCGATCATGGCGTCCTGGTGGACGAGTACCTGCAGACCTCCGCACCGGGCATCTACGCCGCCGGCGACATCGCCCGCTGGCCCGACCCGCACACCGGCGAGCGCCTGCGCGTCGAGCACTGGGTGGTCGCCGAGCGGCAGGGGCAGACCGCCGCCGCCAACATCCTGGGCCGCCGCGAGAGCTTTGCCGCCGCGCCCTTCTTCTGGAGCCAGCACTACGACGTGCAGATCTCCTACGTCGGCCATGCGCCCGCTGCCGGCGTCGCGGTGCGGGTCGCGGGCTCGCTCGCCGCCCGCGACGCCGCCGTCGTCTTCTCCGCCGGCGGACAGGTGCGCGCCGTGGCCACCGTCTTCCGTGACCGGCTGAGCCTCGAGGCCGAGCTCGCGCTCGAGCGTGGCGACCAGGCGGCGCTTCAGGCGCTCACCGCCGCGCTCGGCGAGTAGCCTTCCGGCGGCCAGCGGCGCCTGGTCAGAAGAGCAAGCGCACCCCCACCTCGTAGTTGCGGGGCTGCTGGTAGTCGGTGGGCGCCCCGAGCGCCAGCTGGTCGCCGCCGGTCGAGGTGCAGCCGCTCGCGTACTGGCAGACGGCCACGGCCGGCTGGTTGCCCAGGACGTTCTCGACGCTGCCGATGAGCTCGAGCTCCACGCGCCCGAGCTGGAAAGCCTTGCGCACCTCGAGCTCGGTGTAGAGGGTGCCGTTGGCCCGCCGGCTGCCGCGCGGCTCCAGGAACTCGTTGCCGTAGAGCGGCGGGGCGAGCGCCTCGAGCACGCTGTAGTCGAACGGCGACTGGTAGATGGCGTTGAAGCCGACGCTGACCCGGCCCGGCAGCTTGACGAAACCCTTGAGCTTGACGCGGTGGCGGACGTCGTCGGAGAGGAAACCGTAGGTGTTGACGAAGTGCACCGGGAAGACGTCGAACTCGCTCCCGGCCCCTTGCGTGTACTCGACGCTGCCCTTCGACACCGCGTAGGTGTAGGAGGCCACGAGGTACAGCCAGTCGCCGGCGCGGCTGTCGAGCCGCAGCACCAGCCCGTGGTAGTCGCGGCGTGCCGCGGCCGGGTTGGTCAGCACCTTGTAGGGGCAGTTCTGCAAGCCGGGGTCCGGCGTGAGCCCCAGCAGGTTTTCGACGCAGGTGTCCTCGAGGATGTTGCGCGTCCTCTTGTACACCCAGGTGAGGTCGAGCGCCGAGCGCTCGCCCAGGCGCTGCTGGACGCCGGCGGTCAGCTCGCGGGCCACGGTCGGCTGGAGGTTCGGGTCCACCACGTTGGGGGCGGTGTTCAGCACGTCCAGGAAGGCGTAGCCGTTGGGGTCGCGGTGCAAGGGGTCCGCGATCACCGTGCCGCCGTTCGCCGCCGCGAAGGCCTGGCAGCGCGCGGCGATGGCCGCCGGGTCGGTCAGCCCGGCCGCCACGACGTTCGTGCAGGAGAGATACCGGGTGGTGGGCGCGTAGCTGAGCCGCGAGTAGAGCGGCACCGACAGTGCGCCGGGGTGCATGAACAACCCATAGCTGCCGCGCAGCACGGTGCGCGCGTCGCCGCTCGGGTCCCAGGCGACGCCGAGACGCGGCTGCAGCGAGTGCAGATCAGCGATCCGGCTGCCGGCGTCGTTGTGATAGGTCACCTCGTCGTAGCGCAGCCCCGCCTTGACGGTGAGCGCCTGAAGCGGCTGCCAGGCGTCCTGCAGGTAGCCGCCGGCGATGCCGCCGGTGAACGTGGCGCTCGGCAGCCAGGGCGTGACGCTCCACAGCGAGGGTCCGTTGTCGTCGGTGTAGGTGCCGCCGCCGGGGACGTTGGCGAGGGTCGCCAGCGACAGGTGCCCGTAGGAGGCGCCGCCTTTCAGCTCGTGGTCGCCGCCCGGCCCGCCGGCCAGCAGGGTGAGGCTGGTCTGCGCCTCCTGCCGGCGGCGGTCGCTCGACGTGATGGCGGTGTAGTTGCCCGAGCTGATCTGCGTCGCCTGGTCGACCACCCCGGGTGTGGCGAGGTCGCCGCTCGCCGGCCCGTCGGCGATCCGCCGCTCGTTGTCGCCGAGCTGCAGCTCCCAGACCATCCGGCTCGACAGCAGGGCCGACAGATCGGCCTGGAAGATCGTCGCGCGCTGGCGCTCGGTCGCCGCCGCCTGCGGCTCCACGAACTGGCTGGCGTTGAATCCGGCCAGGGTCGCCGGGCTCGACGACGCCTTGATCACGGCCCGCCAACGCTCGTCGAGCTGCCAGCTCAGCTTGCCCAGGTAGTCCTCGCTGCGCAGGTGGTTGACGGTCGGCGAGTCGGTCGGCGTCAGCTTCTGGTCCTCGAGCGCGGCCGAGGTGAAGAACCACAGCCGGTCGTGCAGCAGCGGGCCGCCGAAGGTAGCGGCCGGCAGCAGGAAGCTGCTGTGGCCGGCGGCCTCGGGGTCGAAGTGCTGTCCCTTCGCGGCAAAGGCGTCGTTGCGGTAGCGGGTGTCGAAGGTGCCATGGAAGTCGTTGCCGCCGGTCTTGGTGACGACGTTGACCACGCCGCCGGTCGCCCGGCCGTACTCCGCCTCGAAGCCGGCGGTGAGCAGCGACACCTCCTGGATGGCGTCGAAGTTGAAGTTGGTGCCGTAGGTGGCGGTGTACGGGTCGGTGGTGTCCAGGCCGTCGATCAGGTAGACGTTCTCGCCGATGGTCGAGCCGAAGATGGACGGGTCGGCAGTGATCTCGGTCGTGATCGCGCCGGCGGCGCTGCCGACCACCGACTGGTAGTTGCGGTCGTCGGCGCCGATCGACGAGCGGTCGACGAACTCGGCGGTGAAGACCTGGCCGGCGGCGACCTGCGTCGGATCGATCACCGGCCGCTCGGCGCTGACCGTGATCTGCTCGCGCAGCTCTCCCGTCTCGAGGCGCGGGAAGACGGCGGTGGCGTGGTCGAGGCTGACCCGCACCCCGGCCAGCCGGGCGGTGCGGAAGCCCGCGAGCTCGACCTCGACGCTGTAGACGCCGGGATCGAGGCCGGGGAAGGCGAAGGTGCCGTCGGTTCCGCTCGCGGCGGCGCGCGGTCCGCCGATCAGCGCCGGCGAGGAGACGGTCACCGTCGCGCCGGGCAGCACGCCGCCGTCCGGTCCGCGCACCGTGCCGATCAATCTGCCCGCCGGCGCAGCGTCGGCCGCCGCCGGCAAGAGCAGGACCGCCGCCGCCGCCACCACAACCACCACCGCCGGCAGCATGGCCGCCGGGGCCGTCAGGACTGCCAACACCCGCCACGCCTCCCGCCACGCCTGCATCGGGAGCCGCAAGAGCCGGAACCACCGTTGCCGCCGCATAGCGTTCCTCGTCTTCCTTGGTCACCAGGCGCGGCGCGGCGAGCCCGCGACGCCGCGCCGTCCGGAGGATGGCCCGCCGCTCCGTGCCTGGCCGCAGCCGGCAGGCGGAGGGCGGGCCGTTCGGGCGCGAAGGCTAATCGTCGAAGTCGTCGGCCACGCCAGGAGGCAACCCCGGAGGCGGCGCCGGGCAGGTCCGCTGCGTCAGGAACAGCCGCGGCGTCACGTGGTTGAAATCAAAGGTGCTCATCATATCGTGAGCGCCGGCGTCGCGCGGGGTGAGCGCCGGCAGGTTGAAGGTGACCTCCGCAAAGCGCAGCATGCTGGTGAAATCGAACTGCCGCGAGTCGATGAAGCCGGAGCGCGCGTAGGGCGAGATGACCAGCAGCGGCACCCGGGGGCCGGGCCCGTAGACGTCGGCGTTGGGTTGGTTGGGCGGCGGCACGTGATCGAAGAAGCCGCCGAAATCGTCCCAGGTGAGGAACACCGCGGTGTTGCACCAGTAGGGGCTCGCCTGCAGGGCATTGAGCAGCTCGACGGTGTAGTTCTCGCCGGCGCAGACGCTGGCCGGCGCGTGCTCGCTGAGCGTGCCGGGGAAAACCACCCACGAGATGGCCTTCAGGCCATTGTTGTACAGGTCACTTTCGAACTGCGTGTAGGGGACCACCTTCTTCCACCGCGCCGGGTTGTTGCGGATCTGTGAGAAGGCGTTGAGCGTCGACCAGATGTAGCCGTTGGGACCAGGACCCGGGGCGTAATACCGCCAGTCGAGGTTGGGGGTGGCGTCGATCTCGTCCGGCAGGGTGGGCACGTTGTCCCAGCAGGACGAGTGACTGCCGAGAGGATCGGTCACCGGGCAGACGTGGTTGCCGAAGGGGATCGTGTCCACCACCTGGTTGGGCACGTCGCAGCCCCAGCCGCCGGTGGGATTGGGACCCTTGTTGGGAACGAAGGGGTTGTTGACCGCGCCCTGGCCGTGGGTGAAGCCGCCGCTCTGCGCCGCCACGGTGAACATGTGATTGGGGTAGCTCGGACCGAGCAGCGACGAGAACATGTTGTCGCCGAGCGTGAAGTGCTGGGCGAGGGCCCAGTAGTTGGGGATGTCGGACTGGCTGAACTGGGTCAGGCTGTGGTTGTTGTAGGGTGCCGGCTGGCTGGTGTCGCAAGGTTTCTTGTCCTTGCTATAGCTGATCAGGTCGAACTTGTCCATGTTGCCGCAGTCCCATCCCAGGTTCGCTCCCTGCCAGGAATGGTCGATGTCGCAGCCGAAATTGGTGTCGCTCGCCGGGGCCAGCGGCACCACATGGCCCGCCGAGTCAAGCGCGGTGGTCGAGCCGTTGGCGCCGGAGAACTTCCCGAAGTAGTTATCGAAAGTGCGGTTCTCCTTGATCATGAACACGACGTGCTGGATGGATCCAGGCACGGGGCAGGCTGGCAGGTTGGTGGGAATGCCCGCGGCGCACAGGCCGGCCGCCGGCAGCAGCAGCAGGCCCGCGGCGCCGGCAGCCCAACCGATCCTGGGGACCGCGGCAAGGCCGGAGTCGCCGCCGCCGGAGCTCGCGGAGCCCCAGGCGTTCATGGCGCGCCGGGCGCGCCCGGTCGGGCTGCCCGGGTTCGAGGGGGAAAACAGTAGCCATCGGAAAACGTTCATTGCTCGTGCCTCCTCCTGCTCGTTGCGGACAGACTTCCCCCTACCGCGGCGGCGCCCGCTTGGGCACACGCCGCCGACAGCCGTCCTTGGTGTTTTCACTGATCGGCCGCGCCGTCTCGAACGGCCGCGTGCGGGCGGTCGCACGCGCCACTCTTTGGACCCTGCCGCGTGCGGACCGCACTCGGCGTTGTTGTGCTGAGACCTGAGCCGATCGGGCCGGCGCGGCCACGAGCTGCTCATTGCTGAAACCGCGCACTGCGCGTTTTCTTGCGCCGGCCCGGATTCCCCGCTGCGGCCTCTGCTAGGCTACCGCGGTCTGCGCGGGAGGACTCAACCTGAACCTGGTCTGGGGGCTGGCGGCGCTCGCCGCCGCCGGCTTGCTCTTCTGGTACGCCTGGCGTACCTGGCGGCGCGGCCGCCCCGAGGCCGCGGCCGCGGCGATCGTGGCCGCCGGCCTCGTGCTGCGCATGTACGCCGGCTGCGACCTCTTCCTGCACACCTGGGACGAGCGTTACCACGCGCTGGTGGCGAAGCACCTTATCGAGCACCCGCTCGTCCCGACCCTGTACGACCATCCGGTCCTGCCCTACGACTTTCGCGACTGGCGTGCCAATCACGTCTGGCTGCACAAGCCGCCGCTCGCCTTGTGGATGATGGCGGCGGGCATGCGCGTGCTGGGCGCCGACGAGATCGCGATGCGTCTGCCGAGCCTGCTGCTGTCGGCGCTGGCCATCTTTTTCACCTACGTCATCGGTTCCTACCTCGCGGGCCGGCGAGCCGGCCTGCTCGCCGCGGCGCTCCAAGCGGTCAACGGCTACCTGCTGCAGCTGCCGGGCGGCAGGGTGGCGGTCGATCACGTCGACAACGCCCTGATCTTCTTCGTCGAGCTGGGGATCCTCTTCGCGGTGCTGCAGGTGAGCGCCGCCGATCGCGCCGGCGCCCCGGGCGGCGGACCGCCCACCGGCGACGCCCCGGGCGGCGGACCGCCCGCCCGCGGCGGCCCGGGCGCCGCGCCGGGCCGCGCCGCGAAGGGCAGCCAGGGCGCCAGGTGGGCCTTCGCGCTGGCGACGCTGGCGATCGGCGCCGCGACGGGTCTGGCGGTGCTGGCGAAGTGGCTGCCGGGCCTGCTGCCGATCCCGGTCTGGCTGGCGCTCGCCTGGCGCCGCCAGCCGCCACGCCGGATCGCCGGCGGCCTGCTGGCGATTGCCGCCGCCTGCGCCGCGGTGGCGCTGCCCTGGCAGGTCTACATCCGCCAGGCGTTCCCGCGGGAAGCGAGCTGGGAATCCGCCTACAACCTCCAGCACCTGCGGGTGCCGATCGAGGGCCTCGGCGGGTCGCCGCTCTACTACATCCTCAAGATGCCGCGCTTCTTCGGCGAGCTCATCTACCTGCCGGTCGCCTGGTTCCTGGCGGTCCTGGCCCTTGCGGCCTGGCGGGAATGGAAGGCGCGCTCCGGCAGGCAGGCGCCCGCCGGCGGGCCGCAAACGAAGATTACGGAGCCGCCGTCGCACGGCCCCGACGCTGCCCACGGGTCGGTTGGCGCCCCCAGGGACTCGCTGCGGCTGCTGCCGCTCGCCACCTGGCTGCTGCTGCCCTACGCGGCCTTCTCGCTCGCCGCCACCAAGCTCGGCGGCTACGTGATGATCGCGGCGCCGGCGCTGTTCATCGTCGAGGCGAGCTTCTGGCTGTGGCTGTGGGACCGCCGTCCGTTGCAGCGCCCCGCCGCGAAGGCGCTGCGCTGGGCGGTGCTCTTGCTGCTGCCCCTGCTGCAGCTGCGCTACACGGTCGAGCGGATGAAGATCCGCCCGGGTTACGACCGCAACCCGCCGTGGGTCCGCGCGCTGCGCGAGCTGCCGGCGCGGCTCGGCCCCGGGCCGGTGGTGCTGTTTCACCTCGATCGGCCGCTCGAGGCGATGTTCTACACCCCCTACATCGCCTACGAGGGGCTGCCGACGCCTGCCCAGGTCGAGCGCCTGACCGCTGCCGGCTACCGGGTCGTGGTGCTCGACGCCGCCGCGGCGCCGCCTTCGCTACGCCGGATTCCGGGCGTCGAGCTGCGGCGCGAGGCCATCCCGCTCTCCGCCCTCGACGACGGCACCGGCTTCAGGCTGCTGCGCGTCGACGGCTCCAACTCGCCGCTCGCCGGCACCACCTCGCCACCCTAGCCCCAGCCCCAGCCCTGACAGGCTGCCAGCAGGAAACCGTCGCCTCCGGGGTTACACCCAGGGATGGAAGACCGCGCGCACCGCGGTCCGGGTGGAGGGACCGATGAAGATCTGGGTGGCGCTCGCGCTGGCGCTGTTGGGCGACCTCGTGGGAGTCCTCGTCTCGGCCTGGCCGGGAGGCGCTCCGCCGCCGGCGACGCCCCACCTCTGCACGCCCGCCCCGACTGCGATCGTCGCGACCGCCGCGGCCCCGCCCGCATCGCCGCGGGGCACCCTCATCGGCCCGGCGGCCGCGACGGCGCGGCTCCCTGCTGCGCCGGCGGCGCGGCCGGCGCCTCGCCAGCGGCAGGCCCGCTCTCCGGCGACAGGACGCCGATGACGTAGCGGTTGGCCGGGAAGTACTCGCGGGCCGCCGCCTTTAGCCGGTCGGAGCTCGTGCGTGCGATCAGCTCGTCGTATTGCAGGATGCCGCGCGGGTCCCAGCCGGAGCGGTAATAGTTGGGGAGGACCGAGAGCCAGAAGGCGTTGTCCTTGAGGTTGGTCTCGCGCTCGCGTCGCTCGGCAGCCTTGATCTTATCGATGTGGTCCTGGTCGGTGCCGCGGCCCTTCAGGGACTCGATCTCCTGGAAGACCGCCCGGGTGAGCACCTCGACCTTCTCCGGCGCGCAGGAGAAACCGATGGTCACGGCATACCGCTCGTACGGCCGGAAATCGAGCGTGCCGCTGACGCTCACGCCGTAGACGCCGCCCATCTCGTCGCGCAGCACCTCGTGCAGCCGCAGGTCCACCAGGCGCAGCAACGCCGTCTGGTCGTGGAGGTTCTCGCGGGAGTAGTGGCCCTCGCCTGAAAAGACGATCCGCACGGTGCTCCTGGGCTCCTTGCCCTTGACCGCGGAGACGTGGACGACGCCGGCCGGCGGCCTGCCGCCCACCGGCCGCCAGCTCTCCTTGCGGCCCAGCGAAGGCAGGCTGCCGAGGTAGGAGAGCACCAGCGGCCGGATCTGGTCGAGGGTGAAGTTGCCGATCAGGAAGAAGGTGAACTGCGAGGCGTCGGCAAAGCGCTCCTGGTAGATGCGGAAGGCGGTGTCGTAGTCGAGCTCGGCCAGCCGCTCGACGGTGAGCGGGCGCTCCCGCGGATCGCCAGGGTGGACCGCTTCCTGCATCTTGTCGGCGAACACGACCTGCGGCTGCGACGAGCGGTTTTCGAGCGCCGCCTTGAGCCGGACCAATGCCGAGCGGTAGGCGTCCGGGTCGCGCCGCGGCGCGGTGAGCGACAGATACGCGAGCTGGAACATGGTCTCGAGGTCGCGCGGCGAGGCCATGCCGCGCACGGCCTGCTCGAAGGCGGTGAGGGCGGCGCCGGCCTCGGCCGACTTCCCGCTCAGCGCCTTGCGCAGCGTCACCGCGTCGAAGCCGCCCAGGCCGCCCTCTCGCACCAGCGCCGACGCCAGCCGGCCGGAGGTGAAGCTCGCCTCGGGCACCAGCGACAGCCCGCCCGGGCTGAAGCCGGAGAGGAGGACCTCGTCGTTCTTGAAATCAGTGGGCTTGAGCACCACCCGCGCGCCGTTCGCAAGCCGCCATTCGGTCAGCCCCAGCTCGGCGATCCGGGTCTCGGCGACGATGGTCCCTGGTTTGGGCGGCTCCGGGACGAGCGGACCCTCGCGGGTGCGGTCGACCCAGGGAGTGGCGTCACCGCTCTGGACGGCGGCGAAGACCTCCCGCAGCTTCGCCTCGGCCGGCACCGGCACGTCGGGCCTGGCCGGAGCATTGATCTCGATCACCCGGTTCGCCTCGGAGCTCCAGCTCGCCGCGAGCCGGTTCTCCTCGTCGAGAGAGACACCGGGCAGGAGCTGGCGGCCGAGCGCCAGGTCGAAGGCTTCGCCGGGCGTCGCCCGGGCTTCCAGGAACAGGTCCTGGATCTCGCCGGCGCGGCGCTCGGACTCGATCTTGTCGCGCTCGGCATATTCCTTTTCCAGCTGCCGCAGGTGGGCGGCCTTCTCCCGCTCGAGCTCGACGGCCGAAAAGCCGTGGCGATGCACCCGTTCGACCTCGGCGAGCAGCGCCGTGAGTCCCGGCACCAGCCCGCCGTTGGGCACCGCCGCGACCTCGCGCTCGACGTCGATCGGGCGGACGAAGGAACCGCTGAGCGAGGTGGCGAACTGGAAGGGCGGATCGGGACGCCGCGCCAGCTCGCTCAGGCGCGCGTTGAGCATGCCGTGATAGAGGCTCTCGACCAGCTCGCGGCGGAAGTCGCCGACGGTGCCTTCCGGCTGCTTGGGCTGCATCACCTCGATGGCGGCGCGGCTGCTCGTCGCCTCGCTGTCGGTGGCGATCGCGAAGCGCGTGTCGGCATGCGCGGGCACGGGGAAGGAGGCGCGCGGCCGCTCGGGCGTCGGGTTGGCGAGCCCGGCAAAGCCCTGCCGCAGCTGCCGTTCGAGCCGCTCCCGGCCGTAGGCGCCGAAGTCGCCGACGGCGACGACCGCCATCAGGTCCGGGCGGTACCAATCGTGATAGAAGCGCACCAGCGCCTCGCGCTTGGCCTGCTCGAGGCTGGCGAGCGTGCCGATCGGCAGGCGGTCGGCGTAGCGCGAGCCCGCGAGCACGATCGGCAGCTGCCGGTCGCGCATGCGCGCTGCCGCCCCGCGGCCCAGGCGCCACTCCTCGATCACCACGCGGCGCTCCCGCTCGAATTCCTCCGGATCGAAGCTCACCTGGTGAGCCCACTCGGAAAGGATCTCGATGCCCTTGTCGACGAACTCCGGCTTGTCCGTCGGCACCTTGATCATGTAGACCGTCTCGTCGAAATCGGTGAAAGCATTGAAGTCGGGCCCGAGGCGCATGCCGATCGCCTCCAGGTACTTGGTGATCTCGAACTTGGGGAACTTGCGAGTGCCGTCGAAGCACATGTGCTCGAGGAAGTGCGCGAGCCCTCTCTGGTCCTCGTCCTCGAGCACCGACCCGGCGTTGACCACCAGCCACAGCTGGGCGCGCTTCTCGGGGCGAGCATTGTCGCGGATGTACCAGGTGAGGCCGTTGGCATACCGGCCGGTGGCGATCGCCGGATCGAGCGGCAGCGGCGCCGCGGGGTCCGTGGGCACGGGCTGAGCGGCCGCGGCGGTCAGGGCGAAGGCGGCGAGGATCCAGGATGCGCAACGTGCTTGCATGTTCACTCCTTGACACTGCCCAGAAGGATACCCTCGATGTAGTAGCGCTGCAGCGCGACGAAGACCAGCAGCACGGGAGCGATGGTGAGCACGGCTCCCGCCATCATCAGCTCGGTGTCCTGGAAGTGCTCGCCGCTCAGGTTGGCGAGGGCGATCGGCAGCGTGTACATGCGGCCGTCGGTGAGCACCACCAGGGGCCAGGTGAAGTCGTTCCAGGTGGCGAGGAAGGTGAAGATCGCGAGGGTGAGCAGCACCGGCCGGCAGAGCGGCAACACCACCGAGCGGAAGATCCGCAGCTCCGAGGCGCCGTCGATGCGGGCGGCATCGAGCAGCTCGTCGGGCAGGGAGAGCGCGAACTGCCGCACCAGGAAGATGCCGAAGATGCTGGCCATCGCCGGCACCACCACCCCGCCGTAGGTGTTCACCAGGCCGAGCCAGCGCAGCAGCAGGAAGAGAGGCAGCATCGCCACCTGCGTCGGAATGACCAGGGCGGCGAGGAGCAGGCCGAAGAGGCGCTCGCGGCCCGCGAAGCGCAGCTTGGCGAAGGCGTAGCCCGCCATCGCGTTGAAGAGCAGCGAGGCGAGCGTCACCGCGGCGGCGACCAGGGTGCTGTTGACGAGATAGCGGCCCAGGTCGAGCCGGGTGAACAGCTCGCGGTAGTGCGCAAAGGTGACGCGGCTGGGCAGGAACGCCGGCGGGAAGACGTTGGCCTCCCCCGCCGGCATCAGCGACACCGACACCATCCACAGGAGCGGCACCAGCGTCGCCACCGCGGCCAGGACCAGCGCCGCGTTGAGCAGCAGCGCCGCTCCCAGGTCCCGCCTGCCGCGGCCGCCGCTCACCGCTCCCCTCCCCGCCGCCGCACCAGCAGCTGCAGCGCCGTGACGCCGAGGATCACCGCGAACAGCACGAAGGCCAGCGCCGCCGCGTAGCCCATGTTCCAGTAGCGGAAGCCCTGCTTGTACATCAACAGCACCACCGACAGCGTGCTGTTGACCGGCCCGCCCTCGCCGCGCGTCAGCACGTAGGGCTCGGTGAACAGCTGGAAGTAGCCGATCATGGTGATCACGCCGACGAACAGGAACGTGGGCGCCAGAAGCGGCAGGGTGACGTGGCGCAGCTGGCGCCACCAGCCGGCGCCGTCGATGCGCGCCGCCTCGTACAGCGTCACCGGGATGTTCTGCAGGCCGGCGATGAAGACGATCATGTTGTAGCCGAAGTTCTTCCACACCGCGAGCAGGATGATCGCCGGCATCGACCACCGCGGATCGCCCAGCCAATCGATCGCCGGCAGGCCGGCCCAGCCCAGGGCGAGATTGAGCAGGCCGAAGCGCGGATGGTAGAGGTAGCGCCACACCACCGCCACCGCCACCAAAGTCGTCACCACCGGCGCGAAGAACACGGTCCGCAACAGCGCCTGAAAGCGGGCCAGGCGCGAGTCGACCAGCAGCGCCATGGTGAGCGAAACCAGGACCGACAGCGGACCGCCGGCGAGAGCGAAGTAGAAGGTATTGCGCAGCGCCGTCCAGAACAGCGGGTCCGCCAGCAGCCGGCGGTAGTTGTCGAACCCGATAAAGCGAAGGTTGTGGAGGTCGGCGACTGCGTAGATGTCGAAGTCGGTCAGCGACAGCAGCAGCGCCGCGCCGACCGGCAGCAGGAAGAAGACGCCGATCACCAGGAGCGCCGGCGCGAGCAGCCACAGCGCCGCGCGCGCTTCCGCGGAAACACCTCGCCGGGAGGGCAGCGGACCGCCGGCGCCTGGCGCTCCGGATGCCGTGCCGCCGGTCTGCCGCCGGAGCTTCATCGTCCAGCCCAATGCCCCTGCTGCCGCCGCAGGAGCCAGCGCCGCTTCTCGAGGATGCGGTCGGCGTCGCCGTCGAGGCCGGCGAGTGCCCGGTCGAGATCCTGCCGGCCGGCGATCGCCCCCTCCGCCCGCTCCCAGATCAGGTTGGCGATCTGCTCCCATTCCGGCACCTTGGGGGCGGCCACCGCATGCTGCAGCTGCTCGCGGAAGGCCCGCACCATCGGGTCCCCGGCCAGGGCCGGGTCCTGCCAGGCGGCGCGGCGCGCGGGCAGATCGCCCATCAGCGCGTAGAAACGCGCCTGCTGCGCCGGCTCCGATAGATACTCGATCAGCTCCCAGGCCGCTCGGGCATGGCGCGAGCCGCGGAAGATCACCAGGCTCGCCCCCCCGACGAGCGAGTTGCCGGCGCCGGCTCCCGCCTCGTCCGGCGCGGGCAGCGGCGCGGTCGCCCAGCTGCCGGCGAGCGCCGCCGGCAGGCGCCGCCGGAACTCCCCGATGTCCCAGGGCCCGGAGACGTACATCGCAAACCAACCCTGTGCGAACAGCTGGTAGAGATTCGCGACGCGATAGTCGGGGACCGCCGGCGCCAGGCCGGCGCGGAACAGATCGACGTAGAAGGCCATCGCCCGCCGGCTCCGCGGGTCGCGAAAGGCGCCGTAGCGCCCGCCGTCGCGCAGCAGCGGCGACCCCGCTTCGAGCAGCAGCGCCAGCGGCGGCGGATACTCGTTGACCGGCAGCAGGATGGCGAAGTTGCCGGGGCCGGCGCGGGCCTTGACCTGCTCCATGCAGCGGCGCCAGGAGCTCCAGGTGCGCGGCGGCATCTCGCAGCCGGCGGCCCGCATCAGGTCGCTGCGGTAGAACAGCAGGCGTGTATCGACGTACCAGGGGATGGCGTAGACCCTGCCGTCGATGACGCCGCCGTCCCAGCTGCCGGCGAAGTAATCGCCGGCCGCCAGCGCGCGGCTCGCCGCCACCTGCCCGTCCAGGTCGGCGAGGGCCCCGATCGCCGCGAGCTCCGGAATCCAGGTGCTGCCCAGCTGCGCCATGTCCGGCGTGCTGCGCCCGACGAACGCGGTCAGCAGCTTTTCGTGCGCGGCGATGAAGGGGATCTGCTGGACCTCGATGTCGAGGCCGGGATGGCGGCGCTCGAACTCCGGCAGCAGCTCCTGCACCACCTCGCCCTCGCGCCCCAGGGCCCACATCTCGAGATGCTCGCGGTCGCCCCGTGCCGGTCCGCGGCCGGCGCCGGCCGCCGCACCGCCAGGATGGCCGCGCGTCACGTCGCCAAGGCCCGCCGCACGGTCAGGGTGACCCTGCGGCATGTCCCTGAAGCCCGCCGCATGGTCAGGGTGACCCTGCGGCATGTCCCTGAAGCCCGCCGCACGGTCAGGGTGACCCTGCGGCATGTCCCTGAAGCCACAGCCCGCCGCCGCCAGCGAGAGGACGGCCAGGACCAGGACCCGCCGGCGCGGTCGCGGCTCCCCCTGTCGCCAGTCGCGACACTCCCTGCTCGTCGTCCTCAATGCGGCGGAGTCTCCGCCGCGGCCAGCCAGCCGCCGTCGAAGCCGGCCCGGCGCAGGCCCTGCACCAGGTGAGGGTTGCGGCGCATGACCCGCCAGATCAGGCCGCTCCGGTAGTTCTCGATCATCGCCACGATCGGCCCCTGGTCGATGCCGAGGGCGTCCGTGTCGAACCAGCCGAGCTCGGGATCGACGCGTCCCCGCTCGACGCGCCGGTGCGCGCCGGGCTTGCGGAAGGTGGGATTCCAGGCGTCGACGAAGCCGTGGGACGTGTACAGGCGTCCGCCGTAGAGCTGCGCCATCGCCTCGATCGCCGGCACCGCGATCTCGGGCGCGACGGCGATGGCGCTGGCCGCCGCGGTGGGAGCGAGCGTGCCGTCGTCGCGGACCCCCGCGAGCGAGGCGCCGCGCGCCCAGTAGCCGTGGAACGCCCGGGTGCGGCCGTCGACCTCGAACGTCGTGTCGCCGGGACCGTCGCAGGCGGTCAGGCCCCAGACGTCGGGGCCATAGCCGCGATAGCCCTGCGGATTGGCGATGGCATACGCGCGCTGGGCCAGCGTGGCGCGGCGTGCGGTCTCGAAGTAGTCGCTGGCGTGGGCGCGCATGAAGGCGTCGCGGATGCCGCGAAAATCCACCCAGGTATGCGGGTACTGGTAGCCGAAGAGCGGGGTGAAGGCCAGGTATTCCTGCCCCAGGTACTCGCCCCACAGATAGGTGCTGGTGTAGCGCTGCCAAGCTTCCTCGTCCACCGCATGGGCTGGCGAGCCCATTGCCACCAGGTACAGGATCACCGCCTCGTTGTAGCCGCGCCAGGCATACGGAATGTAGCCGCTTTCGGGCGTCCAGCCCAGGGCGACGTCCGGCGGGTGGGGCTGCATCCAGCGCCAATCGACGCGGGAATAGAGCTCCTCGGCGGCGGCGCGGATGGCTGCCTCGTCGCCGCGCGGGTCGCCGACCGTGCCGGCGGCGGCATCGAAGTAGGACTCGTCGAACAGCACTCCCGCCATCAGCAGGGCGGTGTCGATCGGCGACAGCTCCACGTCCTTGAAGCGGTGCCCGGTCTGCATGTCGAGGAAGTGATAGTAGAACCCGTGGTAACCGGTGACGCCGGTCGGTGCCGGACCCTGCGGCGCGCCGAGGAAGAAGCGCAACGTCGCCAGCACCCGGGCGCGCGCCGCGGCACGGCTCACCCAGCCGCGCTCGACGCCGACCGGATAGGCGGTGAGGCCGAACCCGACGGCGGCGATGCTGGAAAACGAAGGGCTGGGAGCGCGGTCGGGCACCAGGCCGTTGGCCGGGTTGGCGAGGTCCCAGAACCACCGGAACGTCCGCTCCTCGAGCTGGTCCAGGAAGCGCTCGTCCCGCGGGAGGAGGCGCGCCGCCGCGATGCCCGGGGCAGCCGGAGCGGTGGGCGGTGGCGACGCCAGTGGTGTTGCCGCGGCCGGAACGCCCATCGGCGCCGGCGCCCCTGCCGCCGGTGCGAGACGCCAGGCAACCGCGAGCAGCGCCGCGAGCGGGAAAGCGATGCCAAGGGCGAGCGTCCTCTGCGAGCTTCGTGACATGGCGCCAATCCTAGTGCAATGAGTGCACTCTGCGGCCTGCCTGAGATCCGGAGAGGGGGCGCGGGGGCGGGCCGCCACGGCCCGCCCCGCGCCGAGAAGAACGTCGGAGCGCGAGCGCTGCGCTCCTTGGGGGCGTCAGGACGTCCGGGTCAGCTCAGAAGTTCACCTTGACCCCGAGCTGCTCGCGGCGGCCGAGGTTGATGACGCAGCCGGGCTGGCCGAAGCTCGGGTTGCCGCCGGGGCCGATGAAGTTGTTGAGGCAGCCGTAGCTCGCCCAGTTGAAGGCGTTGAACATCTCGCCGATGAGGCCGATCGAGACGCTGCTCACGAGCTGGACATCCTTCTCGAGCCGGAAATCGATCGAGCGATCGGCGAAGCCACCGCTCTTCGGCGGCCGGATCGATTGCGAGAACGGATGTGTGATCAGGCGGTCCTGCAGCGAGAAGCCTTGGGAGAAGTCCAGGACGTCGAACGCGGCGCCGGTGCCCAGCGAGACGTTGGTGGCGAACTTCATGTCCCACGGCAGCCCGAAGATGCCGGCGCCGACGATGCGCTCGCGCTCCGTGCCGGGCACCTCGTGGCGCGGGTAGCTGTTGGCGGTCGGATAGTCGAGGCTGAACATGTCGTTGCCGGTCTGCGTGGCCTTGCCGACGGTCACCGCGATGTGCACTCCCCACCAGTCACGGTACGGCCGGTCCAGGGCCAGGTAGCCGCCGTCGTACCAGTACCGCTTGCCCTCCGGATCGGAGAGGATCACGCTGCCGAAGCCGGGAATGATCGACGGGCAGCACGGCGGCGGGCTCGCCGAGATGAAGGTGAGGCCGCGATAGCCGCGCACGCCGTTGTAGCTGACCGACCCGATCCAGCTGCCGAGGGCCTGCCGGACGCCGATGTTCCACTGGTTCGAGTAAGGCGGCTTGAGGTTGTTGTCGAGCAGGAAGATCTGCGGGCTGGTCTGCCCCGACGCAATCAGCGCGTCGAGACCGGCGACTGACAGGTAGCTCGGGTTCCAGGCGATCGTCGGCGCGCCGTTGCGCTCCCGGCCGTCGGGCGAGAACTGGATGTTGTAGACCGGGAATTGCAGGCGGTAGCGCTCGTCCAAGGTGCCGTTCAGGAAGTTGCGGTCGTAGTAACGGCCGGCGCCGCCGAAGATCACCGTCTTGCTGTCGCCCGCCACGTCGTACGAGAACCCCAGGCGCGGCTGGAAGCCGTCGAGGAACTGGGAGCGGTTGTGACCGTTCGAGAAGTAGCTCGAGGGGACGAGCCCGTTGAGCGCGGACACGATGTTCGGCGGGGTCACGTAACCCGTGTCGACCCCGTGCGCCTCGTAGTCCCAGCGCAGGCCGATGTTGATCGTCAGGTTCGAGGTGACCGCCCAGTTGTCCTGGCCGTAGACGCCGTACTCCTGGTTGTTGAGGGTGAGGATCGGGTTGCCGAAGCCGAAGACCGCCTGGTAGGGCTGGGCGAACGACAGGTCGTTGGCCGGATCGTTGCGGAAGTCGAACTCGGGATTGCCGTCCTGGCTCTTGTTGACGAAGTAACGCAGGAAGTCGAGGTTGACGCCGACCTGGATGCTCTGGTCGCCCTTCCACTTGGGGCCGATGACGCTGTAGTCGTCGCGCAGCTCGATCCGTCGCTGGTCGAACTTCTGCGTCGTGCTGTTGCCGCCGAGGCGGATGACGCCTTCGAAGTTCTCCCCGACGAGATCGGGATTGGTTGGCGTCGGGTTCCAGGCATAGTCCTGCCAGCTGAGGGTCGCCTGGTTGAGGGCGGTGCTGTTGTTCCACTGGTGGCGCAACGCCGAGCCGTACACCCAGTTCTTGAGGTCGGTGGCCGACTGGAACGACGTCTGGTTGCCGAAGTCGCGCGTCTCGTGCTCTTTGCGATAGGTCCCGGTGAGGTCGACCAGCTGGTTGTCCGCCGGCTGCCAGCTGAGCTTGCCGAACCCCAGGTTCGACTTGAAGGGGGCGGGGAAATTGCCGGTGAACGCGCCGAACTGGCTGGCGAAGGCCGAGTTGCCGAGCGTCACCGGCAGGGTGGAGTGCTCGTCCACGCCCTCGTACGAGAAGAAGAAGTGCAGGCGGTCCTGGACGATCGGCCCGCCGATCGAGATGCCGGGCTGGCTGCGGTAGTAGGTCTGGTTGGTGGCCAGCGTCGAGTACTGGAAGCCCTGCGGCAGCGGCTCGACCCACGCTTCCGGCTGGTAGAACTCGAACACCTGCCCGTGGAAGGCGTTGCCGCCCGACTTGGTGACCGCCGAGATGATCGCGCTCGACGCCTTCTCGTACTGCGCGCTGTAGTTCTGGGTGATCACCCGGAACTCCTGCACGGCGTTCTGCGGGAACGGGTTGCCGCGGCTCGAGTTCTGGCCGACCAGGCCGCCCAGCAGCACGTCGTTCTTCTGGCTGACGCCGTCGATGTAGACGTTGGTCTGCTCGGCGGGCTGGGCGTCGGCGGCGATCGTCTTGTTGAGCGGGTCTTTCGACAGCCGGATGCCGGGCGCGAGCGCCGCGAAGTTGAGGAAGTTGCGGTCGTCCTGCGGCAGGTTCTCGATCTGCTGCGTGGTGACGTTGGTCGCCGCCTCCGGGCTCTTCATCTCGATGAGCGTCTGGCCCGAGACGGTGATCGATTCGTTGAGCACCTGCGTCGCCGTCATCACGAAGACGACGCTCAGGTTCTGGCCGACGAGCACGGTCACCGTCTCCGAGTGCGGCTCGAAGCCGCTCGCCGAGACCGTGATCCGGTACTCTCCCGGGGTCAGGCCGCCGAGCTGGAAAGAGCCGTCGGGGCCGGCGGTGACCGTCTGGACGAATCCCGACGCCGTGCCGGTGGCCTGGATGGTGGCGCCGCCCAGCGCCGCCTGCTGTTCGTTGGTCACCTTGCCGCGGATGGTAGCCGTCGCGGTCTGGGCGACCGCCGGGACCGCCAGAGCGCCGGCGAGCAGTGCGAAAAGACAGTACTGAAACGTTCGTCTCATGACCCCTCTCCTTTATTTCGGTCCCGCGGCTGTCAATCTGGCCGCGTGCGTGTCCTCATCACCCAAGAGCTCATGGCCTTCAGCTGCCTCATCGAACGTGCCGCGGGCGCGCGCGCCTCGCGTGCCACGGCGAGCGGCGGTTCACGGCGGCACTCCCGAGCGCGAACCGCCGCCGGGACTGCCGGCGCCGCCCGCGCCGCCGCACGAGCCGCGCACCACCAGGGTGGTCGGCAGGGTCTCGTGGCGGCGCTCATGGGCGTTGCGCGCCTTGACGGAGCTCAGCAGCCGCTCCATGGCGCGGGCGCCGAGCTCGGCTATCGAAACGCTGACCGAGGTCAGCGGCGGGGTCATGTAGCGGGCGATCGGGATGTCGTCGAAGCCTGCCAGCGCCAGGTCGCCGGGGACGCTGACGCCGGCCTCGCGCAGCGCGTACAGGCAGCCGATGGCCATGGCGTCGTTGGTGGCGAAGACGGCGGACGGGCGCGGCCGGAGCGCCAGGACGCGCTGGCCGGCGCGGTAGCCCGCCTCCTCGCTGAAGTCGCCGTCGAGCTCGAGGTCCGCCGTGGCGTCGAGCGCCAGCGCCGCGACGGCGTCGCGGTAGCCGCGCAGGCGTTCGCGGGCGTCGTAGTTCCTGGGGGCGCCCTTGATCAGCGCGATGCGATGGTGGCCGAGGCCCGCCAGGTGGCGCACCATGGCGAAGGCGCCGCCGTGATTGTCGACGTTGATCGAATCGAAGGAGGTGCCGTCCACCAGGCAGTTGAGCAGCAGGATGGGCAAAGACTCCGGCAGGTTGGACTCGAGGGTATGGGCGTCCACGTCGGGAGACATGATGATGAGGCCGTCGACCCGGCCGCGCATGGCGCGCAGCAGGGCCTTGATCTCGGCGTGGTCGTTGTGGGAGCTGGCGACCAGCAGATGGTAGCCGCTGCCATGCGCGGTCGAGTCGATGCCGCGCATCACTTCGGAAAAGAACTCGCCATGGAGGTCGGGCAGCAGCACGCTGACGGTATGGGTCTCGTTGGTGATCAGGCTGCGGGCGGCGCCATGCGGCGTATAGCGCAGCCGTTCGGCGACCTCGAGGATGCGCCGGCGGGTCTCGGTGCGCACCGGGCCCTTGTCGTTGAAGACCCGGGACACCGTGGCGACGGAGACTCCTGCTTCTCGGGCAACCTCCTTGATCGTGGCGCTCATGACTCGCTCCTACGCCAGTGCTCGCTGGATTGCCGCTGTAACCGTTTACATCCCCGTATCGTACGGACCTCGCCACCGCGTTGTCAAGCCGCCGTCACGCGATGGGTGGCACAGCCGTCAGGGGAAGGGTGGTTCAGCCGTCAAGGAAGCGTGGCACAGCCGTCAGGGAGAGACTCTTGCAGGCCGAGGGGCGGGTGGCGGCATGGGGCGCCCTGGGCCTCCACCGGTGACTCTGGCCCCGGTGCAGTCCACGACCCCGCCGCCAAGAAAAGGCAGGTCACGGTGGAGGCCCCAAGGCGCCCCTGGGCTCGTGGGGCCTCGGAATTATGGCGTAGAGACCGTGCCGGCGCAGGGTTTGCTGCCCGGCTTTGCCGATTCGCACTTCTGGCGTTGTTTCTTGCCGGTGGGCTCGGTGCTGACGCCCGGCTTCGCGACCCACTGGTCGTACGGGGTCCAGTCGGCGGCCTCGGCGACGTTGCAGTCGGTGCCCGTGGCGCTGTCGCACACGTCGATCGAGTAGACCGGGTGAATCTCCCACAGCGAGAGCCGCGCCGGACTGCTCCGCGCCGAGATCTGGTTCTGGTCGTCGACGGTGCAGGGCGTGTGGCTGCTGTCGAAGAACAACGGACCCGTAATGCGCACCAGCCGCCCCACCGGCGTCTGCATGTCGATCTCGCTCCATGCCGCGGGGCGGAAGTGCGGGCTCATCTCGGCGGTGACGCTCAGGCACTCGTCGTCGTCAGGGCTCTGCACGAGAGGGATGTGAATGTCGTTGTTGGCGAATCCGTTCGAGACGCAGTTCACCGCCTCCCCGCCTGGGCAATCGGAAACGTGGGCCTCCTTGATGTATGCGGCCAGGCGGACGATGCTCCCCTCGCCGAGCGGCGTGATGGCGCGCAGCTGTGAGCGGTCACCCGTCGTCTTGCTGTCGTTGCGCGCCTGCAATTCGCGGAAGGCTTTGAAGTCACTGAGGTCGGTGGGCGACGACGCGTCGAGGCAGAGGCTGTTCTTGGCCAGGTCCTCGAACTTCTTGTCGTCGTTCGAGAAGCAGCCCTCGTAGCGGCACGCCGCGGCAGGATCGGGCCGGGTCGCAATGTCCTCGAACCACAGCTGGCACGGCTGCAAGGAGGATGCGGCGGTCGCGGCCGTGGTCTTGGCGGCAGGCGCCAGCGCGCCGCTTTGCGCGAGCAGCGCCAGCGCCACCGGCGCAAAGGGCGCGACCCGGCGGCTGAAGACTCCCTTCGACGGATGGGTTGGCATTGCCGTCTCTCCTCCCTCCTGAGGCGTCAGACATGAGGCGCGGGCTGAGGGGGCGCCGGCTGGGCGGGCGCCGCCTGGGCGGCCGCCGGCGGAGTCGGGGGTCCCTTTTTCGCCATGTGCACGGGGTCGGTCGCGGTGATGCCCTTGCCCACGGCGTAGGTGCTGGCACTGATGCCCAGAAGGGTCAGGACCCCGCCCGGGACGTCGGGGAACTTGTAGTCGTGCGCGATGATCAGGAACAGGCTGAGCGACACCACGAAGGTGAAGATCAGGAACTGGAAACGCGACAGGCTCGCGCCGCCGCCCGGCTCGCTCAGCAAGTTCGCGAGGTCGATCCGGTTGGTTGCCATGTTGATCAGCACCACCAGGCCGATGCAGGCGATGAGGACCAGGATCACCGACCCGGCCAGCAGCGTCAGCTGGTCGTTGGCGGTGGCCTTGGCCGGCATCCTCAGGAAGAAGAAGAGGACGGCGATCATCAGGGCGGCAAAGGCGACCACCGGAATCCAGAGGTACGGGATCGGCTGTTGCTCGTTGTTCGCCACGGAGAATTCTCCTTATCTGAGGTTCTTGTGCAACGGTTGGATATAGGCGGCCAGGGCCTTGCCCGCAAGGTAGACGGCCTGGCTGCCCCCCAGCGCGTTGATGACGCCTTGCGGGACGTCCGGCAGCTGGTTGGGGTTGACGACCACCGCATGCAGATAGTGGGCGGCGACGGCGACGGTGAAGATCAGGAGCTGCAGGCGCCCCGGGGAGAAGACCCGTTTATCGCCCTGGACCGGCCCCTCGGCTCCTGCCCTTCCGCCGCCGGCCTCGCTCTGGCGTACCTTGGTCCTGCCGGCCTCCTTGGCATACAGCAGGTCGGCCAGGGAGATCGTGCCGTTCGCGATCTTGAATGCGACGATGGCGAAAAAGCCGATGACGAGAGCACAGCCCTCGAGGAAGGCCAATCTGGTCAAGAGTCCCATATCGCGAACTCGCACGGCAGCTGCGCACGGCAGCCACCACCCTGCAAAGCAGCTCGGCCGGAACTACGGACTACGATCGCTTTCTTGATGCCGAGAGTAGAAGGTTAGTAGCGGGGAGTCAACGTTATTTATCAAGAGCCAAATGTGTATCTGCGAGTAGATACGCGCGGGCGCCCAGACGCGCGGACGCCGGCCCGGGCGACCTTGCCACCAACCGGCGGCCGTGCCGCGGAGCGGCGGCCGGCAGGCGGCAAGGTCGCCCGGGGGACGGCCGCTACGGCAGGAAGCGAGTCACCTTGACGGCATTTTCGCGCACCTGCTCGGAGGTGATCAGCAGCGGGTGGTACTGGTCGGTCAGCCAGGCGCCGAGCTGGTTGGCGCGCTGGGGGCTGCCGACCACGCCGCTCTCGCCGCCGGGGATGATCTCCTGGGCGTCGATGGCGCTCGGCGCCAGCTCGCCGATGAAACGTCGGGCGGGCCCCGAGCCGAACATGAAGTCGTTCTCGCCGCTCACCCTGACGCCGAAGCTGGCGGCATCGATGGTCTCGAAGCCGCCCGCCTTGGCGACCCCCGGCAGCTTCGGCGCCAGGTCGCTCAGGTCTCCCCCGCCGGGGATGTCGAAGGGACCGCCCAGCAGATGGCTGAAGACGATGCGGTGCAGGCGTCCCCAGCGCAGGGTGTTGAGGTTGCCGGGAGCCGGGAACGCGTCGGCGAACGAGCCGCCGGCCAGCTGGTCGAGCGCCTGGCGCACGCACTGCAGGATCAGCAGGTCGCGGGAGTCCTCGGGCGTTGCCAGGCCGGGTCCGGTGCCTTCGAAGAAATACAGTCCCGAGTGGCCGAAGCCGTGATTGGTGGCAAAGTTGGCCAGCAGCTCCTTCAACGCCCGCAGCGCGTGGTCGTCGTCGGGAACGTGCGCCGCGAGCCCGGCCTTCGCCAGCGTGGCATCGACGACGCCGCCGACGAACTGGCTGCGCCAGACCGTGTAGAGCGTGGCGGCAACGCTGTTGGCGACCTCCGCCCGCGAGGGATTGGGCAACGCCGCGGGGTCGTCGCCCGGATCGTAGCCCTGCCGGATGCCGGTCGGGGTGCTGAGGTCCCACGCCGCCAGGCGTCCCACCGCCGCGGCCACCTGCGGGTCGGCGGCCAGCGCGGCGAGCGGCGCCGGCGCGTCGGCGCGGCCGGCGTTGGCCAGTGCGGCGACGATGAAGGGCCGGAAGAAGTCCGCGTCCAGCAGCTGGTTGTTGTGCTGGATGGCCGCGAGGTCCGCGGCGCCGAGCTTGCCCTTGGCGGCGATGGCGGCCGTGAGCAGGCGGCTGATCTGCCCGGAGCGCAGGCTGCTGTACTCGGTGCCGAAGTAATAGATGCCGCCGTCGGCGCGCAGCTTGTCGAAGACGTTGTTGTCGAGGGTGGTGCCGATCGGGTCGTTGTTGGCCGTCAGCACGTAGCCCTGCGGCGGATTGACCACCTGCGGCATCTCGGCGAACGGCAGGATCTCGTAGGCGAGCTGCTGCCCCGGCTGCAACTGCATGACCGGCAGCCACTCGTTCTTGAAATGGTGCGTGCCGTCGCGGATGAAGGTGGGCGGCGTGCCGTCGGGCCGGTGCAATGTCTGGAGGTCCTCGCGCAGCGGCTGGGCGCCGCTGGTGAAATAGGCGATGTTGCCGTCGACGTCGGCGTAGCTCCAGTTCTGCGAGCCGAAGTGGAAGTACTGCAGGCCGCGCTTGAAATCGTCGAGGTTGGCGGCGCGCTGCCAGATGAGCAGGCTGTCGATCTCGCGGGTGTCGCGCCAGCCGGTGTACTGCACGCTGAGCGCCGAGACGTTGGGCGCGTGCGAGGTGTCCACGGCGACGATCGGGCCGTTGTTGCGGCGCGGCACCACCAGCGTCAGGCCGCCTTCGAGCGGGCCCAGGTTGGCCACCGACAGCATGTCCGGATGCCCCGGGACCATCAGGTTGAAGCGGAACGTCTGCTGGATCGCGACCAGCGGCTCGGCCTTGCCCTCGAACAGCGTCGCGCTGGGCAGCCCGGTCTGCGGGTTGACGACCAGCTGTTCCAGGTAGACGTCGGTGACGTCCATCGGATTGGTGGTGGCTCCCCAGCAGATGCGCGTGTTGCAGCCCAGGACCACCGCCGGCGTGCCCGGGAAGGAGACGCCGCTGACGTTCAAATCATGGCCGTGGCCGTTCTCGAAGGAGAGCAGGTGCACCTCGTAGAAGACCGACGGGGTGGACAGCGACAGGTGCGGATCGTTGGCGAGCAGCGGATGGCCGCTCTGCGACAGCGCGCCGCTCACCACCCACCAGTTGCTGCCGGTGAACGAGTGGCTGTGCCGCAGGGCGTCCGCCAGCAGCGGCACCTGCATGGCCTTCTCGCGATAGGCGGCGGCCAGCGCCACGGCTTCCGGATCGAGCGCCGCGACGGCCTGGCGCGCGGCCGCGGTGCCGGCGGCCAGCGAGCCGGATGCGGCGGCTGTCCGGGAAGCCTTGAGCCAGCCCGGGATCGAGATCGTCGGATCGAACGGGGCGACGCGGTCGACGTCGTCGAAGAACGCCGCCACCGGGTCGAAGCCGTTCGCCTGGCCGGCGGCCACGAACGCGGCCACCGCCACCGTGCGGTCGACGTCGCCGAGGTCGAACGAGAGCTGGAAGGCCAGGCCCTTGGCGACCGTCAGGCTGTCGAGCGGCGACCAGTCGGGCACGCTCACATCGGTCAGCAGGAGCGCGCCGTATTCCGGCGGCAGCGGATGGGTCTTGACGTAGGCGTTGACCCCGTCGGAGTAGGCCTGCAGCCAGGCGACCGTCGCCGCCGGGTACTTGGGCAGCGACTCCTCGGCGGCGCGCCGCAGGCCCAGGGTGCGCAGCTGGACGTCGCTGGCCAGCGCGCCCTGCCCCAGCAGCTCCGCCAGGGTGCCGCTGAACACCCGCCGCAGCGAGTCCATCTGGAAGAAGCGGTCCTGCGCGTGCACCCAGCCCAGCATGAAGGCGGCGTCGTGGTCGGTGGCCGTATAGATGTGCGGGACGCCTTCGCCGTCGCGCACCACCTGCGCCGGCGCCTGCAGGGCGGCCACGTGGATGGTGTCGCCCCACGCGGCGCGGGCGCCGCCAAGGGCCGCCAACGCGCCGAGCGCGCCAATCGCCGCGGCCCCTCCCAGGCCGGCCGCGAGGCACCGCAGCCACCCGCGCGCTCCCTGCTTGCTGTCGAGCATGATCACTCTCCTCTCATTCGACGTGTTTCACTGCATCATACTCCGCGCGAGGGCTGCGACCGGCCGGCCCGGGGTGTCCGCGAGCCACCCGCCGCTGAATCCGGCGGCCCCCAGCCCGGCGACGATGGACGGACATCCGCGTGTCAATCGCCACACCAGCCCTGATTGGTGATTTTCGATCACCGCGACGATCGGCCAGCTCCCTCCAATCGCGCTCGTCAGGCTTCCGCCCCGCGCACGCCATCCCCCAGCGCGGCATCCACGATCGCCTGCGCCTCTTTCACGACGCGGCGCAGGTGACCCTCCCCATGGAAGCTCTCCGCATAGATCTTGTAGATGTCTTCCGTGCCCGAAGGCCGTGCGGCGAACCAGGCGCTGCCGGCGATGACCTTCACGCCGCCGATCGGCGCGTCGTTGCCGGGAGCGTGGCTGAGGACGGTTTGGACCGTCTCGCCGGCGAGGTGAGTGCAGCGCACCTGCTGCGGCGAGAGCGCCGACAGGAGCTGCTTCTGCGCCGGACTGGCGGGCGCTTCGATGCGGTCGAAGGCCGGCTCGCCGAACTGACGCGTCAGCTCGCGGTAGATCTCGCCGGGATCTCGTCCCGAGCGCGCGGTGATCTCGGCCGCGAGCAATGCCGGGACGATGCCATCCTTGTCCGTCGTCCAGACCGTGCCGTCGCGGCGAAGGAAGGAGGCGCCCGCGCTTTCTTCGCCGCCGAAGCCGAGCGAGCCGTCGAGCAGGCCGTCGACAAACCACTTGAATCCGACCGGCACCTCGTACACTTTCCGGCCGAGGTTCGCGCTCACACGGTCGATCATCCCGCTGCTCACCACGGTCTTCCCCACATCGGCGCCCGCGCGCCACTGCGGCCGATGCAGGAACAGGTGGTGGATGGCGACCGCGAGATAATGATTGGGCGGCAGCAACCCCGAGCTCCGGGTGACGATCCCGTGCCGGTCGTGATCGGTATCGCAGGCGACGGCGACGTCGAAGCGGTCCTTCAAAGCGATCAGCCGCTGCATCGCGTAGGGCGACGAGGGGTCCATCCGGATGCGTCCGTCCCAATCCACCGTCATGAACCCGAACGTCGGATCCACGGCCTCGCTGACGACGGTGAGGTTCAGGCCATAGCGCTCGGCGATCGCGGCCCAGTAGTGGACCCCGGCCCCGCCGAGCGGGTCGACGCCAAGACGGAGGGTCGCGCCGCGAATCGCCTCCATGTCGATCACCTTGCCGAGATCGCTCACATAGGCGTTGAGATAGTCGTGCCGATGCGTCGTGGCGGCGCGCAGAGCCTGCTCGACGGGCACTCGCCTCACGCCCTGGAGGCGGCGCTTCAGAAGCTCGTTGGCCGCCGCTTCGATCCAGCCGGTGACATCGGTGCCCGCCGGACCGCCGTGCGGGGGGTTGTACTTGAACCCGCCGTCCTCCGGCGGATTGTGCGAGGGAGTGACGACAATGCCGTCGGCCAGGCCGGCCGTCCGCCCGTGATTATGGGTGAGGATGGCGTGCGACACCGCGGGGGTCGGCGTGTATTCGTCGTGTTCCGCCAGCATGACGTCCACGCCGTTGGCTGCCAGCACCTCGAGTGCACTGGCGCAGGCCGGTGCGGAGAGGGCGTGCGTGTCGATACCGAGGAAGAGCGGGCCGTCGACGCCCCGCAGCGCACGGTGGCGGCAAATGGCCTGCGTGATGGCGAGGATGTGCCATTCGTTGAAGGTTTTTTTGAACGCGGACCCGCGATGCCCGGAGGTGCCGAAAGCGACCTGCTGCCCGGGGATCGAGGGATCGGGCACCTCGGTGGAATAGGCGCCGACGAGTCTGGGCACGTCTACCAGCATCGCGGGGGGAGCCGGCTTCCCCGCCAGCGGGCTGATCTTCATGGCATCGCGCCCCCGGTCACTGGGGGCCCTTCTGTCGTCGCTCGCTTCATCTCCGTGGCGCGGGGTCCTCCGGCGTCGAGAAGTTCAAGAACCGTGCCGCCGCAAGCCGGCTGCCCGGCTTTGTCTGGCAATCTTCTTGCTCTCGCTGGAAGAAAGCCTCCCTCAACCTCTGCCGGTGGCACGGTTTGCACCTTTCCGTGCAACTCTGCGTCGAGGCCACCCGGAGAGCGCGTGCGCGTCCAGCTATACTCCGGCGCACCGACGTGCCGGCGGCGGGTGCGCTTACTCGTGATTCGCTCCATCTCTCATTTCTTCCTCCTCGGACCAGGGGAGATTCGCCGATTCCTGGCTCGCGTGCTGGCCGGCGTGCTGGCCGGCACCATGAGCGCCGCGGCTGCCTGCTCGCGGCCGGCCCCGCCGCCGTCCGGCCCGGGTGCGCCGGCGGCAACAGCGGTTCCGGCCCCACCCCCGATCGCGGCCGAGCTGGCGCGCGCCTCGCGGGGCGGCAGGCAGGTCCTGTTCGTGGGGCTCGACGGCGCCGACTGGCAGCTGCTCGACGGCTACATGGCGGACGGCACGATGCCGACCCTCGCGGCGCTCGTGCGGCAGGGATCGTCGGGCGTGCTCGAGACGATCCAGCCGCCGCTCTCGCCGCTGGTCTGGACCACGATGATGACCGGCGTGTCGCCGCTCCAGCACCGGGTGCTCGATTTCACCCGCTGGAACCCGGCAAGCGGGGCGCGGGAGCCGATCGGCAGCGACGACCGGCAGGTGCCGGCGGTCTGGAACATGGCGAGCGCCGCGGGCAAGAGCGTCGCGGTCTTCGGCCTCTGGGCCACCTACCCCGCCGAGGCGGTCCGCGGCCTGATGGTGGCGGACCGCTTCGCCTCGTTCACCGCCGCCGATCGCCGGCCGCCGCCGGGGGTGGTCTTCCCTCCCGGACGAGAGGCCTGGGCGCGCGAGGCGCTGGCGGCCGCCGCGCAGGACACCGGCTACCCGTCGGTGCACCGCTACCTACCGTGGCTGGGCGCCGCCGAGTACGAGCGCCAGCTGGCGCAATCCGAGCCGTATGCCCAACCGGTCAGCGCCCTGCGGCGCATCCTGGCCGAGACCCGCGCCTATCACGCCCTGGCGCGCGCCTGGATCGGGCGGGCGCGGCCCGACCTGGCGATCGTCTATTTCCAGGGCACCGACACTCTCGGCCACATCTTCGCTCCCTATGCCCCGCCCCGCCAGCCGGGCGTCGCCGCGGAGGACTTCGCGCGCTACGGCGCGGTGCCGCGGCGTTACTTCTCCGAAGTCGATCGCATGCTCGGCGACTTTCGCGACCTCGCGGCACGCCAGGGTGCCGTGCTCTTCGTCGCCTCCGATCACGGCTTTCACTGGCGCGAAGGGCGCCCCTCCGGTGCGGGCGGCGCCGCCGGCAACGCGGCCGCCGCAGCCACCGCCGCCCGCTGGCACCGCCAGGAAGGGATCTATCTCCTTTGGTCGCCGCCGGCTGCCGGCCGCCAGGGAGCGTCGCCGGCGCCGGGCCCGCGCGGCCGTGGCGGCGTCGCCCAGGTCTGCGCCACCCTGCTGCGTCTGCTCGGCATGCCTCCGGGCACCGGGCTCGCCCCCAGCCTCGCCGGCGCGGAGGCATTCGCCGGCGCCGGGCCGCCAGCCGCCGACCGCGGGGGGACGCGGGCATCCACGGCTTTCGCGGCGGCGGCTCGGCCAGCGGCGGCGGTTCGGCCAGCAGCGGCAGCTCAGCCGCCGGCGCCGGGCCCGGTGGATTACCGGCGGTTCTTCCGCCCCGCCGCCGCGCCGCGCCCGCCGGCGGCCGAGACGGCTGCCGGGCCGGGCGACGAGCAGCTGTCGGCCCTGCGCGCCCTCGGCTACGTCGGCGCGGGCGAGCCGGGCCGGCGTCCGGTGGCCGCCGCCGGAGCTCCCGGCGGCGCCGCCCCGGGGGCGGCCGCGGACACCACTCGCACCGCCGCTTCCTTCGACAACGAGGGCCTGCTGCTGCGCCAGCAGGGACAAACCGCCGCGGCGCTGGCAGCCTTCGAGCAGGCCCTCGCTCGCCAGCCCGACCTGCCGGCGGCACTCTGGAACCTGAGCGACCTGCTGTTCGCCGAGGCCACGGGCGGGCCGGGCCCCGCCGCCGGCGCGGACCGTCTCGGCGGGCGCGCCGGCCCCGGAACGGCTGCCGGGCTCGACCGTGCCGACGACCTGCTGCTGCGTGCCCTGGCGGGCGGTCTGCCGGGCGGCGTCGAGCACGCCCTCGAGCGCGCCGCCAGCTACGGCCGCGGCGGCGCCCGCGAACGCGGCCTCGCGCTGCTCGAGCGCACCGCCGCCTTGCGCCCAGGCGACCCGCGGCCGTGGCTGCTGCACGGCCGCTACCGGCTCGAGCAGCAGCGCTGCGACGCCGCTCTCGACGACTTCACTCACGCTTCACGGCTCGATCCGGGTTCGGCCGTCGCGCACGCCTCGGCGGGACTGGCCTTGCTCTGCCGCGGCGACGAGCCCGCCGCGCGGGCGGCCTTTCGCCGCTCCCTCGAGCTCGATCCCAACCAGCCCGAGGTGCGCCGCTTCCTCGCGCACCCTTGAAGCGCCTCTCCGCCCACACCTCCGGCCGGCCACAATATTCCCGCCCGCCGGCCGTCTACCCCAGTGTGGACGAGGCACTGGCCAGGACCTGGATGACCGAACAGGACCAGCGGATCACCACTGCGGTCGCCCGCGAGCAGCACCGGCTGCGGAGCTTCATCCGCCGCCGGGTGGCCGATCCGGGCGAGGTGGAGGACGTCCTGCAAGACGTCTTCTCCGAGCTGGTCGCGGCCTACAGGCTGGCGGAGCCGATCGAGCAGATCGGCGCCTGGATGTTCCGGGTGGCGCGCAACCGCATCACGGACCTCTTCCGCAAGCGCCGGCCCGAGGTGTCGACGGCGAGCCCGATGGCAGTGGAGGACGGCGAGCCGCTGCAGCTCGCGGATCTCCTTCCCGCGCCCGAGGCCGGGCCGGAGGCGGCCTACGCCCGCGGCGTGCTGATCGACGAGCTGGCCGCCGCCCTCGACGAGCTGCCGCAAGAGCAGCGCGAGGTCTTCCTCGCCCACGAGGTGGAGGGCCGCAGCTTCAAGGAGATCGCCGCGGCGACCGGCGTCGGCGTCAACACCCTGCTGTCCCGCAAGCACTACGCGGTGCTCCATCTGCGCCGCCGGCTGCGGTCCATCTATGACGACTTCCTCAGATCCTGAGGACCCGAGGTGAGGACAACGTTATGAAAAAGCGTCGCATGGTGAAATTCCTGATGTTCGCGCCGATCGCCCTCCTGGTCGCGGCGCTGGTCTTCTGGGTGGTGACGGGCCTTTGGAACTGGCTGGTGCCGCCCATCTTCGGCTGGAAGGCGATCACCTTCTGGCAGGCCGCCGGCCTGCTGGTCCTGAGCCGGCTCGTGCTGGGCCGCTTCCATGGCCGGCCCGGCTGGTCCAACCACTGGCGCCACCGCATGCGGGAGCGCTGGGAGCAGATGACTCCCGAGGAACGCGAGAAGTTTCGGGAGAGCCTGCGCGGTCGCGGCCACGGCCGTTGCCATGGCTTCGAGCCGGCCGCCGAGCGCCCGGCCGCGGAGCAGCCGACTGCCTGAGCCCTCGTGAGCCGCCAGATCCTTGGTCCTGCCGCGGGCGCCGATCTATGCTAGGATTCGCTGCCACACGGTTGTAACACAGGCGAATCTGAAGCGGCGCGCGCGGCCCCGGCCCACGGCTTGGCGCCCAGGTGCTCGCGCGGCCCGGGGGGATCCATGCTGCGATCTGGCGGGCAGTGCGGCGGCGGCTGTCGTTCGTTTTCGCTGCGGACGGTCCTGGCGGCGCTCGGCAGGTGCCTGGCGCTCGCGCTGCTGGCGGGAGCCGGCGCGCTGCCGGCGGCCGCCCAGACCACCGGCGGCATCGTCGGCAGGGTTACCGACGAGCAGGGCGGGGCGCTGCCCGGGGTCACCGTCGAGGCGCGCAGCCCGGCGCTGCAAGGGACGCGGAGCGCGACCACCGACGGGTCCGGGCGCTACCGCCTGACCCTGCTGCCGCCCGGCACCTACGCCGTCGCCATCACCCTCTTAGGATTCGCGACCGAGAACCGGCCGGCGGTGACGGTGGACCTCGACAAGGACACCACGGTCAACGGCGCGCTGCACCCGGCGGTTGCCGAGTCGATCACCGTCACCGGCGAGGTGCCGGTCGTGGACGTCACCTCGCCCGAGATCGGCACCAAGCTCGACAGCCGCGCCGTCGAGACCCTGCCGAGCGGACGCAACTACTCGTCGGTCGTGCAGATCACTCCCGGCGTCAGCTCGGACGCCAACCCCGAGAACAGCGACCAGTCGACGATCACCGCCTACGGCTCGAGCGGCAACGAAAACGTGTTCTACATCGACGGCGTCAACACCACCGGCACCGAGTACGGTTTCCAGGGCAAGGAGCTCAACTTCGAGTTCATCCAGGCGGTGGACGTCAAGAGCGGCGGCTACCAGGCGGAGTACGGCCGCGCGACCGGCGCCATCATCAACGTGATCACCAAGTCGGGGGGAAACCAGTTCCACGGCGACGCCTTCGGCTATTACGACAACGACTCGCTGCAGCGGCCGACCCGGCAGATCGTCTCGAGCACCGGCACCGTCGCCGGCTTCACCAAGAAGGACTACGGCGCCGACTTCGGCGGCTACCTGGTCAAGGACCGCATCTGGTTCTTCGGCGCCTACGACCGGGTCGACAACACCACCAACTCGGTGCTGCCGCAGGGCGGCCCGCAGTCCGGCCAGGTCGTCGGCTCGGGCAGCACCCACGACCTCGGCGCCGGCAAGCTCACCTTCCACCTCACCCAGAGCCAGACGGCCGTCGCCACGTTCTTCCAGGACCCGCGCGACGACACCGGCGCCATCATCGACGCCAACCACACCTTGAACGGCGATCCCCTGACCTACGAAGGCAAGCGCGTCTTCGGCGGCAAGGACTACGCCCTGCGGTACGAGGGCCTGTTCGGCAGCGCCTGGGAGCTCAGCGGCCAGGCGGCGCGGCACAACGAAGCCAACTCCGTGGACCCGGTGAGCGCCGCGGGCGACGTGATCCAGTTCCGCAACGACGGCAACAACTTCTTCCAGACCGGCGGCTTCGGCCTCATCCAGGACAAGACGTTCAAGCGCGACTCCGCCGCCGGGGCCGTGAGCCGCTACCTCGGCGGCCACGAGATCAAGCTGGGCTTGGACTACGAGAAGGAAACCGCCCAGGTCACGCGGCGCTTCAGCGGCGGTCAGCTCATCGACGTCATCGCCAACCCGGCGAACCCCGCGCAACCGATCTACAGCCACTTCTACTGGACGACGCCCGGCGCCACCGGCGCGCCCGACTTCAACGCCCCGGTGTCGGCGCTCAACGCCTCGCCCCAGCACCACAACACCGCCGCCTACCTGCAGGACCGCTGGGCGGCGCTGTCCAACCTGACCCTGAACCTCGGCATCCGCTGGGACCGCCAGGAGATCATCGATCCCAACGGCAACAAGGCGATCGATCTCAAGAAGGATTTCGCGCCGCGCGCCGGCCTCGTCTGGGACCCGACGAAGGACGGCCGCTCCAAGGTATTCGCCTCCTACGGACGATATTACGAAGAGATCCCGATGGACCTGGTCATCCGCTCCTTCTCCTTCGAGCGGCAGGCGCGGGTCTTCAACTTCAGCGCCGGCAGCACGACGCCCGACCCGGCGGCGGAGGCCGCCCTGGGGCAGAATTCCGCGATCTTCGGCGGCAACGTCGAGCCTGCCGACCCCAACCTGCACAACCAGTACATCAACGAGTACCTGCTCGGCTATCAGCGCGAGGTGATGCCCGACGTCGCGGTCGGCATCCAGGGGATCTACCGCGACTACGGCCAGATCATCGAGGATTTCCTCTGCCGCAGCGACGGCACCTACTGCATCGGCAACCCGGGCCAGGGCATCATGCAGCAGATCTTCACTCTCGACTACTCGCACACCCTCCCGGCGCCCAAGCCGAAGCGGGTCTACAAGGCCCTCGAGCTCGACGTCAACAAGCGTTTCTCGCACAACTGGCAGGCGCTCGCCTCGTACGTGTACTCGCGGCTCGACGGCAACTACGACGGCACCTACGCGCCGTTCACCAACGTCGGCGCCGATCCCAACATCTCGGCGGCCTACGATTACTACGATTTCTTCACCAACGGCATCGATCTCAACCGCATCACCAACAAGGGGCCGCTGTCGAACGACCGCCGCCACCAGCTCAAGCTGTCGGGCATCTACATCACCCCGTTCAACCTCTCGATAGGGCTTGCAACCTTCTACCGCACCGGCACGCCGGTGACCGCCTACGGCTATGCCGACAGCTACGCCCGCTACGAGTTCTTCCTCACCGACCGCGGCGCCCTGGGCCGCACGCCCTCGAACTACGACGCCGACCTCCATCTCGGCTATCCGCTGCCGCTGGGATCGGTGACTCTCAACTTCCTCTTCGACGTCTTCAACCTCTTCAACACCCAGCGCCCGATCCTGCTCGACGAGCGATGGGACTTCCGCCAGGCCGACAACGCCTCGCCGGCGCCGACCAATCCCACCTTCGGCAAGCCAGTCCTGCGAACGCCGCCAACTTCGCTGCGGCTGGGGGTGCGGCTCAGCCTGTAGAGACAGCGGCGCGCCCCGCCCGGCGCTCAGGCAGGCGGGGGCGCGCCGGCCCTGGCCGCCTGCGGGTCAGTGACCCACTAGCCGCCTGCGGGCCCTGGCAGGGCGTCACGCCCGGAGGTGCTATCCTTCCGGCTCAGCCATGAACCGCACTCGATCCGCGCTGGTCCTCTGCGTCCTGGGCGGGGCGCTGGGTGCTGCCCTCGCCGCGGCGGCGCCCATGCAGCGGCCCCCTTTCCCACCGGTCATCGCCTCGGCGATGGCGGACCCTGATCCGCCTCCCCCACCCGCGCCCCGGCCGGCACCCAGGCCATCCGCACCGCCGGCAACCGCCGCCACCGCCGCGGCGCCGGCCAGCGGGCGGCCGGCCGCCGCCGCGGGCCCGGCCGGCGCGGCGGGCCAGGCCGCCGCCGCGCAGGCCCTGCACGCGCTGTTCGCCGAGGAGTGGCAGTACACGCTGCGCGAGGACCCGCTGTCCGCCACCGAGGTGGGCGACAACCGCTACAACGACCGCCTGCCGGCGATGACGCCGGCCGACCTGGCGCGCCGCGACCGCCACGCGCACGAGGTGCTCGAGCGGCTGCACCGCATCGACCGCGCGCGCCTCGGCGAGGCCGACGGCGTGAGCTACGACCTCTTCGAGCGCGAGGTGGCCGACGCGATCGGCGAATACCGGTTCAAGACCTACCGCCAGCTGATCACCGCCGAGGGCGGCTTCCACACCGATTTTTCGCGGCTGCCCGAGCAGGCGCCGCTCTCGACCGTCAAGGACTACGACAACTACATCGCACGCCTGCGCGCCTTCCCCGTCTATGCCCGCCAGAACACCGAGCTGCTGCGCGAGGGCCTCGCCGCCGGCTTCACCCTGCCGCGGGTGGTGATGAAGGGGTTCACCGACGCGATCGCCATGCACGTCGTCGACGACGTGACCCGCAGCGTCTTCTGGAAACCGTTCGCCGCCTTCCCCGACGCGGTGCCCAACGGCGAGCGCGAGCGCCTGCGACAGGCCGGCCGCGCCGCAATCCACGACGCGGTGGTGCCGGCCTACCGCGACTTCCTGGTCTTCATGCGCGACCACTACGTCCCGCACGCGCGCTCGACCATCGCGGCCGCGGACCTGCCGGGCGGACGCGACCTGTACGCCTTCGAGGTGCGCCACTTCACGACCCTCGAGCTGACGCCCGCGGAGATCCACGCCATCGGCGTGCGTGAGGTCGAGCGCATCCACGGCGAGATGCTCGAGGTGATGCGCGCGGTCGATTGGAAGCAGGGCCTGCCGGAGTTCCTCGAGTTCCTGCGCACCGATCCGCGCTTCTATGCCCGCACTCCCGAGGAGCTGCTCAAGGATGCCGCGTACATCGCCAAGCGCATGGACGGCAAGCTCCCGTCGCTGTTCAAGGTGCTGCCGCGCCAGCCCTACGGCGTCGAGCCGGTGCCCGCCGACATCGCGCCCAAGTACACCGGCGGACGCTACAACGGCGCGCCGCTCGACGGTCATCGCGCCGGCACCTACTGGGTGAACACCTACGCCCTGGACACCCGCCCGCTCTACAACCTCGAGGCGCTGACGTTCCACGAGGCGGTGCCCGGCCACCACCTGCAGATCGCCCTGCAGAAAGAGCTCAGGGACCTGCCCGATTTCCGGCGTTTCGTCTACGTCGACGCCTTCGGCGAGGGATGGGGCCTCTACTCCGAATGGCTCGGCATCGAGGCCGGGTTCTACCAGGACCCCTACAGCAAGTTCGGCCGCCTGAGCTACGAGATGTGGCGGGCCTGCCGCCTGGTGGTCGATACCGGCATCCACGCCATGGGCTGGAGCCGCGAGCGCGCCATCGCCTTCCTGGCCGCCAACACGGCGCTCTCGCACCACGAGATCGAGACCGAGACGGACCGCTACATCGGCTGGCCCGGCCAGGCGCTGGCCTACAAGATGGGCGAGATGAAGATCAGGCAGCTGCGCCGCGAAGCCGAGACGGCGCTCGGGGAGCGCTTCGACGTGCGCGATTTCCACGACGCGGTGCTGCACAACGGCACCGTGACGCTGCCGACCCTGGAACGGCAGGTGCGCGCCTACATCCAGTCGGCGCTCGCCGCAGCCCCGGCGGCGGCCGCTGCCGCGGCGTCCGCGGCGCCATGACGACGCCCCCTCGGACCCTCCGCCTCCACAGCTTCATCGGCGGCCGGTTCACCCCGAGCGCCGCCGGCCGCACCCTCTCCGACCGCAATCCCTCCGACCCGGACGACCTGATCGCCGAGGCGCCGGCCGGCGACGCCGCCGATGCCGCCGCCGCGGTGGCCGCCGCGGCCGCGGCGCTGCCGGCCTGGCGCGGCGCGACCGGCCCGGCGCGCGGCGAGCACCTGCACCGCTGGTCGGCGGCGGTCGCGGCGCGCCAGGAGGAGATCGCCCAGGCCATGGCGCGCGAGGTGGGCAAGCCGATCGCCGAGGCGCGCGGCGAGGCGGCGCGCTGCGTCGCCATCCTCCGCTACTACGCCGGCGAGGCGGTGCGCGAGATCGGCGAGGTGATTCCGGCGCAGGCGCCCGGCGCGCTGCAGCTCACCCTGCGCCAGCCGCTCGGGGTGGTGGCGCTGATCACCCCCTGGAACTTCCCCGCCGCCATACCGCTGTGGAAGGCCGCGCCCGCCCTGGCCTTCGGCAACACCGTCGTGTTGAAGCCGTCCGAGGATTCGCCGCACGTCGCCGCGCTGCTCGCCGAGACCGCGGCGGCCGCGGACCTGCCGCCCGGCGTGTTCAACGTCCTCCTCGGAGACGGCGCCGGCGCCGGCGAGCCGCTGCTGCGCGAGGCCGGGATCGCCGCCGTCAGCTTCACCGGCTCGGCGGCGGTGGGAGCCCGGGTGGCGGCGGCGGCGGCGGCACGCAACCTCCGCTACCAGACGGAGATGGGCGGCAAGAACGTGGCCATCGTCCTGGCCGACGCCGACCTCGACCTGGCGGCGGCGCTGACGGCCGGCGGCGCCATGCGCTATGCCGGCCAGAAGTGCACGGCGACCAGCCGCGTGGTGGTGGCGCGCCAGGTGGCCGAGCCCTTCTTCGCCCGCCTGCGGGCGCAGGTCGAGCGGCTGCCGCTGGGACCGGTGACCGATGCGGCGGCGGCGGTCGGGCCGCTCATCCGGGAGAGCTCCCGGCACCGCGTCGCCGCGGCGGTCGCCGCCGCGGCAGGCACGGGCGCGGCTGGACGCGGCGGCGGGCAGGGCGCGCGCGTGATCTGCGGCGGCGCCGAGCCGCCGGCCGATCCGCGCTTCGCGCGCGGCTGGTTCTTCACGCCGACGGTGCTCGCCGAGGTGCCGGAGGACGCCGCGGTGGCGCGCGAGGAGCTGTTCGGGCCGGTGCTCGCGGCCTTCACCGCCGGCGACCTCGAGGAGGCCATCGCCATCGCCAACCGCACTCCCTATGGCCTGAGCGCCGCGCTGTTCACCCGCGACCTCGCCAGCGCGCTCGCCTACGTGCAGCGCATCGAGGCCGGGCTGGTGCGGGTCAACGGCGACACCACCGGCGTCGATCCGCACGCGCCGTTCGGCGGGCTCAAGGGTTCGAGCTCCGGCAGCCGCGAGCAGGGCCGCGCGGCGCGCGAGTTCTTCACCGAGATCAAGACCGTCCAGATCCACCCCGCATGAACGGCGAAGAGCTCCCCGACCGGCTCGAGGTCGTCGATTCGCACACCGAGGGCGAGCCCACCCGGGTGATCGTCGGCGGCTGGCGCGAGCTGGCCGGCGCCACCATGGCCGAGCGCCGGGACGAGCTGCGGCGGCACCACGACACCCTGCGCCGCGCCGTGGTCTGCGAGCCGCGCGGCCACGAGGCGGTGGTCGGCGCGCTGCTGACGCCGCCGGTCGAGCCGGGGTCGGTCGCCGGCGCGATCTTCTTCGACAATGCCGGCTACCTCGGCATGTGCGGGCACGGCACCATCGGCGTGGTGCGCACGCTCGCGCACCTGGGCCGTCTGGACGCCGCGCCGGCGGGGGCCGGCGTGCGGACGTTGCGACTCGACACGCCGGTGGGCACGGTGATCGCCGAGATCCCGGCCGAAGGTCCGGGCGCCGTCGGCGACCAGGACCCCGAGGTGCGCGACGGCTGGGACCGCGACGAGGGAGCGGTGACCGTGGTCAACGTGCCGGCGCGCTGCCATGCCATGGACGTCACCGTCGACGTTCCCTGGCTGGGCCGCGTGACCGGCGACGTCGCCTACGGCGGCAACTGGTTCTTCCTGACCGGCGTCGGCCAGCTCGGGGGCGTGCCGCTCGTCCGCGACCAGGTGACGGCGCTGACCGCCGCGACGCTGCGCATCCGCGAGGCGCTCGCCGCGGCCGGCGTCACCGGCGACGGCGGCGCCGAGATCGACCACGTCGAGGTCTTCGGCCCGCCGTCGGGCCCGTGGGCCAACAGCCGCAACTTCGTGCTCTGCCCCGGCGGCGCCTACGACCGCTCGCCCTGCGGCACCGGCACCTCGGCCAAGCTCGCCGTGCTCCATGCCCGCGGCGAGCTGGCATTGGGCCAGCGCTGGCGCCAGGAGAGCATCACCGGCGGGCTGTTCAGCGCCTGGCTCAGCAGCACCGGCGACGACCTGGTGCCGCACATCCGCGGCAGGGCTTTCATCACCGGCCGCACGACGCTGCTGTTCGATCCGCGCGATCCCTTCCGCGGGGGCTTTCCGGCATCGTGAGCCGCCGGCCGGACGCCGTCGTCGTGGGCGCCGGCATCGTGGGCGCGGCCTGCGCGCTGGCCCTGGCGCGGGAGGGCCTGCGGGTGCTGGTGCTGGAAGGGGGCTTTGCCGGCGGCGGCGCCACCGCGGCGGCGATGGGGCACCTGGTGGTCATGGACGACAGCGAGGCCCAGTTCGCGCTCACCGCCTGGTCGCTGCGGCTATGGACGGAGCTCGCCGGGGAGCTGCCTGCCGACTGCGAGGACGACCCGTGCGGCACGCTGTGGCTGGCGGCGAGCGAGGCGGAGATGGAGCGGGTGCGGGCCAAGGCCGGCTATTACGCGGCGCGCGGCGTGGCGGCCGAGGTCCTCGACGCGGCACAGCTCCGGGCGGCCGAGCCGCGTCTGCGGCGCGGCCTGGCAGGCGCCCTGCGGGTGCCCGGCGACCGGGTGATCTATCCGCCCAACGCCGTCCGCTTCCTGCTGGCGCGCGCCGCCGCTCATGGCGCCGAGCTGTGGGAGCGCTTCTTCGTGTCGCGCGTGGCCGGCGGCGTGGTGGAGGGCCACGGCGAGCGGATCGCGGCGCCGCTGGTGGTCAACGCCGCGGGCGCGGCGGCGCCGGCGCTCACTCCCGGCCTGCCGATCGCGCCGCGCAAGGGGCACCTGGTGATCACCGACCGCTATCCCGGCTTCTGCCGCCATCAGCTCGTCGAGCTCGGCTATCTCGACAGTGCCCACGGCACGCTCGACAGCGCCCACGGCCCGCGGCCGGGGGCGGCGGCGCCGGCGTCGGTGGCGTTCAACGTCCAGCCGCGGGCCACCGGCCAGGTGCTCATCGGCTCGTCGCGGGAGCTGGTGGGCTGGGACCGGACCCGCAACCACGGCCTCGAGCGCCGGATGATCGGGCGTGCCCTCGGCTTCCTGCCCCCGCTCGCCGGCGTCGCCGCGCTGCGCGGCTGGATCGGTTTCCGCCCTGCCACCCCCGACAACCTGCCGCTCATCGGGCCCTGGCCGGAAACCCCCGGGCTGTGGATCGCCGGCGGCCACGAGGGGCTGGGGATCACCACCAGCCTGGCCACCGCGCGCCTGCTCGCCGACCTGGTCGCCGGCCGCCGGCCCGAGATCGATGCGGCTCCCTTCGCCCCGGCCCGCCGCTTGCCGCCGGCGGCCGCCTGACGCGCACGATGGCGGCGGCACCGATCGCAGTGCGGATCGACGGCCGTCCGGTCGCGGTGGCGCCCGGCACCACGGTGGCGGCGGCCTTGTGGAACGCCGGCGTCTTCCGCTGCCGCACCTCGCTCTCGGGGGAGGCGCGCGGGCCGCTGTGCGGCATGGGGATCTGTTTCGAGTGCCGCGTGACCGTCGACGGCGCGGCCCACCGGCGCGCCTGCCTCCTGCCCTGCAGGGCAAACATGGTCATCGAAACGGGAAAGGCGGCCGCGGCTCCCGATCCCGCGCTCTTCGCCGCGCCCGAGGCAGCCGCCGCCCCGGCGGCAGTCACGCCTCCCACCACGGCGGTGCTGCGCGCCGATGTCGTGGTGGTCGGGGCCGGGCCAGCCGGCCTTGCCGCCGCCTGCCGCGCCGCCGAGGCCGGCGCGAGCGTCCTGGTAATCGACGCCGCGGCAGCTCCCGGCGGTCAGATCTGGCGCCGAGCGGTCGCGGTCGGTCCGGGCGGCGGGAGCAGGGGCGGGAGCAAGGCCGGGGGCAGGGGCGGGAGCAAGGGCGGGAGCCTCGGGGCGAGCGGCATTGGCGGCGAAATCAAAGGCACGCTTGCAGGCGGCCCCGCCGGCAGGGCGCCGGCGAACCGCCTGGCGCGCCGCTGGCTCGAGCGTTTCTCGGCAAGCGGCGCCCGGCTCCTCGCCAGCGCGACGGTGATCGACGCCGTGACCCGGGCCGCGATCTCGGAGCTGCCGCCCGCCGCGCCGCCGGCGGGTCCGGCGCCCGCGGCCGGTCCGCCGGGCAGGCCGCCTGGCGTGACGCTGCTCGTCGAGCAGGCAGGCGGCGCCGTGCGGGTCGAGGCGCGGCGCCTGGTGATCGCCACCGGCGCCAGCGAACGCTTCCTCCCCTTCCCCGGCTGGACGCTTCCCAACGTCGTGGGCGTCGGTGGCGCGCAGGCGCTGCTCAAGTCGGGCGCCAGTCTCGCCGGCCGGCGGGTGGTGATCGCCGGCAGCGGGCCGCTGCTGCTGCCGGTCGCCGCCGCCCTCGCCAAGGCGGGGGCCAGGATCGCGCTGGTGGCCGAGCAGGCGCCGGCCCGCGCGGTGGCCCGCTTCGCCGCCGGCCTCTGGCGCCGGCCGCGGCTCCTGGCCCAGGCCCTGCGGTACCGGGCCGCTTTCTGGCGCGCCCCTTACCGCTGCGGCGTCTGGGTGAGCGGCGCGTCCGGCGACGGCGCGATCCCGGCGGTGCACGAGGCCACGCTGACCAACGGCATACGCTCCTGGCGTGAACGCTGCGACGTCCTGGCATGCGCTTACGGGCTGGTGCCCAACCTCCGGCTGGCACGGCTGCTCGGCTGCGCGCTCCGCAGCGACGGCGGCGGCCGGGTGGTGCGGGTCGACGGCGCCCAGCAGACGAGCGTCCCTGGCGTCTACTGCGCCGGCGAGCCGACCGGCGTCGGCGGCGTGGAGCAGGCGCTGCTGACCGGCCAGATCGCCGGCCTTGCCGCCGCCGCCGCCGGCCGAGAGGGGCGCGAGCTGAGCGGGCTGCAGCGGCGCCGCGACCGCGGCCGCCGCCATGCCGCCGCCATCGACCGGGCGTTCCAGCTCCGGCCGCAGGTGCGCCTGCCGCCGGCTGCCGAGACCCTCGTCTGCCGCTGCGAGGACGTGCCGGCAGGGCGGCTCGATGCCGGCTGGAGCCTGCGCCAGGCCAAGCTCTACACCCGGACCGGCATGGGCCCCTGCCAGGGCCGGATCTGCGGGCCGGCCCTCGAGCTGCTGTTCGGCTGGGACGAGCCCGACCCCGTCAAGGTGCCGCTCGAACCGGTGGCGCTCGGCGTCCTCGCGGAGATGCGGCTGCCCGAGCCCTTCCCACCCCAACCCTGACCAGGAGAACTTCCATGCGCTGGCGCGGCGTCTTTCCGGCAATCACCACCCCATTCAAGCCCGACCTGTCCATCGACTTCGACTTCCTGCGGCGCCACGTCGGCTGGCTGATCGAGCAGGGGTGCCAGGGCATCGTGCCGCTGGGCTCGCTCGGCGAAGGCGGCACCCTGAGCTTCGACGAGAAAGCCGCGGTGCTCGCCGCCTGCCGGGAAGCGGCAGCCGGGCGGGCGCCGGTGGTGGCGGGCGTCGCGGCGCTGTCCACCGCCGGCGCCGTCGAGCTGGCGCGGCAGGCCGCGGCCCACGGCTGCGAGGGGCTGATGGTGCTGCCGCCCTACGTCTACGTCGGCGACTGGCGGGAGACCGCGGCGCACTTCCGGGCGGTGATCGGCGCCACGCCGCTGCCGTGCATGCTCTACAACAACCCGATCGCCTATCGCACCGACGTCAGCCCCCAGGGGCTCGCCGAGCTGTGCGCCGCGCTGCCCAACCTCGCGGCGGTCAAGGAATCGACCGGCGACGTGCGGCGCGTCACCGCGATCCGCGCCCTGCTCGCGGACCGCATCGCCATCTTCATCGGCGTCGACGACCTGCTGGTCGAAGGCGTCCAGGCGGGGGCCGTCGGCTGGATCGCCGGCCTCGTCGACGCCCTGCCCGCCGAGTCGGTGCGCCTGTTCGAGCTCGCCGCCGCCGGCCGCATCGCGGAGGCGCGGCGCCTCTACGACTGGTTCCTGCCGCTGCTGCGCCTCGACACGGTGCCGAAGTTCGTGCAGCTGATCAAGCTGGTCCAGGCCGAGGTGGGCATGGGCTCGCCCACCGTCCGGCCGCCGCGCCTCGAGCTCGCGGGTGCCGAACGGGATGCGGCCCTGGCGCTCATCCGCGATTGCCTGGGGCGGCGGCCGGTCTGCTGACGGCGCTGGCCGTCCGCGTCCCCGGCGATCTCACGGGAGGCTCGGCGGAGGGCGGCCTGCGCGTCTACGCGCGTCTACCCCTCAACAGCCGAAGCGGCCGCGCAGGGAGGCTGCCTGGTCCTCGCGGCCGTAGCGCCTGAGCACCGGGTAGCACGCCTGCGCCAGCGGCAGCGCGGCGGCGGCCTTGCCCTGCGCCATGTAGACCTCGATCAGGTCGCAGGAGAGCATGCAGTGCTCGAGCGGCAGCTCGAGGTCGAGCAGCCGGTGCCACAGCCGTTGCAGGGTCAGCTCCGCCTCCCCCGTCCTCCCCATCCGATGCGCGATCCGGGCCTCGAGCCAATGCAGCCGCGTCAGCGTCGGCGGGTCGCCGAGCCGCCGATACAGGCGCCGTGAGCATTCGAGGAGCGCCACCGCTTCTTGCGAGCGCCCGCTGTCGTTGAGCAGCCAGATCTTGCCGTGCACCGCCCGGAGCTCGGGCCGGAGGTCGGTCCCCGGGGACATCTCGGCCAGCGCCGCTTCGAGCAGCTCGATCGCGTGGTCGGGCTCGCGCGCACCGACGGCCATGGCGAGCTGCGTCAGGGTCTGCCCGTGCAGGTCGGGGTCTTCGAGGGCGGCATAGATCTCGGCCGCGAGGCCGAAGGACTTGCAGGCATCGTCCAGGCGCCAGATCTCGGCCAGCAGCTCGCCGGTCGAGCGCTCCAGGATGGCTGCCTCTCGCGGATCGCCGGTGCCGTTCTCCAGCTCCTCCTCGCTGCTCGCGAGTGCCTCCCAGGCCCCCTCCAGGTCCCCGGTCACGCGGCGGGCGTCCGCGAGACAAGCCAGGGCGCGGCCGCGGAGGTCGGCGAGCAGGCCTCGCGTGGTGCCAGCGCATCGCACGCGCAGCGCCACCGCGAGAGCGAGGCGCGCCAGGCCGATCGCGGCCCGCGGCTGGCTCCAGCAGGCGGCCCCGCACTCCTCGATCAGCCGCTCGCAGAGCGCAGCGGTGGCCAGCTCGGGGTTGGCCTCGACCTGTTCCAGGCGCTCGGCGGGGGCAAGACGCTGCAGGAAGTCCCACGCCTCGCGTCCCCGCCGCCGCTCCTGCGCCAGCCGCAGGAGCCTGCCGACCGTATCGTGCCGTTCGCGGGCGGCAGGGGTCGCCAGGCCGGGATCGCCGATTTCCGACCCCTCCGCCGCCCCGGCCGCCAGGGGCGAGCAGATCGGGCAGCGGGCCAGCAGGTGCCTGACCCCTGCTCGGACATACCGGTGGTCCAGCGCACCGTCGAAGAACTGTTCCCACTGTGAGGCACTGAGATGGTGTTTGGCTGGCATGTCGACTGCGTTTCCCCCACCCCCTACTGTAATTAAGTGCGGTTATAAGTGCTAGGCGTGGCAGAGCTGTCGCTCCTCGTGCGACACCCGACGCGCGGCAGGCCGGGGCTGCCCGGACCCGAGTCATCCCCGCTGTTACAATCGACTCTCGAAAAGCCCGAGTGGCGGAATGGCAGACGCAGGAGACTTAAAATCTCCCGCCCGCAAGGGCATGCGGGTTCGACCCCCGCCTCGGGCACCAACAGAATCAATAAGTTAGAGACTGGCCGCTCCCGCAACGGGCCGGCCAGCCGGACCCTCAGCGGTCCGCCTGGCGAAAGGCTCTCGACGTGGCGACGGCCACGGGCCTGCCTGGGATCCCTTCACCAGCCTGAAGGCCGTACCGCTGTCGGTTTGCGCTGGCAGCGCGGCGTCGCGCTTGGCCCTGAAATCCGGCAGCACAGGTGAGTCTCGTTGCTGTCAATCGGCTGCTCGTCTTTGCAAAAACTGATATAGGGGTGCGGGCTATTGACTAATGGTAACTATTTTTAATAGCATCCATAACTATAGTCCAATGCACCATAGTAATTGGACCAACCATCTGGCCACGAAGCTGACGGCTGCGATCAGTTGAAGCTTCGGTGCCAGTTTTGAGCCTGGCCATAGCTGACTTAGAGCGCCGATCGCTTTTCCTCGCCAATGTTATTGCATGAATAGCAATCGGACAGACGCTGGGGATGCCGCGCGGCGCCTCGCCGCCTTGCAGCCCGACCAGCTGGCGCGCTTCCTGCGGGATCTCGGCGAGCGGAAGGCGGTCGGCGGCGCCGCCCGGCCGATCCGCCCGCGTCCAGCGGGCGGCGGCGCCGTCGTGCTCTCGTTCAGCCAGGCGCGCCTCTGGTTCCTCGACCAGATCGACCCCGGCTCGCCGGTCTACAACATGGCGGCCGCCTTCGAGCTCGAGGGCAGGCTCGAGATCCCCGCGCTCGCGGCGGCCCTCCGCGAGGTGGTGCGCCGCCACGAATCGCTGCGCACCGTCTTCACCGCCGCCTCCGGCAGGCCGCTGCAGGTCGTGGTCGACCGGCTGCTGCCGCCGCTGCCGCTGCTCGACCTGGCGGCCCTGCCTCTGGCGGCACGGCACCGCGAGCGCCATGGGCTGGCGGCCCGCTCCGCGCACGTCCGCTTCGCGCTTGACCGCGGCCCCTTGCTCTGCACCTGGCTGGTGCGTGAGGACGCGCGCCGGCACACGCTGCTGCTCACCATCCATCACATCGTCTCCGACGGCTGGTCGACCGCCGTCTTCATGCGTGAGATCGCCGCCCTCTACGCGGCCGTGGCGGCCGGGCAGCCGTCGCCGCTGCCGCCGCCGGAGATCCAGTTTCCCGACTTCGCCGCCTGGCAGCGCGAGCACCTGCAGGGCGCGGTGCGCGACGAGCTGACCGCCTACTGGCGCGAGCAGCTGGCCGGCGTCGAGGCGCTGGAGCTCCCCACCGACCATCCCCGTCCGCCCGTCCAGAGCCACCGCGGCGCCAACCTGTTCCGCCGCATCCCGCCGCCGCTCGCCGCCGCGTTACGCCGCTGCGCCGCCGCCCAGGGGGTGACGCTGTTCATGGCCCTGCTCGCGGCCTACGACGCGCTGCTCCACCGCTACAGCGGCCAGCAGGACTTCTGCGTCGGCACCTACATCGCCAACCGCAACCGCACCCAGTTCGAGGGCCTCATGGGGTTCCTGGTCAACAACCTGGCGCTGCGGGCGCGGTTGGATCCGGCGGCGAGCGCGAGCCTGCTGCTCGCCCAGGTTCGCGAGACGACGGCCGCTGCCTATGCCCACCAGGACCTGCCTTTCGAGGCGCTGCTCGAAGCGCTGCAGCCCGCGCGCAGCCTCAGCCATACGCCGATCTTCCAGGTCCTGCTGGTGCTGCAGAACGCGCCCCGGGCACGGCTCGAGCTGCCCGGCCTGACGGTAAGGCGGGCCAACCTGCAGGTCGACTGGGCGAACTTCGACCTGACCCTGTGGGTCGAGGAGGGCGACGGGCTCGACCTGCGGCTCGACTATGCCGCCGATCTCTTCACGGCGGCGACCATGGCGCGCCTGGCGTCCCACTTCGTGACTCTGCTCGCCGGGCTCGCCGCCGACCCCGCCCGGCCCGTCGCGGAGCTGCCGCTGCTTACCGCGGAGGAGCGCCACCAGCTGCTCGCCGAGTGGTCGTCTGCCGGCGACCGCTGGCCGCCGGACGACCTCGTTCATCGCCTCTTCGAGCGCCAGGCGGCGGCGCGGCCCGCCGCCGTGGCCATGGTCGCCGGCGGAAGGTCCCTGACCTACGCGGAGCTCGATGCCGAGGCGAGCCGCCTGGCGCGCCGGCTCGCCGCCCAGGGCGTCGGCCCCGAGGCGGTCGTTGGCCTCTGCGTGGAGCCGGCCGCGGCGGCGGTGGCCGGCCTGCTCGCCATTCTCAAGGCGGGCGGGGCGTTCCTGCCTCTCGACTCCTCGCATCCACCCGACCGTCTGGCCTACGCGCTCGCCGATGCCGGGGCCCGGCTGGTGGTGACGCAGGCCAATCTCGCCGTTCGCCTGCCGGCCGCGGTGCCGCGGCTGCTGCTCGACGACGCCGCCGGCGCGCCGGCACCGGAGGCGGAGACGGCGCCGCCGGCCGCGGTCCGCTCGTCGCCGCGGAACCTGGCTTACGTGATCTACACCTCGGGGAGCACCGGCAGGCCGAAGGGCGTCGCGGTGTCGCACCGCAACGTCCTGCCGGTCCTGCTCTGGGGCCGCGGCCGGCTCGGCCTGGGCGAGCGCACGCGAGTGCTGCAGAACCTCTCCTACAGCTTCGACTTCGGCGTCTTCGAGATCCTCACCACCCTGCTCGCCGGCGGCACCCTCGTCTGCCTCGACGCGCCGCGCGGCGAGATCGCCCGCTACGCCGCGGCGATCGGCGCGCTAGGCATCGATGCCCTGCACACCACACCCACCTTCTGCCGCGAGCTCGCCGCCGGCGGCGCCGATCTCTCCGGCCTTGCCATCCTGCACCTCGGGGGCGAAGCGCTCGAGCGCGGCACCGTCGAGCGCCTGACCGCGGCGATCGGCGAGCGCTGCCGGCTGTTCAACGGCTATGGCCCGACCGAGGTCTCGGTCAACAGCTGCCTCCACGAGGTGCGGCGCGGTGGCAGGCACGCGCCGGCGGGCGTGGTGCCCATCGGGCGCCCTTCCGCCGACAACCACACCTACGTCCTGGACCGGTCGGGCGAGCCGGTCCCCATCGGCGTACCCGGCGAGCTCGCGATCGGTGGCGACGGCGTGGCGCGCGGCTACCTCGGCCATCCGGCGCTGACCGCCGCCAGGTTCGTCCCCGACCGCTTCGGCGCCCGCCCGGGAGGCAGGCTCTACCGCTCCGGCGACCTCGTCCGCCACACGCCGGACGGCGAGATCGCCTTCCTCGGCCGCATCGACCACCAGGTCAAGCTGCGCGGCTATCGCGTCGAGCTCGAGGAGATCGAGGCGGTGCTGTTCCGCCACCCGCGGGTTTCGGCCGCCGCCGCCGCGGTGCGGGGGCCGGGCGGCCGCGAGCGGCTGCTCGCCTGGGTGGTGCCGGCCGGCAAGCCTCCGGCGCCCGCCGAGCTGCGGGCCTTTGCCGAGCGCGCGCTGCCGGCGTACATGGTGCCGGCGACGTTCGTGTTCCTCGACGCCCTGCCGCGCACCGCCAGCGGCAAGGTGGACCGCCGGGCGCTGCCGGCCCCCGAGAGCGTGCCGGAACCGCCGGAGCGGGCCGCACCGCGCACCGCCGCCGAGGAGCTGACGGCAGGGATCTGGGAGGAGGTGCTGGGCGTCGAGCGGGTGGGCGTCCACGACAATTTCTTCGCGTTGGGAGGGCAATCGCTGGTGGCGGCGCAGATCGCCGCGCGGCTGCAGGATGCCTTCGGGGTGGAGGTTTCACTGCGTGCCTTCTTCGAGGCGCCCACCGTGGCGGAGCTGGCCGTGCGCTTGGAGTCGGCGGGCGCCGGCCAGGTGCCACCCCTGCGTTGCGCACCCCGCGGCGGCGACCTGCCGGTGTCGTTCGCGCAGGAGCGCATCTGGTTCCTTGCCCAGCTCGATCCGGAGAGCGCCGCCTACCACGTGCCACGTGCGGTCTGGATCGCCGGCCGCCTCGACGTGCCGGCCCTGGCCTGGGCCTACCGGGAGCTGCTCGCGCGTCACGAGATCCTGCGCACCTGCTTCCCCGCGGTGGATGGCCGGCCGGTGCAGCGCATCCATCCCGAGGCTCCCGCGGCCTGGTCCCGGCTGCCGCTGCTCGACCTCCGGGCCCTTGCCCCGCCGTGCCGCCAGCGCGAGCTCGAGCGCCTGATCGTCGCCGACGGCCGGCGCCGCTTCGACCTGGCGCGCGGGCCGCTGCTGAGGGCCGCCCTCGCCCGTTCCCGCGGCGACGAGCACGTGGTCATCCAGACCGAGCACCACCTGGTCCACGACGGCTGGGCCGAGGCGGTGCTGCTTGGGGACCTGCTCGAGCTCTATGCCGCTCGCACCCAGAACCGGCCGTCACGGCTGCCCGAGCTATCCATCCAGTACGCCGACTACGCCTGCTGGCAGCGCGACTGGCTCCGGGGCGAGATCCTCGAGCGGCAGCTCGCCTACTGGCGTGCCCAGCTTGCCGGCGCGCCGCCGCTGCTCGCGCTGCCCACCGACCGGCCCCGGCCGGCGGTTTTGAGCGCCCGCGGCAGGGCGCACGAGGTGGCGCTCGAGGCCGCCCTGGCGCAGCAGCTCGCGGCGCTCGGCCGGCGCCTGGGCGCCACCCTGTTCATGACCATGCTGGCAGCCTTCGCGTCCGTGCTGCACCGCTGGTCCGGCCAGTCCGACGTGGTGGTCTCGACCAGCATCGCCAACCGCCGCCAGCGCGAGATGGAAGGCATGTTGGGCATGGTCATCAATACCCTGGCGTTGCGCATCGATCTCGGGCGCGACCCAAGCCTGCGCCAGCTGGTGCTGCGGGTCCGTGAGACCTGCCTGGGCGCTTACGCCCACCAGGATACCCCCTTCGACCGGGTGGTCGATGCCCTGGCGGCTCCGCGGACGCTGAGCTGGGCGCCGCTCGGGCAGGCGCATTTCGCCTTCCATGACGCCAGGTTCCCCACGGTCGAGCTGCCCGGGCTGACGCTCGCGCCCGGCGAGCTGCACAACCGCTCCTCCAAGTTCGACCTGACGCTGGTGGTGCGTCCGGTGCGCGAGCGCACCGCGAGCGGTCCCGCGCCTGGCGGCATGGCCGTCCACCACGAGTACAGCTCCGATCTCTTCGATCCGCCCACCATGCTGCGGCTGCTCGGCCACTACCGGGTGCTGCTCGCCGCCGTCGCGGCGAGCGCGGGCGCCGGTGCGGGAGACGGCCCGCGGCTCTCCGAGCTGCCCCTGCTGACCGAGCCCGAGCGCTTCCAGCTCCTTCGTGAGTGGTGCCAGCCGGTGCCGATGCCGCCGCCGCTCTGCTGCCTCCACGAGCTGTTCGCCGAGCGCGTCCGGCGGGCGCCCGAGGCGGTCGCGGTCGCCGGCGACGGCGAAGCCTTGACCTACGGCGAGCTCGACCGCCGCGCCAACCAGCTCGCGCGCCACCTGCGGCGGCTCGGCGTCGGACCGGAGGTCCGGGTGGGGATCCGCGTCGGACGCTCACCCTTGCTGCTTTTGGGATTGCTGGGGATCCTCAAGGCCGGCGGCGCGTACGTGCCCTTGAGCCCTAGCGATCCCGCCGAGCGCCTGCGGCTCATCCTCGAGGATGCGTGGGCCGGCGTCCCGGAGCCGCTGCTGCTGACCGAGAGCGGCAACAGATCCCTGCCCTCGCCTGCCGCGGCCGAGCCCGCACGGCTGCCGCCGGCGGCGCGCACCCTTCACCTCGACACCGGCTGGGAAGCCATCGCCGCCGAGGGTGACGGGCCGCTCCCGCCCAGCGCCCTGCCGTCCAATACCGCCTACGTCATCTACACCTCGGGCTCCACCGGGCGTCCGAAAGGGGTCCTGGTCCCCCACGCCAACGTGGTGCGGCTGTTCTCGGCCACGGCGCCCTGGTTCGGCTTCGGTCCCGGCGACGTCTGGACTCTCTTCCACTCCTGCGCCTTCGACTTCTCGGTGTGGGAGATCTGGGGGGCGTTGCTCCATGGCGGCCGGCTGGTGATCGTCCCCTACCCGGTGAGCCGCTCGCCGGAGCTCTTCTGGGAGCTGCTCCTCCGGCAGGGCGTCACCGTCCTCAACCAAACGCCCGCGGCGTTTCGCGGTCTCGCGGAAGCCGAGGAGGCGAGGACGAGGCTCCCTCGGGGTCTCGCCCTGCGCCGGGTGATCTTCGGGGGCGAGGCCCTCGAGCTGGCCGCGCTCGGGCCCTGGTTCGCGCGCCACGGCGACGCCGCGCCGCGGCTGATCAACATGTACGGCATCACCGAGACGACGGTGCACGTCACCTACCGGCCGGTGTCGATCGCCGACCTGCGGCAAGCCCACCGCAGCCCCCTCGGCGTGCCGATCCCGGACCTGCGGCTGCATCTCCTGGACGGCTTCGGCAACCCTGCCCCCCTCGGCGTGGCGGCGGAGATCCACGTCGGCGGCGCCGGCCTCGCCCGCGGCTACCTGGCGCGGCCGGAGCTGACGGCCGAGCGGTTCGTCCCGGACCCCTTCGCGGTGGCGATGGGAGAGCCGGGCGCCCGGCTCTATCGCAGCGGCGACCTGGCGCGGTATCGGCCGGACGGCGACATCGACTACCTGGGCCGCATCGACAGCCAGGTCAAGATCCGGGGATTCCGCATCGAGCCCGGCGAGGTCGAGGCGGCGCTCGGACGGCACCCCGCGGTGCGCCGGGCGGTGGTGGTGGCCCGCACGCGCCAGGACGGATGGCTCCGGCTCGTCGCCTACCTCGTCGGCGAGGAGGGCGTGGGGATCGAAGCGCTGCGCGCCTTCGTGAGCCGGCAGCTGCCCGACTACATGGTGCCGGCGCTGTTCGTCTGGCTGCCGGCGCTGCCGCTGACCGCCCACGGCAAGGTGGACCTGCGGTCGCTGCCGGAGCCCGAGGCGGCGAGGCGCGACCCGGGCGAGCCGTTCGCGCCGCCCGAGGGAGCGGTGGAGCAAGCGCTGGCGGAGGTCTGGGAGGCGGCGCTGGGGGTCGCGCGGGTGGGCCGCGGCGACAACTTCTTCGCTCTCGGGGGCGACTCGATCTTGAGCCTGCGGGTGCTCGCCGCCGCCCGCGCGCGCGGGTTCCAGCTCACGCTGCAGCAGCTCTTTCTGCACCAGACCCTCCGCGAGCTGGCGCGCGCCGCCGGCGACCTAAGCCTGGACGCGCCGGGCGCCGGCGACCTCCGTCCGGACGCCACGGCCGCCGGCGGCGCAGGAGGTCATCGCGTGGCGCCGTTCGCGCTGATCGCGGCAGCGGACCGTCGCGAGCTGCCCGCGGACGTGGAGGACGCTTATCCGCTGACCCGGCTGCAGGGCGGCATGGTCTTCCACAGCGAGTACCTGCCGCGCGCCGGGGTCTATCACGACATCTTCAGCCACCACCTTGCAGGGATCTGCGACGTGGCGGCGATGCGGCGAGCGATCCGGCGGCTGACAGCGCGCCACCCGATCCTGCGCACCTCCTTCGACCTGGCCTCCTACAGCGAGCCGTTGCAGCGGGTCCACCGCGGCGTCGCGGTGGGCATGCCGGTCGGGGACCTGCGCCACCTCGACCCGCGCGCCGAGGAAAGGGCGCTCGCGGCGATGCTCGAGTCGGAGAAGGCCAGGCCCTTCGTCTGGCGCGAGGCGCCGCTGTGGCGTTGCCGCTGCGACCTGCGCGGCGCGGGGACCTGGCAGTTTACCCTCACCTGCCACCACGCCGTCCTCGACGGTTGGAGCGTCGCCGCGCTGACCAGCGAGCTGTTCCGGCTCTACGTGGCGCCGGTCGGCGCCGCGGCGGCGCCGCCGCCGGCGAGCCACTTCCGCCGCTACGTGGCGCTCGAGCGCGAGGCCCTGGCGAGCGAGGAGAGCCGGCGCTTCTGGCTGGCCGCGGTGGCCGGACGGACGGACGCGCGGCTGCCGCGATGGCCGCGTCCCGAAGGCGGCAACGCCGTGCGCGGCCAGGGGACGCTCCTGGTGCGCCTCTCTCCCCAGCAGGTGGCGGCACTGCAGGCGGTGGCCCGGGAAGCTGGCGTGCCGCTCAAGAGCGTGCTGCTGGCCGCGCACTGCCGGGTGCTCGCGCTGGCGCTCGGCCAGGACGAGGTCGCAACCGGCCTCGCCAGCAACGGCCGCCCCGAGGAGGAGGGAGGCGAGCAGGTGCTCGGCCTGTTCATCAACGTCCTCCCGTTGACCGCCAGGCCGGTCACCGGGAGCTGGATCGAGCTGGCGCGGAGAGTGTTCGCGGACGAGTGCGAGCGGCTGCCACACCGCCGCTACCCCTTGGAGCAGCTGCAGCAGGAGGCGGGCGGCAGGCAGCTCTTCGAGACGCTTTTCAACTTCGTGCATTTCCACGTCTACCAGGGCCTCGAAGGGCTCGGTATCCGGCGGCTGGGCGGCCGGTATCACGAGGTCAACAACTTCGCCCTGGCGGTCAACGCGGCGCTCGATCCCTGGGACGGCAGCTTGACCCTGCGCCTCGGCTACGACCCGGGCGAGCTCGCCGGCGCGCAGCTGCGGGCGATCGCCGGCTGGTACGAGCGGACGCTGGACGCGCTGAGCGCGGCGCCCTGGGGCGGGTGCGGGGTCTCGCCGCTCGGCGAGGCCGAGCGGCAGCAGCTGCTGGTGGAGCACAACGACACCGCGGCGAGCGCCGCGCCGCAGCAGGGCCTGTACGAGCTGTTCGCGGCGCAGGCGCTCCGGACCCCCGATGCCACCGCGGTGGTGTGCCGCGGCCGGTGCCTGAGCTACGGCGCGCTGGCGCGGCGCGCGGCCGCCGTGGCTCGCCGGCTGCGCGCCGCGGGCGCCGGCCCCGAGGCACGGGTCGGAGTGTTGATGCGACGGGAGGCGGAGTTGGTCGCCGCCCTCTTGGGGGTGCTCGCGGCGGGTGCGGCCTACGTGCCGCTGGACCCCGCCTACCCGGTGTCCCGCCTGGCCTACATGCTGGCCGACAGCGGCGCCGCGGCGCTGCTGACAGACGCTGCCTCGGCAGGCCTGCTGCCGGCAGGCGGCATCCCCATCCTCCGCGTCGATGGCGCCGCACCGGATGCCGAGGACGCCGCCGCGGGAACCGAGGACACCGCCCCCGCCGCCGCCCTCGACCGCTTGCCGGAGCGTCTTGCCTACGTGATCTACACCTCGGGCTCGACCGGCCGGCCGAAAGGCGTCGCCATCACCTGCCGCGGCGCCGCTGCCCTGCTGCACTGGGCCGCCGCGGCGTACAGCTCCCGGGAGCTCGCGGCGGTCGTCGCCGGCACCTCGGTTTGCTTCGACCTGTCGGTGTTCGAGATCTTCGCGCCCCTGGGCCGGGGCGGCGCCGTGATCCTGGTCGACAACGTCCTCGGCCTGCTCGACCCGGCCAAGCTGCCAGGGGTCACCCTCGTCAACACCGTGCCTTCGGCCGCCGCCGAGCTGCTGCGCTCCGGCGCGGTGCCGGACAGCGTGCGCGTGCTCAACCTCGCCGGCGAGCCGCTGCACGCCAGCCTGGTCGAGGCCGCCTTCCGCGCCAGCCGCGTCCAGCGGGTCTGCAATCTCTACGGCCCGACCGAGGACACCACCTACTCGACCTGGGCGGAGCTGCTGCCCGGGGCGGCGGGCAAGCCGAGCATCGGGCGACCGGTCACCGCCTCCCGGCTCTTCGTGCTCGACGGCGCCGGCGGTGTTGCGCCGATCGGCACTCCCGGAGAGATCCATCTCGCCGGCGCCGGCCTGGCCCGCGGCTACCTCGCGCGGCCGGAGCTCACCGCCGAGAGGTTCCTACCCGAGCCCTTCGGCGGGGAGCCCGGGGGCCGCCTGTACCGCACCGGCGATCTCGGCCGGCGCCTGCCCGACGGCACCGTCGAGTTCCTGGGCAGGCTCGACCACCAGGTCAAGCTCCGCGGCTTCCGCATCGAGCCGGGCGAGGTGGAGGCGGCGCTGACCTCCCACACCGCGGTGCGGGAGGCGCTGGTGGTGGTGCAGCCGGACGCCGCCGGCGATCCCCGGCTGGTCGCCTACGTGGCACCGGCGGAGCTGGACACCGCCGGCCTCGACGCCTTCCTGCGCGAGCGGCTGCCGGCGCACCTGCTCCCCGGTGCGCTGGTGCCGCTGCCCGCGCTGCCGCGCACCCCCAACGGCAAACCGGACCGGGCGGCCCTGCCCGCTCCCGACTGGCAGGCCGCCGCCGCCGCCGGCGCGGCGGCGCCGCGCACGCCGCATGAGGAGATCCTGGCCGGGATCTGGTCGGGCCTGCTGGGCCGCGGCCGCGACCAGATCGGCAGGCACGACAACTTCTTCGCGCTCGGCGGCCACTCGCTGCCGGCGGTGCGGCTGATCTCGCGGCTGCGCGACGTCTTTGCCGTGGAGCTGCCGCTGCGCGCCGTCTTCGAGTCGCCGACGCTCGGGGAGCTGGCCGCGCGCATCGCCGCGCCGCCCGCCGGCGCCGCCGTCCCGTCGGCGCCGCCGCTCACGCCCGGGCCGGCGAGCGGCGAGCTGCCTCTCTCCTTCAGCCAGGAGCGGCTCTGGTTCATCGACCAGCTGCTGCCGGGCTCGTCGCATTACAACATCCCTTTCGCGGCGCGGATCGAGGGGCGGCTGAACCGGGCGCTGCTCGCGCTCTGCCTGGGCGAGGTGACGCGCCGGCACCAGGCCCTGCGCACCCGCTTCCTGGTCGGCGACGGCGGCGAGGCGCGGCAGGTCATCGCGCCGGCCTCGCCCGCCGGCGCCTTCCGGCTGCCGCTCGTCGAGCTCTCTGGACTGCCGGCGGCGGCGGCGCGCGGCGAGACGCGCCGGCTGGCCCGGCGGGAGGCGAGCCGGCCGTTCGACCTCGGCCGCGGGCCGCTGCTGCGGGCAGCGCTGCTGGGCACCGGGCGCGGAGCGCGCGTGCTGCTGTTGACGCTGCATCACATCGTGGCCGACGCCTGGTCGCTCGGCCTGCTGGTCGAGGAAGTGCGGCAACTGTACGCGGCCCACGTCGCGGGAGCGCCGGCCGCCGGCCTGCCCGAGCTGCCGATCCAGTATCCCGACTTCGCCCGCTGGCAGCGGCGCGCCCTGAGCGGCCCGCGGCTCGATGCGCTCCTCGGCTGGTGGCGCGAGCGGCTGGCCGGCGTCCCGCCGGTGCTCGAGCTGCCGGCCGACCGCCCGCGGCCCCGGGTGCCGAGCTTCCGCGGCGCCATCGCCGCCTTCGCGCTGCCGCCCGGGCTGGCGGCGGACCTGGCAGGGCTGGCCGGGCGCCAGGCCCTCACTCCGTTCATGGTGCTGGCCGGCGCCTTCCAGGCGCTGCTGCACCGCTACACCGGCCTGACGCGGCTCAGCATCGGCACGCCGGTGGCCGGCCGCACCCGCAGCGAAACCGAGAGCTTGATCGGGCTGTTCGTCAACACCCTGGTGCTGCCCGCCGACCTGGCGGACGACCCGACGTTCGGCCAGCTGCTGGGGCGGACGCGGCAGGTGGCGCTGGGCGCCTACGAGCACCAGGAGCTGCCCTTCGAGCGCCTGGTCGAGGCGCTCGCGCCGGCCCGCGACCTCGGCCGCATGCCGCTGGTGCAGGTGTTGCTGGTGCTGCAGACCGCCCCGCGGGCGGCGATCGAGCTGCCGGGCCTGACCCTGCAGCCGCTGCCGAACGAGGGCGGCACGGCGAAGCTCGACCTGACGCTGACCTTGATGGAGGAAGGCGCCACGCTGGCCGGCGGCATCGAGTACGCCACCGACCTGTTCGACGCCGCCACCGCCGGCCGCTGGGCGCGGCACTTCGTGACGCTGCTCGCGGCGGCGGTGGCGGGCCCCGGACGGCGGCTCTCCGGGCTGCCGGTCCTGGGTGAGGCAGAGCGTCACCAGCTGCTGTGCGAGTGGCACGGACCGCGCGCCGGGCCGGTGGCGGAGAGTTGCCTGCACGACCTGCTCGCCGCCCAGGCGCAGCGCCGGCCGCACGCGGTCGCCGCGGTGTGCGGCGAACAGGCGCTGAGCTACGGCGAGCTGCAGGCGCAGGCCCGCCAGCTGGCCCGCCGCCTGGTGCGGCTGGGAGTCGGCGCCGAGGTGCTGGTGGGAATCCTGCTCGAGCGCTCGCTCGAGATGGTGGTGGCGGTCCTCGGAGTGCTCGAGGCGGGCGGGGCGTACCTGCCGCTCGATCCGGCGCAGCCGCCCGAGCGCCTGGCCTGGATCCTCGAGGACGCCGGCGCGCCGGTGCTGCTGACCGCTCCCGGCCTGCTCGAGAGCCGCGGCCTGGAGCTGGCGCGGCTCGCGGCGCCGCCGGCCTTGGTGCGGCTCGTTGCCGCCGGACCGGCCGCCGCCGCCACGGCAGCGCCGGCTCCCCGGGCCTTGGTGTCGTCGGCAAACCTCGCCTACGTCATCTACACCTCGGGCTCGACCGGGCGGCCAAAAGGAGTGCAGGTGGCGCACGGCCAGGTGGCGACCCTGCTGGCAGCGACCCGCGAGCGGTTCGATTTCGGCGAGCAGGACGTGTGGACGCTGTTCCATTCCTACGCTTTCGACTTCTCGGTGTGGGAGCTGTGGGGAGCGCTGGCGCATGGCGGCCGGCTGGTGGTGGTGCCGTACTGGGTGAGCCGCTCGCCGGACCGCTTCTACGACCTGCTCGTCCGCGAGCGGGTGACGGTGCTCAACCAGACGCCGGGGGCGTTCCTGGCCTTGCAGCAGGCGGTCGAGGAGCGGGCCGGGGCCGGCGAGCTGCCCTTGCGCTGGGTGATCTTCGGCGGCGACGCTCTCGTGCCGCGCAGCCTGGCGCCCTGGTTCAGCCGCCACGGCGAGCACCGGCCGCGCCTGGTCAACATGTACGGCATCACCGAGACGACCGTGCACGTCACCTGGCGGCAGCTCGGGGCGCGGGACGCCCTCGACGGGCCTGCGGCTGGCGGCACGGTGGGGGTGCCGATTCCAGGCTGGCAGGTCTTCCTGCTGGACGGCGCCTGGCGGCCGGTGCCGCTGGGAGTGCCCGGGGAGATCTACGTCGGCGGGGCCGGCGTGGCCCGAGGCTACCTCGGACGGCCGGCGCTGACCGCGGAGCGCTTCGTGCCCGATCCCTTCTCCGGACGCCCCGGTGCGCGGTTGTACCGCTCGGGAGACCTGGCGCGCTGGCGGCCCGAGGCAGATCTCGAGTACCTGGGACGGACCGACCGGCAGGTGAAGGTGCGCGGCTTCCGCATCGAGCCGGGAGAGATCGAGGCAGTGCTGGCCGCGCATCCGCGGGTGCGCGAAGCGGTGGTGCTGGCGCGCCTTGGCGACGGCGGGGAGCCGGACGGGCCCGGCGAGCGCCGCCTGGTGGCCTACCTGGCGACTCGGGAAGCGACGCCCGCGGCGCCGCCCCTGGACCTCTCCGAGCTGCGGGCCTATGTGCGCGAGCGCCTGCCGGAGCACATGGTGCCGGCGGGCTTCGTGCCGCTGCCGGCCCTGCCGCTGACTGCCCACGGCAAGGTCGACCGCGCCGCCCTGGCGGCGCGCGACTGGGCGCCGCCGGCGCCCGGGGCCGCGGCCGCCGCGCCGCGCCGCCCGGCCGAGGAGCTCCTGGCGGCGGTCTGGGCGGAGGTGCTGCGCCTCGATCGCGTCTCGGTGCACGACAACTTCTTCGACCTCGGCGGCGACTCGATCCTCAGCATCCAGATCGTGGCGCGCGCCCGCCGCCGGGGCCTGGTCTTCGAGCCGCGCCACCTCTTCGAGCACCAGACGATTGCCGAGCTGGCGGCGGTCGCGGTGGCGGGCGATGGGGCGGGCGATGGGGCGGGCGCCGAGCAGGGCCTGGTGGTCGGCCCGCTGCCGCTCAGCCCGATCCAGCTCTGGTTCCTGGAGACCGAGCGGGCCGACCCGCATCACTTCAACCAGTCGGTGCTGCTCGCCTCCCGCCAGCCATTGCGCCGCGCCGACCTCGCGCGGCTTGCGCAGGTGGTGCAACGGCTGCTCGGGCACCACGACGCCCTGCGCCTGCGCCTGGCGCGCGGCGTCGACGGTTGGGAGCAGCGCCTGGCCGGTGTCGAAGGGCCGCCGCCGTGTCACGCCGTCGACCTCGGGGCGTTGCCGCCCGCGGCGCGGGCGGCCGCGGTCGAGAGCTGCGCCGCCGCCGTCCAGGCGAGCCTCGACCTGGCCGCCGGCCCGCTCGCCCGCGCCGCGCTCTTGCTGCTCGGCCCAGGGCAGCCCGGGCGCCTGCTCATCGCGGTCCACCATTGGGCGATCGACGGCGTTTCCTGGCGCATCCTGCTCGAGGATCTGGCGAGCGCCTGGGAGCAGGCCGGACGCGGCGAGGCCATCACGCTGCCGCCGAAGACCTCCTCCTACCGCGATTGGACGCTGCGCCTGGGGCAGCGGGCCGGTGAAGGCGCGCTCGAACAGGAGGCCGCCTACTGGCGAGAGCTGGCGCCGGCGACCGCGGGGGCAAAGCTGCCGCCGTCCGCCGCCGCCGGCGGCGCGGGCGGTGCGGGCCCCGCCGCCGCGGCGCCTCGCGTCGTCTCCCTGGCGCTGGCGCCGGCGGAGACCGAAGCGCTGCTGCGCCAGGTGCCGGAGGTCTACCACACCCGGATCGACGAGGTGCTGCTTTCGGCCCTCGCCCGCGCCTTCGCGGCGCGCTCCGGCGAGCGCGGCCTGCTGCTGGACCTCGAGGGGCATGGCCGCGAGGACCTGGGCGGCGGGCTCGATCTCACGCGGACCATCGGCTGGTTCACCGCCATCTATCCGGTCTGGCTGGCGCTTGCCGACCCCGCCGACCCCGGCGCCTGCCTGCTGGCGGTCAAGGAGCAGCTGCGCCGGGTGCCGGGCCGCGGCGTCGGCTACGGGCTGCTGCGCTACCTCCGCGCCGGCGCCGCGCGGGCGGAGCTCGCCGCCCTGCCGCAGCCGGAGATCGCCTTCAACTACCTGGGACAGCTGGACCAGGCCCTGCCGGCGGAGGCCCCCTTCGCACCCGCCTACGAGTCGCGGGGCCCCGAGCAGAGCCCGCGCGCCCGGCGCCGCCACCGCCTCGAGATCAGCGCCGTCATCGTGGGCGGGGTCTTCCGCACCACCTGGACCTATGATCCCGCGCGCTTCGCGAGCGCGGAGGTCGAGCCGCTGGCGGCGGCCTTCCTGGCGGCGCTGCGCGACACCGTCGAGCACTGCCGTTCGCGGCAGGGAAGCGAGCACGCGCCGGCCGACTTCCCTCTAGCCGGCCTCGACGCGGAGCTGCTGGCCCGGGCGCTGGCCGAGATCGGCGCCGCCAACGAGGCCCGCCCGGGCCGCGCCGCGGTGAGCGACAGCGCATGAGCCAGCCCGCCGTCGAAGCGATCTACCTCGCCTCGGACCAGCAGCAAGGCATGCTGTTCGAGACCGTGGCGGCGCCTGCCTCCGGGGTGCACGTCGAGCAGCTCACCACCCGGCTCGAGGGCGATCTGGACCTGGCGGCGTTCGAGCGCGCCTGGCAAAGCCTGCTTCGCCGCCATGCCGTGCTGCGCACCGCCTTTGCCTGGCAGGACCAGCCACGGCCGCTGCAGATGGTGCTGCGCGACGCCGCCATGCCGCTCGCGATCGAGGACTGGAGCGGCGTGCCGGCCGCGGAGGTCCCGACGCGCCTGCGGGCGCTGCTCGACGCCGACCGCGGCCAGGGCTTCCGGATGTCGCAGGCGCCCCTGATGCGCCTCAAGCTGCTGCGCACCGGCGAGCGCTCGGCGCTGCTGGTGTGGACGCATCATCACATCCTGATGGACGGCTGGTGCCGCCCGGTGCTGCTGGGCGAGCTCGCCGCGCTGTACGAAGCCGGTTGCCGGGGCACCGAGCCGGCGCTGCCGCCGAGCCTCCCCTATGGCGACTACCTTGCCTGGCTCGGCCGCCAGGACACGGCCGCCGCCGAGGCATTCTGGCGCCGTGAGCTGCGCGGCTTCCGCCGCCCAACCCCGCTCGGCCGCCCGGCCGCGGCGCCGGGCGCCGGCGACTCCGAGGCGGCGGCCGCCACCCTGCAACGCCGGCTGCCGGCGCCCGCCACCGCGGCGCTCGCGGCCCTGGCCCGGAGCCGGCGGGTGACGCTGAGCACGGTGGCGCAAGCGGCCTGGGCGCTGCTCCTGGGCCGCTACAGCGGCGAGCTCGACGTCGTCTTCGGCGTCACCGTCTCGGGGCGCCCGGCCGAGCTCGCGGGGATCGAGACCGCCATCGGCCTGTTCATCAACACGCTGCCGCTGCGCGTGCGGATCGAGCCGGAGGCCACGTTCGTCTCCTGGCTCGCGCGGCTTCAGGCGCACGGCCTCGAGCTGCGCCGCCACGAGCATGTGGCCGGCGGCCGGACGCACCGGTGGAGCGAGGTGCCGGCCACCCTCCCGCTCTACGAGAGCATCCTGGTCTACGAGAACTACCCCGGCGATCCCGGGACGGCCGCGCCGGCGGCGACGCCGTCAGCGGGCGGGGAACGGCTCGCGATCCGCATCGACGGCAGCTTCGCCAGCGGCGGCCGCACCCGGCGGCCGGTGACCCTGCTGATCGCCCCGGGCGAAGAGCTCGCCTGCAAGCTCGTCTACGACAGGAGCCGGCTGCGCGACGGCGGGCGCCTGCTCGAGCACTACTGCCTCCTGCTCGCGGCCATCGCGGGCGATCCCGAAGCCCGGGTGGCAGCGCTCGCGGCGCTGGTTCCGGAGGCTGAGGTTCCCGAGTTCTCGCTCGCCGCCGCGCCGGACGCGGCGGCGAGCGAGGCGCATCCGCCGCGCACCTCCTGCGAGGAGCTCACCGCCCTGCTGTGGTGCCAGGTGCTGGGCCTGCGGCAGGTGGGGATCGAGGAGGACTTCTTCGCCCTGGGCGGCCATTCGCTGCTCGCCGCCGAGCTGGTGGGCCTGGCGCGCGAAGCCTTCCAGGTCGACCTGCCGCTGCGCGCGCTGTTCGAGCATCCGACGGTGGCCGGCATGGCGGCCGAGATCGCGCGGCTCAAGGGGACGCACGAGGACTTCGCGGCGCAGCTGGCGGCGCTCCCGCGGCTGGTGCCCGACCCGGCCGGGCAGCACCAGCCGTTCCCGCTGACCGACCTGCAGGAAGCCTACTGGATCGGGCGCGGCGGCGCGTTCGAGATCGGCAACGTCGCCACCCACCTGTACCAGGAGCTCGACGTCGAGCGGCTGGACGTGGGCCGCTTCGAGCGCGCCTGGCGGCGGCTGGTCGCTCGCCACGACATGCTGCGCGCCATCGTGCTGCCGGACGGCCGCCAGCAGATCCTGCCGCAGGTGCCTCCCTATGCCGTCGCGGTGCTCGACGTGCGCGGCGACCTTCCCGCGGCCGCCGAGGAGCGGCTGCTGGCCGTGCGCGAGCGCATGTCTCACCAGGTGCTGCCGGCCGACCGCTGGCCGCTGTTCGAGATCCGCGTCTCGCTCTTGGCCGGCGGCCGGGCGCGGCTCCACCTCAGCCTCGATCTGCTCATCGGCGACGCCTGGAGCTGGCGCATCCTGGTCAACGAGCTGGAGCTGGCGCTGACGGACGAGGACGCCGAGATGCCGCCGCTCGAGCTGTCCTTCCGCGACTACGTCCTGGCCGCCGCCGCGCTCGAGGGAACGCCGCTCCACGCCCGCGCGCTCGACTACTGGATGGGCCGGCTGGCGACCCTGCCGCCAGGACCGGAGCTGCCGCTGGCCAAGCGCCCGGCGGCGATCGAGCGGCCCCGTTTCGTGCGCCGGCGGGGGGCGCTCGCGCCCGAGGCCTGGCGGCGCCTGCGGGAGCGCGGCACCCGCCGCGGCCTCACCCCCTCCGGCCTGCTGCTGGCCGCCTTTGCCGAAACGCTCGCGGCATGGAGCAAGACGGGGCGCTTTGCGCTCAGCCTGACGCTGTTCAACCGGCTGCCGCTGCATCCGCAGGTGAATCGGCTGGTCGGCGACTTCACCTCGCTGACGCTGCTCGAGGTGGACTCGGCGGCGGCGCCGACCTTCGAGGAGCGGGCGCGCCGGCTGCAACGCCAGCTGTGGGACGACCTCGATCACCGCTACGTCAGCGGGGTGCGCGTGCTGCGCGAGCGCGGCCGCCGGGAGGGCCGCGCGGCGCGCCTGTCGATGCCGGTCGTCTTCACCAGCACGCTGACGCTGGGCGGCGCCGCAGGCCAGGCGGCAACGCCGGTGGCCAGCGGCTCTGCCCTCGGCGAGATGCATCACGTCTGGAGCGTTGGCCAGACCTCGCAGGTGTGGCTGGACCACCAGGTATCGGAGCAGGCGGGGGGCCTGCTGTTCAACTGGGACGCGGTCGAGGAGCTGTTCCCGGCGGGGATGCTCGACGACATGCTGGCGGCCTACGTCGAGATCTTGGGCCGGCTTGCGGACCGCGAGGAGACCTGGCGCGAGGCGGCGCCGCTGCGCGTGCCGGCGGCGCACCTGGCGCTCTACGCGGCGGCCAACGCCACCGCGGCGCCGGCGCCTGCCGGGCTGCTCCACGGGCCGTTCCTCGAACAGGCGGCGCGGCAGCCTCTGGGCTGGGCGGTGCTGTCGCCGGAGCGGCGGCTGCGCTATGGCGAGCTGCGGCGGCTGGCCGGCGGCGTGGGCCGGCGGCTGCGCGCCAGCGGCGTCGAGCCGGCAACGCTGGTCGCGGTGGTGATGAGCAAGGGCTGGGAGCAGGTGGTGGCGGCGCTGGGGGTGCTGGCGGCGGGGGCGGCCTACCTGCCGATCGACGCCGAGCTGCCGCGCGAGCGCCGCGACGAGCTGCTGCGCCAGGGCGAGGTGCGGGTGGCGCTGACGCAGCCGCGCTGGGCGGCGGCGCTGCCCTGGCCGCCGGAGCTGACGGTGCTGGAGGTGCTGGCGGTGGACGCCGCCGCGGCTGCCGATGCCGTCGCCGACGCGCCGTGGCCCGAGCCGCCGCGCGGGGCTCGGGAGCTGGCCTACACCCTCTTCACCTCGGGCTCGACGGGCGTGCCCAAGGGGGTGATGATCGAGCACGGGGCGGCGCTCAACACCGTGGTGGACGTCAACCGGCGCTTCGCGGTGGGGCCCACCGACCGGGTGCTGGCGGTGTCGTCGTTGTCGTTCGACCTGTCGGTGTACGACCTGTTCGGCCTGCTCGCGGCGGGAGGCGCGGTGGTGGTGCCGGAGGCGGCGGCGGCACGCGACCCGCGGCGGTGGCTCGAGCTGATGGACGAGCACCGGGTGACGGTGTGGAACACGGTGCCGGCCCTGGCCGAGATGCTGGTGGAATACGCGGTCGGGCAGGGCTCGCCGCTGCCGTCGTCGCTGCGGCTGGTGCTGCTGTCGGGCGACTGGGTGCCGGTGGGCCTGCCGGGGCGGCTGCGCGGGCTGTGCCCGGGGGAGGTCGAGGTGGTCAGCCTGGGAGGCGCCACCGAGGCGTCGATCTGGTCGATCCTCTACCCCATCGGCGAGGTGGAGCCGTCGTGGCGCAGCATCCCCTACGGCCGGGCCATGGCCAACCAGGGCTGCGAGGTGCTCGACGCGCGGCTCGCGCCGCGGCCGCTGTGGGTGCCGGGAGAGCTCCACATCGGCGGGCTGGGCCTGGCGCGGGGCTACTGGCACGACGCGGAGAAGACCGCGGCCGCCTTCGTGACGCGCCCCGCGACCGGCGAGCGGCTGTACCGCACCGGCGACCTCGCGCGCTGGCTGCCCGACGGCACCATCGAGCTCTTGGGGCGCGAGGACCTGCAGGTCAAGATCCACGGCCACCGCATCGAGCTCGGCGAGATCGAAGCCGCCCTCGCCCGCTGCCCCGGGGTCGAGGCCGCGGTGGTCTCCGCGGTCGCGGCCGGCGGCGAACCGTCGCACCACCGCCAGCTCGCTGCCTACGTGGTGCTGCAACCCGAGGCGCGGCGCGAGGCGGCCGGCGCGCCGGGCCAGCCGGGTCCAGCCGGCCAGCCGAGCTCATCGGGCGAGCCGGGCCAGCCGGTCCCGCCGCCGCCCGCCAGGCCGGAGTGGCTGGCGAGGGCCGAGGCGGTCCGCGGCAAGTCCGCCGCCACGGCGCTGCGAGACTTCCCCGCCGACGGCGCCATCGAGCTCGGGGGGCCGGAACCGGACGCGGCCGCCATCGAGAGGCTCTTCCTGTCGCGGCGCAGCTGCCGCGAGTTCACCGCCGAGCCGGTCGCAGCCTCCGACCTCGGAGGGCTGCTCGGCTGCTTGCGGCAGCTCCGCATCGGCGACCATCCCCTGCCGAAACTGCGCTACGGCTCGGCGGGCAGCCTCTACCCGGTCCAGGTCTACCTCCACGTCGTGGCCGGGCGCGTGCGCGGCGCGCCGGGCGGCGCCTATTACTACGATCCCGCGGCCCACCGCCTGGTGCCGCTCGCGCCGGGCGCGGGCCTCGACACCGCGGCGCACGCTCCGGTCAACCGGGCGACCTTCGCCGGCGCGGCGTTCTCCATCTTCCTGGTCGGCTGGATGGACGCCATCCTGCCGCACTACGGCGACCGGGGGCGCCACTACGCCATCCTCGAGGCGGGCGCCATGGCGCAGCTGCTCGCGATGACGGCGACGGCACACGGGCTCGGGCTGTGCCAGATCGGCGACCTCGATTTCGCGGCCATCCGCCCCGCTCTCGACCTCGGCGCGGGGCACGAGCTGCTGCACAGCCTGGTCGGGGGCCGCTGCGAGCCGCGCAGCGTCACGCTGGCCGGCCACGACGAGGAGGCGGCGGCCTACCGGTCGCTGCTCGCCATGGTGGAGCGGGGCGCCGCGGCGCCCGCCCTGGCCGCGACGCCGTCGCGGGCGCGGCCGGCGGCGGCGCCGGCGCTCGCGCTGCGCGACCAGCTGCTCCGGCAGCTCCCTGAATACATGGTGCCGGCGCACTTCACCTTCCTCGAGCGCCTGCCGCTGACCGCCAACGGGAAGGTGGACCGCGCCGCGCTGCCGCGGCCCGCGGCGCTGCCCGGCCGGCCGGAGGCGGCGGCGGGCGCGGCGCCAAGCGGCGTCTACGAGGAGCGCATTGCCGCCGCCTGGCGGGAGGTGCTCCACGTCGACAGCCTGGACGTCGACGACAACTTCTTCACCATGGGCGGGCATTCGGTGACCCTGGTCCGCGTCTACAACCGCCTGCGCGAGGAGCTGGGCCGGGAGCTCCCGCTGGCGGCGATGTTCGAGCACCCCACGATCGCCGCGCTGGCCCGCTACCTGGCAGGCGCGCCGGCGGCGCCGGCGCTGGCGCGCGGCGGCGAGCGCGGCGACCTGCGGCGGGAGGCAGCCCTCGAGCGCCGCGCCCGGCAGGCCCGGTCCGGCGGGGACAGCGGACCGGCTGGCGCCGGGGGCAAGCGGCCGGCGGGAGGCGAAGATGCCTGACGACGTCGCCGGCGTGGCGGTGATCGGCATGGCCGGCCGCTTCCCGGGCGCCGCCACGCTCGAGCGCTACTGGGCCAACCTGCGCGACGGCGTGGAGTCGATCGCCAGCCTGTCCGACGAGGAGCTGCTGGCGGGCGGCGCCAGCCCCGCGGCGCTCGCCGATCCGCGCTACGTCAAGGCCGCGCCGCTGCTCGACGGGGTCGAGCTGTTCGACGCGCCGTTCTTCGGCATCAACCACCGCGAGGCGGAGATCCTGGATCCGCAGCAACGGGTGTTCCTCGAGTGCTCCTGGGCCGCCTTGGAGTCGGCGGGCTACGAGCCGGAGCGCTTCGCCGGCTCGATCGGCCTCTTCGCCGGCGCCGGCATGAGCGCCTACCTGTGGTCCAACCTCGCGCCGCGGCCGGAGGTGATGGAGGCGCACGGCTTCCTGCCGCTGCTGCTGGGCAACGAGAAGGACTACCTGGCGAGCCGCACCGCGTATGCCCTCAACCTGCGCGGCCCGTGCATCGGGGTACAGACCGCATGCTCGACCTCGCTGGTGGCCATCCATCTCGCCTGCCAAGCGCTGCTCGCCTACCAGTGCGACATGGCCCTGGCCGGCGGCGTGCGCATCGCCGTGCCCCAGGCCCAGGGGTACCTCTACGAGGAGGACGGGATCCGGTCCCCCGACGGGCACTGCCGCGCCTTCGACGCGCGCGCCGGCGGCACCCTGTTTGGCAGCGGCGTCGGCGCCGTGGTGCTCAAGCGCCTGGACGAGGCGATCGCCGCCGGCGACCCGGTCCGCGCCGTGATCCGCGGCACGGCGGTCAACAACGACGGCACCCGCCGGGTCGGCTTCACCGCCCCCGGCGTCGAGGGGCAGATGGAGGTGATCGCCGAGGCGCTGGCGGCGGCGGCGGTCGATCCCGACACCATCGGCTACGTGGAGGCGCACGGCACCGGCACGGCGCTCGGCGACCCCATCGAGGTCGAGGCGTTGACCCGCGCCTTCCGGGCCCACACTCGCCGCTGCGGCTTCTGCGCCCTGGGCTCGGTCAAGTCCAACATCGGCCACCTCGACGCCGCCGCCGGCATCGCCGGCCTGATCAAGACCGTGCTGGCGCTCGAGCACCGCCAGCTGCCGCCGAGCCTGCACTTCAAGACGCCAAACCCGCGCATCGACTTCGCCGGCAGCCCCTTCTACGTCAACGACTGGCTGCGCGACTGGAAGAGCGCCGGCGGCCCGCGCCGGGCGGCGGTGAGCTCCTTCGGCATGGGTGGCACCAACGCCCACGTGGTGCTCGAGGAGGCCCCCGCGGCGCCGGCGCCCTCCCCGTCCCGCCGCTTTCAGGTGCTGGCGCTCTCGGCCCGCACCGCCGGGGCGCTCGAGCGGGCCGCCGCCGAGCTCGCCGCCCGCCTGCGCGAGCTGCCGGCGCCGGCCCTGGCGGACACCGCCTTCACGCTGGCGGTGGGGCGCCGCCGCTGCGAGCACCGGCTGGCGCTGGTCTGCCGCGACGCCGCCGAGGCGGCGGCCGCCCTCGCCGGCCCCGACCGCGCGGGTGTCCTCTCCGGCGTCGAGCCGCGCGGCGGCCGGTCGCCGGCCTTCCTCTTTCCCGGCCAGGGGGCCCAGTACCCTGGCATGGGTGGCGAGCTTTACCGCGAGGAGGCCGCCTTCGGCCGGGAGATCGACCGCTGCGCCGAGGTCCTGGCCCCCGCTCTCGGCCTCGATCTCCGCGCGGCGCTGTACCCGGCGGACGCAAGCTCCGCGGCGGCGGGCGAGCGGCTGCGGCAGACCGATCTCGCCCAGGCGTCGCTGTTCGCGGTCGAGTACGCCCTCGCCCGGCTGTGGATGAGCTGGGGCGTCGTGCCGCAGGCGATGCTCGGCCATAGCATCGGCGAGTACGTCGCGGCCTGTCTCGCGGAGGTGTTCTCGCTCGCGGACGCCCTGGCGCTGGTGGCGGCGCGCGGCCGCCTGATGCGCGATCTGCCGCCGGGGGCGATGCTCGGCGTGCCCCTCGCGGAGTCCGAGCTGGCGCCGCTGCTCGCCGCGGGCCCCGGCCTCGGCCTCGACCTGGCAGCGGTCAACGGCGTCGCGGAGTGCGTGGTCTCGGGTCCGCCGGCGGCGGTGGCGGCGTGCCGCGCGGAGCTGGCGCGCCGCGGCATCAAGGCGCGCCTGCTCCACACCTCGCGCGCCTTCCACTCGCGCGCCATGGACGCCATCGTCGAGCCCTTCGCCCGCGAGGTCGAGCGCCGGCCCCGGCAGGCGCCCAGGATCCCCTTCGTCTCGAGCCTCACCGGGACCTGGATCCGGGACGAGGAGGCCACGGATCCGCACTACTGGGCGCGCCAGCTGCGCCAGCCGGTGCGCTTCGCGGCCGGCCTCGAGACGCTGCTCGCCGAGCCGGGCCGCGTGCTGCTGGAAGTCGGCCCGGGAGAGACCTTGGCCAGCCTGGCGCGGCGCCATCCGGCGCTGGCGCCGCGGCACGCCGTCGTGCCGGCGCTGCGCCATGCCGCGGTGGCGGGTGACGAGCAGGAGGTGCTCGCGCAGGCGGTGGCGCGCCTCTGGCTGGTAGGCGTCGAGGTGGACCCGGCCGCCTTCTACGCCGGCCAGCGCCGCCGCCGGCTGCCGCTGCCGACCTACCCTTTCGAGCGCCGGCGCTACTGGATCGACCCGCCGCCGCGGCACCCGCCGGCAACCGCGGCGGCGGCGCCGGACGCGGCGGCGCCCGGCGCGGCGGCGCCCGGCGCGGCGGCGCCGGATGCGGCGGCGCCGCCGGCCCCATCGCGCGCGCGGCTCTCGACCGCCTACGCGGCGCCGCGCGACCCGCGCGAGAGCACGATCGCCGCGCTCTGGCAGCAGCGGCTCGGCGTCGAGCCGGTGGGCATCCACGACGACTTCTTCGAGCTCGGCGGCCACTCGCTGCTGGCCACCCGCATCGCCGCCGACGTGCGCCGCGCCTTCGGCACCGACCTGTCGTTGCGCGAGCTGTTCGCCACCCCGACCGTGGCCCACCTGGCATCGGCGGTCGCCGCGCGCCAGCCGAACGCGGCCCGGGAGCCGCCGGCGGAGGCGCCGGCGCTGCCGCCGCTGGTCCCGGATCCGGCCGCCGCCGATCAGCCCTTCCCCTTGACCGACGTGCAGGGCGCCTACTGGATCGGCCGTGGCGGCGCCTTCGAGCTGGGCGGCGTCGGCACCCACAGCTACTTCGAGGCGGAGGGCGCGGGGATCGATCTCGAGCGCTTCGCGAGCAGCCTGCGCCTGCTGATCGCGCGCCACGGCATGCTGCGAGCGGTGATGCTTCCGGACGGGCGCCAGCAGGTGCTGCCGGAGGTGCCGGCCTACGAGATGGCGGTCCTCGACCTGCGGGACGAGCCGCCGGCCACCGCCGAGCGGCAGCTGCTGGCGGTGCGCGAGCGCATGTCCCACCAGGTGCTGCCCGCCGATCGCTGGCCGCTGTTCGAGGTCTGCGCCACCCGCCTGGCCGGCGGCCGGGTGCGCTTCCACGTCAGCTTCGATTTCCTGATCGGCGACGCCTGGAGCGTGCAGCTGCTCGGCGACGAGCTTGCCCGCCTCTACCGGGACCCGGCGGCGGTGCCGCCACCGCCGGCGGCGACCTTCCGCGACTACGTGCTGGCCGCGGCGGCGGTCGCCGAGAGCGATCTCTTCGAGCGCTCGCTGGATTACTGGCGGCGCCGGCTCGACACCCTGCCGCCGCCCCCCGACCTGCCGCTGGCAGCGCCCGCCGGCAGCCTGGCGCGGGTGCAGTTCACGCGCCGCTCCGGCCGGCTCCGGAAGGCGGCGTGGGAACGTCTCAAGGACCGCGCCGCGCGCTCCGGCCTGACCGCCTCGGTGGCGGTGCTGGCCGCCTTCGGCGAGGCGCTGGCGGCCTGGAGCAAGGGCCCGCGCTTCACGCTCAACCTGACCCTGTTCAACCGCCTGCCGCTGCACCCGGAGGTGGACCGCATCGTCGGCGACTTCACCTCTCTCACCTTGCTCGAGATCGACGCCGCCGCGGCCACGGCGTTCGTCGACCGGGCGCGGCGGATCCAGGAGCGGCTCTGGGACGACCTGGACCATCGCTACGTCAGCGGGGTGCGCGTGCTGCGCGAGCTCGGGCGCCGGCACCGGCCGCAGGCGGCGGCCGCGCCGGTGGTGTTCACCAGCCTGCTCACCCTCGGCCGGCGCGAGGCGGCAGGCGAGGCCGGGCCGGGCGCGCTCTCGCTGGACGGCAGCTTCGGCGTCAGCCAGACGCCGCAGGTGTGGCTGGACCACCAGGTATCGGAGCAGGCGGGGGGCCTGCTGTTCAACTGGGACGCGGTCGAGGAGCTGTTCCCGGCGGGGATGCTCGACGACATGCTGGCGGCCTACGTCGAGATCTTGGGCCGGCTTGCGGACCGCGAGGAGACCTGGCGCGAGGCGGCGCCGCTGCGCGTGCCGGCGGCGCACCTGGCGCTCTACGCGGCGGCCAACGCCACCGCGGCGCCGGCGCCTGCCGGGCTGCTCCACGGGCCGTTCCTCGAACAGGCGGCGCGGCAGCCTCTGGGCTGGGCGGTGCTGTCGCCGGAGCGGCGGCTGCGCTATGGCGAGCTGCGGCGGCTGGCCGGCGGCGTGGGCCGGCGGCTGCGCGCCAGCGGCGTCGAGCCGGCAACGCTGGTCGCGGTGGTGATGAGCAAGGGCTGGGAGCAGGTGGTGGCGGCGCTGGGGGTGCTGGCGGCGGGGGCGGCCTACCTGCCGATCGACGCCGAGCTGCCGCGCGAGCGCCGCGACGAGCTGCTGCGCCAGGGCGAGGTGCGGGTGGCGCTGACGCAGCCGCGCTGGGCGGCGGCGCTGCCCTGGCCGCCGGAGCTGACGGTGCTGGAGGTGCTGGCGGTGGACGCCGCCGCGGCTGCCGATGCCGTCGCCGACGCGCCGTGGCCCGAGCCGCCGCGCGGGGCTCGGGAGCTGGCCTACACCCTCTTCACCTCGGGCTCGACGGGCGTGCCCAAGGGGGTGATGATCGAGCACGGGGCGGCGCTCAACACCGTGGTGGACGTCAACCGGCGCTTCGCGGTGGGGCCCACCGACCGGGTGCTGGCGGTGTCGTCGTTGTCGTTCGACCTGTCGGTGTACGACCTGTTCGGCCTGCTCGCGGCGGGAGGCGCGGTGGTGGTGCCGGAGGCGGCGGCGGCACGCGACCCGCGGCGGTGGCTCGAGCTGATGGACGAGCACCGGGTGACGGTGTGGAACACGGTGCCGGCCCTGGCCGAGATGCTGGTGGAATACGCGGTCGGGCAGGGCTCGCCGCTGCCGTCGTCGCTGCGGCTGGTGCTGCTGTCGGGCGACTGGGTGCCGGTGGGCCTGCCGGGGCGGCTGCGCGGGCTGTGCCCGGGGGAGGTCGAGGTGGTCAGCCTGGGAGGCGCCACCGAGGCGTCGATCTGGTCGATCCTCTACCCCATCGGCGAGGTGGAGCCGTCGTGGCGCAGCATCCCCTACGGCCGGGCCATGGCCAACCAGGGCTGCGAGGTGCTCGACGCGCGGCTCGCGCCGCGGCCGCTGTGGGTGCCGGGAGAGCTCCACATCGGCGGGCTGGGCCTGGCGCGGGGCTACTGGCACGACGCGGAGAAGACCGCGGCCGCCTTCGTGACGCGCCCCGCGACCGGCGAGCGGCTGTACCGCACCGGCGACCTCGCGCGCTGGCTGCCCGACGGCACCATCGAGCTCTTGGGGCGCGAGGACCTGCAGGTCAAGATCCACGGCCACCGCATCGAGCTCGGCGAGATCGAAGCCGCCCTCGCCCGCTGCCCCGGGGTGCGCCTCGCTGCGGCGGCGGCGGTGCCGGCACAGAGCGGGCACCAGGGCGGGCTGCGCCTGGTCGGCTACGTCGTGCCGGCGGAGGCGGAGCATGCGCCCGCCGCCCAGGAGCTGCGCGCCCGGCTCGCCGCCATGCTCCCCGCCTACATGGTGCCGGTGGACTTCGTCGTCCTCGACGCCCTGCCGCTGACCGCCAACGGCAAGCTGGACCGGCGCGCCCTTCCCGCGCCGGCGGCCGAGCCGCCCAAGGCCGGCGGCGGCCTGCGGCGGCTGCGCACTCCGGCCGAAGAGCTGCTCGCCGCAATCTGGGAAGAGGTGCTCGGCGTCGCCGGGGTCGGCGCCGGCGACGACTTCTACGCCCTGGGCGGAGACTCGCTGCTCGCCACCCTGGTGGCCTCGCGGCTGCGCGAGCGGCTCGGCGTCGAGCTGCAGCTGCGCGATCTCATCGCCGCGCCGACGCTGGCCGCGCAGGCCTTGGCCGTCGAGTCGGCCCACGGCGGCCGGCCGGCGCCGCCGCTCGTGGCGCAGCCGCGCGCCGGCTTGGTGCCGCTGTCCTTCGCGCAGGAGCGGCTGTGGTTCCTCGAGCGCCTCCAACCCGGCAGCGCGGTCTACAACGAGCAGCTCACCCTGCACCTCGACGGCGCTCTCGACCGTGCTTGCCTGGCGGCGAGCCTGGCCCAGGTGGTGCGCCGCCACGAGGCGTTGCGCACCACCTTCGTCGCGTGCGAGGGGTCGCCGGCGCAGGTCGTGGGCCCGCCGCTGCCGGTTGCCGTGCCGCTTCTCGATCTCGGCGCTCTGCCCGCGGCCGCGCGTCTGCCGGAGGCGCTGCAACGCGGCGCGGAGCTGGCGCGGCAGGCATTCGACCTCGAGCGCGGGCCGTTGCTGCGCACCGCCTTGCTGCGCCTCGGCCCGCGGGAGCACCTGCTGCTGCTGGCGCTCCACCACATCGTCTGCGACGCCTGGTCGATCGCTCTCTTGGTGCGCGAGATGACCGCTGTCTATGCGGCGCTGCGCTTACGCCTGCCCCCGCATCTGCCCCCGCTGGCCTTGCAGTACGCGGACTTCGCCAGCTGGCAGCGGTCCTGGCTCGCGGGCGAGGCGCTTCAGGCGCAGCTCGCTTACTGGCGCCGCCGGTTGGCGGGCCCGCCGCCGCCGCTGCGCCTGCCCACCCGGCCACAGCGCCCGAGCGCGCCCTCCCTGCGTGCCTCAACCCTCGGCACCGCGCTGCCCGCCGCGCTGCTCGGTGAGCTCAAGGCCCTGGGCCGCCGCGAGGGAGCGACCCTGTTCATGACCTTGCTGGCGGGCTTCAAGCTCCTGCTCCACCGTTACTCGGGCCAGGACGACGTCGCGGTCGGCACCCCGATCGCCAACCGCAACCGCCTCGAGACCGAGCCGCTGATCGGCTTGCTCACCAACACCCTGGTGCTGCGCACCGACCTCTCCGGCAACCCCGGGTTCCGCGAGCTGCTGGCCCGCGTGCGCGAGACGGCGCTCGGCGCCTTCGCGCATCAGGACGTGCCGTTCGAGCGCGTGGTGGCGGAGCTGCGGCCTCCGCGCCGAGGGCGCGCCACGCCCTTTTTCGACGTGCTGTTCGTGTTGCAGGACGTGGCGCTGCCCGATGCCGGGCCGCCGGGCCTCGCCATCAGCTTGGCCGCCGCCGGCGTCCAGGCGCCGAAGTTCGACCTGACGCTGTGGGCGCAGGAGCAGCGCGGCGAGCTGCGGCTGAGCATGACCTACGACGAGGACGCCTTCGAGGCTGCCACCATCACCGCCATGCTGGATCGCCTGGCCGTGCTGCTGGCCTGCGTGGCCGAGGACCCCGAGCAGCGGCTGCTGGACGTCCCGCTCGCCGCCGCCGACCGCGAGTTGCCGGCGGCGGCGCAATCACCGCTGCTGCCCGCCGGCGAGCGGTTCGCGTTCGAGGTCTGAGGAGCCGCGCTTGCCGCCGGAACCCCTCTCCGTCCCGTCGCCCATCGCGCGGCTGAGCCCCCGCCAGCAGGAGCTCCTGCTGCGCCATCTCGTCGCCCGCAGGGCGGCGGCCAGCCGCGACACCATCCCCCGGCGCGGCGCCGGCGACGGCCGCTTCTGCCTCTCCTTCGCCCAGCAGAGCCTATGGTTCCTCGACCGCCTGCAGCCGGGCAACGCCGCCTACAACGTCTCCGAGGCGCTGCGCCTCGCGGGCGGCCTCGACCGTGCGGCGCTGGCGGCGGCGCTCGCCGAGATCGTCCGCCGGCACGACGTGCTGCGCGCCACCTTCGAGCTGGCGAAGGGCGAGCCGGTGCAGCGGATCGCCCCCCACCGCGGCCGGGCCCTCCCGCTCGTCGACCTGGCGGGCCTGCCGCCGGGGGCCGGCCAGGCGGAGCTCCACCGTCTCGCCGCGGCGGCGGCGGCCGCCGCCTTCGATCTCGCCAAGGGCCCGCTGTACCGCTTCGTGCTGGTGGCTTGCGGGGACGGGCAGCATGCGTTGCTGCTGGATCTGCACCACAGCGTCTGCGACGCCTGGTCGATGAGCATCCTGTTCGACGAGCTGCGGATTGCCTACCGCGGCTTTGCCGCCGGGCACCGCGAGCGGTTGCCGCCGCTGCCCATCCAGTACACCGACTTCGCCGCCTGGCAGCGTGAGTGGCTGCAGGGCGAGGAGCTCGCGCGTCAGATCGCCTACTGGCGGCAGCGCCTGGCCGGCGCCCCGGACACCCTCGTCCTGCCCGCCGACCGGCCCCGCCCCCTGGCCGCGACCGCCGCCGGCGACCGCTTGCAGCTCGAGTTGCCGCCGCACTGCGAGGCGCCGCTGCGCGCGCTGGCCCAGCGCGAGGGAGCGACGCTGTTCATGGTCCTGCTCGCCGTCTTCGGCGCGTTGCTGGGCCGCTACACCGGCCAGCAGGACCTGCTGCTGGGCTCGCCCATCGCCAACCGCAGCCGGCCCGAGGTGGAACGGCTCATCGGCCTCTTCGTGAACACCCTGGTCCTGCGGCTCGACCTCGCCGGCGCTCCCGGCTTGCGCCGCCTGGTGACGCGGGTGAGGGAGACCTGCATGGGCGCCTTCTCCCACGCCGAGCTGCCCTTCGAGCGCGTCGTCGCGGCGGTGCAGCCGGAACGGGACCTCGGCCGCTCGCCGCTGTTCCAGGTGCTCTTCGAGCTGCTCCCGCCGCCGCCCGCGGCCGGCGCGCAGCGGGCCGGCGACCTGACCGCCACGCCGCTCGCGTCCTGCAACCGGCTGGCCAAGTTCGATCTCGATCTCTCGCTGGCGGACGCGGCGGGACGGCTCGTCGGCTGGCTCGAGTACTCGACCGACCTCTTCGACCGGACCACCGTGTGGCGGCTCGGCCGCCACCTGGTGCGGCTGCTCGAAGGTGGGGCCGCCGACCCCGAGGCGCCGCTCGCCGAGCTCTCCATCTGGTCCGCGGCCGAGCGTCACCAGCTGCTGTGGGAGTGGAACGACACGGCCGCCGACTGGCCGCGCGAGCGCCAGGCGCACGAGCTGATCGCCGGCCGCGCGACGAGCGTCCCGGACGCGGTGGCGGTGGCGTCGGAGGATCTCGCCCTGAGCCGCGGCGAGCTCGAGCGCCGGGCCAACCGCCTCGCCCACCACCTGCGCCGCCTCGGCGCGCGGCCCGAGCGCCATGTGGCGGTGCTGCTCGACCGCGGCCCGGAGCTCTTGGTGGCGCTGCTGGCGGTGCTCAAGACCGGCGCTGCCTACGTGCCGCTCGACCCGTCCTACCCGCGCGAGCGGCTCGCGCACATGCTTGCCGGCTGCGCGCCGGCAGTCGTGGTCACCGTCGCCGGCCGGCGCGGGCTGCTGGCGGCGCCCGCCTGCCCGCCCGGGGTCGTCTGCCTGGAGCGGGACCGCGCGGCGATCGCGCGCCAGCCGGCGACGCCCCCGCCGGCGGTGGTTGGGGCGGACGATCTCGCCTACGTGCTCTACACCTCGGGCTCGACCGGCGTGCCCAAGGGGGCGATGGTCGCGCACCGCGGCATGCTCAACCACCTGCTGGTCAAGGTGGCCGAATTGGGCCTCGGCCCGGCCGACGTGGTGGCCCAGACCGCGTCCGTGGCCTTCGACATCTCGGTCTGGCAGCTGCTCGGGGCGCCGCTCGCGGGCGGCCGGGTGCTGGTCTTGTCCGATGCGGTGGCGCGCGACCCGGCGCGCCTGCTCGACGCCGTCGACCGCGCAGGGGTGACGGTGCTCGAGGTGGTGCCGTCGATGCTGGCGGCGCTCCTCGACGAGGTGGCGCGCCGGGTGGCGGCCGGCGCCCCCCTCCCGCCGCTCGCCGCCCTGCGCTGGCTGATCGCGACCGGCGAGGCCCTGCCGCCGGAGCCCTGCCGGCAATGGCTGCGCCACTATCCCCGGGCGGTCCTGCTCAACGCCTACGGCCCCACCGAGTGCTCGGACGACGTGACCCACCACGTCCTGCGCGCCGCCCCGCCCGCAGGCGCCGCGGCGGTGCCGATCGGGCGCCCGCTCGCCAACCTCCGGCTCTACGTGCTCGACCCCGCGTCGCGGCCGATGCCGGCCGGCGCTCCCGGCGAGCTCTGCGTCGGCGGCGCCGGGGTGGGCCGCGGCTATCTCGGCGACCCGGCGCGGACCGCGGCGGCGTTCGTCCCCGACGCCTTCGCGGCCGCGGCCGGGGCCCGCCTGTACCGCACCGGCGACCTCGCCCGGCAGCTGCCGGACGGCTGCCTCGAGTTCCTCGGCCGGCTCGACCACCAGGTCAAGATCCGCGGCGTCCGCATCGAGCTCGGCGAGATCGAGGCGGTCTTGGCGTCGCATCCTTCGGTGCAGGAGGCGGTGGTCGTGGGGCGCGCGGCTCCGGATGGCGATGCCATGCCGGGAGAGCGCCGGCTGGCGGCCTACCTGGTCTCGCGGCCGGAGGCGCCGGCGCCCGGCGGCCGTGAGCTGCGCGCCTTTGCCAGGGAGCGCCTGCCGGCCCACATGGCGCCCGCCTCGTTCACCTGGCTGCGGGAGCTGCCGCGCACGCCACGGGGCAAGCTTGACCGGCGGGCGCTGCCCGCACCCGAGCGGCTGCAACCACGGGAGGGCGAGGGGCTCGTGCTCCCCCGCGACCTCGTCGAGCTGGCGCTGGCCAACGTCTGGGAGGATCTGCTCGGCGTCCACCCCGTCTCGGTCCACGACAACTTCTTCGAGCTCGGCGGGCACTCGCTGCTGGCGGTCAGCCTGATGGCGCGGATCGAGCTGCGCTTCGGCCGCGCCCTGCCCTTGTCCCAGCTCTTCGCGGGGGCGACCGTGGCGGCCCTCGCCCGCTGCCTGCGTGACCGCGACGGCCCTCCGGCAAGCGGCTCGCCGCTGGTGGAGATCCAGCGGGGAGAGAGCGGCCGCACGCCCCTGTTCCTGGTCCACCCGGCCGGGGGCCAGGTGCTCTGCTACCTGCCGCTGGCGCAAGCCCTGGGCCGGGAGCAGCCGGTGTACGGCCTGCAGGACCCGGGCGTCTACCAGCAGGGCGATCCGCGTTTCGAGGTCGCCGAGATGGCGGACCTGTATCTCGATGCCCTGCGCGGGGTGCAACCGCGCGGACCCTACCTGCTCGGCGGCTGGTCGCTCGGCGGCACCCTGGCCCAGGAGATGGCGCGCCGCCTCGAGCACGGCGGTGAAGAGGTCGGCCTGCTGCTCATGCTCGACGCACGTTGCGGCGGCGAGAAGGTGAGCGACGGCGAGATCCTCCTCTGGTTCGCCGGGCAGCTGGGCGTGGCGATGACCGCCGGTGAGCTTCAGGATGCGCCGGCAGAGGACCCGCTGCTCTTCGTCTTGGAGCGGTGCCAGGCCGCCGGCCGCCTGCCCGCCGATCTCGCGCCAGGGCAGGCGCGGCGGGTCGTCCAGCTCTTCGCCGCCGAGATGGCCGCCCTGGCGCGCCACCGTCCGGGAGCCAGCCGCTGCCCTATGCTACTGGTGCGCGCCGCGGCCGGGGTGGAAGAGGAAGTTCTCCGCGGCGAAGACCCGGGCCTTGGCTGGCGTGCCCTCTCCGGCGGCGGCGCCGAGGTGGTGGTGGTGCCGGGCACCCACCGGACCCTGCTCGACCCGCCGCAGGTGGGTGCCGTGGCGCGGGAGGTCCGGGCGCGCCTGGGCGGTCTCCCGCGCTGACGGACGCCGGCGGCGACGACAGATGACCGAGATCTGGCAAGACCTCCGCTTCGGCCTGCGGGCGCTGCCGCGGCGCCGCGCCGCGACCGCCGTCCTGCTGATCTCCTTGATCCTCGGCATCGGCATGGTCTCGGCGGTGTTCTCGGTGGTCGACGCGGTCCTGTTGCAAACCCTGCCGTACAAGGATGCCGCCCGCCTGGTCCAGGTCTCGGGGTTCTGGCGCCACGGCGCCAAGGTGGAGAGCTGGCCCATCTCCTATCTCGACTTCCGCGACTGGTCCGAGCGTTGCCGCCCCTTCCTCCTGCTCGGCGCCTACAGCAAGCCCCTCTCCTTCACCATGGAGCTCACGGGCCGGGCGGAGCACCTGGAAGGCGAGCTGGTTTCCGCCGGTTACTTCCAGCTTCTGGGGGTGTCGCCGGCCCTCGGCAGGTTCTTCTCCGCCGCCGAGGACAGGACCATGGATCCGCGGTCCGTCGTCGTCCTCGGCCACGACGTGTGGCGCCGGAGCTTCGGCGGCGACCGGCAGGTCGTGGGCCGCCAGCTGCTGCTCGACGGCGCCAGCTATACGGTCGTCGGCGTGATGCCGCCCGGCGTGCAGGGCGCCAGCGACGCCGCCCAGATCTGGCTGCCGCTGAACCTTTCGGCGCGCCTCATCGACGACGCCTATATCGGCAGCCGCGGCCTGCGCTGGCTGCAAGCGCTGGGGCGCCGGCCGCCGGGAACGCCCCTCGCCGGCGCCCAGGCGGGGCTCGACTCCGTGACGGCAGCGCTGCAGCAGCAGTACCCGCGCACCAACCGCGGCATCGGCGCCCGCCTGGTCCCGCTGCAGCAGGCATGGGTCGGGAACCTGCGGCAGAGCTTGTGGCTGCTCTTCGCCGGAGCCGCGCTGGTGCTGCTCATGTCGTGCGCCAACGTCGCCAGCCTGCTGCTCACCCAGGCCATGGAGCGGCGCCAGGAGCTCTCGCTGCGCATCGCGCTCGGCGCCAGCCGGCCGCGGCTGCTGCGCCAGCTCTTGACCGAGAGCCTGCTGCTGTCCTTGCTCGGCGGTGCCGGCGGCCTGCTCTTCGCGCTGATCACGACGCGCCTGCTCGACTGGGTGCAAGCCGCCGGCGTGCGCAGCTTCGTCCATGCCGGACTGAATGCGCGCGTGGCCGGCTTCGCTCTTGGCGTCTCCCTGCTGTGCGGCGCCGGCTTCGGCCTGGCCCCCCTGTGGGTCGCCTGGCGCACCGACGTCGCCGGCGTGCTCAAGGAAGGCACGCGGGGCTCTCCCCGCAGGCGCTTGCAGAGCGTCCTGGTGGCCGGCGAGGTGGCCCTGGCGCTGGCGCTGCTGGTTGCGACCGGCCTGACCGTGCGCGGTTTCCAGCGGCTGCAGGCCACCAGCCTCGGCTACCGCACCGACATCCTGACCCTGCGCCTGGACATCGGCGACCAGCGCTATGCCGACGAGCACGCCGTCCTCGGGCTGCTGCGCCGGCTCGACGAGAGCATCGGCGCGCAGCCCGGCGTGCAGGCGGTCGGTCTCGAGGGTCCCGGCCTGCCCACCGTGAGCTCGGACGAGAAAGGCTTTACCGTGGAGAACCGCGACCCGTCCGAGGACATGGCCTTCAGCCTCTTCGTCCATCACGTCAGCCCCGGCTACTTCGCGGCCCTTGGCGTGCCGCTGCTCGAGGGCCGCCTGTTCACGGCGGGCGACGATCAACACGTGGAGCCCTGGTCCGTGGTGGTCGACACGGCCACGGCGCGGCGGCTCTGGCCGGGGCAGAGCCCCCTGGGCAAGCTGGTGAAGATCGGGCGCCGGGACCTCCCGTTCCCCTGGTTCAGGGTCATCGGGGTGGTCGGCAACGCGCGTCACCTGGGACTGGCGACCGACCGGGACCAGTGGCGCCAGGAGCCCCGCGACATCTATTTCGCCGCCTTGCAGTTTCCGCCCAAGTGGCCGCCGCAGGTGAACATCCTGGCGCGCCCCGCCCGCGGCACCGACGCCGCGGCGCTGCTCGAGCCGGTGCGCCGCGCGGTCGCGGCCGTCGATCACGATCTCGTGGTCTACGAGGCCGCCACGCTCGCTGCACGGCTCGAGCGGCAGACCGCGCGGCCCCGTCTGCTGGTCCGGCTCATGGCCCTCTTCTCGCTGCTGGCGCTGGTGCTGGCGGTGGTGGGGATCCACGGCATGGTTGCCAACTCGGTGACCAGCCGCACGCGCGAGATCGGCATCCGCATCGCGCTGGGAGCCGACCGCGGCGCGGTCATCGGCTGGATCGTGAGGCGCGCCGCGCTGCTCGCCCTGGCGGGGGCCGCTGCCGGGTTCGCCGCGGCGGCGATCCTCTCGCGGCTTTTGGTGCACCACCTCTACGGCCTCCCGGCCATCGACCTGCCCGCTTTTCTTGGCGCCTCGCTGCTGCTGCTCGGGATCGCCGTGCTGACCAGCTGGCTCGCGGCGCACCGGGCGTCGCGGATCGAGCCGGCGACGGCGCTGCGCGTCGAGTGACGAAGCCCTCCTGTCAAACCTTTCGCCAAGATCGAGGAACGCTCATGAATCCGCACATCCGGTGGTTGGTCGCTGGGCCCGCTTTGCTCTGCATCTTCCTCATCCTCCACGCCGCGGGCGGCCGCGGGCAGGCGGCCGGCGCGGACGCGCCGGAGGTCCCCAGGGTATGGGACCAGGAGGCCCTCCGCGCGCAGGAGGTGCCGCTGACCCGTCCCGAGGACTCGGCTCGCTACTTCGTCGATGCAGACCTCTACTATCGCATCCCGGTGCGCCCCATCTTGAAGAGCTACCCCGTCTATCTCCCGTCACGGGAGCCGGCGGGCTACCTCAAGCGGCTCGAGCAGCAGCAGCCCGAGGTGGCGTTCGACCCCGCCAAGCTCAAGACGCGGCAGGACTGGATCCGCGCCGGCGAGCTGGTGTTCGAGGCGCCCATCTTCTACGAGGGGCAGGAAGGGATCGCCCGGCTCCACGACGCCAAGCGGTACGCGGCGGCCGGCGTGCCGGTGGCCAAGGACGGCACCGTGCCCTTCAACCGCTACTTCGTCAAGGAGAAAGGCACGGTCCTGGTCGGTCAGTTCTCCTGCAGCATGTGCCACACCCGCGTGATGCCCGATGGCTCGGTGATCAAGGGGGCGCAGGGCAACTTCCCGCTGGAGCGCCTGGACGCTTACGACCGCGAGGCCGAGGCCGCCAAGCAGACCGACGCGCGGCAGTTCCTCGACGGCCTGCATGAGTTCGCGCGGAATGCCTTCGGTGCGCCGTGGCTGGCGCAGGACCCCTACGCACGCTACGCCAAGCTCTCCTTCCCCGAGATCCAGGCCCTGTGGCGGGCGATCCCGCCCGGGGTGCAGGCCCGTTTCGCCACCAGCGTGTGGAACCCGGTGCAGGTGCCAGACCTCATCGGCGTCAAGGACCGCAAGTACCTCGATCACACCGGCCTCAGCCGCCACCGCTCGATCGGCGACCTGATGCGCTATGCGGTGATCAACCAGGGCGGCTTCCTGTTTGCCCAGCACGACAACTTCAAGTTCAACGAGAGCCTGCCGCCACCCGAGAAGATGCTGCGCTACAGCGACGAGCAGGTTTACGCCTTGGCGCTCTTCCTGTACGCGCTGCAGCCGCCCGACAACCCCCACCGGCTCGACGCCCAAGCCGAGCGCGGCAGGGTCCTCTTCCAGAACCTGGGCTGCGGGCGCTGCCACACCGAGCCGCTCTACACCAACAACAAGCTGACGCCGGTGGACGGCTTCACCGTGCCGCCCGATCATCCGGACCGCGACAACGCCATCGCGTTCTCGCTGGGCACGGACCCCGGCCTGGCGCTCGCCACCCGCCGCGGCACCGGCTTCTACAAGGTCCCGTCCCTCAAGGGCCTCTGGTACCGGGGACCGTTGCAGCACAGCGGGCAGTTGGCGACGCTCGAGGAGTGGTTCGATCCGCGCCGCCTCAGGGACGACTTCGTGTCGCAGGGCGGCTTCCGGCTTCCCGGAGCCTCGTCGGGAGCCGTCCGCGGCCACAAGATGGGACTCCGGATCAGCCCCCAGGAGCGGCGTGACCTGATCGCTTTCCTACGGACTCTCTGATCGGCCGCCGCGGCCGGCCGCGCCCGGAGCGCCGAGGCCGCCGTCTGCGCGCGCGTCAGCGCCGGCCAGCAGCGCGTCGGCTTCCTCGTCCGACAGCCCGGCGAGCTCGGCGATCAGCGCGGCCTGCTCGTCGCCGCCGGCCTGCCGCGCCAGGTCCTCGACGATCGCCACGGCCTGAAGCGCGATGGTGGGCGATTCGAGCACCGCGCGCAGCGGGAGATGGACTCCGTACTGCCGCTGCACCTTGGCGGTGACCCGCATCGCCAGCAAAGAGTGGCCTCCGAGGTCCAGGAAGGGGTCGTGGATCCCCGGCCGCTCGACGCCCAGCACCTCTTGCCAGATCGCCGCCAGCGTCTCCTCGAGCTGATTGCGCGGCGGCGCGTAGGCCTGCCTGAGGCCCGCGCGGCCGGCGGCCGGAGGCGTCGCTGCCAGCTCCTGCTCGGCCGTGCCCGGCCGGCGGGCCCAGGCGATGAGCGACGGCAGGTGGCGGGTCGAGACGGCGAGCCGCGGCAGCGGCCGGCAGAGGATGCGGCGGCAGATCTCGACCCCCTCGGCCTCGGCGATGGCATACTGCAACTGGTGCTCGCGCAGCAGGCGGACCGTGGCAGGCGCTTCGCCCTCGACCGCCATGCCGACGTCCTTCCAGGTGTCCCAGTTCACGGCGACGACCGGCGGCCCGCCGGCGGCGGCGCGGGCCACGGCGAAGGCGTCGAGGAAGGCGTTGGCCGCGCAGTAGTCGGCCTGCCCGACGCCGCCCAGGATCGAGCTCAACGACGAGCAGAGGAGCATGAAGTCGAGCGGCTCGCCGCGCAGCAGCTCGGCGAGGACCAGGGTGCCGGTGAGCTTGGCGGCGAAGGTCTCGCACACCTGCTCCTCGGTGCGCAGGGCCAGAAGGCCGCCGGCCGCCACGCCGGCGGCGTGGATGACGCCGTGGAGCGGGCCGAAGCGCTCCCGCACCTGCCGCAGGGCCTCGCGCATCGCGCCGGCGTCGGAGACCTCCGCGGCCAGCACCATCACCTCGCCGCCCGCTGCCTCGATGCGCCGGATCCTGCCGATGCGCCGGGCCACCCTGTCCCCGGCCCCGGCCGCCAGCAGGCGGTCCCACTCCTGCCGTGGTGGCAGGCCTGTGCGTCCCAAGAGCGCCAGCCGGGCGCCGGCCTGGCGCGCCAGCAGCTCGGCCAGGGCGAGCCCGATGCCGCCGGTGCCGCCGGTGACCAGGTAGGCGCCCCCCGGCCGCAGGCAGGTCGCCCCGCCATTGCCGTCCGCCAGCCGGATGGGCGCGAGCTCCTGCACCCACCGCCTGCGGCCACGGCAGGCCACGACCGGCTCGGCGGCCGCCGCCGCGAGCTCGCCCGCCAGCTCCGCGGCCAGCCGCGCCATCGTCTCCGCTCCGGCCCCGTCGGGCAGGACCACGTCGAGGCAGCGGCAGGATACGCCCGGAAGCTCTTGCGGGATCACCAGCGAGGGGCCGAGCAGCGTTGCTTTCTCGGGGCTCAGGGGCTCGCGGCCGGTGACATCGTGGAGCCCGTTGGCGACCACCGTGATGGCGAGGCCGCCGCCGACGCCGCGCGCCGCGAGGGCCTGGACGAGGCCGAGGAGGCTCAGGAACCCCAGCTCCTGCCGGGCCTCGGCCACCGCCGGCGCCAGGTCCCCCGGCACCTCCTCGGTGACGCTGAACAGGTGGACGATGTGGCCGGGAAGGCGGCCGTGGCCGGCGAGGTCGTCGAGCAGCGCGAGGTAGTCCGCGGCGCGGCGCGGCGCCAGCGCGTAGGCGCGGTCGCCGGTGCGCGCGAAGGACTCGCCGATCTCAACGGTCGTCACCCCTGCCCGCCGTGCCAGGATCTCTGCCAGGGCAGTGCCCAGCCCTTGCCGGTCGGTGAACAGCAGCCACTCGCCGGCGCCCGGACCGGCCTGCTCCAAGCCGCCCTGGGGCGGCAGGATCGACTCCCGCCATACCGGCGCGTAGAACCACGCCGCGAGGTCGGGATGCTTGCCGCGCCAGCCGGCGGGCGCCGCGCCGGCCGCGGCGGCCTGGTCCGGCTCGATCCAGCAGCGCTGCCGCTCGAAGGGATAGCCGGGGAGCGCCACGCGGCGCCCTGGCGGCCCGCCGGCGGCCGCCGGGGAGGCATCAACCTCGACGCCGGCCAGCCAGAGCCTGCCCAGCCCGCCGAGCAGGAACGCCTCGTCCGCCTGCCGGTCCCAGGCGGGCCGCAGGGTGGGGACGGCGAGGTGGCCGCGCCCACATGCGGGATGCTGCAGCACGAGCGACGACAGGCTCGCCCCCGGTCCGACCTCGACGAAGGCGCGCGCCGGCTCGCGCAGCAGCTCGCCGGCGGCATCGCCGAAGCGGACGGTCCGGCAAAGGTGCCGCGTCCAGTAGGCGGGGTCGACGGCTTCCTCGGCGCGGAGCCAGGTGCCGGTGACGTTGGAGAGCAGCGGCACCGCCGGCGGCTGGCGCTCGACGCCCGCGAGCAGCCGCGCGAGGCGGCCGCGCAGGGGCTCCATCAGCGCGCAGTGGAACGCGTGCGCAACCCGCGGGCGATGGAGGGCCAGCCCTCGCGCGGCCAGCTGCCGCTCGAGCGCGGCGATCTCCGCCGGCGGGCCCGCGACCACCGAGAGATCGGGACCGTTCACCGCCGCCAGCCCGAGGCTGCCGGTCAGCAGCGGGGTGATCTCCGCCTCGCCCAGCGGCACGGCCAGCATGGCTCCCGGCGGCAGCTCCGCGATCGCCCGCGCCCGCTCGGCGACGACCCACAGCGCGTCGGCGAGGGAGAAGACGCCGGCCAGGCAGGCCGCCACGTACTCGCCGAGGCTGTAGCCGAGCAGCGAGTCGGGCGCGAGACCGCAGCGCATCAGCAGGCGGGCCAAGGCGACCTCGACCGCGAACAGCGCCGGCTGGGCAAGCGGCGTCCGGTCCAGGGCATCGTCCCGGCCGCGCTCCCCGCCGTCGCGGCCGAGCATCCGCCGCAGGCTCGGCGGCCCGGGCGGGACGCCGGCGGCGGCCGCCGCGGCCGGCGGCAGCAGCACCGGGCCGAGGTCCAGTCCCAGGGAGCGGGCGGCGTCCAGGCATCGGTCGAGCTCTTCGCGGAAGGCGGGGACCGACCGGTAAAGCCCGTGCGCCATGCCCTCGTAGTGGTCGCCGAGCCCGGCGAGCAGGAAGGTCACGGGCCGCTCGCCGGCGCTCGCCGCGGCCGGCGTCGTGGCGGCGCCGGCCGGCAGCTCGGGCAGGCCGGTCCACAGCCGCTCCGGGTCGCGCGTCTCGAGGACGGCGGCGGCATCCTCGCGGCCGCGGCAGAGGACGGCGCGGCGGCAGGCGAAGGCGTGCCGCCCCGCCTCCAGCGTATGGGCGACGTCGGCAAGCTCCTGTTCCGGGTGGGCCCGCAGGTGGGCCGCCAGGCGGTCGCTCATGCGCTCGAGGGCCGGCTCGGTGCGTGCCGACAGGCGCAGCAGCCGCCAGCTCGGCGGCGACGGCGCCGGGGGCGGCGCGGCGGGCGCCTCCTCGAGCACCACGTGGACGTTGGTGCCGCCGATCCCGAACGAGCTCACCCCCGCCCGGCGCGGCCCGGCCGAGCCCCATGCAGCGAGCGCGGTATTGACGTAGAACGGACTGCCGCTCCAGTCGATGCGCGAGCTCGGCTGGGCGAAGTGCAGGCTGGGCGGAATCTGCCGGTGCGCCAGCGCCAGCACCGCTTTGATGAAGCCGGCAACTCCGGCCGCCGCGTCGAGATGGCCGAGGTTGGTCTTCACCGACCCCAGGGCGCAGCGTTCGCGCCGCGCCGCGGACCGGCGAAAGACGCGGTGCAGCGCCGCCATCTCGATCGGATCGCCAAGCGGGGTGCCCGTGCCATGGGCCTCGACGTAGCCGATGCTCTCCGGCTCGACGCCGGCCAGCGCCAGCGCCTGGGCGATGACCCGCGACTGTCCTTCGACGCTCGGCGCGGTGAAGCCGACCTTGGCCGAGCCGTCGTTGTTCATCGCCGTGCCCAGGATCACCGCCCAGATGTTGTCGCCGTCGGCCAGCGCGTCCTCGAGCCGGCGCAGCGCCACCATGCCGGCGCCGCTGCCGCCGACCGTCCCCTGCGCGCGCTCGTCGAAGGCTCGGCAATGGCCGTCGGGGGAGGCGATGCCTCCCTCTTGATAGAGGTAGCCGCACACCTGCGGCACCTTGATCGAGACGCCGCCGGCCAGGGCCATGTCGCACTGGTAGCCGAGCACGCTCTGGCAGGCGAGGTGGATGGCGGCAAGGGAGGTCGAGCAGGCCGTCTGCACGTTGACGCTCGGTCCCTGCAGGTTCAGCTTGTAGGAGATCAGGGAGACCAGGAAATCCTTCTCGCTGGCCAGCGCCACCTGGTCGTAGCCCGCCGCGGCGAGGGCGCCGGGGTTCGCCAGCAGGTTGTTGAGCAGGTAGGTCGCGCTGCTGACCCCGGCGAAGACGCCGACCGGACCCGGCGGGCGGGCGGGATCGTAGCCGGCATGCTCCATCGCCTCCCAGGCGCACTCGAGCAGCAGGCGCTTCTGCGGGTCGAGCAGCTCCGCCTCGCGCGGCGTCAGGCCGAAGAACGCCGCGTCGAAGCTCTCGATCCCCGCCAGCGCGCCATGCGCCCGCACGTACTCGGGGCGGCCCAGGGTGGCGAGGCCGACGCCGGCGGCCGCCAGCTCCTCGTCGCTGAACCACGAGATGCACTCGACGCCGTCGCGCAGGTTGGCCCACAGGTCCTCGAGGGTTGGGGACCGCGAGAAGCGCCCCGCCATGCCGATCACCGCGACGGCGTCGGCCGGCCCGCCGGTCATCGCTCCGTCGCCTCCGCGCGCAGCGCCTGATGCCTGGCCCGCTGGCGCCGGCGGGCCGCGAGCTGCTGCTGCGCCCGCCGCTCCTCGTCGTCGAGCCCGGCCGCCGCCCCCCGGCCGGCCAGGTGACGGGCGAGCGACCGGATGCTGGGATAGGTGAACAGATCGACAATGGGTATCTCGAGACCGGTCGCCTCGGCAAGCCGGCCGTGCACCCTGATCATGAGCAGCGAATGGCCCCCGAGATCGAAGAAGTTGTCGTCGATGCCGAGCCGCTCGACCGCGAGCGCCTCCTGCCAGATGCCGGCGACGGTCCGCTCGAGAGCGGTGGTGGGCGCCGCCTGGGCGGCGTTGCGGCGGGCCGCCGGCGGCGGCGCCGGCAGCGCCTCGCGATCGATCTTGCCGTTGGCGGTGACCGGCAGCGCCTCAAGGTGCACGAAGCTCGCGGGCACCATGTAGGGCGGCAGCTTGGCGCTCAGGAAGGAGGCCAGGGTGGCGGCATCGGCGGTCTCGGTCTCGGCGGCGGCGGCATCGGCGGCGGCATGGTCGCCGGCGGCGGCATCCTGCCGGGCCACGACGTAGGCCACCAGGCGCGGGTTCCCGGGGACCTCCTCCCGCACCACCACGGCGGCGGCGCGCACCCGCGGATGGCGGCCCAGGAGCGCCTCGATCTCTCCCAGCTCGAGGCGCAGGCCGCGGATCTTGACCTGGCGATCGATGCGCCCCAGCAGCTCGAGCACGCCGTCGGGCCGCAAGCGGGCCAGGTCGCCGGTGCGGTAGAGCCGCTCCCCCGGCGCGGCGGCGAAGGGATCGGGGATGAAGGCGGCGGCGGTGAGGTCGGGGCGGCCGAGATAGCCGCGGGCCAGCCCGTCGCCGCCTGCGCACAGCTCCCCCGGCAAGCCGGCCGGCACCGCCTCGAGCGCGGCGTCGAGCAGCACGACCCGCTTGCCGGCGATCGGCCGCCCGACCGGCACCGAGCTGCCGCCGAGCTCGCGCCGGCAGTCCCAGCAGGCGACGTCGATGCAGGCTTCGGTCGGTCCGTAGATGTTGTAGAGGCCGGTGCCGAGCGCCGCCACGGCGCGGTCCTTTAGCTCCGGCGGGAAGACCTCGCCGCCGACGAACAGGCAGCGCAGCGCCGCCGCTGCCGCGAGCGCCCGCCGCTCGAGGAGGACCGAGAGCAGCGACGGCGGGAAGTCGGCAATGGTGACCCCCTGGTCGCGGATCGCCTGGCCCAGGTAGCCGACGTCCTGCTGGCGGTCCGGCGGCACCAGGATCAGCCGCGCCCCCGCAAGCAGCGCGCCGAAGATCTGCCAGACCGAGGGGTCGAAGGTGAACGGGATGCTCTGCAGCACCCGGTCGCCCGGTCCCAGCGCGAACTCCCGCAACCGCCAGAGGAGGGTGGCGCAGGCGCCGCGGTGGGGCACCATGACTCCCTTGGGCTGCCCGGTCGAGCCCGAGGTGTAAAGGACATAGGCGAGGCCGAGATCGGGTGCGCCGGCGGCGTCTGCCGCCGCGACGTCCTCGGGCGCCGCCGCGGGGGCGTCGAGCACGACGACCGCTGCAGGGCCCGCCGGCAGCGACTGCCGCAGGCGCCGCTGGGTGAGCACCACCGTCACGCCGGCATCCGCGAGCATCCAGGCCAGCCGGTCGCCGGGCAACACCGGGTCGAGCGGCAGGTAGGCGCCACCGGCCGCCAGGACGCCCAGCAGGCCGACTACGAGCTCCGGCGAGCGCTCGGCGAACAGCCCGACGACGAGGCCGGACCTCACCCCGCGGACCCGCAGCCGGCCGGCCAGCGCGGCGGCGCGCCGGGAGAGCTCGCCGTAGGTCATTGCGCCGCCCTCCCAGACCAGCGCCACCGCCGCCGGCGCGAGCGCCGCCCGCGCCGCGAACCGCTCATGCAGCGTGGCTCCCGCCGGCAGGTCGAGCCTCGCTCCCTGCCACTCGTGCAGCAGCTGGTGGCGCTCCCCGCCGCTCAGCAGCGGCAGCCGCGACAGCGGGAGGTCGGGGCCGGCGGCGGCGGCGGCGAGCAGGGTCTGGAAGTGGCCGAGCAGCCGCCGGGCGGTCGCCGCCTCGAACAGGTCGGGGTTGTAGTCCAGCACCACCGGCAACCCGCGGCCGCCGGACAGCACACCCAGCGTCAGGTCGAAGGCCGCCGGCGCCGAGGCGCTCTCGAGCAGCGCCGCGCGCAGCCCGGGCAGCGCGAGCTCGGGTCCCTGTCCGTGGTCCAGCACCAGCATCGCCTGCAGCAGCGGCTGGCGGCTGAGGTCGCGCCGCGGCGAGAGCTCCTCGACCAGCTTCTCGAAGGGGATGTCCTGGAAGGTGTAGGCGTCGAGCGCCGCCTCGCGGACCCGGCCGGCGAGCGGCCCGAAGCCAGGGTCGCCGGCGAGATCGAGGCGCAGCGCCAGGGTGTTGACGAAGAAGCCGACGAGACCCTCGAGCTCGGTGCGGCCGCGGCTGGCGGCCGGCGTTCCCAGCACCAGGTCGTCCTGCCCGGAGTAGCGGCCGAGCAGCGCCGCGAAGCCGGCGAGCAGGCTCATGAACGGGGTGACGCCCAGCCCGCGGCCGAGCTCCGCCAGGCGCTCCGCCAGGGCAAGCGGCAGGACCGCGGCGACGCGCGCCCCGCGGGAGCCCACGACCGCCGGGCGCGGCCGGTCCGCCGGCAGTTGCAGCACGGGCGCGTCCGCGAGGCGCTCGCGCCAGAAGGCGAGCTGCTGCTCGAGGACCGGGCCGCGCATCCAGTCTCGCTGCCAGACGGCGAAGTCGGCATACTGGATCGGCAGCGGCGGCAGGTCCGCCGGCGCGCCGTCCTTGGTCTCGCGGTACAGGGCGTTGATCTCGCGCACCAGCACCCCGACCGACCAGTGGTCGATCACCATGTGGTGGGCGGTCAGCAGCAGGTCGTGCTGCGTCGCACCGTGCCGGAGCAGCAACCCGCGCAGCAGCGGGCCGCGGGCGAGATCGAAGGGGGCGGTGGTCGCCGCGGCGCGCAGCCGCCGCGCCGTCCGCGCCCGGTCCGCCGGCGCCAGCCCGGACAGGTCGATCCGCGGCAGCACGAAGCGCGGCGGCGGCGCGATCTGCTGCACCGGCCAGCCGTTTCGCTGCGGGAACGTCGTCCGCAGCGCTTCGTGACGCTCGACGACCCTGCCGATCGCCCGGGCGAGGGCCCCGGCGTCGAGGGCGCCGGCAAGGGAGACGGCCAGCGGGATGTTGTAGGTCGGCCGCCCCGGATCCAGCCGGTCGAGAAACCACAGGCGCTCCTGGGCGAAGGACAGCGGCAACGCGGCGGTCCGCGGCACCGGCCGCAAGGGCGGGGCCACGAGCCCCTTGCCGGCCCGCCGCGCCTCGTCGATCTTCGCGGCGAGCGCCGCGAGGACGCGGCACCGCAGCAGCTCTCCCAGCGCGATCTCGACCCCGAAGCGTTCGCGCACCCGCGAGAGCACCTGCAGGGCGAGCAGCGAGTGCCCGCCCAGCGCGAAGAAGTCGTCGTCGGCGCTTACCCGGTCGCGGCGCAGCAGCTGCTGCCAGAGCACGGCGAGCAGCTCCTCGGTGGGAGTCCGGGGCGCGCGGAACTGCCGTTGCTCCTCGGGCGGCGGCAGCGCGGCGCGATCGACCTTGCCCGTCGGGGTGCGCGGCAGCCGGTCGAGCTCGACGAAGGCCGCGGGAATCATGACCTCCGGCAGGCGCTGCGCCAGGAAGTCGCGCAGCGCCTGGGCCGGCGGCCGGCCGGCGGCCACGACGTAGGCGCACAGGCTCGACCCTGAGTCGCCGTCGTCGCGGGCGACCACCACGGCGTCGCGCACCTGCTCGTGCTCGCGCAGCGCGCTCTCGATCTCCGCCGGCTCGACGCGGACGCCGCGGATCTTGACCTGGTGGTCGATCCTGCCCAGGAGCTCGATGGCGCCGTCGCTCCGCACCCGGCCGCGGTCGCCGGTCTTGTAGACGATGTCGTCCGGGTCGCCGCTGAACCGGTTGGGGATGAAGACCTCGCGGGTGAGGTCGGGACGGCCCAGGTAGCCGAGGGAACGGAACGGCGTGCGGAGATAGATCTCCCCCGCCACGCCCGGAGGGCAGATCTCGCCGCCCTCCGCGACCACCACCGCCCTGGCGCCGTCGATCGGCCGGCCAATCGGAATGACCGGTCGCTCCAGGTCCTCCGGCTGGACGCGGTGGAAGAGCTTGGCCAACGTCGTCTCGGTCGGGCCGTAGAGGTTCACCAGCTCGATGCGGCCGCCGAACACAGCGCGGAAGCCGCGGACGTCGGCCGGCAGCAGCGGCTCGCCGGCCAGCAGCATCCACCGCAGGCCCGGGAAAAGCCCGGGATGGAGCGGTTCGCCGAGCAGCGCGCGCAGCAGCGAGGGGATCGTGTGAACCAGGTGGACGTCGCGCCGATCGAGCCAGGCGACCAGCCGTCCCGGCTCGAGGCGCGCCGGCGGGTCCGGCGGCACGCACACCGTGCCGCCGGCGCACAGCGGCACGAAGACGTCGCGCAGGAACGGGTCGTGGGTCGGGATGGTGAGCTGGCTGACCCGGGTCCCGACCTCGATGCCCAGGGTGGAGATCTCCCAGCGGATGAAGTGATCGAGCCCTTTGCGGCGTCCCACGATTCCCTTGGGGCTGCCGGTCGAGCCCGAGGTGAAGTACACGTAGCAGGGATCGTCGGGTTGCGTGGCGACCCCGAGCGGCGCGCCGGCGCGGGCCGCCGCCGCCGCCTCGTCCAGCACCGCGAGCCGGGGCCTTGAGGCGGCAGCGAGACGCTCGGCCAGGCCGGCGAGGCCGGGCTCGACGAGCAACCAGCCCGGATCGACTGCCGCGAGCATCTGCGCCAGGCGGCGCTCGGGGAGCCTCGGGTCGAGGGGGACGAACACCAGGCCGGCCGCGAGGATGCCGAGCAGCGCCGGGATCACGGCCAGCGGATCCTCCGCCAGCACGGCGACCATGGTTCCCCGGGGCGTGCCCGCGGCCAGCAGCAGGACCCCGAGGCCGTTGGCGTGCGCCGCGAGCTCGGCGTAGCTCACCCGCCGCTCGCCGGCTTCGATCGCCGTCCGCTCGGGATGCCGCGAGGCGATGCCGGCGACCAGCTCGTGGACCGGCGCAAGGCGGGTGGTGGGGTCGGCAGCAGGGCTCATGGTCACTCCTGCGGATAGTTGGGCGCCCGCTTCACCTCCTCGATCTGGGCGATATGGCGCGCGGTGTGACCAGAAATGTATAGAAACCACTGGAAAGCATCCGTCATCCCCATGGCAGAGGCCATGCCATGCGCGCGCAGGTCCTCCCTGGTCGTCCGCAAGTAGGCGATGGTCCGGGCACGCACCGCGAGGAAAGCATTCACCTGGTCGTCGCGCGACCGCCATTGTCCCTTGGGCGAGAGCTCTTCCGGCGCCTTGTTCTTGACCGTGCGATCGAGCAGGAACTCGAACACCCTCGCGTCGGGGATCCGCGCGTTGTCCGCCACCACGGTGGGCGAGGCGATGATCTCGGTGATCATCTTCAAGAGCGCGGGCTCGGCCAGGGTCAGATGCTCGGTGACCTCGGCGATGGACCAGCGGTCGGGCGCAGGCTTCCAGCTCCACTGGGCAGCGGAGAGGCCGGCGCTGGCCTGTAGGAGCTCTTGCTGCGTCCGGGTCAAAGACTCGATGCCGGCGTCGCGGTCCCGCTGGCTCAGCGTGCCGGCAGCCGCGGTTGCCGGCTGGCGAGCCAGGGCCGCAGGGCCGATCGCGAGCATGCTCGCCAGGCAGCAGGAAAAAGTGAAGCGGAGGATCGAGGATCGCGTATGCAACATGGCAGACTCCTTTAGAGAGAATCTCAGGCCGCCCCATCCAGGTCCGCGTTGAAGTCGAGGGCGGCCGCGGCGCCGCCGGCCAGCGACAGGGAGGAGAGCGGGCGGTCGGGCGCGTCCACCATCCACTGCAGGATCGTGCGGTAGTGAGCGAGCATGCGGCCCGGGGTGGCCGGCTCGAACAGGTCGGCGTTCCACTCGAGCAGCCCCGCCAGCGCCTCCCCGGTTTCCTTCATCTCGAGGGCGAGGTCGAACTTCGCCGTGCCGGTCGCGAGAGGCACCGGTTCCACCGCCAGGCCGGCGCCCGCCTGGGGCGGCGGGAAGTTGTCCAGGCTGAGCACCACCTGGAACAGCGGGTTGTGACTGGGGTCGCGCCGGGGCGACAACGCCTCCACCAGCTTCGAGAACGGCAGGTCCTGATGCGCGTAGGCTCCCAGGGTGGTCCGGCGCACCCGGGCCAGCAGCTCGCGGCAGGTCGGATCGCCGCCCAGCTGGGTGCGCAGGACCAGGGTGTTGACGAAGAACCCGATCAGCCCTTCCACCTCCCGGCGGGCGCGGTTGGCGAAATAGGTGCCGACGGCGATGTCGTCCTGCCCGGCATAGGCACGCAGCAAGATCTTGAAGCCGGCCAGCAGGACCATGAACAGCGTCGCGCCCTCCTGCCGGCCCAGGGCCCGCAGGCTGGCGGCGAGCGGGGCCGCGACCTGGAAGGGAAGGGCGCCGCCGCGCGTGCTCGCGACCGCCGGGCGGAGCCGATCGGTCGGCAGGCGCAACCGCGCCGGGGAGCCCGCGAGCTGCCGGCGCCAATAGGCGAGCTGCGCTTCGAGAACATCGCCGGACAGCCGTCGCCGCTGCCACCGGGCGAAGTCACGGTACTGGACGCGCAGCGGCGGCAGCTCGGCGCCGGCGCCGTAGAGGGCCGCGAGCTCGCCGACGAAGATCGCCATCGACCAACCGTCCGAGACGATGTGGTGCATGGTCAAAAGCAGCACGAAGTCGGCGTCCGCCAGCCGGGCCAGGTCCACCCGCAGCAAGGGCCCCCGCGTCAGGTCGAAGCGGCGCCGCGCCGCATCCTGGGCGAGCGCTCGCAGCTCGCGGTGGCGCGCCGCGGCAGGGAGCGCCCCGAGCTCGACCAGCGTGACGGCGAGACGCCGCGCCGGCGCCACCAGCTGCACCGGCACCCCCCCCTCCACCCGGAAGCAGGTGCGCAGCGCCTCGTGACGGCGCACGATCTCGCCGACCGCGCCCTGGAAGCGGCCCAGGTCGAGGGGGACCGCGAGGCGCACGGCGACCGTCAGGTTGTAGGCCGCACCGTCCCCCGCCAGCTGTTCGCTGAACCAGAGCCCCTCCTGGCTCAGCGACAGGGGCGCGGCCTCGCTCTCGGCGCAGCGCGGGATCTCCTGGGCGGCGGGCAGGTCGAGACCGCGGTCGCGCAGCAGCCGCTCGAAACCGGGAGCGCGCTCGGCTGCCGGGAGCTCCGACGCCGCGAGGAACAGCCGGGCGGTTTCTTCGGCGACCTCGGCCCCGCCGCCGAGGCCGGCGATCTGCGCCACAACCCCCTCGACGGTTGGCCGCTCGAAGAGCCCGAGCAGCGGCAGCTCCACCTGAAAGACACGCTGCAACCGGGCCACCAGCCGGGTGGCCAGCAGCGAGTGGCCGCCGAGGTCGAAGAAGCTGTCGCGGGCCCCCACGCGCTCGAGCCCGAGCAGCTCCGCCCAGAGGGCAGCCACCACCTGCTCGGCGGCGTTGCGCGGCGCGACATAGGCCGCGCCGAGATCCGGACGGACGCCGCCGGGAGCCGGCAGCGCGCGGCGGTCGACCTTGCCCCTCGGGGTCAGCGGCAGGGCGGCGAGCGGCACGAAGACGGCGGGCACCATGGCCTCGGGCAGCTTCGCCAGCAGCCACGTGCGCAGCTCGGTGACGGTGGGCGCCGGCTCGGCGGCGGCGACGACATAGGCGACCAGGTAGGGGCCGCCTCCTGCCGGGTGCTGTCGCGCGGTGACCACCGACTGGCGCAGCGCCGCATGCGACGCCAAGACCGCCTCGATCTCGCCGAGCTCGATGCGGACGCCGCGGATCTTGACCTGGTGGTCGAGCCGGCCGAGGAACTCGAGGCAGCCGTCCGGCAGCTGCCGGGCGAGGTCGCCGGTGCGGTACAGGCGGGCCCCGGCCGCGGCCGCGAAGGCGTCGGGGACGAACGCCGCCGCGGTCCGCGCCGGGTCGCCGAGATAGCCGCGGCCCACCCCGGCGCCGCCGACGCAGAGCTCGCCGGGAGCGCCGGCCGGCATCGGCCGCGACGCGGGGTCGAGCACGTAGAGCCGGAGGTTGGCGAGCGGGCGCCCGATCGGCACCGCCGCGGCGCCTGCGGGCGGGGCGGCGCGCAGGACGTGGTGGGTCACGTCGTCCGAGCACTCGGTGGGGCCGTAGGCGTTGAGCAGGACCGCCCGGGGATAGTGGCGCAGCCATTGCCGGCAGGGCTCCGGCGGCAGGGCCTCGCCGGTCGCGATCAGCCAGCGCAGGGCGGCGAGCGGCGGGAGGGGGGCGCCGGCCGCCACCCGGCGCGCCACCTCGTCGAGGAGCGCCGCCAGCATCGACGGCACCACCTCGAGCACCGTCACCCCCGCGCGGTCGACGGCGTCGAGCAGGCGCGCCGGGTCGCGCGCCACCGCATCGGGCACCACCAGCACCCGGCCGCCCGCGAGCGGCGCCCCGAGCAGTTGCCAGACCGAGATGTCGAAGGCCGCGGACGCGGTCTGGGCCACCACGTCGGCCGGGCCGAGGCCCAAAGCGCCCACCTTGACCCGCAGGTGGTTGAGCAGGCCGCGGTGCGCCACCATTGCCCCCTTGGGCCGGCCGGTCGAGCCCGAGGTGTAGATCACGTAGGCGAGAGCGTCCTCCCCCACCACGACCGGCGGGGGCGTCGCCGGCCGGCGCGCGATCGCCGCGCGGTCCCGCTCCAGGCAGACGACCGCCCAAGGCGGGCCGGCGGGCGCCGCCGGCAGCCCGCGCCGGCCGGCGACGGTGACCACGACCGCCGGCGCGCAGCCGGCCATCAGCTGCGCGAGCCGCTCGCGCGGGTAGGACGGGTCGAGCGGCACGTAGGCCGCGCCCGTCTTGAGCACCGCCAGCAGGGTCACCAAAAGCTCGGGGCCGCGGTCGAGCAGCACCGCCACTCGGCGCTCGAGCCCGGCGCCGAGGTGGCGCAGGTGGTGGGCGAGGCGGTTGGCCCGGCGCTCGAGCTCGCCGCGGCTCAGGGCGAGATCCTCCGACGCCACCGCCACCGCGCCCGGGACGCTCGCCGCGCGGCTGGCGATCAGCTCGTGCGCCCGGCGCTCGCGCGGCCAGTCGGCGGCCGTGTCGTTCCACTCCCACAGCAGCTGGTGGCGCTCGGCCGCGGACAGCGGATCGAGGGTCGCGAGCGGCGCGTCGAGACGGGCAAGGGCGGCGGCGAGGAGGCCCCCGAGATGAGCCGCGAACCGCACCACGCCGGCGCGGTCGAAGCGCCGCCGATCGTACTGCGCGCGGCCCGTCAGCCCCTGGGCCCGCAGGGCGAAGCGCAGCGTCAGCCCCTGGCCGACCTGCGGCGGGTCCGCGTGCAGGCCGGCGAGCGACAGCATGGCGTCGAAGAGCGGACAGCGGCCATCTTGCCGCGGCAGCCGCAGGTCATCGAGCAGACTCGCGAACGGGTAGCCCTGCCGGTCGTAGGCTGCCAGCAGGGTCTCGCGCACCTTGAGCAGGTGGGCACGGAACGAGCGCTCCGGGTCGATGTCGTCGACCACGACGATCGCGTTGGCGGCGCCTGCCGCCCCAGCCGGCTGGGACCTCTGCAGGCTGGGGCTGCCGATCGCGACCGAGCGCTCTCCCGAGAGACGATGGAGGCAGGCCTCGAGCGCGGCGGCGAGCGCGACGTAGACCAGCCAGGGAGAGTCGCGCGCCAGCCGGCGCAGCTCGGCGCCGAGCTCGGCGGGCCAGTCGAGAGCGATGGCTGACGTCGCCGGTGTGGGGGGCTCTCGGCCGGCGGCGCCGCTCGCCGCCGGCAGCTCGGGGATCGGCACGACCGGCCGCGGCGCCGGCGTCAAGCGCGCGACCCAGTAGTCCCGCTCCTCCTTCTGGCGGCGATCGAAGAGCGGCATCTCGGCCGGCCGCGGCAGCGGTCTCTGCGGCACCGTCATCACAGCCCGGGCAGGTCGAACAGCTCGCACATGAGGTTGAAGGTCAGGACGATCATCAGGAAGTCGGTCTCGAGATGCGGGTTGAGGCCGCCGGCGTCGCCGGGGGCTTGGGCGGCCCGCGCCCGCATGGCCTCGACCTTGTCGGGGTCGAAGTACCCCTGGCGCTTGATGCGGTCGTACGACAACAGGTCGTCGATCCACTGGAGACGCTGGGCCAGCAGGTAAGGCGAGCCGGGGGCGCGGAAGCCGAACTTCTCCCGCGCGATGATCTCCGGCGGCACCAGGCCGTCCGCCAGCCGCTTGAGGATGTATTTCTCGACGAAGTTGTTGACCTTGAGATCGGGCGGGATCTCACGCACCAGGTCGACGACGCCGACGTCGAGGAATGGATAGCGCCCCTCCACCGAATTGGCCAGCGCCATGCGATCGCCATGATCGCCGAGCAGGTGGTCGGCCAGGCGGAGCTTGCAATCGAGGTAGGAGCGTTGATGGATCGGATGCCGTCCGCGCAGGCGCTGCTGGTTGACGAGCGGGAAGCTCGTCCAGTCGAAGCTCGGAAGCTCTGCCGCGAGGGCCGCCGAGTAGAGGGCCGCCCTGGCGTCGCGGAAGGCGCGCAGGTCGAGCTCGTAGAAAATCCCGGCATCGCCCCACAGCCGCTCCCGCAGCTGGCGCTCGAGGAGGGCCTCGGGACCGGCAGCGGAGCGCCGCGGACCCAGCTGGTCGAAGACGTACCCGGGATAGCCGGCGAACAGCTCGTCGGCCCCTTCGCCCCCCAAGACCACCTTGATCCCCTCCTGCCGCGCTGCCGCCGACAGCGCCAGCGAGCAGGTGTTGTAGGTCTCGCGCACCGGGCACTCGCAGTGATAGATCATGTCGCGCAGGCGGCCCACGATCTCCGGCCAGTCGAAGCGGATCTCGTGATGCGCGGCGCCCAGCCGCTCGACCATCAGCCGCTGGTAGCGGGTCTCGTCGATGGTCCGGCTGGCAAAGGCGATCGAGAACGTATGCTGGCCGCCGCCGCGCAGGCGGCAGGCCAGCGCCGCGACCAGCGAGGAGTCGAGGCCGCCGCTCAGGTAGAGCCCGACCGGAACGTCCGCCTGCAGCCGGTACTCGACCGAGCGCGAAAGCAGCGCGCCCAGCCGCTCGAGGTAGCAGCTCTCCGGCTGCCGGCAGGGCTGCTCGCCGGCGAGCGGGTAATCGAGGTCCCAGTACTCGGCCACCTCGACTCGCGCGCCCTGGACCAGGATCCGATGGCCGCTCTTGAGGCTCTCGATCCCCTTGAACAGGGTGCGCGGGCTCACCACGCCGGGCAGGCAGAGCACCTGGTCGAGCCCGGTCAGATCGACCTGCCGCGGCGCCGCCGGGTGCTCGAGCAGCGCCTTGATCTCCGAGCCGAAGATGAAGCAGCCGTCGGCGACGGCGTAGTAGAGCGGGTTCACCCCGAAGTGGTCCCGCGCCAGCAGCAGGACCTGGCTCCGGCGGTCGTAGAGCACGAATGCGAACTGGCCGTTGAGGCGCCCCAGGAGATCCGGGCCGCTCTCCTCGTAGAGGTGGAGCAGCACCTCGACGTCGCTGCGGGTCGCGAAGCGGTGCCCCTGCGCCTCGAGCTCGCGCCGCAGCTCCTGGTGGTTGTAGATCTCGCCCGTGCAGAGCAGGACCAGCCGCCCATCCTCGCTGAAGAGCGGTTGATCGCCGGTCTCGAGGTCGATGATGCTCAGGCGGCGAAAGCCGAGACCGACGGCGTCCTGGACGAAGAAGCCGGCCGAGTCAGGACCGCGGTGGACGAGCCTGCCGGTCATCCTGAGCAGCAACTCCCGGTCTGCCATGCGCTCGCCGCGCAAGTCGACAAAGCCTACGAAGCCGCACATCGCCGCGTCCTTCCCAGCGCGCTCGCGCTGCATGGCCGCGACCACCGCGTCCGGCCAGGACCGGCAGGATCGGCTTGTCCCTGACCGCGAGGCTCTGCTACTCTCTTGAGTGCCGTCTTGCTATAAGATGAGCCCGAGCTGGCGGACCGGGGAGGCGCGTCGTGAAGAACTTTCTTCTGGGCTCGCTGTGCGCGATCGTCCTGATCACGGTGGGCCTGGCCATCTACCTGGGTCTCGGCTTCATGCCGGTGGCCTCCGACGTGGCGCCGCCAGCCTGGGAAGTCGGCCTGATGACGGCGGCGGTGCACGCCTCCGTCGCGCGGCAGGCCGGGCCGCTCCCGGCGCCGCTGTCGCATGCGGACGATGCCGTCATCGCCGGCGGCAAGGTCTACCTCGACGATTGCGTGGGCTGCCACGGCGCTCCCGGACAGCCTCCCGCCGAGTTCGGCCTCACGTTTTATCCGCGGGCGCCGCAGTTCCCGCGGGTCGGCTCGCCGCTGTCCGACGCGCAGCTCTTCTGGGTGGCGAAGCATGGCATTCGCATGACCGGGATGAGCCCGCAGGTGGACTACTCGGACGCCCAGCTCAAGACCATCGCGGCCTTCATCGAACGGATCAGGAACCTGTCGCCGGCGATCGCCAAGGCGATTGCGCCGCCCGCCGGGAAGTGAGCCACGCCGGCAATGAGCACCGCGATGAAGAGCTTCGTCCTCGGCTTCCTGGTCACCGTCGTGCTGCTGCCGGCCGCACTGATCGGCTACCTGCGCCTGGGTCTCGCCGACGTGCATGCCGACGTGAACGTTCCTGCCTGGCAAGGCCGGCTGATCCATTTCGCCGAGCGCGCGTCCGTCGGGCGCCGCGCGGCAGGCCTCAGGAGTCCCCTGGCGCATACCGATGCCGAGCTGATCGCCGGCGGGACGCTTTATATGAACGGTTGCGCCGGATGCCACGGCAAGCCCGGCCGCCCGCCTCGCACCCGCCCCTGGTTCCTCGCGCCGACCCAGCTGGCGCACGTCACCACCCGGTACTCGGAGCCGGAGGCCTACTGGGTGATCAGGCACGGCCTGCGCCGGACGGGCATGTACTCCTCCGCCACTTTCTATTCCGACCGGCAGATCTGGATGCTCGCGGCGTTCGTCAAGCGCCTGACGGATCTGCCGCCGCCGGTGCTCGCGGCGATCCAGCCGAAGAAGCAGTGACGCGCCGGGTCTCATCACCGAGCTCTCCTCAGGCGCCGGCGCGGGCAATCAGGACGTCCATTCCCATCACCTCGGCCGCCGACCCGGCGGGGGTGAGCGCCGCCACCTCGGCGAAGCCGGCGGCGCGCAGCGCCGCGCTCCACTGCGCCGCCGACAGCAGGGGGTGCGAGGGACGCAGCCCGTAGTCCTCGAAGTGGTCGAAGCCGGGCAGGAAGCCCATGGTGAAGTGGTACTTGCGCTGGAACCGGGTCTCTTCGAGCAGCAGCAGCACGCCGCCCTTGGCGAGCAGCCGCCGCACGTGGGCCAGGGTCGCGCGGACGTTGCGGGTGGCGTGCAGCACGTGCGCCGCGACCAGCCAGTCGCAGCAGCCCGCCGGCAGACCCTGGGAGACCGGGTCGCGGTCGAGGTCGAGCTCGCGGTAGCGGACGAAGGGGACGTCGCGGAGCTTCCTGGCGCCAAGCTCGGTGAAGAACCTCGACACGTCGGTGAACACATAGACCGTGCGCTCCGGCGGCAGCAGCGGCAGCAGCGACGCCGTCGTCCCGCCGGTGCCGGCCCCCACCTCGAGCAACCGGAAGCGCCGGCCCGGCGGCAGGGCGGCGACCTGGGCGGCCAGCAGGGCGCCGGCGATGCCGTTGCAGTAACGGAAGACCGGCAGCTCCCGGTAGCCGGCCTCGACGTCCTTCGAGGAGCCGCCGGCCAGGTAGAACTCGAGCGGGTGGCTCTCGCCTTTGAGCACGGCCAGCAGGTTGTCGCCATAGTAGGTCAGCCGCGAGCCGTCGATCTGGGCGTCCGTGGGCAGCGGCCCGGCGAGCGGCCGGACGGCGCGATAGACCTCGCCTTGCCGCGTCACGATCCCCTCTTCCGCCAGCATGTCCAGCCAGCGGCGCAGCACCTTGCGGTGCCGGGCAACCACCTGGTGCTCGCGCAGCAACCCCGCCACCGTGATCTCGTCGCCGCTCCGCTGCAGCACTCCCAGCCGGCGGCAGACCTCGGCGACGATGCACACCGCGTCGCGGTCGTGGCGAGGCTCGAGGGCGGCGTCCGCGACCAGCTCCGGCGCCAGCGCCAAGCGCTCGGCCGCGCCGGCGCCGGCGGCGACCAGGGCGCGCCACAGCTCGGCCGGCAGCGGCCAGGGCCCGCCCGCGAGCTCGGCAGCCAGCTCGGGCGCCGGTCGCGCCCTGTCGCCGGCGGCGGCGGCAGGCTCGAACCACGTGCTCATCTCGTTCTCCATGGGGCGGCGCTCCGGTTGCAGGGCTACTCGACGCCGGCGCCGGCGTAGAGCGGCGGCGCCGCCGCGACCGGCTGCCCTGGCGGTGCGTGGCGCAGGGTCGCCAGGGGTCGCACGAGACTTGCCGGCGCCAGGCCGTGGCGCAGGGCGAGCAGGAGGCCGGCCGCCTCGGCGTAGCTTCCGGCGTGAAGGACGCCCGCCATGCCCAGCTGCTCCGCGGTGACCCCGAGCAGGGTCTCATTGCCGGCGACGGCGATGACCGGAATGCCCGCGCGGTGCGCGAAGAGGGCCGGGATGCCGCCCATGCAGTTCGCCGGCGCAACCACGGCGAGGACGTTGTTGAGATTGAGGATCTCGCGGCTCCGCCCGGCCGGCGGCGGGCTGATCTGCGGCGCCCGCGCCAGCCCGATGAGCACGCAGGCAAGCCCGCTCGTCGAGGCCATCTCGCCAGCGCCCCGAGCATCGACGACGGCCGACTCGAGGGCGAGGTTCCTGACGTTGGCGAGCGGCGCGTGCGCCGCGGGGACGCGGAAGCGGTTCACGACCGAGTGAGAGATGATCGCCTCGACCCCGCCAACCGGGTTGGCGGCCCGGCCGGCGAAGTGCAGGGCATACTCGTCCAGGGGCAGGTCCGCGACGTTGGTGGCCACGGCGATCGCATCGGCCCCATGGCGCAGCAGCGCCTCGCAGGCGGCAAAGAGAGTCTCCGGCCGATCGATCGTGCCGACGAAGCCGCCGCTGTCGTTGCGGCGGCAGCGGCTGCCGATCGGGCCCTCGGTGACCGCGCAGTGGACGACGTTGACGCCGTGCACCGCCCGCGCCGCGTTGATGACGTTGAACGCGGCGTCGAGCCGCGCCGCGCTCGAGCGCTCGAGGACGACGCCGACGCGGTTCGCGTAGGGCAGGTGGAGATTGACCAGCCCGCGACAGAGGAGGTCGATGCAGTAGCCCTCGACGTAGAGCACGTTGTCGTCCAACCTGATGAAGTCGGAGGCGTTGACCGCGTTGGGGTTGGTGACCAGGTAGTCGGTGGCGGCCGCGAGCAGGCGGGTGACCGGAGCGGCGTCGCCGGCGAAGCCCCCGATCGAGCAGCCGACGCCGGTGGGGACGACGCTCACCACCACGGACCTGCCCGGGTAGCGCTGCTCGAGCACGCTGTCGCGGTAGGGTGTCACCGGCTCGCTGGCCACGGTGGCTTCGACCACCACCTCCTCGGCGTTCGCCCTGCCGACGTACCAGCGCAGCTGGCGGCCGGGGAAGGCCGCTTCCACCGCTTCCGGCAGACCGTCGGGGACCCGCGTCTCGGAGCGCTTGAAACGGACCTGCCGGTTCTCGATCATCGTGGTCTCCGTAGCCGATCGCTCACCCGGCGCCGCTCATGCCGTCGCCTGCCGCCTCGGCCCGCGCCAGCAGCTCGTCGACGGTCGCCGTGTCCGCCGCCTCGACCAGGCGGCGGGTCACCACCTCGGCCAGCGTGCCGACGGTGGGAGCGGCAAAGACCTCCCGCACCTCGAGGTCGAGGTGGAAGGCGTCGGCGATCCGCGACACCAGCTGGATGGCAAGCAGCGAATGCCCGCCCAGGGTGAAGAAGTTGTCCTCGAGCCCGGCCCGGTCGCACCTCAGCACCTCGGCCCACAGCGCCGCGAGCCGCACCTCGACGGCGCTGCGCGGCGCCACGTAGCCGGCCGCCGGGACCGGCCGGCCGGGGGCGGGCAGCGCGCGGCGGTCGACCTTGCCGGTGCGCAGCAGCGGCAGCCGCTCGAGGCTCACGAAGCAGGCGGGCACCATCGTCGCGGGCAGCCGCTCGCGCAGGAAGGCGCCGAGCTCGGCGGCGTCCGGTCCCGGCGCGGCGGCCGGGACCACGTAGGCCGCCAGGCGGCGCTCCCCGGCCTGCTCGCATACCGTCACCACCGCCTCGCGCAGGTCGGGCCGCGCCAGCAGCGCCGCCTCGATCTCACCGGGCTCGATGCGGACGCCGCGGATCTTCACCTGGTGATCCAGGCGGCCCAGGAAGTCCAGCTCGCCGCCGGGCAGCAGGCGCGCCAGGTCGCCGGTGCGGTAGAGGCGCGCTCCCGGCTCGCCGGCAAAGGGGTCGGGCACGAACCGCTCGGCGGTGAGCTCGGGCCGCCCCAGGTAGCCGCGCGCCAGCGGGACGCCGCCGATGTGCAGCTCCGCGGGCACGCCGATCGGAGCCGGTTCCTCCCCGCCGTCGAGCAGCAGCACGCGGGCGTTGGCGATCGGCCGCCCGATCGGCACGCTGTTGCCGGCCGCGCCGCGGCCGCATCGCCACGCGGTGACCTCGATCGCCGCTTCGGTGGGACCGTAGAGGTTTTCCAACCGGGCGCTGAGGCGCTCGCCGCAACGGGCGGCCACGGCGGGGGGCAGCGCCTCGCCGCTCGCCACGATCAGGCGCAGCGTGGCGGCGGCGGCGAGGTTGGGCTGGTCGAGGAACGCCTGCAGCATCGCCGGCACGAAATGCGCCACGGTGATCCGCTCGCGGCCGATCAGCTCGAGCTGGTAGGCGGGGTCGCGGTGGCCATGGGCGGCGGCCAGGACGAGCCGGGCCCCCGACACCAGCGGCCAGAACAGCTCCCAGACCGAGACGTCGAAGCTGGTCGAGGTCTTGTGCAGGACGCTGTCGTCCGCCGCCAGGCCGTTGACCGACTGCATCCAGAGCAGGCGATTGACGACGGCGCGGTGGGTGTTCATCACGCCTTTCGGCTTGCCGCTCGATCCGGAGGTGTAGATGACGTAGGCCAGGGCCTCGCGGTCCACCGCCACGCCCGGCGCGGCGGCGCTCCGGCGGGCCACCGCGGCGCGCTCCCGCTCGAGGCACAGCACCGGCAACCCGGGGGGCAGCCCCGCGGCCAGCCGCTCCTGGGTCAACAGCAGCGGCACGCCCGCCTCGCCAGCCATGGCGGTCAGGCGCTCGCGCGGCGCCTCCGGATCGAGCGGCAGGTAGGCGGCGCCGGCCTTGAGGATGCCGAGCAGTCCCGTCACCAGCTCCGGGGAGCGTTCGGCACAGATGCCGACCACGGCCCCGCGGCCGGCGCCGCGGGCGAGCAGGTGGTTGGCGAGGCGGTTGCTGGAGCGGTCCAGCTCGCCGAAGCTGACGCTCTCCCCCGCGGCGGCGACCGCGATGGCGTCGGGAGTGCGGGCCGCCTGCAGGCTGCACAGCTGGTGCAACAGGTGCGGCGGCTCCGCGCGGCGGGTATCGTTCCACGCCAAGAGCAGCTGATGGCGCTCGGCCTCCCCGAGCACGCACAGCTCGTCGCAGCGGCGGCCCGGCGCCGCCAGCGCGCCGGCGAGCAACGCCGTGAAGTGACCGGCGAGGCGGACGATCGAGGGGGCGTCGAAGATGTCGCTCGCATACTCGAGCGCCGCGGCCAGCGCGCCGCCGCGTTCTTCCACCGCCAGCGTCAGGTCGAACTTGGCGGTGGCGGTGTCCACCTCCTCCCGGGTCGTCGCCAGGCCGGGGAGGGGGATGGCGCGCACCGGCGCGTTCTGCATCACCAGCAGGACCTGGAAGATCGGCGTGTGGGAGAGGTCCCGCGCCGGCTGCAGCTCTTCGACCAGGCGCTCGAAGGGGAGCTCGCGGTGATCGAACGCCGCCAGCGTCACCTCCCGCCCGCGAGCCACCATCTCGGCGAAGCTCGAGGGGCCCTCGACGCGCGTCCGCAGCACCAGCGTGTCGGCGAAGCAGCCCACCACCTCCTCGAGCTCGACCCGCTCGCGATTGGCGACCGGCGTGCCGACCAGCAGGTCCTCCTCGCGGGCGATGCGCCGCAGCAGGCAGAGGAAGGCGGCGAGCAGGACCATGAACGGCGACGCACCCTGCCGGCGCCCGGCCGCCGCCATCGCTTCCCTGACGCCGCCGGGCAGGGTGAAGGCGTGGCGCCGGCCGCGGCCGCTGCGCACCGCCGGGCGCGGCCGGTCGCCCGGGAGGCTCAGCACCGCCGGGCCGCCGGCGAGCTGGCGCCGCCAGTAGGCCAGCGCGGACCTCGTCGCCTCGCCGTCGAGCCGCTGGCGCTCCCACCGCGCATGGTCGGCATAGGAGATGGGCAGCCGCGGCGGCAGGTCGGGCCCTCCGCCGCGGCGGTGCGCATAGGCGCGGGCCAGGTCGTTGAGCAGCACCTGCAGCGACCAGCCGTCGGCGGCGATGTGATGCAGGGTTGCGGCCAGCAGGTGCTCGCCGGCGGCGAGGCGCACCAGGGCCAGGCGGACCGGGGGCCCCCGCTCCAGGTCGAAGGGCTGCCGTGCCGCGGCCACGGCGAGCCGGCGGGCCTCCCCGGCGCGCCGCGCGCCCGGCAAGGCGCGGAGATCGAGCCGCGGCAGGGGCACCGCCAGCCCGGCCATCGCCACCTGCACCGGCTGCCCTGACGGAGTCGGCCGGAACACCGTCCGCAGCATGGTCTGGCGGCGGACGACGGCGGCGAGCGCCGCGGCGAGCAGGTCCGGCCGCAGCGGGCCGTCGAGGCGGACGGCGCCGGCGATGTGGTAGGCCGGGCTGCGCGGCTCGAGCCGATGGAGGAACCACAGCCGCTGCTGCGCAGGCGACAGCGGAGCGGCGCTGCCGTCCTCCCCCGCCGGCGCCGCCGCCGGTTGCGGGCGGCCGGCGGCGTGCGGCGCCGCACCGCGCAAGGCGGCGACGCGGGCGGCGAGCGCGGCCACGGTCGGCGCCTCGAACAGGCTGCGCAACGGCAGCGTGACGCCCAGCACGTCGCGGGCGCGCGCCAGGACCTGCGCGGCGAGCAGGGAATGCCCGCCGAGCGCGAAGAAGTCCTCGTCGGCGCCCACGCGCGGGCAGCTCAAGACCTCGGCCCAGATGGCGGCCAGCACCTCTTCGATCGGGCCCTCGGGCCGGCGCCCCGGGTCGCGGCCGGCAGCTGCGGCAGCGGCGGCGAGGGCCGGCAGGGCGCGGCGGTCGAGCTTGCCGCTGGCGGTCGCCGGCAACGCCGCGACGATGACGAAACGGCCGGGCACGATGGCCTGCGGCAGCCGCTCGGCCAGGAAGGCGCGCAGCTCGGAGGCAGCCGGCGGCGGCTCGCCGGCCGGCACCACGTAGGCCACCAGCTGGCGGGTGGCGCCGGCGTCCTCGTGCATCCCGACCGCCGCCTGGCGCACGCCGCGGTGCTCCCGCAGCGCCGCCTCGATCTCCCCCGGCTCGACACGCAGGCCGCGGATCTTGACCTGCTCGTCGACGCGGCCAAGGAAGTCGAGGTTGCCGTCGGGCCGGCGGCGCACCAGGTCGCCGGTGCGGTAGAGGCGCAGCCCGGGCTCCGCTCCGCACGGCGACGGCAGGAAGCGCTCGGCAGTGAGGTCCGGCCGCCGGTGATAGCCGCGCGCCAGGCCGACGCCGCCGAGGTAGAGCTCCGCCGCCACGCCGAGCGGGGCCGGCCGCAGCCGGCTGTCGAGCGCATGGGCCGCGGTGCCCGGCAGGGGGCGGCCGATCGGCGGCGCCACCACCGCTCCGGCGCCCGTCACCTCGGCCCAGGTCGAGTAGATGGTGTCCTCCGAGGGCCCGTACAGATTGAGGATGCGGCGCACGCCGGGCTCCGCGCCCAGCCGCGCCACCAGCGCCGGCGGCAGCGCCTCGCCGGCGAGGTTGACGGTGCAGACCGAGGGCGGCAGCGTGCCCGAGCGCAGCAGCTCGGCGAGCACCGAAGGGACGGTGTTGATCAGGCTCACCGGCGCCGGCGCGCCCGCCAGCTCGAGGGCGCCGGTGAGCAGCACCACGCTGCCGCCAAGGCTGAGCGGCACGAACAGCTCGAAGACCGAGAGATCGAAGCAGATCGAGGTCGCGGCGAGGAGGGCCGCGCACTCGGCGGCCGAGAAGCATTCGCGGGCCCAGCGCACACGGGCGACGGCGCTGCGATGGCGGATGGCGACCCCTTTGGGAGGCCCCGTCGAGCCCGAGGTGTAGATCAGGTAGGCGAGGTTGTCGGCGTGCGGCCGCCGCCGGCGGCGGCCGCGGCGCGGCCCAGGGAAGCGATCGACCGCGACCACCGCCGCCGGCAGCGTGCCCAGGCGGCCGGCGAGCTCCGTACGGGTCAGGACCAGGCGGGCGCCGGCATCGGCGAGCATGAAGCGCAGGCGGGCCTCCGGATACGCCGGATCGAGGGGCAGATAGGCGCCGCCGGCCAAGAGCGTCGCGAGCAGGGCCGTCACCATCGCCGGCGAGCGGTCGAGGTAGATGCCGACCGGCATCTCAGGCTCGACGCCCAGTTCGGCCAGGTGGGCGGCGAGCTGCTCGACGCGGTCCCAAAGCTCCGCATAGGTGAGCGCCGCGGTGGCCGACCGCACCGCCACGGCCTCCGGGGAGCGCCGCGCCTGCGCCTCGACCAGCTCGTGCAGGCAGCCCTCGGCTTGCGCACCCGCCGCCGTGCCGGGCGCGGCCGGGGCAGACGGCAGGCCGGCGTCCGCATTGGCTTCGACGAGGACCTGGTGGCGCTCGCCCGGGCCGAGCAGGGCGAAGTCGGCAAGCGGGGTCGCGGGCGCCGCGGCCATCCCCCCGAGCAGGATGCGGAGATAGCCGAGCCAGCGGGCCGCGGTGGCGGCGTCGAAAAGATCGCGGTCGCTCTCCAGGACCAGGTCCAGGCCGCTCTCCTGCTCGCTCGCAAACAGCGTCAGGTCGAGCTTGGCGGTGGCGGTCGGCGCCGCCGCGGGCGCCAGCTCGAGATCGCCTGCCCATCGCGGCCGCGGCGCTGGCCCAAACGCCAGCAGGACGTCGAAGAGGGGGTTGCGGCCGCCCAGGCGCTCAGGGCGCAGCTGCTCGACGACCAGGTCGAACGGCACCTCGCGATGGGCATACGCAGCGAGGCAGTCGTCGCGCACCGACGCCAGCAGCTCGCTGCCGGGCTGCCCGCCGTGCGGCGCACAGCGCAGCGCGAGGGTGTTGACGAACATGCCGATCAGCGGCTCGAGCTCGACGCGGTCGCGGTTGGCGATCGGCGCCCCCACCACGACATCCGCCGCGCCGGAGATCCGATGCAGCAGCGCCACCCAGGCGGCGAGGACCGCCATGAAGGGCGTGGCGCCCGCGCCGTGGGCGTACCGCCGCAGGCTCGACCAGGCGGCGGCGGGCAGCTCGCTGCGCCGGCAGCTGCCGCGCCCGCTGTGCCGGGCGGGCCGCGGCCGGTCGACCGGCAGGCCGAGGGAGGCCGGGACGCCGGCCAGGCGCGCCGCCCAATGGGCGAGCTGCGGCGCGAACGCCCCCTGCTCGATGGCCTGCTGCTCCCAGGCGGCGTAGTCGGCATATTGGAGCGCCGGCGCGGGCTGCGGCGCGACGCCGGCCGCGGCGGCCCGGTAATGTGCCGCCAGCTCGTCGAGCAGGAGGTCGAGCGACGCGGCGTCGGCGATCGCATGGTGCAGCACCAGCACCAGGAGGTGCTCGGCGCCGGCAAGGCGCAGCAGGGTGCGGCGCAGCAGCGGGCCGGCGGCGAGATCGAAAGGCTGATGGGCGGCGGCCCGCAGCTGGGCCCGGGCCTCCTCGAGGCGCGCCGCGGGCGGCAGGCGCGACAGGTCGGCCAGGGGCAGGCGCGGCGGCCGCGGCGCCGGCGGCGCAATGCGCTGCCAGGGCCGGCCGCCGGCCTCGACCAGGCTGGTGCGCAGGCTCTCGTGGCGGCAGGCGAGCCGGTCCAGGGCGCCCGCCAGGCGGGCAGTGTCGAGCGGCCCCTCGAGGCGCACGGCCAGGGGTAGGTTGTAGACCGCGCCGCCCGGTGCGAGGCGGTCCAGGAACCAGAGCCGGCGCTGCGCCGCCGACGTGGGCATCAGCGGCCGGCGCGGCACCGGCGCCAGGCGCGGGCCGGCGTCGCTTCCCGCGGACAGACGCGCGGCGAGGCCGGCGACGGTGCGAGCGGCGAGGATCGCCGGCAGCGGCACGTCCTGCCCAAGCGCCCGGCGTATCCGGGCGGCGACGCGCACCGCCAGCAGGGAGTGTGCGCCGAGGGCGAAGAGGTCGTCGTGCACGCCGATGCGGTCGCGGCCCAGCGCCTCGCACCACAGCGCCGCCAGCACGTCCTCCACCGGGTTGCGCGGCAGTTCGGGTGGCGCGCCGGCGGGCACGGGCGCCGGCAGCGCGGCGCGATCGATCTTGCCTCCCGCGGCGTGCGGCAGGGCGGCCAGGATGACGATCTCCGCCGGCACCGCCGGCGCGGGGAGGCGCTCGCGCAACAGCGCGGCCAGCGCCGGGGCCGAGAGCCCGGCGTCGGCCGCGCCGGCGCTCGGGGCCACGTAGGCGACCAGCCGCGGGCCCCCGCCGTCGTCGCGCAGCACGGTCGCCGCCTCGCCGACGCCGGGACAGGCGGCGAGCGCGGCGTCCACCTCTCCCAGCTCGAGGCGGAAGCCGCGCACCTTGACCTGGTGGTCGCGCCGCCCCAGGAACTGCAGCCTGCCGTCCGGCAGCAGGCGCGCCAGATCGCCGGTGCGGTACAGCCGCGCTGCGGGCTCGCCGCTCAGGCCATCCGGGACGAAGCGCGCCGCGGTCACCTCCGGCCTGCCGAAGTAGCCGCGGGCCAGTCCCGCGCCGCCCAGCAAGAGCTCGCCCGCGACGCCGATGGGGACGAGCTCGAGGCGGGAGTCGACGACGAAGGCCCTGCCGTTGGCGAGCGGTCTGCCGATCGACGGCCGCTCCTCGCCTCTCGCCGGCTCCGCGCAGGTCGAGTAGGTGGTGTCCTCGGACGGCCCGTACAGGTTGAGCACGCGGATGGCGCCGTGGCCGGCGTGCAGGGCTGCCAGCAGGGCGCCGTGCAGCACCTCGCCGGCCAGCGCGATGGTTGCCACCGAGGCCGGGATGGCGCCGGCGGGCAGCAGCTCCGCCATCGCCGACGGCACGGTGCTGATCAGGCTCACCGGCGGCGCCGCCGGCAGCGCCGCCGGCCGGGTCAGCGCCAGCACATCCTGGACCAGGATCACCGCGCCGCCGCAGGCGAGCGGCGCGAAGATCTCGAACACCGACAGGTCGAAGCAGATCGAGGTCGCGGCCAGAACCCCGGACAGCTCCGCCGGCGCGAACGCCGAGCGAGCCCAGGCGCAGAGGGCGACGGCGGCGCGGTGCTCGACGGCGACCGCCTTCGGCGATCCGGTCGAGCCGGAGGTATAGACCAGGTAGGCGAGGTTGCCCGCCAGGGCCGGGACCCCCGGCCGGCCGGCCGGGGCCGCGGCGCTGTCCCAGAAGCGCCCGTCGAGGTCGAGCACCGGCACACCGGCCGGCAAGGGCAGCCGCCCGCGCAGGCGCGACTGGGTGAGCAGGATCCGCGGCCGCGCGTCACCCGCCATCAGCGCGAGGCGCGCCGCCGGATAGGCTGGATCGAGCGGCACGTAGCAGGCCCCTGCGGCGAGGATGGCGAGCAGGCCGATCACCATCTCAGGCGAGCGCTCCGCCAGCACCGCCACCCGCACCTCCGGCCCGGCGCCGAGGCTGCGCAGGTGCGCCGCGAGCCGTCCGGCGCTGGCGGTAAGCGCGCGATAGCTGAGGCGGTCCCCGGCGCAGGCCAGCGCCGTCGCCTCCGGGGTCTGCGCCGCCTGCGCCGCCACCAGGTCGTGGAGACTCAGCTGGCCGGCGGCCGCGAATCCGGTGTCGGCCGCGGCTCCGCCTGTCGCCAGTCGCGGCTCTCCCGGCTGGTCGGCCGCGGCTCCGCCTGTCGCCTGTCGCGGCTCTCCCGGCTGGTCGTTCCACTCGCGGACCAGCTGGTGCCGCTCGCCGGCTGCCAGCAGTGGCAGCGACTCGGCGGGCCGCCCGGGCTCCGCCACCGCGGCGGCGAGCAGCACCGCCAGGTGCGAGAGCAGGCGCCGGACCGTGACCGCGTCGAACAGGTCGGCGTCGTACTGCAGGTGAAGCGTCAGGCGGCCGCCCAAAATCGCCACGAACAGCGCCAGGTCGAGCTGCGCGGCGCGCTCGGGCAAGGGCACGCTCTCGAGGGTGAGGGCGCCCAGCGCCAGGCGCGCCCCCGGCTCACCGAGCGCGAGCTCCGCCAGGCCGGCGGGCGCGAAGGCCGGTGCCCGATGCTGGACGGCCATGACCTGGAAGAGAGGATGGCGTCCAGGGTCCGGCGCGGACTGCAGCCGCTTGGCGAGCAGCGGGAAGGGATACGCCTGGTGGCCGAAGGCGGCTTGCAGGGTCCCGCGCAGCGCGGCCAGCAACGGCGCGAAGGCGGCCCCGGAGCGCATCGTGGAGCGCACCACGAGCGGATTCACGTGGTAGCCGACGGCGCGCGCCAGCTCGGGGGCGTCGCGCCCGGCCGTGGGGACGCCCACCAGCAGGTCGTCCTGGCCGGCCAGGCGATGCAGGAGAATCAGCCAGCCGGTGAGCAGGGTGGCGAACGGGGTGGCCGCGGCGCGGCTCCCGAGCGCGCCGAGGTCCGCCGTCAGCTGCGGCGAGAGCGCCGACCGTTCGCGTCCGCCGCGCCAGGCCGGCAGCGCCGGCCGTGGACGGTCGGCCGGCAGCGAGAGCCGCTGTGGCGCGTCCGCGAGCTGGCGGCGCCAGTACTCCCACAGCCGCTCGCCTTCGCCGCCGGCGAGGAGGCGTTGCTCGCGGCGCGCCAGGGCGCCGGGCGTGGGCGGCGGCGGCCCCAGCATCGCCGCTGCCGGGAGCCCGGCGGTGCAGGCCGCGTAGAGCTTGACAAGCTCCTGCGCCATCACCGCGAGGGACCAGAGGTCGGCCGCGACGTGGTGCAGGGTCACGAGCAGCACGGGGCTCGCGCTGCCACGATCCGCCAATCCGATGCGCAGCGGCGGCCCGTGCTCGAGGTCGAAGGGGCGTGCCGCTTCCTCGGCCAGGCGCCGGGCCAGGTCCGCCGCGCTCCACCCCGCGGCCTGCCACACCTCGAAGACGACTTCGCCGCCGGGCCGGGCGCGCCGCACGACCTGCTCTCCCGGTGCCAGCTCCAGCGTGGAGCACAGTGCCGGGTGACGGTCGGCAAGCGCCTGGAAGGCCCGCCGCAGGGCGCCGCGGTCGAACACCTCCCCCTCGAGCGTCGCGGCCGCGGCGAGGTGGTAGGCGGCGCTCGCGGGAGCCAGCTGCCAAAGGTACCAGAGGGCGCGCTCGCCCTCGCTGAGCGGCTCCGCGGCGCCGCCCTCGGGCTCCTCCTCCGGGTGGGTGGCGGCGCTGACGGGCTCGCCCACGGCACCTGCCGCCCCCGGCGCGGCGATCTCCGCGGCCAGCTCTTCGACGCTGCGGTCGCCGAGCATCCACGGCGCCAACCGGCATCCCCAACGCTCCTCGATCCGGCCGGCGAGCTCGCAGGCGCCCAGCGAATCGAGGCCGAGCCCCTGCACCGCGCGGTCGCAAGGCACCGCCGTCGCCGGCCGGCCCAGGACCAGGGAGACCTCGCGGCGCAGCTCTGCGATCGCCTCCAGGCGGTCTGCCACAGGCCGGATCGTCACCAGGCCGGCTGCAGGCTCACGGTCCGGATAGGGGGTGGAGGTGTTGTCAGTGGCGCCCTTCACTAGAGCTAAACCCCAAGCTAAGTGCTCTCCATTGCGTGTACATTTTCATAGTATGCCGTGTCATTCTTATTTGTCAATGATACGTATCTTCAACAAGCTGTAGCCGGCGTAGTTTACAAACCCCCCTCTCGTATAGCATTGCTCGTGATTCTTTGCTCTAATCAAGTGAGATAGGCGAGTTCAGTTATGGAAAAGAGCCTAATCGTGGGCGGAGGACTGGTCGGCTCCGTGCTCGGCATGCACCTGGCGCGCCGCGGCGATCGGGTCGAGATCTACGAGCGGCGGCCGGACCCGCGCCGGCGGAGCCCGCAAGCGGGGCGCTCGATCAACCTGACTCTCTGCGAGCGCGGCTTTGCGGCGCTCGCAGAGATCGGGATCGCCGAGGAGGTGCGCGCACTCTCGATCCCGGTCTACGGCCGCATCATCCACGAGCTTCAGGGTGGCGTCGCGTACCAGCCCTATGGCCCCCGCGGCGAGGCGCTCTACTCGATCTTGCGCGCCGACCTCAACTGCGCCTTCCTCACCCTCGCCGAGGAGCGCTTCGGTATCAAGGTCCATTTCGGCCTGAAGTGCGTGGAGGTCGACCTCGCCCGTCCGGCGGCCAGCTTCCGGGACGTGGCGACCGGCCGGACCGTCACCCGGCGAGCGGCGCGGATCTTCGGCGCCGACGGTGCGCACTCCACGGTGCGGCTGCAGATGCAGAAGCTCATGCGCTTCGATTACTCGCAGCATTACCTCGAGCAGGAATACAAGGAGCTCACCGTCCCGCCGGCCCGCGGCGGCGGTTGGGCGCTGGCGGAGAACGCGCTGCATCTCTGGCCCCGCGGTCACTACATGCTGATCGGTTTCCCCAACCGCGACCGCAGCTTCACCCTGTCGCTGCACCTGCCGGTGGACCGCGAGCCGAGCTTCGCCTCCATCGCCTCGGCCGACGACCTGCTGGCGTTTTTTCGCGCCTCGTTTCCTGACGTCCTGCCGCTGCTCGGCACGCTGGTCGAGGACTACTTCAGCCGGCCGGCCGCCGCCATGGTCACCACGCGCTGCTTCCCCTGGACCTATGCGGACAGGGTGGCGCTGATCGGCGACGCCGCGCACTCCATCGTGCCGTCCTACGGGCAGGGCGCCAACGCGGGGTTCGAGGACTGCGCGCTCTTGCTCCGCTGCTTGCAAGCGGAGGGTGGGAGCTGGGCCGCGGCCTTCCGCGCGTTCGAGCGGCTGCGCAAGCCGGATGCCGAGGCCGTTGCCGACCTGGCCCTGGAGCATTTCCACGAGCTCCGGGACCTGGTCGGCGACTCCCGGTTCCGGTTGCGCAAGGAGCTCGAGCGCCGGATCGCCGAGCGCCATCCGGACCGCTTCACACCGCTTTACAACCTGGTCTCGTTCACCAGCGTGCCCTATGCGGAGGCCTGCCGCATCGAGGCCCGGCAGCGGCCCCTGGTCAATCGTCTCCTGGACCTCGAGGGCCTGGACCGGCTGCTCACGACCGGCGAGATCGACCGGCACGTCGACGCGATCTTCGCCGGCCCCGGCGCGGGCCGCGGCGGCAGCGACGCCGCGGGCGAACGTGCCGCGACGAAAAAGGCGCCCAACATGGCAAACAAGGTCGTCATCGTAGGCGGGGGAACGGCCGGCTGGATGACCGCCTCCCATCTCAAGAAGGCCCTGCCGGGACTCGACGTCACCCTGGTCGAATCATCCAAGATCAAGACGATCGGCGTCGGAGAAGCGACGTTCAGCACGGTCAAGCTCTTCTTCGACTTCCTGGGCCTCGACGAGAGCGAGTGGATGCCGAGCTGCAACGCCAGCTACAAGCTGGGCATCAAGTTTGTCGACTGGATGGCCGGCGGGGGCCATTTCTTTCATCCGTTCCAGCGCCACGAGGTCGTCGAGGGCTTCAACCTCGGCGAATGGTGGCTCAAGCTCAAGAGGCACGAGGAGCCTTTCGATTACGCCTGCTTCGTGGTGCCCGCCCTCTGCGATGCCAAGCGGTCGCCGCGGTTCCTCGACGGCAGGGTGTTCGACGACAAGGTGCAGGACTACTTCACGGTCGACCGGCAGGGCAAGCGGAACATCCTCGCGGAACACAAGGTGCAATATCCATACGCCTACCATTTCGACGCGAGCCTGCTGGCGGAGTTCCTCAAGGGCTACGCCATGCGCCGCGGCGTCCGCCAGGTCATCGACGACGTGGGGGAGGTCAAGCTGCGCGACGACGGCAGCATCGACGAGCTGATCACCCTGGAGCACGGGGCCATCGCGGGCGACCTCTACGTCGACTGCACCGGTTTCCGCGGCCTGCTCATCAACCAGGCGCTGCGCGAGCCGTTCCTCTCGTTCTCCCGGTCGCTGCTCTGCGACAGCGCCGTGGCGATGCAGGTGCCGCGCGACCTCGAGCTCCATGGCATCAATCCCTACACCACGGCCACCGCGCTGACGGCCGGCTGGGTATGGGACATCCCGCTGTATGGACGCACCGGCACGGGCTACGTCTATGCCAGCGCCTTCCGCTCCCGCGAGGACGCCGAGGCGGAGCTCCGCCGTCACCTGGGGCCCGCGGCCTCGGGCCTCAGGGCCGCGCACATCGACATGCGCATCGGCAGGTGCCGCAACTCCTGGGTCAAGAACTGCGTCGCGATCGGGCTCGCCAGCGGCTTCGTCGAGCCGCTGGAATCCACCGGCATCTTCTTCATCCAGAACGGCATCGAGGAGCTGGTCAACCACTTCCCCGGCGCCGGCTACGACGAGAGCGCCGCGAGGAGCTATAACCGGGTGGTGGGTGATTGCATCGACGGCGTCCGCGATTTCCTCATCCTGCACTACGTCACGACGGACCGGGCGGACACCGAGTTCTGGCGCGCCACCAAGAGCGTGGCGGTTCCGGAGGAGCTCGGCGAGCGCCTCGAGCTGTGGAAGCGGCGCCTGCCCAACGCCAGGAGCATCAATCCGCGCTTCCACGGCTTCGAGGCGTACTCGTATTCCGTGATGCTGCTCGGTCTCAACTATCGGCCCCCGTCGAGCCTGCCCGCCCTCGACCACATCGAGCAGGAGCGGGCCCGCCACGCCTTCCGGCAGTTGCGAGAGAGAGCCGAGCGCCTGGTCTCGACGCTGCCGTCCCAGCTTGAGTACCTGGCCCACGTGCGCGCGAAGAGTGGCATTCCGGTCGCCGGGAGCATCCCCCTCCCGGACCGCTAGCGGCGCCCGGCGCCTCGGCTGCCTCCGCGTTTGCGGCGGAGCTCGTCCAGGACAGCACCGGGTTGACGCTGCCGACGTTTCGCTACCACGGCCGGGACCGCTTCCTGATCCCGGCCTCCCTGACCCACGGCGTGCTCCTCGAGATGGTCGAGTAGGCGCCTCACCCCGCCGCGGGGGCTGATAAGCTACGCGGGGGACGGCCATGACCGACACCATTGACGCCCCACGGCACCTCACGCTCGCCGAGCTCTGGCCCAGCCTGCCGCTCGCGGACTGGCAGGCGACCTACACCGGCCTGCACCTGCGCACCCAGATCGTCGGCAAGACGCGCCTGGCTCTCGCTCCCATGGAGAACCATTGGTGGCAGACCGCCCTGTACGTCACCGCCCGCGGGCTGACGACCTCGCCGATGCCGTGCGGCGCCATCACGCTCGCCATCGATCTCGATCTCATCGATCACGCCCTGATCGCCCGCACCAGTGAAGGCGCGACGGCGGCGCTGCCGCTGCGGGCCGAGCCGGTGGCAGATTTCTACCGCGCCTACCGGACGCTGCTGAGCGACCTGGGCGCCAGCGTCAAGATCTGGCCGGTGCCGCAGGAGACGGCGGTGACGACTCCTTTCCCCCAGGACCGGGAACACGCCTCCTACGATCCCGGCGCGGCGCAGCGCTGCTGGCGGATCCTCGTGCAGGTCGATCGCCTGCTCAAGGATTTCCGCGGCCGCTTCCTCGGCAAGTGCAGCCCTTCGCACTTCTGGTGGGGCAGCTTCGATATGGCCTGCACTCGTTTTTCCGGCGAGCGGGCGCCGCGGCACCCGGGCGGCTTCCCCCATCTCGCCGACTTCGTCACGCGCGAGGCCTACTCCCATGCCTGCATCAGCGCCGGGTGGTGGCCCGGGACAGCCGGCGGCATCGAGGAGCCGGCGTTCTACGCCTACGCCTACCCGGAGCCGGCCGGCTGCGCCCAGGCGCCCCTGCGGCCTGCAGCGGCGCGATACGATCCTGCTCTCCACGAATGGATCCTGCCGTACGAGGCCGTGCGCGCCCTCGCCGATCCGGCGGCGGCGGTCATGGAGTTCCTGGAAAGCACCTACGAGGCCGCCGCGAACCTGGGAGGCTGGAACCGGCAAGCGCTCGAACGCTCGCCCGATGGCCTCGCCGCCGACCCCGCTGGCGGCGATGGCGGCGCACGCCCCGGCGCCTGATCTTGCATCTCCTTGTAGGCTGAATCACTACACCAAAACCACCGGCCCGCCGATTCCGGCGGCCGGAGCCGGCCGCTACTCTCTACCCGGGGCATCGATCAAGGGTAGCGATCGAGGGTAGCGGCATCGCGCGCCATGCAGCGCTGCCGCCGCGATCGGGAGAGGCTCCGGCCATGACAGATCGGGAAGACGCAATCTACAAGCTGCCGCGAGGTTCCGAGACCATTCTCGTCGGAGTGGACGATCCGGAGCTCCGCGTCCTCGCGCAGATCGCGCTCGAGACCTGCGGCTACGACGTCGTGGCGGCACGCACCGGCGACCACGCCTGGCGGCTGGCCAGACGGCAGGGCGCGGCGGTCTCGTTGCTGGTCTGGCAACTGGCATCGCCGGCCGAGGGCTGCACCGAGCTGTCGCAGCGGCTCGCGTCGCTGGCCGCCCCCCGGAATGGACAGCCGAGGGACCGCCGGCGCCTCGGTGTCCTGCTGCTCGCCGGCGACTGCGCGGCGGTGCCGGCCGGCGATCTCGTGGCCTGCCTCGAGGAGCCCATCCGTGCCTCGGTGCTGGTCGCCAGGGTCCGCCAGATCCTCGACGCCAGGTCAGGCACCGGCAGCGCCGGGCCCTGGGCGTCGCCGGCGGCTCCCGCCGGCCGCGATTGCCTGGATCTCTGAGACGCCGCGAGGCGCCAGCAGCCGCGCGACCGTACCCTCAGGGCGCCAGCTGGAACGGGCGCAGCGCGGCGCCGGCCTCGGACATCGCCTGCCTCGCGGCCGCGAGATGGGCCGCCTGCTCGTCCCCGCGGTAGGCCAGGCACGCCGCCGCGGCCGCCTGGATCTCGGCGTAGGCGGTGCCGAGCGGGCCGGAGACGGTGGCGAGCGGCGCGGCCAGCGCCTCCGGGTCGGCGAGCAGGGCCTGCGACGCGGCGCGCAGGTCCCGGCAAGCGGCGAGCTTGCGCGGCATGTCCGGCGGGTTCTCGCGCGCCGCCATGCCGAACTGGGAAAGGGCCAGGCTCACCGCCGTCGCGCGCTGGGTGTAGCGCCGGTGCCAGGCGTGCATGGCGCGCGGCAGCTCGCTTG